>Ga0137415_10000006_pt1 | contig 201259 bp, 181 predicted proteins | sample CZODoug3_1_1_16f_FD_183082 | JGI IMG/M metagenome (GOLD analysis project Ga0137415, IMG submission 183082) | Vadose zone soil fungal communities from Angelo Coast Range Reserve, California, USA - CZODoug3_1_1_16fungal (Hybrid Assembly) | ecosystem: Environmental > Terrestrial > Soil > Vadose... | reverse complement strand
GAGGTAGCGCGCCCAACTATGCGGCCTTCACTATCGAACAAGGGCTCGTTGCCAAGCGGATCGGCGTCCGTGACACTGTGTACTTCCAGCGTGACGAAACGGTTCGGTACGCCGGCAGCCAGTTGCTTCTCGAGCTGAGCCTTACCGATGAAGTCGCCCTTTTTCATGCGCACGAACCGGTCGAGACCCGTCTCGAAGGGTGTGTAGTCGGGCGTCATGTCGCTACCCCACATGCGGTAGGACTTTTCCAGTCGCAGGGATTCCATCGCGCGCATTCCGACCATGCCGATGCCGTACTCCTTGCCGGCTTCGAACACCGCATCGAAGATGTGATGCGCGTACTCGATCGGGAAGTGCAGCTCCCAGCCCAGGGAGCCCACGAAGTTGACTCGCAAGGCGTGCACATCGACAGCCAGTCCCACCTCGATGGTCTGACCGGTCAGCCAAGGGAAGGAGGCGTTGTCGAGAGGAGTATCGGTCAGCTTCGCCAGCAGATCGCGCGACCGCGGGCCCGCAATGACGAAGCATCCACGTGACGTTGTGATATTGCGCAGATCGACAGATCCATCGGTCGGAAGTGCCTTACGCAGATAGTCGCCGTCGTATCGCTCCGCAGCGCCCGCGCTCACAACGTAGAACTTCTGCTCGGCAATTTTGGTGATGGTGAATTCGGACCGGATGCCACCGCCGCGTTTGGCCAGCGCATGGCACAGAGCAATGCGGCCAATCCTGGTGGGCACTTTGTTGGCCACGAGTCCATCGAGCCACGCTTCGGCGCCAGGCCCTGAGACCTCGTGTTTGGTGAAGGGCGACAGGTCGATCACGCCGACCTTCTCGCGCATCAGGCGACATTCGTTGCCCACGTGCTCAAAGTAGTTCGTACGCCGGAAGCTCCAGCGGTCCTTGCGCTCGACACCCGGGGGTGCAAACCAATTGGCGCGCTCCCAGCCGTAACGTTGACCCCAGACGGCACCCATACGATCGATCTTGTCATACACGGGGCTGGTCTTGGCGGGGCGGGCGTCCGGCCGTTCCTCATCCGGGAAATGCGTGACGAACACGTTGCGATACGTCTCTTCGTTCTTTTTGACGACGTAGCGCTTGCTCGTATAGGCGCCGTAACGACGCGGATCGACGGCCAACATGTCGATGCCGGGCTCACCCTCGACGATCCATTCGGCGAGCTGCCAACCGGAGCCGCCGGCGGCGGTGATGCCGAAGCTGTGTCCTTCGTTCAACCAGACATTCGGCAGATCCCATGCGGGTCCAATCAACGGGCTGCCGTCCGGCGTGTAGGAGATCGGGCCGTTCACGATGTCTTTGATGCCGGCGTTCTCGAGACTCGGCACCCGGCGCTGCGCAGCTTCGACGTGCGGCAGCAGGCGCTCCAGGTCTCCCGGAAACAGGCTCCGACCAAACCAGTCGGGTACCCCGTCAGCAAAGCGTGCGGGTGCTCCCTTTTCGTAGGGTCCGAGGATCCAACCCATGCGCTCTTCGCGCAGGTAGTAAGACTGATCGGACTCGCGCAACACCGCCAGCTCACGGCCGCCGCCAGTGCGGTAGGCCTTCAGCTCTGGCGACTGGTCGTAAACAATGTATTGATGCTCGACCGGAATCGCCGGCACGTTCAATCCCAACATCCGGCCGGTCTGGCGCGCGTAGTTACCCGTTGCGAGAACGAGGTGCTGGGCCACGATGTCGCCCTTCGCAGTGTGAACTTTCCACTCGCCGGTCGAGGTGCGCTCGAAGCTGAGTGCTTCGGTGTGTTCGTAGATTTCGGCGCCGGCCGACCGGGCACCGATGCGCAGTGCCATTGTCAGATCGGCGGGTGCGATGTGGCCGTCATCCGGGTGATACAGCGCGCCGATGATCGCCGGAGTGTCGCCGCTTCCACCCAACTCCACGAGCGGCCAGAGCTCCTTCACCTGTGACGGCGTGATGACTTCAAATGGAACACCGATGGTGTTCGCCGTGCCGCAGTACTTCTGGTACTCGTCCATGCGGTCGCGGTTGGTCGCCAGGCGCAGGTTGCCTGTGACATGGAAGCTGACATCCTGACCGGTTTCTGCAGGCAGCCGCTTGTACAGGTCCACCGAATACTTGTGGAGCTGGCCCACGGTGTAGCTCATGTTGAAGAGCGGCAACAGCCCGGCCGCATGCCAGGTGGAGCCGGCCGTCAGTTCCGAGCGCTCGAGCAGAGCGACATCGGTCCAGCCTTTTTTGGCCAGGTGGTACAGCGTGCTCACACCGACGACGCCGCCGCCGATGACCAACACTCGAACATGGGTTTTCACTGCAGGTTCTCCGGAAAATTCAGGCGAGCTCGCGCGACGCTTCGGTCAGGAAGCGTGCCACGTAGTCGGCGAACGATCGCCAGACTTCAACATGAAAGGAATCGTCGCCCGTGCGCCACAGAACGATGTCGGCCTTGCCCAGGAGGGTTCGCGTGCACATTCCGATCGGAAACGCCGAGATGTGCAGGTCCAGTGGGCATCCAGCGTTCAGTAGAGTCTGCGCCGTGGGGCCGGAAATTTCGATCGCGATCTGCCGGTGGCTCATGTCGACGAGCGAGTGGGGCAGTGCGCTGAGTGCGTTGCGCAATTGACCGCTGAGCGTTTCGCCGGCGGCGACCGGGGCGAGCAGAAGCTGTTCGTCAGGGCCGAGCCACAGGGCCGCCCACTGGCCGTTGCTGGCGCTTCGGCAGGCGATGTCGGAGATGTTCAAACCCAGGGCGGCCCCGGCGGCGGCCATGACTGGAGCGGCGCCGCGAAGTGTGAACCGGGAAGCCGGCGGCAACAGTCGGGCACCGCTGCTGAGCGCGAGTGGGGGCGACTGGCGGGCGGTGGACAGATCAGCCATTCAGACGGCTCCCTTCCGAGTCATAGAACACGGGCGAAGTCACCTGGACTGGAATATCACCGCCGGGCATCGACACGTAAAGTGTCTGCCCCATCCGCGCCCGTCCGCCATTGACCATCGCCAGCGCAATGGAGCGTTTGAGGATGGGACTGTAATAGGCGGAAGTGATGTGCCCGATCGGTTTGAAAGGCGGCGTCAGGCCGGCCGAGGGCGCGATCTGCGCGCCCTCTTCGAGGACTCTCTGCGGATCGACCGTAGCGAGACCCACGAGTTGCTTTCGATCCGGCGCGCTCATGGCGGGCCGCATGAGCGAGCGCTTGCCGACAAAGTCCTCCTTGCTCTTGCCAATCGCCCAGGAGAGCCCGGCATCGTCGGGAGTGACCGTGCCGTCGGTATCCTGACCCACAATGATGTAGCCTTTTTCGGCGCGCATCACGTGCATCGCTTCCGTGCCGTATTCTGTGATGCCGTGCTGCTGACCGGCCTGGTAAATCGCTTCCCACACGGCCAGTCCGTAGTCCGACGGCACGTTGACCTCGAAACCCAACTCGCCGGTGAAGCTGACACGGAACAGCAACATCGGTACGCCACAGATCCTGCCCTGGGCCACGCTCATGTGGGGCAGGGCCTTGGCGGAAATATCCACCCCTTCCACCAGCGGTTCCAACACTTTGCGGGCGTTGGGTCCCTGGACGGCGATGACGGACCATTGCTCCGTGGTGGACGTGATCCAGACATCGAGCTCGGTCCACTCAGTCTGGATGTAGTCTTCCATGAGGGCGAAAACCCGAGCAGCGCCGCCCGTCGTAGTGGTCACATGGAAGCGATTTTCGGCGGTCCGTGCGACGACACCGTCATCGTAGACAAAGCCGTCATCTCTGAGCAGCACGCCGTACTTGGAGCGGCTCACACCGAGATTTGACCAGGCGTTGACGTACATGCGGTTCATGAACGTGACGGCGTCTTTGCCGACAACTTCGATCTTGCCGAGCGTCGAGGCATCGAACATTCCGCAGCCATTGCGAACCGCGAGGGATTCGCGCGCAACGGCGGCATGCATGTCTTCGCCTGCACGAGGAAAATAGCGCGCACGCTTCCACAGACCGACGTCCTCAAACATGGCGCCATGGGCAACCGCCCAGGAGTGAGTCGGCGTCATTCTCACAGGATCAAACAGCTCGCCGCGTTGGAAACCGGCGAAGCTGCCGAAGGTGATCGGGGTGTAGGGCATTCGGAAGGTGGTCAGTCCCACCTTCGGAATCGGTTTGTCGATTTCGCGCGCAACGACGGCAAGGGCGTTGAGGTTGGACGTTTTGCCCTGATCGGTTGCCATGCCGGTGGTCGTGTAGCGCTTGATGTGCTCGATCGACTGGAATCCTTCGCTCGTGGCCAGCTTCAGATCGCGGGTGGTGACATCGTGCTGCCAATCCACGAACGCCTTCTGCTTGGAATCCGCACGCTGGGGCAGGGCGCCGACGAATCCTTTGCGTCCCGCGTTCAACGCGACAACCGGATAACGATCGCCCAACACGGCAGCGAGATCGAAAACACCTGCGCAAGCGCCTACTGAGCGCGTCCTTTCGGCGGGCTCACCGGGCACGAATGCCTGCATCTCTTCTTCCCACACGACTTTGCCGCGCGACTGGGAGAACAAGTGAAGCGAGGGTGTCAGACCACCCGACATGACGACCAGGTCGCAGCCGATGGTGTCCGATCCACCGGATACTTCTGCGTGGCTGTCGATTCGAGCCACCTGAACTGCATTCACGCGCAGGCGACCCGTCGTCCCGACGATCGTTGATTGCACTTGTACCTGCAGTCCAGCCTCGCGCGCCGCATTGGGCAGAGCACCGTCCGCTGTTGCGCGAATGTCCACAATCAGGGCGATGTTGACACCGGCTGTGCTCAGATCGATGGCCGCTCGATAGGCCTCATCGTGAGCGGCCACAACGACTGCCGTCGCACCTGGCAAAACACCGTAGCGATTTGCGTAGGTTCGTGCTGCGGTGGCTAGCATGACGCCGGGGCGGTCGTTCCCTGGGAATACCAACGGGCGCTCGATGGCGCCCGTTGCGAGAATGACTTCCTTCGCTCGAACCTGCCAGGTGCGCTCGCGGGGCAGGTGCTCCGGAAGGCTGCCGAGGTGATCGGTCAACCGTTCGTTCAGGCCAACCAGGTTGTGTGGGAAGTAGCCAAACGCCGTGGTCCGGGGTAGCAGGGTGACTTCGGGCAAGCGCGTGAGCTGCTCGAGAGTTTGTCGAATCCAATCGCGCGAGCGGTAGCCATCAATCGTGACACCGTCGGCCGGCGGCTCTGACAACAGGCTGCCGCCAAACTCGGGCTGCTCATCGCACAGAATCACGCGGGCGCCGGATTGAGCGGCGGCCAGCGCCGCCGCCAGGCCGGCCGGGCCCGCTCCAACCACCAGTACGTCGCAATGGGCAAAGCGGTTGGAGTAGCGATCCGGGTCGGGTTTGTCCGGGGCTACACCGAGCCCCGCAGTGGCTCGAATCCGCGGCTCATAGAAGGAATGCCACGCGTTGCGTGGCCACATGAATGTCTTGTAGTAGAAGCCGGCCGGAATGAAAGGCGAGATCAGATCGTTTACGGCTCCCACATCGAAGTCGAGACTGGGCCAGCGGTTCTGGCTCTCAGCCTGCAGTCCCTCGTACAGCTCAATCTGGGTTGCCCGCAGGTTGGGCACGTAACGGGCCGCATCCCGGCGGACACCGATCAGCGCATTCGGCTCTTCGGCGCCGGCGGACAAAATGCCGCGCGGTCGGTGATATTTGAATGAGCGCCCCACCAGGTGCACGCCATTGGCGAGCAGCGCCGAGGCCAGCGTGTCTCCCTGGAAGCCGCTGTAAGTCCGGCCATCGAAGGTGAAATTCAAAACGCGGGTGCGATCGACTCGGCCGCCCACCGCCGTCCGCAATTTTCCACCGTCCACTGTCACGGGCGCTCACCGACTTTATAGGTCTTCACGAAGTGATCGGTGGTCGTGTCGCGCACGGCGTTGAAGAACTTCCCGCAGCCATGCGAGTGGCGCCAACGCTCGGCATACAACCCTTTGACGTTGTCGCGCATATACAGGAACTGGGTCCACTCGGGTGTGGTGGCGTCGGATGGTTTGGCGGGGCGGGCTATGTGCGCTTGGCCGCCATGCGCAAACTCCAGCTCCGGGCGCTCGCCACAATATGGGCATGCAATGAGCAGCATCGAATCTCTCAGTGGGCGACGGCGGCTGCAGCCGCTTCGTCGATTAGATAGCCTTCAGCGAACCGTTCAATCGTGAATGGCGCGTTGATCGGGTGCGGTTTGTCGTTCGCAATGGTGCAGGCGAAAACGTGAGCCGATCCGGGTGTTGCTTTGAAGCCGCCGGTTCCCCAACCGCAGTTGACATACAGGCCGGGCACGGGCGTCCTGGCGATGATCGGGGAGCGGTCTGGAGTGACATCGACGATGCCTCCCCAGCTACGTAACATACGGAGCCGCCGGAACGCCGGAAACATCTCGCAGATAGCCTCGAGCGCGTGGCTGCTGATGTGCAGGCCGCCGCGTTGCGTGTAGGAGTTATACGCATCGGTGCCGGCGCCGATCACCAGCTCGCCCTTGTCGGACTGGCTGATGTACGCGTGCACGGTGTTGGACATCACCACGCAGGGGAAAATCGGTTTGACGGGCTCGGAAACCAGCGCCTGCAGGGGATAGCTTTCCAGCGGCAGTCGCACACCGGCCATCTTCATGACGACGCTCGTATTGCCCGCTGCGCAGATGCCGATCTTGCGGGATTCGATAACACCGCGGGTGGTGTCCAATCCAGTGACGGCGCCATTCGCGTCGCGTCGGATCCCGGTGACCTCGCAGTTTTCGAGAATGTCGACGCCGAGGGCATCGGCTGCCCGGGCATATCCCCACGCAACAGCATCGTGGCGCGCGGTCCCGCCGCGACGCTGCAACGCAGCTCCGACCACGGGGTAGCGGATGTCGCTGATATTCAGCGGGGGACAGAATTCTTTAGCTTGCTTGGCAGTGAGCCATTCGTTGTCGACGCCGTTGGCACGATTGGCGTGCACGTGCCGCTTGGAGGTCTGTTCGTCGTGAACCGTGTGCGCCAGCATCATGACGCCGCGCGGTGAGAACATTACGTTGTAGTTCAGTTCCTGGGAAAGGTTTTCCCACATCTTCAGCGCGTGGTCGTACAGGGCTGCGCTTTCATCAAACAGGTAGTTCGAACGAATGATGGTGGTGTTGCGGCCGGTGTTGCCGCCGCCGATCCAGCCTTTCTCGACCACGGCGATGTTGGTGAGGCCGTGCTCCTTGGCCAGGTAGTACGCGGCGCCCAGCCCGTGGCCGCCACCGCCCACAATGATCGCGTCATAGCCCTTCTTGGGCTGCTCGGGCCGGCGCCACTGATGCTTCCAGCCGCGCTGGCCCGACAGGCCGCGCTCGAGGAGCGACAGGGCAGAAAAGCGTTGCATACGGAAGGTTTACCTGGAGCCTGTCTGACCCATGGGCGCCGTCACGAGGGCGCCCCACAGCGAGCAGATTTTTGCGATCGTTTCGCGCGCATAGTGCGCACTATGTAAGCGAAAGGATCGCAAAAAGATGCCGCTGTGGGGCGGCCGCAGTAGGCGAACATGGGTTAGACAGGCTCCTGGTTGGCGGGCGCCGGAATCATGACCGGTCGGGGGCGGCCCCCCAAGCATGGGTACGCCGCGCCACTTGAACGAACGCGACATGCGTCGCGACATCAGTTTTCGAACCGCTTGCCCGCCAGCGCCTGGATGATTTCCTTCTGGCAGCAGCTGCCCAGCAGGCGACCTTCGTCGACGAGCAGGACCGGATGACCTGTTGCATTGCGCAATTTGATCAGGGCACTCAGGGAGCTCGAGGCCGGTGCCACCGCGATTCCGGATCGGTCGGGTGACCACGATTCGTCTTCGCCGATGTGGCCGAGGGGTTGTTCCGTGCCATCGATTGTCAATGACGTCGGCCAGCCGCTCTCGTCAATGAGCACCTGGAAGCGATGCTCGTCGTCAATCCACACTGTCTGGTCCTGACCGGAAACCGTCGTACCCCGGCGCATCACCATGGCGCCCGTCAATACGCTGAGTGGATTCATGTGGGTCACGAACTCGGCGACGTAGTCGCTCGCGGGCCGAACCACGATGTCTTCGGCCGTGCCGGTTTGAACGATGCGGCCGCCTTCGAGAATGGTGATGTGGTCACCCAGCTTCAGTGCCTCGTCCAGGTCGTGGCTGACGAACAAAATGGTCTTTTTAACGCGTGCCTGCAGAGCGAGCAGCTCGTCCTGCAGCTTGCCGCGGATCAAGGGATCGAGCGCTGAGAAGGGCTCATCCATCAAAAGCACATCCGCGTTGGTGGCAAAGGCCCGTGCGAGGCCAACACGTTGCTGCATTCCGCCCGACAGCTCTCCCACGTGCCGCTCAGCCCATTGGGACAGACCGACCAACTCCAATTGCTCGTCAATGATCCGCTTGCGGGTGGCCGTCGGTTCCCCGCGCAACTCCAGCCCAAAACCAACGTTGTCGCGCACGCTACGCCATGGCAACAGGCCAAATTGTTGGAACACCATGGCGATGCGCAGCCGCCGTACGCGACGCAGCGTTGCTGCATCGCATTTCGCGATGTCGACGACTGCGTCGCCGTCTTTTATGAGTACCTGGCCACGTGTGACCTCATTGAGCCCATTCGCAGCGCGCAGCAGAGTCGATTTCCCGGAGCCTGACAGACCCATGAGCACCGAAATCTCACCCGGCGCAACGCTCAGATTGGCGTTGGCAACGCCGACAACCACACCGGTCTGTTCAGATATCTGCGCCCTGGATTTGCCGGCATCGAGCGCCGCGAGCGCTGCCTGCTTCAGCGCTGTGCCGCGCCGCGACTTGCCGCTGAACAGGATGTCGACATTGCGAAACTCGACGGCCGTGTTTTCCCGGGCGGTGTTCATGGAGCCACGCTCTTTTCAGCCGGGCGGCTGATGCGATCGAGAATAATGGCCAACAGCACAATCACGAATCCGGCTTCGAATCCCATGCCCACCTGCACGGTGTTGAGTGCCCGCACGACCGGTACCCCGAGCCCACCGGCCCCCACGAGGGCGGCAATCACAACCATGGACAGACTCAGCATGATGCACTGGGTAATACCCGCAATGATGGTCGGCGCGGCGCTCGGCAACTCGACCTTCCACAACATCTGGGACCGCGTGGCACCGAAGGCCTCACCGGCTTCCAGGAGTGCTTTGGGAACGGAAGAGATACCCAGGTGAGTGAGCCGGATCGGTGCCGGGAGGGCGAAGATCACGGTGGAGATCAACCCCGGGACGACACCCAGTCCGAACAGCACGAGTGTTGGAATCAAGTAGACAAACGTGGGCAGCGTCTGCATGAGGTCCAGGACGGGGCGCATTGCGGCGAACAGCTTTGGGCTGTGTGCTGCAGCGATTCCCAGTGGAATACCGATCGCCGCCGATACGACCGCAGCTACGATCACCAGCGACAATGTCTCGAGTGTCGCCTGCCAGTAGCCCTGGTTGATGATGAACAGCAGGGCGACCATGACGAAAATGACCAGCGCAATGGAGCGGCGCAGAAACCAGGTCAGCACGCCGACCGCGACGATCAGGATGGGGGAGGGTATCGCACGCAACAGCGTCGTGAGGCCGTCAACACTGCCGCGGATGACGGCTGATATGCCATCGAACAACGAGCGACCGTGGGTTTTTACATAGTCGATCATCACGGCCACGGCGTCACCGATGGGAATCTTGTGATCACTCATCCAATGTTCGAAGGTGGGTGCGTCGGCAACATCACCGCCGGCCCGCAGCGCAGCCAATGCCGGTTGCCCGTCGAAGGTCGTCACGCCTTCGAGCCAGGCGCTCACGGCCTGGGGGTGGGCCTTCAGCCACGCAGCCGCGGCGACCTCGGGCTGTTGGTGCTGGTTCAGGATGGCATCCATCATCTGGCTCTCACCGGCCAGGGTAAATTTCAGGTTTTTGAGCAATCGCCCGAGGTTGGGACAGGCGTTTGCATAACCGGCCCGGACATTCGTGTAGATCGTGGCGCCGCCGAAGTTGGGACCGAAGACGGCGTCGCCGCCCGACAGGTAGCGCATGTCGAAGCGCATGTTCATGGGATGGGGGTCCCACCCCAGGAATACGACAGGCTCGTGGTTGTGTATGGCCCGCTCGACTTCCGCCAACATGCCTTGCTCGCTGGACTCGACGAGCTTGAAGCCGCCGAGGTTGAACAGGTTCTGCCTGATCATGCCCAGCACCAGCCGATTGCCGTCATTGCCAGGCTCGATGCCGTAGATGACGTTCTTCAGCTGGGGTGCGAAGCGTTGGATGTCCGAGAAGTCGTGCAGGCCGGCCTGATAGGCATAGGAGGGCACGGCGAGCGTGTATTTGGCGCCCGTCAGACTGGCGCCGATGACGTCAATGGAGTGATCGTCGATGAAGGGCTTGCGGTCGCCCTCCATGGACGGCATCCAGTTGCCCAGGAAGACATCGATATCCTTGTTCTTCATGGACGCATAGGTGACCGGCACTGAGAGCACAGTGACCTGCGAGTCGTAGCCGAGCTGGCGGACGAGGACGCTGAAAAGCGCGGAAGTCGAGGTGACGTCCGTCCATCCTATGTCCGAGATCCGGACCACCTTGCAGGAAGGGGGGTCGGATGGCGGTTGCGCCGTTTTTGCAATAACTGCAGCGACGAGCAGCAGGAACGCAAGCGCCACCGATGTGATGCGGCCGCTCAACTGGCTCATGGACTTGACCCGCCGGGGTGGCAACGACATGATCTTGTAATAATCCTTGAATAGCCGTTTAACGGACCCTCTGTCAAGCTCCGCGGCCGGGGCAAGTATTTGATGCACCGGGGCGTAACGGCACACTGAGGCTGGCACTACAACGGATCGGGGAAGGGTTGCCAGCGCCTTCCGGAGCACTGCATTGAACAGACAATCAACGCCTGAGCTGGAGGATTTCCGTCGCATCCAGTTGATCGAAGTCACGATCGATAGTCTGGCCGAAGTGGGCTATGTGGGCAGCACTTTGGCACAGATCGCCAGCCGCGCCGATGTATCCCCCGGGTTGGTGGCGCACTATTTCGATGACAAGGACGGACTGCTGGAAGCGGCTTTCCGCACGCTCAGCCGCCGGTTGTTCGAGCAGATGGACGCCCGGATGCGCCAGTCTCACACCCCACGTGGCCGGATCCAGGCCATCATTGATACGAATCTCGGCCCTCAGGAATTCACACAGCGAACCGGTAGCGCCTGGTTGGCGTTCTGGGGACAGGTTCCCCACGTTCATGGGTTGAAGCGTGTGCAGAACGCGTATCAACGGCGAATGGTTTCCAACTTGCGCTATGCGTTGGTGAGGCTGTTGCCGGTGCCCGAGGCGCGCAGCCTCGCATCCATTATTGCAGCAATGATCGATGGTGTCTGGTTGCGTGCGGCTCTGTCCAACTGGGCGGAAGCTGACAGCGAAACCGCACGCGATTTGTTGACCGCCTTTGTTGACGCTCGGCTGAAAGAGAGTCAGCGCGATGCACTGCCAGTTGCGAACGCTGGGGCCGCGACCCGTTCGCCGGATTCGTTCAAGACCCTCAATCCCGCCACGGGCGAGGTGCTGGCGACCATCAAAGTGTCGGGTGCCGCCGAAATTGATGCTGCCGTGGAAGCGGCGCAGAAGGCTCAGCGTGCGTGGGCCGCCAGGACAGGAACTGAGCGCGGGCGCATTCTACATCGCGCGGCGCAGATTCTCCGCTCGCGCAATGCGGAGCTGGCGGAGCTCGAGACTCGCGATACGGGCAAGCCCATCCAGGAAACCAACGTCGTGGACGTCGCCTCGGGCGCTGATTGCTTCGAGTATTTCGCGGGAGTCGCGCCGACGATCGCGGGCGAGCATCTGGACCTGGGTCCGGCGGCATTCGGTTACACACGACGTGAGCCAATCGGGGTCGTCGCCGGAATCGGTGCCTGGAACTATCCATTGCAGATCGCATGTTGGAAGTCGGCGCCCGCGCTGGCTTGCGGCAATGCCATCATCTTCAAGCCCGCGGATATGACGCCGCTCACGGCAATCAAGCTTCAGGAGGTCCTGCTCGAAGCCGGCTTGCCGGAAGGGCTGTTCCAGGTTGCGCAAGGGTTTGCGGAGACGGGGCGGCTGCTGAGCCGGCATCCCGGGATTCACAAGGTGTCGGTGACGGGCTCGGTTGGAACCGGCAAGGCCGTCATGGCGGACGCCTCCAGCACGCTCAAACACATCACGTTGGAGCTCGGCGGCAAGTCGCCGTTGATCATCTGCGACGACGCAAAGCTCGACAACGCGGTGTCTGGCGCGCTGCTGGCCAATTTCTATTCGGCCGGTGAAGTGTGCTCGAACGGCACGCGGGTATTCGTCCATCGCAGCGTGAAGGCGGCTTTCATCGAGAAGCTGAAGGCCCGCGTGGGCGCCATGCGGATCGGCAATCCGCTCGATCCGCAGACCCAGGTCGGGTCGCTGATCTCGGAAAATCACATGGAGAAGGTGCTCGGTTACATCGCGCGCGGCAAGGCCGAAGGGGCGCAGGTTGTTGTGGGCGGCCACCGGGTCACCACGGGCGACCTCGCCAACGGCTTCTTCGTTGCACCCACTGTGTTTGATGAATGTCACGACGACATGGCGATTGCGCGGGAGGAGATTTTTGGGCCCGTGATGACCGTGCTGGCGTTCGACGATGAGGATGAGGTCATTGCGCGCGCCAATGGCACTGTGTACGGCCTATCCGCCGGCGTGTTCACCAACGACCTGACCCGCGGTCATCGGATGATTGCGCGACTGCAAGCCGGCACCTGCTGGCTCAATCACTACAACATCACACCCATCGAGATGCCCTTCGGCGGCATGAAGATGTCGGGGCTCGGCCGCGAGAACGGGCGGGCCGCGATCGAGCACTACACACAATTGAAGAGCGTATACGTCGCGATGCGTGACGTCGAATCGCCGTACTAGTTAATTTGGCCGCAAAAAGTTGCGGCGGAGCCCGGGTGCTTTGCCGCCGGCAAAAAGCGTCGCCGAGGTTTTTTGAGAAGAGGGCCGGCTGCGTTGGCGGGACGCGCCTTCGGCGCCCGGGCCGATTTTGAGATAGATATTAGGAAGGACTTTGGCAGAAGATACTTTTGACTACGTCGTCGTCGGTGCGGGATCGGCAGGCTGCGTATTGGCCGATCGTCTGACGGAAGATGGGCGCAACAGCGTCCTGGTGCTCGAGAACGGCGGCTCCGATCGGTCCATCTTCATCCAGATGCCGACGGCGCTGTCGATTCCCATGAACATGCCGAAATACAACTGGTTCTATCACACGGAACCGGAGCCCGGCCTCGGCGGGCGCAAGTTGCACACGCCGCGGGGCAAAGTCCTCGGCGGGTCCTCGTCGATCAACGGGCTCGTCTATGTGCGCGGTAATCCTGAAGACTTTGATCGTTGGGAGGAGGAGGGTGCGCACGGTTGGAGCTATCGCAACGTGTTGCCGTATTTCCGGCGGGCGGAGAAGTGGTCCGGTGGCGCAGATGTGTATCGCGGTGCGGACGGCAAGCTCTGCACCAGCCTCGCTGAGATGCACAATCCGCTGAACCCTGCCTGGATCGAGGCGGGGAGGCAGGCGGGTTACCCGCTGACCACCGATCCGAACGGCTTCCAACAAGAGGGTTTTGGCCGGATGCAGATGACCGTCGGGGATGGCCGGCGGTGTAGTGCTGCAAATGCGTATCTGCGCCCGGCAATGCGGCGGAGCAACCTGGCTGTCCGCACTCATGCGTGGGTCAACCGGGTTTTGTTCGAGGGACGGCGTGCTGTTGGCGTGAATTTTAAACGCGGTGGAGAAACAATCACGGTGCGAGCGCGGCGCGAAGTGATTGTCAGCGCCGGGTCCATCGCCTCGCCCCAGCTGTTGAAACTGTCGGGCGTGGGTCCAGCGGCTGAGCTGGCCGCTCTGGGCATCCCGGTGGTCCACGATCTGCCGGGTGTAGGCGAGAACCTGCAGGATCACCTGGAGTTTTACTTCCAGGTGGCCAGCAAGGAGCCGGTCACGCTCTACAAGCACATGAATCCGCTCAGCAAGGCGCTCATCGGCATCCGCTGGATGCTGACTCACGGTGGACTGGGGGCGACCAACCACTTCGAGGCGGGTGGCTTCATCCGCAGCCGGGCGGGGATCCGGTACCCGGATATTCAGTACCACTTTCTGCCGATGGCCGTCAGTTACGACGGGTCTTCGCTGGCCAGTGAGCATGGATTTCAGGCGCATGTCGGGCCGATGCGGTCGAAGAGCAAAGGGTGGGTCCGGCTCGTTTCGGCCGATGCGGCGGACAAGCCGCGGATCCTGTTCAACTATCTTTCGCAGGCGGAGGACCGGGAGGAGATGCGGGCTTGCGTACGGCTCACGCGGGAGGTGTTCGCCCAGCAGGCGTTCGATCGCTATCGCGGGCGGGAGATTCAGCCTGGGGCCGATGTGCAAACGGACGAACAGATTGACGCGTTTGTGCGCGAGAAGGTCGAGAGCGCGTACCACCCGTCCTGCTCCTGCAAGATGGGCGACGAAAACGACCCGATGGCGGTGGTCGACCCGCAAACGCGGGTGCGGGGCCTGGAGGCGTTCCGGGTGGTGGATTCGTCGATCATGCCTTCCATCACCACCGGCAATCTGAACGCACCGACGATCATGCTGGCGGAGAAGGCGGCTGACCACATTCTGGGCAAAGCGATGCTGCCGGTGTCGGATGCGCCATATTACATTGCACCGGACTGGGAGACCCGCCAGCGGTAGGTCCTTGCGCCGGTATTATTATCACGTCAATAATAAGCCGGTCCTTCAAAGGCGGGCGAGATCACCTTGAGACCACCGCGGGCGTGTCTGGCTCTGCTCTTCGCGGGCACCTTGTCCGCCTGCGGTCCGGATGCCCACGACGCGAAAGTCCTCAACATCTACAACTGGGCCGACTACATCGGTAAGGACACCGTGGCGCAGTTCGAGAAGGAAACGGGAATCCGGGTTGTCTATGACACCTACGACGCGGACGAGACTCTCGAGGCCAAGATGATGGCCGGCGACTCCGGTTACGACATTGTCAGCACCTCCACCGACTACTTCAGCCGGCAGATCAAGGCGGGCATCTACCAGGGGCTGGATCGCTCCCGGCTGCCGGGTTGGAAGAATCTCGATCCCGAAGTGCTGGCTGAGGAAGCGGTGGGCGACCCCGGCAACCGCCACGCGATGCCTTATCTGCGCCACGTCAACGGCTTCGCCTACAACGTCGATCTCGTGAAGGCGCGCATGCCGGACGCACCGGTCGACAGCCTCGACATGTTGTTCAAACCGCAGATCATTGCGAAGTTTGCCGACTGCGGGGTGACCTTTCTCGACTCGGCGGAGGATGTGCTGCAGCTGGCGCTCAACTACCTGCACATCGACCCGAACACCCTCCGGCCCGAAGACTACAAGCGGGCTGAAGCGTTGATCCTGACCGTACGGCCCTTCATCCGCACCTTCGATTCGACCGAATACATGAACGGCCTCGCAAACCGGGAATTCTGTATCTCCATGTCGTGGTCGGGGGATTACGCCACCATCAAGGCGCGCGCGCGCGCGGCGGGGAGCGAGCTGCCGCTGGTATTTACGATTCCGAAGGAGGGGGCCAACAGCTCGGCCGATGCCTTGCTGATTCCAGAGGATGCGCCGCATCCCGAGGCCGCCTACGCCTTCCTGAATTTCATGTTGCGTCCCGAGGTGATAGCCCAGGTCACCAATTTCACTCACTATGCCAATGACAACCTGGCAGCCAATCAGTATGTCGATCCTGCGGTTCTGAACGACCCGGCGGTCTACACCACCCCCGAGGTACGCTCGAGGTTGTACCCGTCCACGGAAGTGTCTCCGGCACTGGAGCGGATCAGAACGCGCACGTGGACCCGTATCAAGACGGCGCGCTAACGAGGTTTCCCATGTCACGCCTGCAAATCACCGGTTCCAACGAGCTCAGCTTCGAGATCGCTCGCGGTCACCGTTTCCCCATTCACCCTTTGTGGCTGCGCGAGCGCTGTCAGGATGCCGAATCCATTGACCGGCGCACGGGCCAGCGGCTCGAGGATCCGTCGGACCTGGATCTACAACTGGGACTGACTTCAGTGACCGAGGTGGAGACCGGCCGGTACCGGATTCGCTTTACCGACGGACACGAGGCGGATTTTCTGGGACAGGAGATCCTGGCTGAGGCCCTGCTGCCACCGGGCGATCACGACTGTCCGCCGATTCGTCTGTGGGACGGCTCGCTGGGCGAGATTCCGCGCGCGGCCTGGTCTTCGAATCCGACGGACGAGGTGAAGGTAGGCTGGCTGAAGCCTTTCCTGGAATTGGGCTTCATCATCTTCACCGGCGTACCGACCGAGTCGCAGAGGGTGTTGAAGGTGGGCGCGGCGTTCGGCTTTGTCCGCGACACCAACTTCGGGGCGCACTTCGATGTGTGCTCCAAACCTGACGCCAACGACTTGGCCTACACGTCGCTGTTTCTCGACCCGCACACCGATAACCCGTATCGCTCGCCCGTACCGGGCGTGCAGCTGTTGCACTGCCTGGCAAATGAAACCTCGGGTGGTCTGTCGACACTGGTGGACGGGTTTGCCGCGGCCCAGACGCTGAGGTCACAAGATCCTCACAGCTTCGACATTCTGACGCGCACTCCGGTCCGCTTTCGTTTTCGCGACACCGACACCGAGCTCGTGCGCAGCTCGCCGTTGATTGAGGTGGACGGCACCGGAGCGTTGCAGGCCATCAACTTCAGCCCGCGGCTGGATTATGTGCCGCTGCTGCCGCCGCAGGAGTTGACCGCCTATTTCAAGGCCCGCAAGGCGCTGGACCAGTTGTTGCGGTCACCGAAGTATGAGATCCGCTTCCTGCTGAATGCGGGCGACCTGATGATGATGGATAACCGGCGGCTGTTGCACGGGCGGACTGCTTTCGACACTCGCGAAGGACTGCGTCATTTGCAGGGGTGTTACATTGATGTGGATGGGCCGCGCAGCGTATTTCGCGTGTTGCGCCGGCGGCTCGGCGCAACCGGGAGTCAGGCATGAACAGAATTGTCAGCTTTCGCAGGATGGAAGACGGAACCAAGGAAGACTACGACCTGCTGGATGAGTCGGAGAAGGTGTATGCCGCCGGCTTGCCGGGACGCATTCTGCAGGCCGTGCGCAAATTGGACCATTCCCTGGAGGGGTATCCCGTCAGCCGGCTGGGTCACTCCCTTCAGACTGCAACCCGGGCGTTGAACGACGGTGCCGACGATGAGTTGATCGTTGCGGCGTTGATTCATGATGTAGGTGATGAGCTGGCGCCTTACAACCATGCTGAGGTTGCTGCGGCGATCATCCGCCCGTACGTACGGCCCGAAGTGGCCTGGATCGTGGAGCAGCACGGGCTGGTGCAGACTTACTATTACGTGCACCACAACGGCGGTGACCGGTTCATGCGGGATGTGCTGAAGGGACACCAGTGGTTTGATGCGTGTATCAACTTTTGCCACCGGTGGGATCAGTCGTCATTCGACCCGGATTATCCAACCTTGCCGTTGGAGGCGTTCGAGGAGCGCGTGAACAAAATTTTCAGCCGCAAGGCGCACGACCCACGGTACACGGCAAGCTAGCCGCGTTCCGCGATCTGCATGTCCAACAGGCGCTGCTTTTCTGCCCGCCGCATGAAGTAGCCTGCGGCGACCACGCACGATCCCACCAGGCAGATGATCAGGCTGGCCAGCGCGTTGACATCGGGGCTGACCCCCAACTTCACCTTCGAATAAATCACCATGGGCAGCGTGCTGGCCCCGGGCCCGGACACGAAGCTCGAGATCACCAGGTCATCGAGCGACAGTGTAAAGCTGAGCAGCCAGCTCGATATCAGCGCCGGCGCAATAATAGGCAGCGTCACTTCAATAAACGCCTGCGCCGGACTGGACCCCAGGTCCATCGCCGCTTCCTCCAAAGACCGGTCGGCGCTCTGCAGTCGCGATTGCACCGTCACCGTCACATAAGCCGTACAGAAGGCAATGTGGGCGATCACGATAGTCGTGAACCCGCGATGCGGCCAGCCGAACATCTGCAGCATCGATACGAACAGCAGCAGCTGGGTGATTCCGGTAATGATCTCCGGCATCACCAGGGGCGCATTCACCATTCCGGTCAGCATGAGCCGTCCCGGAAACCGGGCGAATCTGACCAGGGCAATCGCCGCCAATGTACCTAACACGACTGCCGCCGTAGAGGATGCCACGGCGACCTCCAGAGACAGCAGAGCCGCCTGCAATATCTGGCGGTTGTGCATCAACTCCACATACCATTGCGTGGAGAATCCCCCCCACACGCTGACGAGCGGCGATGCGTTGAACGAGTAGGCAATCAATACGAGTATGGGGACATAGAGCACGGCAATGCCGATGCTCAAAGCCGCAAACAACACCGGTGAGAAGCGCCGTTCCATGTGAGCTCAGGCTTCCTGCTGCCGGACTGTGTAGTACTGGTAGATCGCAATGGGTCCCGCGAGCAGGAACAGAAAGGCAATTGCGACGGCCGAGGCCACCGGCCAGTCGTGATTGCCAAAGAACTCATCCCACAGGACCCGGCCGATCATCAGGTTGTCGGGCCCGCCCAGCAGGGAGGGAATGACAAACTCACCGACCGCCGGGATGAACACCAGCATGGAGCCGGCAATGACGCCAGGGATCGACTGCGGCACGGTGACGTCCAGAAAGGCTCGCCACGGGGGACTACCCAGATCGGCTGCTGCCTCCAGCAACGTGTTATCCAGTTTCTCGAGCGTGGCAAACAGGGGCAGCACCATGAAGGGCAGGTACGAGTAGATGATTCCCAGGTACACGGCCACGCTCGTACGCATGATCTTGAGCGGCTCCGAAATCAGGCCGACTCGCAACAGCACCGTGTTGAGAATTCCGCCGTCGCGGATGATGCCCTCGAGCGCGTACACCCGGAGCAGGAAGGAGGTCCAGAACGGCAGGATGATGATCAGCAGCAGAATGCTCTGCGTGGTCTTCGATGCCCGCGAGATCGCGTAGGCCATGGGATATCCCAGCGCCAGGCAGATCAGTGTTGAAAAGAAGGCGGTCTTCAGCGAGTACAGGTAGGCGACCCCGTAGACCTCGTCGGTGAGCAGGTATTTGAAGTTCGCCAGGCTCACGGACAGCTGCAGATGCTCATCCGCGGTGTGCGAGAGAATGTCGGTAAAGGGCGGTACCCGGGGCGCCGTTTCGGCCAGGCTGATTTTGAAGGCGAACGCGAACGGAATGAGAAAGAAGACGGTGAGGAACAGCAGGGGCGGGAGAATGATGAGCCAACGGCCCGGCCGCTCGAGCAATCTCATGATTCCCGCCTGAAAGGTGCCTGGCCCCTATTTTGCGCGATAAACTGCAGCCCGTGTACAACTTTTGCCCGCGATGACGGGCTCGGCCGGCAACGGCTTACAAGGTGAGCAGCAACATGGCCAAAAAAAAGGCCAACAAATCTGTGAGCGTGGCCGCCGCCAATGTCCCCGAGCGCGCCTCCCGTGCCCGCCAGCGGCAGCGCCTCATTGACGCCTGCATCTCCGCGCTGCACATCCACGGCCCGTCGCGCACAACCGTCGAGAAGGTTGTAGCGCTCGCGGACATGTCGCCCGGCATCGTGCGGTTCTATTTCGATTCGAAGGACGCAATGCTGGTGGCGTCGCTTGCCTATCTGGCTTCGGAGTTCGAGGAGCGGGTCATGGTCCCCGTGTCCTTGCTGAAAGACACGCCGGTGAAGGCGTTGGAGCAGCTCGTCGAGCTGTACCTCGATCCCGAGATTGCCAGCCCGCGAAAAGTGTCGGTCTGGTATTCGTTCTGGGGCGAGGCCAGCTCGCGCCAGGAATATCTGGATCTGTGCGGCAAGAAAGACGAAGACTTCGCCGCGCTGGTGCATGACCTGATTGAGGGTGTGATTGCCGAGACCGGACAAACGCACCTGGACGCTGACGGAGTGGCCCTGGGATTGATCGGTGTCCTCGAGGTCCTGTGGCAGGGGATTGCGTTTACGAACGAAGTGGAGATTGACCGCGATGCAGCCAAGCGGCGCTCGTTCGCGTACCTGCGTTCCGTGTTTCCCGGACAGTTCGCCGCTGCTGTACCACGTGGTTCGCTCACGACTTCGGGCGCCGGTGCGCAGGTCACCCCCGCAAACATACCCGCCTGGGCTTACTCCAACAACGCGCTGTTGGCTTTGGAGCGAGACCGGCTGTTTCGTCCTTCCTGGCAACTCGTCGGTCACGAGGCGGACATCGCCCAGGTCGGGGACTACCTGACCGCCGATCTCGCCGGCGAGCGCGTGTTGGTATTGAGATCTTCGCAGACCCGCATTGTGGCATTCCGCAACAGCTGTCGTAAGCGTCCTCATGCTCTGTTGATGGAGCGCTCCGGCCATCTCGCAGGGACCATCGAGTGCACTGCCCACGAGCTCGAATACGGCTTCGATGGCAAGCTGCGAAGTGGCTCGACGCCCGGCGATTTGACGCCACTCGAGCTGGCGTTGCCGGGCAAATTCATTCTCGTGCGCGCACTGGCCGGCAAGAACGCGGATCCGGCATCCCCGGCACTCCTCGAGATTGCCGGCGCGCCGTCAGGCGATTGGGAGTCGCTGCCCGATCTGAAGCCGGCAGGCACTGCGGACATCGCGGTTGCGGCCGATTGGAAGCTCATGGTGGAGCAGTGGCTGGAAGCGCTGCCGCGCCCGAAAGGAATCCGCCGCACTTTTCTGGCCCCCAACCAACTGTTGGAAGAGAGCGCCACGGAAGCCCTGGTTCTGCAGGTTGTGCCTGAGTCACCCGGCCGCTGCCGCATCCGGCGGCTGGACTATTCGGTCGCAGCAGCAGCCCGCAAGAGGTTGCAGCCACAGCGGGACACCAACACGCCGGCCGCTGCACGGACACCAGCGTGGCTGCAACAGGACATTGAAGTCGCAGAATCCATGCAGGCGGGGCTTGCGGCCGGGATCGACGCCACGGAGAATGCGGGTCCAACGTCAACGCAGCTCGATGAGTTTCGTTCGAGTATTGCGATCCTGTTGCCTTTGGCGCGGGGCGCGAAATGAGCCTGACGCCGTTTCACGCGAAGTGGGACGGCGCGCCGGGTAACCGTACTTCAGGAATCCGGTCGCGCAACAGGTCGTGGAATTCCAACATGCAGTTCTCGAGGGTCGACAGGGGGCCCGGCTCGTAGCTGCTCGAGGCGAGTCCCTGTTGAACGCGCTTGCAGAGGAATTCGTCTTCGCGTTGCACCTGCCGGTTGATGCGGGCTGACAGATAGCGCACGACACGCATCTCGCGGCGGGCGTCGGGACGCGCGAACGAGCCGCCGCGAATCGTGCATTTACCCGGGCCGCGCGGCAGAACCTGGAAGAAGTCCATCTGGTCGGGAAACACGTCCACGCCCAGATTCGGCAGCATGCTGTAGAAGGTCCAGCGCTTGCGATGGGTTTCGGGCAAGTGCTGGGTGACCTGGCCAATCAACTGCTGGTACATCCGCTCGCTCCACTTTGAGGACGGGCGGTCGCGCAGCCAACTGATTCCCCGGGCAACACCCGTCGGCAGGTTGGTCATGTCATCGTAGTCCGGAGTGAACATCCGGAACAGCCCCGGATGTCCGATCGGTACGTGGTACGACTCGAGGTAGTTGTCCATCGCGATCTTCCAATCGACATCCCAGTGCTCGATGTACAACGGGCCGAGCGGCTCCAGTGTCTCGAACTGGTGGGGCGTGAAGTCGTCGAGGAAGCTTCCCCAGAGGGTTTCCAGGGGCGGTGGGTCACCCGCGAGATTCACGAACACGAAGCCGAACCGGACTGCCATCCGCACCGGCTTCAAGCCAAGTTGGGAGCGGTCCAGTCCCGGAAAGCTCTCGCGCACCGGCATCCCGATGAGATCGCCATTGAGCCGATAAGACCAGCCGTGATACGGGCAGGTGATGGCACCGGGACAGTTGCCGGTTCCCTCCAGGATGCGCGCGCCGCGATGCCGGCAGACGTTGTGAAACGCCTGTATTTCGCCTTGTGAATTGCGGACCGCAACGACGCTGTCGGCACCCAGGTCGAGCGTCATGAAGTCGCCGGGGGCGGGGATCGAATTGACGTGACAGACGATCTGCCAACTCGGCCTGAGGATGCGCTCGTATTCCAGCCGGGTCATTTCCGGATGGCTGTACGCCCACGCTGGCAATGCGCGGGCCAATGCGGGAGCAGGCGCGGCCTCGGGGGTGTGCAGGGCAGGCGAATTCATGGGGTGCTCCCGCGAAAATTATATAACCATGCAATTGTAGCTCAAAATCTATATGCTCATATAGACGATTGTGGTTGCCGGGTGTTACCGTGCCGCCAGGCATTGCAGGAGAAGCGCGGCCATGACCCGGACCATGACCCAGAATCACGCCCATTTCCGGCGCGCCGTGCAGCGTCTGCCCCTGGGAGTGGCTTCCAATTTCCGCTACTGGGGTGAAGAGCGCACCATCTACATCAAACAGGGCCGCGGCGCCCGGATCGTCGACCTCGACGACAACGTCTATATTGACTACCGCCTGGGTTATGGCCCGGCCATCCTGGGTTATGCCGATCCCCGCGTGGATGAAGCCGCCCGTCAGGGCATCGAGATTGGTGGCGTGTTTGCGCTCTCCACCGAGCGCGAATACAACGTGGCGGAACGCATCGCCAAAATGGTTCCGGCCGCGGAGCTGGTTCGGTTTTCCAACTCGGGTACCGAGGCGGTGATGGCCGCTTTGCGGCTCGCTCGTGCCTACACCGGGAAGGATGATTACGTCATTCTGGAAGGCAGTTACCACGGGCTGTTTGATGCAGCGATGTGGTACACGCCCATGGACAAGTGGGGCCAGGTTGGCGACCCCGAGGTCTATCCTTACAGCGAAGGCATTCCAGTCAGCACGCGGAGCTTCGCGCACTTTGTGCAGGCGAACGATGCCAACCAGCTGGAGGATGTGCTCGAGCGCCGCGCCGGCAAGATCGCGTGTCTGTTGATTGAGCCCATCATGGGCAACTGCCTGGGAATCGCGGCTGATCCGGAGTATCTGCGCGCAGCGCGCTCCTTGTGCGACAAGCACGGTGTCGTGTTGATCATTGATGAGGTCAAGACGGGGTTCCGGGTTGCGAAGGGCGGCGTCCAACAGCTGTACGGCGTTAAAGCTGACCTGTGCACCTTTGCGAAAGCAGTTGCAAATGGGTACCCCATCTCAGTGCTTGCCGGGCGTGAAGAGATCATGCGTAAGATCGGCAGGGGTGTGGCGCACGGCGGGACCTACACCGCGCATTCCGTCTCGCTGGCCGCCGCCGAGAAGACCCTCGAGATTCTCGATGAGACGGACGCGCTGGAGCGTATTGCCGATTACGGGACGCGGCTGCGAAGTGGCATGAGCTCGGTATTGAAAGCCCGAGGCATTGCACACAGCTTCGTGGGGCATCCGTCCATGAGCGGTCTGTACTTCGCAAAAGATCCCCCGCGCAACTATCGCGACTGGAAAGGCAGCGACTACTCCTTCTACGATGCGGCCGCCAAAGTGCTGCACGACGAGAAGATCCTGTGTGAGCCCGACTCCCGCGAGCCCTGGTTCATCAGTGCGGCACACGACGAGTCCTGTCTGACAGAAACGCTTGCCGCATTCGAGATCGCGATAGACACTACCTTGAGGTCAGCCGGATCGACCCACCAGAAATCCGGTTAACAGGCTCCCCGGGGGCGGGACTGCATGGCAAGTAGCAAACGGCACGACGTCATCGTCATCGGTGCGGGCCACAACGGGCTGGTGGCCGCGTGCTACCTTGCGCGTGCCGGGCTCGATGTTCTCGTCCTCGAGCGCAACCCCTATATCGGCGGGGCGGCTGTCAGCCGCCAGTTGTATCAGGATTTCACGTACTCCAATTGTTCGTACGTTTGCAGTCTCCTGCGAACGGAGATTATCCGTGCGCTGGATCTACCGAGGCACGGGCTCCAGATAATTCCGTATGACGGTGGCTGCACGCTGATGCGCGATGGCGGTCATCTGGCGTTGTACGACAATCACGATGCCTTGCGCCGCGAGATCTCGCGGCATTCGAAGCGCGACGGCGAAGCGTACGATCGTTACGCTCGGGACATGCTCCGACACTGCAGGTTCATCAAGCCACTGTTGCTCCGAGAGCCACCCGATCCGACCTCATTCAAGCCACGTGACTTGATGGAACTGCTGTACCTCGGTAAGCACTTCCACAAGCTCGGTGAAGCGCAGATGTACGACACGCTGCGTTTCTGGACGATGAGCTGCGCCGATCTACTGGACGAGTACTTCGAGAGCGAGATCGTCAAGGCGCATCTGGCCGGCAGCTCGATCATTGGTACCGCCCTGGGACCGAGGTCGCCGGGTACTGCGTATGTACTGCTCCATCACTACATGGGCAGCATCGACGGTACGGTTGGCGCTTGGGGTTTCGCTCGCGGCGGAATGGGAGCCGTGACGTCCGCGCTTGCGAAGTCGTTTCAGGAAAGCGGCGGAACGATCAGAAGTGCTGCGCCCGTTCAGCAGGTCCTCGTTCGCAGTGGTCGCGCAATTGGCGTGGCGCTCGACGATGGCGAAGAAATTTACGCGCGCACGGTCGTATCGAACATGGATGTGCGTCGCACGTTCCTGGAAACGATGGACTCCCACGACCTGCCGGACGAGTTCGTGAAGCAGGTGCGGAATTTCAAGATTCGCGGGTCATCCGGGAAGCTCAACATTGCGTTGGACGGATTGCCTGATTTTCCGGCGATTCCGCAGGGGTCACCGGCTACTCGTGGCGATATGCATGTGACCGACACGGTTGAGATGTTGGAACGGGCGTACGACGACTGGAAGGATGGACGCTGGTCTCGTTCTCCGTACCTCGACATCCTGATTCCGTCGCAAGTCGATCCGACCATGGCGCCGAATGGAAAGCACTACATGTCGGTGTTTGTGCAGTACTGCCCGCACCAGCTTGCAGACGGAGAGTGGAACGACGCAAGACGACAGGCGTTCGGCAACACCGTCATCGATACCATTGCGCGGCACAGCCCGAATTTCAAGGACCTGATTCTGCATGCAGAGATCCGCACGCCTTGGGATATTGAGAACCAGGTTGGGTTGACAGAGGGGAATATCTTCCAGGGCGAACTGACGTTCGACCAGCTGTTGTTCAATCGGCCTGTTCCGGGGTATGCGCAATACCGAGCGCCTGTGCGCGGCATGTACATGTGCGGTTCGAGCACACACCCCGGTGGGGGCGTGATGGGAGCGCCCGGGTACAATGCCGCCGGGGCGATCCTGCGGGATATGGGGCGGGCTGTTGCTGTGGATGCGGGGCAGCTGGATGCCGTCCAGCGTAAGGTGGCGGCGCTGTGAGCGGGTCACGGTATGACTGTGTCGTTGTGGGTGGCGGCCACAATGGGCTGGTGTGCGCCGCGTATTTGGCGCGCGGCGGGCGCTCGGTGTTGGTGCTCGAGGCTGCGGACGAGGTGGGTGGCGCTGCGGTGACGCGCGAGTTTGCGCCCGGGTTTCGGGTGTCTGCGTGCGCTCATCTGTTGCACTCAATGTCGGGCGCGATGATTCATGACCTGCAATTGGAGGATCACGGCCTGACGTTCTCGGCTCGTGAAATGCCCACGGTCGCGTTGGCCGCCGACGGTGGTTCGGTCGCGCTCGGTGCGACGTCGTTGACGGCAAACGCGAACCCGTTGTCGTCAGGTGTCACAGTCGATGACGCTGCCGCGTACCCGGGGTACGTAGCTTTGTTGAATCGTCTGGCGCAGGCGCTTCGCCCGGTGCTCGATTCAGTACCCCCTCGGCTTGGTACTGATGCCTGGGCCGACAAGCGCGCCTTGTTGCAGTTGGGCTGGCAAATTCGCCGCCTCGGCCGGCACGACATGCGCGAGTTGCTGCGCATTGGCGGCATGAATGTGTTCGATCTGCTCAAAGACAATTTCGAGTCTCCCTTGCTCCAGGGCGCGTTAGCGTTCGACGCCATTCTGGGTAGCAACTTTGGACCCCGCTCGCCAGGTTCGGTTTTCACACTGTTATATCGGCTTGCTGGTGCAACAGCGGCGCAAGGAAAGGAAGTCAGCGGCACGCCGCTTTCTCAGCCGACGGGAGGGCTCGGTGCCTTGTCTCGTGCGTTGTCGGCAGCAGCAGTGGCTGCTGGCGCTGAGGTACGAACGAACGCCGCCGTTGAACGGATCATCGTTCGCGACCATCGCGCTTCCGGTGTCCAACTTGCCTCTGGCGAGACCATCACCGCCAATACAGTTATTTCGAACGTGGATCCGCAAGCCACGTTTCTCAGGCTGCTGGGCGCCGAATACTTGGACGCAGGTTTCACGCGCCGCGTATCCCACCTGCGTACCCGAGGCCTTGCTGCCAAACTGCATCTCGCACTCGATGACCTGCCTCGATTTTCCGGCGTTTCGGAGGCATCCCTGGGCGGCCGGCTTCTCATCGCGCCGTCCCTCGAATATCTGGAGCGCGCGTTCAATCATTCGAAGTACGGCGAATTCTCAAATGCACCTGCGATTGAGATAACCGTACCGACGGTTAACGACCGAACGCTGGCGCCTGCTGGAAAGCATGTGCTATCAGCGGTGGTTCAATACGCGCCGTATGCGTTGAAAGCCGGATGGGACGCCGGGCGTGAGCAGTTCGCGAATATCGTCGTGGACACGATCGAACGCTATTCGCCCGGACTGGGTAAGTCGATCATTTCGGCACAGCTACTGACGCCGTCCGATATCGAACGGGAGTTTCGAATCACGGGGGGACATTGGCATCACGCCGAGCTCGCCCTCGACCAGTTTTTCATGATGCGACCCGTGCCCGGTGCAGCTCAGTATCAAACACCGGTTGATGGGTTGTACCTGTGCGGCGCCGGGTGTCATCCCGGTGGCGGCGTCATGGGTACTGCGGGCCGCAATGCCGCCCGGCAGGTGTTGGGGCAGGCGGCTTGATGCGCAACCCTGACGTCAATGACGGCGTGGTAGTGGCGGCGGCGACGTCGCCAGCGGTGGTGGTGCTGCCAACGCCGCCACACTATGTACAACCCCTACTGAAAACTCCATTCCACAACCGCGCACGGGCGCTGAGTCAACTCGACAGCTTCGTTCCCTGGTCGGGCTACACGACCGTAGACGTCTTCACCAGCGTCGAACAAGAATACTTCGCGATCCGCAACGCGACGACGTTATACGACCTGACACCGATGGTGAAATACCGCGTCGCCGGGCATTCGGCGCTGCCATTTCTCAATCGATTGGTCACACGTGACCTCAGCAAACTCCAAGTCGGCCGCGTCGCCTATTGCGTGTGGTGCGACGACGCAGGCCATCTGATCGACGATGGCACCGTGTTTCGGCTCAGCGAAAACGAATATCGGCTGTGTACGGCGGAGCGCCAACTGGATTGGTTGCTCTCCAGCGCCATCGGTTTTGAGCGGGCCATCGGGGATGATCGACTCGTTATTGAAGAGGTCACCGACCAAATAGCGGCTCTCGCAATGCAAGGCCCGACTTCATACGCTGTACTCGCAGCCGCTGGCTTGTCGGGAGTTGAACGACTCAAACCTTTCGAGATTGAGACGTTTGAAGTTGACGGGGTGACCATCACGGTGTCCCGAACGGGGTTTACAGGCGACCTCGGCTACGAGCTCTGGATGGACCCCGGTCATGCTGAGCGGGTGTGGGACATTCTAATGGCGGCGGGTCAGACGCGCGGGATTCGGCCGATCGGCTCGAAGGCGCTGAACATCGCACGCATCGAGGCAGGATTCCTACAGCCGAACGTCGATTTCGTCTCTAGCGCCCATACGGTGCTGCTTAGCCGCGACCGATCGCCGCTGGAATTGGGCCTCGAATGGCTGGTCGACTTCGCCAAGCCCTATTTCACCGGTCGACGCGCCCTCGTGGAGGAGAAGCGACGGGGGGCCGCCAGACGCCTGGTGGGCCTGGATATTGAGGGCGATAAGCCCGCTCACAATGCGCTGCTATATTCCGACCGGGCAGGGCGGAAGGAAGTGGGTAGTGTCACATCGGCAACATGGTCGCCGACGTGCAAGCGTAATATTGCGTTGGCGATGATCGACGCGCCTCATTTCCAGGTGGGTGCCACGTTATGGGCCGACATCTATCTGAATCGCGAACTCGTGTGGGAGCGGCGAATGGCTCGCGCGCGCGTCGTTGCAAAGCCATTCTTCGCGCCTGAGCGGCGCAAAGCGACACCGCCTGGAAGCTACTAGAAGCATGCACGGCGCGCCCACGCGACGGACGCACTTGCGGGGCCACCCGCACCGACCCAACGGCGGGACACACGCGGCTAGCGCATGATCGCCAACCAGCAGAAGCCCATTGCCGACCGCCCTTGGCTGGACCCAGCGGCGACGCCCCAGATTGTCATCAATAGCGTCAGCAAGACGTACGGTGGATTTACAGCCGTCGATAACATCAGCTTGTCCATCTACAAGGGCGAAATGTATGCCCTCGTGGGGGCGTCTGGTTGCGGTAAGACGACCTTGCTGCGAATGCTCGCGGGCTTCGCCAATCAGACGGCGGGCCAGATCACTATCGACGGGGTCGAGATGGCGGGCGTGCCGCCGCACGAGCGGCCGGTGAATATGATGTTTCAGTCGTATGCGCTGTTCCCCCACATGACTGTGGAGCGCAACGTCGGTTACGGCCTGAAGCGCCTCGATATTGATAGCGCTGCGAAGAAGCAGCGTGTGAAGGACGCGCTCGATATGGTGCAGCTGGGCCATCTGGGTCAGCGTAAGCCGCATCAGCTCTCGGGCGGACAGCGGCAGCGCGTGGCGCTTGCCCGCGCTTTGATTCGACGGCCGAAAGTGCTGCTTCTGGACGAACCGCTGTCAGCACTGGACAAGAAGCTTCGTGAGAAGACGCAATTCGAACTCATGGATCTGCAGCACCAGGTAGGCATCACGTTCATCGTGGTGACGCACGATCAGGATGAGGCGATGGCGCTCGCCTCGCGCATTGCTGTCATGGACCGCGGGAAGGTGGTGCAGGTCGGCACGCCGTCGGAAATCTACGAGTTTCCGCAAAGTCGATTTGTTGCGGATTTTGTGGGCACGACCAATCTTTTCGAAGGGACCGTGGCGACATGCGAGCCCGGCCTGATTACGGTGAGTTGTTCAGAGACGGGTTGTGATTTGCTGGTGGACGATGTGGGTCGCTTCACGCCCGGGCAAAAGGTGTGGGTGGCGTTGCGCCCGGAAAAGATCCGGTTGAGTAAACAGCCCAACCCGGCAGGCAGGGTCAACCAGCTCAAGGGAATGGTGTGGGAATTGGGTTACCTGGGCAACCGGTCCACTTACCAGATCAAAACCGGCAGCGGCAAACTCGTTACCGTGTTCGCGCAAAACGAGCGGCGCGCATCGGAGTGGTCGATCGATTGGAGTGACGAGGTGTACGTCACATGGACCGCCGACGCAGCGGTGCTGCTGCACACCTAGTCGCGGTAGCGGGTAACCGCATCGCCGAGCGCCGCGTGCAACGGCCCCAGCCAGGGTTCGTAGTTCCGCCACTGGTCCAGTCCCTCGCGATAAATCGGCTGGCGCACTTGCTCGGAACTGGCCGTCCGGATGCTCCGCTCGGTCTTGTGAAACTCGACGCACCCCGCTTCGAAATCCAGCTCGCAAAAGTCGAGTATCCGGCGAACAGACCCCTCGAGGTCATCCACCACATCTTCGTGATGCACGCGCAACACGCGGCCGGGCAACACCGAGTCCCAGTGCCGCATCACTTCGAGGTACGTCCGGTAGTACCGCGCAATATGTTCGACGCTGTAGGTAAATTCCTGTCCCTGCGCGAACAGCTGTTTGAGGTTGCCGAAACAACAGGCCATGGGCTCGCGGCGCGCGTCGATGATTTTCGCGTTGGGCAACATCAGGTGAAGCAGTCCGATGTGCCGGAAGTTGTTGGGCATCTTGTCAATGAAGCGCGGTTTGCCGCTGCGATATACCCGGGTGTCGGCCAGATATTTCTCGCCGAGGCGGCGAAAATCTTCGGCGGTCATTTTTACCAGCACCGCCGGGTATAACGGGTTGTCGCTGTCGACTTCGCGACCCTTCAGGTCCGCAACGATGCGGGGCACGTCGGCAAGCTCTTGCGTGCCTTCAACAGCGGAGTGTGACGCCAGGATCTGCTCCAGCAATGTCGAGCCGGAGCGGGGGAGGCCGACGATAAAGATGGGATCCGCGGTTTGGATTCCACTGTCGCCACGTGAAAACAGCTCGGGAGTACAGACTTCAATCTGCAGGCGGGTGTTGACCTCTATGACTTCCGGTCGGTAGTGACTTTCAGCGCATTTCAGGGCGTTGCCACGGACGTAGTACTCGAACGACTTTTCGTATTGCCGCCGGTCCTCGAGCGCCTTGCCCAGCGCGAAACACAGATGGTAGCGGTCAACGACCGACGTCGACGCAGCCGACTCCGCCGCGTACATCTGTGCCAACTCCGCGTCCTCGAAGCGGTACGTCTTCAGATTCGCCATGCTCCAGTAGACGTCGCCATAACCGGGTCGCGCAGCGGCTGCGGTCCGATACTCGGCGATGGCTTCGTCGCGACGCCCGAGTGTCTTCAGCGCATGAGCGATCGAGAGGTGCAGGTCAGCTGGCTGGGAGGCGCCGACCAATAGTTCTCGGTAAAGCTCGGCCGCGCGCTCCTGCTGGCCCAAGCCTACGCAGGTCACTGCGTGGAGCATGCGGTAGTTGCGGTTAGCGGGCTCGACAGCGAGTAGTTTCTGTACTTCTTCGTGCGCGCGTTGATGCATGTGGCGTTTGCTGAGGACTTGCGCGTAGTCGTAACGGGCGGCCTGGTATTCAGGAGCTAGGTCGAGAACCGCTTCCAGTAGCAGTTGCGCATCGTCCAGTACGTCGCCCTCGATGCCTATGCGGGCGAGGAGACGCATCGCCTCAATGTGGTGACCGTGCTGGAGCAGGAAGGCGCGAATGATCTGCTCGGCCTCTGCCAACTCGCCGTCGGAGAAAAGAGCTGTGGCAGTGACAACCTCTGGAGGCAGCTTCTTCAGCGTGGCGACGTGAGCCGCCGCATCGGCAGCGTTCTCCGCCTGGCGTGTCATCCGGAATAGGCCTTCCAGCATGCTCCAGCTGGCCGGTAGAGCCGGATTGATTTTCACGCCGCGCAGGAAGGCCTCGATTGCCTCAGGTGCTTGCTTCAACGCGACGTAGCATTGGCCACGTTCCTGAAACAAGCGGCTGAACCGAGGGTGCAGTTGCTCCAGCGTGGACAGTGTCGCAAGTGCCGCCGGAATGTCGCCGAGCATCCGCTGCGCATGTGCCCGTAGGTAGAGTACGTCCCGGTTCTCGGGGACCGTCGCCAGAAGGGCGTCCGCTGATCGCAAGGCGTCGGCGAACCTCCGCTCCTGGACGAACTGGCGTGTTCGCCGAACCTCGAGTTCGACGGGACTCACTACCGCAGTTTCTGCTTGCACGCTCATCAAGTCTAAGGGTACGCCCCCAGGGCTCGGCGGGCGAATGTCAGACTCGAGGCTCAGTAGAACTTGTACCCCATCTGCAAGCCGAGCACGCGCGGCCGAAGAGGCGTCTGCGCGACGATGAACTGGTCGGTGCTGACGAACACGCTCTTGTTCGAGTTGGCGAGATTCTCACCGTACGCGTTCAACCACCATGCATCCTTCGAGACCCCGATGGAAGCGTCGTACGTCGTGTAAGCGGGGTTCTCGAACCGTAGTCTGCCGGTCGTGATAGCTCCCGAGTTGTCGGCAATCGACGGATTGGAACCCGCCTGTGTGAATGAATGACCGCTGTGGGTGGCGCCGAACTGCACGTAAGGGACATACCCGGCGATCGCCCACTCGTAGCGGGCACGCAGGCTGAACTGGACCGGAGGCGCGTTGGCACTGGGCGAGTCGATCGGACCGTAGGGGTTGGTGACGGCAGTACAGCTCGTAGGGGTCCCATCGGGGCAGTTCTGCGTTATCGGCTGGCCAAATCCTGCGCTGTCGGGATTGTTGTTGATCAGTGCGGGCGAGTTGGTTTGCCGGCTCTGGTTCCAGGAGCCCGCTGCCTGCACGGTCAGCCCGCTGACGACCCGCGCTACCAGCGAGCTCTCGATTCCCTTGATGAGGAAGTTCTGGCCGTTGGTGTTGTAGAAGATGTTGCCCACCAGGCCGGGGTTGAAGAAGGCGACCTGGACGTTGTTCCAGTTCTCCCGGTAAATGGCGCCGTTCCACTGCAGGCGGTGGCCCAGGAATTCCGTCTTCCAGCCGATCTCGTTGTTGGTCAACTTGTCGGACTGATATGAGCTGGGCACGAGATATTGCGCCACGCCGTCGGATCCAGTGGCGTGTGCGGCACCGCCGTTCTGGTTGAAGCCACCCGGTCGGAAACCTTGCGAGAACGTGTAGTACACCATCATGTCCGGGGTGACGTGCCACGTGATGTTGCCGCGGCTCTTGAAGCCGGACTCGGTGTCACGCAGGTTCTGGCTATTCAGGTCGAAATTGTCGACGAGACAGCCGCCGGCGGGCACGCCCTGCTCGAAGCAGCCGAAACTGCCGCTGACACTGCCGGCCGATGAATTCTGAAAGCGGAAGTGGCGTGTGCCGCCGGTGACGGTCAACACCTTCGGGATGATGTCGAAATCCACAGAGGCGAAGAATGCCAGCTGCTTGGTTTCGCGCACCGTGTCCTGGTAGAAGGACAGGTTTTCAGGTTGCACACCCGGGTTTACAACGGTCGCCCCCGCGGCCGTGCCGATGTCGGAGAAGCAGCCGGCGTTGCCGCCTGTCCCCGCCGGATCGTTCGTCGTACAGGAGGGCACGTTCTTGTAGTTCCAGCCGGACTGATCGTACAGCTTGTTGGCTTCCCAGAAGACACCCGCGATGGCACGGACGCGCTGGTCGTCGGGTGTGCTCAGGCGAAATTCATGCTGTTGATGCGTATTGCGCTCGTTTGAAAACCACGTGGCGCTGGGCGAATAGCAGGTCGACTGGAGGTTGAAGTCACCACCAGTGCCCGGGCCATAGCATTGGTAATAGTCGGCGTAGACGCCGCGTGCGTAGTTTGTGTAGTCGCCGACCTGCGCGACTTTGCGGACCAGGTAGCCGCCGGTATACACGGCCTTCAGAAAGCCGAATTTACCGTTGATTGTCCACGCGGTGCTCTCGAACTTGTCCTTGTCGAAGGAGTCGTTGAACAGAGTGACTTCCAGGGGCCTCAGGGCCGCGCCGTCGGAAGCCGTCGGCTGCTGATAGAACACGCCCTTGGAGTCCATGTCCTGGTACGACTGGGTGATCAAAGCATCCCAGTCATCGTTGATCTTCCACAACAGCTCGGCGCGAGCGCCCTTGTACGTCACCGGATTGATCGCGCGGCTGGCAATCTTGTCGTTGCTGATGGGTTGGCTGCCCGGCGGGACGCAAAAGTCAGTGGTACTGCCAGGGCAGTTGTAGTAAGCGTAGTGAATGCCGACGTCGCTGTTCTTGCGGGTGAACGTCGCCGGCACGTTGTCGATGTAACCACCGCGGCTGTCATTGTAGATGACGGCGCGAACTGCCAGGGTGTTCTCGAGTATCGGCAGGTTCAACACCGCGGTCACATCGGCATTCGGGTCACCGTGAGCCGTCGCGCTGTATCCGCCTTTGATGTTGGCCTCGACCTTGTCGAGTTTGGGCTCGTTCGTGATGTAGCGGATGACGCCTGCTTCGGCGCCGGCACCGTAGAGTGTGCCCTGTGGGCCTTCCAGGACCTCGATGCGATTCAGATCGGCGGCGTAGACGTCGAGATTGCGGTTGGGCAACTGGCCGGATTGGTTATCCAGATAGATGGCGACGTTCGGCCACAAACCCGTTGACGCGCTGCCCTGGCTGGGTTGTGACCCGGCGCTGAGGCCGCGCATGAAGACCTCGTTCTGCCCCGGGCCATTGTTTGCCGTCGTGACGTTGGGCAGGTACTTGATGTAGTCGTCGAGCGTCGCGACATTCAGTTGTTGCAGTGTTTCGGCCGTGAAGGCCTGCATCGAGATCGGCACATCCTGGATGCTCTGCGCGCGCCGCTGGGCAGTGACGGTGATCTCCTCGAGGGAGCCGGCGCCCACGTCGGTATTCTCGTTCGTGGCTTCTGCGGCGTGTGCTGCGAATGACACGCCACTCAAAATCGCCGCCACAGCGTATGAGACCTTCGAGTTCATTCCTGGACTCCCCTAAGATTTTTCGTCAGCCGATCCGCAACCCCAGCAAGCGCCTCCAGATCTTCGCCGGGCTACGGCCGTGTCCGATTGAACAGACGCGCCATCCGGCTGTTACAACACGCCTATTCGAAGACTCGGCTGCCGGCGGCGTCGCTGTAGGTAGGTCGGTTTGGCTGCAGTCGCCGGGTTGAAGGGGAGAGCCCGTAAGCATCCTTGAACTGGCGCGAGAAGTGTGCGCAGTCGGCAAAACCCGCCTCGATGGCGATCTCGGTGACCGAACGGTCGGTGTTTTCAACGAGCCAATGCGCGTAACGCATGCGCAACTGCCGATACAACGAAGCCGGCCCCATGCCAACATGCTCACGGCAGACACGTTCCAACTGTCGTACCGAGACACCCAGCTCATCCGCGATTGCTGCGATCGCAACAGGCCGCGTTAGGTTTTGCTCCATCAGCAGCAACGCGCGGCGGACGCGCGGCTCGCGGACAGTTTCAGACAGGGGAGGGTGAGGCTGGGCATCGCTGCCGGAGCGCTCACGATCAAACAACAGCACCTGGCTGGCCTTCTGGGCAACGGCGCGGCCCAGATGCTGCTCAATCAGGAATGTGGCAAGGGCTGCGGTGCCGGCACCGCCGGCGCAAGTGATGCGCGGTCCATCGGCGAGAAACAGACGGTCGGCAACCACGGCGTGTCCCGGAAAGGCTTCGAGGAAGTCCTGGTAGTGATACCAGCTGACACAGGAGCGACGGCCCTTCATCAGGCCGGCGCGGCACAAAATGAAACTGCCGGTGCAGATGCCGATCAACGGCACGTTGCTGGCGGCCACTTCGCGCAGATAGCGGATGGTTGCATCGTCGATCTGCGGTCCCGCGTGGAGGATTCCTCCAACGATGACAACATAGTCGAGTGATTCGGGATCGATGAACCCACTGGTGGGTTCGATCAACACCCCGCAACTGGCGGGAACTGACACTTCACGGCTCGCCATGATCGACCACTGCACGTGCAAAGGCCGGCTGCGGTCACCTTCATCCGCCGCCAGGCGCAGATGATCGATGAATACGGCGAAGGCGGAGAGCGTGAAGTGCTCGGCCAGAATGATGCCCACGCGAAGCGGAACTCGCGTTCCGGACAACGGTGAATGAGGTTTCTGTGAACCGCTCTGTTGGACCATTGAACGGGCACTCAATGTTTGTGGGCCCCCTCGCGCGGTTAATATGCCCTTAAGCTCCCTTATGATGCAAGGAGGAAAGGTGTTGCGCGATGGACCCTTGTCCAATCAATCAGTTACGGCGGCTTTGTGATCCCTGCGACGGATTTCAAGCGCTGCCAATCCATTGAACGTGCATTCAGGCGCGGTCTTTTTTCAGCGTAAGACTGCCAATCTGGCGAGATTTGCCTGGGCCGTGGCGTCGTGGCACGCGAAGTGGGCGTACCACCGACGGACTCCCTCTACAACTGCAGTGCAGATGGCAAACGTATCCGCTTCATTCTGATTTTCTTTGTTTGTGTGCGAGGCATTGAATCCGCGCGGCGCATTGCGCGCATGCCGTCGAAGGCGCAATCGGCGGAGGGCCAATGAAGGCACGCTCGTGGACGGGGTCTCGTCCTGGGAGTTTTCGTCGAGCACACGACAAATATGCTCGTGGTCGACTCCGGAGTCGTTGGCGGCGTTGGAAGGCCGAACCCACTGTTCGCACCATGCCACGCACTGCTCGCGCGAGCTCCGCAGTTCAGGATTCGTCAGCGCTACCGCAATCTTCGGCAAATCGACCACGTCGCGGAGGGCCATTTCCCACCGATGCTCATCGAGGTTCTGCTCGACGTCGGCCAGGTAGTTCGTGAGCATCCGGGAGCTCGACGGTTGAACCCGGGAGTCCTCTAACGCACCGGCCTGCTGGGTTTCCCGTACGCCGGGTTCAATAGAAGAAGATTGCGAGTCTTGCATGTCCAAGTCCTTCATCGCGCGGCGTCGTCGCCGCCTCATATATTAGGTTAACGCCTGGTGCCGGGGTACGGGTGCCCAGTTATTTGGCCACTTTGGCTTTGGAACGACGGCGTGTCCGATTGGCGGGCCGACCCGAACGTCGAGAACGGCTGGCTGCGGACTTGGCCTTGGGCTTACGGGCACTTTTTGCCGCGACGGCTAGCTTAGGTTGAGCTTCAGCAGACCCTTCCTTCTCTGCCTGTCGTCGGGCCCGTTTCCAGTCCTTGCGCGCCAGGGACGCGTATTTACGCGTCCGCTTGGCCTCTCGTTTCGCTTCTTTCAAGCGCTTGCGCGCTCTCCGAAGCTCATCCTTCGCAAGACGCACACGCTGCTGGGCCACATCAGCCTGCAGTCGTGCTCTATCGATGATCTCCGCCGATTCTGCATTCTCGGCGGGAGCGTCGTCAGCGGAGGGCATTTCGCTGCCTGTTTTTTTCATGACCTGCCTGCGAAGCGAAGTGCAAGTCTCACACAAGCCGCAGGTGCTTGCCACCGCGCACTGCGCTCGCGCCAATCAGATAGGACTACGCAGGGTGTGAGCGCGATCTTGCGCAATGCGAGGCGGCACTCACGCCATGCGTCGCGGCCTGGAGGACGCTGGTGTCACCGGCGCCGCCCGTCCGTCAAGCGCAATCCGTTCACGCTGCCCGTGAAGGTCCATCGACCCAGCCATTGAGCAGCTGTTGGAATTACAGATCGCGTACGCTGGAAGCTCACCAAAAAATTGCGCAGAAAATAACCAATAGCTAAAGCACTTGATCCACATAAAAAAATTGGACTTGTCCACAGAGTTACCCTAGTCAAGTTGTGGATAAGAAATGGACTGCCTGCAGCATGCAGAAAGTCTATTTTTTCAGGGCAAATCAAGCGCTTTGATGGTTCAAATTTCGCTTCGGGCATGACACGGAGAACGCGCATGCGACCCTCTTCCATTCCACTATTTTGAGGCATACACTCCGCGACCCGAGCAATCTGCACGTCTGCGGAAGATGGACGAACGGGGTTGGGGGCAGGTCAACTCATCAAGGCTTGCTGCGTTTCTTCGCGGCGTTCTGATCGCACGGATAGGTAGTTGCTGTTACACGGTTGCGTCCTGTGTTCTTACTTCTGTATAACGCTGCGTCCGCAACCTTGACGAGATTCTCCGCAATCTTGCGCACACCGAGTGGCACAGACTGCAGGCCGCACAGGCCGAAGCTCGCTGTTATTTCGACGCTGCGGTTCTCCGCCTCGAATTTCTTGTTGGCCACACCGGCGCGCAATTTTCGTGCGACGTCGAGTGCCTGCTCATAATTTGTTTCCGGCAGGACGATCGCAAATTCCTCGCCACCGATACGCGCCACCCAATCGACACCGCGTCGCAGCTCGTCCTGCAGCCGGCGGCCGAATTGTCGCAACACCTCATCGCCGCCCGCGTGGCCCAGCGTGTCATTGACATTTTTGAAATGATCGATATCGCAGAGAATCAGCGCCAGGGCGCGCCCATAGCGCGCGGCGCGCTCGACCTCGCGAGGAAAATGTTTGGTGAAGAAGCGGCGGCTGGCGACTCGCGTGAGATCATCGGTCGTTGACAGCTTGCGATTTTCGACGAGCGCGATACGCAGTACCGCTTCGAGCTCAGCGATCCGCCTGGCAGCGCCGATGCGCGCCTGCAGCTCTCGCTCAGGAGCCCTGCGTCCGATGCAATCATCTGCGCCGGCGATCAGCCCGGCCTCGCGCTCCATGCCCTCGTCGAGCTCTGCCACATACAGAATGTAAGCCGCGCGATTCGTTTGCCGCGCACGCACCTTGCGAATCAACTCGAGGTTGTCCGTAATGATGACGGGGCGGAACTCGGCGGTGAATGAGCTCACGGCCTCGAACTCGTCGGAAATCGATTCAATCTCGAGGACGTCTGCGGTGATGAGATCTTCCAACTGGTGCAGCAGTGCTGCACCCTCAATCACGAGCAGAGCTCTTGGCGGCGGGAGCACTCGCAGCATCACGGCGATCGTCGCCGAAGTGTCCTCCTGGATCTCCGGCGGCTTTTCGGCGCGCTTCTCCAGTATGCGTTGAATGACGGTGGTCTGTCCGCGAGAGCGCATCTACTGATTCCCCCTTTTTAGCCGTCTATTCAAAGTGCTGCGGAGCGTACACCGGCTCAAACGCAAAAAGCGCTGCTGCCTCGCACAGGTCAACGCTATTTGATTAAAACGGCGGCGATTGCTGCGCCGCAATGATCGTCCGTGGGGATTTCCTGCGCAGCAATGGGCGGCGTTGCGACATCGGCGGTCTGCCGCAGGGCAGCAACCCCGGGAGTCCCATCGATCGCGCGAACGGTCACGAGCTCGATTCCAGGCGGCGGCAGCTCGTTCTGCAGCCGGATGGGCGCGCTGGCATACAGTGCGGTTCCCAGGCTGGTGAAATCATTTGCCGCGGAGATGCGGCAACGCTCGACACTGTAGCGACGATTCGCGGGCAGGTGATCGATGGTGAGATCGTAGCCCGAGTTGTTTCGATACGAGATGCTGCGGCGTGCGAGCAATCTGACGTCAAACACCGGCGGGACGTGCAGAACATCATCGGCTGCCCGCGGTCCGAGAAATTCGGATGGAATCTGGTAGTTGCTCAGCAGGATCTGTACGGTGCGGCCGTCCGCGGAGCGCGCGGCCTCCACGGCGAAGCCATTCAGATCGGCCCCCTTCACCCGCAGGCGATACGGGGTGTCTTTGAGTTTCCCCAACGCGATCAAGGCCTGTCCGGTCTTGTCAGGTGTTGCGCCGTCGGCGCCGAACACACTGTCAGCTCGATACAGTGTGGCTGCATCAATCGGCGCGTCCTGCATGTAGATGAGGGCGGCTGTTATGAAGCTGGCGCGTTGGACCGCCGAGGGCAGCGGGTCCATGAGTCCATAGTTCCATTCGGTGACCATGGAGCGCGTGTGCGCGAAGCCGTGTTTGTCGAGTCGCGCGCGCGTATCGCGGCTGATGCGAATGAAATCGAGTGGATCATCCGAGTCGGTTGCATACCAATGCCAGGAATAGAAATCGAGCGGCAGCCGCTCGGTCCGCACGTATTCGAGAAACGCATCGCGGTAAGGCGTGTCGTCGTTAGGACGCGCAATCGCGGGCCCCCCCACGAGCGCATGCGGGTCCGCTGACTTCACGGCCCGCGCGAGCTTGGCATACAACTCGTAGTATTGTTGAGCCGTCCCGGCCCAGAACACCTTGCCGAGGTCGGGCTCGTTCCAGATCTCCCAGTAACGGATGTGGTAGTGGAACCCCTTGGCCCAGCCACGGTTGTAGTGCATGACGATGTGCCTGGCGATGGCCGCGTATTTGTTGAAATCCTTGGGCGGCTGAGCGTCGGAGCCTTCGCTGCGACCCAGGCGGAACATCACCTGGGCACCGACTTTCTGAATGGAGGCGATGATCTGGTCGGTGGGGGCGAAGTTGTAGCTGCGCGGGTCGTTCGCGTCGGCGTCGGGATCGGGGAAGATATCGAACATGTCGCGGCGCGCGGAAATCAGGCCGCCTCCCGGCGCATCCGCGGTCGAGAATTTCGCATCGATGTCCGTGGGTCCGTAGGCATCATGGGTGCGGACCAGGTCGATCCGGGCCATGCGGTAACCCGCCGACACATCGATCCGCTCGGGCATGTTCCAGCCCCCGAATTTGAAGTTCTGAGGCTTGTGGGCCCCGGGTGCAGGTGCGCCATTGACCCCCTGCAGGGAGCGCAGGTGGCCGACGGGCGCGCCGGCATCGACAGTAATCTTTCGGAGATCCCCTGCGCGTATCCTCGCAGGGCTGCCGGGAGCCGATATCATGGCTACCTCGGCTGCGGGAGCGTCGACGCTCGTCTCGGCAGCAAGGGCAGCGGAGTCCAGGAGGCTGCAAGCCAGGTAGAGGAGTGTGAGTTGGGCGAGATGACGCAACAGGTGAGCTCCAAACGTTCGGAGTGTACATAACCCACAATGCGGGCCGAAGGTTTCCGACCGTTCCCACATTCTCGAAACCAGATACTATCTTTCTTGTAACGTACTGATATGGAAGCACCTGCTATCATTAACCGCCACCGGCGCCCCTTCCTGTTGCCGGTTTGGCTGACCTTTGCAGCGGTCTTTGCCGTGTTCGTAGCGGCACTGGTCTCGCTTTTTATCTATCGAACGGCGACAACTACGACCATCGTGGTACTAGCTCGACACGCCGAAAAAGACGTGAGCTCGATCCAAGACCCACCCCTGTCAGCCGAAGGTGAGCAGCGCGCCGAGCGTCTGGCCCAGATGTTTGGTCGTGGTAAGGGGGTAGGGAGGATCGACGCTATCTACGTTAGCGATGCTCGACGAACACAGCAGACGGCTGCACCTCTCGCTGAGCGTCTCGGGAAGCAGGCGATAGTCGTACCTGCGGCGGATACTAAAGGCTTGGCTTCGCGGGTTATGCACGAGCACGAAGGGGATAGCGTGCTCATCGTCGGCCACAGCAATACCGTGCCGGAGTTGATCCACGAGCTTGGCGACATCGATGTGCCGCCGATCGGGGACGATGAGTACGACACGCTGTACGTGCTCAGCATTCCCTCGTTCGGGCACGCGAGTCTGCTGCGGATGGCCTATTAGGCTTCAGGCGATGGGTCGCGCGTTGCCGCTCAGGAGCGTGGCCTTCCGGACGAAATCCTCGTGTTGGCTGATGCGGAAGTCTGCGAGCACGGCTGCGCGAATCACCCGCGCCTGGTCGATCAGATAGGTTCCGCGCCGCACGCCCAGGCCCAACGGTCCGTTGAGGTCGTACATCTTGATTACAAACTTCTCCACGTCGGACAGCAGCGTGAAGGGGAGTTTGTATTTTTCGCGGAATTCCGTGTGCCTTTCGGGCGATTGTGGACTGACGCCCGCCACGGCCAGTCCCACGCCCAGAATTTCGGTGTGCATGTCGCGAAGCATGCAGGCCTCACGTGTGCACCCTGGTGTGAAGTCCGCCGGGTAGAAGTACAGGATCAGCGGTCCCCGATTGAGCATCGTGCTCAGGGAGACGGTGCGGTCATCCTGGTCCGGCAGGGTAAATTCCGGTGCCCGCGACCCAATTGCCAGCATGCGTTTATCCCCTCATTCACCGCAGACGCTCGATCATAGCGGACTACGATGGTAGAATCGCGCGGCTCGTGGGGGCGGTAGCTCAGTTGGGAGAGCGATGCGTTCGCAATGCATAGGTCGAGGGTTCGATTCCCTTCCGCTCCACCACTTCCGCTCAGCGCGGTCGCTTTCCCAGCACCGCTGACGGCGCCTCGCCGAATGCCTTGGAAAATTCCCGGCTGAAGTGGCCGACATCGTTGAAGCCGCACACGAACGCCACTGACGTCACCGTCTGATTGGCATCACTTCCTTCGAGCATGCGCCGGGCCTGCTGGAGCCACCGCCCGTGGTCGAGCAGCTGGGGGCGCTGATCGCCGACATGTCAACGGGACTCGCCGAGCTGCGCAATGCGCGGCCGCGCCGGTTCGATCCCGACATCATCGCGGTTTTTCCCGATGAGTTTGATCGCACTGTGGCCAAGCTCGAGAAGCACGTTCACGCGGGTATGGGGTGCGAGAGATTACGCAGCTCAACAACGAGGTTGTTGTGCACTAAGTTTAAGGGTTCAAACCTTGGAGGTTCATGTGAAGCGGATTACGCGCTTTTTGTGCAGCATGATTTTGCCGGCGGTGCTCGCGTGCTCCACAAACGCTCAAACACCTAGCCCGCCGCCTTCGGACCTAAGCGCGTTCCTCAGCCTCTATCGTGAGCTGGTCGAGACCAACACGACGTACTCCGCCGGTGACTGCACGCGAGCCGCAAAGCAACTTGAAAACCGATTTCGTGAGGGTGGTTTCACCGAGTCGGAGCTCACGCTGTATGTCCCACCAGATCGTCCTCGCGATGGCGGCTTGGTCGTAACGTGGAATGGGCGCATTCCCACCTCTTCAGCGATCCTGCTGCTGGCACACATCGACGTGGTTGAGGCGAAGCGGGAGGATTGGGTTCGCGATCCCTTCAAGCTGGTAGAGGAGGATGGCTACTTCTACGGTCGCGGAGCGTCCGATGACAAAGCGCAGGCCGCCATCTTTGCCGACACACTAATACGATTGCGCCACGCCGGGTTTCGGCCGAATCGCACCCTGAAGCTGGCTCTGACGTGCGGAGAAGAGACGAGCAATCCGGATGTCCTGAACGGCGCAGGGTGGCTCGTTGATCACAGGCCCGATCTGCTCAAAGCCGGCTTTGCCCTCAACGAAGGGGGCACGGGCCGCGGCGGCCCGACGGGCATGCCGATCTATCTCGGCCTCGGCGTGGGCGAAAAGTCCCCGCGCAACTTCGCAATCGAGGCCACCAATCCCGGTGGGCACAGCTCGACCCCCGTGCGCGACAATGCCATTTACCAGCTCGCCGAGGGGTTGGTGCGATTGCGGGATTTGCAGTTTCCCATCCATCTGAACCCGGTCACGCGCGCCTACTTTGAAAAAATGGGCGCGCTACAACGGGGTGGCCTGGGCTCAGCCATGCGAGACATCGTGGCAGATCCGAACAGCAAGTCGGCTGAGGCGGTCGTGTCCGCCGATCGAGCCTACAACTCCATGTTACGCACGACGTGCGTGGCCACTTTGTTGACGGCCGGCCATGCCATCAATGCGTTGCCCCAGCGAGCAACCGCCTCTGTCAATTGTCGGATCATTCCAGGAGAAACTGCCGAGGATGTCCAGGCGACCTTGGAACGCACCGTGTCTGGATTGGGCCTGCAGGTTACGCGTCTGACAGCAAAGGAAAGGTCGCTGGCGATACCACCGCCACTTGATCCGAAGATCGTGGGTCCGATAGAGAAGATCGCTGCCAAACACTTTCCGGGAGTTTCCGTGATTCCCGAAATGAGCACGGGCGCATCGGACGCAACGCATTTGGGTCGCATAGGAATTCCCACCTACGGAGTGCCTGGCCTCTGGAACGAGCCTGAGACGGCCGGAACGCATGGACTCAACGAGCGCATCTGCGTCAACTCGTTGTACCGTGGCCGCGAGTATCTGTTTGACCTGATCAGGTATTTCGCCGGCTCCTAATACTCGCGCTGCGCCTGGGCGGCCTCGCGATGAGGCCCACAAAGAATTCAGTGGGGAGTGGTCGGCGGATTTGCGCCCATCGACTTCATGGCATTCTGGAGCTTCTCGATCGCGCCTCTGGCGCGCTCAGAGCGCGACGGACAGACCACGCACTGCCTGCGCATTCGTCGGGCGGGCCCATACCAAAACGTGGTGTGTGGGTCCGCCTGACACCTGAATTAACGGCCTATGAGGTCCCTGTAGGCATGCCAGGTCGCGTGCCCCAGGACTGGAGCCACGACAATCATGCCAAACAGAAAGGGTGCGAACCCAATCGCGGTCAACACCACGATAAAGGCCGCCCACACAATCATTGCCGGCAGGTTCCAAAACGTCACCTTTACACTGATCCACATCGCATCGAGTGCACTCGCGTGACGATCAATGATCAATGGCACCGCGACAACCGATAACGCGAACACCACAGCGGCGAGTACTGCTCCGGATCCGATGTAGGCCACAACTTCCGGCCGACTCACCGCATCCGAGAAGCTGCCCCACAGCGCATTGCCCAGGCTAGGCGCTGACGTATGCAGAACCGATTGCAGCACGACACCCGACAGTACAAACCACGCTGCCGCGATGACCGCCAACACAACGCCGAAGTACGCTAACCCTTCAGGATTTCGCGCCATGCCATGCATGGATTCATCGAACCCGGTCTTCTCGCCACCTGCGCGCCGACGCGATAGCTCGCAAAGGCCCGTCGTCATAATGGGACCCACGAGCAAATAACCCGAAATCGCCGCGGCGAGCAAATACGGATGACTGCTACCTAACATCAACAGGATCGCACCGAGGGCAGTGATCAGTGCGCCATGCCCCAAGCTCGCTGCCTTCATGTGCACAAAGTCGTCCCACCCACGCTGCAACCAGACGAGCGCGCGCATCGCCGTCACGCGCCGGATCTCGACGTGGAGGAAATGATGTCGACCTAAGATGATGGAATTGGCCATTGCGGACTCCTATCGCAGGCGCCGCCTGCTCATTGTCGATCCAGGACACACCAGCCGGTTCACCGCTGTCTTCCGGGGCGTCCAAGGACCCCCACGCGCGGCTCGATTTGGCTCCGTCCTTTGACGGCGAGCTCCCTGTCCAGGTCACGACCCCGGCATCCGGGCTCGACGGCAACGACTGCGGCCAGCAGGTCGCGCGGGTTGATGGTACGCCTTCTTTCGGTGGGAGCCCTACAGTCGTGTAGCTGCGGGCGGGTAGGGCCATCTCGTCCCAACGTGGATTTCCGCCGGGGAATAGCTGGAGCGAACGCCGCCGACAGGCGTGGCTCAAAGCGGGGGCGAGGCCAGAACCGGCACTGCCCGCGATTCCGCTGATTCCAAGCGGGATCCGGGACCCGGTCGGGCTGCCGCTCCGTGAGGTGGCCCCCCTGGCCCGCGATCTCGCCGATATGGCTCAGGGAGCCATTTAGGCCCAGCAACGCAATAGACAACCCCGCGCCGGCGGGTAAACTGCGCCGCTGCGCGCCCTCGTAGCTCAGTGGATAGAGCGACCGCCTCCTAAGCGGTAGGTCACAGGTTCAACTCCTGTCGAGGGCGCCATTCCTTTCCCGCGCCGAAAAATCTCCGGCGGCCACCCGAACTCCTCCACCTGCGGCCCTCTGATCATGCCGGATGGGGTTGATGTCCGAATCTGCAGTGCCACAAATGCGGCGCGAAGTCGAGTTCACACAGCGGAGACATTGACATTTTCAGGAAATAGCCCGGGCATCCAACAATGATTGGTACATGTCGTCCAACTCGAACATCACTCGGTCTCAACGCACCGGGCACAACGTTGAGCGCCGGTAGGTATCGTCGTCTAGAAACTAACTCTCCATGAGGAACCGACTACGACGGGCAGGCCTTCCGTGCGACGAACTAGTGCCGCAGACGCCAGCCGGTTCCGAACGCTATCGATCCGCATGCGAGAAAATTGAGGGAATCCCAATGCTTAATGGAACCACGACCGGCGGCTAATGAAGGCTCTCATGGACGGTCCGTTTCCCTCAGATTCGGGTATCAGGGGGCGAAGGCAAGGCGGAAATCATCCAAGAGCCTGATGCGGCGGCACATGATCGTGCGCCAGGCTGAACCCGGCCTGTGATGCGCGGTGCCGTCTGTCTCTGCGCCGCCGATACAGCCAAAGGCCCAACGCCAGCAACGTTCCCCCCGGCAACAGCAGCTCAATGAGCGCGTACGGGGCCAATTGCCGCAACTTCTCGAAAACCCGCCGCGCCGCCATCATGTGAGCTCTCCGAAATCCTGTTGACTGACTCCAGGACGTTCGGAATACACAGGCTCGGACAAGTTTTTGACGGCAAAGAAATATTTCCCGGGGATGTCGTAGCCGCTCGTGGCCCCGCGTCCTCGGGTACTGGACGACGAGTCGCGCGGCGGGTGGCCGCCGTCACCCCATCGAGGCGCGCCTCAGCCGCCGATCTTGTGCTCGACGTCCAGGTAGGCCTCGGTGATGCGCTTCATGTCCTTTCGGGCCTCGCCACTGTCCGACTGCTCAACCTCATCGCGGAGCGTTTGATAGCTCTGCGATAGGCGTTCGAACGCCGCCTTCACTTCAGGCTTGTCTGGGCTCGGTTCAGCGAGCGTTTCGCGGAAGCGGTGGGTGTCTTCCGAAAGGTACTGCGCGTCGCGCGCATAACCCTGTGGGTCCGACCCGTAATTGGAGTTGAGCGTGTTGCGGCCAAGCACAGAAGCGTTGCGCTGCAATTTCTCAGCGGACTTGGCGAGCTTGCCGTGCGTGGAGGCACAACCTCCGACCGCAGCGAGTGCCGTCATCAGGGCGGTCGTCAAGAGGGATGACCTGGATATTGCGACACCAACAGTACAACAGGCAGGCATGGCCTACTCCTAGACCGGCAACGCGGTCGCTCGTGGTTTAGTGCTTCGACGCTGGCGGACATGGCAGGTTCCGTGGTGCGGCAGCCCGGCGGCCCAATCGTCGCGCAGGCCGCTAAAACCGCACCCCGGTCACAGTCTCCAGCGCCTTCCACTCCCAAAATACCCCATCTCAATTGCCCAGCTTGCAGTGCATGGGGGGCGGTATGTTCGATCTGGTTGCCCAAGCCATGATCGCCTGGAATCAGGTTGGGCTTCTCGTAGGCGCCGGACTCCTCTGTGGACCAGAGTGGCCGAAGCTGACAGGTACGTTGCTGAGGTCGCTGTGGCGATCATGATTGCCGCCGCCGGCCTGGACTCAAATAACCGGCGACGCCTTCATGTTCCAGATCTGGTCCGCGTACTCCTTGATCGTACGGTCGCTGGAAAACTTGCCGGAGGCGGCAACGTTGAGTACGGCCTTCCGAGTCCACGTTTCCCGGTCTCCGTAGCACGCGTCCAATTCCCGGTGCGCGCGTCCGTAGTCCGTGAGATCCGCGAGATGCCGGTAGTGATCGCCGCCATCGAGCAATGCCTGACGCACCGGGTCGAAAACTCCAGGCTCACTGCGGCTGAAGTGATTCGAGAAGATGAGGTCGAGCGCGGCACGTGTCTCCGCTTCGTTGTCGTAGTGCCAATGAGGGTTGTACCAGCCGCCGCTTTCCTCAACCTGCTGCGCCGTCAGTCCAAACAGGAAGAAGTTTTCCTCGCCCGCCTCGCTGGCCATTTCGATCGTGGCGCCATCGCGCGTGCCAATTGTCAGGGCACCGTTCATCATGAACTTCATGTTGCCGGTGCCGCTGGCCTCAAAGCCGGCGGTGGAAATCTGTTCTGAGACGTCACTTGCGGGAATCAGCCGTTGCGCCAGGCTGACGTTGTACTCAGGCAGGAACAGCACCTTCAGCTTGCCACGCGCGGCTTCGTCGGCATCTACGGTTTCGGCAATTCGGCAGATCAACTTGATGATGAGCTTGGCGAAGTAATACGCCGGTGCCGCTTTTCCCGCGAAGAAGAAAGTGTGCGGCGCCATCCGGTAGCTCGGATTCTGCCGCAGGCGATTGTAGAGAACCACGACGTGCAGAACGTTGAGCAATTGGCGTTTGTACTCGTGAATGCGCTTGATCTGGCTGTCGAAGATCGAGTCCGGATCCACGATGACATTCGAGGTCGACTTCAACCAGTCGGCGAAGGCAATCTTGGCTTCGCGCTTGGCCGCCCGGAATTGCGCCCGGAAGCCCGCATCCTCAGCCAACGGAGTCAGCTTCCGCAGTTGCGCCGAGTCGGTGATCCAGCCATCGCCAATCGCCCCCGTGATGAGCCGGGACAAGCCCGGATTGGCCTGCTGCAGCCAGCGCCGCGGCGTGACACCATTCGTTTTGTTGTTGAATCGATCCGGAAACATTTCCGCGAAATCCCGCAGTACGCGCGTGCGCAACAGCTCCGAATGAATCGCCGCAACACCATTTGTGCTGTGTGAGCCGACCACAGCCATGTGTGCCATGCGCACGCGGCGAGTGGCTCCTTCCTCGATCAAGCTCACACGTTGAACACGCGCTTCGTCGCCGGGATAGCGACTGCGGACCTGGTTCAGGAAGCGGCGGTTGATCTCGTAGATGATTTCCAACTGCCGGGGAATGAGCGCTTCAAACAGATCGACGGGCCACTTCTCCAGCGCCTCCGGAAGCAGCGTGTGATTCGTGTAGGCGAGCGTGCGCTGGGTGATGCCCCAGGCCTGATCCCAGGGCAGATGCGCCTGGTCGAGCAGGATCCGCATGAGCTCCGCAACGCACAGCGAGGGATGAGTGTCATTCATCTGCAATGCCACCCGGTCCGGCAGTCGCGACCAGTTCACTGCGCCGTGCCTGCAGAAGCGCGACACGATGTCCTGAAGCGAACAGCTCACCATGAAATACTGCTGCAGGAAGCGCAACCCGCGTCCCGCCTCTGTCGAGTCGTCAGGATAGAGTACGCGCGTCACCGATTCCGCGCCGACGCTCTGAAGCACCGACCCGGCAAAGTCACCCTGCGAGAATTCTGCGAGATCGAACGACTCCGGGGCCGCGGCTGCCCAGAGGCGCAGCGTGTTGATGCACTTGGCACCATACCCGACCACGGGTCGATCGTAGGCCACTCCAAGCAGACTCGAGGGTTTGTTCCGGGTGAACTTCAACGTCGAGCCGCGCAGCTCGAATGTTGAGGCCAGAGGAACAACATACGACCTGTAGGGACGTACGATCTCCCACGGATCGGGATTGCTGAGCCAGTTGTCAGGCTGCTCGATCTGCGAGCCATCGCGGATGACCTGGCGGAAGATCCCGTATTCGTAGCGAAGTCCATAACCGATCGCCGGGTATTGCAGCGTGGCCAGCGAATCAATAAAGCAGGCGGCAAGTCTCCCCAGGCCCCCGTTACCCAGCCCCGCGTCCGGCTCCTCTTCAATGATCCCCGGGAGGCTCCACCCCTGCTGCTGAAGGGCATGCCGTACGAGCGGTTCGGCAGCGAGGTTCGAGATGTTGTTCCAGAGAGTTCTGCCCAGCAGGAACTCCAGGGATAGATAATGTATGCGCTTGGCTTCCGTGCTTTCGCGTTCGCGTCGGGTCCTGGCCCAGCGGTGAGCCACGAGATCGCGAATGAACCGGCTGGTAGCCTCAAATTCCTGCCGGAGATCGGCGTCGCTTGGCGCGACCAGCTTTTCGCACAGCAGATAGCGCTCAGTCCATTGATCCGGGTGCCCGGTCAATCCCAGGCGCTCGAGGCGCCGCATCATATCGGGATCGAGGGTTTCCACAGGCGATGGAACAGGTTTCGCAGCGCTCATCACGACACCTCCGGGTCTTTTTCACTTTGCATCGTCCGCCGCCAATGTTTCAGATTGGCTACGGCGGCCACGGTGCGGCCCGCCGGCCGGCTCGGCAGCTATACAGTAGGATGGTGTGCCATGCCAACCCTCTTCGACAAGCTGAACCTGAAAGACCAGCAGGAAATCCTGGTCCTGAACGCACCGGACACCTTCGAAAAGGAGCTCGGGTCACTGCGTGAAGTGCGCGTCGGCCGCTACCTCGAAAAGGTCAAAGGCTTCGAATTCGTCCTGGCATTCGTGACGCAGCGAGCCGAGATAGCGCGACTCGCGAAGGCGCTGGCAGCGAAGGCGAACGGCGATGCGCTGTTGTGGTTTGCCTATCCGAAAGGCACGTCAAAGAAATACAAATGCGACTTCAACCGGGACGACGGTTGGGAGGCACTGCGGAAGTTGGGATTCGATACCGTTCGCCAGGTGGCGATTGATGACGATTGGTCGGCGCTGCGCTTCAGGCGCGTTGAGTTTATCAAGCGGCCTAAATAACAGCGCCATTGCCGGGCGGGTGTGCTATTGACCGTGCGACCGCTATTGGGTCCCAATCGTCCGCACAGTAACGCCGGCGCGTGTGAACTCAAACCGCAACTGCCACACCCGCGAGCCGTGCGCGTCGGTCGGAACGAACTTCCATTCCCCGGCGGCATCGCCCGCCAGGCGTGCGAAGTAGCGACTGGGGCCGGCGCTTTCGAAGAACTCGCCAACGACGTTGCCGGCTGGGTCGACCAACACGCGCACGCTGACATTGACGTGACCGCGAATTTTCTCGCGGATGGGGCGTGGGACGTCTGGAAGCTTTTGGTGGAGAACGGAGCCTAATACTTCCGGGTCCTCGGGAGAGGATTGCGGTCCCGTGGATGAGGCTCGAGCGGTGGCCGCAGAGGGTTGAGCCGTGTTCGAAGAGGGTTGCGCCGTGGGCGCGGCAGGTTGTCTGGACCCGAGAGCAACGGGAGCCGCAGCGGAACCGGCAGCGGGGGCAGCAGCCGAACCCGCAACGGGAGCACCGGAAGTTGCAGCCGAACCTGCAGTGGAACCGGCAACGGGGGCCGCACGAGAACCCCCAGCGAAAGCCACCAAGGTGGGATCACTAGCTCTTGGCACCCCTAAAGGCGCCTGCGACTCCGCGGACCTCTGCGGCTCTTCCACCTGTTGGGATCCCACCGTCCCCTCGCTTGCGGAAGGGCTAACCGTAGCGTCGGCCGGCGCATCATCGGTAGCCGCAGCCGCGCTGCCCCGATTGCGTGGCCCCGTGGGAGACCGCGAAATCCTGGAAGCAGCAACCTGTTGGCTTCCATCCTGTGGGCTCTCAACCTGCCGGCTGGCAATCGGCTCATTCGCAACCGGCCGAGTCACAACCGGCGCAGATGCAACACGTGAACCAGTCGAACTAAAAATAGTCCGGCTCACCCAAACCGCAAGCGCCAGAACCAGCACAGCCGCGATAGCAGGCACCAACACGCCCGTACCTGAAGAGGTCTTGGACGGTGCCGGTGGAGGCTCAGGATCAACATTGGCGACTTCGTATACCGGCTCCGCAGCTTCAATCACCGTGATCGGATGAGCATGAACCGCAGGGTTAAATTGTCCCTCCAGCTCGGCAACCGTGGGGCGGTTGGCAGGTGTCCGGTTTAGGCAACGCTGCACGGTGTCCACGAACAGCGGCGGGATACTGGCCGTCAGGGCGACCGTTTCAGATCGTGGATCGGGCCATGAGGGAGGATGCTGGGTGAGGGCTTCGACGAGTGTTATGCCAAGACCCCATACGTCACCCGCTGCGGCGATTTCGCCGTCTTTGAGCTCCGGCGGATCGTACAGCGAGGCTCTGAGGATGCCGCTCGACAGCTTCCCGGTGGAGCGGATCGTATCGCTGGCGAGTTTCAACTGGTCGTTGATCACCAGGAGGTTCGTCGGCTTCAGCTGGCCTTGCACGAGGTTGTTTCGATGCAGGAAGCCTAATGCGCTCAAGGTCGGCAGCAGCAGCTCACGCGTTTCATCGGGACTCAGCGCTCGGCGGGGGAGAATTTGCGCGAGCGTCTGGTCGGCATATTCCATAACGACAAACAGAAACCCACGGCCGCCCAAATGGCACCGACCAACGTCGAAGAGGCGGACCAGGTGCGGATGGGTCAGGGTGGCGGCCGTGCCCCACTGCACGAGTTGCGCTTCCGTCTCCAGCGAGTCGGCTGGCACGAGCTTGATTGCGGCGTTGGGAACGCCCTCGGCGCGGTATTCCGTCAGGAATACTGCGCTATGGTTTGAGCCGCCCAGAAAGCGTCGCAAAGGATAGACGCCATTGACGACCTGGTTTTCCCACCCGACCCAGACTTCGGTCTTGGTGACTCGTCTCGGTTCCACACTCATGAACGACAACTCGCTCCCAAGGTGACGAAGAAGATATCACCAACAGGGTGCGGAGGGGTCTCACTCCATTCATACAGTGTCGGGGCGGCGCGACAGGCCGTATCAAACAGTTAAATGTTTCTTCACCAACGCATCCGTCAATTCCTCGATCCGGCCGCTCACCACCAGGCGGCCCTTGTCGAGAATTCGTACATCGCTGGCGACCCGGCGGGCGAAGGGCAGCTTGTGCTCAACCAACAGCACCGTGATGCCGGCGTCGCGCAGGCGGATGATCACGTCCCCGATCTCGTGCACGATGTTAGGTTGAATGCCTTCGGTGGGCTCATCGAGTATCAGGAGCGTGGGATCGAGTACCAGGGCGCGGCCAATCGCGAGTTGTTGTTGTTGGCCTCCTGACAGATCGCCGCCCCGCCGGCGCAACATGCGCTTCAGCACCGGGAACAGCTCGTATATCTGTTCGGGGACCGTGCGGACGGTATCGCGGCGGGATGTCAGGCCGACACGCAGGTTTTCTTCCACCGTGAGCTGGGAGAAGATCTCGCGACCCTGGGGGACGTAGCCGATGCCGCGATGGGCCCGCGCCTGGGCCGGGAGTTTGGCGAGATCCGCGCCTGCGAAATCGAGCACGCCGGAGGTGATGGGGAGGAGGCCCATGATGCATTTGAGGAGGGTGGTTTTGCCCATGCCGTTGCGACCCATCAGGCAGGTGCACGAGCCCTTGGGGACGTCCAGAGTCAGATCCCACAGGGTATGGCTGCCCCCGTAGAACTGATTGAGCTGGCCAACGCTCAGCATTGGCGTTCACTCACCGAGGTATACCTCTTTAACCTTGGGGTTGGTCTGCACCTCATCAATCGTCCCCTCCGCCAGCACGTGCCCCTCGTGCAAAACCGTCACCGTGCGCGCGATAGAGCGAACAAAATCCATGTCGTGCTCAACGACAACGACGGAGTGTTTGCCAGCGAGGGAATTGAGCAACTCCGCCGTGCGCTCAGTCTCCTGCGGAGTCATACCCGCAACCGGCTCATCAACCAGCAGCAGCCGGGGGTCCTGCACGAGCAGCATGCCGATCTCGAGCCACTGCTTCTGTCCATGCGACAGCGAACCCGCGCGCTCGTGGCGCCGGTCCGCGAGCTGAATGATTTCCAGCACCTCGTCGATCCGCTGGCGTTGACGGGGAGTGAGCCGAGCAATGAGCAACCGCCACACTGCCCGATCACCCGCAATAGCCAGCTCGAGGTTCTCGAACACAGAATGGTGCTCAAACACCGTCGGCTTCTGAAACTTGCGGCCGATTCCGGCGCTGGCAATCTCCGGCTCGGTGAGGCCGAGGAGGTCAATGGACTGGCCGAACCAGGCCGAGCCTCGGTCGGGGCGCGTCTTGCCGGTAATCACGTCCATCATGGTGGTCTTGCCGGCGCCGTTGGGGCCGATGATGCAGCGAAGCTCGCCCGGACGGATGTACAGAGTCAGATCGTTCAGAGCTTTGAAGCCGTCGAAGCTGACCGTGATCTCTTCGAGATAGAGCGTGATCCCATGCGACTCATCGGGGGCGGAGCTCCACTGGCCACTCTCGAGGATTGGACCGGACATGGGGGGGTGAGCGCTGCGGGAGCGGCCGGACAGGCGTCCCAGGATCTTCGCAGTATTCATTTGGCGCCGCTCCGCAGACCCGGGACGATCCCAACAACGCCGCGCGGCAGAAACAGTGTCACCAGCACGAACAGAGCCCCCAGGGCATACAGCCAAAGCTCGGGAAGGGCACTGGTGAAGAAAGTCTTGACGTAATTCACGATCAGCGCCCCGGCGACCGCGCCATACAACGTCCCACGCCCTCCGACCGCCACCCAAATCACGATCTCAATCGAGTTGACCGGCGAGAACTCACTGGGGTTGATGATTCCAACTTGAGGCACATACAGCGCTCCTGCAATACCTGCGAGCACCGCGGAGGCCACAAAGACCCACAGCTTGTAGGACTCCACTTTGTAGCCGATAAAGCGGGCCCGGCTTTCGGCATCCCTCACGGCCTGGATGACTCGACCTGCCCGTGATGTAACGACGTATCGGCACACGAGGTAGCTGGCGGCAAGCGCCAGGAGGGTGATCAGAAACAAGGTGACCCGTGTGGTTCCTTTATGAAGATCGAACCCCAGAATGTCCTTGAAGTCGGTAAAGCCGTTGTTGCCGCCGAACCCCATGTCATTGCGGAAGAACGCAAGCATCAGCGCATACGTGAGCGCCTGGGTGATGATCGAAAGGTAAACGCCCGTTACTCGCGAGCGGAACGCCAGCCAACCAAACACCAGTGCCAGCAGTCCCGGCACAATCATGACCATGATGGCCGCGAACCAGAACCGGTCAAAGCCGTGCCAGTACCAGGGGAGGGCTTTCCAATTCAGGAAGATCATGAAATCCGGCAGGTTGGGATTTCCATAGACACCCCGTGCACCGATCTCGCGCATCAGGTACATACCGATCGCATAGCCGCCGAGGGTAAAAAACGCCGCGTGCCCCAGGCTGAGAATTCCGCAGTAGCCCCAAACCAGATCTACCGCGATCGCGAGCATCGCGTAGGACATGTACTTGCCGAGGAGCGCGACGGTGTAAGTAGAGACATGGAACGCGGAAGGTTCCGGTACGGCGAGATTCAACAGCGGGATGACAATGGCCAGCAGCAGGAGGATCCCCAGAAGGACATTGCCCCCTTTGTCGGCGCTGACAAAACCCAGCATGGAAGTGCGGGCAGTCAACTGCGCGGTGGTATCCATCTTCAGGCCTCAGCCGCCCGGCCCTTCTGCGGGAAGATGCCCCGCGGACGCCGTTGAATAAACAGAATGAGGCAGACGAGGACGATTATTTTGCCGAGCACTGCACCGGCGAAGGGCTCGAGAATTTTGTTGATGACACCCAGGGACATTCCACCGAGCAACGTGCCCCACAGGTTGCCCACGCCACCGAACACCACCACCATGAAGGAATCGACAATGTAGGACTGACCGAGGTTGGGTCCCACGTTGGTGAGTTGGCTCAAGGCGACTCCAGCGACGCCGGCGATCCCGGAGCCGAGACCGAAGGTCAGTGCGTCGACCCAATCGGTGCGCACACCCATTGCCTTGGCCATGGAGCGGTTCTGGGCGACGGCGCGCACCTGCAGGCCCAGGCGGGTCCGATTCAGCACCAGTGACAGGATCCCGAACACCAGCAACATGAACACTATGGTGGCGAGGCGGTTGTAGGTAATTGACAGTGCCTCATTGATCTGCAGCGAGCCTGTGAGCCACGAAGGCGCAACAACCGGGCGGTTGTTAGCCGTGAAGACGTCGCGAACAATCTGTTGGAGGATCAGGCTCAAGCCAAACGTGGCCAGCAATGTCTCCAGCGGCCGGCCATACAGGAAACGAACGATCCCCCGCTCAATGAGGATCCCCGTCACCCCCGAAACCAGGAACGCAGCCGGAATCGCCACCACAATCGAGCTACCGATGTGGTTCGGCATGATCAGTTGCACGACGTAAGTAGTGTAGGCACCGAGCATCATCAACTCGCCATGCGCCATGTTGATGACGCCCATGACACCGAACGTGATGGCGAGACCGATCGCGCTCAATACGAGCACTGATCCGAGGCTCAGACCGAAGAACAGCGTTTCCACACCGCCATAGAAGGTGCGCCACGAGTCGATGTGTCGTAGGGCAGCCGCGGCGGCATTCCGTACGCCGGCATCCGGCTCCGCACTCACATCTGTCAAGGCGGTCAAACGGTTGTATACGTCCGGATTCAGACTTTTGGAAAGCCGGTCAACGGCTGCAAGGCGTTGGGGCGTCGATGTGCTATCGAGCGCGGCCAGGGCAATTCCGGTTTGGATCTGCGCTTTCACCCCACTATTGCGTTCGACCTTCAGGCGCTCACCCAGAAGCGCTACACCGGACTCATCGAGTGAGTGCAGGATGTCAGCGACCGCGGCTTTGCGGACGGCGTTGTCCGGGCTGTCCAGGTCGAACTTGGCAATCGCCGTTCTCAAGACCTTGCGCAGTGAATTGTTGATTCCGATCCGGTCGAAGCCATCGGCGGGCTCAGTGCCGGCCGCCTGACCTGTCAGGGGATCGAGGAGAGCCAACCGGGCCGCATCGACAGCCGGCGTACCGATGAAGACCTTGTTGTCCTTCTGCCGTGCGTACACATTTCCTTCGAGCAGGGCAGTCAGAAGCGCGCGCGTGCCCGGGAGCGCCGCGAGCTTGCCGATGATTTCTTTTTTGTCCGCGTAACTGGCAGCGGGGAGGGCGTTGAGGTCCGTGCTCAGCTCAGACTCTGCGGCCAAACCCGGTCGCAGAATCAGCAGCCCGACGAGCAGGGCGAGCGGGCGAAGCCAGTGGAATGTATGCCTCATGTTCGGCTCCCCATTAACCCGATAAGGGGCCCGCAGGCGATGCAAGGGTCATTCCATCGCCTGCGGACGTCCGCCGCTACTTATAATTCTGGCCGGAGCACACCTTGGTCTTCGTGTTGTAGTTACCGCATTTGAGGGTCACCCAATCCGCCTCGATGTCCTTGCTGCCGGGCAGGAAGTCGGACCAGGCATCGCCAGGCACCAGTGTCTTGGTCTGCCAGACCACATCAAACTGACCGTCCGAGCGGATCTCGCCAATGTAGACGGGTTTGGTGATGTGATGGTTGGGCAGAACCTTCGCCACACCCCCTGTCAGGTTGGCCGTTTCGAGCCCGGGGAGGGCGGCGATGACCTTGTCGGTTGACACAGTACCGGCCTTCTCAACCGCTTTGACCCACAGGTTGAAGCCGATGACGTGGGCTTCCATCGGGTCATTGAAAGTGCGCTTGTCGTTCTTGATGTACGTGTGCCACTTCTTGATCCACTCCTTGTTGGCGGGGGAGTTGATGCTCATGAAGTAATTCCAGGCCGCGAGGTGCCCCACGAGTGGCTTGGCGTCCAGTCCCGACAGCTCTTCCTCACCCACCGAGAACGCCACAACAGGAATGTCCTCAGCGGAAATCTTCTGATTGCCGAGCTCCTTATAGAAAGGGACATTGGCGTCGCCATTGATTGTGGAGACCACCGCGGTTTTCTTGCCGGCCGAGCCGAACTTTTTGATCTGTGCCACGATGCTCTGCCAGTCGGAATGACCGAACGGCGTGTAGTTGATCATGATGTCCTCGTCCTTGACGCCCTTGGCCTTCAGGTACGCCTCGAGGATCTTGTTCGTGGTTCGCGGGTAGACGTAGTCGGTCCCCGCCAGGATCCAGCGCTTCACCTTGATGTCATTCATCAGGTAGTCGACCGCCGGGATGGCCTGTTGGTTGGGGGCGGCACCCGTGTAGATGACGTTCTTGGAAGACTCTTCACCCTCGTACTGCACGGGATAGAAGAGCAGGCCGTTATCCTTTTCGAACACCGGCAGCACCGACTTGCGGGACACGGAGGTCCAGCAGCCGAACACCACCGACACCTTGTCCTTCTCCAGCAGCTCGGCGGCTTTCTCCGCAAACAGGGGCCAGTTGGAGGCCGGATCGACCACCACGGCCTCGAGCTTCCTGCCGAGCACCCCGCCTTTCTTGTTTTGCTCATCAATGAGCATGAGCACCGTGTCTTTCAGGGTGGTCTCGCTGATGGCCATGGTGCCGGACAACGAGTGCAGGATGCCGACCTTGATGGTGTCCGCAGCCCCCGCTGTGGCGCACAGGACAGTGCCCACCAGCGCGAGCGCCGTTCGAGTCAGTCTTTGTTTGATGTTCATATTAAATCCCCGTTATAGCTGCAGCTGCAGGCCAATTCCGTACTGTTTGTGATCCGCGGCGACGACCTGGTGGTCGTAGGAGAAGTCGACGTAGTACAGGCTCACGCGCGCCTTGAAGTCCTTGATGATGTAGTTCAGCTCGAAGTTCTTGGTCTTCTGGGTGTCATCCGTGGGACCGGCGTCGAAGTCATATTTTGTGTGCGCATACTTGGCGAGCACCTGGAACTTGCCGATACCGATGACCTGCGGAAACAGGTAGCTTGCCAGTCCGTACCAGCCGTTGCTCTCATCAGCCGCATAGCCGCCGAAGTGGTCGTACTTGGCGTACTCGGCTTCCACCGTGACCACGCCGCCGTTGGATGGCAGCTTTTTCTCGAACAGGAAGTCGCCGCTGTAGGCGTTGTTGCCGGCGGAATTCTGCTCGGCGATTCCGAACGCCAGCAGATCCTTCTCGCCGTAGTAAGTACCGTTGAGGTAGTAGCCCGCTTCAGGGTCCCACAGATCGAGCTGCAGTCGTCCTGCGAAGACCTTGTTGGACGTACCCACGGTGCCCGGGATATCAAAAACACCGCCAGAGGCCTTTAACATTCCAAATTGGCCCCAGTACATCACTCCGTTGTCTCGGCCTGTGGCGGTGGAGGGAAAACCGTCTTGCACGCCGTCGTTGTACACGCTCCACTGGTTTGAGTAATAGGGACCGTACATGTTGGCGCGATCGCTGGGCGGGAGAAATCGGCCCGCCCAGATGTTGAGTTGGTCCGAGTAGTGAAATTGGGCGGCCGCGTCGAGTACCTGGACGCTGTTGTCGCCTGCCGGCGGGCTGCCCTTGTACTCCGTGTTGAACATGAAGCTGAACTGGTCAGTGATCGAACCACTGATGTACAGGCGGACGCTGTCGAGATTGGTGTCCTCCGTCGTCTTGCCGGTGGAAGGATCCGTCACGTCAAAGCTGGTTCGGACGCCCGCGCCGACGTTTACAGTTGGAGAAATATCGGCGAATGCGGATGTGGCAGAAAGGGCGCAAATCACCCCTGCCAGGATCACCACGCTCAGGCACCGCAGGCCGTGCGACGGGCTAGAGTGGTGCATCCGTGCAGTAGTGGGTACCAAAATAGTGCGCCCCCGAATCTCGGTTCTCATAGACCCTCCCCAATCGTCGTTTAGTTTGCTCGTCGGCCGGTAAGCTAGAGGACGGCGGGAGTGCGGGGGTACGAGTCAATTGACGTAGCGGCCTGCGTCGTTTGACGTAGATGGGTCTTTAGTCACCGTGAGATGATCTTTCGCATGGACAGATCGTGGATGCAGTAGCGCGGCAACATCAACGTGCGGATGGAGCTGCACACGTCGAATTCAAAGTCGGACCCGATGGGCGCACAGTCCTCGGAGACCTCTATCAGCGCGCGCCCTGTCGGGTGCTGTTTCCATCGGTTGAGTCCGCAGACACCACTCAGGCGGTGTTGTTGACAACCAGTGGGGGTCTCACGGGCGGTGATCGGACATCAGTGGCAATCGACGTCAGGCGGGGGGCCCAGGCGACTGTGACGACGCAGGCGGCTGAAAAGCTGTACCGCGCACTGCCGGAAGACCCCGAAACGATGATTCAGGTGGGAATGAACGTCGCTGCTGGAGGATGGGCTGAATGGCTCGCACAGGAAACGATTGTGTTCGAGGGAGCGCGCCTGCGCCGGGATTTCCGCGCGGATGTTGACCCCACTGCGCGCCTGCTCGCTACCGAAACGCTGGTGCTCGGCAGAACGGCCATGGGCGAGCGATTCGAGACGGGATCAATCCACGACTCGTGGCAGATCCGCAGGGGCGGGCGCCTCATCTGGGCGGACGCGGTCCACCTCGAAGCAGAAATGCTGGCCGCACCGTTTGGGTTTGGCACAGCGGTTGCTTGTTCAAACGTTGTGTATGTGGGGGACGACGCGGCTGCGCATCTCGAGGGTGTTCGCGAGCTGCTGAGCAAGTGTCGTGTGCCTGCGGCCGCGACCGCTTTCGATGGACTCCTGTTGACGCGATTGCTTTGCGACGACGCCGCAGCACTCCGTGTGGCCGTCGTCGCACTGGTTGCGGGAATTCGTCAGCTCGTAGCCGCTCTTCCACCCAGGCTTCCGCGTGTGTGGTACTGCTAGATACGAGGCTAACTTCAATGCGACTGACTCCGCGAGAAAAGGACAAGTTACTCGTCGCTACGGCCGCGATGGTTGCACGTCGACGCCTGGAGCGAGGCGTCAAGCTCAATCATCCTGAGGCCGTTGCCTTGATCACCGATGCGGTGGTCGAAGGCGCACGCGATGGAAAAAGCGTGGCTCACATGATGCAGGCAGGCGCGACGGTGTTGACGCGCGAACAGGTCATGGACGGTGTCGCTGAGATGATTGAGGAAATTCAGGTCGAAGCAACCTTTCCGGACGGGACCAAGCTCGTCACGGTTCACCAGCCGATTCGCTGAAAGTACGGCCATGATCCCAGGTGCCATGATCCCAGGTGAGATACTGACTCCGAGCGGCGATATCGTCCTCAATGCCGACCGGAAGGGCACAGAGCTGACGGTCGCCAACACAGGAGACCGGCCCATCCAGGTGGGCAGTCATTACCACTTCTTTGAGGTCAACCCCGCGCTGGCCTTTGACAGGGCGCTTGCCCGGGGAATGCGTCTCGATATTCCGTCGGGCACTGCGATCCGTTTTGAGCCCGGGCAGACGCGCACTGTCAGCCTGATTCCGTATGCCGGCTCACGCGAGGTCATCGGCTTCCGGGGCGAAGTCATGGGCCGCCTCGATGCCAACAGCTGACCCCAAAAGCGACGCCAACGGCGATGACAAGAGGCTGACTAAATGTCCAACACGTTGACGCGCCGCTCCTACGCTGCGATGTACGGTCCCACGACAGGGGACCGCATCCGGCTCGCAGACACTGAGCTGCTCATCAGCGTGGAGCGGGACCTGACGATCTACGGCGAAGAGGTGAAATTCGGCGGCGGGAAAGTGATCCGCGACGGCATGGGACAGTCCCAGCGCACACGCGCCGAAGGCGCCATGGATACTGTCATCACTAATGCCGTGATCCTCGACCACTGGGGTGTCATCAAGGCCGACATCGGAATCCGTGATGGGCTGATTGCACGAATCGGCAAGGCCGGCAATCCGGACGTGCAGCCCGGAGTGGACATCGTCATCGGACCGGGCACGGAAGTGATTGCCGGCGAGGGCAAAATTCTCACCGCTGGCGGCATCGATGCCCACATCCATTTCATCTGCCCTCAGCAGGTTGAGCACGCTTTGAATGCGGGTGTTACCACTATGTTGGGTGGAGGTACGGGTCCGGCCCACGGGACGTTGGCGACGACGTGTACGCCGGGCGCCTGGCATCTGGAGCGCATGCTGCAAGCGGCCGAATCGCTGCCGATGAACATTGGTCTGTTTGGCAAAGGCAATGCGAGCCAACCCGGTGCGCTCGAGGAAATGGTTCTGGCCGGCGCCTGCGGCCTGAAGCTGCACGAAGACTGGGGCACGACACCCGCGGCCATCGACTGTTGCCTGTCCGTGGCTGATGCGCTCGATGTGCAGGTGACCCTGCATACCGACACACTCAACGAGTCGGGCTTTGTCGAGAGCACGATAGCGGCGTTCAAGGGACGAACCATCCACGCTTTCCACACCGAAGGGGCTGGCGGCGGGCACGCCCCCGATATCATTCGCGTGTGTGGTCTGCCAAACGTGTTGCCCTCGAGCACGAATCCAACCCGGCCCTACACTGCGAACACCCTCGATGAGCATCTGGACATGCTCATGGTTTGCCACCACCTCGATCCGAAGATCGCCGAAGATGTGGCCTTCGCAGAGAGTCGTATCCGCAAGGAGACGATTGCAGCCGAAGATATCCTGCACGACCTGGGCGCGTTTTCCATGATGAGCTCGGACAGCCAGGCGATGGGCCGCATCGGCGAAACCATCATCCGCTGCTGGCAGACGGCGCACAAAATGAAGACGCAACGAGGGCCTCTGGAGCCCGACTCCGGCACGTCGGACAATTTCCGCGCACGTCGTTACATAGCGAAATACACCATCAATCCGGCCATCGCGCACGGCATCGACGGTTACGTGGGCTCGGTTGAAGTGGGCAAGATGGCAGACCTGGTTTTGTGGTCGCCGGCTTTCTTTGCGGTCAAGCCCGATCTGGTGCTGAAGAGCGGCTCCATCGTGGCGGCACCCATGGGGGACCCGAACGCCAGTATCCCCACGCCGCAGCCCGTTCACTATCAGCCTATGTTCGGTTCTTTAGGGGGGGCTGGATTGCGCTCCTCGGTGTTGTTTGTCAGCGGTGCGTTCATCAACAACGGTGGACCGGGCCGAATCGGGCTGAGCCGAAAAGCCGTCGCCGTGTCCAATACGAGGGCGGGAATCGGGAAGCACAGCATGGTGCTGAACAGTGCGACGCCGGCAATCGAAGTCGACCCGGAAACGTATGAAGTTCGCGCCGACGGCGAGCTTCTCACGTGCGCGCCGGCAACCATATTGCCCATGGCACAGCGTTACTTCCTATTTTGAGCACGCACATGAAACTCGTCACGGAGATTCTGCGGGCAGGGCAGTGGGCACCGCAGACCGCCACGGATTCTCTCTGCCTCAATTACGACCAGCGGTATCGGCGCCGGCTTCGGTACAAGGCTGCCGGGGGCACTGACCTGCTGTTGGATCTGCCGACGGCCACCGTACTGCTTCCAGGCGATGGCCTGAAGCTCGATGACGGCAGCATGGTGCTCGTCGATGCAGCGCCTGAAGCGCTGATGGAAGTCACGGCTCCAGATGCTACAACGCTGATCAGGCTCGCCTGGCACATCGGCAATCGCCATCTCGCCGCGCAACTCGAAGAATCCCGCATAGTCATCCGGGAGGATCATGTCATCAGCAGCATGTTGCTCGGGCTCGGCGCGAGTGTGCGGCCGTTTCAGGGCACTTTTTCACCCGAATCAGGGGCCTATCACGAGCACGACGGGCCGCTGGCCCAGCTTGCGCAGCTGCACCCGGTGATTCACAAACATGAATGATTCGGGGCTCTATCTGCTGCTCACGTGGGGATCGCCCTCCTATCCAACTGGGGCATTCAGTTACAGCCACGGCCTCGAGTGGGCAGTTGAGGCGGGCACCGTCAAGGACCTCAACAGCTTGCTGGACTACCTGGAGGCCGTGCTTTGCCGCGGTGGAGGCTGGATCGACGCTGTGTTGTTTGTGCACGTATGGCGGGCCGCGAGCCTGCACGGTGCGTCCGCGGAGCTCGACGAGTTAGTCGAGCTGGCCAGCGCCCTCAGGGGCAGCTCGGAAGCCGCGCTGGAGAGCAGGCAGCAGGGCAGTGCGTTTCTGCAGGTTACCCGACGAGCGTGGCCGCATCAGTTGCTCGACGAGCTCGCCAACCGCTTGAACGACCAACCCGTGGCCCACTGCGTGGCAGTGGCGGTTGCTTGCGCGGCCCATGGCGTGGAGCTGACGAATGGACTCCACGCCTACCTGCACGCGTTTGCCGCGAACCTGGTTTCCGCCGGCGCCAGGTTGATTCCCTTGGGACAGACCGACGCACAGATTGGCATGGCACGGCTGTCTACGCTCATCGCGAAAGTGCGGGACCGGGCCTTGGAGACCGATCTGCAGGACTTAGGGACGGCGGCCCCGATGTTGGAATTGTCTTCCCTCTGGCACGAAACACAGTACACGAGGTTATTCAGGTCATGACAGGACCCTTACGCGTCGGCATTGGCGGCCCGGTCGGCTCCGGAAAGACCGCACTCACGGAGCGGCTGTGCAAGCTGCTCTCTCACAGCTATGACATCGCGGCCATCACCAACGACATCTACACGAAGGAAGACGCCGAATTCCTGACTCGTGCGGGTGCGCTCAGTCCCGATCGAATCATGGGTGTGGAAACGGGTGGTTGCCCGCATACGGCGATTCGCGAGGACGCCAGTATCAACCTCGCCGCCATCTGCGACATGGTCAGGCGTTTTCCACAACTCGAGCTCATCTTCGTTGAAAGCGGCGGCGACAATCTGGCCGCCACCTTCAGTCCGGAGCTGGCTGACATCACCATCTACGTGATTGATGTGTCGGCGGGCGACAAGATTCCTCGCAAAGGGGGTCCCGGCATCACACGATCGGACCTGCTGGTGATCAACAAAACCGACCTGGCCCCGTTGGTTGAAGCCTCATTGGAAGTAATGGATCGCGATGCTCGCAGGATGCGCGGCGAGCGCCCGTTTGTGTTCACGAACATGAAGAAAAATGCCGGCGTGCGGCGGATAGCCCAGTTCATTGTCGATACGGGCGGTTTGCCGTCCCGCTACCTGCCCGAAGTGGCCCAGCCTGCTTGAATGATCCCAACTCAGCGAATTGTCAAGGAGCGTCGTCAGTATAACCAGTGGGTTGCTACCGAGACGTTGGAAGACTATGCGTTGCGCTTTACGGCCGGACGCGCCCGCAAATCCTCGTTTCGAGTTGGCAATACCGCGCTGGGTCCCATTGCGTTTCTGGCCTGCGAGGCGATCGGCGCCAGCATCACCGTCGCATACGGATTTCAGAATGCCGTCTGGGCTATCGCCGCATTCACGCTGTTGATGTTTTTGATAGGGCTGCCGATTGCCTACTACGCCAGTCGCTATGGCGTGGATATAGACCTGCTCACCCGCGGCGCCGGCTTCGGCTACATGGGCTCGACGCTGACTTCGCTGATCTACGCGTCGTTCACGTTTCTGTTGTTCGCATTCGAAGCCAGCATCATGTCGGCTGCGCTCAACTCGCTGCTGAATGTCCCGATGGCGATTGCGTACGTGATCAGCGCGCTCGTCGTGATTCCTATCGCCATCTACGGCATCAGCCTCATCAGCCGGATGCAGTTGGCTACTCAGCTGATCTGGCTGGTGTTGCAGTTTCTGCCGTTGGTCTATGTTGTGACGCGCGGCCAGGCAGACATCAACGCCTGGCTGGGTTTCCCCGGCGCGCAGCCCGGTGCCACGGGTGGGCTGACCTTCGCGGCATTCGGCATGGCGGTGTCATTTCTGTTGTCGCTGCTGCCGCAGATTGGCGAGCAGGTCGATTACCTGCGTTTTTTGCCGAAGCGTACCCGTTCCAACCGCGTAGGCTGGTGGACGGCCCTGCTGCTCACCGGTCCGGGCTGGGTGCTCATGGGCGGTTTCAAGATTCTCGTGGGCTCGTTTCTGGCCGTTTTCGCGCTGCGGCAGGGTATCTCCCTGGAGCATGCGGTACAGCCAACGGACATGTACCTGGCCGCCTTTCGGGCAACTGTGCATTCGCCCACGCTCGCCGTTGTGCTCGTCGGTGTGTTTGTCATCGTCTGCCAGCTGAAAATCAACACGACCAACGCCTACGCAGGCTCGATCGCCTGGTCGAATTTCTTCTCGCGTCTCACCCACAGTCATCCGGGACGAGTGGTGTGGCTCGTATTCAACGTGGTGATTGCGCTTCTGCTGCTCGAGATGGGCGTGCTGCGTGTCATCGACGGCATCCTGCGTATCTACGCCAACTTCGCGGCCGGCTGGTTGGGGGCCGTGGCGGCAGATCTCGTCATCAGCAAGCCGTTGGGACTGAGCCCGCCCGGTATCGAATTCAAACGCGCGCACCTGTACGACATCAACCCGGTTGGCGTGGGCGCACTGCTGGCCTCGGTGGTGGCATCGAGCCTGGCATTCCTCGGGCTGTTTGGGACCATTGCGCAGATTCTGTCGCCCTTTGTGGGTTTGACGGTCGCTTTTGTGACTGCGCCATTGATTGCCTGGGCCACGGGCGGAAAGTATTACCTTGCGCGGCAGCCGCGCGGCTTGCCGGACCATGAGGAAGCGATCCGCTGCACGATCTGTGAGAACGTGTTTGAGCGCAGCGATATGGCATTCTGTCCCGCGTATTCCGGCCCGATTTGCTCCCTGTGCTGCACGCTCGAAGCCCGCTGTCGCGACATGTGCAAGCAGGACAGCCGGTTTACCGAGCAACTGATGGGCTTCCTGGGCCGGGTGCTGCCGGTCCGTTTCGCCACCTCGCTGCACTCCCGGGCAGGGCAGTTTGCGGGGCTGCTGCTCGTGTTCAATCTAGCGACTGGACTGCTCCTGTCCTTCATCTTCCACCAGTACAGCGGCGTGGCACCGACCGAGCGGGAGGTCATCCGGACCACCTTGTGGCTCGTATTCCTGGCACTCGGCATTTTGTCCGGCGTGACTGCGTGGCTGATCGTGTTGACCCACGAAAGCCGGCGGAGCGCGGAAAAAGACTCGGCGCGCCAAACGGCCATGCTGATGGAGGAGATCGAAGCACACAAGCGCACAGACACGGCGTTGCAAAAAGCCAAAGAGGTGGCTGAAGCCGCCAACGTCGCCAAAACGCGCTACATCGTGGGCATCAGCCACGAGATCCGTACGCCACTCAACTCGATTTTCGGCTACGCCCAACTGCTCGAGCGCAACTCGCCGGCCCCCATGGAGAGCGCCGTGCGCGTCATCCGGCGAAGCGCGGAGCACTTGTCGGACCTCGTGGATGGTTTGTTGGACATCTCGCGTATTGAGAACGGTTTGTTGCGTCTGAACCGGGACACGCTGCACCTGCCCGATTTCCTGGAGCAGATCGTCGACATGTTCCGGTTGCAGGCAGCCGCCAAAGGCATCGCCTTTCACTACAACCGCCCCAGCCATCTGCCGGCCCACGTCCACACGGACCGCAAGCGCCTGCGCCAGATTCTCATCAACCTGATGTCGAATGCCATCAAGTACACGGAAGTGGGCCACGCCAGCCTGACCGTGCGCTACCGCAGCCAGGTGATGGAGTTCGAGATCACCGATACCGGGATGGGCATCCAGAGCGAGGATCTCGAGCGGATTTTCCAGCCGTTCGAGCGGGGCCGCTCGCCGGCCGTGCGATCCATTCCAGGTACCGGTCTCGGCCTCACCATCACGAAGCTTCTCACTCAGATCATGGGTGGCGAGCTGCTGGTGCGCAGTGAGCCCGGTCGCGGCACGACCTTCACTGTTCGCCTGATGCTGTCCGAGGCAACACACCCGATTACGGTGAGCAGCCCGAGACGGGTGCGCGGACATACCGGTCCGCAACTGACGGTTCTGCTTGCTGACGACGATCCGGCGCATCTCGGGCTGGTTCGCAGCCTGCTCGAGCCAATTGGATTTGTCGTGTTGACTGCGGCGAACGGTCACTCGTGCCTGGAGATTGCCCGCACGCACGCGCCCCACCTGGCGATGCTCGACATCTCAATGCCCGACATGACGGGTTGGGAGATCGCCAGCGCATTGCGCGCGATGGAGAAATCCCGGGGCCTGCGGATCATCATGGTGTCGGCCAATGCGCATGAGTACAGCCCGGGGGCGGATGGCAATTCGGCGCACGACGCGTTCATGATGAAACCGGTGGATATTCAACTCATGTTGGAACGTGTGGGCGAGATGCTGGGGCTGGAGTGGATTTACGAGCCCGAGCCGGTCGCCGTGACGGTGGAGGAGCCCACCAGCGAGCTAGCGGTGGGCAGCCTGCATCACATTGAGGATCTGTACCGCCTCGGGCGGATCGGGCACGTGCGCGGCATCGAAGCCAGGCTCGTGGAGCTCGAGGCCGAGGATCCAGGGGCGGTGGCCCTGGCGGCTCACCTGCGCACATTGATTGCGAACTTCGACTTGAAGCGCTACATGAATGTGGTGGGAGCCTTGCGGGGAAGGGCACAACAAAGTGCGCCGTGACACGCTGTTGGTCGTCGACGACACTCCCGAGACGCTCGGTTTCCTGACCGACACGCTCGATGGTGCCGGGTTCACCGTGTTGATTGCGACGGATGGCGCGAGCGCGCTCGAGCTCGTCGACCAGATCACACCCGACCTGGTGCTGATGGATGCCGTCATGCCCGGTCTCGATGGTTTCGAGACGTGCCGCCGTTTGAAGAACGACAAGTTGCTCACACACCTGCCGGTCATTTTCATGACCGGGCTCAGCGAGACGGAAGATGTTGTCAGGGGGTTGGCCGCCGGCGGCATCGATTACGTCACCAAGCCCATTGTGATCGACGAGCTGCTGGCCCGCATTCGCGTTCATCTGGTCAACGCAAGAATCACGCGGGGCTCGCGCGCCGCGCTGGATGCGACCGGGCGCTTTCTTCTGGCGACCGACACTGCGGATCAATTGCTCTGGTGCACGCCAAAGGCGAAGCAACTCCTGGCAGAGTTGTTTCCAGAGTGCGCGGCGGGTGGTCTGCCGGCCGCCGTCAGCGAGCGATTGCGACACCTGCGACTGGCGCGTTCCCGTGCTTCAGTGCGCTCTTACCTGGATGTGGGCAACCGGCGGCTGGAGCTGTCCTTCCTGAGCTCGCTCGGCCCTGACGAGTTGCTGTTCCGCCTCACGGAAGTGAGTGAAACCGCTGACGGGCAGTTGCTGCAACGAAGTCTCGAGCTGACGTCGCGGGAAGCTCAGGTGCTGTTGTGGATCAGTCGCGGCAAGTCCAATCGCGAGATCGGGGAGATTCTGAGCATCAGCCCACGAACGGTGAACAAACATCTCGAGCAGGTGTTCGTAAAGCTCGGGGTCGAGAACCGCGCGTCCGCGGCCGCGCGGGCGGTGAGCTGTCTCATGTAAATGCGCCGACTTTGAGCTTGCCATGGCGCCTGCCGTGGCGTAATTTACCGACCAGTTAAATAACCGATCGGTTAAGTACCCATGCCGGATCCCCTGAGCGCCACCTTCGCAGCGCTGGCCGACCCCACGCGGCGGGCCATCCTTGCCCGGGTTTCGCTCGGCGAGACTTCCGTCAGTGAGCTGGCCGCGCCGTTCGACATGAGCCTGCCGGCCATTTCCAAGCACCTGAAAGTACTGGAGCGCGCCGGACTCATCGTGCGGGGGCGCGAAGCGCAATGGCGGCCCTGCAAGCTGAAGGCCGACCCGTTGAAGAGCGCTGCCAGCTGGATCGAAGACTACCGTCACCATTGGGAGAACCAGCTGGACGCCCTCGAGGGCTATCTCGAGAAGGTGCACGGCTCCGCAGCTCCTGCGAAGAAGCAACGCCGCAAGACGTCAACCTGAGGCACACCATGGCACTCACTCTCTACATGCACCCGCTCTCCTCGTTTTGCCACAAGACGCTGATTGCGCTCTACGAGAACGCAATTGCGTTCACGCCCGAGATCGTCAACCTGGGCGATCCGGTGGCGCGCGACAACTTCAGTAAAGTGTGGCCCCTTGCGAAGTTTCCAGTGCTTCGCGACGCCGCGCGCGCTCGAACCATTCCCGAATCAACATCGATCATCGAGTACCTCGCGTACCACGTGCCGGGACCGGTGAACCTCATTCCCAACGACGATCCGGAGCGCGCGGCGCAGATCCGGGCGGCCGATCGCTTTTACGACCTGCATGTGCACGATCCCATGCAGAAAATCGTTGTCGACAAGCTGCGTCCCGCCGACGGTCACGATCCGATCGGGGTCGGTGATGCGCGCAGCCGACTGCGGACCGCGCTCGGGATAGCGGAGACCGAAATGGCAACACGGCGGTGGGCGTGCGGCGATCTGTTCTCGATGGCGGATTGCGCGGCTGCACCGCCGCTGTTCTTCATCAACAAGATGATGCCGCTGGCGGCCGAGTTTCCGCACTTGAGCGCCTACCTCGAGCGGCTGATGAAGCGGCCTTCCTATGCGCGCGTACTCGTCGAAGCTCAACCCTACCTTGCAATGTTCCCGGGGTAATCAAACATGACCCAACGGTCCACCGTGCACGACACTTTCGTCATCAATCGCAACTCCAGCTTCAAACGGGAGCTCGTCTTCGCGGCGTGGTCGAGCGCCGAGGCCAAGTCACACTGGTTCGCAGGGCATGAGGGGTGGAAAGCCCAACTGCGCGAGTTGGACTTCCGTGTGGGTGGACGGGAGCAGGTGATCGGTCGCAAGGGCAGCGGAGTCGTGAGCAGGTTCGACGCCCGTTATCACCAGATCGTGCCCAATGAGCGCATCGTGTATGTCTATGACATGTACCTGGATGAGGTCCCCATTTCAGTTTCGCTCGCAACGATCGAATTCAAAGAGCGCGCTACCGGCAGCCAGCTGGTCGTTACCGAGCAGGGAGTCTTTCTGGATAGTTTCCAGGATGCGCGGGGGCGCGAGCACGGCACGAACCTATTGATGGATCAGTTGGAGCAGGCACTGCAGCGCTCAATTAACTAGGCCAGGCACTCGGACCACTCACAGTCGGGATACGAGCTGCGGGCTGAGGTATCGCCATGCTGTGCCCTGAGTGCGGTCAACAACAGATGGGGCAGCGTCATCACGAGTTGATGCACGCACGACGTCGGCAGGTTGAGCGTGGTGGCCCGCCCACTGGCGTCATCGAAGTTGAGGCGGATGCGGGCTCCACCGGGAGTGACCAGGCACGTTGTCAGGGACTCGATATCGATTGAATTGGGCATGGGGCCTCGCTCTTGCAGCAATTGAAAACGACGCCTCCCACAGTACGGAGGAGTTCTCGCAACAGGGGTTAAGAGCTGCTATATCCCTCTGCTCGGCTACCTGCTCGGGTTGCCGCTGGCGATCGCGTGCGGGGGACTATGGAGCACATCTGGACGAATCTGAACGGGCTGACCCAGTCCGCCGTCGTCGTTATCACCGTCATTGCGATTCTGTTCCACATCCGCTGGACCCGGCGCAATACGGCACTCGGCCCCACCTTCCTCACTACTTTAGGCATCTTCTTCTGCTTTATCGGGATTGCCTGGGGGCTGCTGAATTTCGACCCCAGCGATGTCAAGTACAGCATCCCGCGGCTGCTGGAGGGCATCCGGACCTCGTTCTGGGCTTCGGTGGCGGGCATTTTCTGGGCGCTGACCATCAAGGCGCGCGTGGCGATCTGGGGTGATGCGAAGCTGTCGGTCACTGCCTCGAACCAGCAGGGCGCCACCTTGAATGACGTGGCGGATTACCTGGCCAAGCTCAATGGTGCCCTGGCGGGGTCCGAGGACTCGACCCTGCTGGGCCAGATCAAGCTGCTGCGCAGTGACTCCAACTACCGGCTGGACCGCCTCAACGCCACGTTCGAGACCTATTCGGCCAAGATTGCCGAAGCGAACTCCCGCGCCCTCATGCAGGCATTGCAGTCCGTGGTCCAGGATTTCAACGCGCAGGTCAACGACCAGTTCGGCGAGAATTTCAAACACCTGAACGCGGCCGTGGAAAAGCTCGTCACGTGGCAGGCGCACTACGAGCAGCAGTTGGCGAGCCTCATCAGCCAGGAGACCGAGACGCGCAAGTCCATGACCGATGCGGCGGCCCGTTTCACCGAGGTGGTGCGCAGGTCGGCCGAGTTCACGGACACGGCACAATCCTTGAAGAAGCTGCTCGTGGCCCTGAACACGGAAAAGGAACAGTTGAACTTCTCGCTGTCCACCCTCGGAGAGTTGATCAATCATGCCTCCAGGGGGCTGCCCACCCTGGAGCAGAACATCACGGCCATGACGCGGCAGGTCGAACAGGGCGTCAGGGCCAACCAGGAGGCCATGAGCGCAATCCTGAAGAGCGCAGCCCAGTCCATCCAGGCCCACAATCAGCAGCTGACCGCGCTGTTGGCCGCGTCGATTGCCAACGCGAACAAGGAGCTGACGGAGTCCTTGGGACGCCAGCTCTCCGGCTCCGTCAGCCGGGTGCGCGGTGGATGAGCATGGACAGCGAGCTCGGTGAGACCAGCACGGCGGTCGGCGAGGAGAGCCACTGGATTCCCCTGACGGACCTGATGACCGGCCTCATGGTCATCTTCCTGTTGATTGCCGTGTCCTACATGATGCAGGTGGAGGCAGATGCCGCCCGCATCAAGAATGTCGCCGTCGCCTACAGCGAGATCAAGGACGCCCTGTTCGAGGATCTCCATAGGGAGTTCAAGACGGATCTGCCCAAGTGGAAGGCGCAGCTGCTGAAGAACGATCTCACCATCCGCTTCTCCGAGCCCGAGGTGTTGTTCGCGCCCGGCAGCAGCGAGCTGAAGCCGGAATTCCAGGCCATTCTGCAGGACTTCTTTCCGCGCTACGTGCACATCCTGACTTCCAAAAAATATCGCGACTCCATCAGTGAGGTGCGGATCGAAGGCCACACCTCCTCAGTCTGGAACGGTGTCGCATCGCCCGGCGATGCGTACTTCCTCAACATGGAGTTGTCGCAGGCGCGCACGCGCTCGACGCTGGCCTACGTGTTGAACCTGCCCGCGGATCGCGATCAGGTCACCTGGCTGCGCAAGTTTGTGACCGCGAACGGGCTGTCGTCGTCCCGGCTGATCATGGACAGCAAGGGTGAGGAGGATGTCGCACGCTCGCGGCGTGTGGAATTCAGAGTTCGCACCGACGCAGAGACGCGGTTGGCGAAGATTCTCGAAGTCACCAAATGAGCGCATGACCTGACACCGTTGCACCCACCTGGACGCCGACCTGACGCCGGATGGCGACGGTCGATCTAACTCTTCAAAAATTCGTCGTGGAACATTCACACTCGGCCGGTACAACCTGGGCAGTTATCGGTTCGGGTGGGTCTGACAATGACATTAAAATTTTCGCGGCGCTGGCTCGCCGCGGCGGCTTCGTTTGCCTGCGTGATTTCCCCGACATTTGCCGACAGCATGTTGAACCTCGACATCTGCATATTATCGTGGGCGCCTCCCATGGCCAACGATGACGGCAGTCCGTTGGCGGATCTGGCGGGCTACTACATCTACACGGGAAGCTCACCAGACACGCTGATCCCGTCCTACTTCAACAACGTGGGCAGGCTGGGGATCGTGCTGACGTACCCCCCCGGCGGCACTCACTATTTCGGCGTGACGGCTGTGAACGTCAACGGCATCGAGAGCGTGATGACCCCGGTGGTGAGCAGAAAGGTGCTCTGAATCATGGTAGTGTGCGGCGATTCCTCAGCCACCTTTTCGGAGTCGTCATGGCGACCAAAGCACACCCGCTCGACCCGGCATTCGTGGAGAAGCAGCGTCAGACTCTGTTGAAATTGCGCGCGTCGCTGCTCACCGCCGTGAAAGATGACGAGGCCGATGAGGCTGACATCAAGGACGAGGGATCAGACGGCGCGCGTGAATTCGAGGACGATGCTCAGAAGCTGGCCACGCTCGAGCTGGAGGGTAACCTCGTCGTTCGCGACATCGCACGCCTGGAGCGAGTTGACCGGGCGCTGAGGAAGATCGAGGAGGGCACCTATGGCGCCTCCGATCAGAGTGGTCAGCTCATTGCGCGCGAACGGCTCGAAGCGATTCCAGAGTCGATCTACACGCTGGCCGAAGAACAGGCACGCGAACAGGCGCACTGATGTCGCGCCGGGGCGCGCTGTGATCAATGGGCGAGCGTGAAAATGCTCTTGGGCAGCCGCACGTGGACACCCAGGTTCGGCTTGTCCACCAGCTGGGTCACCGCGACGTTCCCGGCCACACTCACCAGCTGATACGCCTGGTGGCGGCTGAGCTTTTTCTCCGCGACCAGAAAATCGACCATTTCCTGGATGGCGCCCCGGGTGGCGACGGCGAGGTCCGGATCCGTGGCCATGCTGATGTAGTCCGTGGCCGTTTCCGCCCGCGGCCAGGTCAGCTTCATGTCCTTGCGAACCGTGAGCTGCAGGCGCCCGCGTAGCGAGGTCTCGATGGCGGTCTGATCGACTTCGCCGTCACCTTGCGCCGCGTGACCATCCCCGATCTCAAACAGCGCGCCCGGGGCAAACACCGGGATGTAAAGCGTACTGCCGGCCACCAGCTCCCGATTGTCCAGATTTCCCGCGTGCCGTCCCGGTGGATTGCTGCTGACTCTCCCGGCTTCGGGCGCCGGAGCGACTCCCATGCTGCCGAAGAAGGGATGCAGGGGAATCACGATCCCCGGCAGGAATTCAGCGGTCATGCGTTTGCGGTCCAGCGTCAGGATCTTGTAGGGCGCGTCGGGTTCGCAATTCTCCGGGAGAAATCCCTTGCAGCCGTTGTAGCCATAGTCGATGGGCAACGAGATGGACAGGATTTTGACTTCGAGTACGTCGCCGGGCTCGGCGCCCTCGACATACACGGGACCGGTCAGGATGTGTCCGCCGGGACCCTTGCGATCGCCCGTCACTTCATTGACAACCGATTTCAACGACTGTTGGATCTTCTCGTCGGGTACGCCGGCCTTGGCGAGCCCCGTCGGAGTGTTGGTCAACAAGGTGTCGACGTCGATGATATCGCCGGACGCAATGCGCAGGACGGGAGTGGCTTCCGCCCAGTAGTACCCGTACGCAACAGTCGACGGTGTCACCTCCAGGCGGTGCGTGGTCGGCGCGGCGGCCTGAGCCAAAGACGCGCTCAGCAGCGCGACGAATGTCCCGATTGCGATTCTCATCCCTGAGCCCCCTTCTCGATTGCAATTTTCAACGCATTCCGGACCAACGCGTCCGGCCGCAGATAGTCACGATAGTATGCCGCATTACTGCGCATGAGCTGCTGTCTGAGCGCCACATCTTCGATGAGCCGGACAGCGCCATTCAGACATTCTTCCGGTGAGGTGAACTCAATGTAGTTTTTTCCGGGCGCAAAGCTTCCCGGCGTCTCGTAGACCAGGCGCTCGGACAGAATGGCCTTGGAGAAGGCCACGTACTCGGCCATTTTCCAACCGGGCAGCACGCGATAATTCAATCCCAGCGGGATGACCTTGCCGCGCTCATTCGCCGGCAGGGCTTCGACGGCTGCGGGCAAATAGGAACGTTTGAAATAGAAGTCGCAGCTCGCCAGCTCGCCGAGCGCCAGCTCCTGCGAGTCGTGTGTATCAAAGTGCAAGCGAAGCTGCTCGCCAACGACAGCGTCGAGGTGAGCGTGGCTGGCATCCGCAAGATGTGGGGCGTCGTTTCGGTAGCTGACAGGCGTGCGGCGCATTTCCTGGGACAGGCGCAGGAATCCGCTTCGGTGCAACAGGCGGAAGCCCGTGTAAAGCTGCTGGATGTGAGGGCTGGCAGACTGGTACAACAGCCGGCACGAAATGGCTGACAAAACGAGCTCCCGCGTGATCTATTGCCCAGTTGACGGACTGCAGCGAAATTTTTTTCGCAATCCGCTCTATACTTCCCACCCCGGGGACGGCGTAGTTCATGCAGGTCTACGATCCGGCCCTGGTCGGTTACGGTACCGACTGGTGGTTCCTGCATACGTTGGGACCGCAGATCGACAATCGGGTGGCCGTGGTCGACGAAGTGACCTGCGTCAATCCGTATGACAAGGATAAGGGGAGTGGTGGCCGAGAGATCGACGCGTTGCAGACGCATCAGATCCGCAAGGAAGTCTGGGAACGAATGAAGGCGCTGCATGAGCTCGATGAGCAGGGCAGGGTGCATCATGAATTCGGGCGTATCAACAAGTCGCCCTTGGGCGCGGTCACCGGCATGCTGAACAACTTTCCCGACTGGGCTTACCTGAACGCGAAGAGTCTGGCCAAGCGCCTCGGCGTGCGCGGTCGAAGCTGACCTCGAGTGGACGCACCTATCTATACAGGCGGCCGCGCGCGTCGCTCTTTGATTGACACGATCACGTTCCGCGTACTGTCGCAGATCACGACCGCCCTCGCTCTGATCATCCAGGTGCGCGGGATGTCCGAGCACGACTTCGGCGTCTACAGCCTGTTGTACACCTTCATCCCGGTCATCGGCACGCTGCTGTCGCTTGGGTTGGAGCAGGTGATGCTGCGCTACCAGCCCGAATACCTGCGGGCCGGCAACAAGATCGGGGCTGCCTGGCTGATGCGCCGGATCGCCGTAGGAAGGCTGTCTACCAACATTCTGCTCATCTGCGGCGTGCTGCTGGGGTGGAACTTCATTGCGCCCCTGTTCAAGCTCACGGCCTTCCGCGGCATGTTTGCGCTGTTCTCATTGCTGATTCTGCTGCAGTTCCAATCGCGCATCCTGCAGCTCGCATTGGCTTCGCACATGATGCATCGCTACAGTGTCGGGTCGATGACCACGCTGTCCATCGTCAAGCTGCTGAGCTACGGCACGCTTTATCTCATGCACAGGCTCACCCTCGAGGCGGCAATTTTTTCAGATATGCTGGCCTACGGTTGCGCCTATACGATGCTGCGCTACATCTACAACAAGCGTTGCCTGATTCCTGAGGCGCGCGGGCCGTACAAACCGACGCCGGAGGAACGCAAGCGCCTGTTCCGTTACGGGTTGTATAACAACTTCAACGATGCCGGCGTGTTCCTGCTGTATTCGAGCGTGGACAATTTCTTCATTGCCGCGTACCTCGACACCTTCTCGGTCGGTATCTACTCGTTCTACAGCCGTCTGCGGCAGATGGTCCTGAATGCCCTGCCGGCGAAGCAGTTCGAGAACATCATCCAGCCGATGTTCTTTGCCATTCCGGCCGATCAGGCGGACCGCAATGTGCCGCGCTACTTCTCGTTTCTGCTGAACATGAATTTTCTGCTGCAATGGCCCGCACTGGCCTTTGCGACGGCCTATCACCACGAGATCGTGCAACTGGTGTTCCACAGCAAGTTCATCGACAAATCCTGGTTGTTGCCGGTCGTGATGGGCTTTGCCACCCTGAACGTGGTCGCCGACCCGGTGTCGCTGGTGGCGCAATACGAAGAGAAAGCGCATGTCCTGTTGATGAGCAAACTGTTCGCCGCCTACAACGTGCTCGCCATGTTTCTGCTGGTGCCTTTCCTCGGTATCTACGGCGCGGCAATCGCGGCAGGTACCGCCCAGACGATGAAGAACCTCTTTGTCTGGTGGTATGTACGCAAGCGCGCCGTTTGGACCAACGCACGCGCCGCGGTTTCGTCCAGCATCGGAATATGGGGAGTCGTCGTTGCTCTGTGCTACGGACTGAAGACGCGACTGCCGTTGCCCGCGTTGTTCCAGGTCGTGCTGGGCGCGGTGATCTTTGTTGCTGCAGGGCTCATCTACATTCGCAGTCCGGCCCTGTCCGCTTCGGATAGGGAGATCCTGCGAACAGTGACACCCGGCAAGGCGACCCGCATCATGCAGCGAGTCGGTTTCCTGCCCGCCTGAGCAAGAATCGGGTGGGCCCGTGGGCCACGCGTTGCGCATAGTTGCGCTGGCGCCCGGGCTGCTGGGGCCACTTTCGCCAAATCATCCCGACCATTAGCTTCGAGCCCGGACGAAGCGCTACGCTTGCGAGCGTCATGAGATCCAACATTCTGCTGCCATTGGCGGCCGTTCTTTTGTTCAGTGCGCAGGCCTCGAACGGCAATCCAACGCCCGAGAATCAGGGCCCCGCCGACGCCCCTGTTGAGTCCTCAGTGAGCCGCCAGTCGCGCGACGATGCGTGGTGGACGGGGCCGTTGCTCGCGGCCTCGCCGGGGACTCTGACTCCAGGGCATTTTCTGATCGAGCCGTATATTTTTGATGGCATCCCGCAGGGTCACTACGACAATGATGGCAACCGCCACACGGGACCGCACTCCAACAACTTCGGCTCGCAGAGTTATATTCTGTACGGGCTGACGGACAAAGTGGGCATCGGCCTGATCCCGCGGTTCGGTTTCAACGACATGAGTGAAGGCCGCGACAGCTCAAAGGTGGGTGTGGGCGATCTGACCCTGCAGGCGCAATATGGTCTCACTCACTTCGAGGAAGGCAGTTGGATTCCGACCACCGCCTTCGTGGTGCAGGAGACATTGCCGATCGGCAAATACGATCGTCTCGGGGACCGTCCTGCAGATGGTTTGGGCGCGGGCGCTTATTCGACCAACCTGGCGTTGTACTCCCAGTACTTTTTCTGGATGCCCAACGGCCGCATTCTGCGGACGCGATTCGATGTGTCCTACCAGATTTCGGGGTCGACGAGTGTCCGTGACGTCAGTGTCTATGGAACGCAGGATGGCTTCCGTGGGCGCGCGCGCCCGGGAAATGTCACGGTGGTCAATGCAGCGTGGGAATACAGTGTGACGCGTAACTGGGTGCTGGCATTGGATGTGGTCTATGAGCACGATTCGAACACCCATGTGTCTGGATTCGCTCCAGACCCGGTGCAGCTCAACTCAGGCCCGGGTCATACCTGGAGCCTGGCACCGGCCATCGAATATAACTTCAACAGCCGGGTAGGGGTGATCGCCGGTGCCAAGCTGACGACCTCGGGTCGCAATGCGACGGCCGTGATCATCCCGGTCGCGGCCGTCAATATAGTGATTTGATGCTGTCAGGCCGTAGCAGCGTGCTCTCGAAGGTCCACTGGGTGGTGGTTTCTGAAGGATGGCGCGCGTCCTCATTATGGAAACGGACGGCGCAAGCTGAGGTTCCACCGCGACTTCCGTGAGGCGCGTCACGCGGGTTTTCTGTCTGGAAATCGCGACGCAGCTACAATGGTGGGCGAAGGGTGGGAACTGATGGGATCAAAATAAATTGAGTAGTAGGGATGTGCTCAAAATGAAGCCGGAATTGACCGATGGGGTCGAAGCGTCTGAAGCAGAAGCAATAGATATGTCACATACGCCCGGTGCAGTTACTGCATCGGACGCCTCGGATCGGCGAAATGCCCCCGACCGGCGCCAACGAACTCTGTACTCCCTCTTCTATGGGAGCTTCAATCCGCGTAGGCGCAGACCGCGTCGCACCGACGCCCGGTCGCTACGCGATCTTGACTGGCACCAGCCGCAATGGCTTGCAGTCGCGATGCTCATCGTCGTGCTGTCTTGCGTCGACGCTGCGCTGACCTTAAGCCTGATGTCGCACGGCGCCTATGAGGTCAATCCCCTAATGGCTCCCATCGTCGGCGGCTCTCCGTTGGTCTTCACGCTCATCAAGGTGGGACTGACCGCGGGAGGCGTGGTGCTACTGACGCTGGCAGCCCGGATGAGGGCATTCGGGAAGATTCCGGTGAGCTTCCTGCTCTACGCAGTGCTCATCGGCTACGGAATGCTGGTCGTTTATGAGCTCAAGCTTCTGGAGGAGACGCTGCTCACGGTCTGACCCCCTGGAAAGGGGTGGAATGCGTACGCGGGCGGCCCCGCTCGTTTCCTCTAGCGACGCATTCCGTTAAACTAGCGATTCACTGCTACTTGTCCTCGCATGCTCGAACCCACACCCCTGTACGGCGGAAACGCCGATTTTCTCGAAGGCCTCTACGAACAATATCTCCGCGATCCGGCAAGCGTAGACGAACGCTGGCGCGGTTATTTTGAGCGCATGGCGCCTCCCGCGGCCGGTGAACGGCCGCATAGTGTCATCCAGGCGGAAATCGCCCATCGGGCCCGCGCGCCCAGGGCTGCGCAGCCCGCTGCCGCACCCGCATCGGGCGGTCCCGCACCCGACCACGCCGCCAAGCAGGCCGCGGTCTCGCGGCTGATCCAGATTTGGACGAACCGTGGCCACCTGTTGGCCAAAGTGGATCCGCTGGGCCTCACCGTCCGGGCGCGACCCCGGGTCCTCGAGCTGTCCTACTTCGGCCTGTCCGAGAGCGACCTGGAAACCGAGTTCTTCACCGGCAGCCGCAACGGTGCGGTGCCGAAAAGGGAGAAGTTGCGGGACATCCTCTCGCAACTGGAGTTCATCTACGGCGGAACGATCGGCGCCGAGTTCGCCCATGTGTCGGACTCGGACGAACGCCTGTGGTTGCAGGATCAGTTCCAGTCAGGCCGTCTCACGGGCCAGTTCACGAAGGAAGAGCGCCGCAACATCCTGTGGCAGCTCACCGCGGCGGAGGGCCTCGAGCGTTACCTGCACACTAAGTACGTCGGGCAGAAGCGCTTCTCTCTGGAGGGCGGCGACTCGTTCGTGGCCCTGCTGGACGACCTCATCCAGAGCTCGGGCGCGGCTGGAATCGAGGAAGCGGTCATTGGCATGGCCCACCGCGGCCGGTTGAATGTCCTGGTCAATCTCCTCGGTAAGTCACCTTCAATACTGTTCTCGGAGTTCGAGGGCAGCTACGACCTGAGCCACCTCAAGGGCTCGGGCGACGTGAAGTATCACAAAGGCTTCTCAGCGGACCTGCGGACCGCCAGCGGCAACGTACATACGGTTCTCGCCTTCAACCCCTCGCACCTCGAGGTGGTCAATCCGGTCGTCGAGGGATCGGTTCGCGCGCGCCAGGAGCGCCGCGGCGACGAGAAGGGTCTGCGAGTACTTCCAATTCTCGTTCACGGCGACGCTGCATTCGCCGGACAGGGCGTGGTCATGGAGACCATGCAGTTGTCGCAGGCGCGTGGTTACTACACTGGCGGTACCGTGCACCTGGTCATCAATAACCAGGTTGGTTTTACGACGTCAGATCCGCGCGACACCCGCTCGACGATCTACTCGAGCGACGTGGCGAAGATGCTCGAAGCGCCGATTTTCCACGTGAACGCGGACGATCCGGAAGCGGTGGTGTTTGTTTCGCGCCTGGCGCTCAAATACCGCATGCAGTTCCGCAAGGACGTGGTGATCGATCTCGTGTGCTACCGCCGTCACGGCCACAACGAGGCTGACGAGCCGGCTGCAACCCAGCCGGTGATGTACCGCGTCATTCGACAGCACGCGACTGCCCGCAAGCTCTATGCAGATAAGCTGATTGCCGAAGGCGTCATCACTGAAGCCGATGCTTCCGGGATGATGGAGCAGTATCGAAACGGGCTGGACGAAGGGCGGCCACAGGCCCGTGCCTCGCTCGGCATGATCGGCAACAAGTACACCGTCGATTGGACTCCGTACGCACAGATCGACTGGACCGAACGAATTCAGTCCGGTGTCGAGATCCGTCGGCTGCGTTCGCTCGGGGAGCGCGCGACTGCGTTTCCGGAAGGATTCAGCCTGCATCCGCGCGTTGCGCAGATGATGCTGAATCGGAAGAAGATGATTGCCGGTGAGATGCCGCTCGACTGGGGTTGCGCTGAGACATTGGCCTATGCCGCGCTCATCGAAGACGGATTTTCCGTTCGCATCTCAGGCCAGGACAGCGGCCGTGGAACCTTCTTCCACCGCCACGCCGTTCTGCATGATCAGAACAGCGACAACACCTACATTCCGCTCCAACACATTGCCGATCATCAGCCCCGTGTGCAGGTGATCGATTCCGTTCTCTCGGAAGAAGCGGTGATGGGTTTTGAATACGGCTATTCAACGACGGAGCCCAACGCGCTTGTCGTGTGGGAAGGCCAGTACGGTGACTTCGCCAACGGCGCACAAGTCATCATCGACCAGTTCATCAGCTCAGGCGAAGCAAAGTGGGAGCGCTTCTGCGGTCTCGCGCTTTTCCTGCCGCACGGTTATGAAGGCGCCGGCCCCGAACATTCATCCGCACGCCTCGAGCGTTTCCTGCAACTGTGCGCTGAGTGGAACATGCAGGTCTGTGTGCCCTCGACACCGGCCCAGATGTTTCACATGCTGCGCCGGCAGATGCTGCAGCCGTTCCGCAAGCCGCTGATTGTCATGACACCGAAGAGCCTGTTGCGGCACGAGATGTCGGTCTCGTCGCTCGAGGATCTCACGCGCGGCAGCTTTGCGCGGGTCATCGATGAGACGGATGAGCTCGTACCGGCCCAGGTGCGCCGTCTCGTCTTCTGCAGCGGCAAAGTCTACTTCGACCTGTTGAAGGCGCGCCGCAAGGACGGGATCCGCGATGTAGCGTTGGTCCGCATCGAGCAGTTGTATCCGTTCCCCAGCGAAGAATACGAAGCCATCCTGAATCGCTACCCCAACGCTCGCGAGATCGTCTGGTGTCAGGAAGAGCCTCAGAACCAGGGGGCGTGGTACCAGATCCGCCACCGCCTGCAGGAGCTGTTGGGTGCGCGCCGCCAGGTGTTGTATGCCGGCCGGGCGCCCGCAGCGGCTCCCGCCACCGGAATCGCGAAGATTCACGAAGCCGAGCAGAATGCCCTGATCGATGCGGCGTTGCGGGCGACCACGACCGAGGATTCCGCTCGGGAAACCACGCGCCTGACTGGAGCTGCTCCAACGGCGACACCCACACCGGCTCCGGCAGTGGCTGCCACTGGCACACCGGCGCCCGTGATGCGAAAGAGCTCAAAATAAATGACTACTGAAATTCGAGTGCCACAGCTGCCCGAGTCTGTGGCGGATGCCACGTTGGTTGCCTGGCACAAACAGCCGGGCGACACGGTGAGTCGCGACGAGAACCTGGCCGATCTGGAAACCGACAAGGTGGTCCTCGAGGTCCCCGCGCCCATGAACGGCGTGATCAAGGAGATCCGGATCCAAAGCGGCACCACGGTGACCAGCGGGCAGGTGCTCGCGGTCATCGACGAGGCTGGCGCGGGTGCCGGGGCCGGAAAGGCCGCCGCCAGCGCTGCCAAGACTGCGCCAGCGGCTAACATTGCCAGGGACAGCGAGGCGGAAGGAAAAGACGCCGGCAAGCTGAGTCCTTCGGTCCGCAGGCTCGTCGAAGAGAACAAGCTCGACCCGGGCGCCATTGCAGGCTCCGGCAAGGACGGACGGCTGACGAAGTCGGATGTTGTCGGGTTTTTAGGCAAGCAGCCCAACGGCGGCACCGCCCCGGCGGGCGGCAGCGCCGGCACGGCAGGGACGTCGGTAACGACGGATGCAGCGTCGGCGGGTGCGGCGCGGGCACCTGCGGCAAGCTCCGCTGGCGCGTCGGCTCCGGCGGCTCGAGCGCCTACGCCCGCGGCTCGCCCGACTGCACCCGGTGGCCGGTCTGAGCAACGGGTGCCCATGACTCGGCTGCGCCAGCGCATTGCGCAACGGCTCGTCGATGCTCAGGCCACTCAGGCACTGCTGACTTCCTTTAATGAGGTCGATCTGACTGCCGTCCAGGAACTGCGCGCGCGGCACAAGGATCGCTTTGAGAAGGAACACGGCGTGAAGCTCGGCTTCATGTCGTTCTTCGTGAAGGCCTCAATCGAGGCACTGAAGAAGTTTCCTGTCGTCAACGCATCGGTTGACGGCACCGACATTCTCTATCACGAGTACTACGACATCGGCGTCGCCGTCTCGACCGATCGCGGCCTGATGGTGCCCATCGTGCGCGACGCAGATGCAAAGAGCTTCGCCGACATCGAAAAAGAAATCGGGCAGTACGCCAAAAAGGCTCGCGAAGGCACGATTGCGATCGAGGATCTCACCGGTGGGACTTTCACCATTACCAACGGCGGCGTCTTCGGCTCGCTCCTGTCCACGCCCATTGTAAATGCGCCACAAAGCGCCATCTTGGGAATGCACAAGACCCAAGATAGGCCCATGGTCGTGAACGGCCAGATTGTGGTTCGTCCGATGATGTATCTGGCGGTCACCTATGACCACCGCATCATCGACGGCCGCGAAGCGGTGCAGTTCCTCGTGGCGATCAAAGAAGGCCTGGAAGATCCAGGTCGGATGTTGCTCGGAATATAGGACTACGCATGGCTGACTCATTTGACGTCGTCGTGATCGGCGGCGGCCCGGCTGGATATCCGGCTGCGATTCGCGCTGCCCAGAACAAACTCAGCGTTGCCTGCATCGATGAGTGGAAGAACCTCGACGGCAATTTCGCGTTTGGCGGAACGTGTCTGAATGCGGGTTGCATTCCCTCGAAGGCGCTCCTGGAATCCTCGGAGCTCTATCATCGGGCACAGTCCGAATTTGCGGCTCACGGCATCAAGGCGAGCGGGCTGTCGCTCGAGCTGGCGCAGATGCAGAAGCGCAAGGCCGGCATCGTCAAGACCATGACGCAAGGCATCCTGGCGCTGTTCAAAGCCGCCGGCGTGACGCCGCTGCAGGGACACGGGAAGTTGCTGCCGGGTCGGAAAGTTGAATTCACGGCTGCCGACGGTACCCGCCGCGAGCTCACCGCGAAGAACGTGATTCTGGCCACCGGCTCGACGCCGATGGAGTTGCGGTCAGCGCCCTTCGATGGCAAGCGAATCGTCGACTCCTGGGGTGCCCTGGAATTTGACGCCGTGCCGAAGAAGCTCGGTGTCATTGGCGCAGGTGTCATCGGCATGGAGTTGGGAAGTGTCTGGCGCCGTCTGGGTGCCGAAGTCGTCGTGCTCGAAGCGCTGCCCGATTTTCTGGCTATCGCGGACCAACAGCTCGCGAAGGAAGCGCTGCGCCACTTCAAGAAGCAGGGGTTGGACGTTCGGCTGGGGGCGAAGGTGACGGGCGCGAAGGTTGCGGGTGACGCCGTCAACGTGACGTACACCGATGCCAAGGGCGAGCAGTCTTTGACTGTCGACAAATTGGTGGTTGCCATCGGCCGCCGTCCTTTCACGAAGGACCTGTTGGCTGAGGGCACGGGTGTCGAAATCGACGAGCGCGGTTTCATCAAGGTGGACCCTGAGTGCCGCACCGGTGCCGAAGGCATCTGGGCCGTCGGCGACGTGGTTCGCGGCCCGATGTTGGCTCACAAGGGCAAGGAAGAGGGCGTCACGGTTGCCGACCACATCGCCGGCAAGTACGGTGAGGTCAACTACAAGACCGTGCCGTCAGTGATTTACACGGCCCCTGAGATTGCCTGGGTGGGTCAGACCGAAGAGCAGGTCAAGGCCGGCGGCCGGCCGTATAAAGTCGGCGTGTTTCCCTTCCTGGCCAGCGGCCGCGCGCGAGCGATGGAGCAGGCCCAGGGCTTCGCGAAGCTCATTGCAGCCCAGGATGACGACGAGATTCTCGGTGTGCACGTGGTCGGCCCCATGGCGGGCGAGTTGATTGCAGAGGCTGTATTGGCGATGGAGTATTCAGCCAGCAGCGAGGATCTGCAGCGGACCATTCACGCTCATCCGACGTTGTCGGAAGCCTTGCACGAAGCCGCGTTGGCGGCGGATAAGCGGGCGATCGACTCGATCAACAAGTAACAACCGGCCCATCAATCACCCGTCGGGGAAAGCCTGTGGCGCCTCGAGGCGGCGTCCCAGGGCGCTCCTGGATCACGCTGGCAGCGCCGCTGGCCGCGATCACCTGGTTCGTACTGCGTCGCCGGTGAAAGGCTTACGCGGTCACTTCGGTGCCGTCTTCTTAGGTGACGGGGCGGGTGGCACGTTGTGAACAATCGGCGGCTGTATAGGAGCACCAAACACCCGTTTTTTCGTCGGGTGCGGGGCAAACGAGCTGGCCTTGTGCGGCGTACCCACCGGCTGATGCGCTTTCGAGATCACTTTGCCGGGGCGACTGGGCCCTACGCGCTGCGCGTTGACCACCGCGTTCCGAGGACTTTCCTGCGCGACGGCGCTCCCTGCTGAAATGATGACCAGAACGGCCATAGCGACTGTCACTGTTTTCATGGGACCTCGTTAGTATCTCAAAATCGCCGGGGCGCCGCAGGCGCCCTGCATATGCGCAGCCGGCCCAGTTTAAAAATGGAGAAGGCCGCGCTTTTTGCGGGGACGCCCAGTCCGGCGTATTAGGACCCGGGCTCCGCGCGGCCAGTGCCGCGCCAATAAAATTAGTTAGTTGCGGCAAGCGTACCTAGCTGCCGCCGACCATCCGTCCAGATATCAAACGGGCGAGCGTCCTGATCGCCTTCCAGTTGCAGGCGCACATGCCGCGCGGAAGCAATAAATCGCAGCGTGTCACGATCCGTCTTGTACACCCGTGGAGAACCCCGAAAGTGCAGCGGGGGCAGCAGCGGCCTGGCGATCCCCACTTCTCTCAAACTTCGACCATCGCGCTGCAGCCGGATCGCACGTTCATCCGCCAGGAATACCACGGTTTCACCGGGATGCGCACCTGCGCCCAGCCGCGCATCGACTGTTGACCAGATATACACGAGCAGGACGTATTCGTAGTGGCCCGACCGATTGACGCTCGCGGCAACCACGTTGACGTATTGGCGCGCATTCGCGGCGACGTCCTGGTGGGCCCGCGCAAAAATGATCGGACTGGTCACGTTGCTCACCATTGCAGCCGTCACCGGATCCAGAAACTCGTCCGGATGCCGTGGAGGCCGTGCCTTGCACGACAGCAGACTGAGCGAAACGAGTATGAGAATGAGGTTTCGCATATCAGAAGTTGATGCGGTAGCCGATGCTGACAAACAGCCGCGTGGTGTTGCCTATTTCCAGTCCGGCGGGATTCTTGCCCAGCTCGGCACCGCCTTCGATCTCGAGTACGTGGCCATGGCGCTGATAGTCGATGTGACCGTACGGAGCATAGAAGATCGACGTATAGCCCGTATCGGTGACTTTACGCTGGAACAGAATGCGGGGTCCGGCTCGCCAGGCCCCAAACACCGGAAAACGGGAGATGTACTGCCAACCGAGCACATTGTAGGTCGGTGTCGTGTCATACCGTACGATGACCTGGTTGAAGTCATTCGTCCGCAACAGGCTCGAGCCCAGCAACTGTACCTGGTAGGAGATGTCGTTGCCCTGTGTGCCGGTGAATTCCTCGACGCCGCCGGAGGGAGGGGTGTCGGTCAGCTTTGTATAGAACACGTCCATAATGGCCTGGAAGCGCTCACCCAACTGCTTGAGCGCTGATATCGAGTACGTCGACAGCACTGGAGTGCGATCGCGGGCCAGGTCGGCAATCTGCTGCTCGCTGTAGATCTTCCGGAGCTCGCTCAACGTGGTGAACGGCTGTCCGATGAGTGCGTTCTCGGTCGTGATCAGCGGAGCGTTGCGGTGCTCCAGGTCCATGGTGAGCTGCCATCGATCGGGCAGTTGCAACGTGCCCAGCAGCACCAAAGCATTCAAGGACTGGTATGCGGTGTCGTAGTCTACATAACTGACCACTGACAAGTTGGGGCGCGCATATTGCACCTGTGTCCCGACGGCCTGCCGATCACGCAGTCCGTCGTTGCGCTGCTGCGTAACGTAGACGCTCGTATCCCAGTGGGAGAGTGCAGGGGCGAAATCGACTGCCAGCGTCTCAAAGCGGCGGTCCGTCTCGATTCCGTCTCCCGAGTTGTCGACCGGCATGCCGACGGTTGCGCGGACAATCCACGACGGAGCGAAGCGATAGGAGACCTTCGCGCCATCGAAGACGCCGAAATTGCCGTCGTTGATGGTTGTCTGCCGTCCCAACCGGCCCCGCAGATCCAACAGCTTGTCGTTCAGGTCGAAGAACGCGGTCGTGATCCGCACCCGGTCGGTCGCGCCTTGAATATCCCTGGGCAGGAAGTTCTTGGCATAGCCGAAGTTGGTTCGGAATCCGGTCGTGAAGCGCTCGCCGTCCTTGTGAACATACAGGTCGGCATCCGTAAAGATCGCGTTCTCCACTACGGTGGAGAGCAACGGGCCGTTCAGGTCGGTTCCAAAACTGTCTCGCCGGAACAGCTGTGACGCGCCACCGGAAACCTTCCAACCGTGGTCGGCTCCCTCAGTGTTGTCGAATGACCCGGTGCGGCCCGCTACCGAGGCTGCCCGCAGGACACGCAGCCGCGTTCTGATGCGGTCTGCGGCAGGCCCCTTCGGGTAGCGACGCAGATATTCCTCGTATTCGGCCTTGGCCTGGGCAACCTCCCCGGAGCGCTCGCGCGCCAGGCCCAGCATTTCCTGGACGTCGGCGCGTTCCGGAAACTCCGGTTGGCGCTGGAGTTTGGTCAAAACCTGTACGGCCTGAGGATAGTCGCGCGTGCGCATGGCCTTGCGTGCCTGATCCAACAGGCTCTTCAACTGCGCCGCATCCAGGGGCGGATCCGAGCCCATCTGCTCGACCGGGGGCAGGGGTGGCTCCGCGACCGCAGCGTTCGGATCGTTCGTGAGCGAGTCGTCGCCGACCGCCAGCCAGGCCCGGGGATAATCCTTGGTTGCGGTTCGCAGGACACCCTCGGCCACCGTACGTTGATCGAAGGGACCTGCTCGCAGGCGATACCATTTCTCGCCACCGGTTTCGACTTCTGACACAAACGCCTTGGTCTGCAAGCGCTTGCTTGCCTGCTCCACGGCGCCGGCGTCGAACGGCTGACGCTGTGATTCGAGGTTCACTGCATAGTTGCTCGCAGTCTCACCGCGCTCAGTTACGAGGACTCGCGTTTTCTCCTCGTGGACTCTGAGCAGGCGGATGCGCATTCCCGAGGCGCTGGCGCCTTGGGCCAGGACGAATGATTCAGGTTTGGCCCACGTCAATGTCAGCGTCACTTCCCCACCCAGGGAGGATTCCAGGCGCGCCGCGGCTACAATCCCCCTCGGGCCGGAAATGGGCGGAATCTCGGTCGTGATCTCGCCGCCGGCAGCCAATGAGCCCGTGACGCCGCAATCGCGATCGATCCGCAACCGCAGCCGAACCTCGGGACCCTCATTGGCGGGCGTGTGTCCCGCGTAATGCAAGGAACAGTTGAATTGCAGGGTGATATCCACCTGCGATTCCTTCTCGTCGATGTCGATGACATCAATCAGGCGAGAGGGACCCTGAGGCTGTAGTTGGGGCGCGCCGATGCCGCGACCTTGTGCCGTAACGAAATGGGGGGCGAGCGCCACCAACGCGCCGAGTAGTGCCGCCGGGAGGTGGCGGAGCGCCTTAATGGAACGCACCGTCGGCTACCTTGTGATGGCCCGCCGGCCTTGCTTTGGAAATGGTCGTGAGCTTCGCGTCAGTGTAGATGTGGCAGGCACCGGAGCAGTTCTGCAGCTCGCTGAGGTTGTAGGTCATGCCCTCCACGGTCTTCGGATGGGCTTCCGGCTTGAACGAGTTGGCGTGACAGCCGCCACAACCGGGACGGTAGGCGGCAAATTGCCACGTCGCCTTGTCCGTGTTGGTGGTATGGCAGGCCGTGCAAGCCGGTGAGCCCCGATGCTCGCCTGGGTATTCCGCCGAGGTATGCGCGAACGTCACCGACGACCAGTTCGGATAGTGATGGCAGGTGGAGCAATCGAGCGATGTCGTCATGTGGTTGGCGACTTTGCCCGTGGCGCCGCCGCCGTTGTGGCAGCTCTGACAGTTGGCGACGAGTCCCGTGTGATTGAAGCGGGCAGGGCTCCACGACAGTGTGCCGTGGCAAGCGCCGCAATCCTGGGTGGTCGGCACGTGATTGCGGGGAGTGGTAGCAGCCCGGACGCCGGAGTGGCACGTGCGGCAGGTACTTCCGCCATTGACTCCGGCCCTGATCATCATATTGATGCTGTTGTGCTCGACGCGGACCGGCGTAAACGCGTTCGTCGTATGGCAGGCATCGCAGTTGTTGTCGCTCGCGATGTGGCCCGGGTTCTTGCCCATTGCCTTGACGCCGTTGTGGCAGCTGAAGCAGGTGCCTCGCACCTGCAAGTGATCCATGTGAACGATGGGCAGGAAGTTGTATTGGGTGTGGCACGCCTCGCAGCTGTCCTGCGTGAGGATGTGTGTCACCGGGCGGGGAGTTGAGTTGACCCGCGTTCCCATCGTGTGACATCCCACACAAGTGCGTGGTGTGCCTTTGAATACGCCCTGGAGATGGCAGTACTCGCACGACAGGTCGCGGTGGAATCCCCGCAGCTCATACCCGGTGGTCAAGTGGTCAAACTGGGTACGCTGGACGGCCGAAGCGTGCGGCATCAGGAATACGAACAAAAGCAGCCCCAGGGCCGCGAGCAGCGCGGCGCCCCGCGCCAGCAATCCGATTGTAAGCTTTCCCCGGACCATGAGTGCTGTCCCTTAGTTAGTCCGCGGGCGATTGAAGGTCGTGGTGTTGTGACACTGCTGGCACTCCTTGCCGAAGCGTCCGGCGTGTATGTCGTTGCCGGAATGACAGGTACCGCAGATCATCGAAGGCTTGACGACGTTCTGCGGCCTGATGTGGCAGTCGGCGCAACCGATCTTTGCGTGGGCACCCAACAGGGGGAAGCGGGTGTGGGTGGCATGATCGAAGTCCCACATCTTCCAGCCGTTCGGGTTGTGGCACTCAGCGCATTCCTTGCCCAACCCGCCATTGTGGACATCGTCCTTGGCGTGACAGCCCCTGCATTCCTTGGGCGCGTCGTTGAATCGCTTGGAGGTATGACACTGGCCGCAGGTCACAACGACGTGCAGGCCCACGAGCGGGTACTTCGACTGGTCGTGATCGAAATTCACCTCGGTCCACTTGGTCGAGTTGTGGCACTGATCGCACTTCTTGCCCAACGTGCCGCCGTGCGGCTCGTCGGCCCGATGGCAATCCAGGCACTCGGTTCCCAGCTTCTGATCCTTGACCACGCCCGTATGACACACGTGGCAGTCCAGCTTGGCGTGGGCGCCTTCGAGGGCAAATTTGAAGCGCTGCAGGTGATCGAACTGGGTCACCTTCCAGGCATCCGTGTTGTGGCAGTCCGAGCAGGTGGCCCCGAGCCGGCTGGCGTGCTTGTCATCCGACTTGTGGCACCCGACGCACTCCTTCGGTATCGGATCCTTCAAATTGCCGCTGCGATGGCAGTCGCCGCAACCGATGTGGGCGTGCCGGCCATTCAGCGCAAAGCCCGTCTCGCGCGCGTGATCGAATTTCTGCGAGGCCCAGTCCGCCGTCGAGTGACAGTTGGCGCACTGCGTGCCCTGGCTGCCCTTGTGAACGTCATCCGGCAAATGACAACCCACGCATTGCTTCGGGGTGCCTTTGTAGCGCTGCCCGGCGTGGCAGGCAGCGCAGGGGACCTCGCGATGCCTGTTGGTGAGCGGGAAGGCGGTCTTCTCGTGATCGAAGTGATTTTGTTGCCACACCTTCGTGTCGTGGCAAAGCGTGCAATCGGTCCCGAGCGCGCCGCGGTGAATATCGTCCTTGCGATGACAGTCGATGCAGGTCGAGAGCGTCTTGCGATACGGAGTGTCAGGACGATGGCAGCCGCTGCAGGCCACTGCCACGTGCGCATCCTTGAGCGGGAAATTGGTCAGGTCGTGCGTGAAGCCGGCCTGGTTGAGCTTGTTGATGTCGGCGTCACGACCCAGGTGCTCGGTGTGGCAGCCCCGGCATTGACCGGTGGCGGCCTGTTGCATGCGGCCGTGATAGCGGGTCTTGGCGCTGATGTCAGCGGCGATGTCCTTGTGACATTCCAGGCACTGTGCAGTCTGGCGCTCGCGGTTGGCGCGGTCGTGGCAGTTGCTGCATTCGCCTTCGAGCTTGGCGTGGGCCTTCGAAACGGGCCCCGGCATGATGAGTTTCTCGATGCTGGCGGCGTACGCGGCCGGGGCGAGCAGCGAGGCGAGCAACACAAACAACAGCGCCTTCGCCAGGGTCCTTGGGCCGAGCATGCCGTCTCGCCGCGGTCAGTACACGTGCACGGAGATCACATGCACGATGCCGGCGGCAATGAGCATGAGAAACAACGGCATGTGCAATACGTGCCATACGGAGAACAACTTCTCGTAAATCCGGAACTCAACTACCTCCCGTGTGACCTTCATCCTCCTCGTTACGTAGTCGAACGCGACGCGTTCGAATCGGTCGCTCTGTTTGGCGACTGCTTTGTGGCGTGCGGCTGTGACGCGGATGGCGGCCCGGACGTAGCGGCGAAGCCGCGAGCGGCCACTGGAGAAACGCATTGCAATGGCGGCGGGCGCGAACATCATGCCCACCGGATGCCAGTCGGCAACCGCCAGCAGGCGGCGCTCCTCGTCCTCCAGCAGGTTTGCCAGCTCCGGCATCATCAGCAGCTTGGTGGAGCGCTCACGCAGCTCCGCAGCGTGCTCCTGCAACTCCGAGAGCGTGGCCTTGCGGCCGTACAAGCCGTGGTGGATCTTCGAATAGAAATACCGGCCGAAGATGCCGCTGCCGGACACCGTCAACATGGAGAACAACGCGATGTTGCTGTTGGTGGCACCGAGGCTGAAGCCGCAATGAATCAATATGCACACGGGGCCGATGATCCCCATCATCATGTGTGTCTGGAACCAACCGGGCACGCTGCCGAGCCAGCGCAGCGAGCGGACCCGTTTGCGCACTGCATATAACAGCTGGCTGAGGATGAGCGTGCCGCCGACGATCCCGATCGCATAGCCCAGGCCGCTTTTCGGGCTCAGGTAATGGGCGACCGGCAGCTGAATCCCGACAATGAGTACCAGGGCCGCGCCTACGAAGATGACCTGTTCGGTGGAAAAGCGTGAGCGGGCCTGCTGCATGTGTCTTCAGCCAATTTCTCGATCAATGGAAATCTTAACGGGATGGCCGTCACGTGGATTCACACTGGTCACAGTTCCAACAAGATCGCCGGATTGCGGAAGTGCGTCGCCGTTTTTCGAGATGCGTGCCTCAATTTGCACAGCCTTCGCGTTGGAGAGGTTTCGCCCCGGGACCATCGCGTTCGCGTCGTTGAGAGTGAAGGTCACAGGCCAGTGTTCTGCGCGCACCCGCAGGACGGCGAGCGGTGGGCCTGGGGCGTTCGGCTGCTTGGCGTAGATGAAGAGGGTGGCGCCGCTGGCTGCCTGGCGTGCGAGCCTGGAAGTGATTTCAACGGTGCCGGAGATTTCCGCGGCGGCGGCAGCCGGGGATGTCGTGTTGCCGGTCCGCGCCTGTGCGGCCGCGGGTTTGTCCAACGAGTCGGCAATATCTGATACCTGACTGGCTGATATCTGACTGGCGGCGATCTGATCGCCCGTGTCCTGTGTTGGGGCGTCGGTCGCTGCTACGGGCGAAGCAGAAGCGATATGAGCCTTCGCGGCCTTTGCTTCCTCGGTTCGCCCCATGTACTCGTATGACTCCGCCAGGAGCTTCCAATCGCTATCGGAGCCTCCTTGCGCGGCGAGGCGCGCTGCCAGTTTATTCGTGACGTCGTCCAAAGATCCGGCCGTTGCAGAAGGTTGACCCGCCGGCATCTGCTGCGATGACTGCGTGGCGGCCACTGCATGGGAGGAGGCGATGGAGTCCGGTGAGCCCAACAGGAAGTAAATCCCCAGGGCAACTCCCAGGAGCGCCAGGGCCGCTGCAATCGGCACGGCGAATGAGGGAATCGCGGAGCGGCCGGCGAGTCCTTCACTCAGTGCTGGACGTTCACGCAGCCAGGCGCGCACGGTCACCATTATGGCAACGGCGACCAGCGCACCGGCGAGAAACCAAAAAGAATCGCGGGGTGACATAAGCCTGTGAGTTAAGTTGCAGGAAAATCTACGGAACAGTTGTAACGTGTGTTGACGAAAGCGTCTACGCGTCGCGGTTCGCAGACGTGCATGAAATGCGAATCAGTTCACACTAACTTCCACCCGGGCTGTCTGTGTGAACAGACGTCTATGCCGTGATGATTTGAAAGGGTAGTTTGTGCCAGCGAAGCGCATGTGCCGTACACCAAGAAATGTGATCTGCGTCAATGAGTGCCTGGTGGGTCGTCTATCTCATTCCTCTGTTGCTCGTGTGGTCCTGGCAAGTTGCCAGGCGCCGCACAATCGCGACCAAAGGCCGCGAAGCACACGTGCAGGCACAGCGTGTCGGGCTCAACGAGCCCGTCTCGCTCCATCCCATAATCAACGCATCCCTATGTGTTGGATGCAATGAGTGCGTCAAGGCCTGTCCGGAGAAGGAATCCGACGTCCTGGGGATGGTTGATGGCAAGGCGGAGCTGATCAACGCGGGCGATTGTATCGGTCACGGGGCCTGTCGGACCTCCTGTCCGGTCGGTGCGATCTCCCTGGTGTTCGGTACCGCGAAGCGCGGAATCGACATTCCCGTGCTCACGCCTGAATTTGAGACCAACGTCCCAGGTATTTTTGTGGCGGGCGAGCTGGGGGGCATGGGCCTCATTCGCAACGCGCTCGTCCAGGGAACGGAGGCGGTTGAAGCCATTGCGCGTCGCAGGCAGCGACGCCAGGGCATGGTTGATGTCGTGATTGTTGGCGCGGGGCCGGCCGGCTTCGCTGCATCGCTCACCGCGATGTCGCTCGGCCTCAAGTACGTCACGCTCGAGCAGGAATCTCTCGGCGGCTGCGTGTTTCAATATCCGCGCGCCAAGCTCGTCATGACCTCGCCGGTTGAGGTCCCGATCATCGGCAAGCTGAAAATCACCCAGACGTCGAAGGAAGAGCTGCTGGAGTTCTGGCAGAACGTCGAGCGCAAGACCGGCGTGGCCATCAGGTACAAGGAGCGGGTCGAGAGCATCACCCCGCGCGGCGGCGGTTTCCTGATTCGTACGAGCAAGGCTCAATACGCTGCATCGTCCGTGCTGTTGGCCATCGGGCGCCGCGGCACCCCTCGCAAATTAGGCGTTCCCGGCGAGGAGCTCTCCAAGGTGGTGTATCGAATGATCGATCCCGAACAGTATTCGGGGCAGCGTGTTCTCGTCGTTGGCGGCGGCGACAGCGCCTTGGAGGCTGCGAGCAGCATTGCCGAGTCGACAAACGCAAAGGTGGCGTTGTCATACCGTGGCGATGCGTTCACGCGGGCGAAGGCACGTAATCGCGAGCGACTCGAGTCCGCCCGGAAAACCGGCCGGTTGCACATTGTGATGCGATCGCAGGTGCGGCAGATTGCGCCGGACGCGGTTGTTGTCGAGCAGAGCGGCAAACTCATGCGAATCCCCAACGAAGTGGTCATCGTTGCCGCGGGCGGTATCGTGCCAACCGACTTCCTCAAGAACGTTGGCGTGCAGGTCCAGACGAAGTACGGCACTGCATGAAATCATTTCAGGCATGTTGGCAGCGACTGGCGTTCGCGGCAGTCGTGTCAGGTTGTGTGACGCAGGTGGCGGCTCAGAGCGGCGTCGCGGCGGCGGCCGACCCTTTGCAAAACGAGGCGGCGCCCATGCCGAGTCCGGCGGCGATGCCGGATCAGCCGGCGGTGCCAAGTCCACCGGTGGCGCCGCGAGCGACCAAACATTCGAAGGCGAAGGCTGCACGCGCGAAGGCAACTGACACAGGCGCGGCTCAGGCGAAAGAAATGCCCTTGCCCTCCGAGGACGTCGCGCCTGCCGCGCAGGCGGTACCGGGTGAGTCTGCCGTGGCCGCGCCGCCCGCGCCAATGGCTGGGGCTGTGGCGCCAACACCGTCGTCGTCGGCCGCGTCGGCACCTGTGGTAACAACATCGCAAGACACGGTCACTCCCAAACCTCACAAATCCTTCCGCAGTCGCGTCGGCGAACTGACGGCAAAAATAACGCCCTGGCACGGGAAGTCGGCGGCGGCGAAGGAGCCGCGTCAACCGAAGTCCAAGACCGTCATGCGTCACAAGCCCGACAGCGCGCCGTCGGCAGAAGCGAAGGCTTCTTTGCGCACGAAACAATTCGCTGCCGCCGTGCAGGAACTTCGGACAGCCGCCGAACACGGCGACGTTGAATCCGAATACCTGCTAGGCCTCGTGTACGCGAGCGGCGTTGCCCCTGAAGTGTCGCTGACTGAAGCACGCCGATGGCTGGAAGCGGCTGCGGGCAAATCAAACCCTGAGGCCGCGCTGGCTCTCTCGGGTCTGTTGGCAGACGGCTCGGAGCAGGATCGCGCCGCTGCCGAGGAGTGGTTGGCTCGCGCGGCGAGCGAAGGTCAGCCCACCGCCATAAAGCTGAAGGCTGCCCATTCACTGCCGATGGCGCCGTCGCGCGATGCCCGTGGGGACGCTGCTCTCGCCCGCGAGCTGCTGGTCTGGGCAATTCGTCACGGCGATGAAAAGACGCTGGACGCGTTCATCAAGGTTGCCGGCGTTGAGAATGCAGACGAGTTTGGCCGCACACCGCTGCAGTACGCGGTGATGAGTGGTTCCGAGGTGGCCGTGCAACATTTACTTGCAGCAGGCGCCGACACAGGGCACGCGGATCACTTTGGCGTTACCCCTTTGATGCTGGCCGCGGAAGCCGAAAGCGACGCCATCCTGGACGAGTTGATGAAAGCCGGCACTGACATCAACAAAAAAGACAGCGTGGGTGACACGGCGCTGTTCTATGCCGCTCGCGTCGGCCGAACCGACCACACCCAACGCCTGATAGCCGCAGGCGGAACGTTCGATCAGTCGAACGCAGATGGCTGGACCGTCCTCGATGTCGCCTCGAAAGCAGGCCACCCCGAAACGGCGCTGGCGCTCAAGAAAGCAGGCGCCTCGGGGCATCTGAAGGCATCTGTGATGCGAGAGGGTGGAGGCGTTGATCCCACCCGCGGCGGCGAACTCTATGAAGGCTGGCCGCCGATCGCGATCGCCGCGAGCCGGAACGACGCACGGCTGGTTTCGGAACTTCTGGCGGGTGGCGCGCGTGCGGACGAGCCGACGCCTCATCGCGATACACCGCTGTTGGTGGCTGCGAAGTATCGGGCGGCGGCGGTGATTGCGCCTTTGCTGAAGGCGGGTGCGAATCCTGCGCACTTCGGCGAGAGTGGTGAAACGGCTCTGGGATATGCCGCTGCGCACAGTGAGCTCGAAATAATGGATGCGTTGCTGCAGAAGGGCGTGTCGCCCGACACTCGTGGTCACACGGAAGAGCCCGCGGTATTGCGAGCAACTCGTGTGCACGACGATACCGCCGTCAAACATCTCATTGACGCAGGCGCGAATGTGAACCTTCAAGCGGCGAACGGGACGTCCGCCTTGATGGTGGCCGCCGGGACGTCGGATTCGAAGATGTTGGAGCTGCTGCTTACGTCTGGCGCCCATGTGGAGATCCAGGACAAGACCGGACGCGATGCCCTCTGGTTTGCCGCCGATAGCGGCACTGAGGAGATAGTCGACCGTCTGCTCGCCGCCGGCGCACCGGTTGATTCCAATCGAAAACAGCAATCGCCGCTCTTCGCAACGGTGCATGCCGGACGACCCGGAATGCTCGAGCACTTGATCCGCAAGGGCCTCTCGCCAAACGCCAAAGGCACCTCCGGCGATACGCCAATCATTTCCGCTGCTGCACGTGGTGACGCGGCGTTGGTGAGCGTCCTCGTAGGAGGGGGGGCGACGATAGATGAGCAGAACAACGCGGGTAACACGGCGTTGATTGTTGCGATCCGCGAAGGACACACGAACGTGTGCAAAGTGCTGCTCAAGGGCGGGGCGAATGCGAGGGTGCGCAACAAGGATCGCATCGATGCGCTTGACACGGCCAAGCGGCGGAACATGCAGGAGATCGTGGCGCTGCTAGACGCGCACTAGGAGCCAGGCTCCTAAGGTTACTTGTTCGGTCCGAATTCCAAGTGCACCTTCAGGTGCGCTTGTGAGGGCAACCCGTCTACGAAACGGGGATCGTATTTCCACTTCCGAACAGCGGCCAACGCCGACTTTTCGAACGTCTCCGGTGGGGTCGCCTGGAGGACTGAGACGTCCTCGACGACTCCGTGTGTAGAGACTGTCAGCTCTAGGTCAACCCAGCCTGCAATGCCGTCTTTCTTCGCCGCGGACGGGTAGTCCGGGTTAACGCGACGGATCAGTTTGGCTTCCTGGATCACAGGCGGCGGCTCGCCAGAGGCACGGCGCGTGGACGAAGACGATGGAGCCGACGTGTGCGGTACCTCCGCCACGGCGGGCGGTGCCGACGCTGCTGCTGTGCCACCCGCAGCCATGCCGGCTGCAGCCGTACCGGGCCCAGACGCGTTGGACGCCGCCGACGCTACGGTCGACGCGCCGCCGGGCGCTGCTGACCCGGGCGCCGACGGTTCTGATGTCATTGCGGATGTTGCAGCGCCAGTCGCGTGCGTGCCAGAGGCAACGTCGACGGACGAGTGAGCGGCATCGGCGGCATGCTGCGTGTCGGTTGAGGCAGCGCTAGCCCGCGAGAACCCAACTGGCGTCTCCGGCGGAAGCGCAGGCTCTCCCTGCGACGACGCATCGGCGGCCGGCGACGAAGTAGACGAGGTGGTACCGGCGGCGCCGGACCTGGCGCTCAACGCCGTACCCGACGCGGCACCCGAACCCGATTTGGCCCCCGAGGAGGCCGTGCCAGACGAACCTGCGCTTGATGACGCCAACGCAGATCCAGTGTCAGCCTTCGAAGGCGACCCCGGTGAGGTAGTCGCAGACTTCCCATTCTTCTTGGAACCGCCGCGACCCGAGGCGCCACCCTTCGCCGTATTATCAGCACGGGCAGTCAACAACCCCTCAAAGAACCCCAATCGCGGATGCGACGGCGACAGTTGCCTCAACTTATCAACGTCAGACTGCGCGGTCTTGAAATCGTCGGCCTTGAAAGCGGCTTCGGTTTGCGCAATGAGATCCGTGACTTCCTGTGGATACTCAGGAGCATGGGCGACCGCCGGCGGTGCAGGTCGCGGAGTGTCGCTCTTCGAACCGAAGATTTTGACGCCGAGGAACACGACAGCGAGTGCGACGGCCAGGCCGCCGCCGATCATCACCGCGAGCCGCTTGGTATCGAATTCTTCCGTGGTCGATTCGTAGTTGGAACGAGCAGCCCGGGCCATTGCCGCCGCTTCGGCGAATGCATCTCCACCCGATCGTCTGCCAGACGACTCCTGTGGCGGTTCCAAAGGTGGGATCCGCTCTAATGGCGGCGTCCGTTCCAGTGGAGGAAACCTTACGGGCGGGGCTTTGTTGGTGGCACCCCGAGAACGACCGGGCGGCGATGCCCCGGCAGAAGAAGCTGATTCGCGCCGCGGACCTATCGTGCCTGAACCGGCAAATGACGGAGCGGCATCAACACCGCGCGACAATGACGCGGCACCTCGCGCTCCCGACCGATCTGAGTTTGAGCGTCGTGCGCTCGGTGCTGAACCGGGCGAACCCGAGCCGTTGGTTGAGGCGCTTCTGCCGCTCGACGCACCGGCGGCGGGACGCGCCGTCGGTACACCCGCTGTGCCGTTGCTACGAGGACGTTGCGCGGGCGTTGGACGTGATTGAGGCGCCGATACACCTCGGCTAGAACCGCGTCTTCCTCCAGAAGCAGCCTGTGCCTGCTCCATGGACGCAGCTCGTGCCGTGGGTCGTGGCGCTGGAAAGTCTCCCGACGCCTCAGACTCGAACGACTCGCCGAATTCCATCGGCTCCGTGACCTGGGGTTCCTCAGCAGGCGTTTCGCCACTCAACTCGATTTGTTGAATATCGGAAGTATCGGCGTCGGCATGTTGAGCGGCATCAGCGAGCGCAAGCGTTGCGACCAGCCGCTCCGGGTCGATAGGGTAGGTGAGAGTTTGAAACAACTCGAACGGGCCCAACCGCCCGCGCAGCAGTTGTAACCGCTGCCGATCCGCCGCGAAGATGCGCAGAACGGAGGGCCACTTCTTGGAAATCTGGCCCAGCAGCTCGAGTCCGGAACCGTCCTCGAGCCGCTCGGTGGCCACGATGACTTCGAACGCATTCGAGCGCAGCAGATCGAGGCAGTCGCCTTTGTTCGTAACGCAGTCGACGGTATACAGATCCCGGAGCGATCGGGTGATCGCCAGATTGCTGGCGGAATCCTGGTCTACGACGAGCACACGCATGCTGTCGACGTTACCGGCGGAAGCCCGATAGCGGCTCAGCGGCAGGTCACGGTTTCCATATTCTGGCCGAATACACAGTGTAGTCGCAGGCACACGGAAATTCTGTCTGGTGCGCCGCTCAATGGACACGGCGTGCATGGGTCACATTTGGCACGCTGCCCAACCTGCGGAGCACACGTGCAAGCTGCTCCAGGTCAGTGACCGACACGGTCACGAGTACGTGAGCTGTGCCCGCTTCCCGGTCCGTCGTTGTGGTCATAGCCTCGATGCTCAGTCGTTCGAGCGCCAAGACGTCCGTCACATCTCTCACCAGCCCGCGGCGATCGAGGGCGTTGACTGAGATTTCTACGACGAGTCCCTCACCGGCATCGGAGGTCCATTCAACCTGAAGCACTCGCTCGGGCTTCAACGCGCGCATTCGCGTAAGACTGGGACATTCGCTGCGATGTATCGTGACGCCGCGTCCCAACGTTACGTAACCGGCAATAGACTGCGGCCGTAGCGGCGCGCAGCACCGTGCCAACGTCGTTGGCAAGTCACCAACACCTTCTATTTCGACCGGTGAGGCACTGACAGCCTTGCGTGCCCGCGGGCGAGTGATCGGTTTGTCTGGTCGAGGCGGCTCCACAACGGGCTGCGTGGCCGCATGATCAGGTTGTTCAGCCTCCTGTTTGCGGAACCAGGCACGGACTTTGGTCCTACTGTGAGGGGATCCCAGATACCCCTGCTCGGGGGCGAGCCAGTCGCGGCTCGGGGCTTCCTGCTTGCCTGCGATGATCTCGACGACCTCGCCATTTTTCAGCCTGTAGGTGAGCGGCACGATCCGCCCGTTGACCTTGGCACCTTTACAGCGATGGCCCAGTGAGGTGTGGATCTGATATGCGAAGTCGAGCGGTGTTGCTCCACGTGGCAAATCTATAACTTCGCCCTTGGGTGTGAGCGCGTAGACGCGGTCCTCGAACAGCTCGGTGCGCATCCGCTCGAGAAAGTCGCGGTCGCTCTGATCCGTGGAGGTGTCCTGCGGCTCGAGTAACTTTCGGACCCACTCAATCTTGCGTTCGTACTGCGAGTTTCGGGCGCCGCCTTCTTTGTACGTCCAGTGTGCCGCCACGCCCAGCTCGGCGTGCTCATGCATCTCCCGGGTCCGAATCTGCACCTCGACACTCTTGCCCCCGGGACCGATCACCGCGGTGTGAATGGACCGATAGAAGTTGCCCTTGGGTGTGGCGATGTAGTCGTCAAATTCGCCTGGTATGTACTGCCACAAACCATGCACGACCCCGAGCGCCGCGTAGCATTCGGGAACCGAGCTCACCACGACGCGAACGGCTCGCACATCAAACAGTTGGTCAAACGCAAGCTGCTTGCGCTGCATCTTTCTGTAGATGCTGTACATGTGCTTGGGGCGCCCGTAGACCTCGGCAGTGATGCCCGCTTTGCGTAGTTCCGTTTGCAGGCTCGCGCACAACTCTTCGATATAACGCTCGCGGTCGGCACGGCGTTCGTTGAGGACCGCCGCGATGTGGCGGTATTCATCCGAGTCGAGGTATCTGAACGCGAGGTCTTCCAGCTCCCATTTGAGTTGCCAGACGCCGAGGCGATTTGCCAACGGCGCGAATACAGCGCGCGCTTCGACTGCGAGACGCTCGCGTTCTTCAGCCGGCAGCTCCCGCGCATGCCGCAGCTCAACCAACTGCTCGGCCAATCGTGCGAGCACGAGTCGCGGGTCGCTCACGACAGCCAAAAGCATTTTGCGCAGCGTCTCTGCTTGTCGCGAATCGAGCCCTTGGACGGGAGACCAATCGCGGGGCAGCCCCAACTCGCCCAGGCGCACGAGGGCCAGCGCAATGTCCGCTACCGGGGATCCGACCAGGCGCGCGAGTTTCTCCGGCGTGATACCGGGCAGACCCACCGCGGGTTTCGCAAGAACCGCTGCCGCCAGCACCGGGTCGTCCGTCAGTGCGCCCATGACCTCGGCGGCCTCGGCACCGAGGGCCAGCCTATCATGCGGGATCAGAGTCGCTGCCTCGATGGCGGTCCGGGCGAGCGCTATCGACTCCCGAATGGCCGGCGGACAGAGTTGAATGGTCTCCATGGGTCTATTGGAAAAATGGCCTGCGGGCTAGGCTTCCGGCGCCATTTTTCGGAACATCGGCTGCGTTTCCGGCGGCTACGCGCCCCGGGCAAAAGGCGTGACTTTTGCCGCCTGCGTTGACGGGTGCTATGGCGTGTCGCCACACCCGGTTTGCAGCTATCATACGTGCCTGTTTTTCTTGGCGGCGCCGAAGCTTAGCTGCCTGATGGCCTTTCTGGCGAATGAGACGGCGGTGCCGGAAGTTCTCGAAAGCATTCGCTGCGAGGCGTACGGTCCCGGTGGCGCGGCGCTCATCATCGAGTGCCGTACTGACAATCGTGAGCGCACGATTGCGCAGGTGCGTCAGGTCGTGCGCGCGCACGGTGGGTACCTGGGCGCACGGGGCTCGGTGAGCTATTTGTTCAACGAGGTGGGGCAACTGAAATTTCCGCCCGGAACCGATGCCACGCGAGTGGCAGCGGTCGCCCTGGAGGCGGGCGCGGAGGACGTGATACCAGCTCCGCTGGAAGTATTGACCGATCCAATCGAATTCGAGACCGTGCGCGCGGCGCTGCAGGCCGCGGGGTTTGTCCCCACCAGCGCGGAAGTGACCCAGCGCGCTTCGATTACGGTCCCGCTCACGGGGGAGGCGGCGATAGCAATGCTGCATTTGATCGAAGCCCTCGAAGACCTTAAAGACGTAGAGAACGTTTACACAAATGTCGAGATACCGGACGAGGTCGTGGCGCGCTCTTGATGTGAGCGCATTACCCGGGAGTACCCTCAGCGTGGGCGCCTCCGTCCCGCGTACCGCCAGTGCCAAGCCCCGTCCCGTGCCGGCAGTGAACGTGCGAATCCTCGGGCTGGATCCGGGTTCCCGCCGGACCGGTTTTGGCGTCATCGAATGCCGCGGTCCCGACTACAAGCACGTCGCCCACGGCTGCATTGCTGTCGCGGGTCTGGAGCTCGCGGAGCGATTGCGGCGGATATTCGAAGCGCTGTCGGCACTGATTACGGAACATGGTCCGGGGGAGATTGCGGTCGAACGCGTATTCGTCAACCGCAATGTGGATAGCGCATTGAAGCTGGGTCAGGCGCGAGGGGCGGCGCTATGTGCCATCCCTGAGGGAGTGCCCGTGTTCGAATACGCACCACGCGCGATCAAGCTCGCTCTCGTGGGGTCCGGCGCGGCGGAGAAGGTGCAGGTGGCTCATATGATCAAAACTCTGCTGCAGTTGAACGAGAAGATTTCACCGGACGCATCGGACGCTTTGGCGATCGCCGTGTGCCACGCCCACAGCCGCAGACTGCACCAACTGGCTTCCGCGCAATGATCGGATCCATACGAGGTCGCATCGCCGCCAAAACACCCCCCCAACTCATGGTCGATGTCGGCGGAGTCGGGTACGAGATCGAGGCACCGATGTCTACGTTCTTCCTCCTGCCGTCCGTCGGAGAGGAAGTGCGCCTGTTGACGCATCTCGTGGTGCGCGAAGACGCGCACATCCTGTACGGCTTTGGCACGCATGACGAGCGCCGGCTGTTTCGGAGTCTGATCAAGGTATCGGGCGTGGGTCCGAAGATCGCGTTGGCCCTGTTGTCTGGGATCAATGTCGAGGCGTTCGCGCTGTGCGTGCAGAATCAGGACATCGCAGCATTGACCCGTGTGCCCGGAATAGGGCGAAAGACTGCCGAGCGTCTCGTGGTAGAGATGCGCGACAGACTCGGATCCCCGACGGATGCGGCGACGAGCGCGACTGCCGGCCCACCCGGCGTGAACCCGGAGGCCGAGGCTTTCGGCGCACTCGTGGCCCTCGGGTACAAGCCGGCCGAGGCAACCCGCTTGCTCAAGGCCGCGGGTCCCGGTACACACTCCACTGAAGAGTTGATCCGACGCGCCCTTCAGGGCGCGATCTGAGGGATTGTCGCAAGTGGAACAAGTCGAAGGAGATCGAGTAATCAGCGGGTCGGCCCTCAAGGAGGAGGAGGCCGTCGAGCGGGCGATCCGGCCGCGACGCCTCGATGAGTATGTCGGTCAGCCGCAGGTCAAGACTCAACTCGAAATCTTCATCACCGCCGCGCGGCAACGCGGCGAAGCACTCGATCACGTGTTGATCTTTGGGCCACCGGGACTGGGCAAAACGACGCTGGCCAACATCATCGCCGCCGAGCTGGGTGTCAATCTTCGCCAGACATCCGGTCCGGTGCTGGAACGGCCGGGAGACCTGGCGGCGCTGTTGACCAATCTGCAGGCACGCGACGTCCTGTTCGTGGACGAGATTCACCGACTGTCGCCCGTCGTAGAGGAAGTGCTCTATCCGGCGATGGAGGACTACCAGCTCGATATCATGATTGGTGAGGGACCTGCTGCCCGCTCCATCAAGCTGAACCTCCCGCCCTTCACCCTGGTAGGCGCAACAACCCGAGCCGGTCTCCTGACGTCGCCCCTGCGGGATCGCTTCGGCATCGTGCAGCGACTGGAGTTCTACGGCGTCGAAGATCTCGAGCGGATCGTCACTCGCTCGGCTTCTATCCTGGGCGCGCCTATCGATCCGACCGGCGCACGACGCATTGCGCAGCGCTCCCGTGGTACGCCGCGTATTGCCAACCGGCTGTTGCGGAGAGTTCGCGACTACGCGCAGGTCAAGAGCGATGGCAGCATCAACGAGAGAATCGCGGAGGCTGCGCTGAACATGCTGCAGGTGGATCCGTTGGGATTCGACACTCTCGACCGCAAGTTTCTCATGACCATCATTGAGCGTTTTGACGGCGGCCCTGTCGGCATCGACAGCGTTGCGGCCGCAATCGGCGAGGAGCGCGGCACCCTCGAGGATGTCGTCGAGCCGTTTTTGATCCAACAGGGGTTCGTAGTGCGGACGGCGCGGGGCCGCCTCGTGACGCGTGCCTCTTATCTGCACTTCGGTCTGAAGGCACCAGAACGGATCGCCGCCAATCTGCAGCTCTTTGAGGACGGTGGGTGAACCCGTTCAGGTGGGCGTCACGCGTCTATTGGGAAGATACGGATGGTGGTGGCATCGTCTACTATGGGAATTACCTGCGCTTCCTGGAAAGGGCGCGTACAGAATGGCTGCGGTCGCTCGGCTTCTCGCAGCTCGAGTTGGCGAAGGAGCCGGGGGTTCTGTTTGCAGTGGTGAGTCTGAACATCGAGTACCGACGCCCGGCAAGACTCGACGATGAGCTGGTGATTACCTGCGAGCCGGCCATCGAAGGTGCGGCCACTATCCGCTTCGTGCAGCAAATCTATCGCGGCGTGGACGGGGTGCTGACCAAGGACGGTGCCAAGAATGATCTGATAGTGGAGGCGAGCGTGCGCGTCGCATGTATTGACGCGCGGACCCTGCGGCCGAAACGGCTGCCGGACTTTCTGGCGAGCGCGGCCCCGATGTCGGGCAGCACGAACATTGAGGAGCCCCCCTGAATGGGTGATCAGCTGTCCATTATTCGTCTCATTGTCGAGGCCAGTATCCCGGTCCAGATTGTCATCGGGATCCTGATGCTCGCTTCGCTGACATCCTGGGCCATCATCTTCCGCAAACGCCTGGTCATCGGGCGGGCGCGCCGCGGCGCCGACCAATTCGAAAACAGCTTCTGGTCGGGCGGTGATCTCGCGCAGTTGTATCGCGCGATCGAGCAGCGGGGCGGCACGACTGGCATGGCCAGCATATTTGAGTTCGGCTTTCGGGAGTTTGCGCGGTTGCGGCAACAGGGGACGGTGGCCGCGGATCAGTTGTTGGAAGGTGCGCGGCGGGCGATGAGGGTGGCGCAGCTGAAGGAGATCGACCGCCTGGAGGCCAGCCTCGCAACACTCGCGACTGTCGGCTCGACCAGCCCCTATGTCGGTCTGTTCGGGACCGTCTGGGGCATCATGAGCGCGTTCTCCTCACTGGGTAACGTCCAGCAGGCAACCCTGGCGATGGTGGCTCCAGGCATTTCCGAAGCACTGATTACAACGGCCATCGGCCTGTTTGCCGCCATACCGGCCGTGGTTGCCTACAACCGGTTCGCCGACCAGGTCGGTCGGTTGGAAATCCGGTACGACGCCTTTACGGAGGAGTTTTCAACCATCCTCCAGCGTCATGCAACACGCGGGCATGGGGCGCCAGCCGCGGTGTCAGCAGCAACGCCAACGACCGCAGCTTAGGAGCGTCAAGCAATGGCAAGCGTCTCGCGCGGCCGACGTCTCATGGGCGAGATCAACGTCGTCCCCTACATCGATGTGATGCTGGTGCTGCTCATCATTTTCATGATCACGGCGCCGTTGCTGACGCAGGGGATCAAAGTGGATCTGCCCAAGGCGGGAGCGGAACCTCTGGACCCCGAAATGCTCAAAAACACCATTCCGCTCGTGCTCTCGGTGGACCGGACGGGTGCGCTGTATATGAATATCGGGGGTGGCAATCCGCAGACGGCCCTGGGCGCCGACACAGTGGCCGCCCGGGCCGAGGCCGCGCTGCGGCGCAACCCGGATTTGCCGGTGCTGGTGAAGGCTGACAACCGGGTCGAATACGGTAGTGTGGTTCGAGCGATGGTTATTCTGCAAAAGGCGGGGGCGAAGAAGGTCGGTTTCATCACCGATCCCCTTCCTGATGCCACGCGTCGCGGCCACTGACAGGCTCGAACGGGTCCATGGCCGAGCGCACCAGTGACCGTTGGGTCTCCATTGTCTTATCCGTGCTCCTGCACGGCACGTTGGTTGCGGCCCTGGTGTATGGATTCTTGACGTACCACAAGTCGCAACCGCCGACACCGACGCTCGCGATTGAGGGAACTGTTGTTGACTCGCGGACGGTGAATGCAGCGGCATTGAAGACGCCGCCCGCGCCACAGCCGCCGGCGCCCGAGCCCACGCCGACACCGGCACCGCCGGCCCCTGAGCCGGTCGAGCCTACCGGTCCGCCGGACCCCACTCCGGAGGAGTTGGCGCAGCGCGAACAGGCGGTGAAGGAGCAAGCCGAAAAGGAGCAGGCTCAGAAAGATCAGGCCGTGAAGGAACAGGCTGAGCGGGAGCAGGCGGAAAAGGACCAGGCTGAAGCCCAGGACAAGCAACGCCGGCTCGACGAGCAGAAACAGCAGGAGCAGCGCCAGGCCGAGGAGAAGCGCAAACAGCGCGAGGCGCAGGAAAAGGCAGATGCGGACCGCAAGGCCGCGGAAGCGAAGCGGCTCGCCGATCAGAAGCGCGCCGAGGCGGCGCAACGCGCAGCGGACGACAAGGCCCGTGCGGAGAGTGAGGCGGAGTTGCGGAACAGTCTGGCAGCCGAGGAGCATGCCAACCAGTTGCGCTCGAGCGGTGCGCTGGCGAGCTGGACTTCGCAGATCAGCGCCCGGATTCATCGCGCCTGGCTGCAGCCGCCTTCGGCCACGTCGGGACTGCTTTGCGTGTTGCTGGTAACCCAGGCCCCCGGAGGTGCCGTGTTGAATGCCAAATTCGAATCGTGCAACGGTGATCAGGCTGTGCGCGAGTCGCTGGTGGCCGCCGCGTACCGGGCCTCTCCGCTGCCAGCTCCTCCCGACCCCTCGCTGTTCGAGCGCGAGGTCGAAGTCACGTTCAGGCTCGATTGATGTCAAACTTCTATACTACGTTATGAGATCAAACAAACCAGCTGCATACATTGCGGGTGCCGTGCTCGCACTCGGGGCCATGGCGCCGGCGTGGGCCCAACTGCGCGTCGAAGTCACCTCCGGCATCACGGACCCGATTCCGATCGCCATCGTGCCGTTCGCGCGCGCCATTCCCGCCGACGGCGGGTTGGATGTCGCTCAAGTTGTGCAACATGACCTCGAAGGCAGTGGCCGCTTTCGCGCACTGCAGCGCAACCAGATGCCGGCGACACCCACGCAACCGACGGCAGTCGTTTTGAATGACTGGAAGAACGCCGGCGAGGACTACATTGTCGTCGGCCGTGTCGTGACGCTGGACGGCGGCAACCTCGCGGTCGATTTCGATCTTCTCAACACCCTGACCGGGCAGCGAGTAGCGGGCCAGCGGTTTGTCGGCACTCCCGGCGCGCTTCGGAACGCCGCACACCGGGTCAGCGATGTCGTGTACGAGAAGATTTTGGGGATACACGGGGCGTTTGCGACGCGGATTGCGTATGTGTCGGTGGAGGGGCAGCCGCCCACACAGAAGTTTCAGCTGATTGTCGCTGATGCCGATGGTGAGAATCAGCGGCTGGTGCTCGAGTCGCGCTATCCCCTCATGTCACCTTCGTGGTCGCCGGACGGGCAGTGGCTGGCGTATGTCTCGTTCGAGAATAAAAAGTCCGCCATCTATGTGCAGTTCGTGCGGACTGGCGAACGGCGTCAGGTTTCGGCGCGGGCCGGAATCAACGGCGCTCCCGTTTGGTCGCCGGACGGCAAGAAGCTCGCGCTGACACTGGGTGGCAGCGGCGGTAATCCAGACATCTACGTGCTGGAGTTGCAGACACAAAACCTCACGCGCATCACGGACGACCCGGCGATCGACACGGAAGCGGCCTGGGCTCCGGATGGCAAGTTCATTTACTTCACGTCGGATCGCGCGGGCGGCCCGCAGATCTACAAGATCGGCGTGAATCCGGGCGACCGTCCGAAACGCATCACCTTCAGCGGCAACTACAACGCGCGGCCTCGACTGTCCGCGGACGGCAATCAGCTTGCGATGGTGACGCTGGACAGTGGCAACTACCGGGTTGCCGTTCAGGATCTGTCGAGCGGTACGGTCCGAGTGTTGTCCAAAGGTCACCTGGACGAGTCGCCGAGCTTTGCGCCCAACGGCAGTACAATCATTTACTCCGAGCGCGAGGCGAACCGCGGAATACTGGCCACCGTCTCCGTGGATGGCCTCACCGGATTGCGATTGAAGTCTGAGCAGGGCGAAGTCCGGGAACCCTCCTGGGGACCGTTCGCTCAATAGTCTGTTGCCGAATTAGCCGTATTAGCGGCAAAAGAAGGGTGGAGAAGGTATGCGAAAAATACTGATGGTTCTGATGCTGGCCGTTGCGTTGACCAGTGCCGGCGGGTGTGCGAGCAAGAAGCCCAAGCCCGGGGCCTCTCAATCCACCGAGGTCGGCAACAACACTGCCGACGCTGCGGGTGCGGGCTCGGATGCTGCCAACGCGGGCAATGTCGGCTCCGATGAGGACGCCGCCGGGCCGCAGGGTGGGCTGCTCGCCAAGCGCATCGTCTACTTCGATTTCGACAGCAGCGACATCAAAGGTGAAGGCAATGATGTCGTGGCCGCTCACTCGAAATATCTCGCCAGCCACGCCAGTACTCGTGTTCGCCTGGAAGGCAACACGGATGATCGCGGCTCACGCGAATACAACATTGGCCTCGGTGAGCGCCGGGCCCAGGCAGTCCGCCGAGCCCTGCTGCTGCAGGGTGCTACTGAGGCGCAGATTGCCACGGTGAGCTACGGCGCTGAACGCCCTGCAGTGGTGGGTAACGACGAGGCTGCGTGGTCGAAGAATCGACGCGTTGAGATCGTGTACCTGGCACCTGGCGGGCAGCCGGCTCCCGTTCAGCCACAGAGGTAGGACGTCCATGACCAAGCTACTGCCCGTCGCTGTTGCGGTCTCTGCGGTTCTCGCTGGGTGCGCCTCAACTCCACCTGAAGAAGATCCGGTTCAGATCAAGCTGAAAGATCTCGACACTCGCGTCGAGCGCATCGAACGCGTCGTGTCGAACCAGAGTCTGGTGCAGTTGGCGCAGAACCTCGATTCGGTGCAAGCCGAGACTCGTCGGCTGCGCGGACGCATCGATGAGCTCGAGAACAGCAACGAGGCGATGAAGAAGCAGTTGGCTGGGCGGGTGAGCCTGATTGGTGGCGGGGCTGCTGCCGCTAACGCAGGTGCTGGTGGCGGCGGCTATGGCGCGAATGGTAGCGCCGGTGGCGGTGGTTACGGTGCAAATGGTGCCGGCGGCGGGTACGGCGCGAACGGTGGCGGCGCTGGTGCTCCCGGCGGCGGTGCGAATGGTGGCGCGGGCGCTGGTGCAGCGGGTGGCGGCGCTGGCGTTTCCGGCGGCGGTGCAAACGGTGGCAGTGGCAGCGGCGCGTATGGCGCGGCTCAATCTAGCGGTGCGGGCGCTGCGCCTAGTGCATACGGTTCTGCCGGCGCAGTTGGCTCGAACGGTGGCGCGGGCGGCGGGGCTGCTGGTCCCGGCGGTGGTGCCTACGGCGCTGCTGGGGCAGCAGGGGCGATCGGTGGCGCGACAGGTGCTGGTGCTGCTGCAGTGGCCGCTCCCGGTCCAGGGACTACTGATGCGCCTCCAGGCGCTGCAGGATCTTCCGTAGAGCAGGCCGTGTACGCGCAAGCTTTCTCAGCGCTGAAGGCCGGCAGCTATTCAGTGGCGATCACGGGCTTTAAGGATTTTCTCTCGACGTACCCCACAAGCAGTCTGGCTGCAAATGCACAGTACTGGCTGGGCGAGGCGTCGTACGTCACCCGCTCCTTCGATGACGCCGGCGCGGCTTTTCGCACGGTACTACAGAAGTACCCGCAGTCGAGCAAGGCGCCCGATGCCATGCTCAAACTCGGTCTCACCCAGTTTGAGCAGAAGCGGTACGCCGATTCTCGCAAGACACTCGAAGACGTCACCCGGAAATATCCGGACAGCGACGCTGCGCGCCTGGCGACCGAGCGCTTGAAACGGATTCCGGCGAACGCACCTAAGGGCTAAACCCCGGTTGGTGACACGATTGATTTGTGGGTCGGCTGGGGCTCGAACCCAGGACCAATACCTTAAAAGGGTACTGCTCTACCAACTGAGCTACCGACCCGTCAGATGTGGCGAAGCGAGAAAGCGCGCCGCCCGCACGGGGCGCGGATCATACACCAGGCAAGCCGGGAGTACTCGTCCTCGGAATGACCGACGAGGTCTTAAATCTCCCAGGACCCGCGCGGCGGCGATGCAGCTCGGGGGCCAGGGGTTCGCCGCCATCTGTTCGGCTTGGCCCAGGCGGATGCGGCTGATCAGCGGGCGAGCTGCCTATTTACGCATGGCCTCCACGGCCGCTTTCGTTAGAAAGCCACTGCGAGTCTCACCCTTCGACCTCGCATAGGTATCGATCTGCTTGAGCAGTCGTCCCGGCACGGTAATGTTGATCTTTTCCGCCGGCCCGAAGAAGCTCTCGATAGGCACGTCAACGATTCCCCAGGTCCAGCCTTTATATTCCTTGTCAGCCTGCCACTCGGTCAGCGACTTCGGTGCCGGAAGGTCTTTACCTTCGCCAGCCAGAATCTCGACGTGAGACTCGATTGCCTCGCGAGCGTTATCGAACGCCTCTTCAACGGTGTCGCCAGCACTAAAGCAGCCGGGCAAATCGGGCACGACTACGCCATAGGCTGACTTGCGCGTTCCGGTTTCAATTGCGATTGGAAATTTCACGTTGGTGATTACCCCTAACTGTGAATGTACCCGAGAGTGCCAGCGGCGAGGTCATTTCAACCCCGCCTGCTTGCGGATCTTGTGCACCAACCCCTTGCCGAGATCCTTCTTCGGATGCGGGACCGTGATCAAATCCGCCTTTGAGGGGTGCTTGAAGTGATGATGACTGCCGACCACCCGGACTTCCTGCCAACCCGCTTTCTTCAGTTCGCGGATCAGGGCATCACTCTTCATGGGTAGGTATAGTACCTACCGTTCACCGTGATTGTCTACACTATACCCACCAAATAAGCGCGCGCCGTGGGACCGCAAATAGGCAGCCCATGCCTCGCGCCCGACTTCGCCCGAGGTGCTTGTCAATCTGCCACCCGGCTGATGCGTTCATACAACGCCGGGGGGCCTCCTGCGCCTTGAGATCACCGGGCCATGCCGCCACTGTGTGCATCGTGGGGAACGGCTTTAATTTAACGGTCCCAAGCTTGGCACGAGGTGTGCAAGTTGCCCTGCGCGATCGCGTGATGTCGCCAACCCACGACATAGGTCTGTCGTATTTGAGCCACGTCGACGCGAGGGCACGCAACGGCCACATTTTCGGAACATATCAGGGGAAGATGTCATGAAAGGTCTCGATTTCATTGTTCGCTTGATGCTTCTGGCACAGGGAACGGGTCTACGCTGGCTCCGCGAGGAGCTCGACGCCGCAAATGTGAGAATCCGGCTCACGGATGGGTGTCTGGACGAGCTCGTACGCAATGCGGATGAGGCGGTGAGACGCTCCGGCACCAACCAGGAGCCGTCTTATGTTGAGCGGTTTCGCAAGGAGCTCGCTGCACGCGCGAGCTTCATCCAACGCTGGACCGGCTCGGATGAAAAGATGACGCAGCAGGACGAAGAAACTCTGCAGGCGCTTGTAAGAATTGCGCGCAAATACGCGCTGCCGCGCCGTTGGAAATTGTCAGATCCGGTCGTCGTTGAATATCGCCGCACACGGCCGTCGTACTGGCAGTGGACGGACGACATCGATTCCGACGCAGTACCGCAGGCGTAAGTTAACAGTTGACGAGTGGGGCGGGGCAGGTTGCCTCGCCCCCCGACTAAAGTGCATCCCGCGATTCACGCGGGATCGGCAGGCTCCAATCCCACATCCGCTGTCCGTGCCAGATGTCGATCATGCTCGGTGTTGAATGATCGGCAGGCGAGCAGATAGACGATGCCCGCCACGGGCAATCCCACCAACATCGCGACGTCGGCACCGCCCAGCGCACGCGCAACCCATCCCTTGTACAAACCCGTGCTGAAAAACGGGATCATGACCATGAAGCCAACGAAGTAGGCGAGCAGGCCGCGCCAATTCCATTTTCCATACATGCCGCGGGGATTGAAGATCTCGCGGATCGAATAGTGCCCTTTGCGTACCATGTAGAAATCCACCAGATTGATCGCCGTCCAGGGCGTGAACAGGTAAAGCAGTATGGCCAGCAAATCGCCAAACTGGGTTACGAAGTTGCCTGAGGCATTGAGCCCCAGCGCTGTTGACACGACTCCCGCCACCACCAGGCTTGCAACACGCTTGCCCACTGTACATTCCAGTGGTTTGCAAGTGTCTGCAACACTCAACAACGTCAACGAGGCGCCGTAGAAGTTCAGCGCCGAAATGGTGATGAGGCCGAGGAGCGCGCCAACCAGGAGAACCAGCCCGAGGCCGGGGATGATTGTGTCGGCGGCCCGTTGCATCGCTGCCGCAACGTCCAACGTAGGTGCCGCCGCCGCGGCAACTGTGCCCACGAGCATCATCCACGTACCGCCAATGAAGGCGCCGAGATACGTCCACCAAAATGAAGCCCGGACGCCGACGTCCTTGGGGAGGTAGCGCGAATAGTCGGATACGTAGATGGACCACGAGAGCTGGTAAGACGCCGCCGCGAACAGCTCAGTTAGAAACGGCACCATCTTGAAGCCAGCGGGATCCCATTGTTCCGGGGGCAGCTTCAGCAGGAATGCGCCGCCGATGGAAAACACGGTGAGAATCGCGATCATCAAGTACGCGAACACGCGCTGTGCCATATGGATCGTGTCGTAACCGACGATGGCGAGGCACATGGGGATCAGTGCGAATCCGACGATCACCGTCGGCGACGTCGCGGAGATCGAGCCTGAGAGCTGATGAAGCGTCTGGGCCGCGAGTACCTGGTTGAAGGCATTGAACCCTATGAACGCGACCAGGGCGACGGCCCACACCAGCAATGCGCCCGTGTAGCCGAATTGGGGCCGCGACTGAATCATCTGGGGTAGCCCGAGCTGCGGGCCCTGTGTCGAGTGGAACGCCATGAAGAACGTTCCCAACGCGCACCCGGCGATGACGGCGATGGTCGTCCAAAGCAGGTTGCCCCCCAGCGTGATCCCCAGAATGCCGACTGCCAGCGTCGCCAGATGAGCATCGCCCGAGAACCAGACCGGCCACAGGTGCCAGACTTTCCCGTGTCGCTCTGCGAGCGGCACGTAATCGATCGAACGCTTTTCGATGAGCGTGCCGCCGGGCATCTAGCGCATCGCCTGTCGTCGTGTGCCGCGGCCGGTGCTTGCCCCGAGTGTCGTTGCCTTGCGTGTGCCGCAGGCCGTGCCTGCCCGGTATCCCATTGCGTTTCGCGTGCCGTCGGCCATTGCTTACCCCGTGCCTCATGGCTTTTTTTGTTATATTATGACGACAACATTATAAAAGCGAATCCGGGTACCAAGGGAAATGAGACAGGTCAAAACACTGGGTCTGCTGGGCACCGGAGTGATCGGCGGGGGCTGGGCGGCCCGTGCCTTGCACTACGGCATCGATGTCATTGCTGCTGACGTCAAACCGGAAATGGAAGCCTGGATCCGCGGCGCCGTACAAAACGCCGAGGGTGCCTTGTCGCGGCTCACCTTCGCACCGCTGCCGCCGAAAGGAAAGCTGTCCTTCACGACGGATCTGCTGGCGATGGCACGGCAGGCGGATTTCATTCAGGAAAATATTCCTGAGCAACTCGAACTGAAGCAGCGTGTACTGGCGGACGTCAGCCGTGTCGCGCCCGCGGACGTGATCATTGCTTCCAGCACTTCCGGGCTCATGCCCACGGATTTGCAGAAGTCGATGGTTGCGCCAGAGCGGTTCCTCGTTGCCCATCCGTTCAACCCCGTCTATCTGCTGCCGCTGGTCGAGCTCGTGGGTGGCTCAAAGACCAGTCCGGGCAGCATTGAGGTAGCCCGCAAGTTCTTCACGTACATCGGCATGCATGCCCTGCACGTACGGAAGGAGATTCCCGGTCACCTCACAGACCGCCTGCAAGAGGCGATCTGGCGCGAAATTCTGCACTTGGTAAACGACGGGATTGCCACTACAGGCGAGCTCGACGAGTCCATCATCTACGGCCCTGGCCTTCGTTGGGCTGGTATGGGCACCAATCTGATTTATCACCTCGCTGGCGGCGAGCCCGGAATGCGTCACATGTTGCGTCAGTTCGGCCCGTGCCTGAAGTGGCCGTGGACAAAGCTCGAGGCCCCGGAGCTGACGGAAGGTCTCATCGACAAAATGGTCGATGGAACCCAGGCCCAGGCCGACGGCAGGTCGATCCGCGAGTTGGAACGACTTCGTGATGATTATCTCGTCGACATCCAACAGGTGCTTCGAAAGTACAACCTCGGTGCCGGGGCGACCCTGCGTGCGGTTGAGGAGCGGCTCTACAACGCGGCCGCGGCCACCGCCGGCTCGAAGAATGAAGCTCCACTTCGACTCGTCGAAACACAGGTTCGTCCGGAGTGGGTGGACTACAACGGCCACATGACCGACTCGCGCTATCTCCAGGTGTTCGGTGATGCAACGGATGCATTGTTTCGCCGTGTGGGCATCGACGACTCTTATCGAAAGAGCGGCCGAGCCATGTATACGGTCGAGACTCACGTGAGCCACCTCAACGAAGCCAAAGCGTTGGAAGGGCTGTATGTGACCACTCAACTGCTGAGCGTCGACGACAAACGCGTCCATTTGTTTAATGTGCTGCGCCGGACACGCGACGACGCGATGGTCGCAACTGGCGAGCAGATCTACCTGCACGTCAACACGGAGGCCGGGAAGGCCTCGCCGATGGACCCTCAGGTTCGCACGAAGTTGGACGCAATCCGGGCCGCGCATGCGGAACTTCCGACACCTGAACAAAAGGGCCGCCACGTAGGGATGGCGAGAAGCTAACGGGACGATGTCATGCCGAAGATCGTCGATCATGACGAACGCCGCGATCAGATAGCACTGGTTGCATGCCGCGTCGTTGCGGAGAATGGCTTTGACCAGGCCACCATCGTCCGTATTGCGCGCGAAGCGGGGTATACGACAGGGATGGTGGCTCACTACTTCGATACCAAGCAGGACATCATCATCGCGGCTCTGCGACTGATCCTGCGAAGGATCGAAGAGCGTCTAACGAAGCCATCAGGTGATGCGCAGACGGACCTCCTCACGGTCCTGTCCGAAGCATTGCCCATCGATGAACAGCGTTACATCGAATGCGCCTTCTGGACAGCGTTCTGGGGCCAGGTGTCGGCTGACAAGCGACTAAAACGCATCAACGCATGGGTCCACCGCGAATACATGCGCTTATTCGAGCGATGCCTTTCGGAAGGCTGGCCTCTGTGGTCCCAGTTGAGTCCCGCAACGCGGGAGCAAGTGCTCAGATCCGTGGTGACGTTCATCAACGGCGTGACCGCGAGTGCCGTGGCCAGCCAAAGCGACTGGCCTGCCGCCAAACAGACTGAGCAGCTGCGTCTGCAGTTGCAGCTGTTGCATGGCTGGGCCCAGGACACTATCGCCGCTCCCTCTAAAAAGGTGTCCTCATGGACTTCGCGCTGACTGAAGAACAACAGCTCATAGTCAAAACCACCCGTGAGTTCGTTGAGAACGAGCTGTATCCGCATGAGCAGCAGGTGGAGGCTAGTGGGGAGCTGGACGAGTCGTTGCGCAAGGTTTTGCGTGCGAAGGCGATTGAGGCGGGGTTGTTTGCTGCGAACATGCCAGCCGAGGTCGGTGGTGCCGGCTTGGATACGGTCAGCTGGATTCTGTACGAGAAGGAGCTCGGCAGGGCCAACTATGCGCTTCACTGGAGCTGCGTGGCGCGACCATCCAACATACTGTTGGCGTGTGAGGGCGAGCAGCGCGAGCGCTACCTGTTGCCGACCGTGCGCGGCGAGCGAACCGAATGTCTGGCGATGACCGAACCGCAGGCCGGCTCGGACGTCCGCGGCATGAGGGCAACTGCGGTGCAACGAGGTGACGACTTCGTCATCAACGGCACCAAGCACTTCATCAGCCACGCCGAAGAGTCCGACTTCGTCATTCTTTTTGTTGCCACTGGCGAGGAAGAGTCACCACGGGGCAAGCGCAAGCTGATCACGGCATTTCTCGTGGACATGGGCACGCCCGGCTTCGTAGTGCGCAAGGGATACAAGAACGTCTCCCATCGCGGCTACACCAACAGCATCCTGGAGTTCAACGACTGCCGGGTCCCGAAGTCGGCGGTGTTGGGCGAGGTTCACAAGGGTTTCGAAGTTGCGAACACCTGGCTCGGTGCGACGCGGCTGCAAGTGGCGTCGAACTGCCTGGGGCGCGCGGAACGTGCGTTGGAATTGGCTACGCAATGGGCCGTTGACCGGGTGCAGTTCGGGCAGCAGATCGGCAAATTCCAGGGTGTCGGTTTCAAGCTGGCCGACATGGCTGTGGAGCTGCGGGCTGCTGAGCTGTTGACGCTGAATGCGGCGTGGAAGATGGATCAGGGGACGGCGACGGACATGGATATGGCCATCGCCAAACTCAAGGCAACCGAGATGCTGGCAATGGTTGCCGACGAGGCACTGCAAATCCACGGTGGCATGGGGCTGATGTCAGATCTGCCGCTGGAGCGCATCTGGCGCGATGCGCGCATCGAAAGGATTTGGGAAGGAACCAGCGAAGTGCAGCGGCATATTATCTCGCGGGCGCTGCTGCGGCCGTTGGGGGGCTGAGCGCCGTTCGGCGGCGTGCTGGCCAGCGCCACCGATCTGCTCGGCGCGCGCGTTTCCGGCACCGGGTTGGGTCTGATCGGCCGCAACGGCGCTCAGACTCATCATCAAGCCGCCGGCTGCCAGCACGGCGGGAACGCAAAACCCTCGCATACGCATACTCATCCCCTCACAAGAAGTAGGAACCTGTTCCGGGTTGTCCGCAGCGGGTGTAACTTAATGCAACGCGTATGGCGGTATCGTGATGCTTGTGTTAAAGGCGTTTGACACAGGCTACGGTGTTGAAGCGCGGGCGACGACTGTGCTGCACGGCGCACGTGTCGCGCTGGCGGCGCGCGGTCTTGAACGTGCCGCTAGGGCTACTTTCCTTTCCACACCGGCTTGCGCTTCTCGGTGAACGCGCGCGCGCCTTCCTTGAGGTCTTCTGACCGCAGCACTTTCTGGACAGCGCCCAGGCTGTCGTGCAACTCGAATGCTTCGTTCTGCGGCACCATCTCGGTGTGTTGCAACAGCTGTTTGATCGCGGGGTACAACAGTGGTGGGCCGTCCGCCAGTTGCTTCGCGATCTCGCGCGCCTTGGCGAGGCTCTGGCCTTTCGGAACCACATGGTTCGCCATGCCCCAATGCTTCGCCTCGGCAGCGTCCATCCAGCGGCCCGTCATCAGAAATTCAACAGCGACGTGATAGGGAATCCGGCGCCGGAGTTTGATTGTCGCCGCATCGGCCAGCACCGCCACGTTGATTTCGGGCAACGCGAATTTCGCGTGCTCCTCCATGACGATGATGTCCGTTCCCAGGACGATCTCGAAGCCGCCTCCACAGGCGATTCCATTAACCGCCGAAATGATCGGCTTGTGCAGATTGCGCGGGTAGTTCAGGCCGCCAAACCCGGCGACGCCCCAGTCCGAGTCGGATTCCTCACCGGCCGCGGCGGCCTTCAGATCCCAGCCGGGCGAGAAAAACTTCTCACCCGTGCCGGTAATGATGCCGATGCGTAGCTCGGGATCGTCGCGGAATGCAGTGAAGATCGCGTTCAGCCGCCGGCTCGCCGCCAGGTCGATGGCGTTAGCTTTCGGGCGGTCGAGAGTGACCTCGAGAATTGCTCCGTCGCGGGTTGTACGGACGCCGTCTTGCGTGGACTGGACTGACATGTCATGACTCCTGCGGGGGCGTTTGCCCGCGCAATGTATGCAATCCGCCGTCGGCCAAGCGAATCAGCGCGTCGACTGCGACGGCGCCGAGGCCCGCTGGCCGAACGATGACGGGGTTGATGTCGATCTCGACGAGAGTATCTACGTTGGCTTTTGCGTAACGCGTGCAGGCGAGCACGGCCTCGATGAGCGCGGGAACGTCACCGGCCGGTTTGCCGCGGAAACCTGCCAGCAGCTTCGAAACTTTGAGGCGGTCGAGGGCCGCCTGGATCGACGTTGCTGTGAAAGGGGGAAGCAGCGTGGCGCTGTCCCGTAGTAGTTCAGTGAGGACTCCACCAGCGCCGATCACGAGGACCTGCCCAAACTGCGGATCGACGGTCATGCCGACCAGTATTTCAGCAACGCCATCGCCGATCATCTGTTCGACTAACAAGCTGTCCGATAGCTTCGACAAACGCTGCGCCGCTGCTTCAGCGTCGGCAGTCGTGCGAACGTTGACGACGACCGCACCGAGTTCGGATTTGTGCTCGAGGTGAGCGCCCGAGGCTTTGATGACAACGGGAAACCCAATTTCCTGTGCCGCGCTCGCCGCTTCGCTCGGAGCTACCACGCGCGATCGCGGGATGGTGACACCGAAGGCGGCGAGGGCGGCCTTGCCAGCGTGTTCGGTGAGGGTGCGCACCGCCGCCGCGCCAGCGGCTGCCGACAGATGCGTTGGGCCCAAATTCGCCGCGCCAGCGTCGAGCGAGGCAGCTGCGGCCGACGTCTCCCGCGCCTCGGCGCCAGCGCCGCCCGCAGGAGCCGCCGGCTCGCCAGCCCCCGTCGTGGCGCCAGCCGGCGCCGGCGACGACTTTCTCGCATCGTTGTGCCGGGGTATCCGCAGCTCAACCATCGTCCCACTAGCCCACGTCTCGCCGACCTCGCCGGCGAGGTTCAACGCTTCCAATGCTTCACGCTGTCCCTGCAGCGGCATGACACCGGCGGCGAGGCACATCTCGCGCGTTGACGCCGCCATCGATTCCGGCAGGGAACTGATCACAGCGCCGCGAGCCGGCGGTCCAGGGAACGCTGCGATGTACTGGTCGATGGCGATCACATATGCCGCCGGGTCCGCCTGGTCAGCCGGCGGGCAATCGAGCATGAATCCGGTGGCGTCAAACCCCGCTCGATGAACAAGCGAAAACATCGAGTTCATTGCAGGGGCGTCGAACCAGATATGCGTGTGGAAATCGAACGGATTCGCCACTGTGACTTTGTCAGTGAGCAGCTCGCGTAACTGGGCGGCTGTCTCGGCGGGGAAGGGCGGAAACGTCAGTCCTAAGTCTCGCGAGGCGTCTGCCGTCATGGCCATGTCGCCGCCTGAGGCGCCCATTACCAACACACGTCGCCCGCGGAGCGGCCCGCCGGAGTGAAATATCTTCAGAGTCTCGCAAAGCGTCGCCAGCGAATCGCAGCGTGCGATGCCCGCTTGCCTGCAAAACGAATCAAACACCGTGTCGGCACCGGCTAGCGAGCCGGTATGCGTGTGAGCAGTGCGTGCGGCGGCTTCGGTGCGGCCGGCTTTCACCAACGCGATCGGCTTCCCGGCCGCGCGCGCTTTCTCCACTGCGCGAGCGAAGCGCACAGTGTCCTTCACGCCTTCCACGTAGAGACCAAACGCTGTCACGCGCTCGTCGTCGGCCAGCAGCTCGATCATGTCTTCGACGGCGAGACATGTTTGGTTGCCAACGGTGAGCACGTAGCCAATTGGCAGCGAGCGGTCGTTGAACAGGATGTTCAGAGCCAGGGTGCCGCTTTGGCAGATGATCGCGACGCCGCGCTCGACGCGGTAGCCAATGCCGTGGTCGGTGCGGCGGCCAACGACTTGGTCAGGCCAGAGGGCGACTTGGTCGAAGAAGTTGATGAAGCCGTAGCAATTGGGGCCGAAGAACGGCAGGTCACCGGCGTTGGTAACCAACTCTGAAGTCAGCCGCCGGCCTTCGGCGGTACCCGTCTCGGAAAAGCCGGCGGCAAAACAGACGAATCCTCCCGCGCCGCGCTGTGCCAGCCCAGCGGCAATGGCAGGCACCTCACGCGCCGGTGCCGCGACAAATGACGCGTCGGGCGCGCCAGGCAATTCGTCGATCGAACGGAAGTATTTGACGCCAGCAGTGGACGGGCGATTCGGATGAATGCGCCAAGTCTCGCCGCGAAAGCCAATAACCTTGCCACCCGCATCAACAGCGTCGGCCCAGCCGCTGCCAAACAGCGCCACGGTGCGGGGCGCAAGCAGACGCTTGATGCCGGGGAGGTTCGTCACAGGGTGAATGTACCAGCGAGCCGCGAGTCGCACGTCACGACACTTGGCGGGCTGGCATCAGGGCAGCCGCGCGCCATGACGCAACAACGACCCGCTTCGGGCCGATCGTGCACCATAACGCTAGGGCGACGTGCTGCAGGCCGGCCGCGGGCCTCAATGCTATGCGCGCCGCTGCCGTGCGGACCCCTTGCACCCCATGCAAGTGCGCCGGCGCCCGGCTCAACGCATCCGTTGGCGCACAACGCCATCACGACCGGCTACGCAATTCCATACGCCGTGACCCCGGAATCGCCGCCGCCCCGGCGTCTGCACCAGTACTTGCCGCGCCCTCAGCGGCGACCTTGGCGAGCGCCTCAATCACCTGAGCAGGAAACGCCTGCGCTTTCGGCTCCTCACCCTGATGCACATGCAACAGCATCATCTCCGCAGTCGAAACTGGATCAGGGTACCGCGCGCATCGCATATCAAACGCAGCGTGAATACGCTTGCGGTCCGTGCCAAGAATGCGCACGGACACGTCAACAGCATCCGTTTTCATCACTTCATGGAGGAAGTGAATGTGCATCTCCAACGTGTACAGCGTGCATCGAGTGCTCGTTCGGTAAGACTCGTCGAGGCCGATGCGGTCCATCAGCGCATCGGTAGCCAGACTGAAGATCAGACTGTAGTAGGCATCCCGAAGGTGCCCGTTGTAGTCAATCCACTCAGCCGCAACCCCCGTCCGAAACACACCCACCCCACTCATGCGATCTTCAACTTCTCGCGGGTCTGCGCCGGCGTCATGATGCGCGCGCCCATGGCTTCGATAATGGTACGTGCCTTCGTCACCAGCTGCGCGTTGCTAGCGTAAACACCGCGGCTCAAATACAGGTTGTCTTCGAGGCCGACACGGACGTTTCCGCCGAGAAGGATCGACTGTGCAACCCAAGGCATCTGCATGCGGCTGATCGCGAATGAAGTCCAAATTGTGTCTGGAGGAAGCGTGTTGACCATCGCGAGCAGGTGACCCGTGTCGCCTGGTACACCGTAGGGAATGCCCATGCACAGCTGAACGAGCGCAGGCGAGGGGATCAGATCCTCTTTGATCAGCTGTCGGACGAACCACAGGTTGCCCGTGTCGAACACTTCGAGCTCCGCCTTGACGCCCAGGTCCTTCAGAATCTGACAACCCTTACGCAGGTAGTTGGGGGTTGAGACGTACGCGCGATTGCCGTCACCGAAGTTGAGGCTGCCGCAATCGAGTGTGGCGATGTCAGGGCGATACTTGCCTTCGTTGCACAGGTCAATGACGTGGCGCATTCGGTCTTCCTGACTGCAGAAGTCACTGCCAGGAGCCGGTGTGTCAGCCAGGCCATTGTCGCCGACGACAATGTATCCACCCATGCCACAAGTGAGGTTGACGATGACGTCGACCTTGCTCTCGCGAATGCGCTTCACCACCTCGCGGTAGTACTTCGTCTCCATGCTGAACGAACCCGTCTCCGGGTTGCGCACGTGAATGTGGACGATCGCAGCACCCGCTTGGGCCGCCTCGATTGCCGTCGCGGCAATCTGCTCAGGCGTTACTGCACAGTGAGGGCTTTTCGTCACCTTGGTGTCGTCGCCAGTGACGGCACAAGTGATGATGACATCTTGGTTCATGTGGGCCTCGAACGGCGGTGCGGTGGGGGCGTGGGCGCCCGGGTAATATTATCGCGCCAATAATATAGCATCGCTGGGCGTGAGCATAGCCATTGCGAGGGCGTGCAGCGCGCGTGCGCCAACGGTGGCGGCGAGCTTCCTGCGGCGCCGAGGCGCGCGCACGCCTTCGCGACGCCAGCGTGCGTGTCCGACGGCGGCGATGCCGATGCCCGCACAGACGCTCGCCAAATCTCGCTGGTGCCTGCCAAAAGCGCGGCTCACACCCCGAGCCCGTGCGAACCAGCTGACGCAACCAAGCGACGCAGCCACGCCGCAGTCGGTAGCCGTGCTACCGTCGCGTCCCCATGGGACCAGCCGACGATTCGAGACCCGGGCCGCAATCGCGCCCACCGACCCCAACTGTGCAAAATCCGCCCCCTGCGAACGCAGAGACTCCACCGCCTGCGAAAGCGGAAAAACTGAACACCAAAGCGGCCGGCATCGTCGGCCTGGCGGTGCTGTGTAGCCGCATTCTCGGCCTCGTACGAGATCAGATCTTTGCGGCGCTGTTTGGCGGCGGGCGGCTCATGGATGCCTTCACGGTCGCCTTCCGCATCCCGAACCTTCTGCGCGACCTATTCGCCGAGGGCGCACTGTCGACGTCCTTTATCACGACCTTTAGCAGGACGATTGCATCAGAAGGAGACGCCGCCGCCTGGAAGCTAGCCGGCAAGGTCGCCACCATGACCGTAGTCGTCCTCAGCTCCATCACGATCGTCGGAATCCTCACCGCCCCGTGGCTGGTTCACGTCCTCGCGCCCGGGTTCGAGGGCGACAAGGCGGAGCTGACCATCACGCTGACGCGGATCATGTATCCCTTCATCCTGCTCGTGTCGCTGGCGGCACTCGTCATGGGGATGCTGAACGCCAAAGACGTCTTCGGCGTGCCGGCGATGGCTTCGAGCTTCTTCAATCTGGGCTCCATCGTCAGTGGCGTGACGTTGGGCTACTGGCTCGATCCGCATTTCGGGCCGCGGGCGCTGATGGGATTTGCCTTCGCAACACTCATCGGCGGCGGGCTGCAGCTGGGGGTGCAGCTGCCGGCGCTGCGGCGCATTGGCTACGTATTTCGTCCGGACTTCCAGTGGCGGGATAAGGGCGTCAAAGCGATTCTGAGATTGATGGGGCCGTCCGTCATTGCCGCGAGCACGACGCAGGTGAACGTGCTCGTCAATTCGATCTTCGCCTCCAAGCTCGGCGACGGTCCCACGTTCTGGCTGTCCATCGCCTTTCGAGTGATGCAGTTGCCGTTGGGAATTTTCGGGGTGGCCCTCGGAACCGTGGCGCTGCCGTTGCTGGCGCGGTTGGCCGCAACCGGCAACCTGGTGTCATTTCGCAGCGAGCTGTCGAAGGGGATGCGGCTTGCGTTCCTGATGACTATTCCGGCCACCATCGGCCTGATGATTCTGGCCGAGCCCATCATGTCGCTGCTCTATCAACATGGGAAAACGACTGCCTTTCAATCAGGCGAGGCCGCCGGTGCGCTGCGCTTCTATGCCATCGGATTGAGCGGCTATGCTGCACTCAAGGTACTGGTCAATGCCTTTTACGCCCTCGATCGTCGCAAGACGCCGATGTTTGTGAGCTTCAGTGCGGTCGCGCTGAATCTGCTGCTCAACTGGTTTTTCACACTGCATCTGCATTGGGGTCACCGGGGACTTGCTCTGTCCACCGCGTGCATCGCGACGTCCAACTTCCTGCTTCTGTTTTTCCTGATGCGCCAGCAATTGCAGTTCCTCGAAACGCGCTCGATGCTGGCGCTACTTGGAAAGCTGGCAGTGGCGGGCGGCGTGCTCGCGGGGGTGTGCTGGTTAGGAAGCCATTACCTGCTGGCGGACTGGGCGACGCAGGCTTTCTGGCCGAAGCTCATCTATCTGTTCGCGACAATCGGGGCCGCAGGCCTCGCCTTCGTAGTCGTCGCGTCAGCCCTGAAGATCTCAGAGCTGCGCGACATCATCTCGGCTTTCCAGCGCAGATTGCGCCGTAAGCGAGTTGCCTAGGATGCGAACCGCAGGCAAGCCTCCAGCACGCGTGTCAACACGGCACGCATGGGACCCGCGACTTCCTCGGCATACGGTGTTGGCCACTCACCCTGGACTACCGGTTTGAGCGGTTCACGCATATACCCGCGGCACGCCAGCTCCATCTGCAGAGCATGCACGCCGTCAGTGGGACGCCCGTAGTGTCGAGTCGTGTAACCACCGCGGAATCGCCCATTCGTCACGCGCGTGAAACCCGATCCGTCGCATGCGCCCTCGACCGCGCTGGTCAGAGCGGGCGCGCACGTCGCGCCATTGTTCGTACCGATATTGAAGTTTGGCAGCACACCCTCGAACAAACGCGGGATGTTCGATCGGATCGAATGGCAGTCATACAACACCATGTTTGCATGCTTGGCACGCAGCCGAGCAACAGCCTCGGCAATAGCGGCGTGGTAAGGATCAAAAAACGTGCTGCGACGCAACGAAATCTCCGCACTCTGCGGCTCAAACCCCGCGCGATACAGCGGTTCCCCGTCAAAGGTTGTCGTCGGGCACAACTCGGTCGTTGCCTGCCCGGGATACAACGAGGCGCCGGACGGATCCCGGTTGCAATCGATGACCGTGCGCGAGATACCAGTGCGGATTACGGTCGCACCGAGGTTATGTGCAAAGTCATATAGGAGATTGACCCACCAGTCCGCGTCTTTGCGTGCGAGCCAGGGTGAGACCAGGCCGTATTCAATGTCGCGAGGAATATCCACGCCCGTGTGGGGCATGCAAAGGATGAGCGGCGCGTCGCCGCGAGCGACGGTGAGCCAAGGCAATCGGGATTCAGTTGTCATCGAGATAGAATAGCTAAGCCCCAGGTAGGAGTGACGAGCGACATGACGAGTTTGTGGTTTGAGTCCGCTTTGTTGCCATACGGTTGGGCAAGTCACGTTCGAGTCACTGCTGTGAACGGCCGGATCGAGCGCGTGACTGCGGACGTTGATCCTAATGATACGGACGAACGGCTCAATGTAGGTATCCCCGGCGTTCCGAATCTTCACAGCCACGCATTTCAAAGAGGCATCGCCGGGCTCACCGAGCGACGCGGCATGGAAGGCGACAGCTTCTGGACATGGCGCGAGCTCATGTACCAGTTTGTCGAGCGCATGAATCCCGATGAGATGGAAGCCATCGCGTCGCTGGCCTACGCGGAGATGCTGGAGTGTGGATTTACACAGGTCGGTGAGTTCCACTACTTGCACCACGATCGTAGCGGTGTTCCGTTCGCCGACCCCGGCGAGCTCGCAGGACGTCTAGCCGCAGCAGCGGCCAACACCGGTATCGGTCTGACGTTGCTTCCAACCCTGTATGCACACAGCGGGTTTGGTGGAACCGAGCCAGGCAAGCGTCAGCGGCGCTTCATTAATACTCGCGACCAGTTCGCCGCCATCGTGGAGGCCAGCCGCAAGATTGTGAAGACGTTGCCTGGCGGCGTAGTCGGCGTCGCGCCGCACAGCTTACGAGCGGTCACGCCTGAGGCGTTGGCCTGGTTGGTGGAGTTATCACGCGGCAGCGTCATCCACATTCACATCGCTGAGCAGACCAAGGAAGTCGATGACTGCGTCGCATGGTCGGGGCGTCGGCCGGTGGAGTGGCTGCTCGAGCATACGGCTGTCGATGAGCGCTGGTGCCTGGTGCATGCCACTCATGTGAATGACGCGGAGATGCAGGCCGTCGCCGCGAGTGGGGCGGTGGTGGGGCTATGCCCGATTACTGAGGCCAATCTGGGGGACGGGATTTTCCCAGCGGGTTCGTTCCTGAGTCACGCGGGTCGCATCGGCGTCGGTTCGGACTCTAACGTGCTGATCGATGCCGCCGAAGAATTCCGCATGCTGGAATATTCTCAGCGGCTGGCCCATCGCGGCCGCAACGTCCTGGCATCGGGTGCCGGCAAATCGACCGGGCGGACGCTGTACGACCGGTCACTGGCTGGTGGCGCGCGGGTATTGGAGTCGGCACCGGGGTTGGTGGAGGGAGCATCCCTGGACGTGGTGAGCTTGAAGACCCAGGAGCCTGAGCTCGTACACCGGCGGCAGGACGATATCCTCGATAGCTGGATTTTCTCGGGTGGGCGAAAATTGGTTGACTGTGTATGGCGTGCGGGTGAGAAAGTAGTTGTCAACGGCCGCCATCGCCACCGCGACGCCATCGTTGCGCGCTACCGCCGGGCGTTGGAAAGTCTGTTGATCTAAGGGGGAAATGGAATTGCTGAAGAACATCCTGGGCATCGTCCTGTCCATTGTGGGCGCTTGCGCGCTGACGATGATCGCTTTTCATCGGGACGAGCCAGTTAACGCTCTTTGGATAGTCACAGCTGCCGTCTGCGTCTATCTGCTGGGGTACAGGTTCTATTCCGCCTGGATCGCCGCGAAGGTCCTGTCCGTCGATGCCTCTCGCGCGACTCCCGCGGAACGGCACGACAACGGTCGCGATTTCGTTCCCACTCACCGTTGGATTGTCTTCGGCCATCACTTCGCCGCCATCGCAGGTCCTGGTCCGCTGGTGGGTCCGACGCTAGCAGCTCAGTTTGGTTACCTGCCTGGCACTCTCTGGATCATGGCCGGTGCCGTTCTGGGCGGGTGTGTGCAGGACATGACCATCCTGCTGTTGTCGACGCGTCGAGACGGACGCAGTCTCGGTCAGATGGCTCGCGACGAGTTGGGACCCTTTGGCGGTTTCGCTGCGCTCATCGGCACGCTGTTGATCATGATCATTCTCATCGCAGTGCTGGGCCTCGTCGTCGTGAACGCGATGAAGCACAGCCCCTGGGCCACGTCGACTGTGTTTGCCACCGTTCCGATCGCCATCCTGGTAGGGTTATATCTGCGCCGCTGGCGGCCGGGACGGGTGCTCGAAGCGTCCGTACTCGGTGTCGCATTGGTCCTTTTTGCCGTTGTCAGTGGCGGATGGATTGATAGCAGTCCGACCCTCCGCGCGGCTTTCGACTTCTCAGCGGTTCCCCTCGCAGGATTCGTGATCGTGTACGGCTGGCTAGCCGCAATCCTTCCCGTCTGGCTGCTCCTCGCGCCGCGTGACTACCTGTCGACTTTCCTCAAACTGGGCACGGTCGCAGCGCTCGCAGTCGCCCTGTTGCTGATGCACCCGATGATAAAGATGCCGGCCATGACGCAGTTCATCGACGGCAGCGGCCCGCTGTTCGGCGGCAAGGTGTTCCCGTTTGTGTTCATCACGATTGCCTGCGGCGCCGTTTCGGGCTTCCACGCGCTCGTGTCGAGTGGCACCACGCCCAAGATCATCGCCAGCGAAGGCGATGTCCGGTTGGTGGGTTATGGCAGTATGGCGCTCGAATCGCTGGTCGCGATCATGGCAATCATCGCTGCCACGCTCCTGGATCCGGGCGTGTACTTCGCGATCAACACCGGCGCGGGCATCGTCGGGGCAGCACCGGATGCTGCCGTTCATACCATCACGGGTTGGGGATTTCCCGTCACCGTCGAGCAGATGAAGGCCTTGGCCAATGACATGGGCGAAACCAGCCTGTTTGCCCGCACGGGTGGTGCACCGTCCCTGGCGGTTGGCATGGCGAGCATCTTCGGCTCGTCCTTCGGCCGCGGACTGCTCAGCATCTGGTATCACTTTGCGATTATGTTTGAAGCGGTCTTCATTCTGACCACGCTGGATGCGGGCACCCGCGTGGGCCGTTTCATGCTGCAGGATCTGCTGGGCAATCTCTGGAAGCCGATGGGGCGGACTTCCTGGTATCCGTCGGTGTTGATAGCCAGTGCCCTCGTCGTGGCCGGGTGGGGTTATTTCCTGTACATCGGCGTGATTGATCCGAATGGCGGAATCAACATTCTTTGGCCGCTGTTCGGGATCGCCAACCAGATGCTGGCGGCCATTGCCTTGTGTGTCGCGACGGGGATCATCATCAAGTCCGGCAAGGTACGTTATGCGTGGGTAACCGCGTTGCCGCTGGCATGGCTGGCGTTGATCACCTCGACGGCCGCCTGGCAGAAGCTGACGAGCGCCGATCCCAAACTCGGCTTCTTTGCCGCCGCGAACGACCTGGCTGTGAAACTGGCCAATGGTGTGTTGCCGCCTGAAAAAGCTGCGGTGGCCCCACAATTGATTTTCAACCAACGCCTCGACGGGTGGTTGACGATGTTTTTCCTGGCCGTGGTGTGGTTCGTCATCCTCGACATGCTGCGCGTTTCGATTCGCTTCCTGCGCGGCCGGCCCGTGGCGAGCAGCTCGGAGGCGCCGTACCAGGTCTCGCGGCTGACCAGCACATGAGCCAGCACATGAGCATGCGAAACATCTGGCGCTGGATACGCGCCGCGACAGGTGATGACGCCTACGAGCGTTACGTCGAGCACCATGCGGCGAAACATCCCGGCGAGCCGCTGCTCACGCGAGCTGCATTCTACGAAGAGAGCCAGCGCCGCAAGTGGAGTGGCGTCACCCGCTGTTGCTAATGCACGCGCATGTGCCGGATCAAACGGCGATCGATATACATCCGCGCGTCCAGCACCAGGCGATCCTGCGCCTGCTGCAGTTGATGCAGAAAAAACATCACGAGAATGGCGGCAATCAACGCGGTCAGCGTTGCATTGAAGGTCACGCCCAGACCGAGAGTGACTCCTGAGATATCGCCATGCAGGGCGCCTTGCGCGTCTTGCAGCGCGCGTCCGATTCCGCGCACCGTGCCAACAAATCCGACCGCCGGAATGGCCCACGCCGTGAAACGGACCATCGACAGTTGGGCATCCAACCGATCGACTTCGTTTTCGCACTCGGCGCGCACGGCCTCGGCTGAGTCCTGAACGCTGCGCGTGGCGCCGAATCGATTCAGCGCAACCATCAACGCGCGCGGCAGCAGCCTGTCCTGCTCTTCCGGCGGCAGGCTCTCGAGCGGCCTGGCATAGGCACGTGCATCGTCGGGGAGGACTACGTGACCGTCCCCCACGTCAACATATTGCTTTGACAAAAGCCGCCGGTTGCGTGCGACCGCCTGGGCCTGGTGACCTATGAGCGCCAGCGCCCAGCAGGCCAGTATCAGCGCGGTTTCCTGCTCGTAGTCCTTGAGGATGACGAATACGGAACGCAAATTGCGAGTGGGGCCGGTCTGCGTGCCCGGTGGCGCACCTTCCTGCGGAGCGGGCAGCGCGAGGATGGCCTCGGCGTGCGGTCGGATGATCGTGGCATAAAGGGTTTGCACCACGACTGCACTGATCAGCAAAGCGGCCAGACTGAACAGCGCCTCACGGCCGAACACAGAACGCATGATGCTCCTATTGGGCTGAAAGGCGCCTTCGGCCGCGCAGGCTTCGGCGCTTTCAGCTGACATTGCCACAACACGCCGGCAAAAGGCGTGACTTTTGCCGGCTCCGCCTCAATCCACTAGGCTACTCATCACAGCAGGCTAAAGCAGCAAGAGAATGACCACAGTTGCAGACAAGATCATTGCCCGTGAGTTCGTAATTACTTCGGAGCTCACGCCCCCGAAGGGCATCGATCTGGCGGATGTGTTTGCCAAGGCGCAGATGCTGAAGGGTTCTGTGGATGCGTTCAATCTGACCGAATCGCCGCGCGCCCGCATGGCGATCGCACCGGCGGCGGTCGCCCGCCTGCTGCTCGATCGCGGTATCGAGCCGATTGTGCAAATCACCGCGCGCGACCGCAATCGCATCGCGATCCAGGCGGATATCCTGGGTGCCGCCGCCAATGGGGTCCGCAACTTTGTGTTCATGGCGGGTGATCCGCCGCACAACGGCGACCATCCGGACGCCAAGCCCGTATTTGACTTGAATTCGAACCAGATGCTGAGCGCGGGGCATCAGCTCGCGCAGGGTAGGGACATGGCCGGCAATCCGCTGCGCGGCACACCCAACCTGTTTTTAGGGGCCACGGCCAACCCGGGAGCGACGGACCTGGAGGCTGAGGCGACCAACACGCGCCGCAAGATCGACGCCGGCGCGCAGTTCCTGCAGACGCAAGCGATCTATGACCGGGGGACGCTGGAGCGGTTTCTCGACGTGGTCAAACCCGACGGAGTTGCCATCCTGGCGGGCATCATTCCGTTGAAGTCAGCGAAGATGGCGGGTTGGCTCAACGCCAACGTCCCCGGCATCCGCGTCCCGGATTCGTTGCTGGAGGAAATGCAAGGCGTCGCGGGCACCGATGGAGAGATCGCGAAGGGCATCGATATCGCGGCGCGAACGATCCGCGACATCCAGAAGTTATGCGCAGGCGTGCACGTGATGGCGCTGGGTTGGGAAGCTCACATCCCGGCGATCCTCCAGGCCAGCGGGCTCAGGTAGCGGCGCGCTTGCGAAACGCCGCCGGCGATTCTCCTGCGAGCTTGCTGAAAAACCGCGAAAAATAGGCCGGATCCGTAAATCCCAGGTAATACGCAATCTGGGCCACAGTCATGTTCGTGTAGGTCAGGTTGCGTTTCGCCTCGAGCAGCAACCGCTCTTCCAGCACGCGCGTCGGCGTCTTGTTCGTCACCTCCAGACAAGCCGCCCGCAACTTCGCCGGCGTCACCGCCAAAGACCGAGCGAACTGCGCCACCGACCAACCACTGCGCAGGTGTGTTTCAATCTTTTCGCGCAAGCGTGCCACCAACGCGGCGCGGGCACTGCTGGCGGCGGATGCAACTTCCGCAGGTTGATGCAGCGCTCTGACGGCATTCACGAGAATTGTTGTTAGCCTGGCAGTAGCAGCGGCAGCACTGGCAGGCGCGCTCCACACCAGCTCGCGCCGCAGTTTCGGCAACGTGTCGACGAGCTCCTGAAACAACCCCGGGTCCGACTCGAGCGACGCACAATTGGCCGCCGCAAACAAAGTCCGAAAGCTGCGCTCATCGCGAGCCAACTCCCCGAGCAACGTCTCAGCCAGCGTGACGACATACCCTTCAGTGTCCGTCTCGAAGGAGAAGCCGTGCACCACGCCGGCTGGCACGATCAACAAGGTTGGTGCACGAAACGGCAAACGCTGCGTTTCAGCCTCCATCTCGCCGCCGCCGGTAAAGAGGACCAGCAGCTGGTGCAGGTCGCGGTGGGCATGAGGCTGGATTCGCCAATCGTTGACACGACTGCGATCCGAAATGGTTTCCACGTGCACAAAGCGCTCCTCCGCATCCCGCGGCGGCTCGCCGTACAGGAAAAATCGCGGAATCAGCGCCTGGGGCTCTCGCATTGCACTAAATCCAAGCTGAACGCGTTTGCGTCCATGGTCTGCCGTGTGGCGATGGATACAGTTTAGCTCCCATGCGAACCCAGGTTGCGATCATCGGGGCAGGACCGGCGGGCCTGCTGTTGGCCCATCTACTGTATCAACGCGGCATCGAGTGCGTGGTGCTGGAGGCCAAGAGTCGGGACTACGTTGAAAACCGGGTCCGGGCCGGAGTGCTGGAGCATCAGAGTGTCGACATCCTGAATGCCGCCGGTGTCGGTGCACGTATGATGCAGGAGGGGCTGCTCCATCACGGCATCTATCTGAACTTCGGGGGCGAGAGCCACCGGATCGACTTCGAGGAGCTGACGGGCCGCGCCGTCATGATCTACGGGCAACAGGAAGTTGTCAGGGACTTGATTGCCGCGCGACTGGCAGTACGCCAACCCCTGTATTTTGAAGTCGACTCGGTTTCCATCCACGACTTCGAGACTGACTCGCCACGTGTGGAGTACCGGCTGGACGGGCAGCCGCACACCCTGGAGTGTGATTTCATCGCCGGCTGCGATGGCTTCCACGGGATCTGCCGCGCCACTGTGCCGGCATCCCAGCTGAGTCTGTTTGAGCGCGTTTATCCGTTCGCCTGGTTGGGCATTCTGGCCGAAATGCCCCCGGCCTCCGAGGAGTTGATCTACGCAAACGATGACCGGGGATTCGCGTTGCTCAGCATGCGCTCGCCGACGGTCAGCCGTCTGTATCTACAGTGCACCCCCGACGAGGATGTCGATGAGTGGCCTGACGAACGGATCTGGGACGAATTGCGTACCCGCCTGAAAGTTGAGGTGCTTGGCGGGCCGGTGCTGCAGAAGTCAGTGACCCCGATGCGGAGCTTCGTGGCGGAGCCGATGCGGTTTGGACGGCTGTTTCTGGCCGGCGACGCTGCCCACATCGTGCCGCCGACAGGGGCCAAAGGCATGAACCTCGCCATTGCGGACGTTCAGGTGCTCGCGCAGGGACTGGAGGGCTTTTACAAACGAGGGGGGTCTCAGGCCGCACTGAACGCTTACTCACAAACCTGCCTCAGCCGCGTGTGGAAGGTGCAGCGATTCTCCTGGTGGATGACCTCGCTTCTGCATCGGTTCGACGACGAGACGCCGTTCGACCACCGCCGGCAACTCGCTGAGCTGGAGTACCTCGTTTCCTCCCGTGCGGCCGCCCAGTCGCTAGCCGAAAACTACGTCGGATTGCCGCTCGCAACCTAGCCAGAAGCCTCGCGGCTTCCTAACGCAGCTTTGCAGGAGAAAGGTGGTCGTCAGGCCGCCGTGGTAAGCTGCGCCCCCCGAAAAGGTGGGCCAGAAAGGGCAGATAGGACGGCAATGGCACTGAAAATCATGATCCTCGGAGCTAATGGCTTCATCGGCAGCGCGCTGACCAACGCGATCCTGCGGACGCGGCCGTGGGAGGTCTATGGCATCGATCTCTCGGACAATAAGCTCAAGGATCTACCCGCGACGGATCGCTTCCACTTCGTCGAAGGCGACATCACGATCAACAAGGAATGGGTGGAGTATCACGTCAAGAAATGCGACGTGGTCGTGCCGCTCGTTGCCATCGCGAATCCCGCCCAGTATGTGACGCATCCGCTGAAGGTGTTCGAACTCGACTTCGAGGCCAATATCGACGTCGTGCGGCATTGCGTGAAGTACAACAAGCGTCTGATTTTCCCCTCCACCTCGGAAATCTACGGGATGTCCGAGGACAGCGTGCTGGACGAAGAGACGAGCCCGCTCGTCTACGGTCCCGTCAACAAGCAGCGCTGGATCTACGCGGCGTCCAAGCAGTTGCTCGATCGTGTCATCTACGCTTACGGCGTGCGTGACAACCTCGACTACACGCTGTTCAGGCCGTTCAATTTCATCGGCCCCAACCTCGACAACGTCGAGGAGCCGAAGGAAGGCAGCTCGCGAGTGTTCACGCAGTTCCTGTCCAACGTGCTGTTCAAGCGACCCATCAAACTCGTCGATGGTGGCCGGCAGAAGCGTTCCTTTACGTACATCGACGATGCCGTCGAGGCGTTGCTGACGATACTCGAGAACAAGGATGGGTGTGCAAGCCGGCGCATCTTCAACATCGGCAATCCGGACAATTGCGTGTCCATTCGTGATCTGGCGGAACGCACGATTCGCATCGCGCAGGAGTTCCCGATATTGCGTGAGAACGCAAAGAGTACCGAGATCATCGATGTGACCGCGGGCGAGTACTACGGCAAGTACTACCAGGACATCCAGGTGCGCGTGCCCGCGATCGAGGCGGCCAAGCGTGATCTGGGTTGGAAACCGACGACGGATCTCGACACCGCCATCCGCCGTACGATCCAGTACTACGTGAACCAGGAAGGCTTTGGCGATCGCGCCATGGGCAACAATTGAGCCGCAGTCGTTGAGGCGCGGTCGAACCGGCCGGTTTAAACATGACGAACGTGGGGCAGGGGCTGCGTCCGAAACGTAGCTTCGGATGGTTGCTGTGGATCGTCCTTGCGGCGGTCTGGTTCGCAACCATGCCTGTTCGTCCGCTCGTGGATCCTGACGAAGGACGGTACGCGGAAATTCCACGGGAAATGGCAGCGACGGGCGACTGGATCACGCCCCGTCTAAACGGTTTCAAGTACTTCGAGAAGCCGCCTCTGCAGTATTGGGCGACTGCGGCGGCTTATTCAGTGTTCGGCTTCAGCGAGTGGACTGCGCGGTTGTGGACGGTGGGACTGGGGTTCCTCTGCTTGCCGCTGGTCTTTGGGTGGACCGCCCGTTTGTATGGGGAAGGGGCGGGATTTGCGGCTGTGGTGGCGCTGGCTGTGAGTCCGTATTTCGAGCTCATTGCACACCTGAACATCCTCGACTCGGGTTTTGCGTTCCTCCTATCGGGTGCGGTGTTCGCTTTCGCACTGGGACAGAGCTCCCCTGAGGGTTCGTCCAGCGAGCGACGCTGGATGCTGCTGGCTTGGCTTGCGGCGGCGCTAGCCGTCCTCAGTAAGGGCATCGTGGTCGGCGTACTGGCCGGGGCGACCCTTGTTGCGTACACCGTTGTGGAGCGCGATGCGCGACCGTGGCGGCGTCTGCACCTGATGTTGGGGTTGCCGCTGTTCCTGCTGGTCACCGTGCCGTGGTTCATCGCCGTCAGCGCTCGTAACCCGTCGTTCGCGCAGTTCTTTTTCATCCATGAGCACTTCGCGAGATTTCTGACCAAGGTGCACAAGCGGACGGAGCCGTGGTGGTACTTCCTGAGCCTGTTGGCCATCGGAGCGTTGCCGTGGCTGCTGACTTTACCGGCCGCGCTGCGCCGCTCCTGGTTAGAACCTAGTGGAAATAATGGATTTAAACCCCTGAAATTTATATTGATATTCTCAGGAATTACGCTGCTATTCTTCTCTGTATCCGAGTCAAAGCTGGCGCCGTACATCCTGCCCATGTTCCCCCCGCTGGCCGCGGTGATCGGGATGGCGGCGAGCCCCACGTTCGTACGCACAATGGCGCGGGTTACGGGCGTGTTGATGCCGGTTCTGGCGGCGGGATTCGTGGTCTACACCATGCGTCGCTACGGGTTCTTCCCGCAGACGGCGGTTCACTGGCTGATTGCCGCGTTGACCGTTGGCGCCTATGGCGTCTGGGCGACCTGGAAGCGGGACGTCCCTCCGGCCGCCGCCGTCTGGGCTACCGCAGCGAGCGCAATTCTGGGGTGGCAGTGTCTGCTCAGCGCATACACTGAGCTACCGGAACGGTCATCGTACAAACTCGTGATGACGATCAAACCTCTGATCGGACCTCAGACTGAATTGTTCACTATCGGCCAATATCGGGAGACGCTGTCTCCGTATCTGAAACGCACGCTGACGCCCGTCGCGTTCGAGGGTGAGCTGGAGTTTGGGCTGTCTGAGGAACCGTCGCTCGGGATGAATGCGGACGCCTTCCTGGCCCACTGGAACACCTCCACGAATGCTGTCGCGTTTATAGCGCCGGCGATCCTGGAGGAATGGCGCAGCCGCGGGTTACAGGGCAAGGTCATCGGCGGCGATAACCAGACGTTGGTGGTGAGTCGTCTATGAGGCCGGTAGATTTCGGGACATTGCTGATTGGCGTAATCCTGAACGCCTTTGCCCAATTGGGACTGAAGGCCGCCACCCAGGTCACGGGACCGTTGGTTGCCCAGGACGGAGGTAACTGGAACAGGGCGTTGGTGCTCATGACAGTCCCGCAACTCTGGTTTGCGCTGTTCGCATACGGGCTGAGTCTCCTCGTGTGGCTCATTGGACTTTCGCGCGTGCCCGTCAGCCAAGCCTACCCGCTGCTTTCGATGGGTTACGTCCTCAACATCGGACTTGCCTGGTGGTTGCTGGGCGAGGTTCCGAATGTGCAGCGCGTCGTCGGGACCGGTGTAATCGTGGCGGGCGTTGTGCTCGTGGCGCGCTCGTGAGAGTGAAGGGACCGAAAGTCGCGCCTTTCGGGCCCTGGATCAAAAGCGCCGCAGGCGACTTTTGATAATTGGAGAAGGTTCGTCGTGAAGAAGATGCTTCCGTTTACACGCCCCACGGTCGACGAAGAGACCATCCAGGGGGTCGTCGACGTACTCAGGTCGGGTTGGCTGGCCACAGGGCCGAAGGTCGCCGAATTCGAAGCGGCCTTGTCGCGTTACCTGGGGGGCCGTCCGATCCGGACGCAGACTTCAGCCACCGCGAGCCTGGAAATGGCCCTTCTGGCGTGTGGAATCGGTGAAGGACACGAAGTCATCACACCGGCAATGAGCTTTGTCGCGACCGCCAACGTGATCACGCGGACGGGTGCGCGACCCGTCTTTGTGGATGTGGGGCTGGACTCGCGCAACATCGACTTCGATCAGGTCGAGGCGGCCATTACGCCGCGAACCCGCGCCATCATGCCTGTCCATTTCTCGGGACTGCCCGTGGACATGGATCGCCTTTACGATATCGCCAAACGACACAACCTGCGGGTTGTCGAGGATGCGGCGCATGCAATCGGTTCCGCCTGGAAGGGCCGCCGGATCGGCAGCTTCGGCGATCTCGTCTGCTTCAGCTTCCATCCCAACAAGAACATGACGACCATCGAGGGTGGGGCGGTCAGCGGCGGCTCGCCGGAGGAAGTGAAGGCGCTGGAGTTGCATCGCTGGCACGGGCAGTTGAAAACGCCCTCGGGCGTCGACACTGTGTTTGCAGGCGGCAAAGCCAATCTGTCCGATGTCGCAGCGCGCGTGGGGCTGGGGCAGTTGGCGCACCTGGAGGAGTTCAATGCGCGGCGTCGTGAGTTGGTGGCGCGGTATTACGACCTGTGGGCAGACAACCCCCCGGTCAGGCTGCCGGAGCGTGGCGATGCAGGCCACAGCTGGCACCTGTTTGCGCCGCTGTTGCCGCTGCCGCAGTTGAAAATCACGCGGCCGCAGTTTATTGAGGCGATGGCGCAACGCGGTATCGGTGTGGGCATCCACTATCCGGCCATCCACCTGTTCACGGCCTACCGCGAGATGGGATACCGCGACGGGCAGTTTCCCAATGCGGAAGCAATCGGTCGCGAGACAGTCACATTGCCCTTGTTTCCAGCCATGGAGTTGAGCGACGTGGATCGTGTGGTCGAGGCTGTCAACGAAATCATCGAAGGGAGCGCGTAATTGAACGCGAACGCAGAAGCAACCGTTTCGGTTGTCATTCCAGTGTTCAACGAGGAGCACGGACTGCAGAGTCTGTTTGAGCGGCTGTATCCGGCGCTCGACGCCCTGGGCCGTCAATACGAGGTGCTGTTTGTCGACGACGGCAGCAGCGATCGGACGGTCGCAGGTCTGCGAGAGCAGTTTGCAAACCGCCCCGACGTCACCCGTGTCGTAGTGCTCGCGCGGAACGTCGGTCAACATATGGCGATCATGGCGGGTTTTGCCCAAACCCGGGGTGACTACATCATCACCCTGGATGCGGACCTGCAGAACCCTCCCGAGGAGATCGCGAAGATTGTCTCCGCCATGGATACGGGCGCGGACTATGTTGGAACCGTGCGCAAGAACCGTCACGATGCGTATTGGCGCAAGGCGGCTTCGCGCCTCATGAACCGCTTTCGCGAGCGCACGACCCACATCCGGATCACCGATCAGGGGTGCATGTTGCGCGGCTACGATCGGGAGATTGTGGACGCAATCAACAGTTGCGTTGAAGTCAGCACGTTTGTGCCTGCACTCGGGTATACCTTCGCGCGCAACCCCGTCGAGATCGAGGTGGTGCACGCCGAGCGTGCCGTCGGCAAGTCGAAGTATTCCCTGTACCGGCTGATCCGCCTCAATTTCGACCTCATGACGGGTTTCTCCGTCATGCCGCTGCAGTTTTTCTCCATGTCCGGGATGGTCATCGCGCTGGTCTCCCTGGTGGGGTTCGTAGGGCTGGCCTTGCGCCGGTTGATCATCGGTCCGGAAGCCGAGGGTTTGTTCACGTTGTTCGCCATCGCGTTTTTCCTCATTGGCGTGCTGTTGATGGGCGTTGGTGTTGTGGGTGAGTACGTGGGGCGGATTTATGAGCAGGTGCGGCAGAGGCCCCGTTATACGGTGGCGGCGGTGCTCGAGCAGGGGGATCCTGCGGTTATTCAAGGGACTTCGGTGCTGCAGACGAAGGAAAGAGCATGACTGCGGCGCGCGCCGTCGTGTTTGGTTATCACGACGTGGGCGTCCGGTGCCTGCAGACCCTGCTCTCGGGAGGTGTGGAAGTGCCCCTCGTTGTAACGGTTCGCGACGACCCCACCGAGACGCAATGGTTTGGGAGCGTCGCAGCGACCGCCGCGGAATTCGGCATTGAGGCTGTCATGCCGCCAGATGCCAACAGTCCGCAGTTGCAGCAGCGGCTCGCTGAGCTTCAGCCCGACTTCATCTTTTCGTTTTACTACCGCTCCATGCTGAGCACATCGTTACTGAGTACCGCGCGCTACGGCGCACTCAACATGCATGGCTCGCTATTGCCCAGGTATCGCGGCCGGGCGCCGGTGAATTGGGCGATTCTGCACGGCGAACGGGAGACGGGTGCGACGCTGCATTACATGGTTGAGCGGGCCGATGCGGGTGACATCGTCGACCAACTCGCCGTTCCCATATTGCAGAACGACGATGCACGCTGCGTGTTTGCCAAAGTCACTGTCGCTGCCGAAACCATTCTGGCGAGGTCACTGCCGGGGTTGATTGCGGGCAGCGCGCCGCGGCATCCCCAAATCATCGAGCCGGGCCAGTACTTCGGACGTCGTCGCCCGGAGGATGGCCGGATCGACTGGACCTGGTCGGCCGAACAAATTCACAACCTGGTACGCGCAGTGGCACCGCCGTTTCCGAGCGCCTACGCTGATGTGGGCGATCAACGGTGGTTCATCCACAAGACACGAGTTGTCCCGGCGACGGCCGAGCCGCGTGCTCAGGCACAACTGCTCAGCGTCGATGGCCAGTGCTACGTTGAATGTTGTGACGGCAGTGTGTTGCACCTGCTGCAGGTGGCCTCGCGGGATGGCCCTTTGATTCTGCGAGGACTGGCTGCGGCCTTGGCCAAGCACCCGCGGATGCTGTAGTGCGGATTGCGCTGAAGATCGATGTGGACACCGATCGTGGCACCCTGGAGGGTGTCCCTCGGTTGGCGAGCCTGTTTGAGCGACTCGACGTTCGGGCGACGTTTCTGTTCAGCCTCGGGCCGGACCAGACCGGCCGAGCGGTCAAACGCGCATTCCGCCGCGGTTTCATGGGCAAGGTCCGCCGGACCTCCGTGTTGAAACACTACGGCTTGAAGACCTTGTTGTACGGGACTTTGTTACCGGCCCCGCATATTGCGCGGCGGCGCGGTTCGATCATGCGTGGTATTGCGGCTCGTGGGTTTGAAGTGGGCGTGCACACTTATAACCACATCAAGTGGCAGGACACTGTTGCTCGGGCTGACGAGGCTTGGACGCGACGGGAGCTCGTGCTGGCGCGGGATGAGTTTGCGCAGGTGTTCTCTCGTCAGCCGGTGATGCATGGCGCTGCGGGTTGGCAAGTCAACCGCTACGTTCCGGAGCTCGAGCGGCAGTTGGGCTTCCAATACGCGTCCGACGGTCGGGGAACTGGCCCGTTCATACCTGTGGCAGGTGGCTCTGTAATTAACGTGCCGCAAATGCCTACTACGTTGCCAACGCTGGACGAGTTGATCGGACGTGAGGACTTGGATCAGGTTGATCCCATCGACCATCTGTTCTCGTTGACGGACGCCCAGCCGGCTCGCGATCATGTGTATACCCTTCATGCGGAACTGGAAGGCAACACGTATCTCGACTCGTTCGAGCGGTTGCTTCGGGGCTGGCGCTCGCGGGGCGTGGAGCTGATTGATATGGCCGCCTATGCGGCTACGTTGGATGTGGCTCAGTTGCCTCGGTGCGAGATGGTGGAGGGAACGGTGGATGGGCGCAGTGGCGTGCTCGCCGTCCAGGGGGTTGCGCTTTAGGGTGCTGTTGGGAATTGGGGTAATCGAGTATGACTTGGACCGGTTTGTCGGTTTTCAGCCTGGCGTATGTACTGGCGGTGGCGATCCCGGGGCCCGGGGTGGCAGCCATTGTTGCCCGCGCCCTGGGACACGGGATGCGCGGAGCGCCGGCCTTTATCGGCGGTTTTCTGGCCGGTGACCTGATTTGGTTCACCTGCGCGGCAACCGGCCTCGCCATGCTCGCCCAGAGCGCCTACACGGTGTTCCTGGTTGTGAAGTACGCGGGCGTGGTCTACCTGCTGTACCTGGCCTACCGGTTGTGGACGGCGCCCGCTCAGGCGATGGATGCCTCGGCCGAAGTGGGTCGGGAGCGGCCTCTGCAGCTCTTCCTGGGCTCCCTGGCGCTGACTTTGGGTAACCCGAAGACCATGATCTTCTTTCTGGCAGTGCTGCCTACGGTGGTCGAATTGAAGCACCTGTCCGTGGGCGGGTTCTTTTCCATTGTCAGTGTGATTCTGGTGATTCTGCCCCTGGTTCTCGGGGGGTATGCCTTCGGAGCTAGCCGGGCACGCCGTTTCTTCTCTACGCCGAAGACAGTTCGGTGGGTGCAGAGGGGAAGCGGGGTGGCTATGGCGTCTGCTGCGGTGGCTGTGGCCACGCGGTAGCGTCCGCGCCGTGCCGACGCGCCGAAGGCGCCCCCCACATTCGTAGCCGGCAAAAACCACGCTTTTTGACGGCGGCGCGGGGCCCCGGGCTCCGCTGGCGCGTGCGCCAGCCAAATCAAAATATTTGGGTCAGGCTTTACGTCTATCTCTACAGATGGACGTGACGCTGAATGACCCTTCCGTGACTTCCGAACAGGATCGAAAGATCTCGGCCGCCGTGCGGCGCGAGGGCGGTCGCCTGCGGAATTTCATTCGCCGTCGCGTGCTGGATGCCGCTGAGGCGGAGGACATCCTCCAGGAAGTGCTCTACGAGCTCGTGGCTGCGCATCGACTGATGCAGCCGATCGAACAGGCCGGTGCGTGGCTGATGCGAGTGGCCCGCAACCGGATCATCGATCGCTTTCGCAAGAAGCGCGCGGAGCCTTTCAGTAATTCGCCCCTGTTGGTGGACGACGACGAGGAAGTCGGAGCGATGGAAGACCTGCTGCCTTCCATCGAACCCGGCCCCGAGGGCGAGGCTATCCGGCAAGTGTTGCTCGAACAGGTGGAGGAAGCCCTCGACAATCTCCCTCCCGAACAGCGCGAGGTGTTCATCGCGCACGAGCTCGAAGGAGCCAGTTTCAAGGAGCTGTCCACACATTGGGGTGTGAGCGTCAACACGCTGTTATCCCGGAAGCGCTACGCGGTACTCGCACTGCGCGAGCAGTTGCAGGATGCGTACGACGAATGGCTGAACTAATGATTCGAAGGAGAGTGTTGTGAGACGTTTCTGGATGATGAAGGGGCTCGCGTTTATCGTGTTCGCTCCGTTGTTTGTGGCGGCGCTCAGCCTGGTGGTCATGCTGCTGTGGAATGCGCTGATCCCGAGCTTGTTCGCCGGACCCATTCTGGGGTTCTGGCAGGCAGCCGGTCTGCTGGTGTTGTGCCGCGTGCTGTTTGGCGGGTTCAGGCCTCACGGCCACCACAACAACTGGCGCCAACGAGCCTGGCGTGCCCGCTGGCACCGCATGTCACCAGAAGAGCGTGATCGCTTTCGCGACGGGTTTCGCAGGTGGAAGGACATGAGCCGTGATGAGCGCCGTGAGTTTCGCAAGGGGTTCGGCGGGTGTGGCCCTGGGATGCATGGGATGCACGGGATGTACGACGCGATGCATGACGAACCGCCCGAAATGCGCGGCAAGCCGGGCTCGGTGCCGGGTGGCGATGGGCAGGAGCGGGCGTAACATGAGGGGCACTGAGGAGACTTGGGATGCGTAACAAAGCTCGCGACACCTACGGATTTGTGGCCTTTCCTTCCGCGGATGCGGCAGGAGCCGCCGCGCTGGATTTCCTCGAGCGCAGCCGCGACGTCGCCAATGAGGTAGTGGTTGACGGCACGAGCCGCGAAACTTCAACATCGGGGCGTGAAGAAGACACTGTTCCTCATTCCGGGACTGCTGTGTGATGACGCGGTCTGGGCTCCTCAGGTTGAAGCCCTTGGCGGTATCGTCGATGTTCATGTCGCCAACAATGGTGAAGTTGACAGTCTGGGGGCGCTTGCCGAGGCGATAATCGCCCGGGCGCCGGCTCGCTTCGCGATTGCGGGGCATTCCATGGGCGGGCGGGTTGCGTTGGAAGTGGCTCGTCGGGTACCCGAGCGTCTGATCGGGTTTGCCATTCTCGATGCGGGTTTTGAGGCGCTTGCGCCAGGGGAGGCTGGTGAGCGGGAGGCCGCTGGACGGCGCTCCATGCTTGCGTTGGCCCGACGCAGCGGCATGCGCGCAATGGCGCGGACCTGGTTGCAAGGCATGGTCTACCCTCCGCGACTCACTGACGCGGAGTTAATTGAACCCATCGTCGACATGTTCGACCGGCGTACTCCGGACCTGTACGCGCAGCAGATACAGGCTTTGCTTTCCCGGCCCGACGCCAAATCCGTCTTCGCGCGTATTCACTGCCCGAGCCTGGTCCTGTGTGGCCGCGAGGACGCCTGGGCGCCGCCATCCCGTCATGAGGTCATGGCGAAGATGCTCCGGCACAGTACATTCGGAATCATTCCCAACTGCGGTCACATGTCTACGCTGGAGCGTCCACGAGCGGTGACCGACGCATTTCTCAGTTGGATCGAGTCAATGGAGACTGCACCATGAGCACCGGATTGCAGAAGTTCGCACTGATCGGGTTTGGCGAGGCGGGGTCGATCCTCGGCGAGGATCTCGTTGCGGCGGGCCACGATGTGGCGATGTACGACGTACTGCTCGACTCGCCCGCGAGCCGCTCGCTGATGCGCGAACGGGCTCGCCGCGTGCGTGTGCGGGCTGCCGATACTTTTATTGATGCTGTTGCCGGGGCGCAGATTGTGATCTCTGCGGTAACGGCCTCGTCTTCGTCTGATGTCGCGGCGAAGGCTGCTGGGGCACTGCGTGCCGGACAGGTGTTGCTCGATATCAACTCGGTGTCTCCTGCGAAGAAGCTATCAAACGCTGCCCTCGTGGAAGCCACTGGAGCGGATTACATCGAGGCCGCCGTCATGGCGCCTGTGCCGCCGCAACGACTGCGCGTACCGATGCTCCTCGGCGGCAAGCGCGCAAGTGCAGTCGCGGAGACGCTGCGGGGCGTTGGGATGAATGCGACCGCCCTGTCCGACAAGATTGGCGTCGCTTCCGCGGTCAAGATGTGTCGGAGCATTGTGATTAAGGGGCTGGAGGCGTTGACGGTGGAGTCCATGTTGGCTGCCCGTCGCTTTGGCGCCGAGCGGGAGGTCCTCGAGTCGTTGAATGGCACTTTCCCTTCCATGGGGTGGACGGGGAAGTTGCCGGACTACCTGATCAGCCGGGCAGCTGAGCATGGGCGGAGGCGGGCTGCGGAGATGCGGGAGGTGGCCCGCACCCTCGAGGATGTTGGGGTGGAGCCCACTATGGCTATGGCTACTGCATTGCGGCAGGAGTGGGTGGTGGATGCTATGGCGGCGCGTGGGTTGGCGTATGCGGAGTTGGATTCGCCGTTTGCGTGGCGGGGGTTTGTGGATGCGCTGGCAGTTGGGGATGAGGAGGGAATGAAGGGATCGTGAGGCGTGGGCGGGGCCCGGGGAATGCGGATTGCGGGCGCGGGGGTGAGGGTTGGGCTGTAGGGAGGCCGGAGTCGAGTGTTGGGCACCGTGGTCCCTGGAGGGGCTACTTCACGGGAAGTACGGTCGCGCGGGTGACTGTTCGCATGGCGAAGCTGGATTGCACGCTGGCTACGCTGGGGAGGCGGGTCAGGTGCTGGTTGTGGATTCGCTCGAAGTCGGCCAGGTCGGCGACCACCAGGCGGAGCAGGTAGTCGTGCTCGCCGGTCATGAGGTAGCACTCCATCACCTCGGGTACCTTTCGCACGGCGTTTTCGAACGCCTCTAGGCCTGACTGGCTTTGCCGGTCCAGGGTGATGCTCACGAAGACGTTGACCGGGTAGCCGGCTTTCTGCTGGTCGATCAGGGCCGTGTAACCCTGGATTAATCCGGACTCCTCCAGGCCCCGAACTCGCCGCAGGCAGGCCGATTCGGAGAGGCTCACCTTCTCGGCCAGGGAGGTATTCGTGATCCGGGCATCCTGCTGTAGCAGCCGCAAGATGGCTCGATCATAGCGATCCAGCTCCATTCGCGCAGAAATCCCTCGTGATTTGGGTGACGGACGACAGATTCTGCCACAGCTCACCCCAAAGATGTGCATTACGCAAGGGCCTGCCCGACGCCGGACTCTAAGCTGCGGGCACCTTTAACCCGCGGGATCCCCCGGATCGTCGAGGTCCCGCACCAGGAGCCCCTGTCATGCGCATTGGTGTCCCTAAAGAGATCAAAAACAACGAATACCGAGTCGGCATGGTACCCGCGGGGGTACGTGAGCTGACGGTTGCCGGGCACGAAGTTCTGGTCGAAACAGGCGCCGGCAACGGCATTGGTGTGGACGACGCGCAGTACAAGGCAGCGGGCGCTTCCATCGCCAACACGGCGGCTGAAGTGTTCGAGAAAGCGGATCTGGTTGTGAAGGTCAAAGAGCCGCAGCCCGCCGAGTGCGCGATGCTCCGCCCGGGGCAGGTGTTGTTCACTTACCTCCATCTCGCCGCCGACCCGGTGCAGGCCAAGGGCCTGATGAAGTCCGGCGCGACTGCGATCGCCTACGAGACGGTGACGGCGCCGAATGGGTCGCTGCCGCTGCTGACCCCAATGAGCGAAGTTGCCGGCCGTATGTCAATCCAGGTGGGCGCGGCCAGCTTGCAAAAGGCAAACGGCGGCTTTGGTGTCCTGTTGGGTGGTGTGCCAGGCGTTCAACCAGCCAAGGTTGTTATCCTCGGTGGCGGCGTTGCCGGAAAACATGCTGCGGAAATCGCTGTTGGTATGCGCGCCGATGTCACGATTGTTGACCGCTCGTTGGATCGCCTCCGCGAACTGTCTGCTACTTTTGGTGCCAGCCTTCTGACGGCGTATTCGACGACTGAAACGGTTGAGCGTCTGGTACGCGAGGCTGACCTCGTGATCGGCGCAGTGCTCGTTGCCGGTGCCGCGGCTCCGAAACTCGTCACGCGCGCAATGCTGTCGACGATGAAGCGCGGTGCTGTATTGGTCGACATCTCCATCGACCAGGGTGGTTGCTTCGAGACCAGCCGTCCGACTACACACGCCGACCCAACATTCGTTGTGGATGGCGTAATTCACTATTGCGTTGCGAACATGCCGGGTGCCGTTCCCCGAACCTCGACGTTCGCCCTAACCAACGCGACTCTGCCCTATGTTCGTGCACTTGCCGACCTGGGTTGGCAGGCAGCCCTGAAGAGGGACACCGGGCTGGCCGCGGGACTCAACGTACATAACGGGGAAATCACCCACGACGTGGTTGCCCGTGCGTTGGGCCTGCAGGCACGTCCGGCTGCCGTCACAGCCATTCGATAGTCCCTGCCAATAGGGGGACCTGGAACCCTTTCGGGCCGCGCCCTGACAGCGATCCACTCTCTCCCCTAAGGAGAGTGGATCGCTGAGCCCCCATACGGATACGCTACGCTCCGCTCGTTCCCCCTGACCGGGAACGGGAACCCTATATGGTCGTCCAGGAGATCCCAGATGAAGTATGCATTGCCGGTTGCCATGCTGGCCCTCGTCACCGGCTCGGCGCTTGCCGCCCAAGTGACCTATAACGTCGATCCAAACCATACCTACCCTAGCTTCGAGGCCGATCACTTCGGCGGTCTGTCGGTCTGGCGTGGCAAGTTCGACAAGAGCTCCGGCACGATCGTGGTCGACAAGGAAAAGTCATCCGGGACGGTCGACATAACAATCGACGCCACCTCCATCGACTTCGGCATGCCGAAGCTCAATGAGCATGCGAAATCGGCCGAGATGTTCGATGTTGAGAAGTTTCCGACGGCCACCTACAAGGGCACGCTGGCCAAGTTCAAGGACGGCGCGCCAACGGAAGTCGAGGGCAAGTTCACATTGCACGGTGTCACGAAGCCGTTGACACTGAAGATCAACCAGTTCAAGTGCCTGATCAGCCCCATGACCAAGAAAGAAGTGTGCGGTGCCGATGCATCGGCCACTCTCAACCGCAGCGACTTCGGTGTCAGCTACGGCGACAAGTATGGGTTCAAGCAGGAAGTGAAACTGCAGATCCAGGTTGAGGCCAATCTAGCGAGCTGATGCTCGTTGCGGGTTCGGGAGCTGCGTGGCTTCCGAACCCTCGCCCTGGCTTTGGCTCGGTATAAGCACATTGCCAGGAAGTATTGCGCTGCCGGCCTCGCCAGCGCGCCCGGAGTAGGGCAACGTGTAGACTCTCGTCCAGAGGGTCACATGTCCGTACAAAAGCCTAAAGACAGCGAAATTTTTGAAGCGATCGTGGCCGCCGCCATCGAGGCGGGCAAGGTCGTGCACGATATCTACCGTGGCGGATTCGACGTCCAGCGAAAGGCGGACGCTTCGCCTGTTACGGACGCAGACAATGCCGCGGAAGCGGTTATCCTCAAGCGCCTACGGGAAGTCGCTCCGCACATTCCGATTATCGCGGAAGAGGAAGTTGCTGCGGGGCGGGTGCCGGCGATCGGCAACGAGTTCTTCCTCGTTGACCCTCTGGACGGCACGAAGGAATTCATCCAAAAGCGGGGTGACTTTACCGTCAATATTGCACTGATTCGCGACCGCTCACCGGTCCTCGGAGTTGTCTACGCCCCCGCCAAGTCCAGCTTGTTCGCTGGCGACGTGACCACCCAAGTCGCGTTTCGCAGCGACGAGAACACAGACAGTTCGGAAACTGCAGCCCGACGACCCATCAGAGTTCGTCCAGTTCCTGCCGATGGCGTCGTCGCGGTTAGTTCACGTTCGCATTCCACGCCAGAGACGGACGCGTATCTCGCTCAATGCAATGTTGTTGATCGCGTCTCAGTTGGGTCTTCGCTGAAGTTTTGTTTGGTCGCTGCCGGCGAGGCTGACCTATATCCGCGGCTCGGTCCTACGATGGAGTGGGATACGGCAGCAGGCCATGCGGTCCTCGTTGCCGCAGGTGGCAGCGTGTGGGCCCCCGGCGGTGTGCCGCTGCTGTACGCCAAGCCCACCTTTCGAAATTCGTATTTCATCGCGAGTGGGACGCTGAAAGCACCACCGCTCGCGCCGGCCTGAGCTCGTTATGGCGTTGTCGTTGAATTTGAAACGCCTCGAGGCCGAGTCCATTGGCATCATCCGGGAGGTCGCCGCGGAATTCCGCAATCCCGTGATGTTGTACTCGATCGGCAAGGACTCCGGTGTAATGCTGCACCTGGCCATGAAGGCTTTCTATCCGTCCAAGCCGCCGTTTCCGCTGCTTCACGTCGATACGAAGTGGAAATTCGGCGCCATGATCCGGCATCGCGACCAGATCGCTGAGAGATATGGGCTCCAGCTTTTGATCTACACGAACCCCGAAGGCCTGGCACGAGGAATCAATCCCATCGCATCGGGCTCTCAGCTTCATACACAGGTTATGAAAACCGAGGCGCTCAAACAGGCTTTGGACAAATGGGACTTTGACGCAGCATTTGGCGGTGCTCGGCGCGACGAGGAAAAGAGTAGGGCGAAGGAGCGCGTGTTTTCCTTTCGGTCGGCAGGGCATGTATGGGATCCCCGCAATCAGCGTCCTGAGTTGTGGCAGCTGTTCAATACCAAGATCAGCAAGGGTGAAACGATACGCGTTTTTCCGCTGTCGAATTGGACGGAGTTGGACATCTGGCAATACACACGGGCGGAAGATATTCCGATCGTGCCGCTGTATTTCGCGGCACCGAGGCCTGTGGTGAAGCGAGATGGCGTCCTGATCATGCGAGACGATGATCGCATGCCACTTTTGCCCGGCGAAGTCGAAGAGACCAAGACCGTGCGCTTTCGATCGCTGGGCGACTACCCGCTTTCCGCTGCGATCGAGAGCACGGCGGCCACGTTGGATGACATCATTGAAGAAATGATTACGTCGCGGACATCTGAGCGCTCGGGGCGACTCATCGACAGTGACGAGGCTGCATCGATGGAGAAGAAGAAGCGGGAGGGGTATTTCTAATGGCTGTGGGTGACGCCAGTCCGCTTCGGTTCCTCACATGCGGGTCCGTCGACGACGGCAAATCTACCCTCATCGGTCGATTGCTGTACGACACGAAGCTCATCATGGAGGACCAACTCGTCGCACTGGCGCGCGACAGTCGCAAGCATGGCACTACTGGCGATGACATGGACCTCGCGCTCCTTGTGGACGGCCTCGAGGCCGAGCGAGAGCAGGGGATAACAATTGACGTGGCCTACCGCTTCTTCGCGACGCCACGAAGATCATTCATCGTCGCGGACACGCCGGGTCACGAGCAATACACGCGCAACATGGCCACCGGAGCATCCAACTCCGACGCAGCCGTCATCCTGATCGACGCACGCAAAGGCGTCCTCACCCAGACGCGAAGGCATAGTTACATTTGCGCGCTCCTGGGAATACGCCACGTCATCGTTGCGGTAAACAAGATAGACCTCGTTGAGTTTTCGGGCGAACGGTTTCACCACATCGTTGGCGACTATCTCGGATTTGCGCAGGCGCTGGGATTCACCTCGATCGCGACGATTCCCGTCTCCGCGCGATTCGGTGACAACGTCACGCAGAGCTCGGACCACATGTGCTGGTACGACGGCCCCACCTTACTCGAGCACCTCGAAAGCCTCAATATCGAGCAAGGTCTCGACGACAAGCCGCTCCGATTTCCGGTCCAATGGGTAAACCGTCCCAACCTCGATTTCCGCGGATTCTCAGGCACGCTGGCCTCCGGCAAAGTCCATCCAGGCGACCGTGTCGTCGTCGCCGCGTCGGGGAAAGAGTCGACGGTTACGCGCATCGTTACCGCTGACGGCGATTTGCCTGAAGCCCGCGCTGGTGACGCGGTGACACTAACGCTTGCCGATGAGGTTGACGTCGCACGTGGTGACGTCATCGCTCTCGCGGACAGCCGTCCGGACGTCGTCGATCAGTTTGCCGCACACGTGTTGTGGATGGCTGAGGATGAGATGCTTCCGGGGCGCTCGTACCTAATGCGGATCGGAACCGAGTACGTTCCAGCACGCATCACGAGCCTGAAGCACAAGGTGGACATCAACACGCTGGAGCACATCGCCGCGAAGACGCTCGGGCTCAACGAGATTGGCCTTTGCAACCTGTCGACGTCGGTGCCCGTGGCGCTCGATCCTTATTCGGATAATCGCGCAACAGGCGCGTTCATCCTGATCGACCGCTTTACGAACGCCACTGCGGGCGCCGGCATGATCACATTCGGTTTGCGCCGCGCCACAAACATCCATCGACAAAGCGTGCTCGTCGATAAAGCATCGCGCCTGCGCATGAACGGCCACCGCCCGGCGATTCTATGGTTCACGGGGTTATCTGGCTCCGGCAAGAGCACAATCGCGAGCATTCTGGAGCGCGAATTGCACGCCCGCGGTGCGCATACCTACATGCTCGACGGCGACAACGTCCGTCACGGCCTGAACCGCGACCTCGGTTTCACCGACGCCGATCGCGTGGAAAACGTCCGTCGCGTAGGCGAAGTGGCGAAGTTGTTCGTCGACGCCGGCCTGGTCGTACTCTGTTCGTTTATCTCACCGTTCCGCGCCGAGCGACAGATGGTTCGCGAGCTCGTCGACGCCGAAGAGTTCGTGGAGATTTTCATCGATACGCCGCTGGAAGAGTGCATGCGGCGCGACCCCAAGGGTCTTTACGCGCGTGCCAAGGAAGGGAAGATCAAGAACTTCACCGGCATTGATTCGCCCTACGAGGTTCCCGAGCATGCCGAAATCGTGGTCGACACGCGGCCGGGGGATGCTGAGGCTGCCGCGCAGCGGATCCTGGAGGCGCTAACCCAGCGGCGGATTATCGGCTAGGGCCCCGAGGGGCCTAGTTACCGATTGCGATTGGGATCGTTCTTGTCGAACGACACCCTCCCGGCCGGCCAATCCTTTGCAACATTCCGTAGGTCTTGAGCAATTAGATCCCAGTCGTAGCCAAAGCGGGCCAGGTATTCCTCTCGAAAGCGCCGAATCTCGGCGATGATCGGGTCATCGTCAGCCGGCTGAATCATCTTCTTTCTGCCTGTTCCATTGCTCGCGTATTGCCTTTGCTCGCTGATGAACATATTCATAAATGAGGTCATCGTCGTAGTTACACATCGCGGCGATTTCCTCGCGGGCGCGACGCACCTCCGCCACACAATTGGGTCTTCACCATCCATGTAATCCTTCTTCGTGCCTCTTTGGCAATCGGCCCGGCCAAGCAGGCGTGGCCAGTAGCTCATCGATTGCGATTGGGATCATTCTTGTCATACGACACCCGACCGCCCGGCCAATCCTTCTCCATCTCCCTTAGATGTTGGTCCATACGATCCAGGTCGTAGTCAAAGCGGGCCAGATATTCCTCTCGAAAGCGCCGAATCTCGGCAATGATCGGATCATCGTCAGCGGGTAGTATGTGCATGCTCGTAAGTCTCCATCAGTTGTTGGGGGGTGCATAATGTCGGGCACGAATAGCCTTCGGACCGACACAGCGATGCGATCTTGGGAGTGATCTGCGGATTGACCAAATGAGCACAGTTCCAAGTCAGTAAAAAATTCATGTTGTGGACTGTTGCCAAAGCCACGTGCTCTGCGTCGGCGGCTGCGCCTCTCGGCAGCCCGCAATCTTCGATCAGTCGTTTCCTCAGCCTTTCGGAATGATCAGTTTTTCCTAGTACCGGTAGGTGGCTCAGAACGCTCAGTCGTCGTCGCGCCGCCTCCGGATTGCCCGCTTTCGCCTCATCGATTACGAGGGTGGATACACGAATGTCAAATTGGGTACGCCACGAATTCCACCATCGTGAAGTAATTCTCTGCAGCCGAGCGGTGACCAGGTCGCGGCTCGTTCGTGCGGTGAGATAGCTTGGGATCGTCGTGTCCAGATACAACCGAGGGCGATGTAGAACATATTCCGCCGGCGTTTCGGCGACACCGAACGGTTCGCGCCACGCGGTGACCGGATACGAGCTGACGGTTTCAGCGCTCACGGGAGTGAGTGTGCCAAATCAACAGTGGGGTTGGAACAGACAAAAAGCCGTTGTTTTACGGACTTTGGCGTGATCTAAATAACGCCAATGCGTCCGTGGGGCGCGTTGGCTAATCCGTCCGGGGAGGACGGTTAAACTGACACCAAGTCGGCGACGTGGTCGGCGATGGCGAGTGAGGCAGTGAGACCGGGCGACTCGATGCCGAAGAGATTTACCAATCCGCGGACACCGTGAAACTGCGGGCCATCGATGCGAAAGTCCGCTAGCGGCTCGGTGGGGCCGGTGATTCGCGGGCGGATGCCCGAATAGGCGGGTAGGAGGGCACCGTCAGTCAAGCCGGGCCAGTAATCACGAATCGCGGCGTAGAATCGCTCGGCGCGCTGCGGATCGACATCGTAGTTGGGTTCGTCGACCCACTGCACGTCCGGTCCAAACCTGGCACGGCCCGCGAGGTCGAGTGTCAGGTGGATGCCTAACCCGCCGGCTTCCGGAATCGGATACACGAGATGTCGAAAGGCAGATCGTCCCGCGAGGCTGAAGTAGTTCCCCTTGACGAAGCGGGGTGTTGGGACACGATCGGCCGGAAATCCATCGATCAAACCTGCAACCTGTGGAGCGTACATGCCGGCACAGTTGATCACGGTACCCGCGAGCAACAGAGGGGCACTTCCGTTCACACCAATGCGCGCGCCGTCTGAACCAAACTTGATGCTGGTGACACTAGAGTCGCAAACCAACGTTGCCCCATGGGCCTGGGCGTGGCCCAACAGTGCCAGCATATACTCATGCGAGTCGATGATGCCGGTCAATGGCGAGTGCAACGCGCCGACGCAGGTCAATTGAGGCTCGAGACTCGAGGTCTCGGCACGGCTCAGCAATAAAAGTGCAACACCGTTCACCTGCGCTGCAGAACGAATGCGCTCCAACTCGTGAAGTTGTGCGTCCGACGTGGCGACAATCAGCTTCCCGCAGCGTCGATGCCCGATGCCATTGTGCTCGCAGAAATTGTAAAGTTGATCGCGACCCGCCACGCACAGACGCGCTTTGAGTGAGCCACGCGGGTAATAAATTCCGGCGTGAATGACTTCACTGTTTCGCGAGCTCGTCTCAGTCCCGAATTGCTCGCGAGCCTCCAATATCAGAGTCTCACGCCCGCGAAGCGCAAGTTCGCGCGCTACCGCGAGCCCAACGACGCCAGCGCCAATTATGACTACGTCCACAGTATCCATCGAGACGCAGTGTAGCGATTCGAATATCATCACGTGCAACTCGCATCCCTACGTCAGGAGAGATCTGTGCCCGTTGTGAATTACCGCCTCGATGGGAATGTAGCCGTCCTCGAGATCGACAATCCGCCCGTCAATGCTGCGAGCATCGAGGTGCGGGAAGGCTTCGCCGAGGCGCTCAAAGACGCGGCTTCCGATCCTGTCGTTGAGGCCGTGGTCATCGCCGGCACACGGCACATTTTTCTGGCGGGAGCCGATATCAAGGAGATTTCCTCCGGGCTGTCGAACAAGTTTCCCACCCTCCGCGATCTACAGGCGCAAATGGAGGCTGTGCCGAAGCCCATCGTTGCTGCGGTGAGAGGCGCCGCACTGGGTGGTGGCTTCGAGATCGCGTTGGCCTGCCATTGGCGCATTGCTGCGGCGGATGCGAAAGTGGGGCTGCCCGAGGTCAAGCTCGGGATTCTGCCGGGGGCGGGCGGCACTCAGCGCTTCACGCGCCTGGCGGGTCCGGAGGCGGCGCTCGAAGCGATCACATCGGGGAACCCAATTGGTGCAAGCCGTGCACTGGAGTTGGGCCTCATTGATGCAATCGCAGACGATGTGATGGAAGAGGCCATCGTGTTTGCCCGGACGACGGCGGGGGATCAGCGACCGCTGCGCCTGGCCAGCAACCTCAATGACAGGATCGCGGGCGTAGACGTTGCGGTATTTGCCGCCTTCAGGAAGAAACTGCAGAGCAAAGCCCGAGGTCAACTCGCGCCGTGGAAAATCATCGACTGTATTGAGGCCGCCTGCACCCGCTCAAAAGATGAGGCTTTCCAGTTCGAGCGCGATGCCTTCAATGAGTGCCGCGAAAGTCCGCAGCGCAAGGCGCTGGTACATCTGTTCTTCGCCGAACGGGAGGCCCGCAAGATCCCGGACCTGCCCCCTGAAACAAAGGCGTTGCCCATCCGGAGCGCGGCGATCGTGGGCGCCGGCACCATGGGGGGCGGGATTGCCATGAATTTTGCGAACGCGGGTATACCGGTGCAACTGTTGGAGTTGAGCCGGGAAGCCCTGGATCGCGGGCTGGGTCTCATTCAGAAAAACTACGCCGCCTCGGTCACGAGGGGCAGCCTCACCGAGGCAGCCAAGGAGCGTGCGCTGTCGTTGATCGAGGGAGTCACCGAGTATGCGGCGCTCAGCAATGCCGACATTGTCATCGAGGCAGTGTTTGAGGACATGCAGGTGAAGAAGGATGTATTCACCCGTCTCGACGCTGTTTGCGGCCCGCATGCCATTCTCGCGACCAACACTTCGTCCCTCGACGTTGATGCGATCGCGCAAGTGACCTCCCGACCGCAAAGTGTCATCGGCACTCATTTCTTCAGCCCCGCCAATGTCATGAAGCTGCTGGAGAACGTGCGCTCGAAGCACAGCTCGCCGCAGACCATTGCCACCGCGATGTCGCTCGGCAAGTTGCTCAACAAGGTGGTGGTGTTGGCCGGCAACTGCGATGGCTTCATCGGCAACCGGATGCTCCAATTCTATTCGGGCGAAGCCGAGTTCCTGCTGGAAGAGGGTGCAACTCCGGAGCAGATTGACCGGGTGATGGAGGGGTTCGGGTTTGCGATGGGGCCGCTGGCGGTACGCGATCTGGCCGGCAACGATGTGGGTTATTCGATTCGTAAAGGTCGCAAAATTCCCGCTGACGAGCGCTTTTCGCCCATTCTGCAGCGGGTCTTTGAAGCAGGGCGGCTCGGTCAGAAAAGTGGCAAAGGATTCTATCTCTACGAGGGACGCACGCGGACCTCAGACCCTGAAATCATGACGCTGATTGAGGGTGTCTCGCGCGATCTCGGTATTACGCGCCGTGAAATTCCCGACGAGGAGATCCTGGAGCGACTGTTGTGCCCGCTCGTGAATGAAGGCGCCAGGATCATCGATGAAGGAATCGCGATCCGCTCGAGTGACGTAGACATTGTATATGTCAACGGATACGGATTCCCCGCATACAAGGGCGGCCCGATGTTTTGGGCACAGGAATTCGGTTTTTCAAAGGTCATTGCGACCATGGAAAAGCTGGCTGCCACTCATGGACAGCGTTGGCGGCCGGCTCCGCTGTTGGAACGCCTGGCGGCTTCAGGGAAAGGTTGGAGCGACGTCGGTAAGTCCGGCTGACGTCACACGACCGGTAACCGCGTGGTGTACTTCTTCGTGCGCAGCACGAAGCTCGTATTCAGCGCGCGGACCGCTTTGATCTGCAGAACGTGCGATGACATGAATCGCTCGTAGGCCTCCATGCTCGCGGCAACGATCCGCAACAGGTAGTCGTTAGGGCCGCTCATGGAATGGCACTCGAGGATCTCGGGCCTGTCCTTCACCAGCTGGTCGAATTCCCGAATGGTCTCGGGATGATGATTCTCGAGCGAAACCAGCGTGTACGCGAGAATCGGTAGTCCCACCGCCGGCCCGTTGAGCAGGGTGGCGTAGCCGTCGATAAAGCCTTCTTCCTCGAGCCGCCGAAGCCGCCGCCAGCACGGCGCAGGGGACAGGCCGACCCGCTTGGCCAGCTCCTGATTCGATACGCGCGCATCGCCCTGCAATTCGTCGAGTATCCGGCGATCCACGCGATCCAGCTGCTTGGACATGAAACGTTCCCCACTAAGTGGCAATATTATTGCCAAGATGAGCATGATTCAGGCAATCCAGGCAAGCTCATTGCCCGACTGGCCGCATAGACTGTGCGCTGCATCAGGCTCTGCCGGCGTAATCGCGCCCGGTTCGGTATGGGCGCGGGTATTGGCCCGCGGATTTATCAGGAGACGTTCAATGGCGGCACCCGCACTGGCGATCACACCGGATCGCAATCAGGGAAAGGCAACTGCACCGGATTGGAAGCGGGTGGCCTGCTTGTTACATCTCTCGCGGGCTCTCGATGACATTGAAGAGTCCAAGCTCCTGCCTGAACGCAAAGTGCTGTACCAGTTTTCGGCCCGCGGCCACGACTTTGCGCAGATTCTGTTGGGTTTGAATCTCACCGATCCGCACGATGGAGTCACTGTCTACTACCGCTCGCGTCCCATGATGCTGGCGTTGGGCGTTGATCTGGAGGACGCGGCGGCCGGGCCCCTGGCCCGGTCGGGATCGTTTAGTGACGGACGCGACATCGGGGTTGTCTTCAATATGCCGAGCCAGGGAGGCGCGACCGTGCTGCCATCCTGTGGTGGAGTAGGCGCTCAGTACACCCCCGCGGCGGGTTGGGCACAGGCGATTCGCTTTCGACGCGAGGCCCTCGGCGACGCTGCTTACAGCCGCAGCATTGCCGTTGTTCTAGGTGGCGATGCATCAGTTGCCACGAATGGATTCTGGTCGGCGCTCACAATTGCCACTACGCAACGGTTGCCGATGTTGTTTTATGTAGAGGACAACGGTTACGGGATTTCCGTGTCGTCGCAGCATCAGACACCCGGCGGGAATATCGCTGCGAACCTGCGCTCCTTTGCGGGCCTGACCATTCTCGAAGGCGATGGGGCCGATCCGCGCGAAGCTGCGGAGTTGACCAGCAGGGCTGTTGATCTGGTCCGTGAAGAGCGCGGGCCTGTGCTGCTGCGTTTGACTGTGCCGCGTCTGTCAGGACACTCCGGGCAGGATACGCAGGCATACAAGTCGCCGGACGTGGTCGCAAAGGAACGCGCACGGGATCCGTTGGGTCGATTGCACCGGTTCCTGGTTCCAGGTGTGTTTGCTGAGTCTGAATGGACCCGCCTGGCAGACGATGCGCGACGCGATGTGGGTGCTGCGATTGAACGGGCGATGGCGCGGCCGCAACCTGACGCTTCGAAGCTCACGAGCCACGTATTCAGCGAGATTGCCGCTGACGGATCGCCGGTATTGCAAACGCAGGGCGGCCTGGCGCCAGAAGGGCATCGATACCCGGCTGCAACCAGGATTGCTCATCCGGAGGCGACCCGGATCAACATGATGACCGCCATCCGTCGCACACTCGACGTTGAGCTCGCTTTGAACCGGAAGATGGTTGTATTCGGCGAGGACGTTGGGCCAAAGGGTGGCGTGCACGGAGCCACCCTGGGTTTGCAGGAGAAATACGGACAGGCTCGTGTGTTCGACACCAGCCTCTCCGAAGAGGGGATCATCGGTCGCGCTGTCGGCATGGCCGTTGCGGGTTTGCTGCCGGTCGCCGAAATTCAGTTCCGCAAGTACGCGGATCCGGCGGCGGAACAGTTGAATGATTGCGGGACGATGCGTTGGAGAACGCATAACCGGTTTGCTGCTCCGATGGTTGTTCGCATGCCGGGCGGCTTTTTCAAGTGTGGTGATCCTTGGCATAGCCAGACCAACGAGGTGGCGTGGGTTCACGGAGTCGGCTGGCGCGTGGCTGTGCCTTCAAATGCCGAAGATGCGGTAGGACTTCTTCGTACAGCACTTCGCGGTAACGACCCGACCATCTACTTCGAACACCGGGCGATGCTGGACGGCGCATGGGCCCGCCGCCCCTATCCAGGCGACGATTTCGTCATCCCGTTCGGTGTAGCTCGGACAGTCCGCTCAGGCTCGGAGCTAACGATCGTAACTTGGGGCGCGATGGTGGAGCGCTGCGAGCAAGCCGTTGCCGCCTCTGGAGTCGACGTAGAGGTGTTGGATCTGCGTACGTTGTCTCCCTGGGATAAGCCTGCCGTGCTGGCATCCGTGAATAAGACGCGGCGATGCATCATCGTTCACGAGGACAACCTGACGGCGGGTTTTGGCGCGGAGATTGCGGCGGTGCTGGCGAAAGAAGCATTCTTCAATCTGGACGCGCCCATCGAGCGGCTGACCATGCCAGACATCCCGAGCCCACATAGCCCGGTATTGCTGGACGTCGCCGTCCCCAGCGTCGAACGGATCACCGGAACCATTCAGCAGGTTGCGAGCATATAGATGTCAAGCGAAGTCGAGATTCGAGCCCCCGCTGAGCAAACCGAGGGCACACGCTCGCAGATCCTGCGATGGCTCAAGTCCGTGGGCGATACCGTCGCGGAGAACGAGCCGCTCATTGAGCTGGAGACGGACAAGGTGACCGTTGAGGTTGCCTCACCTGGGTCAGGTACCTTGCGGGAGATCCTTAAGCAGGAGCAGGAGGAGATTGGGCCTGGTGACCTGCTGGGTTGGATCGCCGCTGCTGGGGCGGCAACGGCCGCTGGAGTGGGCCGCCATCCGGCTGCAAAGAACGACGGCTCGGCGTCGGCGCGCGCCACGCACCAAGCCGGCGGCACCGAAGGTTCTGCGACGGCGGGTGCTCTAGCGCGCGGTGCGGTGGCCCCGCATCAGACCGGCGAAGGCTCGGTGGCCGTAGGTGCGCCGGTGGCCGGAGCTGCCGTCCAAAGCCTCAGCCCGGCGGTGCGGCGTCTTCTCGCTGAGCGCGGTTTGGACGCATCGGAGGTACGCGGCACCGGCCAAGGTGGCCGAGTGACCGTCGCGGACGTGATCGTGCACGGCACTATCAAGGTTGCTCCGGGCACCGCGGCGCCGGCAATGGGTGCGGCGACGCATGCGGATGGACGCAACATAAGCGCCGGCGACGGTGCCACGAGTGGTGGTAGCGTGAATGCAGGCGCGGTGAATGCCGGGGCGGCGGGCAATTTGGACGCGACTGGCGTGAGCGCGGTGGGGCCGAGTCGTCGGGTACCGCACACGGCCACGCGCAAGCGTATCGCTGAGCACATGGTCCAGAGCCTGCTGCACACCGCGCCGCATGTGACGACGGTGTTCGAGGCTGACTTGACTGCAGTGTTGGAGCACCGGCAGCGGAACAAGGAGGAGTTCGCGCGGCGAGGGGCGCCGCTGACGCTGACGGCGTATTTCCTTCAGGCGACGGTTGCAGCGATTCGGGCTGTGCCTGAGGCCAACAGTCGGTGGACTGACTCGGCGCTCGAAATCTACGATTCCATGCACATTGGCGTGGCGACAGCTTTGCAGACGGGGCTCGTCGTTCCGGTACTGCGCGATGTGCAGGCGCGCGACTTGTTCGAGACCGCCAAAGGTCTTGAGGATCTCGTTTCTCGTGCGCGTGAGGGGCGCCTGGCGCCAGCGGACATGCGTGGTGGGACGTTTACCATCTCCAATCACGGTGTAAGCGGAAGCCTCGTTGCAACGCCGATCATCATCAATCAGCCGCAGGCTGCGATCTTGGGCATCGGGAAGCTGGAGAAGCGTCCGGTGGTGTCTAGTGATGAAGACGAGGGCGAGGACCGCATCGTCATTCGCCCGCGATGTTATGTCACTCTTACCATCGACCATCGCGTGATGGACGGGCATCAGGCAAATCGCTTCCTGCAGACCTTCGTGGAGCGGCTGGTCACTTCGCCCGCGTAGTGCGATGATCCTGAACTATGTCAACCAAACATGGCTCAGGGATGTCCGAATTGGAGGACATCGAGCGCGCTAGCGAGGATGAGCTTCGGTCGCTCCAGCTCGAGCGACTGAAATGGTCGCTCAACCACGCGTTTAAGAACGTGTCGGCGTATCGGCGCAAGTGCGAGCTGGCTGGGGTACATCCAGACGATCTCAAGCACATTGACGACCTGCGACACTTCCCCTTCACAACAAAAGAAGATCTGCGCGCAAACTACCCGTTCGGCATGTTCGCCGTGCCGCGAGACGAAGTCGTCCGGATTCATGCGTCCAGCGGGACGACCGGTAAACCCACCGTGGTTGGTTACACGGCTCGCGACATCGACACGTGGGCCAATCTGGTGGCGCGGTCCATTCGTGCTGCCGGTGGACGTCCGGGTGAGATGGTGCACGTCGCGTACGGATACGGCCTATTTACTGGCGGGCTCGGGGCTCACTACGGGGCCGAACGTCTCGGTTGCGTGGTAGTTCCGATGTCTGGTGGGCAGACTGCCAAGCAAGTGCAACTCATCTGCGATTTCGAGCCGGATATCATCATGGTGACGCCGTCATACATGTTGGCGATCGCCGAGGAATTCGTGCGTCAGGGGTTGGACCCGACTGCATGCTCGCTGCGGATCGGCATCTTCGGCGCGGAGCCCTGGACCGAGGCGATGCGCGTTGAAATCGAGCGTCGCATGGGCCTGGATGCGGTCGATATCTATGGCCTTTCGGAAGTAATGGGGCCGGGCGTGGCCAGCGAATGCATCGAGACGAAGGATGGGCCGGTCATTTGGGAGGATCATTTCTATCCGGAGATCATCGACCCGCGATCGGAGCAGGTTGTGCCGGATGGAATCGAGGGCGAGCTGGTTTTCACCTCGCTCACCAAGGAAGCGCTGCCCATCATCCGCTATCGAACTCGCGATCTGACACGGTTATTGCCGCCGACGTCACGGTCCATGCGACGGATGGCTCGTATTACCGGTCGGTCGGATGACATGTTGATCATTCGCGGTGTCAATGTGTTTCCGAGTCAGATTGAAGAGTTGTTACTCAAGTTGCGTGGTCTGACACCACACTATTTGTTGGAAGTGACACGGGAATCGCATCTCGACGCGCTGACTGTCAACGTCGAGTGCACGCCGGGCCTGGAGTCCGACGACAGGGCGCGGGCCAGTCTCGGCCAGCAGTTGCAATACAACATCAAGGAACGGATCGGGGTAACGGCCCGGATTTCGGTATGCAACCCGGGGTCCCTCGAACGCTCGATCGGCAAGGCTCAGCGTGTCATCGACAAGCGTCAGACCCGCTGATCGATCCGGTGCGAATTCCGCCGAATCGCTCGTAAACTGAAGGCTCGACTTTGGGCAGCGCCGCGTCGAGCGTACTTGCCGTGACTGTCAGGAACTCCTCGGCGGCAGTGAAGACCTTTCCGTACAAACGCGCGCACGAGTCGTAGGCGGTCGAGCCCACCCAATCACCGGGTAGCAGGGCTGGCGGCAGCAGCGGGTCCTGCAGGTGAATCTTGCGGTACTCGTGGATGAGCAGGGTGCGGATCACAAATGCTGCCTCGGGTGTCACTGTCTCGCGAGACGCCAATGCCGTTTCAACTGACGAGAAGGCATCGGCGAAACGTTTGTAGCGGCGCGCCAGGTCGCCGAGATCCCAGCCAGCCGCAACCACCGCCTGATCGATCCCAACATCGTCGCTCGAGCTCTCGAGCAGCAGCGCGTCCTTGCCGACATCGAGACTTTGCAACCATTTGCGCGTCTGCTGCAGGTTACCGTTGGGATGCGCAAAAACGCCCGGACTGACCTGTCCAAACCCGAGCCAACGCAGGCTGTCCCGCAAGTTTTCGCGACGTTTGTTGCCGTTTGGAGGCAGGATGAGCAACGACCAGTGACCGTCCCAGTCAACGGGGCCCTTGCTGTAGATACGTTGGGTTGCCTCAGCGAATCGCTGCTCACCGCGGGGAGCCAGTCGGTACTCACTGAGTCTTCCATCCCGCCGGGCAGCCAGCCACCCGTCCTGGGCCAACCGCGCAACCGATGTACGAACCAGCCGTTCCGTCAAACCAAACGGCGCCGCGAGCTGGATGAGGCTTCCCAGGGTCACAACGCCGCCCCTAGGGGCCACGGCGTCACCAAATATCGTCACCAGCAGCGATCCGCCCCTGATGGGCCGCTGACTCTGGAACCGCCTGAGGAGGCCCTGCGTAGCCGTGGCAACCGTGGATTTCACGGCATTATTGTGACACAGAAATAATTGCACGGAGCAGGTTTCTGTGTCACATTGTGCACCTGATTTCCTAGGCTGCGGGGTACTCATGTACACACAGGGACTCGATTCATTGGGGAAGGAGTGCTTGCACACGTCCGCCGGTGATACAGCCGCGCTCGAGGAGCGTTTCCAGAGCCGCGTCGATGCAGATGACAGGATCGAGCCCAAGGATTGGATGCCCGACGCCTATCGCCAGACGTTGATCCGGCAGATTTCCCAACACGCGCACTCCGAGATTGTCGGAATGTTGCCCGAGGGTAACTGGATTACCCGCGCGCCCACGCTGCGCCGCAAGGCGGTGCTGATTGCGAAGGTGCAGGATGAGGGCGGGCACGGAATGTATCTGTACAGCGCCGCCGAGACCTTGGGTATCGAGCGTGAGCAGATGCTGGAGCAACTTCTTGCCGGGACGGCGAAATACTCCAGTATTTTCAACTATCCGACGCTGACCTGGGCGGATGTGGGTGCGATTGGCTGGCTGGTCGATGGGGCGGCCATCATGAACCAGATTCCGATCTGCCGTTGCTCTTACGGTCCGTATGCGCGGGCGATGGTGCGGATCTGCAAGGAAGAGAGTTTTCATCAGCGCCAGGGGTTCGAGATCATGTTGGCACTGGCGCGTGGCACCGCCGAGCAGCAGGCGATGGCCCAGGATGCGTTGAATCGCTGGTGGTGGCCGTCGATCATGATGTTTGGTCCGAGCGATGGCGAGTCGAAGCACACCGCGCAGTCCATGCGGTGGAAAATCAAACGCTTCACCAATGATGAGCTGCGGCAGAAGTTTATTGATATCACGGCGCCGCAGGCGAAGTTCCTGGGCCTCGGGATTCCGGATCCGGCGCTCGCCTGGAACGAGTCGACGCAACATTTCGATTCTGGGCCCATCGACTGGAGTGAGTTTCAGTCGGTGCTCAAGGGGAATGGGCCGTGCAATCGCGAGCGGCTCGAAGCCCGCCGCAGTGCACATGAGGATGGACGTTGGGTTCGCGAGGCCGCGGCGGCTCACGCTGAAAAGCGGCAAAGCACGGGCGCAACAGGCCGCCAGAGGACTGATCGACATGTCAAATGACTGGCCTTTGTATGAAGTGTTTATCCGCTCGCGCTCGGGACTCGAGCACAAGCATGTTGGCAGTTTGCATGCGGCGGATGCTGCCATGGCGGTTGAGCACGCGCGGGATGTCTACACGCGGCGGCAGGAAGGGGTGAGTATCTGGGTTGTGCGATCGAGCGACATTGTCGCGTCCGATCCCAATGATGCGGATGCGCTTTTTGAGCCGGCTCGGGACAAGGTTTATCGGCACCCGACGTTTTATGCCATCCCTGACGAGGTGAAGAACCTGTGAGTGCTGTGACGGAATCAACTCTCGACCCGGTGCGGGAGGCGCTCTTCCGCTACGTGTTGCGGCTGGGCGATACGAGCCTGGTGCTGGGTCAACGGCTCGCCGAATGGGTGGGCCATTCTCCGGCGCTCGAAGAGGACCTCGGGCTGGCCAACTTGTCGTTGGATCTGGTGGGACAGGCGCGGCTTCTGTTGACCTATGCGGGTGAGGTTGAGGGGAAGGGGCGCGATGAGGATGCGCTGGCCTTTTTTCGTGACGCGCCCGCGTTCGTCAATCTGACGCTGGCTGAGCAGCCGAATGGAGACTTCGGTCGAACGATTGTGCGGCAATTCTTGTTGGACGCATGGCAGCTCGAGGTGTACGAGGGTCTGTTGGGCTCCAGTGACACGCGGTTGGCCAGTGTTGCGGCCAAGGCGATCAAGGAGACGCGCTACCACTTCAGGTTCAGCTCGGGTTGGCTGGTGCGTTTGGGGGACGGGACCGAGGAGAGTCATCGCCGGGTGCAGGAGGCGCTGAACGAGCTTTGGCGGTTTACCACTGAGTTGTTTGCTGCTGATGATGTGGAGGGTGCGTTGGTTGCGGCGGGTGTTGCGCCTGATTTGGCGGCGTTGCAGCCTCGTTGGTTGGCGCGGGTCGATGAAGTGTTGAAAGAAGCTACGCTCGTCCGGCCGGCGGCGGTTGCTTACCAGTGGCACGGGAAGCGCGGAGTTCACACTGAGCATTTGGGGCACATGCTGGCGGAGATGCAGCATTTGCAGCGGACTTATCCGGGGGCGCAGTGGTAGCGGGCGGCACGGGTGCTGCCGCTGCAGCGCGCATACGAGTTGTCGCTGAGGGCACGTTGGCACCTGTGTCGAGCACGTTGTCGGCGGCGCGCATAGGCGGTGCAACCATCGAGAACGCGTTGCCGGGCGCCGGCGACCGCGACCACGGCGCGACGGGTGGCCGTGGCGTGACGGGCGATTGCGGCGCGACCGGTGACCGCGGCGCGACGGGTAGTCGCGAGCGCCGGGTGTGGGACGTGCTCGAGTCCGTTCCGGATCCCGAAATACCCGTCCTGAGTGTTGTCGATCTCGGGATCGTGCGGCATGTCCGCTGGTTAGCTGACCTCGAGGGTCAACCGAAACTCCATGTCGGCATTACCCCAACATATTCTGGCTGTCCGGCGACCGAGGTCATTCGACACTCGATTTCTACGGCACTCGATCAAGAAGGTTATGTCGGTGCCACCGTCGAGGAAGTGCTTTCGCCGCCGTGGACCAGCGATTGGTTGACTGAGGCGGGAAGGCGGAAACTCGAAGGGTTTGGTATCGCGCCGCCTGCGCAAAGTGTCGCGAACCCTCGGCATCTGTTCCGGTCGCCTGTTGTGGCGTGCCCGCGGTGCTCGAGCCGGGCCACGGAGCGGGTGAGTGAGTTTGGGTCGACGCCGTGCAAGGCGCACTACCGGTGCACTTCGTGCCTCGAGCCCTTTGACTATTTCAAGTGTCTGTAGACCTGCATGCTCAAATTTCACTCTTTACGAATCGCCGAGTTGCAACCCGACGCTGAGGATGCTGTTGCAATCGCGTTGGAAGTGCCACCCGAATTGCGGTCGGAGTATGTAGGTCTTCCGGGACAACACGTCGTGCTTCGCACTGAGTTGGCTGGCGAGGAGGCACGACGGACCTATTCGCTGACGAATGTGCCTGGGGAATGGCCTTTGCGGATCGTGGCGCGCGTTCACGAGCGCGGGCGGATGTCGCGGTATTTGGCCGAGCAGCTGACAGTGGGAGACCGGATCGATGTGCTGCCGCCCAACGGCAGTTTGACGCCACGGTCCGCCTTTGGCGCGGGGTCTGGCCGCACTTACGTTGGCTTCGCGGCAGGTTGTGGCATTACGCCGATACTGTCGGTAGTTAAGACCGTGTTGAAGACGGATCCCGCCAGCCGGTTCATTCTGTTCTACGGCAACAGCAATACCGGACGCGCAATGTGCCTGGAAGATCTGCTGGGGCTGAAGGATCAATTCATGCAGCGGCTGGCGCTGCACTTCGTAATGAGTCGCGAGCCCCAGGAAGTTGATTTGTACAACGGGCGGGTGGACGCTGCGCGGGTTCGCGAGCTCGCCCGGACTTTGTTCAAGACGGACCAGGTCGCCGAGTTTTTTGTGTGCGGGCCCGGGGACATGATTGATCAGGTGTCGGGCGTGCTGCGCGAGCTGAATGTGGGGGCAGAGCGGATCCACAGCGAGCATTTCAGGGATGACGGGGGCGGCCAAGCGGACGCCATTGCCGGAGTGGATGCTGTGAGTGAGGCCCAGGGCCGCGACACGGCGCGGGTCACCGTCCTCATGGACGGCCGCCATCGCACATTCATCATGCGGATGAACGACGACACGGTCCTTGATGCAGCCGCGCGCGCGGGCCTCGAACTGCCGTTCTCGTGCCGCGCCGGTGTGTGCTCCACGTGTCGCACGAAGGTCATCTCTGGTGAAGTGGAGATGGCCCAAAACTACGCGCTCGAGGACTGGGAGCTGGAGCAAGGCTACGTGCTCGCCTGCCAGTCGCGGGTCAAGACGCCGACTCTCGAGCTCGACTACGACGAGAAATAAACCATGAGCTACCAGCACATCCTGTTCGACATCAACGGCGGCGTTGCGCGGCTGACGCTCAATCGACCTGACCGATTGAATAGCTTCAACACGGTCATGCACGCCGAGGTTCGAGAAGCGTTGGGGAGCCTCAAGGGCGGCGACGCTCGAGTGCTGGTTGTCACCGGGGCGGGTCGGGGGTTTTGCGCGGGTCAGGATCTCGGCGATCGTGCGGTTGCGCCCGGCGGTACCGCTGCCGACTTGGGTGAGTCCATCGAGAAGAACTACAAGCCGCTGGTGCTGGCTCTGCGTTCGCTGCCGATGCCTGTGATTGCGTCGGTCAATGGCGTCGCTGCTGGTGCTGGCGCGAACATCGCGCTCGCATGCGACATTGTGATCGCAGCGCGCTCTGCGAGCTTTGTGCAGGCGTTTTCGAAACTGGGGCTGGTGCCTGATTCGGGTGGGACGTGGTCATTGCCGAGGCTCATCGGAAATGCTCGCGCCATGGGGCTGGCGTTGCTGGGGGACAAGCTGCCTGCCGAGCAGGCTGCCCAGTGGGGTCTCATTTGGCGGTGCGTGGAGGATGCGGAGTTGGCGTCGACTGTCGACACGCTCGCGACGCAACTCGCGGCGGCTCCTACTCGTGGTTTGGCGCGGACGAAGCAGGCGTTGTACGAGGGGTGGGGACGGACGCTGGAGGAACAACTCGACATCGAACGCGATTATCAGCGCGAACTGGGTTACACCGCCGATTACGCGGAAGGGGTTGCGGCGTTTACGCAGAAGCGGCCTCCACAGTTCACGGGGCGTTGAGGACGCGCGATGGCGTCGGCTGATGAATCTCGCGAGCCTGCGCTGGCGCCTGTTGAGGCGCAGCGAATTGCAGAGCGGGCGCCGGAGACTTTGGCGGTGTCGGGCCACGCCGTTGATGGGCAGCGGCTGGCAGAACGCGCCGGGGAAGCCCTCTTCGCCCGGGACACCACGGCGATAATGTTGGGGATCCGCATCGCTGATGTAAGACCCGGCGGTGCGCGAGTGACCATGACCGTGCGGCCTGACATGGTAAACGGTCACCGTTCATGTCACGGCGGGCTGATATTCACGCTTGCGGATAGTGCATTTGCGGTCGCCTGCAACTCACGCAATGAAAGAAGCGTGGCGGCTGCCGCGACGATCGACTTCCTGTCGCCGGCATTCGAGGGCGACGAACTGTCAGCCGAAGGCACCGAGCAATGGCACTCGGGACGCACCGGCATCTACGAAATCAAAGTTACCAATCAACGCGGGGAGCTGATCGCGCTCTTCCGCGGCCGCTCGCATCGAATTGGCGGTGCGGTCACGACGGACTAATGGATATGCAATTACAGAGTTTCGCTGCAGAAAAATGGCAATCGGGCAGTCGTGATGGCGTCGCTCTTCGTGATGCGACGACGGGGGCTGTCGTCGCCAACTCCTCGGCTGAAGGGCTGGATTACCGGGCGATGCTCGAGCACGCTCGGCGGGTGGGTGGGCCCAACCTTCGCAAGCTCACGTTTCACGAGCGCGCGGGGCTCATCAAGGCATTGGCAAAGAGCCTCGGCGACCACAAAGACGAGTTTTACAAACTCTCCTACGCGACAGGGGCCACCAAAAGCGACTCCTGGATCGATATCGACGGCGGCATCAGCACGTTGTTTGTCTACGCGAGCAAGGGAACGCGCGAGCTGCCCAACAGCCGCGTATATGTTGATGGCAATGTTGAAGGCCTGTCGAAGACAGGCGGGTTCGTTGGCCAGCACATCTATGTACCGCTGGAAGGCGCGGCCGTACACATCAACGCCTTCAACTTCCCCGTGTGGGGGATGCTCGAAAAGCTGGCTCCCGCATTGCTTGCCGGAGTTCCCTCGATCGTAAAGCCGGCCACGGCCACCTCGTACCTGACTGAGAAAGTGGTCCGCCACATCGTGGCGTCGGGGATTCTCCCCGAAGGTGCGCTGCAACTCATCTGCGGCGGGGTCGGCGACCTGTTTGATCATCTCGATTGCCAGGACGTCGTGTCATTTACCGGCTCGGCATCGACGGCACAGAAGCTGCGGCAGCATCCCGCCATTATTGGGAATTCCGTCCGCTTCACTGCGGAGACGGATTCACTCAATTCGTCGGTACTCGGGCCCGATGCGGTGGCGGGTACGCCGGAGCTCGATCTGTTTGTGCGCGAAGTCGTTCGCGAGATGACGGCGAAGGCAGGCCAGAAGTGCACGGCGATTCGTAAGGCGATTGTGCCGAAGGCGCAGGTTGCCGATGTGTTGGACGCGCTCAAAACTTCCTTGGGCAAGATTGTCGTCGGCGACCCACGCCTGGAGGAAGTGCGAATGGGACCGTTGGCCTCACTTGGGCAGCGCCGTGAGGTTCGGGAGCAGCTTGCGAAACTCCAGCGCGAGGCCGAGGTTGTCTATGGCGGTGGACGCGAGAGTGCGCTGATCGGGGCTGACGCGGAGAAGGGGGCTTTCATGTCGCCGACGCTGTTGCTGTGCCGTGATAGTTCGTCGGCTCGTGAGATCCATTCTGTTGAAGCCTTTGGGCCGGTGTGTACTGTTGTTCCATATGACGATGTTGACTCGGCGGTCGCGCTTGCTCGCCGCGGAGGAGGTAGCCTCGCGGGTTCAGTTTTCACGGCAGACGATTCAGTCGCCGCCCAACTCGTATTGGGACTGGCACCGTTTCATGGGCGAGTGCTGGTTGTAAATCGGGATTGCGCGAAGGAGTCCACCGGGCACGGGTCGCCGTTGCCGCACTTGGTGCATGGGGGGCCCGGTCGTGCAGGCGGTGGCGAAGAGTTGGGCGGTATTCGCGGCGTCCTACACTACATGCAGCGTACAGCGGTACAGGGTACGCCGAGTGTGATCACGGCCGTTACGGGCCGATGGGTCAAGGGAGCTCAGCAGCTCGATCCGGGCGTGCACCCGTTTCGCAAGGCTTTCGGGGCGCTGCAGATTGGGGATACATTCAATTCAGGTGAGCGCGAAGTTACGATCGAGGATATCGAGCGTTTTGCCGAATTGTCGGGAGACAAGTTCTATGCCCACATGGATGAGGTGTCGGCACGGCGCAACCCTTTGTTTGGCGGACGTGTTGCGCACGGATATTTCCTGGTTGCGGCGGCGGCGGGCCTGTTTGTGGACCCGCCATACGGCCCGGTGCTGGCCAACTACGGTATCGACAACCTGCGATTCACCAAGCCGGTGAAGCCTGGTGACCGGATCAAGGTGCGTTTGACGTGCAAGGAGAAGACTTTGCGCGCGGACAAGGGATTCGGTGAGGTGCGTTGGGATACGGAAGTCACTAATCAGAACCGTGAATCTGTGGCGAGTTACGATGTGCTCACCATGGTCAGCGAGAAAAGCGTCCCGGACGCTTGAGCCAACCCGATGTCAACCGATGCGGCCGCGACGATTCCACTCCAATCCTATCAGGAGCGCTTTCCCAGCCTGACGTTTGGGCAACCGGAGGCGGGCGTGCTCGAGATCGTCATCTCGAACCCGAAACACCTCAACGCGGCCGATGCGAGCATGCATCGCGATCTGGCGTCAGTGTGGCGGGACATCGATATCGACGATGCCGTGAACGCCGTGCTGGTGCGCGGCGACGGCGATCACTTTTCCTCGGGCGGGGATTTCTCGCTCATTGAGAAGATGATCGCCGATGATGCGACGCTGATTCGCGTTTGGAAGGAGGCAAGCGATCTGGTCTACAACCTGATCAACTGCTCCAAGCCGATTGTTTCGGCGATTCGCGGAACGGCTGTGGGGGCCGGGCTGGCTGTGGCGTTGCTGGCCGACATTTCGGTGGCGGGCCGCGATGTGAAAATCATCGATGGCCACACTCGACTTGGGGTCGCTGCCGGCGACCACTCCATCATTATTTGGCCGCTCCTGTGTGGGCTCGCCAAGGCGCGGTACTACCTGCTGACCAACGAGCCGCTCACGGGGGAAGAGGCTGAGCGCATTGGACTCGTGGGTCGGTGCGTTCCCAACGACGAGGTCTATGCGACCGCCTTGGGCGTGGCTCGCAAGTTGACTCAAATGAGTCCCAGCGCGGTCCGGTGGACCAAGCACGCGCTGAACAATTGGCTGCGGCAGGCGGGTCCCAACTTCGATACCAGCCTGGCGCTGGAATTCCTCGGCTTCAGGTTGAGCGATGTGAAGGCGGGGTTGGAGGCGGTCAGGAACCGCAAAAAGCCCAAGGGCTGATTGGGAGGGGTGCGGGCTCCCGATGGCCCCCGAGGTGGGCTCCCGACGCGAGTCCAGCGCAGCCCCGATGCGGTCCCCAGCGCGGGCTGCCGGCACGAGCCCCAGCGCGGTGCGGGCCAGGGGCTTCCGACGCGGGCCCAAGAGCGAGCCCCGGCACGAGCCCCACCGCGGCGCGGGTTAGGGGCTTGCGGGGCGGGTGCCGACTGCTTGCAAAGACGACAGCAGCACCGCTATGCGCTAGATTTACCTCGGTGCCATCCGGAACGCATGCCCGCGCGTCGACACAGCCTTCACCAACACCCACACGCTCATCCCGCTCTTCAAATCCAACGCCTCAACAGCTCCTCGCGTTACGCGCGACAATACGTTGATGCCCCCAACGTCAACGGTGACTAGTCGGGCGTCGTCCTCATCGTCAACCACGCTGGCGACAACTCCGCGAAGCTGATTTCGAACACTGAGTCCCCGGGGCTCCTCGGTCCCCAAGATGATGTCCCGCGCCAGAAGTTGCACCCTCACGTGGTCGCCGACGCTTACGCGGTTAACGCTGACATTCAGCGACCCGGACCCGACCCGCAGCTCGGCCATTCCACACGACTGATCCACGGTCGTAACAACTCCGTCGACGACGGCTCCCACGGAATCGGGTCCGACGATTGCCCGCAGCTGTGGCAGCAGGCTGACCTCACTCAGCGATCCCTGAGCAACTACGCGACCAGCATCCATCAGCACGACATGGGTGGCCAGTTGTAACACCTCATCGAACTGGTGGCTCACGTAGACCATTGGAATCGACAGGTTGTCGCGTAAGCGCTCGAGGTAGGGCAGAACTTCCTCCCGGCGTGCGGCATCGAGCGCTGCCAGGGGCTCATCGAGGAGCAGCATGCCAGGCTGCGACAGCAGAGCGCGTCCCAGGCTCACGCGTTGCCGTTCGCCACCGGATAGTTGGTAGGGTTGGCGCTGCAACAGGCGCTCCAGGCCGAGCAGCTGGACGATTTGGTCAAATCCGATCGTCTGCTGACGGGCGCGCGTGCGCTTCAGGCCGTACTGAAGATTTCGCAGCACGCTCATGTGCGGAAACAAGCGGTCGTCCTGGAATACGTAACCGATGCGCCGCTCTTCCGGCGGTACGGAAATCCCAGTTGCCGTGTCAGCTAGCACGTGGCCATCCAACTCGACGTGGGCTTCATCGGCCGCCAACAGGCCCGCGATGATGTTGATGGTGGTTGTCTTGCCGCACCCGGACCGGCCGAACAACGCGACTACACCGGGAGTGGGCGCTTCGAACTGGGCGTCCAGTGCGAATCCGTCGCGTCTTTTGGCTACTTTGACTTTCAGCATCGGGCGGGCGCTCAGCGACCAACCAGGTGGCGTGCACGGCGCGCGAGCACCTCTGCCAGCAGCAGGCCAATGAGCCCAAGTACAAACGACATGATCGCCAGCCGGAGTGCCTGATCGTCGCCGCCAGGGGATTGAATTGCCGTGTAGAGCGCCAATGGAATGGTGCGTGTGATCCCCGGTATGTTCGATGCGAAGGTGATCACCGCGCCGAATTCGCCGAGTCCGGCCGCGAAGGCCGTGACGGCGCCGGCGATCACGCCCGGCAGCATCAGTGGCAGAGTGATTGTTAAGAACCGGTCGAGTGGCTTGGCCCCGAGGGTTCGTGCGGCTGCTTCGAGGCCCGGATCAACGTTCTCCAGTGCCAAGCGAATGGACCGGACCATGAGAGGGAACGCCATCACCGCTGTTGCGAGCGCGGCGCCCGCTGTTGTGAATGCGAGTTGGATGCCCAAGTGATTGTGGAGCCAGCCGCCTATGGGGCCGTTGTTGCCGAAGAGAAGTAGCAATACATAGCCGAGAGCGACGGGTGGCAGGACGAGCGGCAGGTGTACGAAAGCGTCGAGGAGCCATCGCCCTGCGAATCGGCCCCTGGTGAGTAGCCACGCGATGAGGACGGCAAACGGCAAGCTGAAGAGCACGCTGCGGGCGGCGACGTTGAGACTCAGGCGAAGAGCATCGAGCTCGTCAGCGGTCAGGTGCATAGCTGCATCGCGAACGTAACCTTTGGTTCATGGGGCGGGCGGACTTTCGCACGCCGGGCCCGGGATCGGCCAGCGGTGCCGCGGCCGGTGGGCGATATACCCCGGTGAATATACCGGGGTGCGATAGGGACAGCTTGTCGCGGGGCTGCCGGCGAGGCGAGCGATGCAGTGCCACCGCGCGGGCGCCTAGCGTTTGGGCGCCGCGCCGAGCGATGCGCGCCGCAGACCCGCCACCAGTGCCCGTGCCGCTGGGGCGGCCCATCAGCGTGCGCCGCTCCTGCCGCGACTCCGGCAGCCGGGGGGACCTCCGCTCCCACCAGCACCCTCACTTGACTCCTAAGCGTTTGCCCTCACCTCGTTTAAACGCTTCTTATGGGAGGTTGGGCGAAGCCCACCACAAACGCACATGAGCATCGATCGCCAATTTGGCTGGATGTGGGCCCAGGCCTGTGAGCTCCTGGACCGGGCAGACCGCATGCAGCGCGGATTTGTCCGTTACGTCGGACCGAGCGCAGATGCGGCGGTCAGGGCGGATGCAGCCGTTTGGGAACCGCCGGTGGACATCCAGGAGACACCAGGAGGGCTGCAGTTCGTGTTTGCCCTGCCGGGCGTCAACGCCGATCACATCGAAGTGAGCCTGGAGCCGAATGCACTCACCGTGAGTGCGATTCGTCCGGCCCGGTTGGGTAGCTCGGATTCGGTGATCCGCCGTATGGAAATTCCACACGGACGCTTTCTACGACGAATTGCCCTGGCTGGAGCCCGGCTCCGGTTGGGTGATACCCGTTACGTGAACGGTTGTCTCGAGGTCCGGCTCGTCAGAGTTGGCTCAGGCACCGGCGATAATCGAGGACAAGAGTAGTCATGGCCGAAACATTCAACGCAGCTTCATCCCCGCAGAACGAGTCTCTGCTCCAGCCAGGCGACGTGATTCCGGTCATCGCCATGCGAAACGTGGCGCTCCTCCCGGGCATCGTGGTTCCGATCACGCTCGGCCGCGAGGAGAGTCTCAATGCGGCACAGGAGGCTGTGCGCAGCGGGAAGAAAATCGGTTTGCTGTTGCAGCACGATTCTGCCGTCGAGAAACCAACGTCACACGATCTTCATCAGGTCGGTGTGCTGGCGACCGTCGTTCGTTATGTAACCGCGCCGGATGGAACGCATCATCTCGTAGCGCAGGGTGAGGGTCGGTTCCGCGTCAGAGAGTTTGCTCACGAGCGGCCGTACTTCGCCGCCAGCATTGAGTCTCTGTCCGAAACAAACACGACCGGACCACAGATCGACGCCCGTGCGGAGGTCCTGAAGACTCGCGCGATCGAGGCCCTGTCGCTGTTGCCGCAGGTTCCCGGCGAACTGGCGCGGACGATTCAGTCTATTGACTCGCCCAGCCGGCTGGCCGACCTGATCATCAGCTTCATGGACGTGAAGGCCCAGGAAAAGCAGGAGATGCTGGAGACGCTGGACCTGCAGGAGCGCCTGGACAAGGTGCTCAAGCTGCTGGCCAACCGGCTCGAGGTCCTGAAGATCACTCGCGACATCACCGAGCAGACGCAGTCTGCATTGGGCGAGCGTCAGCGCGAGGCCGTGTTGCGTGAGCAACTGCGGCAGTTGCAGAAAGAGTTGGGCGACGACGGGGACTCCAGCGTCGAAATTGACGAGTTGGAGAAGTCGATCGAGAAGGCTGCCATGCCGACCGAAGTGGCCGAGCATGCGCGCAAGGAGCTCAAGCGGCTGCAGCGGATGAACGAGGCGAGCCCGGAGCACGGGATGGTGCGAAGCTATCTCGACTGGCTCGTTACGCTTCCGTGGTCGGTTACTGACGTCGAGGACATCGATATTGAGCGAGCGCGTCGCATTCTTGACGAGGACCACTATGGTCTCGACAAGGTGAAGCGCCGGATTCTCGAGTATCTCGCCGTGCGCAAGCTGAACCCTCAAGGTCGCAGCCCGATCCTGTGCTTCGTCGGACCTCCCGGCGTGGGCAAGACATCCCTGGGGCAAAGCATTGCCCGGGCGTTGGGCTTGAAGTTCCAGCGGGCGAGCTTGGGCGGTGTGCACGACGAAGCGGAAATTCGCGGACATCGGCGGACTTACATCGGCGCGCTCCCCGGCAACATCATCCAGGGTCTGAAGAAGGCAGGTACACGCAATCCGGTGTTCATGCTGGATGAGATCGACAAGTTGAACGCGAGCCACCAGGGCGATCCGTCCTCGGCGTTGCTCGAGGTGCTGGATCCGGAGCAGAACGGGACGTTTCGCGACAACTACATCGCGCAGCCGTTCGATCTGAGCCGGGTGCTGTTCATTGCGACTGCCAATGTCCTGGAGACGATTCCCGGACCGTTGCGGGATCGTATGGAGATCATTCAGCTCACCGGTTACACGGAAGAGGAGAAGCTGCAGATCGCGCGACGTTACCTCGTTCAACGTCAGTTGAAGGCCAACGGCATGACTGACGCACAGGTCGATGTCACCGACGCGGCTCTGAAGCTAGTGATCCACGAGTACACGCGCGAGTCAGGTTGCAGAAACCTGGAGCGCGAGATCGGTGGTCTGTTGCGGCGAGCGGCGATGAGAATTGCGGAAGGTAAAGCCATTTCCGTGAAGATCGATGCTGGCGACGTTCCGGATATCCTCGGACCGACGCGCTTCGAGAACGACGTGGCTCAGCGTACGTCGGTACCCGGAGTTGCAACGGGCCTGGCTTGGACACCAGTCGGCGGAGACATTCTCTTCGTAGAGTCGGCGAAGTTGCCCGGTAACGGGAAGCTGATCCTGACGGGACAGCTTGGCGATGTCATGAAGGAGAGTGCGCAAGCGGCACTCAGCCTCGTGAAAGCGCAGGCAGTCGAGTTCGGGATCGATCCGAATCAGTTCGAGCACAGTGACATTCACGTGCACGTTCCCGCGGGGGCAATCCCCAAGGACGGCCCGAGTGCTGGCGTGGCGATGTTCATCTCGCTCACTTCATTGCTGAGAGGCAAGGCTGTGAGGCCGGATGTGGCAATGACTGGCGAGATCAGCCTGAGAGGGCTCGTCCTGCCGGTTGGCGGCATCAAGGAGAAGATGATCGCAGCAGCGCGGGCGGGTATCCGCAAGGTGATTCTGCCGGCGCGTAACAAGCGGGACCTCGAGGACATTCCGCAGAGTGCGAAAGCGCTTCTCGAGTTTGTCTGGGTGGAGCACGTGTCCCAGGCGCTCGAAGTGGCTTTGGGATCGCAGGATGGTGAGAAGGGCACGGCCGAGAAGGCCGCTGCCGGCAAGGTCGAGAAGGACCAGCCGGAGATGTCCGCGGCCTGAAACTAGCCGAAGGCGGACTTGTTGGCCGGGCGGTGATCACTCTTCGCAGTGGAACCCCCGGCCTCTTGTACTTCAGCGGCATTCACATCTTCTGCAGGGGCGTCACTCGCAGCAGGTTCCGCAACCTCGTCTGCACCGTTCTGCTCCAAACCCTCCGAAACCGAAGGATCAACTTGACAGGCCGCAACTACCCGGTTGCCTTCGGCGCTGACATAGGGGATCGATCCATTTCCATACAAGTCCTGGCGGGTGTTGTGCAGCCAGCGCTCGATGTGAACGCTGAATCGTTCAACGGCTTCGGCCCGCAGTGAATCCGAAGCGGCATCCCCCAGTGCCATCTCCTTCGCGGTGGAGAGGTGGTACCACCATTGGAGCCGATCCAGGCGGCCGTCCGCCCGAACGTACGGCAACGTAATAGAGAAACGACGCCCATTGCGCGTCGGAGTCGTTTCCGCGAATGCAAAGTAGTCTTGAAGCGCCTGCGGCAGGTCGATGCTTGCCATTTATTATTCCGGGATCGACGATCGTCCCGATCATAACTGTTCCCGCTTAGCGACACTAGCCAGACGCAACCGGCGAAACAGTGCCGGCGCCGCGGAGCGGCGGTGAAGCAAGCGGTTCTTACGCTACGAGCGCTTTATCGAGGGAAATCGGCGGGCGGGGTGTGGGATTGCCCGCATGGGGTGCAAGCCCTTTCTGTTCCAACCACTCGCGATTAAATAGTCGCGACTGATACTTTGCGCCGCCGTCACACAAAATGGTGACAATGGTGTGCCCGCGGCCCAGTTCCAGTGCAACACGCACGGCCGCGGCAACGTTGATGCCACTCGTGCTGCCCAGGAACAGGCCTTCCTCGCGCAGCAGGCGATAAACAAATCGAACCGTGTCCGCATCCTCAACGTGAATCGCATCGTCAATCGGCGCGTCCTTCAAGTTCGCGGTGATTCGAGCGATGCCGATGCCTTCGGTAATTGAGCCGGAGCCCGTTGATTTGAGTGCACCGTTGCGAACGTATTCGAACAAGCTGCTTCCGGGTGGATCTACGAGCACCGTGCGAATCGCGCGACGACGAGACTTGAGGTACTCGGACACTCCCGCAAACGTGCCACCAGTTCCTGAGGCTGCGGTAAACGCATCGACGCGCCCATTGGTCTGCGTCCAGATTTCGGGGCCGGTTGTCTCGCGGTGAGCCTGACGGTTGATCGTGTTGTCAAACTGATTAGCCCAAATCGCGTTCGGTAGCGAAGCGGCCAGGCGCTGTGCGACCTTTTGATACTGATTCGGGTTGCTGTACGGAACGGTGGGAACCTTGTGAACCTCGGCTCCCAATGTTTCGAGCAAACTGTATTTCTCGGGCGATTGATTGTCGGGCATCACAATGACACAGCGATAGCCGCGAGCATTGCACACGTGCGCGAGCCCGATGCCCGTGTTGCCGGCGGTGCCTTCGACGACGGTTCCCTTCGGCGGAAGTTCTCCGCTTTTCTCGGCGGCGAGGACGATGGCCCGCGCGGCGCGATCCTTTACTGAACCGCCCGGGTTCATGAATTCGGCCTTGGCGAGAATCTCACAACCCGTCTCTTCACTCACACTGCGCAGCCTGATCAAAGGCGTATTGCCCACCGCGCCCGAGAATCCATCCGAAATGCTCATGCTAAAGCCCCGAGTTCAGAACCAATCAGCGAATCAGCCGCCGCAAGTGCGGTGACGTCTCCAACAATCAACAACGCGGGCGGCGCAACTTTGGCCGCTTGCACCGTGCTCACAATCGTCTCCAGCGTGCCCCGCAATGTACGCTGCTCCGGAAGCGTGGCTCGCTCGACTACTGCCACAGGATGGTCCGCCGGTGCTCCAGCGGCCTGCAACTTGGCGACGATCTGCGGCAGGTGTCCAACACCCATGTAAAACACGACCGTCTGCCGTGCTCCCGCAAGAGAATTCCAGTCGAGCGATTCGTCGTCGAGAACGTGACCTGTGACAAACGTGACACTCTGGGCGAGTTTCCGATGAGTCAACGGGATGTTCGCGGATGCCGCAGCTCCGAGCGCAGCGGTGATTCCGGGCACCACGACGTAAGGAATACCGTGTGCAGCCAGCACCTCGATCTCCTCACCGCCGCGCCCGAAAATAAAGGGATCACCCCCCTTCAACCGAGCAACACGCAACCCCAGCCGCGCATAGTGCACCAGCAACTCGTTAATGCGCTCCTGGGTCGTATGATTCCCAGGCTGCTTACCAACGAACACTCGCTCAGCTTCGCGACGCGCCCGCTCCAGCACGGCGGCGGGGACCAACCGGTCGTAAAGGATCACGTCCGCCTGCTGTAACAGTTGCAGCGCGCGCAGCGTGAGCAAGTCCGGGTCGCCGGGGCCGGCACCTATGAGGTAACACTCGCCCAAACCAAGAGCGCCCGTACCTGACGAGCGGGTCAGATTGGTCGTTCGCAACTCGCGTTCGAATTCCTTCCCAGCTGCAACCTCGTCGCCCGCAAAGATGCGAGCACCAACGACGCCGCCGACAATCCTCTCCCAGAACGAGCGACGCGCAGCTGTCCGCAGCGCTCGCTTCACGGCTTTACGTCTGTCGCCCATAAATCGAGCCAGCGCGCCGAGTCGTGCGGGGAGGAGGGCTTCCATTTGCGCGCGAATGCGGCGTGCCAGAACGGGCGCCTGGCCACCAGAGCTGATGGCAATCAGGATCGGTGACCGGTCGACAATGGCAGGGAAAATGAATGTCGAAATTGCGGGATCGTCGACCACATTCACCGGGATGTTCTGCTCACGAGCGGCGGCCGATACGGCGGCGTTTACCTCAGTGACTCCGGTCGCCGCGATGACGGCCGCGGCGCCGGTGACATGCTCAGAAGCGAAGACGGTCTCGAGGTGTTGCACCTCGCCCTGGGTCGCGAGCTCACGCAGCTCATCGACCAATTCGGGCGCGACAATCGTTATTTGCGCGCCGGTTCTGCGCAGTAGGTCAACTTTGCGGGCGGCAACGCGACCGCCACCGACGACGAGTACTGGCCGCGCTTGCAGCTGAAGAAAGATGGGAAGGTAGTCCATGCCAGGACGGAAGCCTCTCAGGCCTGTGCTGCTACCTGACGAATTCTCGGATGTAAGCCGCATTCACGGGACTCGGGTTGTTCCCACCACCAGCGGCCCGCACGCCGACTCTCGCCGGGTTGTATCGCGCGTGTGCAAGGCGAGCAGCCGATGCTGGGAAACTGGCGATCATGCAGCAGATTGTACGGCAGCTTCCGGGCACGGATGTACTGCCATATCTGCTCTTCAGTCCAGTCCAGCAACGGACTCACCTTGTGCAGCCCGTTCTCAGCGTCCCATTCGACCGGCTTCGCCAGGGCTCGCGTCGCAGATTGCTCGCGGCGCACGCCGGTCACCCATGCACCATAACCTGCTATGGCGCGCTTGAAGGGCTCCATCTTGCGGATCCGGCAGCACGCCATACGTGCCTCCAGGCTGTGGTAGAAGCCGTTTATGCCCTGATCTTCCACCAGGGCCTCCAGGGCCGCCACATCGGGGTGGACGACCCCGATCTTGCGTTGGTAGCGCCGCTGCAGCCTTTCGAGCACCTCGTAGGTCTCTTCGTGTAGCCGGCCCGTATCGATGCTGAAAATGTCGATGGCAGGAACATGGGTCCAGATGAGGTCCGTCAGCACCATCGCCTCGGCGCCCAGGCTGTTCGAATAAACCACCCGGCCGTAGTCCCGCACCGCGGCGAGCAGTTGCTGGCGCGTGGCAACGGCCTTCTGTTCCAGCTCGAGTGTCAGTACCTCTCCCATCGTCAAACTATAGGGACTGCCTCATCCGGTCCAAACGAAGCGATTCATCTGAGGGGTAACCGAGCGGTTATAAACGCCCCGGACATAGGCACCCAGGACATAGACACGGATGGGCTGATTACAGGCCGGTACTGCGTTAGTCTTGCAGGATGAAATTGCACCAGTTGCGTTATCTCGCGGCAGTAGCCCAGAGCGGTCTCAACATCACGGCGGCTGCCCAGAAGCTGCATACCTCGCAACCCGGCGTGAGCAAGCAGATCAAGTTGCTCGAGGATGAGCTCGGGTTCCAGATCTTCGTACGCGAGGGCCGCAACCTGACGCGGATCACGCCGGCGGGTCAGCAGGTGATCGACCGTGCGCTGCGAATCCTCCAGGAGGCGCAGAGCATTCGGGACCTGTCGACGGAGTTGCGGGACGAGGGCAGGGGAAGCCTCTCCATCGGGACTACACACACGCAGGCGCGATATGTACTCCCGGATGTGATCCGCCAGTTCAGGGGGCGGTATCCGAATGTGCGGCTGAATTTGCACCAGGGAACCTCTGAGCAGATTGCGGAGATGGTTGCGCATGATCGGATTGACTGCGCTATTGCCACGGGGTCGCAGCAATTGTTTGGCGATCTGACGCTGCTGCCTTGCTACCACTGGCATCGGACTGTCGTGGTGCCGAAAGACCATCCCCTGGCGAGCGGCGGAAAACTCACGCTGAAGGCTTTGGGGGCCTATCCAATCATCACGTACACGTTCAGCTTTGCCGGCCCTTCCTCGCTCCAGGAGGCGTTTGCAAAGACGGGACTAACACCGAACGTGGCCATCACCGCACGGGATGCGGACGTCATCAAAACGTATGTCCGGTTGGGCCTGGGCGTGGGAATCGTGGCTCACATGGCGATCGATCAGGACGACATGGACCTGAAGGCAATCGATGCCGCGCATCTATTCCCCGCACATACAACCTGGCTGGGGTTCAGGCGCGGGACGCTGTTGCGCAAATACATGTACGAGTTTGCGCAGTTGCTGGCGCCCCACCTGGATCGGCGGTTGATTGACCGCGCGCACCGCGCTGCCACCCCGGAGGAGGTGGCGGGATTGTTCGAGGGGATAGAGTTACCGGAGCGGTGAAGCGCCGCCGGCACGCGCGAGGCCCATGAGCCGGTGGCGCCGCCTCAGCCCGCCGCGGCCCGATCGAAGGCAGCGACTCAGCCGGTGGCGAAAAACCGCTGTTGCCTGATCGAATCCAGCGGCTCTGCCGGCTGATACGCCACATCGTAGCGCTCGAAAGCCCGCAGCGCCTCTTCGACCTTCTGTCCGGGCGCGAGCTCAAACGCGTCGAAGCCGCAGCGGGCCATGATGAAGAGCAGGTCCTGCTTCACCCCGGCACCCACCGCCCGCAACTCACCTTTGAACTCGAATCGGGAGCGTAGTAATCGCCCCTGGGTATATCCGCGACCCTCGCCCGCCGAGGGAAACTCAGCCGCAATGAGTGCCAGGCGTGAAACGTCCTCGCCCAGATCTTCAACAGCATCTGCCGGTGAGAGGCGCACGCCCAGGCGGCCGCCATAGTCGCGCCACTGGGCGATGTTGGTACGGAGCTCCGCAAACGGAACGATCAGGGCGGGGCGGGCGGCTACATCAACGCCTTCCTCGCCAAGATATCGCCAGTCGTCCTGGACGACCTCGCGCTGTTCCAGGGCGCCGACGTTAAGCCGCTTCACAATGGGTCGCATACGCGCCCTCCTTGAAGGGTTTCACGCCGATGCGGCGGAATGTTTCGATGAAGCGCTCGCCGTCTTCGCGCTCGGAGCGGTAGACCTCGACGATGCGTTCGATAGTTGAGGCCACCTCAGCCTGCGCGACCGACGGTCCAATGACCTGGCCGAGCGAAGTGGAGCCGTTGACCGAGCCGCCGAGCGTAATCTGGTACCACTCTTCGCCGTGCTTATCGACGCCGAGAATGCCGATGTGCCCGACGTGGTGATGGCCGCACGCATTCATGCACCCGGACATCTTGATCTCAATGTCGCCGAGATCGTAAAGATAGTCGAGGTCGTCAAACTGCTGCTGAATCTGGTTCGCGACTTTCAGCGTGCCGGCATTCGCCAGGCTGCAGAAATCCAGTCCCGGGCAGGCAATCATGTCCGTGAGCGTGCCGATGTTGGGCATCGCGAGTCCGAGCTTGCGAAGCTCCTGCCAGACGCCGTACAACTCGCTCTGCTTCACATCAGCCAACAGCAGATTCTGTGTGTGGGTGACCCGGACCAACCCAAAACTCACACGGTCGGCGAGGGCGGCTACCGCCTCCATCTGTCCGGAGCTCATGTCACCGGGGTTCTGTCCGTGCGCCTTCAGTGAAACGAAGGCCGCGCGATAGCCCGAAACCTTGTGAGGGCGGGTGTTGTAGCGATACCAGGCCTGGAACTCGGGCTCGCGGCCCGCGGCCGCATCGATGTTCGGCAACGACTCGTAAGCCGGAGGTTTGAAGAACGAGCGCACACGCTCGACTTCGGCAGCCTCGATGCGTGGAGAAATATCCTTCGCGGCCCGCCACTCGGTCTCGACCTGATCGCGAAAACGGGCGATACCCACCGCTTTCACGAGAATCTTGATGCGTGCCTTGTGGATGTTGTCCCGGCGCCCGTAGCGGTTGTACACGCGCAAAATGGCATTGAGATACGACAGCAGATCCGGCAGAGGCAAAAACTCGCGAATGACCTGTCCGATGATGGGGGTACGGCCGAGGCCACCGCCGACGAGCACCTGGAAGCCGATGTTGCCCTGGGCATCGCGCCGCAGATGCAGACCAACATCGTGCACCTCGGAGGCGGCACGATCTTCCGGCGAGCCCGTCACCGCGATCTTGAACTTGCGCGGCAGGTAGGTGAATTCGGGATGCAGGTTCGCCCACTGGCGAATGATCTCGCAATACGGCCGCGGGTCATCAGTCTCATCCTGGGCAATGCCTGCCAGGTGATCGGCTGTGACGTTGCGAATGCAATTGCCGCTGGTCTGGATCGCATGCATCTGCACGGTCGCCAGGTCTGCGAGAATGTCGGGAACATCCTCCAGCCTGGGCCAGTTGAGCTGCAGGTTCTGGCGGGTGGTGAAATGTCCGAAGCTGCGGTCATAGCGATGCGCTATGTCGCCAAGCTTGCGCAATTGCTGGGTGCTGAGCAGGCCGTAAGGGATCGCGATCCGCAGCATCGGCGCGTGGCGCTGAATATAGAGGCCATTGCGAAGCCGCAGCAGCTTGAACTCATCGTCGGTCAGCTCGCCCGCCAGAAAGCGGCGCGTCTGGTCACGGAACTCGGCTACGCGCTGGTCTACGAAGGCCTGGTCGAGCTGATCGTACTGGTACATGCCGGGAACTATAGGCCGGGGGGCTGTACTGCAAGAAATACCCTTTGGTTGTGTATTCGGCGCCGCCGGTTATGAGCCGGTTACAATGTGGCCATGGGGTCATTGCCAGCCATTCGCGCGAGGTTCACATGCCGGGTCTGTATTACGAGCAATTTGAGGTGGGTCAGCATTTTCAGCATGCCGTCCACCGAACCGTGACCGAGACCGACAATGTGCTCTTCAGCACCCTGACCATGAACCCGGCTGCCCTGCACCTGGACGCCGAGTACTGCAAGTCCTTGCCGTTCGGCCAGCCGATCGTCAACAGCATCTTCACATTGGGGCTGCTGATCGGGCTGTCGGTGTATGACACGACGTTCGGCACGACTCTGGGCAACCTCGGGTGGGAGGAAGTGAAGTTTCCGCGCCCCGTGCTCGTTGGCGACACGCTTCGTGCCGAAACCACAGTGGTCGCGAAACGGGAGAGTCAGTCGCGCCAGGATTCCGGAATTCTGACTTTCGAGCACCGCGCGTTCAATCAGCGCAACGAAGAGGTCGCGGCTTGCAGGCGCGCGGCCCTCATGATGAAGCGGCCCACAACGTGAGCCCAAAAAAGTGAGCAAGTTGTCACCGCCACCCGCAGGCGTGCGGAATGTTTCGCCTCCCTCGAGCACCGAAGGCGCGAATCCGGTTCTGCGCTCGCTGCTCTTTGTCCCCGGTGACAGCGAGCGCAAACAGGCCAAGGCTGTCGACTGCGGCGCGGATGCGCTGCTCCTCGACCTGGAGGATTCGGTTGCTGCAGCGCAATTGCCTGCGGCCCGCCAGCGGGTACGCGAGCTTCTGACAGCGCGCCCGGACCGGTCTCAACAACAGTTGTGGGTCCGCGTAAATGCGTTGTCGAGCGGCATCCTGCTGCAGGATCTCGTCGCTGTTTTTTCCGGCGTCCCGGATGGCATCGTGCTGCCGAAACCGTCTTCCCCCGGCGAAGTCGCCGAAGTCAGCAACTACCTCACGGCTCTCGAGGCACAGGCAGGCCGTGATCTTGGATCAACAAAACTGCTGGTCATCGCTACGGAGACACCGCAGGCGTTACTGACATTGAGCAGCTATGGCCAGGTGTTACCTGCGGGTGAGATGAGTCGGCAGCGACTCGCGGGGCTGACGTGGGGATCCGAAGACCTGTCTGCCGCGATGGGCATCACGCACAAGACCGATCGACAGGGCTCACTCACGTTTACATTCCAGCTGGCACGCTCACTGTGCGTAGTGACCGCAGCTGCATTGGGCGTGCAGGCAATCGACGGTGTTTACCTGGACTTTCGCGATGTTGAGGGATTGAAGCGCGACATCGAGAGCGCACGACGGGATGGGTTTACGGGCAAGCTGGCAATTCACCCCGACCAGGTTGCGCCCATCAACGACGCCTTCATTCCCGGTCCTGCCGAAGTGGAGTGGGCGCAGCGAATCGTCGCTGCGTTCAGCGAGTCACCCGCTGCCGGTGTTATGAGCCTGGACGGCAAGATGATCGACAAGCCACATCTGCTGCAGGCCCGCCGGGTGCTCGAGCTGGCCGGCCGCCGGAAAACCAACTAACTTTGTTTCTCGGGCGGCGGCCCGTTGAAGCGCTCCCAAGTGGAATTCTGCGTTGCCTCATCGCCCGCCTCGTGCTCCGGGCATTCCAGGCGCAGATGCCGGTCGGCCAAGGGTGAGCCGGCCAGGTGACAAAAGTGCGGATGACCTGACTCAGCGGCCCGGAAGGGCTCGAAATGCTGACAGCGCACACACATGCGCGACACCGGCAGCGCCCCGGTCTCCTGCAGACCGTGAATCATCTTCATGGCTGAACGGTAGAAAATTTCTTGTTCGTCAGCGGTTAGCGCGTCAAACGCGTTCAACAGCGGGTCCGGAAGAGCCGCCAGGGCCGTAACGGAACTCTGTCCCTCACTCGTCAACATCAGAGCCAACGCTCGCCCGTCAACTTCACTGCGGCGCTTCAGGATCAGGCCTTTGGATTCCAGCGCACCGACACTGTCTGAGGCCGTAGCGGGGGTAACGCCGAGCTCCCGGGCCAACGCCGACAGAGTGAGGCTCTCACGCCGCGAGGCGACCACGTCGAGGATTCGGCGCTGGGTGGGAGTCAAGCGCTGAACCGCCCACTGGTCCCAGGAGCTGGTGTGAGCAAGGTGGGTGAGACGCCGCAGAGCGCTCGCCAGCGCTTGCGGAAGGGATAGTGACAAGGGGTTAAAATCCAACATAGAAACTATATTAGAACTTCATCGTAACCCTGTCAAGTATAAGGATTTTCTACCTCTCGGGACCCATTTCCAGGAGGTCTTCAGGCGTGTCTATATCAATCGCGGCGCTGGGCATCGGAACCCGCACTACACGGTCCGGATTGCGCTGCAGCAGGACCCTCGCGCCCACATCTCCCCGGAGCGCTGCCAGGTCGGAAAAGGCGGATCGGGGAAAAATCGCCGGCACACCGGTGGTCATTCCATAACGTGCCGCCACGATGTACTCGGGCTGGCGGCGCCAGGCACTCACCAAGCGCTTGAGATCCTCGGCCGTCACGGCGGCCTGATCGACCAGCATCAGAAGAGCAGCGGTGCAGGTGGCAGGCAGGCGGGCAACGCCAGCGCGAATGGAGCTGGCCATCCCTTCACGCCATTCGCGGTTAATCACCACGGAAGCCTGAGAATGCGTCAGCAGCGGTGTGAGCTCTGCGGCGCGGGCTCCGAGAACTATGGTGACTGCAGAGCCTGCAACTTCGGCCGCGCGCGCCACAGCGGTGTGTAGAAGAGGCCGACCAGCCACGCGAGCGAGTTGTTTGGCGGAGCCAAACCGGGTCGAAGCACCTGCAGCCAGAACGATGGCATGCAAACCTTCGCCCGGGTCGGCGCCGACTGTCATGTAGGAATCGTCGCCTTCACACGGCTGTAACGAGCGCGCTCGGCGACGATGGAGTCAGCATCGATTCTGGAGACCGCGCGCCATTCAGTGACAGGCAGATTACGCGCGAGTACCGCATCCAACTTTTCGAAATGTCGGCGTGACGCTTCTGTGAAGGCCGCGAGAAACTCACGGCTCAATCCCGAAGCGAGTTGCGCGACCAGCTCGGGGGCGGCCTCGAAGCGGGTCACCGCGAACGCGAAGTAATCCGTACAGGCTGTTACAAAGTCACCACGCGCTGTCTGCAATTGCGAGCTAGCCTGTGCCACTTCAGCAAAATGCGCGCGCTCAGTCGCGAGTTGTTTGCGAATGATCTGAATTTCGTTCATGCGCTACGCACGACTGTTACGGGGGTATGTACGGGGACTTCAGCGCCATGGACACGCCCGGCGCCGGTATGAACAAACGCGTGAATCTCCGCGACGATGGCCAGCGCAATTGATTCAGGCGACCGCCCGCCGAGCGCTAACCCAACCGGGGCGTGGAGCCGCCGGCGGATTTTGTCAGCGTCTGCTGCGAGATCGCACAGTAGCCGTTCGCGGCGCGCCGCAGGACCGAGCAACCCGATGTACGGAATGCTCGTTGCAGCCAGGGCGCGCAGATACTTCAAATCAGAAGGCAGGTGATGGCTCATCACCACGGCGGCGGAGAATTGAGCCGGCTCGAGCGTGTTGAGCAACTCATCCGGTTGCGCCTGCAACACGCGCTCAGCCAGCGGGAAATGCGTGGGATCCGCATACGCGGGCCGGTGATCCAGCACGGTGACCTTCCAGTTCAGGCGGGCCGCGAAATCAACAACCGGTGCAGCGTCAGGCCCGGCGCCCAACAGCAGCAGCTTCGGGGGCAACGACAGGGGCAGGACAAACAGCCTCCAGCGCGGTGCCGCAGTCTCAAACCAACCGCTGCGGCCGGTGTGCGCGGCTTCAGCGAGCGCCACGTCAACTTCGGGACGTGCCCCGGTCCCGGGCAGAACAACAGTCCCCACCGGTGAGTCGGCGCGCTCCGACTCGACGACGATGCCGGCCGAGGCCGGCTGGTGGCTCGCCAGAGAGTGGGCGAAATGGGCCAGCGGCTGCCAGTCGTCAGCGGTGCTCACCCGGATCAGCAGAATGTGCATCGCCCCTTCACAACCCAGCCCCAGTCCCCAGACGAGGTCATCGCCGCCACGCATGTCATATGTGACGAGTCGGGCTTTCCCCGTGTCGATCACAGATCGCGCGTACTCGGCGAGGTCGCCTTCCAGACAGCCACCCGACAACAAGCCTGCCGAGTCGCCGTTGGCGGCGATGAGCATCAGCGCGCCGGTCTTGCGGTAGGTCGAGCCCGCCGTCTCCACGAGGAGACCCAGGGCAACCGCCCGGCCGGCGGCACGCTCGCGCTCGAACAGGGGAAGAAGGGGACCGAGTAGGGATTCCACTGCTTCGATTATGCCAGCCCCGACCCCCCGTACGGAGCTTCCCGAAAGGATGATGCAGTGTGACCACACAATCGCTACGCGGTCATTGCGTGCACTCGAGCGCGTCAGTAGAGTCGCATCGCTTTTTCTTTACACTTTTCAAATTGTTCCGGGCCCCCATTCGATGTCAATAGTCCCCTCTCCTGGTAAGACCTGGCCGGCCGAACCCTGGGTTGTACACAAGTTCGGAGGGTCGAGCGTCGCCGACGCTGACTGCTTCCGCCGCGTGGCAACCATTCTCGATTCCTTGCCCTCGAAGCGGCTGGGTGTCGTCCTGTCGGCCTGTCGGGGCGTGACCGATGCGCTGCTGCGCCTGGTCGCCCTCGCCGAGGGTCAAGATGACAGTTATCGCAGCGAAATTGCTTCATTGCGCGTGCGGCACGCGGCAATTGCGGAAGCCCTGCTGACGGCACAATCTTCCCGCCTGTACTTGGCGGGGTTTGACCGGGACTGCCACGACCTCGAGGGCATTCTCCATACGGTCAAGCTGACTCGCTCGGCGGCGCAGAATGTCAGTGACCTCATCGCCGGCTACGGGGAGATCTGGTCCACCAAGCTGTTCCACCGCTTCATGGAGGAGCGCTCGGGGCGGAGCGGTCCGTTTCAGTGGATCGACGCCCGCAAGGCCGTGGTGGTGGAGTGGGGACCGCTCGGTCCCGGCATCCAGTGGGCCGAATCCCGTGCCAAGCTGCGGGAGCTGGTGCCCCCGGACTACCAGGGCACGCTCGTGATCACGGGATTCATTGCTTCCGACCGGCGCGGGGTGCAAACCACTCTGGGCCGCAACGGCAGCGATTTCTCGGCCTCCATTTTTGGCGCGCTGCTGGATTCCAGTGAGATTCACATCTGGACCGACGTGGACGGCGTCCTGTCGGCCGATCCGCGGCGGGTGCCTGATGCAACCGTCATCGACTCTCTGTCTTACAACGAGGCGATGGAGCTCGCGTACTTTGGCGCGAAGGTCATCCATCCGCAGACGATGGCTCCGGCTGTCGGCAGCGGCATTCCGATCTGGATCCGCAACACATTTGCACCAGAAAAGGTCGGCACGCTGATTTGTGCCGATCCGAAGTCCGTACTGCCCGTGAAGGGCATCACCAGTATCGAGAAGGTGGCCCTCATCAATCTCGAGGGTGCCGGCATGATCGGCGTTCCCGGCACGGCGAATCGCCTGTTTGGCGCGCTGCGCGAGGAAGGGATCTCCGTGATCCTCATTTCCCAGGGCAGCTCCGAGCATTCCATCTGCTGTGCCATTCCGCAGGATCAGGCAGAGCGGGCCGCTGCCGTTGTCAGAAGCGCGTTCGAGCGCGAGCTGAAGGAAGGCCAGATCCAGGACGTCGACGTCACTCCGGATCTCGCCATTCTCGCTGCGGTCGGCGACGGCATGGCGGGCACGCCCGGCGTTGCTGCGAAGGTGTTCAACGCCCTCGGCAGCACGAGTGTCAACATCAAGGCCATCGCTCAAGGCGCGTCAGAGCGCAACATCTCGGTCGTCATCGACGGAAAGCACGCAACTCGCGCGCTACGAGCGGTGCACGCGGGTCTGTATCTGTCGCCGCACACGATCTCAGTTGGGGTGATTGGCCCGGGCACCGTGGGCCGAGTGCTGCTGAATCAGTTGGCCTCACAACGCGCACGCCTGCAGACGGAAGCCAAGTTGGATTTTCGCGTGCGCGGAATCATGACCTCCAAGCGCATGCTGCTCGCCGAGGGCGGTGTGGTCCTCGAGAGCTGGAAAGAGCAGTTCGACAAGGATTCCACCGCCGCCGATTTCGACCGTTTCATGGAGCACGTGCGTGTCGACTACCTGCCGCACACGGTTCTGATCGACTGCACGGCCAGTGCGGACATTGCCAAACGCTATCCCGACTGGCTGGCCGCCGGCATTCACGTCATTACGCCCAACAAGAAAGCCAACAGCGCCGACATGCCGTTCTATCGTCGCCTCCGGGACGCGCGCAGGGCGGGCTCAGCTCACTACTTGTACGAGACCACAGTGGGTGCCGGTCTGCCGGTGGTGCAGACTCTTCGCGACCTGCGCGAGACGGGTGATGAGATCACCAGCGTGGAGGGAATCTTCTCCGGCACGCTCGCCTACCTGTTCAACACCTATGACGGCCGCAAAGCGTTTTCCGACATCGTGCGCGATGCCCGGCAGCGCGGTTACACCGAGCCGGATCCTCGCGATGACCTGTCGGGGCTCGATGTGGCGCGCAAGCTGATCATTCTCGGGCGCGAAATGGGCCTGGAGCTCGAGATGGCGGACGTCAGGGTTGAAAGCCTGGTACCGGCCGGCCTCGAGAGCGGGTCGATTGACGAATTCATGACACGCCTGCCGCAGCACGACTCCAGCATGAATGACCGGTTGGAGACGGCGCGCTCCAAGGGCAAGGTGCTCCGCTACGTCGGACGTCTGACAGCGGACGGCCAGGCGACTGTTGGCGTCGTAGAGCTGGATTCCAAACATGCGTTTGCCAACATCGCCCTGACCGACAACGTGGTCCGTTTCGCCACGCGTCGTTATTGTGACAATCCGCTGATCGTGCAGGGGCCGGGTGCCGGACCGGAAGTGACCGCGGGCGGTGTGTTTGCTGACCTGCTGCGGCTGGCTGCATACCTGGGTGCACGGCTATGACTACAACCGTTGCGGGCAGCACGGCGGGAGCAACTGCCGGCGGTGCGGCCGGCGCGACCATCGGCGGCCTCGACCGCGCGACGGCGTTTGCCCCAGCCTCGGTTGGCAACGTCGCGATCGGCTTCGACATTCTCGGGTTCGCCGTAGACGCTCTTGGTGACAAGGTAACGGTATCCAGGCGGGCAGAGCCGGGCGTCGAAATCAGCCGGATCCAGGGTATTGCGGGTGAGCTACCCAAAGATCCCACGCGCAACACTGCCGGCCAGGCCCTGCTGGCCATGCAGGAAGCCCTGAAACTGCCGTTCGGCTTCATCATGGAGATCGACAAGGGAATTCCCCTGGGCTCCGGTCTCGGGGGCTCGGCCGCGTCCGCAGTGGGTGCGGTCGTCGCAGCCAATGCCCTGCTGGCCGAGCCGGTCAGCAAGCTCGAGCTGCTGAAATTCGCCATGCAGGGTGAGGCCGTAGCCAGCGGCTCGCTGCACGTCGACAACATTTCGCCGTCGTTGTTTGGCGGGTTGGTGTTGACGGTGGGAATCGACCATCCGCGGGTCAAACAGATCCCGGTGCCGCCCGATGTGCGCGCCGTGATCATGCACCCGCACATGTTTCTGTCGACCAAACAGGCACGCGCCATCCTGAAACGGACCGTGGATCTGTCTGACTTCGTATGGCAGACCGCCAATCTCGCCGGTTTCATTTCCGGGTGTTATACCAACGATCTGGACATGATCCGCGCCTCGCTCGAGGACGTGGTCATCGAGCCCCAGCGCCAGGCACTGATCCCCGGGTTCCAGGATGTTCGGCGCGCGGCGATGGAGGCGGGCGCCCTGGGCTGCTCGATCTCCGGCGCAGGTCCCACCACGTTCGCGTGGGCACGTGAATCCAATGCTTCCGCAGTGCGCGATGCAATGCGAGGCGAATTCGTGCGCAAATCGATTCAACTCGACGAATGGATTGTCGCGATTGAATCGGCAGGCGCGCGCGTAGTTGCATCGTGACTGAAGCCATTCGATTTCAAAGCACCCGCGACTCCTCCACCTCCATCAGTTTCAGCCAGGCGCTCCTGCAGGGCCTGGCGCCGGATGGCGGTTTGTATGTCCCCACAGCGTGGCCCCGCATCGATGTGCAGGCGCTCGCCCGCGAGACCTCGTTGCCGCAGATTGCGGCGCGGCTCATTGCGCCGTTTGTCAGCGGCGATGCGGTCGCAGCGCAGCTGCCCGAAATCACCGCTGAGGCCTTCAATTTCCCGGCACCGCTCGTGCCGCTGGACGAGACGTCCGGCCTCGGGATCCTGGAGTTGTTTCACGGGCCGACGGCCGCCTTCAAGGATTTCGGTGCGCGTTTTCTTGCGGCCAACTTTGCCCGCCTGCGTACACCTGGCGCGCAGCCGCTCACCATCCTGGTGGCTACTTCCGGCGACACCGGTGGCGCCGTAGCTGCTGCCTTTCACGGCAGAGCGGGTATCAATGTCGGCGTGTTGTTTCCGAAGGGCCTGGTTTCCCCCACACAGGAGCGACAGCTCACGTGCTGGGGCGGCAATGTCAAATCGTTCGCGGTGCGCGGGACGTTCGACGATTGTCAACGTCTCGTCAAACAGGCATTTGTTGATCCCGAATTGCGACAGCAGACGCAGTTGTCGTCGGCAAACAGCATCAACCTGGGCCGCCTGTTGCCACAAGCGGTGTATTACGCTGCCAGCAGTCTCGAAGTGTGGAGAAAATACGGCGAACCGGCGTCGTACGTGATTCCCAGTGGCAATCTCGGCAATGCAGCGGCTTGTATCTGGGCGCGCCAGGTGGGGCTTCCCATTGCGCAGATCGTGCTCGCTCACAATGCCAATCAGACTGTGACCGATTTCCTCCACACTGGCGAATGGCGACCGCGGCCCAGCATCGCAACGCTCGCGTCCGCCATGGATGTGGGAAACCCCAGCAATATGGAACGTCTGCGGGCACTCTTTCCCGAATTGGCGCAACTGCGCACTGCAGTGAGCGCGGAAACCGTGGATGATGCGGCCATTCGCGAGCGTATCCGTCAGGGGTTCGAGCGTTATGGTCAGATCTGGTGTCCGCACACGGCGACGGCTGCGGAAGTTTATGAGCGACTCGTTGTTGGCAAGCGCCCGGGACGGTGGATAATCGTGTCGACGGCGCATCCTGCTAAATTTTCCGAGATTGTCGAGCCCTTGATCGGCCGCAAGATTCCGGTTCCCGAAGCCTTGGCGAAGTTGTTCGCGCGGCCCACGGAGTGCACGGAAATTCAGCCTGACCTGGCTGCGTTGCGCGCCGCATTGGGTGTTGGGCCATTGATAGTTGGGAGACAGTAGTGGAGGAGTTGGAAAAGCTCCCACCTACGGCTTGGGCGCTGATTGCGGCTGCTGCCGTGTTGGGCTTCGCAGCCGCCTGGCTGTGGCGCTGGTACCGGCAGTACCGGATGCGTTCCGCGCTGCGCGCGGCGGTCACCGCGGCGGGCTCGGATCACCTCGTTGACATGCTCGTGCCCGATGGCATGGGCGGCGGCTTTCACGTGGATTTTCTGCTGCTGACCACGCGCGGCATTCTCGTGATCGACCTGCGGGATGTGCAGGGAAACATTTTCGGCGGAGATCAGATGGCGGAATGGACCGTGATGGACGGCCCGCGCCGCTTTACCTTTACCAATCCCCAAAGCGCGCTGTATGACCGCATCGCAGCCGTGCGTGGAGTTGCGGGGGAAGTGCCGGTGGAAGGGCGCATCGTCTTCACGCGCCGCGGCAAGTTCCCCAAGGGCCTGCCCAAGTTCACCCTGATGGTTGACTCATTGAACGCCGAATTCCCGGGCGGCGAGCACGACACCGTCTCGCACTTCAGCGAAGGGTGGGGCAAGGTCAAGAAGGCCGTGACGCCCAGTTACATGGCGCATATGCGGTAGTATCGTTCATTAGCCCGGCACAGGCTTCGGCGGAGCTATCGTGCATTAGCCCGGCACTGGCCGGGCGGAGCCCGACTCCGTTGCACGCCCCCTACGCGGGTGTAGGGGGCTGCTCAATGCTGTAATGACTTGCCGTGGTCAGCCAGCACGAGCGACACGCAGGCCGTCAGTTTCTTCGCGTACTCCACATGCAGAAATTCGTTGGGACCATGCGCGTTCGCCTGCGGTCCCAACACGCCTGTGATGAAGAACTGCGTCTTGGGAAACCGTGCGCCCAACATGGCCATGAACGGGATGGTTCCGCCTGCGCCCGCATGGATTGCTTCCCTGCCGTAGATCCGGCGTGAGGCATTCGCAATGGACTCCTCCAGCCAGGGAGCAAACGCGGGAGCATTCCAACCGACGGACGCGGATGCATCCTCGAAACTGACCTGCGCCCCGTAGGGCGGATCGCGCTCGAAGGTTTCTTTCACGGCCTTCGTGGCGACCTCGGCATCCGTGGTGGGCGCGAGTCGCATGGAAATTTTCAGGGCGATCTCAGGTAACAACACGTTGCCCGCGGATCCCACCGCGGGAAGACCATCGGCACCCGTGACAGCCACAGTCGCGCGCCACGTGCTGTTGATCAACAACTCCACGGGATCGTTTGACAGCGGCTGGACTCCTGCCGCGAAGGGCACCTTGCCTGCAACGGCCGGGCCCAGGACCCTGGCAGCGGCCGTGATCTGGGCACGCCGGTCCTTGGGGATGGCTGCCTGAAGCTCATCGACCAACACATCGCCGGTGACCGCATTCTCCACCCGCGCCATGAGCTGTTCGATGATGCGAAACGGCGTAGCCGCAATCCCGGTCGCCATTCCCGAGTGCACGCCCTCATTGAGAACCCGCACACGCAGCTTGCCGGTGAGATTTCCGCGCAGGGACGTCGTACACCAGACCTGGTCGTAGTTGCCGCATTCCGCATCCAGGCAGACCACCAGCGACGGGTCGCCGATCTCATCGCCAAGGCAGTCCAGATGGGCCGGCAGATCCACGCTGCCGCTTTCCTCGCAGGCCTCGATGAGCAGCACGCAGCGCGCCAGAGGCACTTTCTGGGCCTTTAGCGCCGCGATCGCCGTGAGCGAGCTGAACACCGCATAGCCATCGTCCGCGCCCCCGCGGCCATACAGCTTGCCGTCGCGCATCACGGGCTCCCAGGGGCCCAAGCCAGGCAGCCAGCCGGGAAATTCGGGCTGCTTGTCCAGATGACCGTACAGCAACACGCTGCCTGGCAACTCGCCCGGCACATCGATGAATAGCAGTGGCGTCTTGCCAGGCAGGCGGCGCACTTCGACGCGCATGCCGTCCACCGGCTGCGCGCGGCACCAGTCGGCCATGAGATTGATGGCCGCTTCCATGTGCCCGTTGCGCTCCCAATGCGGGTCAAACGTGGGCGATTTGTTCGGAATGCGGATGTAAGCGGTGAGCCGGTCGACAATGGAGTCGTCCCAGACTTCGTTGATGCTCGTGGCGAGCTGGTCGATGTTCATCCAGTCATTGTAATGGACAAGGATAGACCCGGCAGCCCGAACAGCAGTCGTGCCGCCGCCGTCGAGCTCGCAGCCAGCCGTTCCAGCGATTCGCCACGCGCCCGCGCAACGGTCGCCGCAATATGCGGCAGGTACGCCGGCTCATTCCGCCGCAATTGCGGCTTGTTCGGCAAGTCACGCGGCAGCAGATACGGTCCATCGGTCTCGAGCAGCAGCCGCTCGGCTGCGATCTCACGCATGAGCGGCAGCAGGTGGGCACCCCGTCGCTCGTCGCAGATCCAGCCGGTGATGCCGATCGCGAGATCCATTTCCAGGCAGGCCTCGAGCTCCTCGCGCGGTCCGGTAAAACAGTGCGCCACGCCGCCCACCAGCGCTGCGCGGTGCTCGCGCAGAATCGCGGCAAAGTCGGCGTGTGCGTCGCGTTGGTGCAGGAAAACCGGCTTGCGAACCCTTGCGGCCAGCTCCAACTGGCGGTGAAAGGCCTTCTGTTGCACGGCGCGCGGCGCGAGGTCGCGAAAATAATCCAGTCCGCATTCGCCCACTGCGACCACTTGCGGCAGGGTTGCAAGTTGCCCCAGCTCAGCCAACAACTCGTCAGTGAGCTCCTTGGCGTAGTGTGGATGCACGCCCGCGGTGGCGAACAGCCGATCCGGGTGAGTGCGGGCCATTTCAATAGCTTGACGGGTACTCGAGCCGCTAGAGCCAGTCACCATCATTTGCACCACGCCAGCGGCCTGCGCGCGCGCAATCACGGCGTCACGATCAGGATTAAAGCTGTCGTGAGCGAGATTGATACCGATATCTATCAGGGAACTGGCTATCATGTGTGAAGGATATTCTACGTAACGTATGCGGCCGATGCTCGTTAACACCTCTCATCTCGCCATCGCCGTCGCTCTGTTGCCCCTGGGTGCGTGGGGCGCGGAGACGAACTGGCTCGACGTCGAAAGCCGTATTCAGTACGGTTATTACACCGAGGACCCGCGTGCCTTGGCCGGTGTCATGGAGCTGCTTGCTCCATCGGAGTCCGACAGCGCGTCCCGGCGCTACTACGCCGGCCTGGCCAACTATCGGTTGACACAACTCGGTGCGGCCAGAGACAAAGGTCGGGCCAAGGAGACGGCCGACGCGTGCGTGGACAACCTCGACGCAGCCGTGAAGATCCAGAAGGCCAAAAATCTCGAGCAGGAAAGTGCGGATGCGCTGGCGTTGGAATCCGCCTGTCTGGATCTGTTGGCAGGCCTGGAGGCGTGGCGGGCTCCGTTTGCCGCCTCCAGGAGCGGCTCGCAGATCGAGAAGGCCCGCCATCTCGGCCCCGGGAATCCGCGCGTGCTGCTGCTGGATGCCGTGGAAGTGTATGAGCGGCCCAAGTCTTCGGCCGCCGACGCGGATCGCGCCCTGCAAGGGTTCAAGCGGGCCGCCGCGGCCTTCGAAGCCGAGCGTCGCGAAACCGAGCACACACCGGGCTGGGGAGCCGCCGAAGCGTACGTATATCTGGCAAAATGCCAGCTGGATCGGGGCGCAACCCTGGAAGCGCGTGACGCGCTCGAGCGCGCCTTGCTGATTGCGCCGGAATTCGCCGAGGCGCGCCGGCTGATGAAAAAGATCACTTCAGGTTGAAAGGGAAGAGTTTGGCCGCTCCACAACCCAACACGCCGCCCGGCCCCGACAAGGACAAGGGCGCCTTGCTTCACCAGTTGCGGATCGACCGCAGCGCGCCCGAGGAGCCAGCCGAAAACCGGCGCTGGCCATGGATTGCCGGTGCCGTGCTCATCGTGGTCCTGATCGCCGCAGGCGCCTGGTTCCTGCGATCGAAGCAATCAACCGTACTCGTCCATACTGCCATGGCGCAGCCGATGACCAGCGGTGGACCGTCCGCATCGGTACTGGACGCCACGGGTTATGTGACAGCGCGCCGTGAAGCAACAGTGTCGGCGCAGATCACCGGCACGCTGACCGAAGTGTTGATCGAAGAGGGCGATCACGTGAAGGTGGGCCAGGTGTTGGCGCGCCTCGAAGATACCTCGCAGCGAGCGGCTCTGGCACAGGCGCAGGCGCAACTGCACTCCGCACAGGCATTGCTGGTGCAATACCAGGCGCAGCTGTCGCAGGATCAGCGTGATGTGAAACGGGCAGAGGACCTGGTTCAGCGCAAGCTGGTGTCAGAACAGGCCGTGGAGCAGGCACGAACGCTGGTAGATACCCAGGCTGCTCAACTGGAAGGCCAGCGCAAGCAAATAGACCTGGCGGCCGCCAATGTCCGCTCCGCCCAGGTGCAACTCGAGTACTGCACGATCCACGCACCGTTCACTGGCGTGGTGATCGCCAAAGCAGCGCAACTGGGTGAGATCGTCTCGCCATTCTCCGCGGGCGGAGGGTTTACGCGTACCGGCATCGGCACGCTCGTCGACATGGACTCCCTGGAAGTCGAAGTCGACGTGAACGAGGCTTACATCAACCGGGTGCTGCCGAAGCAGCCGGTCGATTCCGTGTTGAATGCCTACCCGGACTGGAAGATTCCGTCCCACGTGATCGCGATCATTCCGACGGCAGATCGCTCCAAGGCGACGGTCAAGGTCCGCATTGGCATCGATAACAAGGACGACCGCATCGTCCCGGACATGGGAGTGCGGGTGTCGTTTCTCGAAGAGAAGAAACCTGTCGCGGCGGATGCACGACCGCCGGTAGGCGTACTGGTGCCAACTTCTGCGTTGCGCCGTGAAGGCGACAAAGACGTCCTGTTTGTAATGAAAGATCAGAAGGCGCACCGGCGTGCGGTTACGCTCGGCGGCGCTTTCGGCAATTCGCGCCAAGTCGAGTCCGGCGTGAGTCCAGGCGAAGCGGTCATCGTCGATGCGCCGCCCGAACTGCAGGATGATGCGGCGGTCGGTGCCGCCAGTCCCTGACAGCCACAATTATCTTTTTGCATGAGGCAAGCCATGTCCGAGTCCATGGTTGAGATCCGAAGCGTTACCAAGACGTACGAGCGCGGCAAGCAGAAAGTCGAGGTCCTGCATGGGCTCAGCATCGACATCCCGAAGGGGGATTTCGTCGCGCTCATGGGTCCGTCGGGCTCAGGCAAGACCACGCTGCTGAATCTGATCGGTGGTTTGGACCAGCCCACCTCGGGCCAGATCAGTGTGGGTGGCAACCGGATCGATCAGCTGTCGAGCGGCAAGTTGGCCCACTGGCGGGCTCACAACGTGGGCTTCGTGTTCCAGTTCTACAACCTCATGCCGGTGTTGACTGCCGAAGCCAATGTTGAATTGCCGCTGTTGCTGACGCGCTTGTCGGCCTCACAGCGCAAGAAGAACGTTGCCGTGGCACTCGAGGTCGTAGGCCTCGCCGATCGCGCACGCCACAAGCCGCGAGAGCTGTCAGGTGGTCAGGAGCAGCGCGTCGCGATCGCCCGCGCGCTCGTGTCCGATCCGCAGCTGCTGGTCTGTGACGAGCCGACGGGCGACCTCGATCGCAAGACGGCCGATGAGATCCTGGGGCTGCTGCAGGTGTTGAACCGCGATCATGGCAAAACCATTGTCATGGTCACCCACGATCCGAAGGCTGCGGAGTTCGCCCGCCGCACGCTGCACCTCGAGAAGGGCCAGCTCCTCGAGCAGGCTGCCTGAGGCTCAAGCGTCATGACCCGTACCGGCTTTGTCATAGCGAACCTGTTCCGCAAGAAGACGCGCACCATTCTCACCATCCTGTCGGTGATCATGGCGTTTCTGCTCTTCGGGCTGCTGCAGTCTCTCAATTCGATCTTCAATTCCGGCGCCGACTTCGTGGGCGCGACTCGCCTCATGACCCAGGCGCGCGTGTCGTTCACCCAGGCGTTGCCGCTCAGCATGGTCCCCAAGCTCGAGTCTGTGCCGGGTGTGGCCCGCGTCGCGTACTCACAATGGTTTGGCGGCGTCTGGCAGGAAAACACCCAGGTGTTTACGTTCGCCATTGATCCGGAGCGTTACCACGACGTGTACCCGGAGTGGGTCATGCCGGAAGAGCAGTGGAAGGCGTTCATGCAGACGCGTACCTCCATGGTCGCCGGCAAGATGTTGGCCGACAAATACGGCTGGAAGGTCGGCCAGAAGATACCGTTGTCGTCCAACATCTATCCGCAGAAGGGCGGCAGCAAGTCATGGGCTTTCGACCTCGTCGGTATCTATGAAGGCAAAGATGATGCCTGGAAGAAGCAGACCAACCAGGTGTTCATCAATCACGACTACTTTGACGAAGCGAACATGTTTGGCAAGGGCCGCACCAACTTCTACATCCTGAAGCTCACATCGGGCACGGACGCGGCCGCTGTGAGCAAGACGGTCGATGCGATGTTCGAAAACTCCCCCGATGAGACGAAGACCCAGACGGAAAAGGACTTTAATCTCAGCTTCGTGAAGCAGATCGGGGATATTGGACTCATCGTCCGCTGGATTCTGTTTGCGGTGTTCTTCACGTTGCTGCTCGTCGTTGGCAACACGATGGCGCAAAGCGTGAGAGAGCGTGTGCCAGAACTTGCAGTGCTGAAGACGCTTGGATTCTCGGACGGCAGCGTTCTCGGTTTCGTACTTGCGGAAGCCGTTGCACTTTGTCTGGTGGGAGGCGTGATCGGCCTCACGTTGGCGACCCTGTTGGGCGCTATGGTCGAGCAAGTCACGGGTGGCCAGTTCCAGCTGAACGTCAATGGCCTGATCTGGGCCATCGGCATCGGCGCCATCCTGGTTATGAGCATCGCCGTGGGATTGTTGCCCGCCCTGCGGGCGCGCAGTCTGAAGATCGTCGATGCGTTGGCGGGCCGGTAGCGCAGGTTAGGAAACACATCACGTTGAGCCAAACCCTATGTTGAGCCAGACACTGGCCATCACCGGCATCAATGTACGCAGCATCCCCGAGCGGTGGGCACCTTCACTCGTGATCGTCATCGGCCTGGCCGGAGTGGTGGCGGTGTTCACCGCCTTGCTGGCCATGTCGACGGGATTCTCGAGCACGTTGAAAGCAGCGGGCCGCACAGATGTGGCCCTTGTCATGCGCGGCGGATCGGACTCCGAGATCAACTCCGGTCTGGGCCGCGACGACGCAGATCTCATCAAACAGGCGCCCGGCGTCCGTGCGGGAGCCGATGGCAAGCCGATCGGCTCGGCGGAAATGATGATCATCGCGGAGCTGTTGCGCGGCGACAGCACCAGGGACGCCGCGAATATCACGGTGCGCGGCGTGGAGCCGGCTGCCTTTGCGCTGCGCCCCCAACTGAAGATCGTCGAGGGTCGACCTTTCACCGCCGGTCTGCGCGAGCTCATTGTCGGCCGGGGTGTCTCACGCCAGTTCAAAGGCGCCGCCATGGGCAGTCACGTCCGCATGCGCGGCTCAGACTGGACGGTGGTGGGCGTGTTCGAATCCGGTGATGCCAACGAAAGCGAGCTGTGGACAGACATCAATGTCGCCCGCACCACGTTTGTGCGCACCGGAGAGAGCTCCGTCCGGGTGGCTCTCAACGGACCCGATGGGCTGGGCAAGCTCAAAGCGGCTCTCGCCGCCGACCCGCGCCTGACCGTCGATGCGCAGCTCGAGCAGGATTATTTCAGCGGCCAGACCCGGGATTTCCGCCGGACTATCGGCGTATTGGCGGGTGTGGTGACGATCATCATGGCGCTCGGCGCCATCTTCGCGGCCTTGAACAGCATGTATGCGGCAGTTGCCGCCCGCGGCAAGGAAATTGCGACCCTGCGGGCCATCGGTTTCGGCGGCTTGCCGGTGTTGCTCTCAGTGATGATCGAGGCGCTGTTGCTGGCGCTCGTCGGCGGGTTGATCGGAGCGGCGTTCGCTTATGTGATGTTCAACAACATGGCTGTGTCGACGCTCGGTCAGAATTTCACCCAGGTGGTGTTCAACTTCAAGGTGACCCCCGAGCTGGTGGTGCGTGGGTTGTTCATCTCGATTGTGATCGGGATGATCGGGGGGCTGTTGCCGGCGATTCGGGCCGCGCGGCTGCCTGTGACGACGGGCCTACGCGAGCTGTAGCGCCTCGCAAAGCGCGGTCACGTCCTGCTCGCGCTGATCCCACGAAGCGACGAACCTGGCCTCGCCGCTGCGAGCGGGGCCCCAGTCGTAGAACTCGAAGCCGGTCGTTCGAAGCCGCGCCTTGCGTTCCTCTCCCAGGCGCACGAAGACTTCGTTGGCCTCAACCGGATGCATCAGGGTCGTGCCGGCTGCACGCCCGATCCGTTGCGCCAAATCGTTCGCACGACGGGCGTTTCGCTGCCAGACACCCGTTTCAACATACGCCAGCAATTGTGCCGCAACGAACCGCGACTTCGAGATCAAATGTCCCGCCCGTTTGCGCCGGAATTCGAATTCTCGCACTCGCTCGCGGTTGAAGAACACGACCGCTTCGGCGGCCAGCGCGCCATTCTTCGTTGCGCCAAACGACAACACGTCGACGCCTGCACGCCAGGTCACATCGCCGGGATGACAATCGAGAAACGCCACCGCATTGGCGAACCGCGCTCCATCCATCTGCACCGCCAATCCGCGTTCATGCGCGAGCTTGCTGATAGCAGCGATTTCCGCGGGGCGGTACGCTGTACCCAACTCCGTTGCCTGCGTCAGTGAGACCACCGCCGGCTGTACGGTATGCACATTGGCCGGGTGTTTATCGATGGCGGCACGCAGTGCTTCGCAGGTCACCTTGCCATTTTCGCCCAGCAGTGAAACCAACTGTGCGCCGCCGGTGAAGAATTGCGGCGCTCCACATTCATCGACACCAATGTGGCCTTCTTCGTGGGCGTAGATGGCGCCCCACGGCGGACTCAACGTGGCGAGGGTCAACGAGTTCGCGGCGGTACCCGTAGTTACGGCGAAAGCACGCACTTCGGTGCCGAAGAACCCGCCCAGAACCTCATCCAGCCGCTGCGTCCAGGGATCGTCGCCGTAGGCGATGGTGTGACCCTGGTTTGCCTCGACAATGGCGGCCAGAATCTCCGGTGCCGCCGTGGCCGTGTTGTCACTGTAGAAACGCAAGCTGGATCCCCCGTAAGGAGCGCGGTTATGCGCTACTCAATCGTAGCGCCAGCGGAATGACCAGGCGCCGAAGGCGAGGAACACCAACGCGGTGCTCGCCAGATAAATCAGGTCCGGGACGATGTCCGCTACCCCGGCGCCGTCGATCATGACGGCCCGCGCAGCATCCAGAACGTGGGTGAGGGGGAAGATACCGGCGACCCATTGAACCCATCTCGGTGAGCCTTCCAGGGAGAACCACACGCCCGACAGCAACATCATCGGCCAGGTCAGCAGATTCAACAGGCCGCCCACCAGCTCCTCGCTGGAGAATCGCGCCGCGACCGTGAGTCCCATCGCCACCATCGACAGTGCGCTCAGCACGGCGACCAGGATCAGCAGCAGGGCGCTGCCTGCCCTGTGGAAGTGGATGATCGTGCCGATCCCGATGTACAGCACGCCGGTCACGAACACAATCAGGCACAGGCGCGACAGCACCTGTGCGGTGAGAAACTCGAATGCGGTCAGTGGCGTGGCATGCAGGCGCTTGAGAAAGCCGCTCTTGCGATATCGCAACACGACATAGCCCACGCCGAAAAGACAGCTGAACATCATGTTCATCCCGAGAATTCCGGGAAACAGATAGTCGACATACCGTACCGCTGCGCCCGTCACCGGTTCCCGATGAGCGCCCGCTGCGGAAGCCAGCAGCAGCTTCTCGACGATGTACCCCTTCGGCGAGTCGGTGTTGACCCAATAGCGCGGGGCGCCATGCAGATCGAGGAGCAGGTCGATCTGTTGATGCGTCACCTTCTGAACGCCTGCAGCCTGATCGGTGACAGGAACAAACTCCACATAGCGCTCACTCAGGAATGGGTGGGCCTGTTTGTCGATGACTGCCGCAATGACCCCGACCTTGAAAAGCGGGCGTTCCCGGCCCCCGAACACGAAACTCATGCCCACCACGAGCGCAATGGGCAGCAGCAGCGTGAAGAACAGGGTCGAGCGGTCGCGGACGAATTCCAGATTGCGGGCATGCCAGACGGCCGCCAGGCGCTTGATCACGCTCGCAACTCCTTGCCGGTGAGCTCCAGAAACAAATCTTCGAGATTTGCCGGCCTGATCCTCAAGTTGTTCAGGGGCACGTGTGCGTCGATCAGCGTGCGCAGCGTGGTATCGAGATCGTCAGTGGTGATCTCGATTCGTTCCGCCATATCGATGATTCGCAGCGGCAGCGCGCGCGCGCTCGCCGGGAAGTCCTGTCTGGGCAATTCCAGCATGACTTCGGCGAAGTGCTCTTGCAGCAGGCGTCGCGGTGGGCCTTGCGCGATGATCCGACCACGATCGACGATGGCGATCTCATCGCACAGCAGCTCCGCCTCGTCCATGTAGTGCGTAGTGAGGATGATCGTCTTCTTGCGCGCCTTGATGGACTGGATGAGTTCCCAGAAATTGCGTCGCGCCTGTGGGTCGAGGCCCGTGGTGGGCTCATCGAGGAAAAGCACCGACGGATCGTTCACGAGCGCGATGGCGAGAAGCAATCGCTGCTGCTGTCCGCCCGACAGTTTGCGATTGTCACGCTCTGCCAGCTTTTCCAATGCGCACATCCGGATGACTTCATCGACGCTCAGACCGCGCGCATAGAGGCCACGGAACAGAGTGATGCTTTGACGGACCGTGAGAAAGTCCTGCAGGGCCGTCTTCTGGAAGAGAATTCCGGCTTCCTCGCGGAAACGCTGATCGAGGGGCGCACCGCGATAGCGCACCTCTCCTGAGGTCGCTTCGAGAATGCCTTCCATGATTTCAATGGTGGTGGTCTTACCAGCGCCGTTCGGACCGAGCAGGCCAAAGCAGATGCCTTCAGGCACGGCCAGTGAAAGGCCATCGACGGCCGTCACGGAGGAGTAGTGCTTGATTAGATTGCGGACTTCAAGAATGGGTTCACTCACGCGGGGCGATGCTAGCCGATAGTGGCTTGCTCGTCTGCCTCACGTCGGGATGACGACTGCTATCCTCTCGGTGCATCATCGGCATGTGCTAGGCATGGTTACGTCTCAGTTACCGTTGTGGTCCGATAAGGACGCTGCCCAAGGATGGGTCGTACGCGAGAGTCATCGCGCACGTCGTCTCACTGTGCGCGTGTTTCACACTGGTCGTGTGGAAGTCGTAGTGCCGTCGCGTACGTCTGCGCTCACAGTCGAACGATTCGTCGAAAGACATCGCATCTGGATTGAGCGCAAACGCGAAGAGGCACGCGCCCGCGCCGTTCCTGCGACGCCATTTCCCCCAATGCAGATTGATCTCGCCGCTTGCGGTGAAAGCTGGCGTATTCATCTCACGGGAGTTGGGAAAAGAGTGCGCCTGACGACGATTGCCGATGGGTTGCTCGCCCTCGACGGCGATACCAGTGACAGTCGCGCCGTGCGGCAGGTATTTCGCCGCTGGCTCACCGACCGAGCCGCGGAAGTTCTGGGCCCGACGTTGCACGCGTGCGCACGCGAGCTCGGTTTTGAATTTGAGCGGGTGCTGATCCGCCGCCAGCGCAGCCGATGGGGCAGCTGCTCGACGCGCGGCACGATCAGTCTCAACTGCTGCCTGATGTT
>Ga0137415_10000005_pt1 | contig 203540 bp, 178 predicted proteins | sample CZODoug3_1_1_16f_FD_183082 | JGI IMG/M metagenome (GOLD analysis project Ga0137415, IMG submission 183082) | Vadose zone soil fungal communities from Angelo Coast Range Reserve, California, USA - CZODoug3_1_1_16fungal (Hybrid Assembly) | ecosystem: Environmental > Terrestrial > Soil > Vadose... | reverse complement strand
GTCAAGGTGCAGCCCGTTGCTCCTCGTCAGGCACGTGTAGTCATTGAGCCGTTCGAGCGTGGCTTTGGCCACACCCTGGGCAACGCGCTCCGGCGCGTGCTGTTGTCGTCTATGCCTGGCAGTGCGATCACGGAAGTTGAGATCGACGGCGTACTCCACGAGTACACCAGCATCGAAGGCGTTCAGGAGGATGTGGTCGACATTCTGCTCAATCTGAAGCAGGTTGCCATCCGCATGCACACACGCGACAGCGCCGAGTTGCGCCTTCACAAGAAGGGCCCGGGTCCAGTCACCGCCGGCGACATCCAGACGGATCATGACATCGACGTCGTGAATCCTGACCTCGTCATCGCCAACCTGACGAAGGCCGGCGAGTTGAGCATGAACCTGCGGATCGAGCGTGGGCGTGGGTATCGGCCGGCGGCTGCGCGCGTAGCTTTCGAAGAGCAGACGCGGCCCATCGGTCGCCTGCAGCTCGACGCCTCGTTCTCACCCGTCCGCCGTGTTACTTACTCTGTCGATGCGGCTCGTGTTGAGCAGCGTACCGACCTCGACAAGCTCGTCATCGACATCGAGACCAACGGCACGATCGACGCCGAGGAAGCAATCCGGCGCGCGGGCAGCATCCTCAAGGATCAGCTGTCAGTGTTCGTCGATCTGCAGGGCGAGGAGGAGGCCGCCACGAAGGTCTCCGAGATGCAGTTCGATCCGATCCTGCTGCGTCCCGTGGACGAGTTGGAGCTCACCGTGCGCAGTGCGAACTGCCTCAAGGCTGAGAACATTCACTACATTGGTGACCTCGTGCAGCGGACGGAAGTGGAACTGCTGCGCACGCCGAACCTCGGCAAGAAGTCACTGACCGAGATCAAGGAAGTGCTGCAGAGCCACGGACTGATGCTCGGTATGCGTCTCGACGGCTGGCCGCCTGCCGGGCTGAAGCACGACGAAGAACGCGATGTAATCTGATTCGTCGCCGGGCTCGTGAGGGCTCGGCCGTCTGAAGACTGCACGTGTGCAGTCGCTGCGTTTGTGAAGGATATTTGATATGCGCCACGGTCTGTCAGGTAGGCAGCTGTCCCGTAACAGCTCACATCGTCATGCGATGCTCCGGAACATGAGCGTTTCGCTCCTGCGCCACGAGACCATCAGGACCACTCTGCCGAAGGCGAAAGAGCTGCGTCGGGTTGTGGAGCCTCTGATCACCCTCGCCAAAATCGATGGTGATGCGAATCGCCGCCTGGCGTTTGCTCGGCTGCGCGACGCCGACGTCGTCGAGAAGCTGTTCGAGGATCTGGGCCCGCGCTTCAAGTCTCGTCCGGGCGGATACACACGCATCCTGCGTATGTTGCCGCGTGCGGGAGACAACGCTCCTATGGCGCTGATGCAACTGGTTGACGGCCCTGCTGCCGTGGTTGCTGGCGAAGAGCCTGCCGCCGCCAAGAAGAAAGGTGCGCGAAAGAAGAAGGCTGCCGCTGCGGATGATGCCGCGCCGGAAGCCGAGGCCGCACCAAAGCGTACGCGGAAGAAGAAAGCCGCTGCCGCCTGAAGTCAGACGCACTGACTGAACTGAAAGGGCTGCCCCACCGGGTGGCCCTTTTTGTTTGCGCGCCAGCCCCAAACCGCAGCCGCCAAAAACCACGCTTTTTGGTGGCGGAAAAGGACCTGGGCTCTGCGCGGCCAGTGCCGCGCCAATAAAACCATAGCGCCTTAAGTCTCGTTCTCGTAGGCTGCCCCCGCAGGGGACACGTAAGAATCGCCACGCGTAGGTCGAGACCTACAGGGGAGACCCATGAGCCTAGCTTCAGAATTCAAAGAATTTGCGATGAAGGGCAGCGTCATCGACCTGGCGGTCGGTGTCGTGATCGGTGCCGCGTTCGGCAAAATTGTCAGCTCACTGGTGGCCGACGTCATCATGCCGCCCATCGGGCAGCTGATCGGCAACGTCAACTTCAGTGATCTTGCACTGCACATCGGCACAGATCCCACCGGCAAGGCGGTGTTGTTGAAATACGGTGTGTTCATTCAGACCGTGTTTGAATTCCTGATCATTGCGTTCGTGATCTTCATGGCGGTGAAGGGTATCAACCGCCTCAAGCGCCATCCGCCGGCCACACCACCGGCCGTTCCGCCGCCACCGCCGCGCGAAGAAGTGCTTTTGGAAGAGATCCGCGACCTGTTGAAGAAGCAGCGGGCATAGCGCCCGGTTTCGCAGCGGCCATCCGGTCTTTCCGGCGCGCAGCGCCGGCTACATGCTGCCGGTTGCTTCGACCGGCAGGAAAGTTGGCCGCAGGCCATGAGAATCTCCCGCGGTTGACCTGATGGCGTCGCGGGTCAGGTTCTCGCAGCCCGTCGCGGTCACTGCGAGATTGTCTTCGATACGAATTCCGCCGAATTTGCGCAGCGCAGCGACGCGTGGCCAGTTGATGCTGGCACCCCGGGAATCACCTTTAGCTGCGTTCAGCAGCTGCTCGTTGAAATAGATCCCCGGCTCCATAGTCACGACAAAGCCTTCCTGCAGGACGCGCGTGAGCCGCAGGAACGGATGTCCCGGTGGGCGGGGTATGTCGCCACCTTCGGGTGACAGCATGAATCCCCCGATGTCATGTACCTGCAGGCCCAGCAGGTGTCCGATTCCGTGAGGCAGGAAAACACTCGACACACCGGTCGCAACGGCTTCCTCCGGGCTACATGAAGTTATGTCGGCAGCCCGTAACAAGGTTGCCGTCAGGTGATGAGCGCGCAGATGGACGTCGCGCCAATCGACACCGGCGTGAATTCCTGCGCACAACGTTTGTTGCATGTCGTCCATGCTGCGGATGAGGGCGGTAAAGTCGGCATCGCGAAACGCATGGGTGCGCGTGATGTCGCTCGCGTAGCCGGCGAACTCCGCGCCGGCATCAATCAGCAGGGAATGCCGTTGCGCCGGAGACTGTCTCTCCAACACCTGGTAGTGCAAAACGGCGCCCCCTTCATTGAGGGCGATGATCGGGTTGTACGGCAGCTCCTGCTCGCGCAGGCCGCACGCGCGCAGGAACGCCAGCTCGATCTCAAACTCGCTGGCGCCTGCCTGGAAAGCTCGTGTCGCGGCATAGTGGCCCAACGCGCCGAGCCGGCTCGCTTCACGCATGCACTCGAGCTCGTACGGCGTTTTCGCAGCGCGTACAAAATCCAGCCGCCGTTTCAGGTCGGGTGGATTGACGGCGGCCACGCCCCAACTCGCCAGTTCCGGGAAAACATCACCGATGTACGCTGTGGTGCTCGCAATCTTCGGGAGCGCCTTACGCGCCGCCTCGCGGTCAGCGACAGCGATGATGTCGAAATGCCGTGTCCAATACGCTTGTGGCAGTGCGGCGGGCTTGTGCCAGTAATCGGGTGGGCTGTGAAAGAGCAGTACCGGCCGTGATCCCGGCTCAAAATAAATGAAGCTGTCCGGTACGTCAGACAAGGGTACCCAGACCTTGAAGGCCGCGTTCACCTGGAAGGAGTGCGGCTGATCGTCCTCGAAAATCATCAGAAGCGATCCGGAGTGCACCAGCAGGGCACCGAAACCGCTTGCGGCCAGCGCCTGCGTAGAGCGCTGACAGACTGCTTCGAGGTGCGGACCGAATGCTGAATCCAGCCTGAAATTCACAGCAGCATGCGATCCAACGTCGGACATCTTTTTCTCCTGGGGCTGCAAAGATCCGCTTGCCATATTACGCCTTCGCGTGCGATGGTCCGTCGCGCGGAAGATGACTGGTCCGGGCGCGTGGCCTGGCGAACACAAACAGGCCGCTGTTCGATGTCGTGAACGACAGACAACTTTGCCTGGCTGTTTCAAAACGACCGTGGACTCTATAGAATTTGCCGTCAGCGATCCGAAGGGACTCGCGGAACGACAAAACTCGTTCGTATTGTTTTCATACCACTCTTGCTTCTCTTTGGGGTACCGATCGATGAACACCAAACTCGCTCTTAGCGCACTCGTTGCGGCGCTGATGCTGACGGCCTGCGCGAAGCAGGAAGCCGCCAGCCCCGACACCGCAGCTGCTCCGCCTGCCGCCACCACTGAAGCCGCTCCCGCTGCACCTGCTGCGGACGCGCCTGCTGCTCCGGCCGCCGATGCTCCGGCTGCTGCTCCGGCTGACGGCACTGCCGCTCCGCCTCCGGCCGACGCTCCTGCCGCGCCGCCGAAGCAGTAAGTAATTCCGTCGGCTTGGGTTCGATAAATCAGGCCCGACCGCGAATTACTTCCAGAGCTTTTGAGCTCGAGACGGCCCGGACGGATCGCAGCGGCGAACTGTCCGGGCCGTGTCTTTTTTCAAGATGTGGTTTTTTGGTTCGACCGTGACTGTCAGTGTCCGCGATGCTCGCCCCTCCAAGAGCGATCGGCTCTGGATTGGCAGTATTTATCGCGAATACCTGGATGACCTCGCATCCTTGAGCACCGGCATTTTCCCGGTGCTGGGCGAAGTGGGTCACCGTGAGCCGGATCAGATCGCCCGCTGGTTCGGCGACCGCAACGCCTTTCCCCTGATCATTCTCAAAACCACCGAGCGGGTGGGATTCGCGATGGTGGCGCGCAACCAGGCGCCCCCGGGGCCGCCCGTTGTTGAGTACCGCATGGCGGAGTTTTTCATCTCCCGTGCCAGCCGGCGTCTGGGCGTGGGTCGGACGGCCGTCAATCTCATCCTGAATCGCTTCGCGGGCCGTTGGGAAATTACCGAGTATCTGCGTAATCCCGCGGCTGTCAGTTTCTGGAGGCGGGTGGTAGCGGGCTACACGCGTGGCAGCTACCAGGAACGAGTGATCAACGGTGAGGTGCGTCAGGTCTTCGATTCAAGGGTCGAACGTTCGCGTTGAGTGTGCGGGTTGCACTCTGACAGGCACCGCAGCCACCTGACAGTTTCGCGAGTGTTTTGCGCCGTAGATCGGCCACGAAGTTACCGCCGGCGTTCGCCGGCAGCACGGCAAGCGCGTCGAGGGTTTTCAACCGAAACCGAATCGACATCAGTCGCCATGCGCTGAAGACCGCGCAGACGGCAACGATGAGTCCCACCAGGAGTGATTCAGCTGTCACGTCAGCCTGCTCCGAGGGCCACCGCCACGTGATAAGTAATGAATGCGGCCGCGTACGCCATGGCGAAAAGATAACCCGCCATCAGCAACGGATAACGCCACGAATTCGTCTCGCGTTTCACGACTGACAGAGTAGACAGGCACTGCGGTGCGAACACATACCAGGCGAGCAGCGACAGTCCGGTAGCGATACTCCAACTGTTCGCGATGACCGGCAGCAGCGCGCCTTCGAGGTCACCGCTGCCGCTCGCAGACATGGAGTAAACGGTGCCCAGTGCGCTGACCGCGACTTCGCGCGCTGCCAGTCCAGGCACCAGGGCGACGGAAATCTGCCAGTTGAATCCCAACGGCGCAAAAATAACTTCCAGCCCCCGGCCGATGATGCCCGCGATGCTGTATTGAATCGCCGGACCCGTCGCGCCCGCGGGAGGCGCCGGAAAGCTGGCCAGGAACCACAGCACGACCATCAGTGACAGGATGATGGTGCCCACCCGCCCGAGGAAGATCCGTACCCGCTCCCACAGGCCGAGCGCCAGGTTGCGCCAGATGGGCAGCCGATACTCCGGCAGCTCCAGCAACAGCGGCTGGTAGCTGGCGCGCATGACTGTCTTTTTCAACACAAAGGCCACTGCCATCGCGCTCAGCACCCCGGCACAGTACAGGGCAAACAGCACCAGGCCGCGCAAGTTGAACAGTCCCACCGTGCGCTGGGGAATGAATGCGCCGATCAGCAGGGCATACACCGGAAGTCGGGCCGAGCACGTCATCAACGGCGCGATCATGATCGTCGCCAGACGATCGCGGCTGGAAGGGATGGTGCGCGCGGCCATGATTCCGGGGATGGCGCATGCGAAGCTGGAGAGCAACGGGATGAATGCCCGGCCCGAGAGACCGACTTTGCCCATCAGCCTGTCGAGCATGTACGCCGCGCGGGGGAGGTAACCTGAATCCTCCAGCGCGAGGATGAATGCGAACAGGATCAGGATCTGCGGCAGAAACACGAGCACGCTGCCGGTCCCGGCGACGATGCCACTCATCAGCAGCCCGCGCAGCGGGCCTGCCTGCATGTTGTTTCCGATCCAGTCGCTCAACGCGGCCACGCCGGACTGAATGAGGGTCATGGGCACCTGTGCCCAGCTGAACACCGCCTGGAACATCAGGAACAACACCACGGCCAACAGGATTGGTCCGGAGATCGGGTTGAGAACGATCGCGTCGAGGCGCGTCAACGCCGCGAGTCGCGCCGGTACCCGATAGCCGATCTCGTCGAGAATCCGGCGCACCTCGCGTTGGGTGGCCTCGATTTCGGCAACAGACGAGGTCGAGGGTGGAGCGGTTACGGGACCCACTGGTTCTGAGAAATCGTGACCGTCAATCGCGTCGAGGAGCTCACGCTCGCCACCCGATCGGACTGCCACGGTCTCAATGACGGGGATACCCAGCGCCTGCTGCAACGCTGCCCGGTCGATCCGATAGCCACGCTGCTTGGCGACATCACTCATGTTCAGCGCCACGAGCATCGGGCGGCCGATCCGCTTCAGCTCGAGGACGAGCCGCAGGTTCAGCCGGAGGTTCGTAGCATCGACGACGCACACCAGGAGATCCGGCGGCAGCTCAGTCGCGTGCCTGCCAAGCACCACATCCCGGGCAATCGCTTCGTCCAGGCTCGTGGGTTCGAGGCTATAAGCCCCTGGCAGGTCGATCAGGCGGTAAGTGCGCCCGGTATGAGGGCCGACGAATCGCCCCTCCTTGCGCTCGACAGTGACGCCTGGGTAGTTCGCCACCTTCTGGCGGCTGCCGGTCAGGCGATTGAAGAGGGCCGTCTTGCCACAATTCGGCACCCCGATGAGAGACAAGCTGGGTGACGCAGCTAAGGTGCGCGGCACGCTTTGGTCGAGCGCCGGGGCTACAGAGGCGTTCACACAGTCTTCCCGGGACGGGAAATCTCCACCCAGATGTTTTCGGCTTCGCAGCGCCGCAGAGCCAACGTCGTGTTTCCGACGCGGACGACGAAGGGGTCACGGCCAGGTCGGGTTTCCGCGATGATCTCGATCTGCTCACCGGTGCAGAACCCGAATTCGAGCAGGCGGCGATGGAGGGGCGTGAGCTGTTCAGATCCTGAGCCCACGCTCACGATCACTCCCGCGGCACCGGGTGATAGGGCACTCAAGCTGATGTAACCGGGGTCCAGCGCGACTCCGCCCGGTGCGGCGACTGCGTCCATATACCCCAGTATATGAGAACAGTTCGCATTTGCAATGAAGCTGTCATGAGCCGCGAACCCGATCACCAGCCAGGACACCAATCAGGCGTTCCCCCCGGGGCATGGGGCGCCTCCGGCGCGGTGACCGCCCGGCATTGGCCGCCGGCCTCGATCCGCGACGGCCGGGCGCAGGGGCAGCTCCCGTCAGCCAGCGCCGGTCGCCGATCGCCTGGCGGTCGTCCGCTCCAGTAGCGGCCTCAGGAACTCGCCCGTGTAGGAGCCCGCGGTCGCGGCAATATCTTCCGGGGTCCCGCGAGCCACAATCTGGCCGCCCGAGTTGCCCCCTTCCGGCCCCATGTCGATGACCCAATCGGCCGTCTTGATGACGTCCAGATTGTGCTCGATGACCACGATCGTATTGCCCTCGTCGCGCAACCGATGGAGAACGTCGAGCAACTGCGCCACGTCGTGAAAGTGCAGTCCGGTCGTCGGCTCGTCGAGGATGTACAGCGTCCTACCGGTCGCTCGCTTCGCCAGTTCGCGCGCGAGCTTCACGCGCTGAGCTTCGCCGCCCGACAGGGTGGTCGCGTTCTGCCCGAGACGCACATACGACAAGCCAACATCGGTCAGGGTCTGAAGCTTGCCGGCCACGGCCGGTATGTTCTGGAAGAAACGCAGTGCGTCCTCCACCGTCATGTCCAGCGCTTCGTGAATGCTCTTGCCGCGATAGCGGATCTCGAGAGTCTCGCGGTTGTAGCGCTGGCCTTTGCAGACATCGCAAGGGACATAGACGTCCGGAAGGAAGTGCATCTCGACCTTGATGACGCCGTCACCCTGACACGCCTCACACCGGCCGCCCTTCACGTTGAAGCTGAATCTCCCGGCGTCATAACCGCGAGCCCGGGCTTCGGGCACCGCTGCGAAGATTTCGCGCAGCGGTGCAAACAGTCCGGTGTAGGTAGCCGGGTTGGAACGCGGCGTGCGGCCGATCGGGCTTTGATCGATGTCGATGACGCGGTCGATCTGCTCCAGTCCTTCGACTCGCTCACAGGGCGACGCTTCCAACACGGAGCCATTCAGTTTCGCAGTGGCGTAGCCGAACAAAGTGTCGATGATCAGCGTGGACTTGCCGGAGCCTGAGACACCGGTGACGCATGTGAACAGGCCGAGCGGGATTTCGGCTGTGACACTCCGCAGGTTGTTGCCGGTCGCCCCCCAGATGCGGATCTGTTTGTCCGGTGAGCGCGGTGTGCGCAATCGCGGCAGGGCAATCTGTCGTTTGCCACTGAGGTACTGCCCCGTGATCGAAGCGGGATTCGCCTGGATTTCCCGCGGCGTACCCTCAGCCACGATTTCCCCACCATGCACGCCGGCTCCCGGCCCGAGATCAACCACGTAGTCGGCCCCGAGAATGGCCTCCTCGTCGTGCTCGACTACGATCACGGTGTTGCCAATGTCGCGAAGCCGCTTGAGCGTACCCAACAGACGCTGGTTGTCGCGCTGATGCAGGCCGATCGAGGGCTCATCCAGGATATACATGACGCCGGTCAGGCCCGAGCCGACCTGGCTGGCCAGGCGGATGCGCTGCGCTTCGCCGCCGGAAAGGGTTTCCGCGCTGCGATCGAGCGTCAGGTAATCCAGGCCGACATCGACTAGAAAACGCAACCGTTGCGCCACGTCCCTGACGATCTTCGAAGCCACCTCGCCGCGCCAACCTGCGAGATTGAGCGAGTTGAAAAACTCGAGGGCACTGCCGACGGTCATGTGGGCCGTCTCGGGCAGGCTGCGCTCAGCAACAAACACGAAGCGCGCCGCACGATTGAGGCGCGCGCCGCCGCAGTCCGGACAGGGCCGCAAGCCGAGATACTTCGCCAGCTCCTCGCGTACTGTCGCCGACTCGGTCTCACGGTAGCGCCGCTCGAGGTTCGGCAGGATGCCTTCGAACGCATGGCGCTTGCGGGAAGTCTTCTTACCTTCGATGTAGCGAAACTCGATGACGTCCTCGCCGCTGCCATACAACAACACCTTCTGGACCTCGGGCGTGAGCTCGATCCAGGGTGTCTCAATGTCAAACTCGTAGTGCCGGGCCAGCGACTGGATGAGTTGGAAGTAGTGGGCGTTGCGCCGATCCCAGCCCCGCACGGCGCCGCTCGCCAGTGACAGGTCTGGATTCACGACCACGCGGTTGGGATCGAAAAACTCTTTGCTGCCCAACCCGTCGCAGGCGGGGCACGCGCCCGCCGGATTGTTGAACGAGAACAATTTCGGCTCGAGGGTGGGCACGCTGTAGCCGCACACCGGGCACGCATGCTTGCTCGAAAAAACCAACTCTTCGCGGTCCGGCTCGTCCAGGAAAGTCAGGCGGGCGAGCCCGTTCGACAGGCGCAGCGCGGTCTCAAAAGACTCCGCGAGCCGTTGGCCGGAGTCGGCACGGACGCGGGTGCGATCCACGACCGCCTCGAGCGTGTGTTTGCGTTTCGGGTCGAGCTTCGGAGTGCTGTCCATCTCGTAAATGCGGCCATCGACCCGCACGCGTACGAATCCCTGCGCTGCAAGGTCCTCCAGCACTTGAGCGTGCTCGCCCTTGCGATCACTGATCAGCGGCGCGAGCAGCGCCGCGGGTGTGCCTTCCGGCAGCTTCAACACCTGGTCGACCATCTGGCTCACCGTCTGGGCCGTGAGATCGATGAGGTGATCGGGACACCGAGGAATTCCCGCACGCGCAAACAGCAACCGCAGATAGTCGTAGATCTCGGTAACGGTCCCCACCGTCGAGCGCGGGTTGTGCGAGGTCGCCTTCTGCTCGATGGCGATCGCCGGCGACAGGCCTTCGATGGAATCGACATCCGGCTTGTCCATCATCGAAAGGAACTGCCGCGCGTACGCGGACAGGGATTCGACGTAGCGCCGCTGCCCTTCCGCGTACAGCGTGTCGAATGCGAGCGACGACTTGCCGGAGCCCGACAAACCGGTCAGCACGATCAGCCGGTCACGCGGCAGGTCGAGATCGATGCCCTTGAGATTGTGGGTGCGCGCCCCGCGGACGCGTATCTGCTGCATCAGTGTCTTTTTTCCGGAAAACCGTCGAGTGTACGCGCAGCGGGCCGCCCGGCGCCAAAATCGGGCTCAGGCGCCCTTAATACGGAGTTACGCGGCGCCTGCCGCGTCCACTAGAATGTCGCTATTCACATTGAGGACTGTCTATGGCGCGCGGAATCAATAAAGTCATCCTGGTCGGCAATCTCGGGGCGGATCCCGAGACCCGCGCCATGCCATCAGGCACCACCGTCGCCAATCTGCGCATTGCCACCAGCGAGAGCTGGCGCGACAAGCAGAGCGGCGAGCAGCAGGAGCGCACGGAGTGGCACCGGGTGGTTCTCTTCGGCCGGCTGGGCGAAGTCGCCGCCGAGTACCTGAAGAAAGGCTCGCAGGTCTACATTGAGGGCAGCCTGCGCACTCGCAAGTGGCAGGACAAGTCGGGCGTCGAGCGCTACTCGACCGAAATCGTCGGCAACGACATGCAGATGCTGGGCGGTCGAGGCGGCGGCAGCGCAGCGGGTGCCGGACCCGGCGGCAGCGGGGGCGGCGGATACGACCGCGGCTCAGGCGGTGGCTCCGGGGCCCCCAGCGGTGGACGCGGTGGAAGTAGTGGCGGCGGGGGCGATCCGTTCCCCGAATACTCCCATTCCGACGCTCCGTCCGGTGGTAAAGGGGACGATTTCGACGACGACATCCCCTTTTGAGCCGTTCGGGCCCGGCAGTGAGGCACTCTCGCCGGTCCCAAGCATTTGATTTAAATAACCTTTCTCAGACGGGGCCACTCATTTGCGGCCTTGGCCGTGCGCCGTGAGGCGCGAGGCCTTAGAATTTGACGCTCAATCCCCCTATGTCCCGCCGTTACTTCATCAAGACCTTTGGCTGCCAGATGAATGAGTACGATTCTGCCCGCATGGCAGACGTACTTCATGCCGGCGGCGACCTTGCGGCTACCGACAATCCAGCCGAGGCTGACGTGTTGCTGATGAACACGTGCTCGGTGCGTGAGAAAGCACAGGAGAAGGTTTTCTCCCTGCTCGGTGAGTGGCGCAAGTTGAAGGCTGAGCGGCCGCATGTGGTGATCGGCGTTGGCGGCTGCGTCGCCAGCCAGGAAGGCGACGCCATTACCAAGCGGGCGCCCTTTGTGGATCTCGTCTTCGGGCCGCAGACGCTGCACCGACTTCCCGAGATGATTGCCGAGCTGGGTCGTACCGGCCGCTCAGTGGTCGACGTCAGCTTTCCGGAAATCGAGAAATTCGATCATCTGCCTGCGCCGCGTGCCGAGGGCGCGACGGCGTTTGTATCCATCATGGAAGGCTGCAGCAAGTACTGCAGCTTCTGCATCGTCCCCTACACCCGCGGGGACGAGGTGAGTAGACCGCTGGAATCGGTCATCGTTGAAATCCGCCAGTTGGCCGAGCAAGGAGTCCGCGAGGTCACGCTACTCGGCCAAAACGTCAACGCCTATGCCGGTCCGATGTCTGATGGCGCGCTCGTTGACCTCGCTACGTTGATCCATCACGTGGCGGCAGTGCAGGGGATCGAGCGAATTCGTTTCACGACGTCTCATCCGCTGGAATTCACCGATAGCCTGATTGAGGCCTATGCCAGCGTGCCGCAACTGGCGAATCACCTGCACCTGCCGGTGCAAAGCGGCTCCGACCGGATTCTCTCCCTGATGAAGCGCGGCTACACGGCCATTGAATTCAAAGAGAAAGTCCGCAAATTACGCAAGGTGCGGCCGGATATCAGTGTCACATCCGACTTCATCATCGGTTTCCCTGGCGAGAGCGAGCGTGACTTCAACGCCACGCTGGCACTCGTGCGCGACATGGATCTCGATCAATCGTTCAGCTTCCTTTACAGCCGGCGACCCGGAACTCCCGCGGCGTCACTGCCTGACGAAGTTGAACCCGAGGTCAAGCAGGAAAGGCTCACCCGGCTGCAGGCGCAGCTCGAGGCGCAGGCCAGTGCGATCAGTGAAAGGATGGTCGGCACTGTGCAACGCGTGCTCGTTGAGCGGGCAGCCCGGAAGAATGCGCACGAGCTCGCCGGGAGAACCGAGAACAACCGGTGGGTCAACTTTGCCGGTCCTTCTACTTTGATCAATCAATTCGTGGACGTGGTGATCACGGAACTCCGTGCGCACACGCTGCGCGGCAGGCTGCTCTCCTGAAAACTCCAGTCGTCTCTTCAGCACCCGACCAGCGGGATCCCCGGCGAGCCTCGTCTGACAATCGAGAGTTTGAGCTCGAGCCCTCCGACAACGCTCGGCTCGCGAATCTGTGCGGCCCGCTGGATGAGAATCTGCGGCTGCTGGAAACACGCCTGGACGTGGAGATCCGCCGGCGTGGCGATAATTTCCGGGTCATCGGCGCGCATGCTGAAAGCGCCGAGGATACGTTGCGCGAGCTATTTGATCTCGCGAAAAATGAGGAAGTGACGCCCGAGCGTGTCCACCTGACGCTGCAGGAGCGTGAGTCCGGGCAGGTTGTCGGCGACCCACACCAACATGACAACGCGGTACGAGTGCCACGCGGCGGAATACGCGCGCGAGGCACTCATCAACGCGACTACCTCGCGGACATCCGAACACGGGACCTGACTTTCGGGATCGGTCCCGCGGGTACAGGTAAGACCTATCTGGCCGTTGCCTGTGCGGTTGAGGCGCTCACTGCGGATCGTGTGCGTCGAATCGTTCTCGTGCGGCCGGCGGTTGAAGCCGGCGAGCGGTTGGGATTTCTACCGGGCGATCTCACTCAGAAAGTCGATCCATACCTGCGTCCGATGTACGACGCGCTGTATGAGATGATGGGCTTCGACCGGGTTGCGCGATTCATTGAGCGCAATGTGATTGAGGTGGCCCCGCTGGCGTTCATGCGCGGCCGCTCGCTCAACGAGTCGTTCATCATCCTCGATGAGGCGCAGAACACGACTCCCGAGCAGATGAAGATGTTCCTCACCCGCATTGGATTCGGCTCCAAGGCCGTCGTCACGGGCGATGTGACTCAAACCGATCTGCCTGCGGGCAAACAGTCGGGTCTCAGCCAGGTGATTGACGTCCTTCGCGGTGTGGACGGTGTTGCGTTCACCTTCTTCGATGCCCAGGACGTCGTGCGACATCCGCTGGTGCAGCGAATAGTCCGAGCGTACGAGGCGCGAAGCAAATGACCTTGTCCGTAGAGGTGCAGCGTCGCGTTAGAAAGTGGGCTCCGCCCCGCGCTGACATTGCGACCTGGGCCAGTATCGCGTTGGGCCGGAAGGCAGCAGGCCGTGAGTTGGGTGTTCGGGTCGTCGGACCCACAGAGAGCCGCCGTCTCAACGCCCATTACCGCGGCAAGGATAAACCCACCAACGTGTTGTCATTTCCGGCCGCCACACTGCCTGCAGGTCCCGAGCGCCCGTTGGGCGACCTGGTGATCTGCCCGGATGTGCTGCGAGCCGAAGCCCGGGAGCAGCACAAAAGTCTGCGCGCCCATTGGGCTCATCTCGTGGTGCATGGAGCACTTCACCTGGTTGGCTATGATCACGAGGACCCCGCTGATGCGGATCGCATGGAGCGCCGCGAGATTGCCGTGTTGCGCCGTCTCGGCTTCCCGAACCCGTACCGGAGCTCATGATGGCTAAAGACCTCAACGCGACCGGTCGTTGGCTCAAGCGAATCACTCAGAGTTTCTCGGGCGAGCCCCAGGATCGCGAGGAGTTGCTCGGCGTACTGCGTGAAGCCGGTGAGCGTGGGCTCGTCGACTCGGAAGCGCTGACGATGCTCGAAGGCGTTCTCGAGGTCGGTGACATCCAGGTGCGCGACATCATGGTGCCGCGTGCACAGATGGTGTGTGTGCGCCGTGAAGATCCGGCTTCCACCATCATGCCGATCGTCGTGGAGTCGGGCCATTCGCGCTTCCCCGTCATGGACGGAGATCGCGATGACATCGTCGGCATCCTGCTGGCGAAAGATCTTTTGCGCCTGTCCATCTCGGATGTGCATGAGCGCTTCGACATTCGCGAGTACATGCGTCCCGCGGTGTTTGTCCCTGAGTCCAAGCGTCTAAACGTGCTGCTCAAAGACTTCCGACGCAACCGCAATCACATGGCAATCGTAGTCGACGAGTACGGCGGCGTGTCTGGTCTCGTCACGATCGAAGACGTCATGGAGCAGATCGTCGGTGAGATCGATGATGAGTTCGACGTCGAAGATGACCTGAACATCCGCAAGGAGGCTGATCGGCAGTACACGGTTCGCGGTGTTACACGCATCGATGAGTTCAATGAATACTTCGGCTCGAAGCTGTCCGAGGAGGAAGGCTTCGATACCGTCGCCGGCCTGTTGATGAAAGAGCTCGGCCGGCTGCCGCGGCGCGGTGAAGCGGCCAACATCGATGGCTTTGAATTCCGCGTTGCACGTGCCGACCGCCGTCGGATTGATGCGCTGCGAGTGGTTCCGCCGCGCGATCTCGTGCCGCCCGATGAGCGGCTTCCCGGTAACGAGTCCTGACTCCAATGAACGTACGGCGCCTGGCCGCGCTGGCCGCGGGCGCGATACTCGCATGTGCGTTTGCGCCACTCCAATGGTGGCCGTTGGCCATCATCTGCCCGGCCGTCCTGATGTACCTGTGGGAAGGAGCGACGCCGCGCGAGGCCGCCTGGCTGGGCTTCTCGTTCAACGCGGGCACGTTTGCAGCGGGTACGTATTGGCTGTACGTCAGCCTTCACATTTTCGGCGAAGCGCCTGTTTATATAGCGGCGGTCCTGATGATCGCGCTCATTGCAATCATGGCGGCGTATCACGCCGCTCTGGGCTACGTCGTGGCACGTTGGCTTCCGGAACGTGGCGCATTGCGATGGATGGTCGCGGTGCCCGCAGCATGGCTGCTGATTGAATGGTGGCGCGGTTGGTTTCTGTCGGGCTTCTCGTGGTTGTCGCTGGGCTACTCACAGACGGACACGTGGTTGTCGCGGGTGGCGCCCGTTGCCGGTGTATATGGCATCAGCGCTGTTCTGCTGGTCTGTGCAGGCGCGCTCACGGCGCTGGTGGTTGGGTCGAAAAAGACGCGGACCACGGCCGCGATCGTGCTCGTTTTGCCTTGGATCATTACGGCCGCCCTGGGGGCCGTTGAGTGGACGCACCCTTCCGGACCGCCCGTCACGGTGGCCGTGGTGCAAGGCTCGATTCCACAGGATCAGAAATGGCTCGACTCGAACAAACAGACGACGCTCGACCTTTATCAGCGCCTCACCGAGACCGCGTTGGGGACCCGTCTGATTGTCTGGCCGGAGTCCGCCCCGCCTGTTCCGGTGAACGACATCGTCGAGTACATCACCAACGTCTATCGCGAAGCGCGCTCGCATCACTCGGCGCTCGTGACGGGGGTCGTACGTTATTCAGACGACGGCGAGAACGGATACAACTCGATCCTGGCGCTGGACGACAAGCTGTCCTGGTACAACAAGGACCACCTCGTGCCGTTCGCCGAGTTTTTTCCTGTACCGAGCTATGTGCGTTCCTGGCTGCGGCTGCACAGCCTGCCGTATTCAGACTTCACGCGCGGCGGTGACAACCAGCCGCCGCTCCCGGCCGCCGGCCTGAATCTCGGCGCGACCATATGTTACGAAGACGCCTACGGCAGCTCCATGATCAAGGTTCTCCCGGCGGCTGACGCACTGGTCAACGTGACCAATGATGCGTGGTTCGGCCATTCGACTGCCCGGCACCAACACTTTCAGATCGCCCGGATGCGTGCGATCGAAGCGGGCCGGTACCTGATTCGGGCTGCCAACGATGGGATCTCCGGCGTCATCGGCCCGCACGGCGAAGTGGTCGACCGGGCGCCCGAATTCACGCCCTACGTACTCAAGTCCGCGGTGACGCCACGCAGGGGGCTGACGCCCTATGCAAGTGTTGGAAATTGGCCCATTGTGGGCCTTTGCACGGTGGCGCTGGCGTGTGGGCTCTGGCTGAGGAATCATAGGGCCCGGCGATCCCGCCAGGGCGCCCCAGGTGACCTGTCTACAGGTACGCCGGGTGCTGCAAATTGAGCGTAAACCCCCTAATCCGTCCTATTTCGAATATTTCGGAGTCGAGCATGAGTGTGTCGCGCTGCCGCCCTGTCCCTGAGGCCCGGTCCCCTTTTCGGCCGCCGCTGTGGCCAGTCGTGTGCGTTTCCATAGCGCTGGCTGCCTGCTCCGGCGATCTGAGCGCGCAGGCCTCGCGCCCTCAGGCACAGGCTGCACCGACAGCGCCGTCGGTGCCCTCGGTTCCCGCTGTGGAGTCGACTGTTCGTGCGCTGCCGGATTTCTCACCCCTGGTGGAGAAATACGGCCCGGCCGTCGTGAACGTCGAAGTCGTGGAGAAAGCACAGCCGGCGACCGGCGGGCCGCAGGGGTTGTCACCTAACGATCCCTTCTACGATTTCTTCCGGCGTTTCGGCATCCCGACACCGGACCAGGGTCCGCGCGGCAATGCACCCCCGGTTCGGGGCGCTGGTTCGGGCTTTATCGTCAGTGCGGACGGTTACATCCTCACCAACACCCACGTCGTTGGAAATGCCGACGAGGTGACAGTGCGCCTCACGGACCGCCGTGAATTCCCGGCCAAGGTGATTGGCGCCGATGAGCGCACCGACGTGGCCGTCATCAAGATCAATGCCGCCAACCTGCCGACCGTCAAGCTCGGTGATCCCGCGAAGGTCAGACCGGGTCAGTGGGTGCTGGCCATCGGCTCGCCGTTCGGTTTCGAGAACAGCGCTACAGCCGGCATCATCAGCGCGACCGCGCGCTCGCTGCCCAGCGACAACTACGTGCCGTTCATTCAGACGGACGTGGCCGTCAATCCGGGCAACTCCGGCGGCCCGCTGTTCAACCTGGCGGGCGAGGTGATCGGCATCAACTCGCAGATTTTCAGCCGCACGGGCGGCTACATGGGCGTGTCGTTTGCAATTCCGATCGATGTCGCACGCAACGTGGAGGATCAGCTGGTCAAGACCGGCAAGGTGGTCCGCGGTCGTATCGGCGTGACCATCCAGGACGTGAATGCACAACTGGCGGAGTCATTTGGGCTCGATCGGCCGCGGGGCGCCCTGGTCAGCTCGGTTGAGAAGGACGGTCCCGCAGCGAAGGCCGGCCTGCAGCCGGGCGATGTGATTCTCGGCGTCAACAGTAAACCGATTGAGCGTTACGGCGAGTTGTCCGGCTCGATCGCGGCAATGAAGCCGGGCGCGGATGCATCACTGGATGTCTGGCGCGGCGGTAAGAAACTGACAGTGAGTGTGAAGGTCACGGAGCTCAAGGAGCAGCAGCCCACGACGAAAGCCGGCGCCAGGCAGAAGGAGCGCGCGACCAACCAGGCCAGTCAGTTTGGATTGACCGTTCGGCAGCTCGACGCCCAGGAGAAGGAGCAGGCGGAGACGCAGGGCAATCTCGTCGTCGAGGAAGTGACGGGTCCAGCCGCTTCCGCGGGCGTTCAGCCGGGCGACATCATCCTGGGAGTCAATGGTAAACGTGTCAAAACCGTCAAGGAGCTTCAGGACGAGGCCAGGACATCGGGTAAGAACGTAGCGCTGTTGATTCAACGCGAGGATGCGCAGATTTTCGTGCCGTTGCGCATTCCTTAATCGACGGGGCCGTAATGGACGAGATTTACGATCCGGCTGCGGTAGAGGCCGTAGCCCAACAGCATTGGCGCGCGCTCGATGCGTATCGCTCGAAGGAAAACGATCCCCGTTTTCCCAAGGGCAAGTTCTATGTGTGCTCGATGCTGCCGTATCCCAGTGGCAAGCTGCACATGGGCCACATGCGCAACTACACGCTGAATGATGTCGTGTACCGGTTCATGCGCTCGTCCGGCTACAACGTGATGACTCCCATGGGTTGGGACGCGTTTGGCCTCCCTGCTGAAAACGCCGCCATCGATAAAAAGGTGGCGCCGGCGAAGTGGACCCGCGCAAACATTGCCGACATGAAGGCTCAGTTCGCGCCCATGGGGTTCGCATTCGACTGGTCCCGGGAAGTGGCCACCTGCGATCCGAGCTACTACCGCTGGAACCAGTGGCTGTTTCTGCAGATGCTGAAGAGCGGTGTGGCCTACCGCAAAACTCAGATCGTCAACTGGGATCCGATCGACAACACTGTGCTCGCCAACGAGCAGGTCGTCGATGGCAAAGGTTGGCGTTCGGGTGCGACGGTAGAGAAGCGCGAGATTCCAGGCTATTACCTCGCAATTACGCGGTACGCCGAGGAACTGCTCGAGACCGTCAAGACCGGATTGGATGGCTGGCCCACGCAAGTGCGTGCCATGCAGGAGAACTGGATCGGGCGTAGTGAAGGCTGCGAGATCTCGTTCCCGTTCGCGCCGGATACGCGGGCTGTCATGGAGACTGACGGTGCGCTCAAAGTATTCACGACCCGCGCTGACACTCTGTTTGGCGCCACATTCCTGGCGGTCGCCGCTGAACATCCGATCGCACTCGCTGCCGGCAAGCGCGCTCCGCGGGTCGCCGCGTTCATTGAGGAATGCGCTCGCGGCGCCGTGATGGAAGCGGAGCTCGCCACGCAGGAGAAAAAGGGCATGGCGACCGGATTGCACGCGTTGCATCCGCTCACCGGCCAACCTGTTGAGATCTGGGCCGCCAACTACGTGTTGATGGGTTACGGTGAAGGCGCGGTCATGGGTGTGCCTGCACACGACGAGCGCGACTTCGAGTTCGCTCACAAAAATCGTCTGCCCATCGTCCAGGTGGTGAAGTCCAAGACGGGTGCTTACGATGATGTTCGTGAGCCCTGGATCGCTGCCTACTCTGATTACGGCATTACCGTTAACTCCGGCGAGTTTTCGGGCCTGGAGTTCCAGGCTGCGGTAGACGCCATTGCTGTAGCCCTGGAGAAGAAGGGGCTCGGCAAGAAGCGCATCCAGTACCGTTTGCGCGATTGGGGAATCTCACGCCAGCGTTACTGGGGCACGCCGATCCCCATCATCCACTGCGATGCGTGCGGTGTTGTCCCGGTGCCGGAGAAAGATCTGCCGGTCGTGCTCCCGGAGGACCTGGTGCCGGATGGCAGCGGTAATCCTCTTAACAAGGATGAGCGCTTCCTGGCATGCACGTGCCCGCAGTGTGGCAAGGGTGCGCGGCGCGAAACGGACACGATGGATACGTTTGTCGATTCATCGTGGTATTACATGCGCTATTGCTGCCCCGATGCGTCGAGCATGATTGATGGGCGCACCGATTATTGGATGCCGATGGATCAGTACATCGGCGGCATCGAACATGCGGTGCTTCACCTGTTGTATGCGCGCTTCTGGACCAAGGTGATGCGCGACCTCGGGCTCGTGAAGTTCAGCGAGCCATTCAAGCAGTTGTTCACCCAGGGCATGCTGCTCGCCCACTGTTATTACCGCGAAGACGCCAATGGCAAGAAGCGTTGGTTCTATCCGGCGGAAGTGGAGCAGCAGTTCGACGAGCGCGGCACTCCAATCAGTGCGGTGGCCAAAGAGGACGGCAAGCCCGTCATCTACGGTGGCATCGAAAAGATGTCCAAGAGCAAGAACAACGTCGTGGAGCCGGGCTCGTTCATCGAGCGTTTCGGAGCTGATACGGCCCGTGCATTTGTCATGTTCGCGGGCCCCCCCGATCAAAGCGCGCCGTGGTCGGACTCCAGCGCCGAAGGCGTGCATCGCTTTCTGAAGAAGCTGTGGGCGTTCTGCTATCAGAATCGCGAGCGCATTGCGACGGCCCCGGCGTTGGTGGTTGCATCGCTCGACAGCGGGCTGAAAAAGATCCGCCACCAGTTGCATTCCTTCCTGCACCAGGCCCTGTTCGACTTTCAGCGGATTCAATACAACACGGTCGTCTCAGCGACCATGAAGATGCTCAATGCTCTGGACACTGCTGCCGAAAATCCCGCTGCTGCACCGTTGCTTCGCGAAGGTGTGAGCATTTTGCTGCGTACCTTGTATCCGATGACGCCCCACGTGGCGCACGTGCTGTGGGTCGAATTGGGATATGCAAAGGAGCTGGGCGATCTGCTCGATGCGCCGATGCCGCAGCCGGCAGCGGATGCTCTGCAGCAGGATGAGCTCGAGCTGGTCGTGCAGGTGAATGGCAAGCTGCGTGGGCGTGTGATTGTCGCGGCTCAGGCGGATGAGACGGCCATCAAGGAAGCCGCGCTCGCGGACGAGCACGTGCGCAAATTTGTCGACAAGCCGGTGCGGAAAGTCATTTACGTGAAGGGCAAACTCGTCAACATCGTCGTGTAAGTATGAAAAGTTGTGTGCTGGCTGGCGTGCTGGGGGTGTTGCTCGCGGGCTGTGGCTTTCACCTCGAGGGCCGCACGCCGCTGCCTGAGACCATGAAAACGGCTTATCTGCAGGCCACGGACCTGCAGACCGATTTCGCCCAGAGCCTGCGCAAGGCACTGCTGACAGCGGGCGCCCGGCCGCCGGGCGACAAGCGAACTGCATCAGCCATTGTGTACATCATCAAGGACGATGTTGTACGCCGGACGCTGTCGGTATCCGCCCAGAACAAGCCGAACGAGTATGAAGTCACCTATAACGTGCGCTTCTCGGTGAGCTCCGGCGACAAGGAGTTGCTGGCACCGCAGGACATTTCGGCCACCCGCAGCTACAGTTTCGATGAGACCCGGTTGCTGGCGAAAGAGCACGAGGAGGCCATCCTGCGGCAGGCCATGGCACACGACCTGGCGGACCGCGTCATCCGCCAGTTGTCGAGTCTTTGAACCCATCCATCCGCGCTCACGCCGTGCTGCGTTTGAACCGCATTGATCGAGTTGAGCTGGCGATGTTGCTCAGTCGCTACGGGTTGGCATTGACGCTCGTGGCTCCGGAGGAAGTGATCCCGGGGTCGTATTGGGGCGACAGTGAAGCGGGGCTCAAGGGTGACCGACTGTACGCACGACTCGACACTCCGTTGCATTCGGTTCTGCACGAGACGAGTCACTATATCTGCATGACTCCGGAGCGCCGCTCGGGACTCGATCGTGATGCCGGGGGTAACGTTGCGGAAGAATGCGCGGTCTGCTACCTGCAGGTTCTGCTTGCCGCACAGTTACCTGGAGTCGGCAGCGAACGGCTGTCAGCCGACATGGACGACTGGGGTTACAGCTTCCGGCTCGGCAACACGCGCGCCTGGTTTACTTCAGACGCTGACGATGCGCGCAGCTGGCTGATTGAGCACGGGGTGATTGATTCCGACAGTCGGCTGACGGGCCGGCTGCGGTGAATCACTCGGCGAAGCGGTCCGTTGCGCTCACCAGTTCGTGGATGTTGCCGGGTTCGAAGGCCGAATGGCCTGCATCCGGCACGATCCGCAAGTCTGCCTCGGGCCATGCGGTATGCAGCTCCCACGCGCTCTTCATCGGGCAGACTACGTCGTAGCGGCCCTGCACGATGACTGAAGGGATCTTGCGGATCTTGCCGACCTCTTCAATCAGTTGATTCTCGGTTCGCAGGAAGCCCCTGTTGATGAAGTAATGGCACTCGATGCGGGCGAACGCCGCGGCGTACTCGTCCTCCTCGAACTTCGCGACGTAGTCAGGATTCAGGCGCAGGAAGCTCAAGGCCCCCTCCCAGACAGACCAGGTTTTCGCGGCCTTGCGCACGACGTGCGGGTCAGTGCTGGTCAGGAGTTTGTAGTACGCGCGAACCATGTCCGAGCGCTCCGCCGCGGGAATGGTGGCAACGTACTGTTGCCACAGGTCGGGGTACAGCGCGCCGGCTCCGTCCGGATCCTGATAGAACCAGTCGAGCTCCCATTGGCGCAGCAGGAAAATTCCGCGCAGGACGAGCTCGGTAACGCGATCCGGGTGTGTTTGCGCGTAGGCCAGCGCCAGCGTCGAGCCCCACGAGCCACCGAATACCTGCCAGCGCTTGATACCCAGATGCTCCCGCAGTCGCTCCATGTCTTCGACGAGATGCCAGGTTGTGTTGTCCACCAGGCTGGCATGAGGCTTGCTTTTGCCGCAGCCGCGTTGATCAAACATCACGATTCGATAGACGCGGGGATCGAAGAACGTTCGCATCTTCGCGTCAGTGCCGCCGCCGGGGCCGCCGTGGAGGAAAACCGCGGGTTTGCCGTCCGGGTTGCCGCTCTCCTCAAAGTAGAGCTCGTGCACGTCCGAAACGCGCAGAAATCCCGTGCGAAATGGCTCGATAGGGGGATACAGCCCCCGGCGCTCTGTCTGGGTCATTTAGTATTTATAAACTTCAATTTTCTCGGCACTCAACTCGTAGGCGGTTGAACCGAGGCGGGTGGATTTCGTCTGCAAGTGCAGCTTGCCGGTAATCCAATAGGCATCGTAGATCGACTCGATGCCGGGGCGTTTACCGGTGTGCACATAGACAATCTGATTCGGCGGCGGCGGCGGGACGTGAATGCACGACCCAAAATAGGGCACGAGGAGAAATTCGCTCACATCGCCGCTTTTGACGGCTTCGAGTGGAACAATGAAGCCGGGCAGGCGCACAGTCGCACCTTCGAGCGATTTGTTGACATTGAAATCCTGCGCCTGCACCGCGGGAGGTCCTCCTTCTCCACGGTAGTCGTGTACGGGAGCCGGAGCAACGGCCGTGAAGTGCGAGCGTTCGCCTTCCGGCAACAGCTCCTTCCAGTCGAGGTCCAGGACGCGGCCCGATTTGGGCGGGCCGGCCTTGTGCCCCGGCTCGAGGGACGAGGAAGCCAAGGAAGACGAAGTATGTGCAACCGCTGTACCCACGGCCGTCGTGGCCGCGGGCTTCGCGGCCATGGCGACTAATGCCGTGACTGACAGCAGCACGGCGAACATTGCTGGACGCATTCCCATCGTGAGGCCGATCCTATCGCGGCCTTGCCCCGGACGAAAACCGCCACATGATGGATAATTCGTGCTTGCAGACATAACGCCCCGAAGTAACGCATCTTGAAGCTGACCGCTGACGCACTTTCCGGACACCTCGAGCAGCAGTTGTTGCGTGTGTACCTCATTTCGGGGGATGACCCGCTGCTCGCCGGGGAAGCGGCGGACGCGGTTCGTGCCAGCGCACGTGCGAAGGGATTCACGGAGCGAGACGTTCATTTCATGGAGCGGGGCTCCGACTGGGATGATGTCCGCGCGTCCTCTTCGAATATGTCGTTGTTCGGATCGCGGCGACTGGTCGAAATCCGCATGCCCACGGGCAAGCCCGGGGTGGCTGGCGGTGCAGCTCTGGTCTCGATGCTCGGCGTCGACGACCGGGATACGGTGTTTCTCATTCTGACGCCGCGCCTGGATCGCGACGTGCAGAGCGCGAACTGGGTGAAGTCAGTGGAGTCGAATGGCGCGTGGGTGCAGATCTGGCCCATTGACTCTGATCGGATGACAACCTGGCTGCGCGGACGTGCGCGCCGGCTCGGTCTCGACATCAGTGCCGACGGTGTCGAAGTGCTGGCTGAACGGACGGAAGGAAATCTGCTCGCTGCCCACCAGGAGCTCGAGAAGCTGAAGTTGATTGCGCAACCCGGTCAGATTACAGCCGACACGATCCTGGCGAGTGTCGGCGACAGCGCGCGCTTCGATGTTTTTCAGCTCGGCGAATCGGTGTTAGCTGGCGACACGGAGCGCGCACTGCGTATGTTGGCTGGCTTGCACGCTGAAGGTGTGGAGGCGACGCTCGTTCTGTGGGCGCTGACAAAGGCGATGCGCGATCTTTGGGGGTCAGTAGCCGCGGCGCCGGGCGCTCGGCCGAGAGCGTGGGGCCGTCAGGCCGCTGCGCTCGAGAAAGGCGCACGTCGCGCGTCGCGACTTCCTTTTTCGACACTTGCCATACGTGCGGGCCGCGCGGACCGCATGATCAAAGGACGGCTGTTCGGTGATGCCTGGGACGAAATGGCGTTGCTGGCTGCGGATATCTGCGGAAACCCGGCCTTACGGGCCCCCAGATCCGTGCTCAAATAGTCCGCGTCTACACAGGCGTTCATGATGCAACCCATAGGTCTATTTGGCGGCACGTTCGATCCGATTCATTACGGGCACCTGCGGACAGCTTTCGAGCTGTGGCAGGAGCTTCGGCTGACCGAAGTGCGCTTCATGCCCACGGGCAGCCCGCCTCACCGCGAGCAGCCGTACGCCACGCCGGAAATGCGCCTGGACATGGTGAAGGCGGCGGTGGCGAGCCAACCGGCCTTTGTGGTGGATGATCGGGAGATCCGCCGCACCGGGGTGTCATATTCCGTTGATACGCTCACTGAGGTGCGCAAAGAGTTTCCGGACCGCTCGCTGTGTCTTCTGCTGGGAATGGATGCCTTTCTGGGCCTGCCCAACTGGCACCGGTGGCGCGAGCTTCTCAATCTTGCGCACATTGTCGTGGCGCACCGCCCGGGCTGGAAGGCACCTACCATGGGGCCGTTGGGCGAGGTCATGGTGGACCACGGCACGGGCACGATTCGTGACCTGCACGAGAATCCCAGTGGACGCGTATACGTCCATGCGGTAACACAGCTGGAGATCTCGTCCACCGAGCTGCGCCATCTGATTATTGCTGGACGCGATCCGCAGTATCTCGTTCCCGAGGAAGTCCGACAGATCATCCGGGAGACGAGGTGCTATGCTCCCCGTCAACGCTGAGTAGCATCAACTAGTCAACCGCTGGTCAGGAGATACCACTTAACCACATGATCACTCGTGCACGACCGCGCCGCTCCCCGGAGCCAGAGCGCGCCTCTCCATTGCAGGACGTCGTAACCACCGCGCTGGACGACATGAAAGCGGTCAATGTGAAGGTGCTGGATGTACGAGGGCTAACGGATATAGCCGACACCATGATCATTGCGTCCGGCAACTCCGATCGACACGTCAAGTCCATTGCCGACCGGGTCGTCGAAAAAGCCAAAGAATCCGGTTTCCGCCCCCTCGGCAAAGAGGGCGAGCGCGACGGCGAATGGGTTCTCGTCGACCTCCAGGACATCATTCTTCATGTCATGTTGCCGCGCGTACGTGAGTTCTACGGACTCGAGCGTCTGTGGGACAACGGCAACGAAGTAGCTGCTCCTGCCACCGCGGTGCAGCCACGCACAGTGAAGCGAGGACGGCAGCCGTCCTGATTCGCGCGCTGGTGTAGCGAATGGGTCGACTGCGAATTGTCGCTGTCGGCTCTCGCATGCCGAAGTGGGTGCGCGAGCCCTTCGACGACTACATAACCCGGCTCAACCCGGGGCTGAAAGTCACTCTCACCGAAATCGAGCCAGGCCCCCGAAGCGCGGGCCGTCCGCCGGACAAGGCTATTGAAACCGAGGGCCAGCGAATTCTCGCTGCTGTGCGCCCCAGCGAGTATGTCGTTGCGCTCGATGAGCGCGGTAAGGAGATGACCACCCGCGAGCTGGCTGCATGGCTCGCAGTGCGGCTGCAGGACGGCAGTGACCTGGCCTTTCTCATCGGCGGCCCGGACGGCTTCGCTGCGGAAGTCCTGCAGCGTAGTAATTTCAAGTGGTCCCTGTCGCGACTGACCTTTCCCCATGCGCTGGTCAGGGTCGTGTTGGCCGAACAGCTGTATCGCGCTCATGGCGTGTTGTCGAATCATCCGTATCATCGGGACTGATGACCCCAGTACTCTGTCTCGCTTCGGCTTCGCCACGACGACGCGAGCTGCTGTCACAAATTGGCGTATCGCACATCGTCGCGGGTGCTGATATTGACGAATCCGTTGCGCCCGGGGAGACACCACGGGCCTATGTGGCCCGACTCGCGCGTGCAAAGGCGCTGGCTATACAGCGCGCCGGCCAGCAACTCCCTGTGCTCGCCGCCGACACGACGGTTGTCGTCGATGGAAAAATATTTGGAAAACCTCGCGATCGGGCGCAGGGCGTCTATATGCTCGGAGAGTTGGCCGGGCGAGCGCATGAGGTACTGACCGCCGTCGCTCTGGCAAACTCGCACGGCGTGAGCGAGCGATTGAGCTCGAGCACAGTGCGCTTCCGGCAGATTTCGCCGGAGGAATGTGTGGCTTACTGGGAGACCGGGGAGCCGCGTGATAAGGCAGGCGGATATGCGATCCAAGGACTCGGTGCCGTATTCGTTGAATCCCTGAGCGGCAGTTATTCTGGCGTGATGGGTTTGCCGTTGTTTGAGACGGGGGAGCTCTTGCAGGCAGCAGGCATCGAATACTGGAACGGCCCGGGCCCGAGCGGGGACCGCGCTTGAGCATCGAGATCCTCGTCAACGTGGCGCCGCGCGAAACGCGCGCTTCGATCGTCGAGAACGGTGTGCTGCAGGAGATCTATGTGGAGCGGACGAGCCGGCGCGGCATCGTCAGCAACCTCTATAAGGGGCGCGTCTCGCGCGTACTGCCTGGAATGCAGGCGGCGTTTGTCGACATCGGGTTGGAGCGGACGGCCTTTCTGCACGTTGCAGATATCGCCAATGTGCCGAACGATGACACGATAGTTCTGCCGTCTGTTGATGACATACGGCGCTTGGTTAGTCCCGGCGACGATATCCTCGTGCAGGTCATCAAGGACCCGCTCGGAACCAAAGGCGCACGGCTCACAACGTTCATTGCGCTGCCATCCCGTTATTTGGTCTACATGCCTCGCGGCGATGGCATCGGCGTGTCTGCTCGAATTGACGACGACACCGAACGCCTGCGTCTGAAGGAGGCTGTTGCGGGTTTCATTCCTCCGAATTCAGAGGGCGGTTATATATTGCGGACGGCGTCGCAAGGCGTGTCAGTCGACAGCCTCCGCGAAGACATGATTTATCTCGATAAGCTCTGGCGCCACGTGCGCGTCAGGGCACTCGAGACGCAACCTGGTGCGATTGTCCACGCGGACCTGCCGCTTGCGCTGCGCGTGCTGCGCGACGAGTTGTCTCGCGGAGTCAGCCGAGTCCTCGTTGACTCGCCGCGGGATCATGCGGATATGGTTGAGTTTGCGGCGGCGTTCATGCCGGATGCCGCCACCCGTATCGAGTTGTATGTCGGTCCCCGCCCGATCTTCGACCTGCACGGTATCGAAGAGGAAATCGCGAAGGCGCTCGATCGCAAGGTAACGCTGAAGTCAGGCGGTCACCTGGTGATTGATCAGACCGAGGCGATGACGACCATCGATGTCAACACCGGCGCCTACGTTGGCCACCGGAATCTCGAAGAGACGATCTTCCGGACCAACCTCGAAGCATCGGTGGCCATCGCGCGCCAGCTGCGACTGCGCAACCTTGGCGGCATCATCATCATCGACTTCATCGACATGCGGGACGAGGCGCACCGACGTCAGGTCCTCGCGGCTTTGGAGCGCGCGTTGTCGGGCGATCGTGCACAAACCCATATCGTGAGCTTGTCGCCGTTAGGTCTCGTCGAGATGACGCGGAAGCGGACGCGGGAGAGCTTGGAACATCTGCTTTGCGTTGCGTGTCCAACTTGTGAGGGGCGGGGGTTCGTGAAATCCGCGGAGACCGTGTGCCACGAGATCTTTCGCGAGATTGTGCGACAAAGCCGGCAGTTTGCCAGCCGTGAGCTGCTGATACTCGCTCATCAGGATGTGGTGGATCGGTTGCTCGAGGACGAGTCGGCCACTTTGGCCGAGCTCGAGGCTCAGGTGGGGCGGCCGATTCGGATGCAGGTGGAGGCGCTGTACGGAGTGGATCAGTACGATGTCGTATTGATCTAGTTAATTAGAAAAATGGCGTGCCGCCATTTTTCGGACAATGCTTCGTCGCCCGCGGGCAAAAAGCGTCGTTTTTGCCCGCTGCGCCGGCGGTTGTGCGCCCAAGGTGCGCACCCGGGCGGTGATTTTTCGGACATCTGCGTCGCAGACTGCTCGGGCGGCAGCGACGTGATGAGATTTGAAGGGGATGTCGATGGCTCCTGTTGCGGAGACCGGCCCCAATTCTGCTGCTCCGGCTCGTGCCAGGAGCTGGCTGCGGGTTGCCCTGCTGGGCACCCTGGGCGTGGGCGGCGTCTTCGCTCTCATTCTTTTCGCGTACGAGTTGGCGCTCGCCCGAGTGCCGCAGCATCGTGCCGCGCTCGAACGCCTCGTCCGCGCGCAGACAGGGTTGGACGTTCGCTTCACTGAGCTTGGCTTACGTTGGGGTTGGTACGGCCCCGAGGCGGTGTTTCGGCACGTTGAGCTCGACGAGCCTGGCAACTCTCAGGCGCTGCTGCGCGCCCCTGAGCTCGTTGTGGGATTTGACGCTTGGCGGACCCTGCGGAGTGGGCACCCGGAGGCGGGGCGCATTGAGTTGATTGCGCCGGAGATTGATTTGTCGAGTGGGGGTGGGCGGCGCGGCGTCGGAGTTGTTGTTGCTGGCGCCAATGCGCGCGCAGCGGCCGGTGCTAACGCCGGCGGCGCCGGCGGTGCTGACGCGCGCGGAGCTGCTGGAGCTGACTCAGCGCCGGGTGCTCGCTCGTCTCCGCCCGCGGTCAATGCATTGGAGTCATCGGCGTTGGGGCGCGTGGCCGTGTTGCAACGCTGGCGTGGAGGTCGCATCGAAATTGAAGGCGGGACGGTGCGCCTGCCCGATGCCGCTGGCGGTGCAAATCCGCTCAGCGTGCAAATACGTCGCGCAACGCTTCGCCGTTCGGACGATGAGTGGAACGTAGCTGGTTTGCTGTTTCTGCCTGACCGCGTCGGCCGCAGCGCGCGCGTCACGTTGAGCGTGCGTGGTGACCTCGGCCAGGCGTCTGCTCTGAGCGGATCACTGCGCGTTGAAGCGCGACGCCTGTTGTTTCCAGGGTCACGCGATTTCCTCGCCGCGCTTCCCGACATCGCTCGCTTCCTGCCACGCGGTGGCAATGGCGATGTGACGGTGGATTTGAGTTTTGCGCAGGGGCAGGTGGTTAAGGCGCACGGCAATGTGCATGCGGGTGGGTTGGTGTTTGATGCGCTCGGCATTGCGCAGGCAGGTGGACCGACGTCTGCCGCGCCTGGCAATGTGGTCGCTGGTGGTGCGTTGGCTGGTACCGCGGCGGTCGGCAGGCGCGCGGTCGATGGTGCTGCTTCGAACGGCGGACCGGTGATGGCACCGGTGCGCCCCAGCTTGTTGGTGCTGGATCGGGTGAGCGGCAATTGGAAAGCCAGCCGTCTCGGGACTGGCTGGCGGGTGCGCGTTGACTCGCTTGACCTGGCGAAGGGTGCTCGCTTCGCCTCGCTCACTCTGGACACTAGCGAATCTTCGCAGCCTGAATCGCCGGGACATTGGATCCGCGGCAACCTGGAGCAGGCCCCTCTGGAATCCGTGCTTGCGGTTACACGATGGTTGGCGCCGCATTTTGATCTCGCGGGCATTCAGCTCGACGGCACGGCGCGGAACCTGACGTTCGACTGGGCGTCTGGGCGTGGCGAAGGAAATAGGCTGCGCACCTCGGCGCAATTGGATGACGTCGCCCTCACGCCGCGATCGAGGGACTTTGTTCTCGGTGGACTTAGCGCCCGTGTTTCCGGAAGCGAAAGTGCGCTCACCATCGACGTGCAATCGCGCACGGCGCGTTTGGAGTTAACGCAGTCTCAGCAGAAGCCGCTCGCCGACGTACATGTTTCCTCCACGCTGCGCGTCAGCAGCAGCCATGACGGATGGAAGATCGAAACCGATGAGTTCTTGTTGGAGCACCAGCGCGCGAGTCTAAATCTCAGCGGGTCGCTCCAGGACGATCCAACGGAGCCACGCATTTCCGCGACCGGTACGCTCACCGGCGCCGACATTCCATTGGTAGCGAGGCTTCTCGGTGACAACACGGCAGAAGCATTTGGTGCTGCCGCTTCACGGCTCACCGCCGGGCGAATTCAGAACGCCGAATTTGCCCTGCGCGGACCCGTCAGCGATCTGCCGTTTGAGGGTCGGCATGATGGCTTCACTGGCTCATTGACCTTGCGGGACGCGATTATTTCGGGCGGCGAACTGTGGCCCGATGCGAATGGTATCGACGCTCACGTCGAATGGCGCGGAGCGCAAATCCAAGCGACGATCGAAGCAGGGCATGCGGGACCGTTCCAACTTGCGTCGGCGAAAGCACAATGGGGCGCGGACGGTCGAAGCGCGACTCGCCTGACAGGGCACGTCAACGGTCGTTTGGAAGATGCGATCGCGTGGGTTCACGGCCACCCGCAGCTGCAGGAATACGCGCCTGACGTTGGGGAAATCGACGCGAAAGGCGATGCCTCGTTCGATTTCAATGTTTCGGTGCCGCCGGAAACACCGGAGGTATTGGAGGCCGGTGCACGCGGTGCGGTTGCCGCCGGCGATGCGCGTGGTGGGGGCGACGGGCGTGGGATACCTGATGTGCGCCGCGTGCGTGGCGTGACCGGTGCGCGTCAGCCCCAACTCGTGGCGCGGGTCTCTACGTTTCTCGATGGCGCTACAGTGCAGGCCGTCTCGGGCCTGCCACCTTTGGAGGGCGTCACCGGTTCCTTCGTGTTTGATGCGGGTCGTTTGCAGCGGTCGACGCTGACCGGCTCCTGGTTAGGCGGCCCCGTTACGTTACACGTCGGTGAGCGGCGTGAGAAAAGCACCCGGGTGCTTGCGGTGCAGGCCCAAGGAACATTGAACGCTCAGCAGTTAGCTACCTTGGCGAACGCAACGGGCACCGTTGACGGCAGCACCGACTGGAGTGGCGAGCTGGCCTACTTGCAGTCCGACAATTCGCAAGCGCCACGTTGGCGTATGCGGGCAGATTCGAACTTGCTCGGAGTCGTGAGCTCGTTGCCCGAACCCTTCGCGAAGCGATCCGCGGCTGTGGTGCCCGTGCATCTCGAGGTCACCGGAGCGAACGATTCGGCGCAGCTCCGCGCGAACGTCGGCGATCGGATGCGGAGTCTGTTAGCTCTGAAAAGAAAGCCCGATATGGGTTGGGCTGTAGACAGGGGTGCGGTTCGCTTTGGCACTGCGGTACCCACGTTGCCTTTGGAGCCGGTGGTATTGGTTCGCGGACGGGTCAGTCAGCTCGATCTCCCGGCGTACGCGATCGCATGGCAACGACTTCGGCAGGATTCGCTGCCCACGATCCGGGCGCAAATGGTCGCCGATGAGATGTTGGTGGGCGGGCGGCGTTACGACGAAGTTTCGCTGCAGGCTGAGCGTACGGATGCGGGAACGAATTTGCTGCTCGACTCAGCGGCGGTGGCAGGCATCGTGCGTTGGCCCACGCCCGAGAGGAGGGCGCGGCGCCAAGGTCTCCCGAGCGAGGCGCAGCCAGCAGAGATTCACTTCACCAGGCTGAGTCTCCCGGACGGCACTTTGCCGAGCGACGGCATCGGCTTGATCGCCGCTCTCGCGCCGACCGCATCGCTGGCCGTGGACGAGTTGAATTGGCGCGGGCGGTCATTGGGCCGACTCACTGCAACCGTGGCATCACAAGGCAAAGTCGTTTCTGTGGACGATGCGCGGTTGGTCAACAGCACGCACGATGCGCACGGGGTGTTGCGCTGTCAGACAATGATGCCGGTATGTCGATTGACGTTCATGGTCGACAGCACCGACGCCGCTGCGACGCTCACTGATTTCGGATTCACGCCGGACCTGACGGCGACTGCGGCCTCCCTCAACGGCGATGTTGAATGGCATCCGGTAGCTGAGCAGCCATGGCTTGCGAGTCTGCAGGGGACGCTCAGCATGCGGCTCGCTGATGGCACGCTTCGCCCCGTCGGGCAAAAAGACGGCGGGCAGCGGTCCGGCGATGGGCGAACTGGCGACGCGAGCGCAAGAGACACGGGCGCTGAGGGCGCCACCGGTAATGTGTCCGCTGCGCAAACCGCACAAACGGCGCGAGCGTCGGAGCGCTCAGGCGAGCGCGACACCCGACGCACGCGCGAGGCCAATGTGGGGCCGGGCGCACATGATGCCACTGCGGTATCGGGCGCGCATGAGGCCACCGTGGGTCCGTTCGCCGCACTGACCGACGTCGGATCAGGCCTCGTCGGCGGTAACGTCGACGGCCATGCCGACGGCACCAACTTCGGGGACGCCGTTTCCGCTGGCGGTGGGGCAGCGGCAGGGGCAGACATGTGGGGTTTGCCGACAGGGCCGGTTGCGCTCGCGGATGACGCGAACCGGCGGCCGTTCGCGCTCCTGGCAGTGCCGGCGCTGGTCAGCGGCTTGGACGCCCCCGGAGCGGCAGGTGCGTCGCTGACGAAAGAGCAGCAACCTCTCCACTTTGCGCACCTAGAGGCTGACTTCGAGCTGCACGACGGGCAGGCGACCACGTCGAACCTGCACTTCGATGGTGACGCCGAAATTCTGATGCGGGGGCGAATCGGTATCGTCTCCCGCGATTACGACCAGCAGGTGTGGCTGCTGCGCGGCGAGGAGCGCCTCCCCGCGGCCGTGCGGCGCTTCGGGGCCACCCCCAGGGTCGCCGCCGCATGGCTGTCGCTGCGGGATCTGTTTGGCGGAGGCGGGGCGCAGGACCGTTCTCGTGCGGTCCTACGCTTGCAAGGCACATGGGACGACCCGATGGTAGTGACAGCGAACTGAAACGACCGGGCCGACACAGCTTCCTGTACATTTTTGACCATGAATGCCATTGCAGCGATCCAAATGACGTCCGGGCCGGACGTGGCGGCAAATCTCGAGCAGGTCCAGCCTCTGCTGGAAGACGCCGCTCGACGCGGTGCCCAGCTGGCGGTTCTGCCTGAAAACTTCTCCTTCCTGGGCCTTCGGGATGTCGACAAGCGCGAGATCGCCGAGACGGATGGCTCCGGCCCCGTGCAGGACTTTCTGGCGGCCACAGCTAACAGACTCCACATGTGGATCGTGGCGGGAACCACTCCGTTGCGGGCGGGTGAAGACGGTCGGGTTGCGGCTGCTTCGCTGGTCTACGACGCAACCGGCAGCCGGGTCGCTCGCTACGACAAGATCCATCTTTTCGACGTCGACATTCCGGGTCGTGCGGAGCGGTATCGCGAGTCGGCACACGTGGCTCCTGGTTCGCAGGCGGTCGTCGTCGACACGCCCGTTGGCAAGCTCGGATTGTCAGTCTGCTACGACATTCGGTTTCCAGAGTTGTATCGTCGGTTGAGCGCTGCGGGCGCGCAGATCCTGACTGTGCCGTCTGCCTTCACAGCTCCGACGGGGCGCGCGCATTGGGAAACTCTCATGTGCGCTCGCGCGATCGAGAATCTATGTTACGTGGTTGCGCCGGCGCAGTCGGGGTTTCATCCCAACGGGCGCGAGACTTACGGCGACAGCCTGATTGTTGATTATTGGGGCCGCATCGTGCAGCGCTTGCCGCGCGGTCGAGGTTGTATCATTGCGCAGGTCGACCTGCAGCGCCAGGCGGAAGTTCGCCAGAACTTTCCAGCGTTGCAACATCGAGTCTACGCTGGAGAATGAATGCTGATGGAAAAATCCGGAATGACTGAACCTGTGGCACTGGCCGCTGCACCTGTTGATGCGCTCGGCATTGCGCGCGAGCTGATATTGCGGCCGAGCGGGCTGGATGACGGCCGTATCGACCGGATTTTTGGGGAAGTGCTCACGCATTCCGTCGACTTCGCGGATCTGTATTTCCAACTGTCACACGAGGAGGCCTGGTCACTCGAGGACGGCATCGTCAAGGACGGTAGCGCCAGCATTGAGCAGGGCGTCGGCGTGCGGGCACTGTCCGGTGAGAAGACGGGCTTCGCGTATTCGGACGAGATTGTATTGCCAGCGCTCGAAGAGGCTTCGCGCGCGGCACGCGCGATCGCCGTCCAGGGTGGTGACAAACAGATACGCGCCTGGGAATCGAAGGTCGGCCATTCGTTGTACCTGCCTGCCGATCCCAGTGTGGGTTTGACCGATCAACAGAAGGTTGAGTGGCTGGAACGAGTCGATCGCGAGACCCGCAAGTTGGATCCGCGAATCGTGCACGTCACCGCCAGCGTCACAGCGGTGCACGAAGTCATTCTGATCGCGACCAGCGACGGCGAGCTCGCCGCGGATGTGCGACCGCTCGTGCGATTCAATGTCTCCGTGCTCGTTGAACAAAACGGGCGGCGTGAACAGGGGTATTCAGGAATGGGTGGCCGCTTCTCGCTTGCCGATCTCGTCGCTGGCGACAAGCCGCTGGCGCTGGGCCGCGAGGCCGTGAGGCAGGCGCTCGTGAACCTGGAAGCGAAGCCTGCGCCGGCGGGAACCATGACCGTCGTCCTCGGGCCGGGCTGGCCGGGAATCCTGCTTCACGAGGCGATCGGGCACGGGCTGGAAGGGGACTTCAACCGCAAGGGCACGTCCGCCTTTGCCAATCGGATCGGGGAACGTGTAGCTTCTGCCGGATGCACGATTGTCGACGACGGGACGCTTTCCCGCCGCCGCGGTTCGCTGAACATCGACGATGAAGGTACGCCCACCCAGTGCACCACCCTGATCGAGGATGGCGTCCTGCGTGGCTACATTCAGGACAAGCTCAACGCCAGGCTCATGGGCGCGAAGCCCACGGGTAACGGCCGGCGTGAGTCCTTTGCACATTTGACCCTGCCGCGTATGACAAACACGTACATGCGCCCGGGACCTCACGATCCGCAGGAGATCATCCGCTCTGTCGACCGCGGTATCTATGCGGTCAACTTCGGTGGCGGCCAGGTTGACATCACTTCAGGAAAATTCGTGTTCTCGGCAAGCGAGGCCTATGCCATTGAGAATGGCAAGCTGGGCGCGCCGCTCAAGGGCGCGACTCTCATCGGCAACGGCCCTGACGTGCTCACGAGAGTGAGCATGGTGGGCAATGACCTGAAGCTCGACGATGGTGTTGGTACCTGTGGCAAGGACGGGCAGAGCGTTCCCGTGGGCGTGGGTCAGCCGACGTTGCGCATCGATGGGCTGACGGTCGGCGGCACGGGCTAACCAACACGGCGGGCGCGCCACCGGGCGGCCGGTGCGCCGCCGGCCGCTGACAAGTGTCGGCGCGAGCTGCGCGGTTTACGGCGCGTCCATGCGAGCATGGTGCTGTGGGTCGCGCCTGGCGCTGGCAAGTCGGTTGCGACTGCAGCGGGTGCAGCAAGAGTCCTGAAAAAACCCTGCATTTCCGGCCAAACGCACCACCAGTTGCGCTTGCATTCCTGTTTGACGACGCAGTCGGCAGGAATGCACTCTCCCCAGAACAAACATGTTGGTTCACAGTTCACGCACGGACGGAGCAGGACGCTCCCGCTGAGTCGAAAGCAGTGGCGCCTGCAATCAACTCAGGTTGCGCTTCGGAAACTGTGGTCCGTGCACCGAACAGGCGGCGAGTGGCTTTTCCCACCCACTCGCCGTCTGCAAGGGCAGACACTGTTGCTATTGCGACTGGCCGTCCACGTCCAATCTTGTGCATTTGTGTCAGCTGTGTGCATTCTGTGTGCACGGAACGGCGGACATAATTTTCACACGACGTGAACGTGCATCCGATTTCGATGTCTGTCCGTGTGGGCGTACCGAAGATGTGACGGCCTGCACACCGCGCATCCCGTTGGGTCCGTAGCTTGCTCGCTCGTACTCGTTCCACTTTCACGTTGAGGATTGCATGATGCACGCCGAGCCCGGACTCGCTGACACGCAGAAACTCGAGATTCCCAAGGACCTGATGACGGCCCTCTCCAGCGGCGCGCACAAGCCCCGTACGGACTACGGCATCGAGGCGCTGAAGCCCTCGTTCTTCGGCCGCCTCGTCGAGAAGCTGATCGGTCCCAAGAACTAAAATATATCCAGCGTACAGGCCCTGAAACGGGCTACCCGGCCAAGGGCCCTGTACTGCTGGAGTTCCCGCCAAGGCACGCGTCAGGCTACGATGGGCTATGACGCGCACCGGAAAGCGCCTATCCCGGCCACTCTATGAGGGCCTGCCATGGCTATACGTGGCAGGAGGAGCTATTGGGCTGTTCGGCAGCTATATCAGCCCCTGGAGGGCTCTGAGCATCCCGATCGGCATATTAGGCCTCCTGGGCGTTTTGGGAGGCATCGTGGTCCTGCTTCGCCGTCGGGACTACCGGGCGATGCAGTCTGAATACGGGAAGGGCGACTCTTCCTTGAGCGATTTAGGCGGCGAGGACTAGATCTGCGGCTTCGCAGCTCTATTCCTCCAAATGCTCCTCGTCCACCACACCCGTGTCCACTACCCCGGTTGAGATGTGAACTCCCGGCACGGTGTCCGTCATCGCTGCACGCGTCCGCGCCATACGCTCGTCCACATAGATCAGCTCATGCTTACCGATCACAACGACATCGCCGTCGTTGAGGTAGTGACGACGCACCCGCTTGGATTTCACGTAGATGCCATTCGTACTGTTCAAATCTTCAATTACGCTCGAATGCATCGTCGTCACAATCTGACAGTGATGCCGACTAACGAACCGGCTATCTATCTGCAGATCATTGTCCGGCGTACGTCCGACGATGATGCGTCCAACGCGCAGCATGCGCTCCTCAACGGTCCGACCATCCGTGGCCACGAGCAACCGCCCGTGAATGGGATGGCCATCATCACCAGGTCCCGCTGTTGGCGAGGCAGTACCGGCACCGGCGCCACTGTTACTGGTGGCAGGAGATTCAGCAAAACGAGGCTCAACAGCCACCTTCATCTGCAGAGCGTTACGGGCTGAGTAGTCAACCCACTGCAGCTCTTCGATCGCCTGGAGAATGTCCGTAAGCATGACGGTGTCACGGTCCGCCGTAAACGCGGCCATCAGCGCGGTGTCACACAGCGTGTTGACGAGACGCGGTACACCGCCTGTATAGCGGAAGATCTCGGCAAAGCAATCTTCGGCGAAGATCTGTCGGTCCGCAGCCCCCGCGACCTCCAAACGATGCTGTATGTACGCGCGCATCTCGGGCGCCGACAAAGTCGTCAGATGGAACCGGAGGCGTATGCGCTGCGTGAGCTGAATCAGTTCCGGCGCATCCAGCTTCTCATTGAGCTCCGGCTGTCCGGCGAGAATGATCCGCAGCACCTTCTCCTTGGTGGTCTCTACACCGGAGAGGAGGCGTATCTCTTCCAGGACGCGCATCGACAGGTTCTGCGCTTCGTCCACGATCAGCAGCACCTTGCGGCCCGCGGCATACTGCTCGATCAGAAAGTTGTTGAGCGTGGCGATCAGCTCGGCCTTCTTCATCTTGAAGGGCGAGAAGCCGAACTGCACCAGTACGGCCTGCAGGAAATCGATCGCGGAGACCTGGGTCTGGTTGATCTGCGCGATCACCACATCCGACTGGATTTCCTTCAAAAACGATTCAATGAGAGTGGTCTTGCCCGAGCCGATCTCTCCGGTGATCACGACGAAGCCGTCGGTGAACCAGATGGTCGATTCCATGTACGCCTTGGCGCGGGCGTGCTGCTTGGACAGATAGAGGAACTGCGGGTCCGGACTCAGTCGGAACGGCAGCTCCTTCAGTTTGAACGGGTCGAGATACATGCGTGCTCGTATTCGGGAGCCGGGTAGCCGGCGCGTTTGTTTGTTGGCGTGCGATAACCGGGGGAAACCGGCAATCGCGGATCCCTGCGCCCTCCTGCGATCTTAAGGGATGCCTACCCCGGGCGCCAATTGTGCGAGCAACCGGCGTGCCCGTCGGTCGCGCGCGCCCGCGCTGGCCTCCACCAGGGTGCAGTGTCCGAGCTTGCGGCCCGGACGCGGCTGTTTACCATAGTCATGGAGATGCAGCTCTTTCTCCGCCAGGAGGCCTTCCCGGGGCGGTAGTGTCCCAATCAGGTTGAGCATGGCGCTGTACCCCAGGGGTCGCGTCGAGCCCAGGGGCAGATTGAGGATTGCGCGCAGGTGGTTCTCGAACTGGCTGGTTGCGGCGCCCTCAAGGGTCCAGTGCCCCGAATTGTGCACGCGGGGAGCCATCTCATTCGCAATCAGCTTGCCGCCCTTCACGAAGAATTCAATAGTGAGAATGCCCGTATAGCGGAAGTGCGTGAGCGCTTTCTCCAAGTACCCCGCCGCTAGCCGTTGCCAGCTAGGTGGGCCGTAGGGCGCACGAGTGAGGCGCAAGATCCCTTGCGAGTGGACGTTGCCGTTCAGGGGGTACACAGCGACCTCGCCCCTCGGGCTTCGCGCGCCAATGATCGACACCTCGCAATCAAACGGGATCAGCTCCTCGTAAATGAGGGGTGCCGCGCCCAGTTGCTCCCAAGCCTGCACAGCGTCTTCCTTAGCACGCACGACAGCCTGTCCCTTACCGTCATACCCCAACCGCCTGGTCTTGATGACTGCCGGAAGACCAACGTCCCGCATCGCACGCGTGAGCTGCGCGCGCGAGCTGACGGCCATCCAGCGCGTTGTTGGAATTTTCAGGCGCTCGAACAACTTCTTTTCGCTCGCCCGGTCCTGCGCCGTCGCCAATGCCGGTATCGGCGGCGCAATCCGGGTGTCACCTTTCAGGGCTCGCAGCGCGTCGACCGAGATGTTTTCCCAGTCAAAAGTCAGCACTTCGGAGCGCTGTGACAGCTCGGTGAGCAATCGGGCTTCAGTAAAAGCACCGGTGAGCACGGGTGCAACCTGTCCCGCCGGCGCGTCTGCCGCGGGGTCGAGAAACAGGAAGTCGAGCCCCAGCGGATAGCCCGCCAAAGCAAGCATCCGGCCGAGTTGGCCAGCGCCCACGATGCCTACAGTCATGCTTTGTTGGTCGTTCGAGGATCGGGATTGTCGAGTACGCCGCTGGTCTGGCGTTCGCGGAAGGACTCCAGCGCGGTACCAATCGCTTCGTGCTTGTTCGCCAGAATCGAGGCAGCGCACAGGGCGGCGTTGGTTGCGCCCGCAACGCCTATAGCGAACGTTGCAACCGGAATGCCTGCAGGCATCTGCACGATCGACAACAACGAGTCGAGGCCGCCCAGAGTTTTAGATTGAACCGGGACGCCCAACACCGGGAGGCTGGTCTTTGACGCTGTCATTCCCGGCAAATGCGCTGCCCCGCCGGCGCCGGCAATGATGACTTCGAGCCCCCGCTGGCGGGCCGTCGAAGCGTATTCGAACAGCAGGTCAGGAGTGCGGTGTGCCGACACAACGCGTACTTCGTGCGGAATAGACAATTTGTCCAGCAGGTCGGCCGCCGACTTCATCGTCTCCCAGTCGGAGGTAGAGCCCATGATGATGCCGACGAGTGGTTTCATCTAGGCATTGTACAGAGGGTTGCAGCACATCGCTCGCTCTCGCGTTACGACGGCTCAACCTCGAACAACGAGCGCAGTGCGCGAAATAATTCGCGGCCCGCCGTCCCTGTGCTGCCTCGTTCCCGCTCGGATTGTGCAGCGCTGATCTTCCGGATCCATTCCGTACGGTCCAGACCGGGGCGCCAGCGCTCGAGTTCGTCGAGCGCAGCGACTCCTTCTTTGACGAGTCTTTCCCGCCACGTTTCCAGTCGCTTGAAACGCTCAGCGTCTAGCGCGGACCTCCCATGTTGCGCAGCCAACGCCGCGCGAATCGGCTCGGGATCAATGTCGCGCATCAGCTTGCCGATGTATTGGCGTTGGCGCGCGCCGCCGCCCCGGGTCGGAATCCGACGCGCTTCGCGGATGGCATCAACCAGGATCTCGGGAAGGTCGAGCGCCACCAGGTCGGAGTCACGCAGTCCAATGAGTGTCTCGCCCAAGTCCTGAACTGCATGAGCATCGCGTTTGCGCTGGCTCTTGCTGGGCTTGTCGTAACGGTCGTCGTCTTCCTCGTCGTCGTCGCGGGCGGCCAAGTTTTCTCCTATGAATGGACGCCGCGGCCTTGTAGTAGGCCGCGGCTGGTACAATTGTGCCTCACTACCAGGCAACTCAAGCAGACGTAATGCAACAGGCTCCGGCCGACGAGAAAGGGATTGCGGAATTACAGGACGTAATCAAATTTGTGCTGGAAGAGGCTGCACGCCAAGGTGCGACCCAGGCTGCGGCCGACGCCAGCATCAACCAGGGCCTCGGCGTGACGGCACGACTGGGCGAAGTCGAGACCGTCGAATACCAGCGTGATCGCGGATTGGGTGTCACCGTCTACTTCGGTCATCGTAAGGGTTCAGCCAGTACCGCGGACCTGGGAATGCAAGCAGTGCGCGACACCGTCGAGAAAGCCTGCACCATAGCCCGTTATACCGCAGAGGATCCGTATTCCGGTCTCGTCGATCCGGAGGCACTGGCACGGGATATACCTGATCTGGATCTGGATCATCCGTGGGCGCTGCAGCCGGAGCAGGCGATCGAGCTCGCGCTGCGGTGTGAGGCTGCAGGGTTGGCCGTGGACTCCCGCATCACCAATTCTGAGGGCGCTTCGGTCAACACCCAGCGCCACATAGGCGTGTACGGTAATTCGCTCGGGTTTTTAGCGGGGTCTGCGGGTACCAGTCACTCGATCAGTTGCTCACTGATTGCTCAGCAGGCTGACGAGATGCAGCGCGATTACTGGTACAGCAGCATGCGCGATGCGACTGAGCTCGACACGCCCGAGTTGATCGGCCGCCGCGCCGGCGAACGGGCGGTTGCCCGCTTGGGGTCGCGCAAATTAACGACGCGCAAGGCTCCGATTGCCTATTCGCCCGATATGGCGCGGGGTCTGTTCAGACACTTCATAGGTGCGATCCGGGGCGCGGCCCAGTATCGCAAGGCGTCGTTCCTGTTGAACGCGGCCGGTCAGGAAGTCTTTCCGTCATTCCTGCAGATGCAGGAGCGGCCGCACATTCTCAAAGGATTGGCGAGCGCGCCGTTCGATGGCGAAGGCGCCGCGACACATGATCGCGACCTGGTGCGCGATGGTGTTTTACAAGGTTACGTACTGGGCAGCTACTCGGCTCGCAAGTTGGGTCTGAAAACAACAGGCAACGCCGGCGGTGTTCACAATCTGATTGTCGCAGCCCCCGGGAAGGCGCTGGACATGCCGAGCTTCCTCGCACGGATGAAGACCGGTTTGTTGGTTACCGAGATGATGGGGCAGGGCGTGAACGGCGTAACCGGCGATTATTCGCGGGGCGCCAGCGGCTTCTGGGTGGAAGACGGTGTCATCACGTACCCGGTGCATGAGATCACCATCGCCGGCAACCTGAAAGACATGTATCGAAACATCGTTGCCATCGGCAATGACGTTGATGTGCGCGGCGGGATTCGCACCGGCTCAGTGCTCATCGGCGAAATGACGATTGCGGGTAACTGACCGCGGGAGATGGCGCGCGGTGTTCAGCGCCGCACCGGACTCCCGGAGTTCTCGTCGTCGGCTGAGCGGCCCGATTCCTCGACCAGGTCCCTGAGAGTCAGATCGCCACAGCGATCGCGCCGCTGCGCATCGAGATTCGCGATCAATCGATCCACTGTCGGGATGGACCTGTTTCGCGGGGCGATGTGCCCGCTGCGCTGATTGCGCGCCATGTCCAGGATTTCGTACACCGTGATGCGGCTGATGTCGCGGGCGCAAAGCAACTCGCCGTCATCAGTGATCTTCACCAGTCCCGCGCGCTCCAGGGCGCGCGCCATCTTGGCCACCGCAATCCCCGGCAATTCCAACTCACGCGCGATCCGGTTCACGGTCCAGCGCCGGTCGCCGGTCAAATGCGTTTCACCGACGAAGTACATCATTTTCAGTGCGAGCTGCTCCAGCTCTACACAGGAGAGCCGCAGCTCCTGCAGACCGACACGCAGGTAAGTGGGATTCTGGATGTAGAACGACAGCTGTGCGCCCGCCAGCAGGATCAGCCAGCCCAGGTAAGTCCACACCAGCGCGACGACAATGAACGCAAAGCCCGCATACACGATGGTGAGTCGTGTTGAATAGACTACAAACGCGGTGAACATCTTGCCGACCGCCGCCCAAACAACGCCACCCGCCAGGGCACCGGCGAGCGCCGGGCGCCACTGCACCCGGGTGTTAGGAACAAACATGTACACGCCCATGAAAAACGCTGTCACCATGACGTAGGGTGCGATTGCGATCAGTGTCCCCGGCAGCCGTTCCATAAACGGCATCCTGGCCACTTCCTGCATCGGCGCGCTGGCGATGGTCGCGTGCGACAACCCGATGAACGCTACGAGCAGCAGGGGACCCACGATCAGCAATGTCAGATATTCCGCGATCCGGCGCGCAAAGCTGCGGGGCTGCTCGACCCGCCACAGATAGTTGAAACTGTCTTCCACCTTTTTGATCGTGTCCAGCAGTGTCCAGGCGAGCAGTGCAAAGCCCACCGAGCCCACGATGCCGCTGCTGACACGATCGGCGAATTGCATGACCCGCCGGGTGAGTTGGCCAGCGGCTTCCGGGCCCGTTGGCCGGAAGAACTCGTAGACAATCGGCTCCAGGTCGTGGTGTGCGCCGAATACTTTCAGGATGGCAAAACTGAAGGCGAGCAGCGGAATCAGCGACAGCAGGGTGGTGTAGACCAGTCCCATGGCACGCAGGTTGATGTCCCCGCGCCACAGATCGCGGATCACGGCATAGGGATAACTCAACGTCCGGATCAGCAGAGCGAGCAGCCCCGGGCGGGTTGCGGCCGGCCCGAAGAAACACCAATCGAGGAATGCCCAGATCCGTAGCATCATCATTACAGTGTACAGGGTAACATTCCGCGCATGACGCACCCTCCCGGCTACCCGCAGCGCATCGTTTGTCTGACAGAAGAGACGACCGAAACGCTGTATCTGCTGGAGGAAGACTGGCGGATCGTGGGAATTTCAGGCTTTACTGTACGTCCCCCGCGGGCGCGCAAGGAAAAGCCGCGGGTGTCGGCATTCACCAGCGCCAAGATCGGCCGAATCATTGATCTGCAACCTGACCTCGTGCTGGGATTCTCCGACCTGCAGGCAGACATTGCCGCCGAGCTGGTGCGTGCGGGTATCGAAGTACACGTCTTCAATCACCGCAGCGTCGCTGAAACGCTCCGCATGATTCGCACGTTGGGCGGCATGATCGGGTGTGAGGCCAGGACGCAACTGCTGGTTGAGCGGTTGACCCGTGGCCTGGATGAAGTACGACAGCGCGGTGCCGCGCTTCCCCGCCGGCCCCGGGTTTATTTCGAAGAGTGGGATGAGCCGCAGATCTCCTGCATTCGCTGGGTTTCGGAGCTGATTGCTGTTGCGGGTGGCGAAGATATTTTTCCGGAGTTGGCGGTCGAGTCGTTGGGACGCAACCGGATCATGGCGGATCCGTTGGAAGTGCCACGGCGCGCACCCGACATCATCCTGGGGTCGTGGTGTGGCAAGAAGTTTCAACCCGCGCAGGTCGCCGCGCGGCGCGGTTGGGCGGATGTTCCAGCGATTCGCAGTGGATTCGTGCGCGAAATCAAGTCGCCGATCATCCTGCAGCCCGGCCCCGCGGCCCTGACCGACGGTGTGCGGGCGATCCAGGAAGTGTTTGTCGAGTGGGCGGAAAATCCACCCAACAGCAAGTAGGCGGAAGAACGCAAGGCGCGGACACGAGCGAGACAAGGTGTTTCCGGGGGCGTGAAAAACAGGGGCTCGGCGCATGCGCCGAGCGGGTTTGCCGGCGACGGCAGACCCCGGGGCTTCTGCGCGCGAAGAGAGCGCAGAAGTTTTCCCGCAGCCCCATGGACGGGTTGACGGCGGCCCCGGAAACACCTTGTCTCGCTCGGGGCCGCGACGCTCTAAATTCCGCGACGTTCCTTGATCAACTCGTAGGCTTCAATGATCTGTTGAGTGCGCTGTTTCGCGTGCTCAATCATCGAGTCCGGCAGGCCGTTGGCCTTGAGTTTGTCAGGGTGATTGCGGCTCAGTTGCCGGCGGTACGCTTTGACGAGCTCACTGTCGCTGGCCGCGGGCGTGCACTCGAGCACACTGTAGGCTTGTTGGAGCTGCTCGCTGCCGGTGTTCCGTGTTGCTTGCTGGCGGAAGGTGCCGCTGCGAATGCGAAGTACCGCCTCGATTTGTGACAGCTCTACCATGGAGACGTTGAGGCGGTTCGCCATGTAGCCGACGAGCTGTCGTGACGGACCCTCCATGTTGTTGCCGGCGAGCGCGGCCCGCACCTGGATTTCCAAAAACGTGCGCAACAGCCCCGGCCGGCCGCGGGCGGCCGACGCCAGTGACCCGAGCTCGGTGGCGAGGTTGAAATCCGCCTGTTTGCCTGCGTTGAAGTGGTCAATGGCGGTCCGCACCTGGTACTGATTCAGACGCAAGTCGGACATGACAGCGCGTGCGGCAGCAATCTCGCTTTCCGACACCCGCCCATCGGACTTCGCGACGTGGCCCATCACACGGAACGCCGATCGGAAGAACTGTTCGCCGACCGCAAGCGCGTCGGGATCGCTTCGCAGACGTGGCTCAGCGCGCGAGCTGCCGGCGTACTCGTCGAATTGATGACCCAGGAGGACGCCCACGGCGGCGCCCACAGGGCCTCCCGTGAGCAGGCCGATGGCCCCCCCGACGACTTTTCCGGCGAACTTCATGCGCTGCTATAGTACCAAGCCCGGCGCACCTCTTCAGGCGCTGAAGCAAAAAGCAAACATGCCGTCGTCAATGTCATCGAACGGGTCACAGTCGCCGACCGTGTTCCGCACCGCTCTGCGGAGCCTCGAGCGGATTCATGAGGGGAAAGTCCGCGATATCTATGCGATAGATTCCGAAACGATGCTGATTGTAACGACAGATCGACTTTCGGCCTTTGATGTCGTGCTCCCGGATCCCATCCCCGAGAAAGGCCGGGTCCTCACTGAAATATCGAATTTCTGGTTTGGCCGTACCCGACATATCGTGCCGAATCATTTAACGGAGCGGGCAGTCGACAGCATCGTGAAGGATGCGGATGAGCGGGCTGCGCTCCGGGGACGCACCATGGTTGTGCGCCGATTGAAAGCACTGCCAATCGAGGCCGTGGTGCGCGGCTATCTGATCGGCTCCGGATGGAAGGACTATCAGAAAAGTGGCGGCATCTGCGGGATTGCGCTGCCCCCGGGTATGAAGCAGGCGCAGCGCCTGGCGTCGCCGTTGTTTACTCCGGCCTCGAAGGCGGCACCCGGTGAGCACGATGAGAATATTTCGTTCGCAGATGTCGAAGCGTTGGTGGGTGCTGCGCTTGCTGCCCGCGTGCGGGATACAGCAATCGCGCTCTACAACTTTGCGGCAGAGCATGCGCGCAATCGTGGAATCATCATCGCCGACACGAAATTCGAGTTTGGAGTGGATTCCGCGGGGCAGTTGACGCTGATTGACGAGGTGTTGACGCCGGATTCATCGCGTTTCTGGCCGGCCGACACCTATCGGGTTGGAACGAGCCCGCCCAGCTTCGATAAGCAGTTTGTACGCGATTACCTCGAAACGCTGGATTGGAAGAAGAAGGCACCGGGGCCACCGTTGCCACCGGACATCATCCAGAAGACGAGCGCCAATTACCTCGAGGCGCTGGCGCGGCTGACCGCTACGGCGTAGCTGTTCGGTGTTGGCACACGTGTGTGCCGGATCCATCAACATGTGCTGTTGCAGCAAGCCGCCAGGCTCGCTCGCCAAGGGCCGCCCCGCGTAGACTGACGCCATGCAAACACCCTGGATAGCTCCCTCCATCCTTTCCGCCGACTTTGCACGGCTGGGGGAAGAGGTTGATGCCGTACTCAAAGCCGGCGCGCAGGTCATCCATTTCGACGTGATGGATAACCACTACGTTCCGAACCTCACAATTGGGCCGATGATTTGCGCTGCACTCCGCAAACATGGCGTGACCGCACCGATTGACGTGCACCTCATGGTTAAGCCCGTTGATCGGATCATCCCGGACTTCGCGGAGGCGGGTGCGACCTTCATCTCGTTTCACCCGGAAGCAAGTGAGCACATCGACCGTACGATTGGGCTGATACGCGAGCACGGTTGCAAGCCTGGGCTCGTCTTTAATCCGGCAACGCCGCTGAATTACCTCGATTACACGCTGGATAAGCTCGACATGGTGCTGCTCATGTCGGTGAACCCGGGCTTCGGCGGGCAGAAATTCATCCCGTCCGCGCTGCACAAGCTGGCAGAGGCCCGGAAGCGAATTGACGCTATCGATCGGCCCGTGCGGCTGGAGATCGACGGCGGGGTAAAGGTCGACAACATCCAGGAAATCGCCCGCGCCGGAGCGGACACGTTTGTGGCGGGATCGGCGGTTTTCGGTAGCAAGGACTACGCGAAGACGATTCGCCAGATGCACGACGAGATCGAAGCGGCGAAATCGCCCGCGAAGTAAGCGGGGAGGCAGGCCGTAAACTACGCGGGCTGATCGAATCCCACCCGCGTGTCGAAAGGGCACCTGCGCTAACGGCCTCCCTGGCCGTAGGGACGCTTAATCGTCGTCATCCTCGTCGTCGTCGTCGTCCTCATCATCGTCCATGTCCCGGCTACCGGACTTCACGGCACCTGCCGCGGCGGGCTTGGCCGGAACGATGACAGGGCGGGTCTTCATCTTCGGCCGGGCATTGAAGACCACGATCGTCTTCCCCGTGGCGCGAAGCAGCCCTTGTTCCTCGAGAACCTTTAGTACGCGACCGGCCATCTCACGCGAGCACCCCACCAGGCGGGAAAGCTCCTGCCTGCTGACCTTGATCTGCATCCCCTCGGGATGGGTCATCGCGTCCGGTTCGCCGCAAAGGTCCATGATCGCGTGCGCAACGCGACCTGTAACGTCGACGAATGCCAAATCGCCCAGCTTCCGGTTCGTCCGGTCGAGGCGAGTGGCCAGCTGGGTTGCCAGCTCGAAAATCAGTCCCGGGCTCTCCGCGGCAATCTGCCGGAAGCGCGGATACGTCATTTCCGCCAGCTCGCACTGGTTGCGGGTACGCACCCAGGCGCTGCGAGTGGGCTGTTCGTAGAACAGGCCCATTTCACCGAAGAATTGTCCCCGGTTGAGGTAGGCAAGTACCATTTCGTTGCCTTCCTCATCCTCGATCATCACTTCGACCGAGCCGCTGATGATGTAATAAAGGACGTCTGGCAAATCACCGGCATGAATGACTACCGTCTTGGACGGTACCGTCCGGATCCGGCAATAACTCAAAAATCGGTTGATAGCCGGGATATCGCTCAACGGCTTGATGTTTTCTTCCATCACGGCTCCCCGAATGTCGCCTGTTGGCGGCGGCCCGCTTTTTTATACATATGTCCGCAGAACTGCAAGCGCTGCGCCCGCCGCCGTGTTGCTTTTGAACTCAAATGAGAACTCAAATCCAATAAGCCGCGGTTGTCATGACCCGCGCCGCATGACGCATGAGCATACGGATTGGTGCCGGTAGCTCTGAAGCTCCAGCCGCTTTCGCAGTTGCACCATGTCCGATCTCATCCGTCCGCATTACGTTCAGTATCGCACGGCTGCGCGTGTCATCCGAAGGCAAACGTGCCAAATGTTCGTCCAAATGGCCTTCAACCTGCCGCTCGGTCTCTACAACAAACCCGAGGCTCGTCCGATCACCGGCCACCGCTGCAAGCGCACCGATGGCGAATGACCCGCAATACCACAACGGATTTAGCAGGCTCGGCCGCGAATCCAGCTCTTTCAGGCGTGCTTCGCACCAGGCCAGATGGTCAGTCTCCTCATGCGCGGCGTGCAGCAACATGTCACGCGTTGCCGCAGATCGGGAGATCAGTGCTTGGCCGTGATAGAGGGCTTGGGCGGCGACTTCACCCGAATGATTTACACGCATCAGTGCCGCGGACTCCCGGCGGTCAGCCTGGGACATGACTGCCGGCGCGGTGCCCGGTGCGGGAGGGGGAGCGTCTGGAACGGGGCGCGAAGCGTGAGCGGGGGCGAATATGGCTCGCAAAGCCCGGTCCGCCGCCGAAACGAGAGGGTCTATAGGATGTCTGGACTCCATTACTGTCATTATAAGCAAGGCTGCAGGGGCTTTGCGCCGCGGCTTTGCATTGGACGACCTCCTCGAGTACACTTCCCGGCCTTTTTTCGGCCCCCCTTTTTGGCAGCCTTATTTATGAATCAGCCTTCCACCACTCAGAAAGTGGCTCTGAGCCCCCAGACGGTTTTCGCCAAAGCCGGCGCCATCCGCGGCGACTGGTACGTCATTGACGCTGAGGGCAAGACCCTTGGTCGTCTGGCTACGGCCCTGGCCCACCGACTCAAGGGCAAGCACAAGGCTGATTACAGCCCGCACGTGGACATGGGCGACCACCTGGTCGTTCTCAACGCCGAGAAGATCCGCGTCACCGGACGCAAGCTCTCTGACAAGATTTACTACCACCACACCGGCTTCATCGGCGGCATCAAGTCGATTGCCCTCGAAAAGCTGCTTGCCGAGCACCCTGAGCGCGCCATTGAGATCGCCGTGAAGGGCATGCTTCCGAAGAATCCGCTGGGCCGTGCGATGTTTCGCAAGCTCCACGTGTTCGCCGGAACAGAGCACCCGCACCAGGCGCAGCAGCCCAAGCCGCTCGAGATTCAGTAAGGACCGAAGCACTAAATGGCCACTCAGCAAATCAACTACGGCACCGGCCGCCGCAAGACAGCAACGGCCCGCGTGTACATGAAGCCCGGCAGCGGGAAGATCACGGTGAACGATCGTTCGCTGGACGAATTCTTCGGCCGCGAGACAGGACGGATGATCGTCCGCCAGCCCCTCGAGGCTGTGCAGTTGACGTCCAAGTTCGATTTCAACGTAAAGGTCGACGGCGGTGGAATCACCGGCCAAGCCGGCGCGATCCGTCACGGCATCACCCGAGCTCTCATGGAATACGACGAGTCACTGCGTAAGACGTTGCGCGATGCTGGGTTCGTAACGCGCGACGCCCGTGAGGTTGAGCGTAAGAAGGTCGGTCGCCGCAAGGCCCGTCGCGGACCTCAGTACTCCAAGCGCTAACGCGCTACGGTGGGCAAAGCTATTGCTTTGCCTGGCAGGGCCGCCAGCGCCCCGCAGGCACAAGCGGACAAAGTCGCGCCTTTGTCCGCGGGTTGAACCGGCCCACCTGTGCTGATCCGCGAAAAACGCCTCGGCGTTTTTCGCCAGTAGTCACATCGTGGGGGATCGTCTAGTGGTAGGACAACGGACTCTGACTCCGTTTACCTAGGTTCGAATCCTAGTCCCCCAGCCACTAAAGCAGGGCTCGCCGCGAGGCGGGCCCTTTGCTTTGGCGGCTATCGGGCCGCGCGCGGCAGCTCGCCGGCCACACCCAATGCCCGATTCACAAACAATCGTTTGATCTCCTGGCTGCGGTTCACCCAACCCAGTCCGCGCTGGGCGAGACGGGAGAGGGGGCCGGACCCGTGCGCCAGAAAACGATCGAAGGCTTCGATTGCCGTGCTCATGAAAGCAACTTCACTCTTGCGCCAGCGCTCATATTTCCGCAGCACACGTAGCGCGCCTGGGTCCTCGCGCTCGACGCGGGCGTCGAGGATCAACTGAGCGAGAGTGGCCGCGTCGAGCAAACCGAGATTCACACCCTGGCCGGCCAACGGGTGCACGACATGCGCTGCATCCCCGATGAGGGCGCATCGTTGCGTGACGTAGTTATGAGCACCGACCCTCTTCAGCGGAAACGCTATGCGCTCACTGACGAGTCGTGTTGATCCGAGCGCCAGGTCTGAAGCGCGATTCAGAGCAGTCTCGAATTCCGTCGGTGACATGGCAGCGAGGTCGGTCGCGAGGGCATTATCTGCTGACCAGACAATCGAGCTCGTCCCGTCGGCGAGTGGCAGGAATGCGAGCGTTCCGTTTCGCATGAAGCGCTGCCACGCCGTTTTCTCATGCGAGCGTTCCGTTGCGACGGTCGCGACAATGGCGGTCTCGTTGAAATCGGAAATGTCGGCCGTCAGTCCCACGGATTGACGCACCGCTGACTTGGCGCCATCCGCGCCGATCACGAGCCTCGCAGACAGTGTGCCGGCACTCGTATCGACGGTGACGGCGTCGGCGCCGACCTCCAATTCTTCGAACTCCGCGGATTCCAGATGGCCGCCCGAGTCGGTGAATTCGTCCAGCAATGCCGCCTGGAGCAGCCGGTTCTCGACAATGTAACCGAGGTTGGACTCACCAACCTCCGCGGCATCAAACACCAGAGCGTTGGTAGGGGAGGTGGTCTCGTGCCAGATCCGCATTCGCTCGTAGGCTTCGACCCGAGGTCCGAGCACGCGAATCCAAGCGCCAGCTGAATCCAGGATGCGCTCGCTCGCGCGCGAGATGGCTACGACGCGAGACTCCAGCGCGCTTCCAACAGTCGGTGATTGCGGGCGATTGGGTTCGAGCAGGCAAACACGCAGGGGTGCGAGGCTGCCGGACGACCCGCGGGTGAGCAGGGTGGCTGCACACGCTCCAACGGGGCCGCCGCCAACTACCAACACGTCAAACATCGTGGTCATAGGAGAGCCAGTCCTCGCGCCAGTCGCGGTGTTGGGCCGCTGAAGCCGGCGCTCACTCGGGCAAGAGCGCTTTTGGCCGGTGGGGACAGATCAAACAACAGCAGGCCGAGATTACGCAGCGCCCCGACGCCCGGGCGGGTGCTGGCAAACATTTTCACCAGGCCATCGGTGAAGCGGACCACGCCAGTGCGATCGCCCTCGCGCCAGGCCGCAAATTGGCGTAGCAGCTCCGGCGCACCGACATCCGCGCGCGCGTTGTCGTCCGCACCAACCGCCGGTCCGCCGCCAAGCGGCCCGCCGCCTACGCGACGCCCAGCGATTGCGCCAACAATCACCTCCGCAAGCATCGCCGCATCCCGTAACCCCAGGTTGAATCCCTGCCCGGCAACAGGATGCAGCGCCTGCGCGGCGTTGCCAATCAGCACGGTACGTGCGGCCACTGTGGTTGCGGCGCGTGTCAGCTTCAATGGATAGGACGCGCGAACGCCCGCGCGTACAAACCGGCCAGCGCGCCAGCCAAAGCGCTCCTGCAGCTCCCGGACATACGTGTTGTTGTCGAACGACAACACTTCGGTGGCGCGCGCGGGGGTACACGTCCAGATTACGCCGTAACTGCCGTCATGTAGAGGCAGCACCGCGAGCGGACCTGACTCCGTGAATCGTTCGTAGGCGGTCCCGTCATGAGGCCGATCAGCCGCGACATTGGCGACGATCGCGATTTGGTCGTAGTCCTCAACATCCGCTTCGATGTGGGCCGCGGCCCTGACGACCGAGTGCGCGCCGTCGGCGGCCACTACCAGGCGCGCTGACACCGATTCGCTGCCCACCCGGAAGGTGACAACCTGGTCACCGATTTCCACCTGCTCGGGGCGCGCCGGCACCCTGAGCAATACATCCTTCGCGCCCTGCAGCCTCTCCCACAAGGCCGCGCCGATCACCCTGTTGGGTATGACATAACCAAACGCATCGATTTCCTGCTCCGCGGCAATCAACCGGGCGAAGCCAAAACGGCCGGCGTCGGAAACGTGGATGGTGCGAATCGCGGCCGCCTCGGGTGCGAGACGCTCCCAGACCCCCAATCCCTGGAAAATCCGCCGGCTGGCATTGCCGAGTGCGGTGGTACGGTCATCGAAACTGGGTTGGATCTTCGATCCGGGCGCCGTTCCCTCCACGAGCAGGGTTGAGACACCGGTGCCCGCCAATCCAACCGCGAGGCTGGCACCCACCATGCCGCCACCGATGATGGCAACGTCGACTCGTGTGTCGGTCATTGGGTCATTGAATGAGCACAGAAAATCAGCCGCCCCCGCACATCAACGCTTCGATGGCTTCCACGGATTTCGGCGCCTGCGAAGTCAGCACCTCGACACCCGTCCTGGTCACCACCACGTCGTCCTCGATCCGCACGCCAATGTTATGCATCCGTTTCGGGACGCCGCGTGAGCCCGAGGGAATGTAGATACCCGGCTCGATCGTCATGACCATCCCGGGCTCCAGCACGCGCCATTCATCGCCGACCTTGTAGTCGCCGACATCATGAACGTCCATGCCCAGCCAGTGGCCCGTTCTATGCATGAAGAAACGCCGGTACGCCCCGTCACGTTCCAATTTCGACACACGCCCTTCGAGCAGTCCGAGTTTGACCAGCCCTTGTGTGATCACGTGGACCGCGGCGAGGTGCGGGTCGTTCCAATGATTGCCGGGCTTCACCTTCTCGATGGCGGCCTCGTTGGCCTCGAGGACGACCTCGTACACGGCCCGTTGCTCGGGCGAGAAACGCCCGTTGACCGGAAAGGTGCGGGTGATGTCCGAGGCGTAACACTCGTATTCGCAGCCGGCATCGATCAGGAGCAGGTCGCCTTCCTTCAGTGTCTGGTTGTTATCCCGATAGTGGAGGATGCAACTGTTCGGACCGCCGCCCACGATGGGGTGATACGAGGTGTCGGCGTTGAATCGCCGGAACTCGTGAACGATCTCGGCCATCACCTCGTATTCCTGGCGACCCGGCCGGGTAAAGCGCATGGCCCGGATGTGCGCGGCGGCTGCAATCCGCGCGGACTCGCGCAGCAGCCCGATTTCGGTGCGTGATTTGAACAGCCGCATGTCGTGCAGCACGTGGTCGAGAGCCACGAACTCCTGTGGAGGGTGCCGACCGTTGCGCGCCTGCGTGCGCAAGCCATTCACCCAACCGACAACCCGCTGATCGAAATCGGGATATACACCCATGGCGTAGAACACCTTGGTGCGGTTCTCCAACAACCCGGGAATGATTTCATCGATGTCGCCGACTGGAAACGCATCATCCGCGCCATAGTCGCGGGTCGCACCAGCCGGTCCCGCACGTCGTCCATCCCAAGTCTCGCGAGCAGGATCGCGCTCACGCACGAACATGACGTACTCCGCCTGCTCGCGGCCGGGAATCAGCACCGCCACGGACTCGGGCTCGGCGAAGCCCGTTATGTAGTGAAAGTCGCTGTCCTGCCGGTATGCGTACTCGACGTCGTTATTGCGATGCCGGACCGGTGCGGCGGGCAGTATCGCGATGGAGTCGCGGCCCATCAGGCGCGTCAACTGGCGGCGCCGGCGTGCGAACTCATCCTTCGCAACGGATTTGATGGCTTTCAATGCAGCGGTACGTTCGGCGGACCGGGTTGATCGCGCAAGGGCCCGAGCTCATCGAACACGAGCTGCACGCCGACACGGACGAACTCCACCAGCTCGGCGTAGGCGCTTTCGTTCGATTCGTCAGTCTGCTCGGCGTCGACCGCAACATGTGTGATTTCGGTCAGGTCGCGCACGATCTCACCGATGTCGCCGGGAAGGCCCGACTCATCCTGCACGACGCTGGTGCCGAGGCCGTACAGAAAGCCCTGACACCATTGCGCGAGCGCCGCCGTGCGTGCATCGATAGGCTCTTCGTCTTCGGGCAACAGCAGCTCAAACTCCATCTCCGGCCCTTCCAGGGCCCCCGCGGTGTCTACATACAGCTCGCGCAGGGTTTCCTTGGCCATCGGATGTGCCTGACCCTCCGGCAAAATCTCCAGCAGCCAGTCTTCGAACCGGTAGCCGATGGCCGCGCACAGACAGCCGGCCAACGTCCCATGGGCCTCGGCGGCATCCGCGAGCGAGCGCTCTTCGGTCAGCACGCGCTGTATTTCCGTGTAGTTCTCAGGTGTCATCAGGCGGCTATTATGCCTTCTGTTCCGGCCAGCGCGCAGCGCCGCTGCATGAGTACATCGCGCACTCAGATTGACCGCGTTGAGACTGCGGCTCTATAGTGCTTCCGCATGAGCGATACAACAAAAACGCAGCTCGATCTCGAGCTGGTGCGACTTGCAAAGCGCATCGAAGAGCTCGTCGCCACTGTCGAACACCTCAAGGAAGAGAACCGCGCGTTGCGTCAGCGACACGAGTCGCTCTCCACGGAACGCGCCTCGCTGCTGCACAAGAATGAGCAGGTTCGCACACGCGTCGAGGCGATGATCGGCCGGTTGAAGACGATGGAGCACGGGGCGTGAGAGGAATTCCATTCGAACCTCCGGCGCGCAGCGCCGGCTATACGGACGGGGTCGCGCTTTGGCGATCCCCGTGAGAAGTTGGGCGCAGCCCATGAGTATTCGCAGCCCATGAACAGTCAAGACCGGGCGCAGATCAGTTTGCGCATCATGGAAAAGGAATATGTCGTCGCGTGCCCTTACGAGGAACGCTCGGCACTCCTCGATGCCGCCGAATTCCTGAACGGCCGCATGCGTGAGATCCGCGACAGCGGCAAGCTCGTGGGTCACGACCGCATCGCTGTCATGGTGGCGCTCAACCTCGCGAACGAGTTGTTGCGACTGAAAAATCGTGACGCAAAGCTCGAGGGTGAGGTCACCCCCCGCCTGCGCGCCATGCGCGAGCGCGTGGAAGGGGCTCTCGAGAAGGGTCAGCAACTCGAATTGTAGAGGCGGCTTCCGCAGCACTCGACCCATGACTAGTGTAGAGTCGATCGGGCGTCGCCTGCGGTGTTCGACAAGCTGGCCGGGTTACCTCGGGCCTTATTTGAAATACCCCGGGACATCAGGGCTTGCGGTCAGAATTGTGCAAGTCCGCCTCGAGCGGAAAGCCTTACCTGCTGCAGCTCGTCCCACTTGTTGCTCTGGTCCGAGAGCAACGGTCCGCACCGGCACCTGCGGGTGACGCACTACCCCATGCGCGCAGCGCCGCCAAGAAAAAGCCAGGCGCCGGGAAGATCCCTTCGTGAAACGCACCAAGCGCCGCATCGGGCGTCATGGCCGCATCTCGCCACATGAGTGAACCTCAGCTCAGTCTTTCGGCCTCTCGCAAACTATTGCGCAAGGCGTTGCGTGCCAAGCGGCGCGCCCTTTCACCCGCTCAACGCAGCGAATGCGCGGAGCGCATCGCTCACAACGTTGACTGCTGGCTGCATCTGCGACCGAGTTGGCGTATTGCCCTGTATGCCGCGCTTCCTGAAGAGCTCGATTCGACACCGCTCATCGAGCTCGCGCGTGCGCGTGGCTGCCGCATCTACCTGCCGCGCATCGATCGCCACAGTCTCGGTCGGAAGATGCAATTCGTGGAGATGAGCACGCGGCAGCGATCCAACCGTCTGGGGATCTCGGAGCCGGAAGGTTCGCGCATCATCGGTGCGCGCTGGCTCGATGTGGTGTTCCTGCCGCTCGTGGGCTTTGATGCGCGCGGTGTGCGACTGGGAACCGGCGGTGGTTACTACGATCGCGCGTTTGCGTTCCGACGTTGGCGCAGCGTGTGGCACACACCGCAGCTCATCGGTCTCGGATATTCGTTTCAGCAGGTCGATCAAATCATTCCCGCCGCACACGACGTGCTGCTCGACGCGGTGGTGACGGAAAAAGGGGTCGTAAGATGCGTTACTGGCTGATGAAGACGGAGCCCGACACGTTCAGTGTCGATGATCTGGCCGCTGCTCCGCGTTCCACCACCTCATGGGATGGCGTGCGCAATTACCAAGCTCGCAACACCATCCGCGACGACATGAAGCTGAAGGACCAGGTCTTCCTCTACCACTCGAGCACCGCGGTGCCCGGCATCGTCGCCGTGATGGAGGTCGTGAAGGAGGGTTACCCGGACACAACGGCGTTCGACAAGAAGGATCATCACTACGATCCGGACAGCGACCCCGCGAAGCCACGCTGGTTCGTGGTGGATGTGCGGCTGAAGCGCCGTCTCGCGCGCGTCATCACACTGGAAGAGCTGCGCAAACATGCTGCAAAAGAGCTGCGCGGCATGGTGCTCCTGCGTCCCGGCAATCGCTTGTCAGTGCTGCCGGTGGAAGCCGCTCATTGGAAATTCATCCTCGCCCTGGAGAGCGCTCGCGAGTGATCCGCGTGTGCTGCGGATGTGCTGATGAGTGAATCGACTTCACACTCACGCGCCTACCACACTCTCGCTCGCTTGTAATTTAATTTCGCATCTATATACTCCGACCTCGGACTAACCTACGTTAACTGGAGAGCCAACATGGCAAAAGCAAAGAAGAAGGCGAAGAAGAAAGCCGCCAAGAAGAAGTAGTTTCAACTCGGCGGCCGAGTAATCGGCTGCCGAGGATTACTTCTCTACAGACTATGCCCGCGCAAGCGGGCATAGTCGTTTCTGGAGGTACCCGATGTCTGCTGAAGGTGACGCAAAGAAGCGGTTGGCGGCCCAGGCCGCACTGGATTACGTGATCGACGGCGCCGTCATCGGCGTCGGCACCGGCTCCACGGTGAATCTGTTCATTGAAGCTCTCATTCCGTGCCGCAACCGCGTTCGAGCCGCTGTTTCCAGTTCCAACGCCTCCACTCAGAGGCTCATTGCCGGCGGAATCACCGTGCTGGACCTGAACGACGTCACGGATCTGGGCGTGTATGTCGATGGCGCGGATGAAGCCACCCGGGCGCGTCACCTGATCAAGGGCGGTGGCGCTGCCCTCACGCGCGAGAAGATTGTTGCCGCCGCTGCGGCGCGGTTCATCTGCATCGCGGATGAAAGTAAGGTGGTGGAGCGGTTGGGTACGTTCCCACTTCCCATCGAAGTGATTCCGATGGCGCGCTCACTCGTTGCGCGACGTCTTGCGACCTATGGCGGTCGTCCCGTATGGCGTCAGGGTGTCGTGACCGACAATGGTAATCACATTCTGGACGTTCACGGACTGACTATCGACGACCCACCTGCCATGGAGAGCGAGCTGAATCAGATCGCAGGTGTCGTCACGGTAGGTTTATTCGCTCAGCGTCCCGCCGATGTGCTCATCGTGGGTACGGGACAGGGCATCCAGGTTCTGACTGACTGAATTGCCGCGGTGCGGCTTCAGACGCGCGGTATCTGATCGACTTTCGCGGCGCAGATGAAGTCGTTCTCGGACAGACCCCCGATGGAGTGGGTCGAAAATACGATCCGGCAGTAGTTGTAGCCCACCTCGAGGTCCGGGTGATGGTCCTCGATGTTGGCCACATGTGCGACGGCGTTCACAAAACTCATCGTCCGATAGAAGTCTTTGAAGGCGAGCTCACGGCGGATCGAGTGAGCATCCGCCGTCAGTTCCCAGCCGCCATCCACCTTGCCGAGCAGGGTTTCGGCAGCCGCACGTGTCAGCGGCGCGACGCCGCCTTCACAGGGTTTGCACTTTTTCTGCGCGAGATCTATTGGACGACTTGGCTGAAAGTCGCCTGCGGCGCTTTCAGCGGACATCAGACTCGCCCGCGAGCAAAAAGCGTGGTTTTTGCTCGCTGCTCAGCACTTCGTTGTCAGTGCACCAGTTCATTTATGCGTCGACCGCGACGTCGGTTTCCGAGATCTCATTGTCCTTGCGAGTGAAGCTGCGCGCGACATACTTCTCGACGAGGTCCTGGAACTCCTCTGCGATGCGGTCGCCCTTGAGAGTCACAGTCTTCTCACCATCCTCGTATACCGGCGCAATGGGTCGCTCACCGGTCCCGGGCAGGCTGATGCCGATGTTGGCGTGCTTGCTCTCTCCGGGGCCGTTGACCACGCAACCCATCACCGCGACCGTCATATCCTCGACGCCTTCGAATTCGCGACGCCATTGCGGCATGCGATGTCGGATGTGAGATTGGATTTGCTTCGCCAGTTCCTGGAAGACCGTGCTCGTCGTCCGGCCGCACCCGGGACATGCGACCACCATCGGAGTGAAGGAACGCAATCCCATCGTCTGCAGTATCTCCTGTGCAACGATCACCTCGTTGGTGCGGTCACCGTTGGGTTCCGGCGTCAGTGACACACGAATCGTGTCGCCGATGCCCTGCTGCAGAAGCACTGACATGCCCGCGGTCGACGCTACGATGCCCTTGGAGCCCATGCCCGCTTCGGTGAGACCCAGATGCAGGGGGTAATCGCAGCGCGAAGCGAGAGCTGTATAGATCGCAATGAGGTCCTGCACACCGCTGACCTTCGCTGACAGGATGATTCGATCGTGACGCATGCCGGTGTCTTCGGCGCGCTGCGCGCTTTCGATCGCCGATGCCACTACCGCGTTGCGCATTATCTCCTGAGAGGTGAGGGGCTGCGCGCGAGCATTGTTCTCATCCATCATGCGAGTGAGGAGGTCCTGATCGAGGCTTCCCCAGTTGACGCCGATGCGGACCGGCTTCTCATAACGACACGCGGTCTCGATCATTTCCACGAACTGCGGGTCGCGCTTACTCCCGCGACCGACGTTGCCCGGGTTGATGCGGTACTTCGCGAGGGCTTCCGCACACGACGGATGCTCACGCAGGAGCTTGTGACCGTTGAAATGGAAGTCGCCGATCAACGGCACGTTGACACCCATCTGAGCGAGTCGATCCCGAATGGGTGCAACCGCAGCGGCGGCTTCGCTCGTGTTGACGGTGAGCCGCACCAGCTCGGAACCCGCGCGTGCGAGTGCTTTCACCTGCTGTGCGGTTCCTTCGATGTCGGCCGTGTCAGTGTTCGTCATTGACTGCACGACGATGGGCGCATTGCCGCCGACTCGGACGGATGCGATTGAAACCTGAACGGTTGTTCTGCGTGGAAATGCCATAGGTATTGGGGTATGGGGGTCGGAAATGAGTGGCCCCCATTCTACATGCTATGATCGCGACGCTCGCTGCAGGGGTCTGTTCGGAGAGGGTCCGGTGCTGACCGGAACGCCGAAGGCGCAAGTTTCCGCCCGGAAACGCTCAGGCAACAGGACGGCAGACCTCAGAGGGCACTTTGTCTTAATGTAAGTCAGGGTGTCTCGAGCGGGCTCTGGAGAGTGGTGTCCCTTTTGATAGAGGGGCGCCCACCGAAGGGGAGCGGCGTCGAGCGAGGCGTCTGATCTCTCAGGTCCAAGGACAGATGGGCGGCACGTGCACTGGCAGTGCTGTCTTTTGTTTTGGAGGACCCGTGGGACGCAAAACACCTCTTTTTGAGCTTCACCAGGAACTTGGCGCCAGGATCGTCGACTTCGGCGGCTGGGACATGCCGGTTCAATACTCCTCTCAGATTGGCGAGCATCATGCTGTGCGTCGGGCCTCTGGCGTCTTCGACGTCTCGCACATGTGCCCTGTGGATCTCAAAGGTCCGCGCGTACGCGAATTCCTTCAGCACCTGCTGGCGAATGATGTCGCGAAGCTGAAACGTCCGGGCAAAGCACTTTATTCCTGCATGCTGAATGAGGCCGGCGGCGTCCTCGACGATCTCATCGTCTACTTCATGACCGAGTCCTGGTTCCGACTCGTCGTCAACGCGGGCACGCGGGACAGCGATCTCGTGTGGATCCGCGCGCACAGCGGGAATTTCAATGTCGAGGTCATTGAGCGGACGGATCTCGCCATTTTGGCGATTCAGGGTCCCGAAGCGCGTGCCAAGACTGTCTCACTGCTGTCAGCTTCTGCTGCGGATGCGGCGATGGCCCTCGGCCCGTTCTTCGGTCGTGAGATCGACGGCTGGTTCGTTGCACGTACGGGCTATACGGGTGAGGACGGCTTTGAAGTGATGATTCCCGAAGCCGATGCCGTGCGTACCTGGCGCGAGTTGAATGCCGCTGGTGTTGCATCCTGTGGCCTCGGAGCGCGCGATACGCTGCGGCTCGAAGCCGGGATGAACCTGTATGGCCACGATATGGACGAGAGCACGCATCCGTTCGAGTCGGGTCTTGGGTGGACGGTGGCGATGCAGCCGGCCGACCGGCATTTCATCGGGCGCGCGGCGCTCGAGAACATCACTCCCTCGCGCCAACTCGTCGGCCTTCTGCTCGAGGACCGTGGCGTGCTGCGCAACCATCAGCGAGTTGTTACCCCCGCCGGTGCTGGGGATATAACCAGTGGCACCTTTTCCCCAACTCTCGAGCGCTCGATTGCGCTCGCCCGTGTCCCGGCTGGCGCTGTGCAGCAGGTACAGGTCGACATACGTGGAAAGCTTCTCAACGCACGCGTGGTCAAACCCCCGTTTGTGCGATTCGGCAAAGCGATGATTGAAACCGGAGTAAACGCATGAGCAATGTTCCTCCCGAGCTGCAGTACACCAAGACCCATGAGTGGGTGCGAACCCTGGCCGATGGCACGGTCGAGATCGGGATCACCGATCACGCCCAACAGGCGCTGGGCGACCTGGTCTTCGTAGAGGTGCCCGAGGGTGGGCGGACCGTGGCGGTGGGCGAGCCTTCGGCCGTGGTTGAGTCCGTCAAAGCCGCTTCGGACGTTTACTCCCCCATTGCCGGGGAAGTGACACTGGGAAATCCAGCACTCGCAGCCGAGCCCGAAGCAGTCAACAACGACCCCTACGGCAAGGGTTGGCTGATGCGTCTGCGTCCCACGAAGGGGGCTGCGACCGCTGAACTCATGTCAGCGGCCGACTATCTGAAGTTATTGCAGACGGAGGCCGCCTGATGGCGTTCATTCCTCATACGCCCGCCGACGTCGAGGCCATGCTCAGTGCGATCGGCGTGTCGAGCATCGAGCAACTGTTCGATGAGATTCCCGCTTCGTTGCGCGTGAAGTCACTGGACGGCGTGCCGGTTGGACTGAACGAGATGCAGATCGGGCGGCTCATGAGTGAGCGCGCGCGCGCCGATGGACGGCCCCTGTGCTTCATCGGTGCTGGAGCGTACGAGCATCACATTCCGTCCGCGGTCTGGGCCATCACTACTCGCGGCGAGTTCTACAGCGCCTATACGCCATATCAGGCAGAAGCGAGCCAGGGCACGCTGCAACTCATCTATGAATATCAGTCGATGATGGCGAGCCTCACTGCAATGGATGTCTCGAATGCGTCGTTGTACGACGGAGCGTCAGCGGTCGCGGAGGCAAGCCTCATGGCGGTTCGTGCGAATCGCAAGTCGAAATCGCTACGCGTTCTCGTTCCTCGCGCCGTGAACCCGCTGTATCGCCGCGTCGCCGTGGCGACTGCCGGCAATCAGGGCCTGCGATTCGAAGATGTTCCGTACAGCCCCGACAGCGGCGTCACGCCCGTCGATGCTCTGAAAAAATACGAGGGTGAGGACATCACGGCGCTGGTCATCCAACAGCCCAATTTCTTTGGTCAGCTCGAGGACGTCGATGCCCTGACCGACTGGGCGCATGCCCGGGGTATTTTCGTCATTGCCGTCGTGAACCCGACCTCACTCGCGCTGTTGCGGCCGCCGGGTGAATGGGGCAGCAATGGCAAAGGAGCTGACATTGTCGTCGGCGACGGCCAACCGCTCGGTGTGCCGTTGTCCTCCGGAGGTCCGTACTTCGGCTTCATGACGACCCGGATGGAGTATGTCCGGCAGATGCCGGGGCGGATCGTGGGACGCACGGTCGACCTGAGCGGCCGTGACGGTTTTACCCTGACTTTACAGGCTCGCGAGCAGCACATCCGGCGCGCCAAGGCGACCTCCAACATCTGTACGAACCAGGGCCTGCTGGTGACCGCGGCCACGATTTACATGTCGCTGATGGGGCCCGCTGGTCTGGAGCGGACGGCCGCTGCATCTCATTCGCGTGCCAGGGAGTTGGTGGTGGCACTGACGGCGGTCAAGGGAGTGCGACGGGCTTTTGCGGGGCCGTTCTTCCACGAGTCGGTGTTGTTGTTCGATCGACCGGTGGCGCCCATCCTGACTTCATTGGCCGGTCAGGGGATCCTGGGGGGGCTGGACCTCGCCGAGCTGTATCCCGAGTTGGGTTATGCGCTGCTCGTCTGCGCGACCGAGACGAAGACGCAAAGCGATATCAATAGTTATGTCACGGCGCTCGGCGAGGCCGTGCAGGCCGTGCGCGCAGCCTGAGGAGATCCCCATGCGAGCCCAAGAGAAAAGCCACGAGAAGGTGATCTTCGAATATTCGCATCCTGGCCGTGGCGCCACGGATCAATGGCCGCAGGAGTTGCCGGCAGCGGCCACTGCGGACCTGCCCCAACAGCTGCTGCGCACCCGGCGGCCGCTGTTGCCGGAAGTGAGTGAGCTCGAGACTGTGCGGCATTTCACCCGTCTGTCGCATCTCAACTTCTCCATCGATACGCACTTCTACCCGTTGGGGTCGTGCACGATGAAGTACAACCCGAAGGCCTGTAATCAGTACGCGATGCTGCCTGAGTTCCTGGGCAGGCATCCCCTCGCGCCGGAGTCGCATGGACAGGGCTTCCTCGCCTGCATGTACGAGCTGCAGGAGATGTTGAAGGAGGTCACCGGGATGCAAGGCGTTGCGCTGAGCCCCATGGCCGGTGCGCATGGAGAGTTCGCCGGGGTGGCGATGATCCGCGCCTACCATCGCTCACGCGGCGACCTGGCCCGTAACGAGATCATCGTTCCGGAGGCTGCGCACGGAACTAACCCGGCGACGGCGACAATGTGCGGCTGCGTTGTACGGGAGATTCCCGTCGATGACGAGGGTGACATCCGGTTGGACGCTCTCAGGGCCGCTGTTGGGCCGAATACCGCCGGTATTATGTTGACCAACCCGTCGACACTGGGCGTGTTTGAGCGGCGGATCGAGGAAGTTGCCCGGATCGTTCACACGGCAGGCGGCCTGCTTTATTACGACGGGGCCAACCTGAATGCCATTCTGGGGAAGGTGCGCCCGGGTGACATGGGATTCGATGTGATCCACATGAACCTCCACAAGACCTTCTCGACGCCCCACGGTGGCGGCGGTCCGGGCGCAGGCGCCGTGGGTGTGAGCGCCCGCCTGCGGCCTTTCCTGCCGATTCCGCTCGTCGGGATGGAGGAGGGCAACCGCTACCGGTGGCTTGCCGAGAAGGACCTGCCGCAGTCCATTGGCCGCTTGTCAGGGTTCATGGGCAACGCCGGAGTGCTGCTGCGGGCGTATATCTACATGCGCATGCTGGGGCGCGAGGGCATGAGCCAGGTGGGCGAATACGCCACACTCAACGCCAACTATCTGCTGTCGAGGTTAAAAAACGCCGGTTTTGATGCAGCGTACCCTTCCCGTCGGGCAAGTCATGAGTTCATCATCACCCTCAAACGTCAGGCCCGTGAACTTGATGTGACAACCATGGACTTCGCCAAGCGCCTCCTCGACCATGGGTTCCACGCCCCGACGACCTATTTTCCGCTGCTGGTGCCGGAATGCCTGTTGATCGAGCCGACGGAAACCGAGAGCAAGGACATTCTGGACGCCTTCGTGAGCGCGATGGTCCAGATTCAGCAGGAGGCCGAGCAGGAACCCGAGCGCGTGACGAGCGCACCGCATACCATGCCAGTGCGACGGCTCGACGACGTTCGGGCGGCGAAGCAGCTGGATCTGAGATGGAAGCCGACAGCGTAGTCATAGATCGATTCAAGCCCCGAGGCGCCACCCGCATGGTGCGTGCCTTGGGGGCCAGCATCCGCGGCCTGAGGGGCGCTTTCCGGGAGGAAGCGGCCTTTCGCCAGGAACTTGCCCTCGCTCTGGTCGTCATACCTTTGGCGATGTGGCTGGGTCACAGCGGCGTGGAGCGCGCTCTGCTCATCGCTCCGATGCTGCTGACTCTCGTGGTTGAGCTCATCAACAGTGCCATCGAAGCCACCGTCGACCGGATCGGCTTTGAGCGGCATGCCCTCGCCGGCCTGGCCAAGGACATTGGCTCGGCTGCGGTTCTCATGTCTCTGTTTCTGCTGGGCACGGTCTGGCTGCTCGTTCTGCTCGGCCGGTAAACTACGGGCCGTGCGATTGCGAATGCCATGCCGGCCCGGCGACGTGGCGCCCGGGCCGCGCAGGCCCTCATTTCAGGAGTCCTATGCGCTCTGCAAGACTGCTTTGGCTGTCCTTGGCTCTCATTTGTGCCCCTCTGTGCGAAGCGCGCGATCCCCCACCTGCCAGGACAACAGCCGCTGTGCAGGAACCAGCGAAGCAGGGCCCGTCCACGCCACTTCCAGTCCAGCTTCCGCCAACGCCACCACCGGCCGCTGCAGAGCAAAACGCACAGGTTGCGCAACAGGCCGCTGCAGTTGAGGGCAACCCCGACTGGGCGGTGACCCTGGAGCGGATCGCCACCAGTGTTGTATCTATTGATGTGGACTCCACCCGTGCATTCGACACCGAGTGGAACTCAACTGCCCAGGCGACCGGTTTCGTTGTGGACGCCGAGCGCGGTCTCATTCTGACCAACCGCCACGTCGTGACGCCGGGGCCGGTGACCGCCGAAGCCACCTTTCTGAATCGGGAAGAAGTGCAGCTCTACCCCGTGTATCGCGATCCGGTCCACGATTTCGGGCTGTATCGCTACGATCCCAGCAAGTTGCATTTCATCAAGCCGAAGGCCCTGGCCCTGTATCCGGAAGGCGCGCAGATCGGTCGCGAAATCCGCGTCGTCGGCAACAACGCCGGCGAGCAGCTGTCCATTCTGGCCGGCACACTGGCCCGCCTCGACCGGGATGCTCCCGAGTACGGCATTGCGAAGTACAACGACTTCAACACCTTCTATTTTCAGGCCGCATCCGGCACCTCGGGCGGCTCCTCAGGCTCACCTGTCATCGACATTCAGGGCCGGGTCGTAGCGCTCAACGCAGGCGGGGCCAATGGCAATGCCTCCAGCTTCTATCTGCCCTTGGGAAGGGTGCGCCGTGCTCTCGCGTTGATACAACAGGGTAAGCCGGTCACCCGCGGCACCCTGTATTCGGTTTTCAACTACACCCCGTATGACGAGCTGAAGCGGCTGGGCCTGAACGGCACCACCGAGACGGCTGTGCGGCAGACCTTTCCCAAGTACACCGGCATGTTGGTTGTGACCGAAGTGCTGCCGGGCTCGCCCAGTGAGAATGTGCTGCAACCGGGTGACATCCTCGTCAAGGTCAACGGCCGCTATGTGACTCAGTTCGAGCCGCTGGACGACGTGGTGGATTCGAGTGTCGGCGGACAGGTTCAATTGGATCTCGAGCGCGGCGGCAAGCCCGTGGCCGCGAAGTTGCCCGTGGGCGACCTGCATGCCATCACACCGAGCGCATACGCGGAATTCGGCGATGCAGTCCTCAATACGCTGTCATATCAACAGGCGCGGCATTTCAACGTTCCGGTCCGCGGCGTCTATGTTGCGAACCCGGGGTACGTGTTCGCGGCGGCGGGAGTTCCCAGGGGCGCGGTGATTACCGCGATGGACTCCAAGCCCGTCGATACGCTCAGCGATGTCGAGCAGCACATCGCGCAGCTCGGCGACGGCGATCGCTCCACGATCCGCTACATCACCATCGATGATCCGAACGGCAGTCAGTTACGTTCCGTCCGCATGGATCGGCGTTGGTTCCCCGCGCATCATTGTGAGCGGGATGACCGGCAGGGGTTGTGGGATTGCAAGGATCTCGAAGCGGGACCGCCCTCGAAGCCGATCAAGGTCATGGCCACCGAGTATCCGAAGTACAAAGACCCGAGACTCGAGGCTCTGGCACCGTCGCTGGCCATGGTTGCATTCGACATGCCGTATTCGATCTCCGGGATCACTGAGCGCAACTATCATGGCACCGGCCTCATTGTGGACGCACAGCGCGGGCTGGTTGTCGTCGACCGCAATACCGTCCCCGTTGGTGTGGGCGATGTCACGATCACGCTCGCGGGAACTGTTCAGGTTCCGGGGCACGTCGTCTACGTTCATCCGCAGCACAACCTGGCGATGGTTGCGTATGACCCTAAGTTGATCGGCAATACACCGGTCAAGTCCGCGAAGCTCGCGCCCCGCGATCTCGCGGCCGGCGAATCGATCTGGGTCGTCGGCTTGGGAAGTGACAGCGAGTTGCGTTCACGGAACACGCAGATCGCGAGCATCGATCCGTTGGAGCTGCCGCTGTCGCGCACGATGCGCTTCCGTGACAGCAACCTCGAGGCGGTACAGTTGGTCAATCCGCCGCTCGATTTCGACGGAGTGCTGACCGACAAGGTGGGCAACGTGCTCGGTCTGTGGTCGAGCTTCGCCTATGAGAGCGGGCGTGAGATTGCGCAGGACAATCGCGGCGTGCCCATCGACCTCGTGGCCGACATGCTCGACCGTGTCAGAAACGACAAGCCGCTGCATTCACTGGAGGCCGAGTTTGGTGTGCAGGCGCTGGCCAGCGCGCGCGAGATCGGCCTGTCGGATGAGTGGGCGCAAAAGCTGTCCCAGCAGAACCCCACCCAGCGCCAGGCGCTGACGGTGGTGCGCATGGTGGGCGGTACACCGGCATCAAAATTGCTCCAACAGGGCGATCTGGTCCTGGCGATCGACGGGAAGGTGGTGACGCGATTCAGGGAAGTTGAGCGGGCTGCCGCTGACAAGGGCACAGTGAAAGTCACTGTATGGCGCGGCAACAGCGAGCAGACACTGGACGTCGACACAGTGCAATTGCCTGGAGCTGACATCGAAAGGTTGGTTGAGTGGGGTGGCGCCACCTTGCAGGCACCCCATCGTGCGATGAGCGCGCAGCGTGGAATCCCCCCTGTCGGTGTGTATGTGGGTTACTTCTCATATGGATCTCCCGCCACCCGTTATGGTCTGTACCCCGGCCGTCGCATCGTGGAAGTGGATGGGACGCCGACGCCTGACCTGGATGCTTTCCTGAAGGCTGTCACGGGTCGCCCGGATCGCGCTTCGGTTCGCCTGAAGACGATCACCTGGAACAACGCGCCTGAAGTGATCACCTTGAAGCTGGACAAGCACTACTTTCCGGCGTACGAGTTGACACAGACCGCTTCCGGATGGGAGCGAAAAGCACTGGAGTGAAGAGCACGACGCTCGATTCCAAAAAAACGCCGGACATGTTTGGTGGACCGCCGCCCGATGCACAGGTCGTGCGTCCGGCGGTGCCTGCGCCCGAGTTGTTGCAGGTTGCGAAGCGGTTGCCGAAGAACCTGCATCTGGGAACCTCGAGCCTGTCGTTCCCGGGCTGGGCAGGAATCGTCTATGCGGAGCAGTACCGGGTTGCCGTGCTTGCGCGCCACGGCCTGCGCGCCTACGCACAACATCCCCTGCTCAACGCGCTGAATGTCGACAGCACCTTTTACCGGCCACCCGGCGTCGAGCTGCTGACCCAACAGGCTGCCGAAGTGCCGGAGAATTTCCGGTTCGTCGTCAAGGCCTACACGGGTCTGACCACGGCACCCGATACTCCACGGGCGCAGCAACGGGGGATCGATCCTGTATTTCTGGACCCCCAGTTTGCCGAGCAGATGGTCATTGTGCCCCTGGTCAAGTCGCTGGGATCCAAGCTGGGCGCGGTGCTGTTTCAGTTCTCGCCGCTGGGACATCGGTATACCCGCAACCCTGAGACGTTTGTCGCCCGTCTGGGTGAGTTTCTGTCGGCGTTGCCCCGGGGACCGGTGTATGCGGTTGAGCTGCGCGACCCGGAAATCCTCGGTGCGCAGTATGAGGACGCGCTCACTGCGAGTGGAGCCGTGCATTGCTCGACCGTCCATTCGCGCATGCCGCCCGTCGACAGTCAGGTGCTCGGCGGTGGGACAGGGCCTTTGATCATCCGCTGGATGCTGCAGCCCGGGGATGATTATGAGAGTGCGGGCGCGAGGTTTGCTCCTTTCAATCGCATCGCAGAGCCGGATAAGCTCAGCCGCAGCCGTATTACCGGCCTCGTCAAACGGGGCCTGTCGGCCGGACGCGACGTTTACGTGATGGCGGCCAACAATGCGGAAGGGTCGGCGCCACTGACTTTGCAAGAACTTGCGATGGCCGTCGCGACCTAGGAGCCTGTCTGGGTAATGATCGCCGTCGCGAGGACGGCCCCCAGCGAGCAGATTTTTGCGATCGTTTCGCGCGCATAGTGGGCACTATGTAAGCGAAAGGATCGCAAAAAGATGCCGCTGCGGGCCGGCCGCAGCAGGCGATCATTACCCAGACAGGCTCCTAGCCCCAACTAACCATACCCCCGCACGTGCGGCTGGTAGAATTCGCGACCATGGTTCGAGTTGTCAGAGCTACCCAGGTTGAGATCGAGACTGCCGTGCAGGCTCTGCGCGACGGTGAGCTCGTGGCATTTCCCACCGAAACCGTGTACGGCCTCGGCGCCAATGCGCAGAACCCGGCGGCGGTGCGCAAGATTTTTGCGGCCAAGGGGCGGCCGGTCGACCATCCCGTCATCGTTCACCTGGACAGCCCGCGCTTTCTGCATCGTTGGGTGCGCGAGGTCCCGGAGCCTGCGAACAAGCTGGCTGAAAGGTTCTGGCCGGGTCCGCTCACCCTGGTTCTGCCGCGCGCGGCCAATGTCCACGATGTTGTGACCGGTGGCCAGGATACGGTCGCTATCCGCGTGCCGTCACATCCGATGGCTCAGCAGTTGTTGACCGCATTTGGTGGCGGTATTGCGGCGCCTTCAGCGAATCGCTACGGACGGTTGTCGCCGACACGTGCGGAGCACGTGCGCGACGAGTTGGGCGATGCTGTGAACACGATTCTGGATGGGGGTGAGACGCAAATTGGTCTGGAGTCCACCATTGTCACGTTCGAGGGATCGAGCGTGCGGCTGCTGCGGCCGGGAGCCGTAACGGCGGGGCAGATTCGTACCGTGATTGGTGAGCTGCTAATTGGTGCGAACGTGGAGTCTCCTCGCGTGCCTGGCAGTACTTCGTCTCACTATGCTCCAACAACCCCGATGACGGTTGTGCCCGCCGGTGAGATTGATGCTCATGCGGCGTCGCTTTCCGAAGGGGGGCGCAGAGTCGCCGTCCTTGCTCAGCGGTTGCCTCTCAAATCACACAAGTACGTAACGTGGATCAATGCCGGCCGTCGGCCGGAGCAGTATGGACACGATCTGTACGCGAATCTGCGTACGCTGGATAAGGCTGGGTGCCAACAGATTCTCGTCCAGGATGTCCCTGAAGGCGAGAAGTGGGATGCCATCCGCGACCGTTTGGTGCGGGCAGCCTCCAGTATCAGCGAGAGCGGCGACACCGGCGCGATGGCCGTCCTTCCGTAGGTGCCAACACGTATGCCGCGCCGCAGGCGCCCTGCATATGCATGCGCAGCCGGCCCAGTTGGTCTTCTAAGAGGCCACGCTTTTTGCCGGCGTGCGACGAAGCCGGGCTCCGCGCGAACTTTTTCGCGCCAATTAAACTAGTCGGCTGGTACGGTTCGCTCATGCGCCCACGCGCGCAAGGCCTCAATCTTTTCGCTCATGACCACAGACAACGGTTTCGTTGTCTTCAGTTCCTGCGCAATGGCCGCGGCGGTCACCGGATGACCGTTGGCGCGGGCGCTGTAGAGCGTGGCCACGATCGCCTGTTCCAATTCTGCTCCGGAGAAACCCGCGCTGCGCTTCGCAAGTGCGAGGACTTCCTGGGGGGTGAGCTGCACCGAGCGTTTGCGCGCATGAATCGCGAGTATGGCGGCACGTGCGGCATCGTCGGGCAGATCGACAAAGAAGATCTCATCGAGTCGCCCTTTGCGAATCAACTCCGGCGGCAGGGCGGTGATGTCGTTGGCGGTAGCGACTACGAAGATCCGGGCACGCTGCTCCGCGAGCCAGGTGAGGAACGTGCCGAGCACGCGGCGCGACGTACCGCTGTCACCTTCTCCATCCGCGAGCGCTTTTTCGATTTCGTCGATCCACAACACACACGGGGCCAGGGCATCCGCTGCGACGAGCGATTCGCGCAGATTCTTTTCCGATTCCCCGTGCCACTTGCTGTAGAGCGCACCGAAGTCCAGTCGCAGCAGCGGCACACCGAAGATGCCGGCCGCGGCGCGCGCAGCCAGGCTCTTACCGCAGCCCTGCACGCCGAGGAGCAGCACGCCCTTGGGCGGATCCAACTCGGGCGCGGCGCCGTCGAAGGCGGGCTTGCGGCTCGTCAGCCAGTTGCGCAGGTTTTGCATCCCGCCCACGTCTGCGAATTTCGCGGTATCGGGCTCGTAGGTCAGCGTGCCACCGCGGTTGAGCAGTTGATACTTGGCGGCCAGCACCCCTTGCAGATCCGACATCGTCAGGGCGCCATCATCGAAGATCGCTTGGCGGACGAGGCGCTCGGCGTCGCCCGCTGTGAGACCGCACAGGTTGTCGACGAGTTTGCTCAGCGCATCCGGCTCGATGACGGCCGTGCGTCCTGGATTGGCTTTCGACCACTCCTGCGCGACGCGTTTGACGATCATCTGTCGCTCGCCGGCCGAGGGCAGAGCCAGCTGCATACGCGTGGCGAAGCTCTCGAGCTCTTCGGGCAGAGTGACCTCGTAGCTCATGAGGACCACGGTCCGGGCGACCTGCTCATAACCTTGCGCGACATCTTTCAACATTCGCACATTGATGGGATCGGTGAGATAGGGATGGAAGTCGAGGAGCACATAGATCCCCGGCATCGGCGTGGCTTTGAGATGCCTGAGAAGCTGGGCCGGCTCGGCGAGCATGCGCTGCGGAGCGCCCATGTCGACATCGACCCGCTGCAACCCTTCCGTCACAGTCCATTGAAATACTCCCCAGCCACGTCCGCGGCGAGCCTTCAGGCTCGATTCGCGTACGAGCGAGAGCACACGGGCTTCCTCACGGGACTCGATGACGATGAGTGCAAACCGCGAGGCCAGGAGCATTTCGAGCTCGCGGCGCGGATCCTGCGGCACGGTAGGGGGACTCATGCGGCCGAGAATGTAGCAGAACTATCCGTTCTCCCTTGTCACGCCGTCACGTTTTTCTAACAATGAAGCCTATGCCAAGCCGAATTCAGCGTCCCCGTTTCATCGACCCCTTTCAGCCTGCCCACATCCGCCGCCTGGTGAAGGAATTTGGCTCACCGCTGCTGATTGTCGACGCCGAGCGGGTCCGCGTTCAATTCAGGAAATTGCGCAAGGCGTTGCCCGGGGTCGACCTGCACTACGCGCTCAAGCCCATGCCGCATCCGGCCGTGGTACGAATGGTGATGGAGGAGGGCGGCTTCCTCGATCTCGCAACGACCGGCGAGGTTCACCTGGTGCAGCGTCTGGGCGCGGATCCGAAGCGCTGTATCCATACGCATCCCATCAAACGCGATCAGGATATCCGCAACGCGGTGAATTTCGGCGTGCGGACATTCGTCGCCGACAACCCCGACGAAGTGCGTAAGTTCGCCCGGTATACCGACAGCACCGAGCTGCTGTTGCGTGTCTCGTTTCGCAGCCCGGGCGCCGTGTGCGATCTGTCGCGCAAATTTGGCTGTGATCCGGAAGATCTGTTGGAGCTCGCGCGCCTGGCAGCCGAGGTCGGAGTCCAGGTCCGGGGTTTGTCGTTCCACGTTGGCTCGCAGGCTGCGGATTCCGCCAAGCACGTGGAGGCGTTGGACGCCTGTGTGAAGTTGATGGCCGCCGCGCGCCGCGAAAAGTTGGGCATTTTCGATACGCTCGACATTGGCGGTGGCTTTCCTATCGACTACGCCCAGCCCGTGCAGGACATCAGCCGGTTTTGCGAGCCGATTCGCACGGCGTTGAAGAAGTTGCCGAAACGGGTCCGTGTGATCGCCGAACCGGGTCGTTACATTGTTGGGCCGTCGACGATCGGTGTGTCATCCGTGATGGGTCGCGCCAAGCGTGAGGGTCACTGGTGGTACTACCTCGACGACGGACTCTACGGGTCGTACAGCGGGCAGCTTTACGATCACGCCCGTTATCCCGTTGAGCCATTGCGTGACAGTCCGGAGCGGCTGCCATCCGTGCTGGCCGGGCCGACCTGCGACAGCATCGACGTGATTGCCGAGAATCTGATGTTGCCCGAGCTGAAAGCGGGTGACCTGATTGTGGGGCGCTCGATGGGTGCCTACACCTGGGCGAGTGCCTCCGAATTCAATTTCTTTCCCAAGGCGACTGTGGTGGCAGTCAACACCAAGCCCGGAGACGAGGGGAGTGTGACGGCCCTATGAGCCGGCGACGGGCACTGATCGCGGTCGCAGCAATTTTTACGTTGCCGGTGGGTGCTCGAGGGTTGGTTGAGCAGCGGCTGGAACTGACAAATCTGCACGGCGGCGAGAAGCTGACTGTCACCTTTCACGACGAGCACGATATGGCGCCGGATGCGGCGGCCGCACTGCGGCATCTGCTGCGGGATTATCGGGTGAACGAACAGCACGAGATGGATTTCGGCCTGTTCATGCAATTGACCGACCTGGCACGGGAATGTGGTGTGCCGGCAAAATATGAGGTCATTTCGGGCTATCGCTCGCCCGGGACGAATGCGAAGCTGCGGGCAGCGGGACATGCCGTGGCGGAGCGAAGTCAGCACATGGAAGGCCATGCGATGGATGTGCGCCTGAAAGACTGTCCGTTGGCGCGCCTTCATGAGCTGGCATTGGCCGCCAAACGCGGTGGCGTTGGGTTTTATCCGCGTTCCAATTTCGTTCATATCGATACGGGCAGGGTGCGCTCCTGGCAGGAGTGAGGGTCAGACGTAAGCCATGAAAAACGAGTTGGGCATCGAGCCGGAAACCGAGATTCACAGGCTGGTTGCGGCGGCGCGGGAGGGCCGCGAGCCACGCGTCATCGCGCGTCTGTACTCGGGATGGGCTCTGTTTGGCGAGCGTCAGTTTCTGCGGGGTTACTCGCTCCTGTTACCGGATCCCGTGGTGCCAACACTGAATTCGTTGGGAGCGCAGGAACGAACGGCCTATATGCAGGACGTGTCACGGTTGGGTGACGCCATTCTGAAGCTGACAGGGGCTGCCCGGATCAACTACGCGATTCTGGGGAACCAGGAACCGGCACTGCATGCTCATGTGATACCGCGATACGCGGACGAGCCTGACAAGCTGCGCACTTCCCATCCCTGGGCCTATAACTGGGAAGCGGCGCCGCTGTTCAACAGGGCTACCTACCAGGATCTGGCGGAAGGGCTGTTGCGGGAGCTGTCGCGCATGGGCGTTACCAAACACATGCGCTTCACTCCAGGCGCTAATGCCGGCCCCGGGAAGGGACCGGCATAGCGTCGCTTCCGGGCTATTGATTAGCCGGGGCTTTGGCGCCCGGGACGGCCGGTGCCGGCTGCTTCACCTTGATCAGCTCCACTTCGAACTTGAGCATGGAGCCCGGCGGAATGGACGGCGGTGAGTTGACGTCGTAGGCGAGGTTCGGCGGGATGAACAGCTCGTACTTGGAGCCCGGCTTCATGAGCACCAGCGCTTCCTGCCAGCCTGGAATGACGCCATTGACCGGGAAGGAAGCCGGTTGGCCGCGCTTGTACGAGCTGTCGAATTCCGTGCCGTCGAGCAATGTGCCGCGGTAGTTCACCGTGACTTCGTCTGTCGACTTGGGAGGTGTGCCGCTTCCCTCGGCGATGACGTGGTATTCGAGACCGCTGGCGGTGGTCACGACGTCCTTCTTCTTGCCATTCTCCGTGAGGAACGCTTTGGCGGCAGCGCGGTTGGTATCCGCCATGCCGTTGCGCGCGCTCTTCACGAAGCTGGCGATATTCTCCTGGTCGTTGGCCGTCATGGTGACCTTTCCCGAGAGCGCGTCGCGCAAGCCCTGGGTCAGGCGCTCAGTGGCGATGGAATCACCGGTCAGGCCGAGATGATGAAGCTGGTCGCCCATCGAAACGCCGAGGCTGTAGCTCGCTTGTGCTTTCGCGTTAGTGGGAGTTTTCACGTCAGATGCACCTCCGGGAGCGGCCGCCTTGGCGGGCTTCTTCGGCTGGGCGGCAGCAGGCGCCGCGGTGGAAGTCGTTGCCTTGTCGGCTGGAGTCTGTGACCAGGCAAGGGGCGCGCAGGTGAGCAGCGCAGCGACGGCAATTGCCGTATTGTGGAAGAAGCGCTCCTGCGCGATTACCTTCCTGGGACCAACAGCAGCATTCATGAGGCACCTCGGGCTCGCGGGCCGTGCAGGCAAGCACGGCGTAAACCGCAGCGGGCAACAGTTTCGCTCATTCGATGGTCGAAAGTCACCTGCGGTGCTTTCGACGGGGGCGCCTGGCTGCGCTCGCGAAAGGCGCGACTTTCGCTCCGCTCATCATCGCTCGTTGTGCTGCGTTTTTTACTGTTGGCCACCGTAGCCACGAGTCGCGGAACGGCGACGTTAGCTGGAGCAGTGTCGGTGCTGAGCGTTAAGCAATTGTGTCGCAGCTTTCGTGAAGGTGAGCGGGAGCATCGGGTTCTCGATCAGGCCGATGCACAGTTTGCCAACGGCGAGGTGGTGGCCGTCATCGGCCGCAGCGGCTCGGGAAAATCCACACTTCTCAATCTCATCAGCGGGATCGACCGTCCCGATAGTGGGACGGTGACCATCGATGGCCTCGATGTCACGGCCCTGTCAGAGCCCCATTTGACGTTGTTCCGGCGCAAGCACATCGGTTTTGTCTACCAGTTTTTCAACCTGGTGCCGACGCTGGATGTGGAGGAAAACGTCCGCCTCGTTCTGGAGCTCAATGGAGTGCGGGGTGCGCAGGCGCGCGAACGAAGCTTTGCGATGCTGAAGGAAGTGAACTTGAGCGATCGGGCTCACAGCCTCGTAGATACACTTTCGGGTGGCGAGCAACAGCGCGTTGCGATTGCTCGCGCGCTCGTGCATCGCCCGCCGGTTCTGTTGGCTGACGAGCCCACGGGGAATTTGGACGAAGAGACCGCGCGACAGGTTCTACCCGTTCTGATGTCGCTCGCCCGGCAGCGTGGTGCGACGTTGGTGATCGTGACTCACGATGCTGCTTTGGCTCGTACGGCTGATCGAGTGCTGGAGCTGCGAGACGGGCGACTTCAGGAAGTCCCTTCCTGATGCGGCTTCTTTGGGCGGCCAGCGTCAGGCATTTGCTGCGCCATCCCGCGCAACTCGTGTTGGCGCTCGTGGGGCTTTCGGTTGGCGTGGGGACCATTATTGCCGTGGATATTGCGACTGCGAGCTCTGGACGGGCTTTTCAGTTGTCGATGCAAGCGGTCAATGGCGCGGCTTCTCACTCGATCGTTGGAGGACCGCAGGGGATTGATGAGCGGCTGTATGTTGATTTGGTGACACGAGGGCGCGGGGTGGCGGTCCTGGCGCCTGTGGTTGAGGGATACGTCACTGTTGGCGAGCGGACGATGCAGCTGATTGGCGTCGATCCGTTTGCAAGCGCAGGGTTGGATGCTGCCCGCCGGCCTGGACCTGCGGCGGGGAACGTACGTAGCTGGTTCCTGGAACCCGGGGCTGTAGTGATGGCGGCGGCGGCGGCTCAGCAACTCGCAGTCCAGGTTGGGCAGGCCGTCGCGATTGATGTGGGGGGCCGGGGTTATTCCGCGGTTCTCATCGGGACGGTTTCCGGTGACCAGGCAGGCTATGACGCGTTGGTTCTGACGGATATTGCCCAGGCCCAGGAGTGGTTGGGATCCGTTGGAAAGTTGTCTCGCATCGATGTACGGATTCCCGAGGGTGCGGCCGGCGAGGCGACGGCTGCCGAGCTGCGCGTCAGACTGCCCCCGGGAGTGCGACTCGAAAAGGCTCGCGGGCGAGCGCAACAAAGCATCGACATGACCACGGCCTTCACGACCAACCTGCAGGCCATGAGCCTGCTGGCGTTGATGGTCAGCACCTTGCTGATATACGGAGCCATCAGTTTCGCGGTCGTGCAGCGGCGGCGGATCATCGGGATTCTGCGGGCACTCGGTGCGACGCGTGGCAATGTGTTTACCATCGTCCTCACTGAGGCCGCGGTGCTGGGCGTCGTCGGGGCCTGCCTCGGTTTGTTGCTTGGAGTTGTGATCGGGCGCGGGCTCGTGCATCTGGTCTCACAGACGATCAACGACCTGTACTTTGTAGTTGCGGTCAATGAAACGATTCTGCCGCCGAGCTCCATTGTGAAGGCGCTGCTGGCCGGTTTTGGTACAGCGCTCGCGGGCGCCTGGCTGCCCGCGCTGGAAGTTGCTGGAAGCACGCCGCAACTGGGTTTGCGGCGCTCCGTTCTCGAGGCGCGAGCAGTGACGCTTGCTCGCAAGCTGCTCTTTGCCAGCGGTGCGCTCGCGGTTGCGTCCGGTGTGGTGGCGATCACTTCCGGCCGAAGTCTGTTTGCCGGCTTTGCCGCTCTATTTTTGCTTTTGTTGAGTGCTGCCACCCTGACGCCTGCGCTCCTCAGGTTCCTGGCGCGGGCTGCCGCGCGTGTTGCGGGTCGAGTCAGTCCAATCGCGCGTCTGGTCTTCGGTGACGTCGCAGCATCGCTGAGTCGCACAGGCGTGGCTGTCGCCGCCTTGGGTATGGCGCTCGCGGCGATGATCGGTGTCTCCATCATGGTTGAGAGCTTTCGTGAGTCACTGCGCGATTGGCTGGGTCAAACGCTGCGTGCCGACATCTACGTGACAGCACCTGGGCCGGGCGCGGGAAGACCGGAACGTAAAATCGACAGCGAGCTGGTGAAGGCTTTGCTTGCGACGCCCGGCATTGTCGACTACGGCATGAGTCGGCGAGTCATGGTTGATTTGCCGCAGGGGCCCGTTCCCCTGGACGCCGTGCAGCTTGCGCATAACGGTTATATCACTGAGGTGCTGATTGCCGGTGATCCGAAGGTCACCTGGCCCGCTTTTGAGCAGGGCTCGGTCGTGGTGTCTGATCCCCTGGCTTACCGGGCCCAGTTGAGGGTGGACGATTCGCTGACATTGCCGACTGATTCCGGGCCCCGATCGTTTCGGATAGCCGGCATCTACCGTGAGTACGGCAACGATCGCGGCACGGTGCTGATCAGTCTGCCCGTGTACCGTCGCTTTTGGCACGACGATGGAATTACGGCCATGGGGTTCTATGTCGCGCCGGGTACGTCGCTCGCGGATGTCATGGAGCGCTTTCGCACGGTGGCACGCGGCAAGCAGTCGCTGTTTATCCGCTCCAATGCCGACCTGCGCAATTTATCGATGAGTATCTTCGAGCGGACGTTTGTCATCACGCGGGTGTTGTATTGGCTCGCGGCGGGGGTGGCGGCCATCGGGCTGGTCAGCGCGTTGCTCGCTTGGGAGCTGGAGCGTTCGCACGAGATTGCCATCCTGCGATCGTTGGGGCTCACCCCGGGCGGGGCCGTGCTGTTGATCGAGGGGCAGACGGGGTTCATGGGATTGGTGGCGCTGGTGGCGGCGATACCCGCCGGGTTGCTGACTGCGGTGTTGCTGATCGATGTGATCAATCGACGGGCGTTTGGGTGGCGGATTGACGTGCACTTGTCCGCCGCGCAGTTCACGAATGCGCTTTTGTTGGCTGTTGTGGCGGCGTTGGTGGCGGGGATGTATCCGGCGCGGCGCGTTGCCGTTGCTGCTATTGCTGCGGATATACGAGAAGAGTGATGCGTTGGCGTTTGTTGATTTGCCTGGGGTTCAGCTGCTGCGTTGCCCGCGCTGCGGCGCCTGTGTCGGACCTCGATGTTATTCGGGGCGCAGGAGCAACGGACGGATTTGTCCGGGCGCTCGCGCCGCGGACGTTTGAGTTTCCGCGGGATCATGGGCCGCATCCGGAGTTTCGGCACGAGTGGTGGTATGTCACGGGGAATCTCGATTCCACCACCGGCGAGCGGTTTGGATTCGAGTTGACGATTTTTCGGGTGGGGTTGGCGCCGCCGGTGAGCGGCGGGGCGGCGGTTGTTGCGGGCGCATCTGCGTGGCGCACGCGGCAGGTGTATGCGGCGCATTTTGCGATTACGGATGTGGCGCGCGGCGAGTTCAAGTTTGCGCAGAAGTTCTCCCGCGACGCGCTTGGCCTCGCGGGCGCGCAGGCGGAGCCGTTTCGGGTGTGGTTGGGTGATTGGGTGTTGGGATTACCCGTGCCGCCAGCGTCGCCGCAGTCGGTCGGGTCGCCGCCGGTGCCGTCGCCGGGGGCGGGCGCAGGTGCGGCGATTCCGTGGACGATTCATGCGCAGGGCGAGGGCTATGAGCTGACTCTCGAAGCAGAGGGGCTCGGCCAACCCGTGCTGAATGGCGACCACGGGTTGAGTCGCAAGTCAGCCGAGCCGGGTGCCGCGAGCTATTACTATTCCATCCCACGCGTTGCCGTTCACGGCAAGGTTGTGCGCGCCGGTGTCGCATCGGACGTGCACGGACTCGCCTGGCTCGATCGCGAATGGGGCAGCGGCTCGTTGGGCGCCAAAGAGCAAGGCTGGGATTGGTTCGCTCTGCAACTCCAGGACGGCAGCGCCCTGATGTTTTATTCCCTGCGAAATCACGACGGCACACGGGATCCCAACAGCGCCGGCACCTGGGTGGATCCGACTGGACGGGTGCAATCACTCGCCACCGATCAAGTATCGATCGATGTCAGCGATCATTGGACCAGCCCGCGCGGTGGGCGATATCCATCGCGCTGGAGGGTACGTGTGCCGGTGGTTGGGCTGGATGTCGAGGTCCATCCTGCGCTGGCGAACCAGGAACTCGGCACTCAGCCGCGTTATTGGGAGGGTGCGGTCGATTTGCACGGAGTCCGGGATGGGCACGACGCCACGGGCCGCGGGTACGTGGAACTAGTGGGCTACGGCGAGTAGATTCCGTCAGCGGGAGGGACAATGGATCTCAACAAAATCATCCAGCGTGCCCGGGCGTTGCTCGTCTCACCGCGGACGGAGTGGCCGGTGATCGCGGCCGAGCCGGCGACTGCCCAGGCGCTTTATCGCGAATACTTCATGATCCTGGCGGCGATTCCGCCGATCTGCGAGTTCGTGAAGGTGAGCATATTGGGCTATGCGTGGCACGGATTCAGGGTCTATCGACTCGGAATTGGCGCCGGGCTCACGGCTGCGATTGTCCAATACGTGACTTCGCTCGCTGCGGTGTACGTCCTCGCCGTCATTGTCGAAGCGCTCGCGCCGAACTTTGCGGGCCAACCCAACCGGATTCAGGCACTGAAAGTCGCGGGTTATTCCTATACGGCGGTGTGGATTGCGGGCGTGGCCCTGATATTGCCCGGGTTGTCCGGACTGGTGGCGCTGGCCGGCGCGCTGTACAGCGTTTATCTGCTCTACCTCGGATTGCCAAGCACGATGAAAGTCCTTCCTGAGCGAGCTACCGGCTACACGGCGGTTATCGTGCTCAGCGGGCTGGTACTCGGCTGGATCATTGCAGTCATCACGGGTGGTATTACCGGAATGCCCTTGTCCGATACCTGGTGATCAGACCGGGAACGACGCCGCAAACGGCACCGCTGGCGCAGACAGCGCCCTTATCGGATGATGGCGCAAAGGTTGGTTGAGCAGGCCGAGCCTGCATAACAGGAGAAGCGATTCATGCGACGCTCATTGATTACCGCGGTGGCCACAGCACTCATGGCAGTGCCGGCGTTTGCCGCATTACCGGACGGGACGAAGGCGCCCGATTTCAGCACGGAAGCCTCACTGGCCGGCAAGGCTTTCAAATTCTCGCTGGCGGATGCACTGAAGAAAGGTCCCGTCGTGCTCTATTTCTACCCAGCGGCTTTCACGCCGGGTTGCACGGTGGAAGCACACGAATTCGCCGAAGCCACCGACAAATTCAAAGCACTCGGGGCCACGGTCATCGGGGTTTCACACGATCCCATCGAGAAGCTCAACCAGTTTTCGGTGAGCGAGTGCCGCAACAAGTTTGCGGTAGCGTCTGATGCCGACGGCAGCGTGATGAAGAATTACGACGCGATTCTGCCGGTCAAGCCCGAATACGCCAACCGTACGTCATATGTGATCGCCCCGACGGGCGTGATCATTTATTCGTACACGGACCTCAAGCCGGACAAGCACGTCGAAAACACTATGGCTGCCGTGAAGAAATGGCAAGACGAGCACAAGAAGGCTTGAGCGAAGTCGATGTCCGAAAAAGCGCCGCAGGCGCAGCTCGCCGCGCAGCCGGCAAAAGTCACGCCTTTTGCCGGCGGAAAAGGACCCGGGCTCCGCGCGGCCCCTGCCGCGCCGCAGGCGCACTGCATATGCGCAGCCGGCAAAAACCACGCTTTTTGCCGGCGTGCGACGAAGCCGGGCTCCGCGCGAACTTTTTCGCGCTAATTAACTAAGCGAAGTCGGCCAGTACCGCGGGCACGTGGCGGCGCAGAAGCAGGTTCTGCGCCTCCCATTGTTCCTTGGGTTCCAACTGCTCCAGGAAACGCACTTCACCGCCGGCCAGCAACGCGATTGGTACACCGTCTCGATAGAGGAGACGGTTGGAGCTGAGCGCAGGTAGTCGCGTCCCCGGTGTCACTATGCCGACCAGGTTGAGTGGGTCGGCGCCGGACAGTGATACATAACTTTGTGAGTGGGGTTTGTGGCGCATATCGCGCAGCAAGCCAATGGCTTCCGGCGCTGCGTATTGCTCACCGGTAAAACCGGCTACGAATCGACCGCCGCGGATTTCACCGCGGGCTTCGAGGCGGCGGAAACACATGAGAAGCTCGCGCCACGGTGGAAGCCAGTCGGCTTCACGTGCCAACAGCCTCCAGAAAACAACGCCCCAGCGGCGTAACAGTGTTCGAGCAACTTGCTCGATTGTTTCGTCGTCTTGAATCCGGGCGTTGAGACGGGCCGCTGTAGCTGCGGCGTCGCGCTCGGCTGCCGTGATGCTGGCGCCCCGCGGGACGTCACCTGCGAGCCGCGCCGCGCCCGCCGTAGCGGCGATGCGGTCCTGCGCCCGGCCGGCCGCCATGGTGGCGATGCTATCCGTCGTTGCGCCGGCCGCTGCCGCAGTTGTCCGTGCACTGCTGTCGAGTGGCTGGCGTCTGATCAACGCCCACCGCCCGGCTGCGTCCATGCCAAACAAGGCGATTCGCCGGCGACGGCGGCCACCTGCTGCGGGACGGCGGCGATCTGACGGTACTAACAATGCGCGCAGACCGCCGAAGCTGTCTGAGTTGACAATGCCGAGAGCAACCAACTCCGCCAAAGCTTCTTCCGCCTGGCTCGGCAGCAGTCCCGCGGCGTCCGAAATCTCGTCGAAGAATGACGCTCCGTGCGTCTGGATATAGTCAGCAACCATGCGGGCCTTCACCGATAGACCGCTCGTATCCGGCGGCCCTGACAGCGACGACCACACTTTGATGTTGCGTCGGGCGAGTAGGGCAATGGGTGTTGATCGCACAGGTGCCGCGCCGCGCTCGCCATCACCTTTGCGGGTGCTCGGCGAGCGATGGGCGAGTCTCGTCCAGACAAATCGCCCAGCGAGGCATTGCTCATCGAGCCATGCCGGTTCGTACTCGGTGATTCGCGAAGGGAGGATCTCAGTTTCCCATGCGCTGGCGGGCGCCTCGAAACCCTCAAGTTGCCCCAACACTGCGCCGACCGCGTCGGGGCCTTCCATGCGGCCTTCTGGCGTCACGCGCTGCCATTCGAAAAGGAAGCGTAGGAAGTCGCGCGACTCGATGGGTTCGATCTCAGCGCGCAGCCGTTTCACTGTGTAGCGATGGATGCGGGCGAGAAGTCGACGTTCGCACCACTCGTCACCTGCGTTCGCCGAGCCTGTGAATTGGCCGCGCATGGCGAAGCCTTCCGTCTGCAGCACCGCGAGTGCGATATCAACGTCGGCTTGTGGGACATTGACCGATTTCGCGATCACCGCCGCGGTTACGGGGCCGAGGCCCTCGAGGCGACCGCGGACGATTTCGACGAGCGCCTCATCCCTCGACCAGGGCTTGTCGTAGGGGGCCGGTACTTCGATGGAGGGATGTACGCGTCCGTTGGGGAAGACGCCGAGGAATAGGGGCACGCGCTCGGCAGTGACCCAGACGGCGTGCGCGTCAGCAGCGCCGGCCGCACCATGCGCGTTGTTCGCGTCCGCACCCGCGCTTGTCGCCCGGGTGACTACCCGCGTGATCCGCTTCTCTCCCGCCAGCGCATCAATCAACTCCTGCCAGCCGGGCTGGCGGGCCACTTCTTCCTCGGTGAGGAACGTCAGCCACAACATCGCGTCGTGGAGCTCGTCGGCGTTTGCTGCATCGGGCCATGCTTCGTCGCGTACGCGCTGGATGGCTTCCGCGTCGAGCTTCCCGATGTCCGAAGCGGTTTGCGGATCGAGCCAGCGTCGGCTCATCACCGCCTGCGTGCGGCGCTCCTCTAGCGGGGCATCGTCGAGGAATGCGTAGGGACGTGCCGAGAGCACCTCGAGCGCGAGGGGCGAGGGCTCGACGACATCGCGAGCGATCACCTGGATTATTCCGGCCTCGAGATTGCGCAGCAACTGCTCGAAACCCTCAATGTCCATGGCCTCTTCCAGACAATCGTGGATTGTCTGCCGGATGAGGGGATGGTCGGGTATTTCCAACTCGCCGGGCAGATTTTCCGCGCACGCGACCTGGTCAGGGAAAATCGACGTGAGCAAATCTTCCGCGGCCATCCGAGCCAATGGAGCTGCCACCTTTTTGCCGCCACGGAAGCGGGGGAGGGCCAGCGCAATGGTGGCGCTCCAGCGCCATCGGGCCGTAAACATCGGGGCGGCGCATAGCGCTTGCACCAGCAACGGCCGCACGGTGTTGGAATGCAGATAGCGCGCCACGTCAGCCAACTCGAAACTGTGGGCCGTCGTCAGCGACAGGATGATGGTGTCTTCGGTCGCTGCCGCCTGCAGCTCAAAGTTGAACGAGCGGCAAAAGCGCTTGCGCAGCGCGAGGCCCCAGGCCCGGTTCAGGCGGCTGCCGAACGGTGAGTGGATGACCAGTTGCATTCCGCCCGCTTCGTCAAAAAAGCGCTCAAAAATCAGGGTTTTCTGAGTCGGCAAGGTTCCCAGCGCGGTCCGGGCAGCGGCCAGGTAATTCACCAGTTGGACTGCTGCGGGTCCCGACACGCCGACGCTGTCGGCCAGCCACTGAATCGCCGGTTCCAGGCGCATGGCCGCCGGCTCCGATTGAGCGGCCGGGTCCAATTGACCGGCCATCGGCGTCGGGTGAATGGCCGGCTCGGGTTGAACGGCCGCTGGCTCCGATTGAATGGCGGAGTCGCGAACATGGGCGCCGGCCGAATAGTCGGCGATGCCGGTTGGGGCCAGGGCGACTGTGGTAGGCGCGGTGCCCGAGTAGCCGGCAATGCCCGCCGTGGGCAGCGCGGTTGTAGCCGGCGCGGCTGCGGTTGGCGAGCCGCCTTGGCCGTTAGTCAGACGTTGCTCGATCTCGGTCCGCAGCCTCGACACCGCGTACGACAGCTCGTCCGATCGCCCGGGTGCCTCGCCGAGCCAAAAAGGAATCGTCGGAGGCTCGCCCTGCGCGTCTGCCACGCGCACCTGGCCTCGTTCCACCCGCAGAATGCGGTATGAGACATTTCCGAGTTGGAAGATGTCACCCTGCAGGCTCTCGACTGCGAAATCCTCGTTGACCGTCCCGACGAATGTGGCCTGTGGTTCGAGGAGTACCTGATAGTCGGCGTTGTCAGGAATCGTGCCACCGGATGTGATGGCCGTGAGTCGCGCGCTGGGACGCGGCCGCACAATGTGGTTGACGGCATCGTGATAGATGAGCGCGCCATGGCGGCCACGGCGCGTGCTGTAGCCTTCGGCCAGCATCTGTACGACTTCGTCGAATTCCTTGCGTGTTAGATTGCGGTATGGGTAGGCGCCGCGGAGCATTTCAAGCAGTTCGTCTGCGTTCCACTCGTGCGCAGCCACTTCCGCCACGATTTGCTGAGCCAACACATCGAGTGGCTTTTCGGGCATGCGCAAACGGTCGATCTCGCGACGGCGAACGGCGTCCAACAAGGCAGCGCACTCGGCAAGATCGTCGCGCGACAGCGGAAACAGGCGTCCCTTCGGCGTGCCACCCACTGAGTGGCCCGATCGGCCGACTCGCTGCAGAAACGCCGCGATGGAACGCGGTGAGCCCAGTTGGCATACGAGATCGACATCACCGATATCGATGCCGAGCTCCAGTGAGGCTGTTGCAACGAGCGCCTTCAGATCGCCGCGCTTCAGCCGGCTCTCGGCATCGAAGCGCAACTCCTTCGCCATGCTGCCGTGATGCGCCGTAACGTGAGCTTCGCCGATTCGCTCGGACAGGTGACGGGCGACCCGTTCCGCGTGCCGTCGTGTGTTGACAAATACGAGGGTGGTTCGATGCTCACTGACCAGCTCAGCCAGGCGATCGTAGACCTCAGTCCAGACATCGCCTGACATCACGGCTTCGAGCGGAGATCCCGGGACTTCGATCGCCAGATCACGGTCGCGCACGTAACCCGTATCGATGATCGTGCAGTCCGCCTGTCCGTCGGGACGCACGTTGCGTGTCCCCACCAGGAAGCGCGCGACTTCCTCAATCGGTTTCTGTGTTGCCGACAGCCCGACGCGGTTCAGATGTTTGCCGGTAAGAGCTTCGAGTCGTTCGAGCGACACTGCGAGGTGTAGACCGCGTTTGCCGCCGACCATTGCGTGAATCTCATCGACGATCACTGTTCGGGTCGACCCCAGCATCTTCCTGCCGGACTCGGAGCCCAACAGGATGTAGAGCGACTCGGGCGTGGTCACAACAATATGAGGGGGCCGCTTGCGCATGCTGTTGCGTTCGCTTTGCGGCGTATCGCCGGTGCGCACAAACGTTCGGATCTCCAGGTCCGGCAGACCCAGTGCCTGCAATTCTTCGCGGATGCCCGCAAGCGGGGCTTCGAGATTGCGGCGAATGTCGTTGGAGAGCGCCTTGAGCGGCGACACATAGACAATCTGTGTCTCGTCGCTCAGCCCGTGTTCCAGACCGTCACGAACCAGCCGGTCAATGGCCGCGAGGAACGCGGCCAGGGTTTTACCGGAGCCGGTAGGAGCCGCAATGAGGACGTGCTGTTGCGCCTGGATGGCTGGCCACGCCTGCTCCTGAGGTGGAGTCGCGGCGTCAAAAGTCCTGTTAAACCAGTTGGCTACAGCGGGATGGAATGAGGAAAGGGCGGTCACGCTCGCGGGTTCCTGAGGGGCTCAATCGACGGCAGGGAAGCGTCGATTGAACCACAGGAAGCCCCGCGTTGGCCTCTCCCCATTTGGGTCGCGCCGGCAACCGGCAAAAGTCGCGCTTTTTGCGGGGGCGCCCAGCCCGGCGGAAAAGGACCCGGGCTCCGCGCGAACTTTTTCGCGCTAAAGCGCCGCAGGCGCCACCCGCCGTGCAGCCGGCAAAAACCGCGCTTTTTGCCGGCTGCAAAGAACCCGGGCTCCGCGCGGCCAGTGCCGCGCCAATAAACTAGGTCGGTAGCGTGAAGTAGAAGCAGGCACCTCGATCTACTGCTGCCTCGGCCCAGATTTCCCCGCTGTGCCGATGGACGATCCGCTGAACGGTCGCCAAGCCGATTCCGCTCCCGGGGAACTGCGACTCAGGGTGCAACCGGCGGAAGGGACTGAAGAGGTTGGAGGCATGACGTGGGTCGAAACCTGCGCCGTTGTCGCGCAGGAAGTAGGCGCGGCGTCCGGAGCGATCTATGCGCGAGCCGAATTCAATTCGCGCGCCCGTAGTCTTGGACGTGAACTTCCACGCGTTGGAAAACAAATGCTCCAACGCAATCCGCAGCAACGAAGAATCCCCCTCCACCATCACATTGTCAGCAACGACAACCGAGGCACTCCGATCCGGCGCACTTTCCCGCAATCCGCGCACGATGTCGTTCGCGATGCGCGACAGATCAACGGTCGTGTGATGCATGGGCGCGCGCACTACTTTTGACAGCTCCAACAGATCGTTGATGAGTCGATGCATGCGCCGTGCGCTGCTGGTAATGCGCTCGAGGTGGCTTCGGCCGGTGTCATCGAGCTTTTCGCCGTGGCTTTCCAGCAGTACCTGGGAAAAGCCGTCGATGCTGATGAGGGGCGAGCGCAGGTCGTGGGCGACCGAGTACGAGAAGGCTTCCAATTCGCGGTTCAACACCTCGAGCTCAGCCGAGCGGCGATGCAGCTCGCTGGTCCGTTCCGTCATGCGCTGCTCGAGGTTGGATACCAACTCGACGGACTCGATGGCGACCGAGGTGCTGTCGGCGAGCGCCTGCAGCAGTTCGACTTCCTCGCCGGTGGCGCGATGCGGCCGGGCCCAGTAGACGCCGATTGCACCGATGGGTGCCAGCGTTCGGATGGGCATCATCACGAGGCTCTTCACGAATGTCGGCCGGTAGGCTTCCTGGGCAATGCGGGCATCCTGGTAGACGTCCTTGATCACGGCCGGCTGCCGATTCAACATCGACCAGCCGCTGACACAGGAGCTGAGCGGGAAGCGGCGGCCCTTCCACAGCGGGCCGATCGCATCTTCCTCGGCGTAAAAACTGTTTTCGCCATCCCGCAGGATGAACGATGCACCGTCGGCCCCCACCAGATTCCGGGCTGAATGGCGGACGATGTCCATGATCGATTGCAGGCTGCGCGCCAGGGAGAGCCGCTGCACGACCGATACCAGCTGCTGCATTCCCCAGACGTATGAGGCGGTTTCGAGCTCCTCCTCCTGGGACGGCGTGACGTTGTGCAGGGTGTGGCGTATGACGGGCGCAAGCTGTTCGAGCTCGGACTTTGCAACAGCGGCGGCAGGTTGGACCCCGGCCGGCGTGTTGTCGCGCCGCGGCGAGCCTGACACGACGATGAAAGGCACGCTCGGGCAGTGATCGTGCGCTGCGGCCAGGGCGGCGCGGCCGCCATATCCCGGCACTCCGCTGTCTGAGAGAATCACATCGAATTCCGGGCGCTGCAGCGCTGCAAGGTAGGCATCGCCGCTGTTGACCGGCAGGATGTCGCAATTGAGTCCGCCCCGTGCCAATGACGAGCGCACCAGATCGGCATCGGTGGCATTGTCCTCGAGATGCAGTATCCGCAGCTTCATGATCGGGTCCTACAGTCGCAACCAACACACATGATTATGGATACTCGCGACGGCTGCCGGCGTCAAACTGCAACATGTGATGTGAGACGCGTTACGCAGGTGCAACTGCACAACGGGATGCCGCGCCGCGGCAATCGCAGCGGATCAGGAATCGCGGTGGGAGGCGAACGCCAGCCGGTCGAGCACGCCCAACAGGACTGCCGAGACGACGAATGTCAGATGCAAAACAACATACCAGAGGATCTTGTCGTTCGGCGTGCCCTGGGCGTTCATGAAGATGCGCAGCAGGTGGATGGAGGAAATGGCCACGATCGAGGCGGCGACTTTCAGTTTCAACGTGCCGGAGTCGAGCTTGCCCAGCCAGGCGGGCGACTCCTGCTCGTTGCCGGCGTCGATCCTGGACACGAAGTTCTCATAACCCGACAACATCACCATGACGATGAGGCTGCCGACCAGTACCAGGTCGATGAGTGACAGCACGGTCAGTACGAGGTCGGTCTCAGCAAGCTGGAAGATTCCGCCCAGGGAGTGCACGACTTCCTGAAAGAATTTGACGGCCAGTGCCACCAGGGCGAGTGACAGCCCCAGGTACATGGGCGCCAGCAGCCAACGGCTGGCGAACAACAATTTTTCGACGCTTCGCTCGAGCATCGCCCCATTGTACATCGAGCTGGTGTAGCGCATGTCCGCTGAGACTCCCCGCTGGCTGCGCGGCGGTAGTAAAGTAGCTGCACGTCCAAGCAATCAGCGGGAACCGCACGATGTGGAATACGGAATCAGACGCTGACGAGTCGTTCAGGAGAAAGGTGATCTGGGGGTCTGCCGCCGTTGTGGTGCTGGGCCTCGTGGGAGCTGTCTACTATTACAAGTACCACAGGGCCGTGCCGGTAGCGCCGGTGGCAACCGAAGCGCCCCATCCGCCGGCGGTGGCACCGCAGGCCGCCACTGAGCCCGCGGTTCGCAATCCGATTCCAGAGAGCGGCGATACCAAGCCGCTGCCACCGTTGAAAGAGAGCGATCCGGACGTGCGTGCGTCGCTCGTCGGTGTGTTCGGCGCCAAGGCCATTTCACAATTTCTGGTACCGGAAAACGTAGTGCGTCACATCGTCGTGACCGTCGACAACCTGCCTCGCAAGAAAGTCGCTATCGAGCTACGTCCAGTGAAGCCGACGCCCGGCGCGACTTCGACGACTACGCAGGGCGAGATCACGACGTTGGGCTCGGCGAATTTTGAGCGCTATGCGCCGCTGATGAAAGTTGTTCAGAACACGGACACGAAGACGCTGACGACCGTTTATTTCAGGCTGTATCCCTTGTTCCAGCAGTCGTATGAGGACCTGGGCTATCCGGGTCAGTACTTCAACGATCGGCTCGTCGAGGTGATTGATGACATGCTGAAGACACCGGACGTCCAGGGACCCATTCAGCTGACGCAGCCGAAGGTGTTCTATGAGTATGCGGATCCCAAGCTCGAAGCCCTTTCGTCGGGACAGAAGCTGTTGTTGCGTATGGGGCCTGTGAATGAGGCTGTCATGAAGGCGAAGCTACGCGAGTTTCGCAAGGCGATTGTGAACCGGCCGGACGAGCCCGTGACTCACTGAAGAGCGACTCGACACAATGAGAGAAAAACAATGAACGACTCATTCGAACCGGTTGAGCCCAGCCTGCAGCGGCCACTCGAGTACCTGCGTTCAGTGCTCATTCCGTCCGAAACCCTGGAGGCCTGGGCCGTTCAGCACAGGTTGTTTGCGCTGTCGCATCGGCGGGTGCTGGTGGCCGCCACGAGCGGTCGACTGATCATGATTACGCGGCATCTGATCAGCGGTTTCGATGTATCTGACATCCGTTGGCAGGATCTGGAGGAAGTTACGTTGCGGGTCGGTATTTTCGCGGCCGACCTGGCGATCCGCGCCGGCAAGGCGTCCGACCTGGCGTCACAAGGGTCGACCGGCTCGCGTCGGCTGGATTTCGCCGGCCTGCGCAAATCCCAGGCACAGGCTGTGTATCGTATCTGCCAGGCGCAGGATCAGGCGTGGCGTGAGAAACGGCGGGTTCGTGAGCTCGAGGAGCTTCGCGCACGCTCAGGTGGAATCCAGGTGAGCTCGGGTCCGGCACCCATGGCGTCGGCCGCGGGTGGAGGCGGCTCGGACGCAGTTCGACGGCTGCAGGACGCCAAGCAGATGCTCGACGCCAGACTGATTACCGATGCTGAGTATGAGGCTATCAAGGCGAAGATCGTTTCTTCGTGAGACTGCTGTCGGGCGCGCTGGTTCTGGCTCTGCTGTGGCTCAGTGGCTGTCATCAATCACAGCCCGTGCACGCTGATTGGATCATCCGCTCCCAACTCGTATTTCTATCGACGGACCTGGCCACGCAGCGGCCCCCATTGCCCCAGACGCAGTTCCGTCTCTTCTTTCCCTACATCGCCGGGGATATCTATGGGTCGCCCACCACGGGTGACTTCATCAATCCGGCGTTGGGGGCGGACTATCGCTTCGAGATCGACCTGAACCGCAGTCACAAAGCGCTGTTGGCTTCGTTGGAACCGACCGAGCTCAGCTTGTCATATCTTCACATTGAGCCGGCGGCGGCCCGCGTTGCACGTCTTGCGCCGATGGTGTTGCAGGCCGATGGTATCGAGCCTGTTGGTCGCACCGACTGGGTTGACGGTGACACCCACCGGACCCTTTTATTGTTATATCTGGACCGCCCCGCCACGATTTCCGGGCTGGGACGCGCGGGGGACAAGCCCTTGCGCTACTCCATCCAGACCGCCGCGGCAGGTTATGTCTGGGTTGGGCAACAGGTGGCGGCGGATGAAAATGTTTATGCAGTCATTCCCACACCGGCGCGGTTGTTGCTGGCCGTGACACCGCCCGTTCCCGGCCCGTAGAAATATCTGTCCATTTCCACCAGTTCGGACGGATCCGTGATCCAATCCCCGTTGTGATGAGGCAAAATCCAAGGGACCTTAGTCTTAGCAGGACAGTAGCGCTCGAATGGCCCAGGAAGTCACCCAATACCACCTGACGACTCGTTGGTCATTGGACGCTCCTGTGGGGTCCGTTTGGGCGGAGTTGATCCGTCCGGAAGCGTGGCCCCAGTGGTGGAAGGGGATGGCCGCGGTGCGGTTGTTGGAGCAGGGTGACTCTAGTGGGATGGGGGCTTATCGGCGCATTACCTGGCAGGGAGTGCTGCCGTCGCGGTTCACGTTCAATATGCGGACGGTCAAAGTGCAGCCCCGTGCGCTCATTGAGTCCGTGGCTGATGGTCAGTTGACCGGGGTGGGTCGCTGGCAATTGACGCGTTCAGGTGCCGGCACCCAGGTTCAGCATGACTGGATCGTCAATGTGCCGCTGCCGAGGATTCCGATTGTCGGCGCAATCGCAGGACTCCTCTTCAAATGGAACCACCGGGCGCTCATGGAGGCGGGCCGCAGGGGCCTGGAAAGCCGGGTCGGGACCCGCGGCAACCAGCCGCCTGCAACTTAATCCGCTACCCACAAGTTATCCACCGACAATCCACAACCGAGGGGGATTATGCTCGTCGCATGGCATTGAGATTGCGCAGGCGACCTAAACCCCAGCCACCGGTAGCGGTGCTCGGGACGTACACGTTTCCCACTCGCACTGTGCAGGTGGTTCTCATGGAGGACGACCGGATTCAGTGGATTTGTGATTGCGATAAATTCCGGCGCTGGACGACTCATAAAGAGCCGCCGTGGTGTAAGCACATCGCCAAGGCGGCGGCGCGGCGCTCTATTGAGCGGCTCACCCGGCGGGTGGCGGTGCCGAGGAACCTCGAGCACTGAATTTCCGCGGTGCGCCTGGCCTCTTTGCTGAGGTTGGTTCTTTAGCGCGGGCGCGGGCATATCGGTTGCTTCGACGTTCGGCGTGGGCATCTGCGAACCAGCGCCGAAGCCGATGGGAAAGCGTGGGGCGTATGTGGCGGACACGCTGGGGAAGACGCCCGAATGAGGTGAGGAGGTGCGCAGGCGGGCGGGCCTCGTCTCGCATGCGTTGCGCCCCCGGATAGTGCGTGGGGTCCCGTGCGGCGCGACCGTGCTGCGGTGCGGCCCCCCCCGACGGACGATGCAGGCCACCAAACGGCCGGCAGAAAACTCACCAAACTGATATATTATTCAGTTCAGCCTCTGCGGCCGACCGGCCTCCTTTGCAGCAGGCCCCTGTCATCCCGAGGTGTTTTCAGTGCATGCGACGGTAGCCGTAACCGCGGCCGATTCTAATGGCTTCCTCGAATTAGGGCTCACTGAGAACGTCGTACAGGCGCTCCGTGACGTCGGATACGAGGCACCCACTCCCATTCAGGCAGCGACGATCCCGGTGATTCTGGCCGGCTCCGACGTCCTGGGGCAGGCGCAGACGGGTACCGGGAAGACGGGTGCTTTTGCGCTGCCGATCCTGTCGAAGATCGACGTTACCAAGCCTCAGACACAGGCCATGGTACTGGTCCCGACGCGGGAACTCGCGATTCAGGTCGCCGAAGCGTTTCAGCGCTATGCCACGCACATGAAGGGTTTTCATGTGCTGCCCATCTACGGTGGCCAGAGCTATACCCCTCAGCTCAAGGGTCTCAAGCGCGGTGCGCATGTCATCGTCGGTACGCCCGGCCGCGTCATGGACCATATGAAGCGGGGGACCCTCCCGCTGGATGCAATGAGTTTCCTCGTCCTCGATGAGGCGGACGAGATGCTTCAGATGGGTTTCATCGACGCCATCGAATGGATTCTCGAGCAGTCACCGCCCACGCGGCAGATTGCGCTGTTCTCCGCGACGGTGCCGCCGGCGATTCGCCGGATCGCGCAACGGCATCAGCGTTCACCCAAAGAAATCACGATTCGCAGCAAGACGAGCACTGCGCCGAATATCCGGCAGCGGTACTGGCTCGTGAGCGGGATGCATAAGCTCGACGCGCTGACACGCATTCTGGAGGTGGAGACCTTTGATGCGATGCTGGTGTTTGTGCGTACCAAGCTCGAGACGGTGGAGTTGGCAGAGCGGCTCGAGGCACGTGGTTTCGAAGCGGCTCCCCTGAATGGTGATATTCCGCAGGCGCAGCGCGAGCGGACCATCGCTGCGCTGAAGTCTGGAAAGGTCGACATCGTGGTTGCGACGGACGTTGCGGCCCGCGGACTGGATGTTGAGCGTATTTCGCACGTCGTGAACTACGATGTGCCGTACGACAGTGAGTCGTACATTCACCGCATCGGACGGACTGGCCGCGCGGGACGCAGCGGCGAAGCGATCCTTTTCATCGCTCCGCGTGAGCGCAACATGTTGCGCATCATCGAGCGTGCAACCCGTCAACAGATTACGCAGATGAACTTGCCGTCGGTTGCTGCGGTTAACGAGCAACGGGTAGCCCGGTTCAAGCAGCGTATCGCTGACACGCTCGCCGATGGTGAGACGGAAGCGTTTCGGGCCATCGTTGAAGAGTTTCAGGCCGAGCACGACGTGTCGGCTCTAGATGTCGCCGCCGCGTTGGCGAGCCTCGTGCAAGGGTCGACGCCGTTGTTGCTGCCTGAGAGGTCAGAAGCAGAGCAATCGCGGGGTTGGGGTCGACGAGACGACCAGCGGGACGGGCCGCCGCGCGATCGGGACCGCGGTACAGCCCCGGGGCGTGGGCGTTATGGCGAGTCACGGGGTCAGCGCGGTGGTCGTGGCGACCGTGCTGAGGTTGTTCGTAGCGACCGCGGTGAGGGTTACGGAGCGCGTGCTGATCGTGGCGGCCGAAGCGACGGTAGCGGTGAGCGGGCGCCCGATCGAGACAGCGAGTCGCGTCGGCGGGGACGCGATGAGCGACCGGCCGAGCAGGCGGCGCCTGCTGATCGCGGCGAGGGTTACGGCGCTCGCGCTGAGCCCGGCGACCGTGGTGAGGGCAGGGGCGATCGCGGCGTTGGTAACGATTCGCGTGGTGACCGCCGTGGCGCCAACGACGCACAAGGTGATCGCGACACTCGTCCTACGGGCGAGCGTCAGTATGGTGACGGCGCCGGCCATTCGCGCAATCGTGGCTGCGAGGACCACCGTCCTGTCGAGCAACCGTCCGCTAGCCCTAACTTTGGAGACGCCAAGGTTGATGGTGAGCCCGTCGGTGGATTCGGGGACGCCAAGGTTGGCGGTGAGGTCGTCAGCGGATTCGGGGATGCCGAGATTGGCGCTGAGGTCGTGAGCGGCGAACACGATGCGTTCACCCTTGAGCGCGATGTACACGATACGGTGGACGGCCCCGTGCAGTTCGCTGATGTGGGCCATGCTGGCGACGAGGCCAACGGCGTTCGTGCGGCCGCTGCGAGCGGTGACGAGCAGGCCGACCCAGCCCAGAGAGTTCATGCCGCCGATGCGAGTCGTGCGGTAGCTGCGAACGGTGCTGCGCAGGGCGACGCTTCGGCGCCGCGAGGCGACGAGCACGGCAATCGCCTGAGGAAGTTTGCCGATGACCGTGGCGGTGCTAGCGACGGTCACAACGCGCGGAGTAACCGCGGCCCTCGCGACCGAGGAGCCCGCGGTGGCCAGGGTGACCCCGGTCCGCAAGCCGCCCCTGGCGCGCGACCTGGCGGCGGCAAGCGTGACGACAACACCGATGTCGTATTCGAAACCTTCCGCCTCGAAGTAGGCCACACGCACGGCGTGAAGCCCGGCAACATCGTTGGCGCGATCGCCAACGAGGCGGGTCTCGAAGGACGTCACATTGGGCACGTCGACATTCGCGACGATCACACGTTTGTCGATCTGCCCGAGGGAATGCCCCGGGATATCTTCCGCAACTTGAAAAAGGTGCGGGTGGTTGGTCAGGAGTTGCGGATCAGTCGCGTGGACGGCAAGCCGCCGCGCCAACACTGAGTCGAGGATCCTTCCATGCAGATCTGGGTGGACGCCGATGCCTGCCCGGTAGTGATCAGGGACATCTTGTTCCGGGCCGCGGAGCGAACCGGCGTGACCATGACCTTGGTCGCGAATAAACCGATTCGGCTCCCCGTGGCGCAGAACCTCCATTTCGTGCAAGTGCCTCCTGGATTCGACGCCGCCGACAAACGCATCGTCGAGTTGCTGGCCGCTGGAGACCTCGTGATCACGGCCGACGTCCCGCTCGCCGCCGCGGCGATCGAGAAGGGGGGCGTCGCGTTGAATCCTCGCGGTGAGTTGTATACGAGCGAAAACGTTCGTGAGCGTTTGTCAGTTCGTAACTTCCTCGACGAGTTGCGTGGCAGTGGCGTCAACACCGGCGGCCCCGCGGCTCTGAGTCAGCGAGAGCGTCAGCTGTTCGCCAACCAGCTCGATCGTCTACTTGCCAAGCACATCAAGCCCTCTCCTGGTTAGTGAGACGCGCGTCACGTTGCTGACGCGGTGCCATCGCGCTTTGTCAGGACGTCCCGCCACCCTGCGCGAGGCCGCACATAACAGCCATCTGCCGTCGGGTACGCTCGTGGAAGATCATGGAACCGAAACTTTGCCCGGCGCTGGCGCAGTCGTTGCTTGCCCTGCTGACGCTGTCAGGCGCAGCAAGAGCGGGGGATGCAGCAGCAACTGATGTCGATGAGCCTGCGGCGCCCGTGGCAGCGCCAGTCGAGTCTGCTGAATGGGCATCCAATTCGAGTGCGCCCGTTGACTCCGGCGCCAACTCCAAACTTCCTCCACTGATCGACTCCAGCGTGGCGCCCGCGCGCGCGGGCGACCCGACTTCGAAGCCCAAACCGCCGCCAATTCCGCTTGGGTCGCAGGGCGACGATTCCGCCAAACCAGCGGACCAGGATGTCCCGTATCACTGGCTCGATACGACCCGGCGGGTGTTGTACAACACGATGTGGAAGTCTGCGGAACACGTTGATCGTTGGTTCGGTTCCAACCAGGACGACGCTGTTTACCAACGGGTTTACGGGAGCATCGCACCGGCAATGCTGTACAGCCAATACGATGGACTGCGCACCCAGGTGCGATTCAACATGAACTTCCCATTGCCGGAGGCCAACGACCGCCTGCACGCGTTCGTCGGTCGCTTCGATCCGAACGAGTTCATCACGGAGCGGGATGAACCTTCGGGTGCAATCCCGCGCACGTACGGGCCACCGACCGAAGATCAGACGCTGCTGGGTATCGGATATCGCCAGCCTGACAAGCAGGGCAGCCGGTTTGATGCGGGCACAGGCATCCGGCTGGGGTTCCCAATGGATCCCTATGTCAAAGGCAGTTACATCTACGAGCGTGGAACGTCCGAGACAGGCCTGTTCAGCATCCGTGAAACGCTGTTCTGGCAGAACAGCGATGGTGCAGGTGAGACGACTCGCGTGGACCTGGAGCGGATTTTCGATCGCACCTGGCTCGCGCGCTACACGATCTCAGGTACCCGCTCGCAAATGTCCCAAGGATTGCGCGGCTACACGTCCATCCTGCTCCTGCATGGCATGCCGGACCGACGGGCGGTGGCTTTCGAAGTTGGATTGGACGGTCAGACCGAAGCGCCCGTTCAGCTTCACGACTATGGCTTCAAGGCTGCCTATAGGCAGGGGATCCTGCGTCACTGGCTGATCATGGAAATTCGCGGCAGCGTCGATTGGCCCCGCGATTTCATCTATCAACGGCGCAGCGCCAGCTTCGGTTTGGGCATTGGATTCGAGATGCTCCTGGGAACCGAGGAGTTCCTGGCGAGACCCATTACGTTCTAATCGCGCGCGCTGCGTGCCTGCCTTAAGATCCTTTGCATGGCTATTCGACCCGTTTTGAAGATGGGGCACCCGGTGCTGCGGCAAATGGCGGCGCCCGTTGCTCAGTTTGGCGAGGAGCTGCAGGCTCTGATTGCAGACATGGACGAGACCATGCGCTCGCAGCAGGGAGCGGGGATCGCGGCTCCGCAGATCGGAGTCAGTCAACGCGTCGTGATCTTCGAAGTGCAGGAGAATCCGCGCTACCCGCATGTTTCACCAGTGCCGTACACGGTGCTGGTCAACCCCGAGCTCACGCCACTGGGAAGCGAAATGGACGAGGGGTGGGAGGGATGCCTGTCGGTGCCGGGGATGCGCGGTCTCGTGCCTCGCTACCAGAAATTGCGTTATCAGGGATTCGACCAGCATGGCGCGCCGATTGATCGCACGGTCGACGGATTCCATGCGCGGGTGGTCCAACACGAAGTGGATCATCTCGACGGCATTCTGTATCCACAGCGGGTCCGCGATCTGCGCAACTTCGGATTCGAAGATGTGCTGGTGGGGCAGATGACCCCGATGCCGGACTAGCGCTCTAGTTTATTAGCCGCAAAAAGTTGCGGCGGAGACCGGGTTCTTTGCCGCCGGGCTGGGCGCCCCCGCAAAAAGCGTGGCCTTCTTCGATAATCGACCTGGGCCGGCTGCCGGGGTGCTACGCGCCTGCGGCGCCCGGGCCGATGTTGATGGGGGCTAGTTATCGCCGCTGGGGCCGGAGGGCGCCGGCTGCTTTAGTCCAGGCACTGCATCGCGGCCTGTACGTACATCCCGTGCCATTCGGATGGCGTGCTCTACGCCTTGATAGTAACCCGACACCCGTCCTAACTCGCGATAGCCGAGTGCCCCGTAGAACGCGAACGCAGCTTGATTCGTCGCGCGCAACTCGAGTCCGATAATGAATGTGCCCGCAGTGAGAGCAGTCTCCTCGAGCCACGTCATGATCTTGCGTGCAACACCCCGGCGCCGATGCGCAGGATCAACCGCAAGAAGATTGAGATGAGCGACGTCATCACCGTAACGCATGATGGCGAAACCCACGGTTGCACCGCCGTAGCGAGCGGTCAACACGATGCTTTCGGGGTGGCGCATGTGCCAGGTGATGCGGGACGCAGACCAAGCTGGGCGTAGCCCTGCTTCAACGAATTCCTGCGACATCACCGCGAGGCGGCGGGCATCTGCTATACGAGCGGGCTGAAGGCTGTATTCGTGCACGGCCCAAGCATACCGCTTGAAAAGCGCGTCGCAAACAAACGTTGCCTGTAGGCGTCAGGTTGTCGTGAGTGCCCGACATCTTGCAACGCAACGAAGATTCTGCCGCGTCGCCGCAGCCGTTAATTGGGGCGCACTCCCGCTCAATCACGCGGGAACACGTGTTGGTCGTTCACGCCAGGGTGTGAAAAACCTTTTGCACGTCGTCGTCCTGTTCCAGCTTGTCGATCACGGTGAGAACTTCCGTTGCTTGCTCCTCCGGCAACTCGGTTGGAACTGTACAGATGTATTCGTGTTCGGCCGACAACGGCGTGATGCCGCGCGCTTCCAATGCCACCTGCACGTTGCCGAAGTCGGCGAACGCGCATCTGATAACCAGCTGTGGCTCACCCTTCTCGCCAGTGCTCTCGCCCATCTCGTCCAACCCGTGATCCATCAAATACAACTCGAGGTCGTCCTGATTGATGCCTTCGGGGTTGAGGCGGAAAACACCCATCTTCTTGAAGAGGAAACTCACACTGCCGTTGGTGGCCAGATTGCCGCCACCTTTGGTGATGATGTTGCGCACCCCGGCTACGGTCCGGGTGGGATTGTCAGTTGCTGTTTCGACGAGTAATGCTACGCCGTGAGGTGCGTACCCTTCGTACACGACCTCGTGATAGTTGGCCGCGTCACGGCCTGAGGCGCGTTTGATCGCGGCCTCGACTTTGTCCTTGGGCATGTTGACGGCCCGTGCGTTTTGAATCACGCGCCGCAGTGTCGGATTCGACGATGGGTCGGGCCCACCGGATTTGACTGCCATCGTGATGTCCTTGGCGATCCGGGCGAATTGCTTCGCCATCCGGTTCCACCGCGCGAACATCGTGTGCTTTCTGACTTCGAATATGCGTCCCATGCCGTGAATGGTGCACGATTTTCCATTTGGCTGAAATCGCCTGCGGCAATTTCAGCGGATATGGCTCCGTCGGCCGCCGGCAAAAAGCGCGGCTTTTGCCGGCTACGCCTGCGCCTAGTGCGCCCAAAGCGGCGCACCCGGGCAAAAAAAAACGGCCGGTGCGGGAGTTCCGCGCCGGCCGTTGAGGGGTGCTCCGCAGCCGGTCAGGCCACGGGCAGTAAGCGAAAGAGTCTACGCGAGCTGCGCGCTGATGACTCGCATTCGGCGCCGTTGCGTCCGCAGGCTGGCTTCGATCTCCAGCAGGCGCTGCTGAATCTCGGAATGCTCCCAGTGCTCGACCACTACGCGCTTCTTCTCTTCGAGCCACTGTTCTTTGACGCGCGCCCACTCGGACAGGGCGGCCAGGAACGTCTCGTATTCGTGCGCAATGCGTTGACGAAGCTGCTCGATATGCGAATGTCCAGCCGCATGATGCTGGGCCAGCTTCTCTTGGGCCCGGGTGAACTGCATGGCGAGCAGGGCACGCTGAATCTGGAACGCAGGGGTCCGTCTCAGGCGTCTCGTGATGCCCACGTACGACAAGCCGGCGATGAGCCACTTGGTCGGATCCCACTGCCACCAGCGGACACCGTTGCGATAGTCGTGCGCAAAGATGTGGTGGTAGTTGTGGTAGCCCTCACCGTACGTGAAGAACGCAATGACGCCGTTATCCCGCGCGGTGTTCTCATCGGTATACGGCCGGCTGCCCCACATGTGCGCCAGCGAATTGATGAAGAACGTCACGTGGTGGCTGACGACCAAACGGAGAAAGCCGGCCAGGATGAAGGTTCCCCAGAAGTCGCCGATGAGCCAGCCTGCGAGCATCGGCAGTCCGAAATTGGCCAGCAGGGCCAACTGGATGTAGTACTTGTGCTGGAAAGCCAGCATGGGGTCCCGCTTCAGGTCGGGGATATTCGTGAGGTCGGGCTTGCCGCTCTCGTACTCGCGGATCATCCAGCCGATGTGGGCAAACCAGAAACCGCGACGGATCGAATAAGGGTCCTTGTCGATGTCATCCACGTTCAGGTGGTGAGTGCGGTGGCCGCTGGCCCAGATGAAGACGCTGTTCTGTAGCGCCATCGTTCCGAAAACGAGATATATCAGCCGCAGGCTCCAATGAGCGTCATAGCTCTTATGTGCCCAAAGCCGGTGGTAGCCGCCGGTAATCGACATGCCGTTGGCATACAGGAAAACCACGAACAGTACCCAAGCCCCTATCGAAAACCCGTGGGTCAGCCCGTACCAGGGCACAGCTACCGCGGCGATTGCCAGGGTGACCGCGAACATTAGGGTGGTCGACCAGATACGGGGAGCCTGCTTGGTGGCCCCTACAGGCGGTGATTGGGCGGGACTCGTATTCGACATGGGTTACCTGTGTGGAGATACGTGAAGGCGGCCGTAACGTAGCACGTCCGGTCAGGATTTGTAGCCACTTGGGTTAATGGCGTTTAGCGGTTCACAGTCGTGAATGCAAGGGGGCGCCTAGCCCGCCGCGTACTACCCAGCGCGCAAGGCTGTTGCAAATTGGCCAATGCGCAACAAAGGAGGCCCCGCCAACCAGCCTGTCAAGGCTACAGACCCCACTGATATCGCGGCTCCCACAGGCAATAACAAGAGCCGCCAACACAGCTCAGTCTAATTTGAGACTTTGTCGAACAGAGTCTGTTTACACGGGGTCGTGCTTCTCGTAGCCGGCTGCGCCTTCTTCATTGCACGAGACTTCCACGCGCTCGCTGCGGGTGGCCGAGTACGCCATCGTCATCAATTGTTCGGAAGGTACCGCGGTGCTCTTGTCGAACCGGAGCAGTCGACCGTCCGCCATTGTCATATAGACAGCCACTATCAGGTTGCACTGCGTCACAACTACCGACGTCAGCGGATGCCCTTCGATCGGCGGGGCCTCTTTCTCCACGGGCACCTCGGTGACATGTGCGACACGTGTCACACGTGGAGCGGATGTTGGCTCGAAGTTGGTGTTGGCCGATTCCGGCGTGGCTGCGTGGCTGGTCAGCGTGGTGAGGCAGAGGGTGGTGGCCAATAAGATGGGGCGATTCATTGCGTGAGACCTCGGTGTAGGGGTGGGCCCCTATATATAAGCAAGGCCAATGCCAAATGCGCTTTATGGGGTGTGCGGCGTGTCGGAGAGTGGGTTGGGGGGTGTTTCTGCACTGCTTTTGAGCGGGAGCTGTGCGGCACGCCCCGCGCTAGTACGTCGAGCATGCGCGGTGCGCGCGCATCGATCGGCGCTTTACCTGGGAACGGGGGCGAGATGGGCCTTTGGGATCGGGTATCGAGTGGGGTCGGGCGCCGTATGGGAGCGGGCACCGCGGCCCGGGCCGGGGTAACGCGGGCGATTCTTGTCATAACGTGGGCGCCGCGCCCATTCAAATGCGGGGAGCGATCCCGCGGTGGCGTGAGTGATCCCGCATCGGCGTGTCAGGTGCTCGCACGCCGTGGTTTGCTGTTGCAGCTGGTCGCGTGATGTTGTGTTGGTGTCGGCTGGAAATCAACAGGCCGCGCGCCGTTGTTGCGGGGTGTGGTTTCAAATCAAACAGGTGGTGAGGGTGGGCTGGTGACCAGGTGGCCAGCCGCTGGTGCGGTCGTCGCCCCCGCGGCCACAACGGGCCAACGCCGTGTGCCTGCGCTCCGCGTCCGCGGCGGCCAGGCAGCGCAACGGCCCACGCCTCGCGCCCGCAACGGGTGACGCAGCGCGCCTGGTTCGGCGGCCGGCGGTCCGACCTGTGCGACTGGGGTTGGCCGATGCGGTCGATGCGACGATGTGGCCGATGCGACAGTGCGACAGTGCGGGCGGTTCGGGCGTGCGTGCGGCAGTGCCACCCGGGGGCATATGCCTTGCGGTGTTCCCGCCCCAGAACGCCCCACCACTCACCCCCTACCCGGGAGAAATTCCCTTGCGCGACCCCGCCCCCATCTGAATGATGACCTTACCAACACCAACCCCTGTCCTGCGCATGTTCATTGTGTGGAACACTTGCGCAGTCAGTGGAACAGTTTTCGCACCCCTACAGGAAAATTCATGTTACGAACCGCCGCACCTTCACATTCGATACCAACGTCTCGCACTGCATGGCTGATCACGGGTGTCTTGTTGCTGGCGGCGCCGCTATCCGCCCAGGCGGGCCGCGCTTACGTAACGAATGAGGATGGCGAGAGCGTTACGGTGCTGGATACCGACAAGGCCGAGGTCATAGCTACGGTTAACGTGGGTAAGCGCCCACGCGGGCTCAAGTTGAGCCACGATGAAAAGGAGCTCTACGTCGCTGTAAGCGGCCTGCCCAAGTGCCCGCCAACGGTTCCCGACGAAGAGTGCGCCAAGCTCAAACGTGATCTGACCGCTGACGGCATCGCGGTCATCGATACGGCGACGCTGAAGCTGAGCAAATTATTGAAATCCGGATCGGATCCGGAACAGTTCGATGTCAGTCACGACGGCAAGCAGCTCTACATTGCCAATGAGGATTCCGGAACCCTCACGGTCGTCAATGTGGCGACGGGTGCCATCGACAAATCGGTGCCTGTGGGGAAGGAGCCGGAAGGCGTGCGCGTGACGCCGGACGGCCATTGGATCGTAGTGACCAGCGAAGAAGGCAATGCGATCTACGTGGTCGATCCTCACACATTTAATGTGTCCAAGTCCGTCTCTGTTGGAAAGCGGCCGCGCGATGTGGCCTTCACGCCCGATGGCAAAACTGCGTATATCTCCGGCGAGTTTGATAGCTCCGTCTACACGACGACGATCCCTGAGGCCGCTAATGCAACGCAGGTGTTGCAGCTGCGAAAAGAAGCTCGGCCGATGGGTGTGATTTTCGACGCGCCGCACAAGCGGCTGTTCGTTAGCACAGGTCGCGGCGGGACAGTGGCGGTAATCGAGATCGGTACGACCCCGAAGTTGGTTACCGAAATTCAGGTAGGCGCGCGTCCATGGGGCATTGCGCTGGCGCATGACGGCAAATGGTTGTACACCGCCAATGGTTCATCGAACGATGTGACCATTGTCGACACTGCAACTCTGCAGGTCGCCAAGAAAGTACCCGTAGGCAAGTCACCTTGGGGCGTCGTACTCGCCCGCTGATCTGCTTCATCGGGCGCCTGCAAAAAAGCGCTCGAATCACCAGCCGCGGCTGAGCTCATGGTGCCACGCCGCGGCTCGTTCCCGCCTCGATCGACCTGTCCGGACGACTTACTTGATCGCCGGCCCCAAGCCACACGCCTTGTAGGCTTCCGCTTCAATTGTCCGGTAGAGTTTCGCCTTCTGTTTAGCGGTATCCGGGTCCCGGAATATGCCTCCACCTTCGCCTGGAAGCGTTGAGTAATGGGCGAACGTGGCCGCTTCCACATAATCGTCGTAGGTCAGCTTCGCCGCCAGGCGATCAATTACGCACGAGCACTTGTAGAGATCTTCCAGCTTGCCACCGTGACGCCCAATGCAATCCTGAACGAACTCCACGCGTGCGCTGGTGGGGTAATCGTTCGGCAATGGATCACCCTGTGCCGGAAGTGCGCACCAACATAGCGCCCCTAGCACGGCCCGTACGACTTGGGTCGGGATTCTCGTTCGCAGCGGGACGATTTTGCGCACGGTATCGGTTCGTTCAGCCATGACATTCCCATTCCTGACACAGTGTCGGGCTCGTTGCGGTTAATCCTACGCCGCACTGCCATGTTCCTCCAATGTTTGCGGTTGCAGCCCGGTCTGAGCGGGTGTATTGATATGCGCCGAAAATAGAACGTGTCACACATGCGCCCGCCAGCGTGTAGTGCCACGGATGGGTTCACCTGCATATCACTCGTATTTGTTTGCCTGCAGGAGAGGCCGTCGTTTTGCTCGAGAACCATAAGCTGGAGGAGATATGAGATACGAGTATCGTTCCATTCTAGTGAGGGCCGCCGTGCTCGCCGCAGCAGCGGCAGCATCGACTTCAGCCCTCGCAGATGCGGACCTGGATGCGAAGATTTCCGATTCGTCGAACTGGGCCGCGCAAGCCGGTGATTATGCAAACCACCGCTACAGCGAGCTGAAACAGGTAAACGCGAGCAACGTGGGCAAGCTGCAGGTTGCGTGGACGATGTCCACGGGCGTGCTGCGTGGCCACGAGGGGTCGCCCCTGGTCATTGGCGACACGATGTTCATTCACACGCCGTTTCCAAACAACGTGTATGCCATCAACCTGAAGGATCAAACCTACAAGTGGAAGTATGAGCCGAAGCAGGACGCGGACGTCGTTCCGGTCATGTGCTGCGATACGGTCAACCGCGGTCTGGCATACGGTGACGGGAAGATCTTCCTGCAACAGGCGGACACCACCCTCGTCGCGCTCGACGCCAAGTCCGGTAAGGTTGTCTGGACCGCCAAGAACGGCAACCCGAAGATCGGCGAAACCAACACCAACGCACCGCACGTCTTCAAGGACAAGGTGCTGACCGGTATCTCCGGTGGTGAGTTTGGTGTGCGTGGGCGCGTTGTGGCCTATGACATCAAGACGGGCAAGCAGGTCTGGAAGGGTTACAGCACGGGTCCGGACGCCGAGATGCTGATGGATCCGGCCAAGACCATGACCTGGACCAACGGCAAGATGGCTCCGGTCGGCAAGGACTCATCCTTGAAGACCTGGCAGGGCGAGCAGTGGAAACTGGGCGGCGGCACCACCTGGGGCTGGTATGCCTATGATCCGAAGCTCAACCTGGTGTACTACGGAACGGGCAACCCGAGCACGTGGAATCCCGCACAGCGTCCTGGCGACAACAAGTGGTCCATGACGATCTTTGCGCGTGACCTCGACACGGGCGCCGCCAAGTGGGTCTACCAGATGACGCCCCACGACGAGTGGGACTTTGACGGCGTCAACGAGATGATTCTGCTCGACGTCAACAAGGGCGGCAAATCGATCCCGGCGCTCGCGCACTTCGATCGTAATGGCTTCGGCTACACGATGAATCGCGTAACGGGCGAGCTGTTGGTTGCCGAGAAGTACGATCCGCAGGTCAACTGGGCTACCAAGGTTGACATGAAGACCGGCCGTCCGGTGGTTGACAAGAAGTACTCGCCGGGTACGACGGGACCTGATGTCAACGTGAAGGACATCTGTCCGGCTGCGCTGGGTTCCAAGGACGAGCAACCGTCGAGCTACGACCCGAAGTCGGGGCTCGTGTTTGTTCCGACGAACCACGTCTGTATGACCTATGAGCCGTTCCAGGTGGAGTACACAGCGGGTCAGCCGTACGTCGGCGCCACGTTGACCATGTTCCCCACTCCGGGCAGTCATGGCGGCATGGGTAACTTCATTGCTTGGGATCCGGCTGCGGGCAAGATCGCCTGGTCGAAGCCAGAGCGCTTCTCGGTCTGGTCGGGTGCTCTGACAACTGCCGGTGATGTTGTGTTCTACGGCACGTTGGAAGGCTACCTGAAGGCAGTCAGCACGAAGGACGGCAAGGACCTGTGGAAGTTCAAGACGCCCTCCGGAATCATCGGCAACGTGTTCACGTACTCGTACAGCGGCAAGCAGTACGTTGGCGTGTACTCGGGCATCGGCGGCTGGGCGGGTATCGGCATGGCTGCCGGTCTCACCGAGTCAACCGCGGGCCTGGGCGCAGTCGGTGGGTACAAAGACCTCGCCAAGTACACAACTCTGGGTGGCTCCCTGTTTGTGTTCGCGCTGCCGGAAGGAACCTGAGGAACCAGGGTTCGTTTCGAGCGTCCAATTGTAAGAGCCTGAAGATTGCGCCACGCCGCCTTTTCGGGGCGTGGCGCAATCGCGTCCACTCCAGAGGAAATCATGCGGAAGAGCATTTCAGCGACTGTTGCCTTGGTTGTCAGTACGACTGCGATTATGTTGACTTCGGGTCCCGTCAGCGCGGATCAGCCGCCGGGTGTTTACACCGTCAAGAACGGTAACAAGGTCGATGACAAGACGCTGGAAGGCTGGAAGACCTGGCGCGCCATGGCGTGTGAGCGTTGTCATGGTCCGGAGCAGGAAGGACTGGTAGGTCCGTCGCTCGTGAATTCTCTCAAGACACTTTCAAAGGACGATTTCCACACGACCATCACTCACGGCCGGCCGGAGAAGGGCATGCCCAACTTCGGTGGTGTGGAGCTCGTGAACAAGAACTGGGAAAATCTCTACAACTATCTGAAGGGCCGTTCGGAAGGCAAGATCGCCCCGGGGCATCTGTACTCCATGAGCCAGGCTGATGCGCCGCCGCCGCCGGATGGCTGGGACAAGCCGAAGTCATAAGAAGTCATAATGTGTAGCCGTTATTCAAACATTGCAGGCAACACCGCTCTCGGGGTGTTGCTTGCGGCCGTGAGTTGCCTGCAGCCGGCTGGCGCCCAGGCGCCCGCGCCCGATGAGAAGGCCGATCCGGTGCTGCACGTGTGCGCCGATCCCAGCGGCCTGCCGCAGTCCAACGATCGTGGCGAAGGCTACGAGAACAAGATCGCGCAAGTCCTGGCGAAGGACCTCGGCAAGAAGGTTGAATACACTTACTTCCCGCAGCGCATGGGATTCGTGCGCATGACACTGCGGGCACGGAATGAGACCACGCTGAAATTCAAATGCGACCTGATCATCGGTGTGCCGAAGGGCTATGACCTGACGGCAACGACTCAACCTTACATGCGCTCGACGTATGCGATGGTGTTCACCGATAAACGCTCCGAGTTCAAAGCGTTCAAAGGACCGGAAGATCTGCTGGCGTTGCCGCCGGCGAAACTGCAGACCCTGCGAATTGGAATCTTCGGTCGCTCGCCCGCGGCTGACTGGCTGTTGCAGAACAATCTGATTGGGCGTGCGGAAATGTACGCGCCTCAAAGCGGCGATCCGAAGGAGACGGCCAACACGATCGTGGATCGTGATCTGAGCTCCGGCAAAATCGACGTGGCCATCGTCTGGGGTCCGATCGCCGGTCAACTGCTCAGCGAGCACGCCACCTGGACCTCGCTTGCCTTCAAGCCCGATCCGAAGATCAAATTCGACTACGAGATCTCGATGGGCCTGCGCCAGGGCGAGAAGGACTGGAAAGACACTCTCGATCAGTGGATCGGAACCCATCGCGAGCAGATCAAGACGATTCTCGTGGGGTACCGCATTCCGCTCCTGGAGCTGAGCGCACCGACTCCGGGAGCTTGAACGGCGGGAGCTCGAGCGGAAGTCTGCCGACCAGGGAGCCTGTGTGACTCATGTTCGCCTGCTGCGGCCGGCCCGCAGCGGCATCTTTTGGCGATCCTTTCGCTTACATAGTGCCCACTATGCGCGCGAAACGATCGCCAAAATCTGCTCGCTGGGGGCCGCCCTCGCGACGGCGCCCATGAGTCACACAGGCTCCTCATTCGCGGATGTAATGATTCCGTGCCTATACTTGGGCGGTGATAAAACCCCGAGAGGTCCGGAACTCCGCTGACGCGCGTGCCATCGTGGAACAGCTCCAGCTGTCCCACGTGAAGGTCGGCGCGTTCGATATCGACGGCATTCTGCGCGGCAAGTACATGTCGCGCGCCAAATTCGAGTCTTCGCTGGATAGCGGCTTTGGGTTCTGCGATGTCGTCCTGGGCTGGGACAGCCGTGACCAGCTGTACGACAATGTGCGCTACACCGGATGGCACACCGGCTATCCGGATGCGACGGTGCGGATCATTCCCGAAAGCTGCCGTGCGCTTCCCTGGGAAGATCCCGTCGTATTTTTCCTTGCTGAATTCACCGGCGCCGCAGAGAAGATCTGTCCGCGCGGACTGCTGCGGCGCGTGTTGGATCGCGCCCGCGGGCTCGGTTACCAGGTGTACGCCGGCCTCGAATACGAATTCTTCGTGTTCAACGAGACGCCGGACTCCATTCGCGAGAAGGGTTACCGCAATCTGAAGCCGATCGCGCCCGGTAACTTTGGTTACAGCGTCATCCGTAACAGTGTGTGGAGCGACTTCTATCGCTCACTGCTCGATACCTGCGAGCGGATGGATCTGCCACTCGAAAGCCTTCACGAGGAGACCGGTCCCGGTGTCATCGAAGCGGCCATCGGTGTGGACACGGCGCTGGCGGCGGCTGACAAGGCTGCTTTGTTCAAGACGTTCGCCAAGGTCGTGGCACAGAAGCAGGGACTCATGGCCACCTTCATGGCGAAATGGTCCATGGACTGGCCGGGCCAGAGTGGCCACATCCACATGTCACTGCGCGACTCCGCCGGCAAGCCTGTGTTTCACAACGCAGATGCGCCGCACGGCATGAGCGATGTGATGCGTTGGTTTGTGGGCGGCCAGCAGAAACTGATGCCGGAATTGCTGGCGATGATCTCGCCCACAGTCAACTCGTACACGCGTTTGATCCCGGGATTCTGGGCGCCGACGGATTCAGCCTGGAGCGTGGATAACCGCACAACCGCGCTGCGCGTCATTTCCGGCAGCCCGAAATCGCAACGTGTCGAGTTCCGCGTAGCGGCAGCGGACGCCAATCCCTACATCAGCCTGGCGGCGGCCATCGCATCCGGACTGTGGGGCATCGAGCACAAGATCGAGCCCGAGGCCATGATCGAAGGCAACGCCTACGATCGCAAACTGCCACCCGAGTTGGCTTTGCCGCGCACGCTCTGGGAGGCCGCGCAGCGCCTGAAAGCCTCCGCTCCGGCGCGTGAGCTGTTCGGCGCCGAGTTTGTGGAGCATTTCGCGGCGAGCCGCGAGTGGGAAGAGCGCGAGTTCCGGCGACACGTGACGGACTGGGAACTGGCGCGTTACTTTGAAATCATCTGACCCGAAGTCGAAACCATCTGACCTGCGCAGAAAGTGATGCCCGCCGCCCAAAAAACCATCAGCCCGGTGGATGGCTCGCTGTATTGCGAGCGAGCCCTGGCCCGATCTGACGAGATAAACGCCGTTCTCGGACGCGCAGCGCACGCACAGCGTGCCTGGCGCAACGTCCCCATTTCCGAGCGAGCAGCTATCTGTACGCGTTTCTGCGACCAATTTGAAGCGCGTCGCGACGAATTAGCGCTCGAGTTGACCTGGCAGATGGGCCGGCCTGTCCGCTATGCGTCGAGCGAAATCAACGGCACGCTCGACCGGGCGCGTTACATGATTGGCATCGCAGCTGTTGCGCTCTCGGATGTGGACCCGGCACCCAAGGACGGTTTTGCGCGCTTCGTTCGCAGAGAGCCCCTCGGTGTTGTGTTCACCGTGGCAGCCTGGAATTACCCCTATTTGATTGCCGTGAACAGCGTGATCCCCGCCATCATGGCTGGCAACGCGGTCGTCCTGAAACACTCGGCGCAGACTCCGTTGTGCGCGGAGCGTTTTGCAGAATGTCTGCGCGCGGCCGGGTTGCCGGAGGGCGTGTTTCAGTTCCTGCATTTGAGTCACGAGGATACCGAGCGGGTTGTTGGGGACGCGCGGGTTGCGTTTGTTGCATTCACGGGGTCGGTGGAAGGCGGGCGGGCCATCCAGCGTGCAGCGGTTGCGCGCTTCGTGGGAACCGGTCTCGAGCTCGGCGGCTGTGATCCGGCCTACGTGCGTCAGGATGCGGATCTGGCACACGCTGTTGAGAACCTGGTGGACGGCGCCTTCTTCAACAGTGGGCAATCCTGTTGCGGCATTCAAAGGATCTACGTACACGAGCGGCTGTACGATGACTTTGTAGCCGGCGCCATCGCCCTCACGCAGAAGTACGTACTCGGTGTGCCAACAGACCCCATGACCACGCTCGGTCCTGTCGTCCGTCCGGCCGCCGCTGAGCAGATCCGAAAACAGGTGGCGGCTTCCGTTTCGAAGGGCGCACGCGCCGCCATCGACGAGCGCCAGTTTTCTGCGAGCCGTGCCGGCAGCGCGTACCTCGCGCCGCAGCTGCTGCTCGACGTCGATCACGGCATGAGCGTGATGCGGGAGGAGATCTTCGGACCGGTCGCCGGCGTGATGAAAGTCAGCGGCGACGACGAGGCCGTGCGGCTGATGAACGACAGTGACTTTGGTTTGACGGCGGCGGTGTGGACCCGCGATGTCGATGCAGCACGCGCGCTCGGTGATCGGGTGCAGACCGGCACTTGGTTCATGAACCGTTGCGATTATCTCGACCCCGCGCTGGCGTGGGTGGGGGTCAAGGATTCCGGCCGTGGCTGTACCCTGTCACGCGTCGGCTATGAACACCTGACACGACCCAAGTCGTTTCATTTACGCCTCGGCTGACTCTTAGGACGCGATTCACGTGGAACTGAAAGGCAACTGGAATTATCCGACTTCGATCCGCTTCGGCGCGGGACGCATCCGCGAGCTGCCGGATGTCTGTCGCACCCTCGGCATGCAACGGCCCCTGTTGGTGACCGATCCCGGTCTCGCCAGGTTGCCGCTGGTAACGGACGCAATTCAGCTGTGTACGGCTGCAGGCCTGGGGTGTGTGGCCTATTCCAGCATTCAAGCCAATCCCGTCGCCGACAACGTCATGTTTGGAGTCGCGACCTACCAGGCCGGAGGTCACGACGGCATCATCGCCTTTGGCGGCGGCAGCGCCCTCGATGTAGGCAAGGCGGTTGGATTGATGGTCGGCCAGGCACGCCCCCTGTTTGATTTCGAGGATCGTGAGGACTGGTTTCTGCGCGTCAATGTCGCAGGAATGGCGCCGGTGCTGGCCGTGCCGACCACCGCCGGCACGGGCTCCGAAGTGGGCCGCGCGTCCGTCATTACCGATCCCGCCGATCACATCAAGAAAATCATCTTTCATCCGCGAATGATGCCCGGGGCCGTGATTGCAGATCCCGAGCTGACCTTCGGGCTGCCGGCCAACATCACCGCCGCGACCGGAATGGATGCCCTGTCCCACAGCCTCGAGGCTTTCTGCTCGCCCTTCTATCACCCGCTGGCGCAAGGGGTGGCGGTTGAAGGCATGCGGCTGGTGAAGGACTGGTTGCCGGCCGCCGTGGAAAATGGCCGCAATGTCGAGGCCCGCGCGCACATGTTGATCGCTTCTTCGATGGGTGCCACGGCCTTTCAGAAAGGTCTCGGCGCCATGCACAGTCTCAGCCACCCGTGTGGCGCGAATCTCAACACCCATCACGGGCTCACCAATGCCGTGGTGATGCCCTACGTGTTGCTGTGGAACCGGCCGGCGATCGAGGCGAAGATGAGCCGGCTGGCCGCTTATCTGGGATTACCGAATCCCGGCTTCGATGCCGTATTGAAGTGGGTGTTGGAGCTGCGCAAGCGGATCGGAATTCCCACCACACTGGCGGATATCGGCGTCCGGGTCGAGCATGCCCGCAAGTTTGCGGGCCAGGCGCTGGCGGATCCCTCCACCGGTGGCAACCCGGTGCCCATGACTGAAGCGGATTTTGAGCAGTTGTATCTCAACTGCATTCGCGGTGATCTGCGGCCCGCGGGCACCGGTTGACCCGGTAGCCCGCGGCACAGGCAACACTGAGCTCGCCGGTCTTGGAGCCATAGGAAGTCGATGTTGAGTTCCAACCGTTATTGACGCCGCCGATAAACGTAAATTCACCCATCGCGTACGCGGCACGGACACCGGTGTGGGTCAGCGGCTCCGAATCGAAAAACAACAACGAGCGGGAGAAATTGGTGTTCAGGGTCGGATTGATGACCTCAGCGCCGGCGAGGGTCACAAACTTTCCGGCCATCACGGTGAGATTGCCCGTGGCGTATTGCAGGAAGGCCTGTCTGACGTCAAAGCTGGTGTCGTGGCCGTCTTCGGCGAGGTGCAGTATTCGAGCGTCCTCGCCCGCGATCACGTCCAACAGGGCGCCGAAGCCTTCCTTCGGCTGATAGGCGACCTGGAAGCCGGCCTGGTCCAGCTGGAAGGTATTGTGGTCGACGTCGAACTGGTGAATGTTGCCCGGGTAGCCGTTCGAGGCGTAGTAAGACGCGGCGACATAGCCGGAGACGGTGAGCCCGGCAGAATCCAGCATTTCGTCGAACTTGGACTCCGCCGCCTTGGGAGCTGGCGGGTCGTCTGCCAGAGCAGCACCGGATCCCCCGGTCAGAATGAGGGCGACTGCGGCTGCCGCTGGGTTTCGATATCGGCGCATTGATCAATCTCCTGAGTTTTATGATTGGGGGAGGCTCACGGACCCTCGCGTACCCGGTGCGCTGAATTTGATGTAGAGTTTTTGCAACACAGGCATGCGCTCGGACCCCTCCGATGCCCTCGACGTTGGTCGAGCGTCAGTGCACGCGCATCAAGCATGCCAACTAAAACTTATGTTAAGAATTAGGGCATTAACGACATTGGCTGGGTGCCGGATGTGGTATTGCGCACCACTCTGGTGCATTTTCACCAGGGGGAACGCCAAAGCGGTGCGCCGTGGCAACGACTGTCGAAAGGCGGGAGCAAGCCGCCGAACAGGGGTGTTGGCGAGGTGTTGGATTCACGCGCCAGACTGCCGATGGCACCGGCTCAACAGAAAATTCGCGCGCTGTAAGGAATTGTCTGACAGTATTTTCGGATACTGCAGCACTGGGTCGCTGCGACAATCCGCTCGGGCCGCGAAGGACACACTCATGTCGCCATGTGGCGACACTCTTTCTTTTTGCCATGAGCCGGGCAACCTTGTTTGGTTGCAGGTTCGGAGGACTTGGTGCGTAGGCGATATTGTTCGAAATGGTTTGCGGTCTCGGCGGCGCTGGTTCTCGTTACGACCGTTGCCGCGGGTCAGGATCCGCCTGCAGCACCCGCCACTCCACCCTCTGCGCCCCGTGCGGTTGCGCCGCGTGTTCAGCCCCCGAAACCGGTGGCGCCGCAGCAGGAAGCAGCACCCGTGCAGGCTCCTAAGCCGGTTGTGCAGCATCTCCCCGTTGCGCAGAAGGCGGAGCCCCCCTTCACCTTCGAGTCGGTTCAGCGCCTCGCGCAGGACCGGGCTTCCAAGCCTTATCGGGAGCGCTCGTCAAAGCTTCCCGATGTGCTCGCAAAGCTGGGTTACGACCAATACCGTGACATCCGCTTTCGTCGGACGAGCGCGCTCTGGTATGACCACGCGATGTTCGAAGTGCAGTTCTTTCACCGGGGCTTCACCTTCGATCGGCGCGTGAATATCTACGAGCTCGTGGGTAATCAGGTGCGCGCCGTACCGTACAACCCCGCGATGTTCGAGTTCGGCAAGCAGGTTCCACCGGTGAAGCTGCCCGCCGAGCTGGGGTTCGCCGGTTTCCGGGTGCACTACCCCCTGAACACACCGGCCTACAAGGACGAAGTGCTGGTGTTTCTGGGTGCTTCCTATTTCCGCGTGCTGGGACGAAACCAGTTGTACGGCATGTCGGCCCGCGGGCTGGCAATCAACACGGCCACTGAAGATGGCGAGGAGTTTCCGTACTTCACCGATTTCTGGCTGGTGCGCCCGGATGCCCAGCAGCGCTCCCTCACAATTTACGCGGTGCTGGACAGCCCGAGCGTCGCGGGGGCTTATCAGTTCGAGCTGCGACCCGGCTCAACGACTCAAGTGCAAGTGTCCGGTGAGCTTTACCCCCGGCGCGCCATTGAGAAGATCGGCATCGGCGCGCTCACCTCGATGTACTTGTATGGCGAGAATTCAAACGGCCGGCGCTTCGACGACTACCGCCCTGAAGTGCACGACAGTGACGGGTTGCAGACACAGACGGGGACCGGGGAGTGGGCCTGGCGGCCGCTGGTGAATCCGCATACGTTGCGCGTGAATCGATTTATGGATGAGCACCCGCATGGCTACGGGCTGGTGCAGCGCGACCGCGATCCCACTCACTACCAGGATGCGGAGTCCTATTTCCAGCTGCGCCCCAGCTACTGGATCGAGCCGCTGGGTGACTGGGGCAAGGGCGGTGTCGAGCTCGTGGAGATTCCGACTGACGAGGAAATCCACGACAATATCGTTGCCTACTGGGTGCCGGAGGCAAAGGTCGAGCCCAAAAAGTCGATTCCATTTTCGTACGTGTTGTTTGCGTATTCGCATTCCCCGCAGCGGCCCCCGGGCGGCCGGGTGACGTCGACTCGTACGGGCGGGATTCTTGCTGGGCCTAATGGTCAGGCCTTGCAGGGTGTGCGCAGAATGGTGGTTGATTTCGCAGGAGGCGACCTCGATGACCTCTATGCGGCGCAACCCGTGCAGGCGCAGATCAGCGCCAACGGTGGGGAGATTGAAGACGTCACAGTGCAAAGATTGCCGCAGTCGGCGACCTGGCGCGTGGCCTTCAGGCTCAAGACGTCGGGCGAGAAACCAGCCGACCTGCGCTGCTATCTGACCCTCTACGGAGAAGCGTTGACTGAGACCTGGACCTATCTTTGGAAGCCCCCCGGAGGTGCGTAGCCATGACTCCTGAACGTCTGCGGCGTGTAGCGGTGCGACGCCGTGCGCTGTTCTTTAGCTTGACGTTCATGACATCTGCGTTCCTGACCGGGCTCATGTGGGACATCCTGCGCGCCAATGGCTTTACGGGGCTCGAGAAAGCCGGACTGGTGCTGTTCTTTATTCTGATTACCTGGATCACCGGTGCGTTCTGGACGGCGTTCATTGGTTTCGTGATCCTGCTGCGCGGTCGCGACAAGGCCGTGATTCATTCGGACGAGGTGGCCGGTCACACACTCGTCGGGCGCACTGCAGTGGTCATGCCCATCTACAACGAAGACACGCAGCGGGTGTTTGCCGGCCTCGATGTGATCTGGTCCTCGCTGCAGGCGGAAGGCCAACAGGGCATGTTCGATCTGTTCATTCTGTCCGATACGCGCAAGACGGAGATCGGCGCCGCTGAGGAAGTGGCCTGGCGTGCGTTCGTGGAACGGCGGCGTGGGAAGGGCCGTATCTTCTACCGGCGACGCGAACAGAACACCGGCCGCAAGGCCGGCAACATCGCCGACTTCGTCCGCTCCTGGGGCGGTGCTTACGATTACGCTGTCGTGCTCGATGCCGACAGCATCATGACCGGCAATTCGCTGGTCACGCTCGCCGGGCTCATGGACAAACACCCCGAGGCCGGCATCATGCAGGCGCTGCCCATGCCGGCGGGTCGCGAAACCCTGTTTGCGCGCCTCATCCAGTTTGCTGCGCGCCTGAACAGCCCCATGCTGGCCAACGGCCTGGTGTATTGGCAGCTCGGTGAAGGCAACTACTGGGGGCACAACGCAATCCTGCGCCTGCGCCAGTTTGCGGAGTTCTGCGATCTGCCGAAGCTGCCTGGCAAGCCGCCGCTCGGCGGCGAGATCCTCAGTCACGACTTCGTTGAAGCGGCCTTCATGCGCCGCGCCGGATACCAGGTCTGGCTGGCCGCCGACGTGGGTGGAAGCTGGGAGGAAGTCCCTTCCAACGTGATCGACTACGCGGCTCGTGACCGGCGCTGGGCGCAGGGGAACCTGCAGCACCTGGGCCTCCTGCCGATGCGCGGACTGCATTGGCTCAGCCGGATTCACCTGATTACGGGTGTGCTGTCGTACGCGTCTTCGCCCATCTGGCTGGTCGTGCTGACCCTGAGCTCCATCATCGTGTGCATTGAGGCGCTGCAGGGCATCCAATATTTCGAGCCGGGCTCCTATTCACTGTTCCCCAGCTGGCCGGAGTCGCGCGCCACCGAGATCGTGGCCCTCCTCAGCATCACGCTGAGCATTCTCCTCATGCCCAAGGTGCTGGGGGCGACCCTGGCCCTGGTGAACTCAAAGCTGCGGCGCGAATTCGGTGGCGGCTTCAGGCTCATCATGAGCGTGTTGGTGGAGCAGATCTTCAGCACGCTGCTGGCACCGTCGATGATGATTTTTCACACCACGTTCGTGTTGACCACGCTCATTGGCAAGTCCGTGAGCTGGAATGCGCAGGACCGGGGTGACCGGGGCATCACATTCCTCGATGCCGCGAACCGGCACAAGTGGCACGTGCTGCTGGGGTTGATCTGGGGCGGCGCCATCCTCGCCATGGCTCCCCGCTACATCTGGTGGATGATGCCCATTCTGTCGGGACTGATCCTGTCGGTGCCGCTCACCATGCTCACGAGCCGTGCCAGTGTTGGTCGATGGATGCGCCGGCGGGGAGTGTTGCTCACGCCTGAAGAAACCAACACCCCGGCAGAGCTGGTTGCATTGGAAGAGCGGATGGCAGGCGGGATGACTGCGGTCGACCCGCAGACGATCCATACGACCCCCAAGGCGCTGCCGGTACCAACAATGGCGGCTCCCACGCCCGCCGCCACGTTCGCGCCCGTGAACGTCTCTTCGGCGGCGACAGGTACGGCGCTGGTTACAACCAAACCTGGCGAAGCCGCCAACGACAGCATCGGCTCAGCGCATGAGGCGGATATTGTCGGGATTCTGTCGATTACGAATTTGCCGGCTCGCAAGCCGTTGCAGATGGAAGCGGCAATCCCTGTGTACTTGCGTCCCCGTGACGCGCTGACAGGACTACACCGGTTGCTGAGCGCCGCCTGGACTTGATTCGGTTGGTTTGGGCAACTGATGTTGCAGCCAGATGACGGAAAGCCTGTGCTGTCAAAATCCGCGGTGCGTGCCCCTCGCGAGGGGGTCACGACGAGCACGCACCGCGTTGCTAGCAACCTGGTGACACCGCGGCAGATCGCTCCCTGGCGTCACGTAACTCATAAAGCAAAACTGATGCCAACTGCGTTGCGCCGCTGTATTGAGGCGGAAGCCTCGTTTGGCACTGGACAGACCGCGTTTAGCGCTTCCGACTTGCACCGAGATTGATCAGGCCCCCACGCTTGGACCTGAAACAGAGCGCAGGTGGTTCCAGTGCCGCAGCGCGTCGCATGTTACGGTTCCCTTTCAATCCCCCATTGTGGAGGTTTGCGTGTTCGTCCAGTGTATTTCGCGTGTCCGGCCGTCGTTCGTGTTCCGGTTTCTGAACATATTTGCTTCGCTTTGCGGTGTGGTCGCGACAGCCGGCGCGTTCGCTCGAGGTGCAACTGCTCCGGCGCTCTCGCCAGCCATCGAGCAGGCCGCGAAAACATTTGTCACACGCAATGCGCTGGAAGCGTCGATACGGTTTCTCGCCTCCGATTCGCTCGAGGGTCGTGGACCTGGAATTTCGATGGCATGATCGAAGATGCCCAGCTCGGCCTGTTCTGCGGCTGGCTCATCGCGCAAGCCGACAGCATGCCCACCTGGAATCCGGGGGATGAATTCGAAGAGGCCCGCAAGAACGCATTGGCTGCCGTACCCGAGTAGAGCAGACTGCGCAAAACTTCGCGTGGGGAGATCGACATGAATCAGGGACAGTGCTTGTGTGGAACCGTCCGCTACGAAGTCGACGGACCGTTTGCAACCATGATGAATTGCCACTGCTCGATGTGCCGCAAACATCATGGCGCGCCGTACGCAACTTTCGTCAGCGCGCCCCTTGCCGGTTTTCGCTGGGTCGCAGGCCATGACGCCATCTCGAAGTTCACGACGGAGTCCGGTGGGTCGCGCTCGTTCTGCAGTGTGTGCGGATCAGTGACGCCGATGCTGTTGGATGATGCGGGCCTGGCCCTGTGCCCGGCAGGCAACCTGGATGGTGAGCTGGGAATCAAACCCCAGGCTCACATTTTTACCGGCTCCAAGGCGCCGTGGTATGAAATCAGGGACGACCTTCCACAACACGCGGCGTATCCGCCCGAGTTTGGCATGTCGGGTGTCGAGAGGCCGGCCGTCGAGCCCAAAGAGGGCTTCATGCAGGGAAGCTGTTTGTGCGGTGAGGTCGCTTACGAAATCGAGGGCAAACCTGATCTCTTCATGTACTGCCACTGCTCGCGCTGCCGGCGCGCGCGCAGTGCGGCACATGGGGCCAACATGTTCGTCAAGGGCACGCAGTTCCGGTGGTTGCGGGGCGAGTCGCTCGTGAAACACTTCAAGGTCCCCAGCGCCCAGCGCTTCACGGTGTCGTTCTGCGAGAAATGTGGTAGCGGGGCGCCGCGCGCCAATCCGGAATTCAAAGTGGCGCTCGTGCCTGCCGGCACGCTCGATACCGCTCTCGATATCAAACCGACTGCGCGGATCTTCGTGGGATCCAAGGCGAGTTGGTTGGACCTGGCGGACGATGTGCCGCGATTTGAAGAGATGCCGCCGCGCGCCTGAGGGCGCCGGTCCGCGCCCGTTCGACCGGGCGCCAATCAGCCGCGGGGCGGATTCGCTGCTGCTGCCGCGACGGGGGGCGCCGAGGGCCGGGCATTGGGCGGTCGGGCTGACGTGGCGCTCGATGCGGACGCTGGCGAGGGCGCCGCTGTTGGCGCTGGTGCAGGGGTATCCGCGGCTGCAACGTCAGTCTTCAACGCTGCTTCTTCCGCCTGCTTGGTCATCACCACGATGCTGATGCGCCGGTTGATGGGGCTCTGCGGCTGTTCCTTGTCAAACAGCACTGACGATGAAAGGCCTACTACGCGCGAGATCTTGCCGTCGGGCAGGCCGCCTGCCGTGAGAGCCCGGCGGGCCGCGTTTGCTCGATCTGCCGACAGCTCCCAGTTGGTGTAACCGTTGCTGCTCGGATACGGCCGGATGTCCGTATGGCCGGTGAGGCTGATGCGATTCGGGACTGAATCGAGATAGGGCGCCAGCTCGCGCAGGATGGCCGTCGTGTAGTCGCGCAAGTGCGCGCTGCCAACATCGAACATCGGCCGGTTCTGGGCGTCCACGATTTGAATGCGCACACCCTCGGGTGTGATATCCAACAGCAGCTGGTCCTTGAAAGGCTCCAGGGCCTGGCTCTTGTCGACCGCCTGGCGCAGTTGTGCCATCAGCGACTCGAGCGCCTCGTGCTCCGCGGCCTGTTGAGCGGCAACGGCTTCTTCCGGGGCGATCGTGTGATCGGGTGATTTGATCTTCGACGACCCGTCCTGGCTCGCATCATTGCGCGAGAGAACCGGGGCCGCTGTGCCGCCAATGTCCTTCTGCCTCGTGATGGCCGGCCGCAGGGCATCCAACCCGCCGTGCAGGTCGATCGGGCTCGTGCTGGCGCCTCCCGGGCCCATCTGTCCCGGCGCAGGCTTGGAGCTCTTGCCGGGCTCCATGCTGGGATTCTTGAAGTAGTCGAAGATCGCCGCGCGCTGTTCTTTCGACACCGCGGTGACCAGCCACATCACCATGAAAAAGGCCATCATCGCGGTGACGAAGTCGGCGTACGCCACTTTCCACGCGCCGCCGTGGTGACCGTGGCCGCCTTTCTTCTTTCTCCTGACAATGATGATCGGGCGTTCGTTTCCTTTAGCCATGGGCCGGCGATCCTTCAGGCCGCTGCCTTGGCTTTGCCCTTCAACTCGGCTTCGAGATCGCCGAAGGTCGGGCGCAGGTCACTGCGCAGCAACTTGCGCGAGAACTCGATGGCCACGGCTGGAACATAACCGCGCACCGTGGCCACGAGCGCCATCTTCACAACCTCGAATGCCTTGGTTTCCTGGCTCGCGTGATGCTCCATCGCAGCCGCAATGGGTCCGACGAAACCGTACGCCGCGAGAATGCCGAGGAAGGTACCCACGAGGGCGGCGCCGACTTTGTGGCCGATCGTGGCGGTGTCCGCGCCTTCCAGGCTCGCCATGGTGTTCACGATACCGAGTACGGCCGCGACGATTCCAAAGCCGGGCAGTGCATCGGCGACATTCCGCACGGCGGCCGAGGGCTGGTGGACTTCTTCGTGGTGCGTCTCGAGCTCCTGCTCGAGCAGGCTCTCCAGCTCGTGGGGATCGAGGCTGCCGCCCACCATGAGCCGCAGACAATCGCGGATGAAATCCATCAGGTGATGGTCAGCCACGAGCTGGGGATAGTTCTTGAACATGGCGCCGCCATCGGGCGTTTCGAGGTCGGCCTCGATGGCCATCAGGCCTTCCTTGCGGATCTTGACGAGGATCTCGTACAAACACTTGAGCAACGCAACATAGTCGTCGCGCCTGTATCGAGGTCCCTTCACGAACCCGATGGCGCCGGCGAAGGCGGCTTTGGAAATCTTGGGGGGATTGCTCGTCAAAAACGCGCCGAGCGCGGCGCCGACAATGATGAGGACTTCAACGGGGTGCCACAGAGCGAGCACCTTGCCGCCTTCGAGCATGAAGCCGCCGATCACACTGACCACAACGACGAGCGAACCGATAATTTGAATCACGAGGTGGCCGCACCGCTAAGAGTTTATGAGCTCGAGCGCACAATCCCTCGCGCCGGTCGGCTCCTGTATCGGCAGATTCCGTTCGTCAGATGCCGGGGCGATCATGGCCGCGCGAAGTCCACCGAGTAGTGATGCAACTCTCAGGGCATGAGCAGCAAAACCGCGGCGCGCGCTGCCAATGTGATTTTTGCGCAGTTACATCACCCTGCCACATCACGCTGCAGCGCAACATCTGGCCACTGTGTCAGCCTTGGACGCCTGCACCTCGCGTGGGCACCGGGGACCCCGATGCACCAACCTCGCGCTGGTCCGCGGCCGTGAGGCCTTCAAAATCAACCGTCTGTACTGCCAGGCGTTTGGCACACCTGTTGCTTACAGTCTTTAACGGAGGATCTGTATGGCCCCGCCTCTCACACCTGTACCAAGTTCAGCGGATAGCACGAATACTCCGCGCCCGGTCTCGCGCGCCGAAGTAATCGACGCAGCCGCAAGGGTCATCACCCGCCGCGGCGATCACCGCATGCGCTGGGCAGCCATCGCATACGAGGCAGGAAACGCACAGGCCGTGATGGCCTCTCAATGGTTTGAAGACCTCGCTGCGCTCATCGACGAGTGCTACTCACGTACATCCCAGGGATTGAGCGACAGCCTGCTGCGCGCTGAAACAGCGCCGGGAACGGCGCTCGATAAACTGGCAGCCTTTCTGGTCGCGGCCCTTGAGACGCGCCGCGGCCGTGGAGCTTTCCTCTCATTCCGACGGGGTGGCGACCTGCCACCGTCACTCCAAAGGCGCCTCCACGAGCACGACACGACCGTCCGGATGCGCTTGAAGCGCCTCCTCAACAAGGGGCGTCGTGACGGCTCGTTGGCTCTACGCAATCTCGACAGCGCCGTTGAGCTTCTGTTGGCGAGCTTGCAGGTCCCTACGGTCGTTGTGGATGGCCCCGAGCAGCGCATGTGGGACAGCGAGCTGGTTGAGTTGCTCCTGGCGGCCCTGTCGGAGCCGCATCCCCCCGAGGCTGAGCCGGTCAGGAATGTCGCCGTGATCCATGGCTCCTGTCTCTGTGGCAACGTGCGCTACGACCTCGCCGGGCCTTTTGAGGTGATGTCTCACTGCCAGTGCTCCATGTGCCGCAAGCATCACGGAGCCGCTTTCGCGACGTTTGTTTCCGTTCCGCTCTCGGGGTTTCGCTGGGTGGCGGGCGAAAATGAGATCTCCACTTTCCAGTCTTCGAACTACGGAAAGCGTACTTTTTGCGGCAAATGCGGTTCGGTCACCCCCGTGGTGGAAGCCGAAACCGGTGTCGTGTTCTGCCCGGCCGGAAATCTGGACGGGGAGTTCGGTATCCAGAACCAGCGCTTTATCGGTTCCAGGTCCCCTTGGCACACGATTACTGACGAGCTGCCCGCGTAGGAGCCTGTCTGACTCATGGGCGCCGTCGCGAGGGCGCAGCAGGCGAACATGAGTCAGACAGGCTCCAAATGTCCCGGTCCGCAGGGTGACCGGGTAAACTCACTCTCCCCCCGCGCATTCGGCGCGGCGACGGAGAGATGTGATGCTGGAGCGTCTGGAGCGCCTGCCTACCGACCCTATTCTCGGCCTCATGGGCCTGTATCGCGTGGATACGGATTCGCGGAAGGTCGATCTCGGGGTAGGCGTCTACCGTAATGACCTCGGCGAAACGCCGATCCTGGGCGCCGTCCGTCGCGCAGAGCAGGTCGTTTTAGGCCGCCAAGCCACCAAGTCGTACGTGGCGCCGGTAGGCAATGCCGGCTTCAATCTTGCAATGGCCAAGCTCGTACTGGGCGACGGCCACCCGGCATTGGCTGCTGACCGGGTTCGCTCGATCCAGGCGCCGGGTGGATGCGGAGCCCTGCGGCTGGGAGCGGAGCTGTTTCGCACAGCGTATCCCGATACGGTGGTTCACGTGAGCACACCCACGTGGGCAAATCACATTCCGCTGTTGTCAGGTTGTGGGCTCGAGCTCGAGCGCTATCCCTATTACGACGCTACCACCGGCGGCGTAAAATTCGACGAGATGTTGGGGACGCTGGATCGTCTGCCGGCGCGGTCAACGGTTCTTCTTCACGCTTCCTGTCACAACCCAACGGGGGCTGATCTCAGCGAGGCGCAATGGCGTGAGTTGCTGGGAGTGTTCAAGCGCCGCTCCTTGGCGCCCTTCATCGACATCGCCTATCAGGGTTTGGGAAGCGGTATCGCTGAGGACGCCTTCGGCATTCGTCTGTTCTGTGCTGAGTTGCCGGAGGTCGCGGTTGCCGTTTCGTGCTCGAAGAATTTCGGTCTGTATCGCGAGCGAACCGGCTGCCTGCATGTCATCAGCGAGTCACCCACCGCGGGGGATGCCATCCTCAGTCATCTCGTGCGCATTGCGCGCAGTATTTATTCAATGCCGCCGGACCACGGGGCTGCGATTGTCCACGAGATCCTCACCGACTCAACGAGCCGTGAGCAATGGACTGACGAGCTGGGAGCCATGCGCAAGCGGATGGCCGGTTTGCGTCACGAGCTGGTGAAGCAACTCGCGAAGGCGTACCCGGAGCGTGATTTCGGATTCATCGCCAGGCAGCAGGGCATGTTCTCCTTCCTCGGAGTCACCACCCCGCAGGTGCATGCGCTTCGCGAGCAGCACCATGTCTATATGACGGATGACAGCCGTATCAATGTCGCGGGATTGCGCGCGGATAACATCGAGTATTTCGCCAAGGCTGTTGCTCTGGTACTGCGCAACTAGTTCTACGCAATCCAAGGCGTTCGAAGGTCAGGGGGTTCATGAAGCTTTTGATGCTGGCGGCGGTTGCCGCTGTTGCTGCGCTGTTGTCTGTCGCACACGCGCAGGAAGAGGTGAAGGGGGTCTCGCCCGCTTCGAGTGCACCGGCTCCTTCCGATGCAGGTAGCAGCAGTCCTTCCGACACTGCTGTGAGTGGCGCCCCGGAAGTGGGTTCTGGCGGGATGCCGGATGCGGGTGCGGGGGGTGCGTCGGGGGCGCATATTCCTGTGGCGCAGGATGTTGCGTATCCGGGGAGTCTCACGCTGAAGGTCGATTTGGGGGACCTGGACCGCCGCATCTTCGACGTCCACGAGACTATCCCGGTGAAGCCGGGTCCCCTGACGCTGTTGTATCCCGAATGGCTGCCCGGGAATCACGCGCCGCGAGGCCCGATCGATGGCCTGGCCGGCCTGATCATGACCGCCGGCGGTCATCCCGTCGAATGGGTGCGCGATCCGGTCAATGTGTATGCGTTCCACGTGCAGGTCCCCGCGGGTGCGACCCGACTCGACCTGGAGTTTGATTTCGCGTCGCCGTTGGTCAGGGACCAGGGTCGTACGGTAGTCACACCCGACATGATCGGATTGCAATGGAACACCGTCGTGTTGTACCCGGCAGGCTATTACGTCAGCCGGATTACCGTCGCACCCACTATCACCCTGCCGGATGGCTGGGAGCTCGCGGGCGCGTTGGATGTTGATAACCGGCGCGGGACCACGGTTCGCTTCAAGCCGACGACGCTGGAGACGCTGGTGGATTCGCCGCTGTTTGCGGGCCGCTATTTCCGGAGCCTGGACCTGGATCCCGGCTCCAGGACTCCGGTGCACCTCAATGTGTTTGCGGATAGCGCGGAAACGCTGGACGTTCGGCCGCAACAGCTTGCGGCGCATCGCAAGTTGGTTCAAGAGACGTACGCGTTGCTCGGCCCGCCGCACTACGACCGCTACGAGTTTCTGCTCGCGGTGAGTGACCACTTCGGCGACATCGGGCTCGAGCATCATCGCTCCAGCGAGAATCGCCGGCCGCCGAGCTACTTCATTGAGTGGGACAAGGTGGGTGCCGGCCGCGACCTGCTGCCCCATGAATTCAGTCACTCGTGGAACGGCAAATTCCGCCGGCCGGCCGGCCTGGCCACGCCCGATTTCAACGTTCCGATGCGCAACTCGCTGCTGTGGGTGTATGAAGGTCTGACCAACTATCTCGGCGCGGTGTTGGCTGCGCGGTCGGGTCTGTGGAGCGAAGACTTCGGACGCCAGTCGTGGGCCAGCCTCGCCGCCAACATGGACCGCAACAGAGCCGGACGAACCTGGCGCGCGCTCGAGGACACGACCGAGCAGCCCCTGATCACGGCGCGCAGGCCGTTGTCCTGGCTGTCGTGGCAGCGGACTGAGGATTACTACACTGAGGGCGAGCTGCTGTGGCTCGACATCGATACGCGCATTCGCGAGCTCACCCGGGATAAGCGTTCGCTGGATGATTTCGCGCGGGGCTTTTTTCAGATAACCGCGGGGGCAGGTGGGTCGGGCGGCGCGTCTGTGGTGAACGGCGTGTCGCTGGGTCCCGTGACCTACACGTTTGCTGATGTCGTCCAGGCCTTGAAGACCGTCGCACCGTTCGACTGGGAGAAATTCTTGACGGAGCGTCTATACGGCCACGGCCCGGGCGCGCCATTGGATGGGTTAACGCGAGGTGGTTGGAAGTTGGTGTTCACTGAAACGCCTTCTGACTACGTCCGCAGCGTCGAAGACCAACGCAAGGCGGTGGACTTCACATTCTCACTGGGCTTCGCTGTTTCGTCGCTCACGGGCACGTTGACGGAAGTGCGTTGGGGTGGTCCGGCGTACGAGGCGGGGCTGACAATGGGCACGGCGTTGATTGCGGTGAACGGCCGGGAGTACCGGTCCGAGCGTTTGAAGACGGCTATACAACTGGCCAAACTCAATAAGCAGCCCATTGAGTTGTTGGTGAAGAATCTCGATCGATACAAGACGGTGCGGATCGCGTACTTTGAAGGGTTGAAATATCCGGCGTTGCAGAGGATCGACAAGACCGGGGATCGCCTTGCGTTGATATTGAAGCCACGGACTTGAGCGGCGGCGAGGCGCGTCACTCCGGTACGACAATGGTGTGTGTCGACTTCACCTCTTCCATGACGAAGTAGGTGTGCGTCGTTTGCACACCGCGAACCGACGCTATGCGATCACCCAGGAAGCGCCGATAGCTCTCCATATCAATCACGCGGACCTTCAATAGATAGTCGAAGCCACCCGCCACCATGTGGCATTCCATGACCTCATCATGGGCCAGCATGACCTGCTTGAACCGATCGAACGCATCGGGGGTGGTGCGGTCCAGCGAGACTTCCACATACGCCAGCAGTCCCAGGCCCAACTTTCGCGGGTTCAGCCGGGCGAAATAGCCCTCGATGTAGCCCGCCGCTTCCAGCCGCCGCACCCGCTCCAGCGTCGGCGTGACAGTTAAATTCACTTCCCGGGCCAGCTTCGAGATGGCCGTCCGGCCATCCTGCTGTAATCGAATCAATAGCTTATGGTCGATCCGATCGAGACTGCGGTCAGTGGGAGGTGCGTCACTCATAGTTAATTCGACTTTTGCCAGCGCTAAAACCAGATAATTCACTCTGTTGAACTGGATATCATGAGCACAATTAACTCCTCCCTGCGATATTAATCAAGGCGACCGACATGGCTGGTAGCAGCGCTGCCGAACGGACCCGTATCCCTCCTGATGCGACCCCTCCCGATGCGGGAATTCTCAGCGTCCTTCGTGAGGCTATTAGCGAGGCAACACTGCGGCCTGAGGCCGACGCGGTCAGTGAGCTGCGCGCGGGCCTGGTGCCGGTCGAGCGCAATCTGGGGATGGCAAAGTCCCGTGCCATTCATTGGGTGGAGGTCGCGCGCGCTGATAAACGACCGCGGCCGTTTGCCGAATCGATGATGGAGCAGTTCCCGCTCGACAGCGCCCAGGGGCGGGCCCTGATGAGCCTGGCGGAGGCGCTGCTCAGGACCCCTGACCCGGCGCGGGCAGATCAGTTAATCGCCGAGCGGCTGGCCGAAGTCCGCGGCGGCGCGGTCGACGGCTCGAAGGATAACTTCCTCCTGCGCGCCGGCTTTGCGCTCCTGGGTGGCGTCAGCCGCCTACTTCCCAACGTTGCCGGCGAATTGTCCGGCGAGTTCTCCGTGGCATTGCTCACCAAACCTGTGGTTGCGCCCATGGTGCGCGCAACGCTTCGTCGAGCGATGCGCATGTTAGGCGAGGCATTCATCGTCGGCGAGACGATCGAAAGCGCGCTTGCTCGCGGCAAGGCGAATCCCGGTCTAGCCCTGTGCTCCTTCGACGTCCTTGGCGAAGGTGCGCGCACCGAAGCCGATGCGCAGCGTTACTTTGATTCCTACGCGGCCGCGATTGAGGCGCTCGGTCGTCAACCGCCGGGCACTGTGCACCAGCGATCCAGCATTTCGGTAAAGCTCTCAGCGTTGGAGCCGCGTTACACGCTTCTGCAGAGCGCTCGCGTCGCCCGCGATCTCATCCCACGGATGTTGGAGCTGGCCCGGAAGGCCGCCAGCTTCGGTATCGGGATGACGATTGATGCTGAGGAAGCCGACAGGCTGGATCTGTCCCTCGACATCATCGAAGCGCTGGCTCGCGATGAGGCGACAGCGGGTTGGGACGGCCTCGGGCTCGCAGTACAGGCCTACGGCCGACGGGCTCCGTTCGTCATCGATTGGGTTGCACAGATCGCGCGAGGCACCGGACGACGGATGACGTTGCGACTGGTCAAAGGTGCGTACTGGGACAGCGAGATCAAGCGTGCCCAAGAGCGCGGTCTGTCCAGCTTCCCCGTTTACACATCCAAAGCGGCAACCGATGCAAGCTACCTGGTGTGTGCACAACGGCTGTTCGCGGCCAATGACGTGATCTACCCACAGTTCGCCACACACAATGCATTCACGGTGGCTGCGGTGTTGGAAATGGCTCCCCCGAAAGCTCAGTACGAATTCCAGCGCCTGCACGGAATGGGTGAGCTCGTGTTCGAGGCGGTACGTGCGGACGTTCCGAACCTGCCTCCAGTGCGTGCCTATGCACCGGTGGGTACTCACGAAGATCTCCTTCCTTATCTCGTCCGGCGCCTCCTCGAGAACGGCGCCAATACCTCGTTCGTGCATCAATTTCTCAATCCCCAGGTTCCCGTGGAGCAGGTTGTGCGTGATCCCGTTTCGGCGCTGAGTGACCCGTCCAATCCAAAGATCCGCGAGCCCCAGGCGCTCTACGCGCCCGAGCGTCGCAACTCCGACGGTCCCGATTGGGGCGATCCGGCGGAATTGAACGTGCTCAAAACGCAGATCGGCAAGCGCGCTCACCAAATGAATGCGGGCGGCCCGATCCTCGGCGGCAAGTCCGTTCGGGATGCTGACGTACCGGTGCACTCTCCCGCGAACTTCCTCGAGATCGTCGGTCTGTCGCGGGACGCGACCGCTGAAGAAATCAACAGCGCAATGGAATCAGGCGCAAGGGCCCAGCCCTCATGGGACGCGCTCCCGGCAGCCGAACGCGCCGACTGCCTCGACCGCGCCGCCTTTCTACTCGAAGATCGCCGCGTTCAGTTCCTGAGCCTGTTGGTTCGTGAGGCGGGCAAAACCCTTCCGGACGCCGTTGCCGAGCTGCGTGAAGCCGTCGATTTCTGCCGGTATTACGCGGCCCGCGGGCGCGAGCTTTTTGGGGGAGCCCGGAAGCTGAATGGTCCGACCGGAGAGCGCAATCTGCTGTCCCTGCACGGCCGTGGGGTGTTTGTTTGCATCAGTCCGTGGAATTTCCCGCTTGCGATTTTCACTGGACAAATCACCGCTGCGCTCATGGCAGGCAACAGCGTAGTTGCGAAGCCGGCGCCAGCGACACCCTTGGTAGCCCATGCCATGACCGCGTTGCTCCATGAGGCCGGTGTGCCGGGTGACGTGCTTCAATTGACTCCCGCGGACGGGCCGGCCTTTGGTGATGTGGCCATGAAACACCCGGCGCTTGCCGGTGTCGCTTTCACGGGTTCCACGACCACCGCTGCCACCATCAATCGCGCTCTTGCAAACCGAGACGGCGCGATTGTTCCGCTGATCGCAGAAACGGGCGGCGTGAACGCCATGATCGTAGATGCAACCGCGCTGCCTGAGCAGGTTGTCGATGACGCCGTCACATCCGCCTTTACGAGTGCGGGTCAGCGGTGCTCCGCGCTTCGTGTCCTGTATCTGCAGGAGGAGATTGCGGACAAGGTCATCGAGATGCTGACGGGCGCAATGAAGTGTCTGTCCATTGGTGACCCCAGCGAGCTGTCGACGGATGTCGGGCCGGTGATTTCCGAGGCGGCACTCGGACGCTTGCGCGCCCACGCTTCGCGCATGCGCCAGGAGTCCCAACTGCTGTATGCCTGCGCTCTCGATGAGAAGCACGAGATGGGTTATTTCTTCGCGCCCCACCTGATTGAGCTGCGCGCGCTGGACCAGCTGCGGACCGAGGAGTTTGGTCCGATCCTGCACGTGGTGCGCTACAAAGCAGATCAGTTATCACAGGTCATCGAAGCCATCCGGCGGACTGGATTCGGTCTAACGTTGGGTGTGCACAGCCGGCTGGAAAGCGTGGCCGGCCACGTCTTCCGCTCAGTCCCCGTTGGCAACACGTACGTAAACCGAAACATGATCGGAGCGGTTGTTGGCGTACAGCCTTTTGGCGGACAAGGTTTGTCCGGCACGGGGCCCAAGGCGGGTGGCCCACACTACCTGCTGCGCTTCGCCAACGAGCGAACCTTGACTATCAATACAGTCGCGGTTGGTGGGAACGTCGAATTGTTGTCGTAATTGACACACCGCGTCACTTCGAGTCACAACACGTCGCGGCGCGCAGGTGCCGCCAAATGGACCGCGAACCATTCGATAGCGGCAAAGTGAATCTTTTCGTTTTCTGCTGAGTGGCTGTTTGAGGGGGCCAACGCCCGCGCGTCGCCGATTTCTTACAAAACAGGGAGTGCGCGCGGTGCCGTGTCCCTCATACAATCACGCCCATGATGCAACTCCGACCTGCTCTCGAAACGTCTCCGGTGCAAGAGATCCTTGCCCGGCTCGACGAGCTTGCGGTGATGTTCCGTGACAGCGCCGCTGAAGGCGATCGCCTGGCGCGGTTGCCGAAGTACGTAGTGCGCGCGCTGGTCCAACACGGCCTGTTCCGGCTGTGGATCCCCAAGCGTTGTGGTGGGTTTGAGCTCGACCTGCCCGAAGCGCTGCAGATCTACGAAGCGGCGGCGCGGTTGGACGGGTCCATCGGTTGGGCTGTCATGATCGGCTCGGGCGGCGGACTGTTTGCGGCCTATCTCGATGCCTCGACCGCAAACTCCCTCTATGCGCGGCCCGAGGCCGTGGTTGCCGGTTCGGGCTCGCCGGACGGACGCGCGTTTCGCGAACGAGGCGGGTACCGCGTGAGCGGTTGCTGGCACTACGCGAGCGGCGCCCACTACGCGACTACGTTTACAGCGAATTGCCTGGTCATGGACGGTGGGACGCTGGTCTTTGGTCCCGACGGCAAGCCCCTGATTCGCGCAATGGCCTTCGAGGCTCCCCAGGTCGCGATCCTGCCGGTGTGGGACCCCACCGGCATGCGCGGCACGGGCAGTGACGATTTCGAAGTGCGCGATGCATTCGTTCCAGAGAATCGCAGCTTCTCGGTGTTGGCCGATGCGCCCCGCGAGACGGGTCCGCTGTACCGGTTGCCGTTCGGTGTACTGACTGAATTGCCGGTCACCGCTGTCGCGGTGGGTATTGCCCGGCACGCATTGGATTTATTTGCATCCCTTGCTCACGTGAAAAAGCTCCACGGAACCAGCGCGCTGCTCATGAGTGATCCCGTCGTTCAAGTGACATACGCAGCTGCGCATGCAACATGGCATCTGGCGAAGTCCTCACTCGATTCGCTCGCTCACAAGGCATGGGACGCGGCGCGCGCCAACCGGCCATTGCAACCGCGGGACCTGGCAGAGATCACCAGCGGATGTGTGTTCTGCGTAGCCAAACTGCGAGCGGCCCTGGGTGAGTTGCTGGCTCTGACCGGCATGACGGCCATTCAGCCTGAGTCAGAGTTGGCCCGCGCCTGGCGTGACTTCCAGGCGCTCGCCGCTCACGGGTCGGTCTCGCCCCGACATCTCGGTTCTACAGGAGCACTGTTGTTGCAATAGACCTGGGGTTGCAATCCGGAAGTGGGCTGCAGCGGGCTAATGTTCGATGCCCGCACGCAACCGGCTCACCAGGGCGCCGAGCGAGTCGATGGGAGCCGAGCATGTACTGCCATGGCAGACGTAGGCCACGGCGCTGCCTCGAGAGGCTTTTTCTTCGAGTGCGGCTGGCAAATCCTGAGCATCGCCGGGGACTGCAAGCACCATTCGACGGGGTGCATAGAGTTTGTGCAGCTCGCGGGCCCAGTTTGTGATTTCGGCGCGGGGGCCGCGCAGGATGAGAGTTTCGGGCGGGTGCAACAGCTCATCGAGGGCGATGCTCAATGTTGTATGCGCGTGTGGGAATTTTTCGAGGCTGGGCCATGCTGCACGCAGTGTGTGCTCGGCCGCCTGGAGATAGCGTGGTTCGGCTAACAGGTGTCCCATTCGTTGGAACACAAACGCGGCAATGCCATTGCCCGCCGGCGTCGCATCATCGGCAAAGGATTTGGAGCGATAAATGAGGGACTCGTGATCGTCAGAGGTAAAGTAGAAACCGCCGGCAACGGCATCCACAAAATGCTGGAGCACGACTTCGAGGAGCTCACTTGCGAATTTGAGCTCTGCGCTGTTGAAGCGCGTTTGCTGGAGTTCGAGAATAGCGTCGACGAGGAATACGTAGTCGTCGAGGTACGCGTTAAGATGTGCACGCCCGTCCTTGTAAGTCGCCAGTAGCTTGCCGTTGCTCCACAGCTTGCTGTGGATGAATCGCAGCGCTGCTGTCGCTGACTCCGCCAGATCGTCGCGTCCCAACGCACGAGACGCGATCGCCATCCCCCTAATCAGCAGCGCGTTCCACGAAGTCAGGATCTTGTCGTCGCGGCCGGGCCAGATACGCCGGGCCCGAATCGTCAGCAGCTTGGTGCGGGCCGATTCGAGCAGAAACTCCACGTCATCGGATGTCAGCTGGTTGTTACGTGCGATCTCGTCGATGGGCTGAAAAATGTGCAGCTGCCAGTGGCCCTCAAAGTTGGCTGTCCTGTCCAAACCGTAGCGCGCCGCAAATACTGTGTATTCAGCTTCGCTGAGCGCCTCGCGCACCGCATCGCGATTCCAGACGTAAAACTTCCCTTCGTGCCCTTCGGAGTCGGCGTCAAAGCTCGAGTAGTAGCCGCCTTCGGGTGACTGCATTTCGCGTATCGCCCAGTTGGCCGTGCGTGCCGCGATGTCCGCATAGAAGCGATCGCCAGTGGCCACGGCAGCCTCTGCATAAACGGCGAGCAGTGCACCATTGTCGTACAGCATCTTTTCAAAGTGCGGAATCATCCAGTACTCATCCACCGAATACCGACTGAATCCGCCTCCCAGCTGGTCGTTGATCCCACCTTCCCCCATCCGCCGCAACGTCAGCGTCGCCATGTACAGCGCCTGAAGGTCCGGTTGAGGCTGCCCGGACGTCGTGTGCCAGTCCCGCAGGAGCCGCTCGATCGTCTTCGGATTGGGAAATTTCGGTGCGCGCCCGAACCCGCCGTACTGGCCATCGAACGTGCGACCCAACAGCTCACGTGACGCTTTGATGGGCGCATCTGTAAGCTGTGTGTCACCGGGGGCTGGTGGCGGATTCAGCTCGTCAAACGCCGACATCAGTGCATCATTCTGCTGACGCAGCTCTGCTTCGTGCAGTCGGTAGTATTCGCTGACCCTGCGCAGAATGTCGGTAAATGCAGGCAATCCGTGACGTGCTTCTTTCGGGAAATACGTGCCGCCGAAAAACGGTCGGTGATCGTCGTGTGTCAGGAACATGGTCAACGGCCAACCGCCGGACCGCTGTGTCAGCATTTGTTGCGCGACCTGATAGATGCGATCGACATCCGGTCGCTCTTCGCGATCGACCTTGATGTTGATAAAGCGTTCGTTCAGGACGCGCGCGACATCATCGTCTTCGAACGACTCATGGGCCATAACGTGGCACCAGTGACAGGCTGCGTATCCTACGCTGAGGTGAATCGGCTTCCGCTCTAGACGAGCGCGCTCAAACGCCTCTTCGCCCCATGGATACCAATCGACTGGATTATGTGCGTGTTGAAGGAGATAGGGGCTCGTCTGTGAAATGAGGTGATTGGCCATCCTGGGTCTCGTATAATCACGGCTGCCGTGGCTGCCATCGCAGCGAGTTTCAAGTGATTCCTTCCTCCGCGCAAATTCTTCCCGAGCATTCTGCCCTTCCTGTGCTGCGTCTTAAGCGCGGCGAGGACAGGCGTATTGCTGCCGGTCATATGTGGGTGTTCAGTAACGAGGTCGATACCGCCAGTACGCCTCTGACTGCGTTCACAACTGGTGCATTGGTGCAGATGCAATCGCATCGCGGACAGTTTCTCGGTTACGCCTACGTCAATCCGCACGCACTCATTTGTGCGCGAATTGTTGGACGTGACATCGCTCATCCGCTGGATCGCGCGCTGATTGCGCAGCGTCTGGAAACGGCGATTGCCTTACGAAAACGGCTGACGCGGGATCCTTACTATCGTCTCGTGTTCGGCGAGTCCGACGGTTTGCCTGGTTTGGTGCTGGATCGTTATGGCGACGTCGTGGTCGGCCAGATTGCGACTGCTGGCATGGAAGCACTCAAGGCTGATGTGGAAGCGGTCGTTCGCGAAGTGCTCAACCCGCAAACGCTGTTCTGGAAGAACGATTCGGGTGCGCGGGACCTCGAGCATTTACCTCAATCCGTCGAGGCGGCGTTTGGAGAGGTCCCCGACGAGGTCGAGGTCTACGAATCAGGATTGCGCTTCATGGCGCCGCTGCGCGCGGGTCAGAAGACTGGTTGGTTCTACGATCAGACAGCCAACCGTCAGCGCTTGGTGCGCTACATGTGGCCCGGCATGCGAGTCCTGGACGTCTGCAGCTACGTTGGTGCGTGGGCGGTAACCGCTCTCAAGAACGGCGCTGCTTCAGCGCGGTGCGTCGACTCTTCGGAGGCGGCATTGAAGGCTGCCAACCGCAATGCAAAAGCCAACGGCGTAACTATCGAAACGACCCATGACGACGCCTTCGACGCGCTCAGGGCGCTGCAGGAAAGCGCAGAGCGCTTTGATGTGGTGGTCGTCGATCCACCCGCCTTCATCAAGCGCAAGAAGGACGTTCCGCAAGGGCAGGCGGCCTATCGCAAGCTGAACCAGCTGGCGCTCGGGCTCATGGAGGGCGACGGACTGCTCGTCTCCTGTTCATGCTCGTATCACCTTGCCCCCGAGGACCTGGTGAGCGCCATCCAGTCTGCAGCCCGCCATACCGGCCGATTTGTGCAGATTCTCGAGGCTGGCGGGCAGTCGCCCGACCACCCCGTCCATCCCGCCATCCCCGAAACCCGATACCTCAAGGCGTTCTTCTGCCGCGTTACACGTGAGTAGCGGTTAAAATCCGCGGCATGATCCAGTACCCTGGCTTTAACCCAATTGCGTTCTCGGTCGGCCCGGTCAAGGTCCATTGGTACGGCATCATGTACCTGCTGGGCTTCGGGGCCGGGTGGATGCTGGCCCGCTTGCGGGCCGCCAAGCCGGGATCCACCTGGAAATCCCAGGATGTCGACGATCTCATCTTCTTCGCCATGCTGGGCGTCATCCTGGGTGGACGCGTCGGCTATGTGCTGTTCTACGGCTTGAGCTTCTGGGCCAAAGACCTGATGTATCCCTTCAAGATCTGGGACGGCGGCATGTCGTTCCACGGTGGGATGCTGGGCGTGATCGCCGCCGTTTCTCTGTTTGCCTGGCGTCGCAAGCGGAATGTGGCTGACGTACTCGATTTCACGGTGCCGCTGCCTGGCCTGGGTTTATTTTTCGGGCGCATCGGCAACTTCATCAACAGCGAGCTGTGGGGCAAGGTGACCACGGTGCCCTGGGGCTTCAACATCAACGGCGAGGTCCGTCATCCCTCGCAGCTCTACGAGGCCGTGTTTGAAGGGCTGTTCCTCTTCACCGTCATCTGGTTGTTTACGGCTCGCCCGCGTCCGCGCCTGGCTCCCTCAGGCCTGTTTCTCATCCTCTACGGAGTGGTGCGCTTCGTGATTGAGTTCGTGCGCGTGCCGGATGAGCACATTGGCTATCTGGCCGGGGGTTGGTTGACCGAAGGGCAGGTATTGTCGTTCCCCATGGTTCTGGGCGGCATCGCGCTCATGGCTTACGCGTACCGAACACGCTCACCGTCCGGAAATTTTGCCGTCGCACAATGAAGCCCTACCTGGAGCTCATGCGCCGGATCCGCGACACCGGCGTTCGCAAAGATGACCGCACCGGCACGGGGACGCTCTCCGTGTTTGGTTACCAGATGCGGTTCGATCTGAGCGAGGGATTTCCGCTCGTCACGACGAAGCGCATCCATTTGCGCTCCATCGTCTACGAGCTGTTGTGGTTCCTCCGCGGTGATACCAACGTAGCCTGGTTGCGGGAGCACGGCATCACCATCTGGGACGAGTGGGCCAATGAGCAAGGCGAGCTCGGGCCCGTGTATGGAAAGCAGTGGCGCGCGTGGCTGGCTCCCGATGGGCGTACCATCGACCAGATCAGCCAGGCGGTGGAGCAGATCAAACGCAACCCGGATTCCCGCCGCATCATTGTCAGCGCCTGGAACGTGGGCGAGCTCGAGCAGATGGCGCTGATGCCCTGCCACGCATTTTTTCAGTTTTACGTCGCCGGCAAGCGCCTGTCCTGTCAGCTGTATCAGCGCAGCGCGGACGTCTTTCTGGGCGTGCCTTTCAACATCGCAAGCTATGCCCTGCTGGTGCACATGCTGGCCCAGCAGTGCGATCTCGAGCCCGGCGAGCTGATCTGGACCGGCGGCGACTGTCATCTGTACCTGAACCATCTGGAGCAGGCGCAACTGCAGCTCGGACGGCAGCCGTTGCCCTTGGGCCAACTGCGCCTGCGGCGGCGACCCCCGAGTATTTTCGATTACGACTATGAGGATTTTGAATTCGTGAATTACCAACATCATGCGGCGATCAAGGCGCCGGTGGCGGTCTGATCATGGCTGCTGCTGCCAAAGTCGAACCGGACCTGACCACTACCGACCTGATCGAGGTCCGTCGCTCGGACGTGCACGGGCTCGGGGTGTTTGCGGCCAAACCGATTCCCAAGGGTGCTCGGATCATCGAGTACGTGGGTGAGCGCGTCTCGCACGACGAGGCGGATCGGCGTTACGAAGAGAAGGACGCGAACGACAGCCATACCTTCCTGTTTATTGTTGACAAGAAAACAGTCATCGATGCAGGCGTGGATGGTAACGACGCGCGCTTCTTCAACCACTCGTGCGATCCGAATTGCGAGTCAACCGTCGAGAAGCGGCGTGTGTTCATCGAGGCCATGCGCGACATCGAGCCGGGCACCGAGCTGACTTACGACTATCAGATCCATCGCGAGGACGACGATCCGGACAACATCGACGAGGTGTTCGCGTGCCGTTGCGGTTTCCCGCAGTGCCGCGGCACGATGTTGTGGCCCACGGAGCGCAAGCCGAAGCGCACGAAGCCTAAGAAAAAGGCCCACAGCAAATCGGTGGCCAAGACAAAAACCAAGGCTAAAACCAAAACCAAGGCTAAAACGAAAACGAAAACGAAAACCAAGGCCAGCGCGAAGAAGACCACAGCGAAATCGAAGAGCAAGTCCAAGTCCAAAAAGAAAGCCGCTCTCGCCAAAAAGGCAGCGAAGAAGCAGGGCAAGAGGAGTGGCCGGCGCGGCTGATGCGCTGACCTGACATGCACGACGCGCGGCGCTGGAGCCTGCCGGCGGTCATCGGGGCCACCGGAATCGTCTACGGGGACATAGGGACCAGTCCGCTGTATGCGTTTGAGACCGCTCTCAACGCAACGGGCACGTTTGACGTGCTCGCGGTGTTGGGCGTGCTGTCGCTCATCTTCTGGAGCCTCATGCTGTCGGTCACGTTCAAATACGTGACCATCATGATGCGGGCCGACAACCAGGGCGAGGGGGGTATCCTCGCCTTGTTTGCACTCGCTCAGCGCGCTCCCGAGGCGACGCGTGGCTGGTTCAAATGGCTCATCGGCCTGGCGCTGGCGGGCACGGCGTTCTTTTTCTGCGACGCGTTGATTACGCCCGCGATCTCGGTGTTGAGCGCTGTCGAGGGACTGGAACTGCTGGATCCTGACTTTGCGAAGGCGGTGATTCCCGTCACGCTGGTCGTGCTGGCGTTGTTGTTCGTCATCCAGAAGCGCGGCACGGCCAAGGTCGGCCGCCTGTTCGGGCCGGTCATGATCCTGTGGTTCCTGGTGATCGCAGTGATCGGTGTCAAGGCGATCACGCAGTATCCATCAGTGTTGATTGCGATCAACCCCCGGTATGGCATCGCGCTCCTGAGCACGCATTCGGTCACGGCGTTGGCGATTCTCGGCGGCGTGTTTCTCTCACTCACGGGCGGTGAAGCGCTCTACGCGGACATGGGCCACTTTGGCAAAACCCCGGTGCGGATCGCCTGGTTCGCCATGGTGTGGCCGGCGTTGCTGCTCAACTATTTCGGGCAGGGAGCCCTGCTGTTGGCACATGGCGGAATGATCGCGCATCCGTTGTATGCGATGGTGCCGCCCCAGGTGTTGCCGTGGATGTTGGTTCTGGCGACGGCGGCCACTGTCATTGCCTCTCAGGCCGTCATTTCCGGGGCATTCTCAGTGGCGCGGCAGGCTGTGCAGCTCGATCTGCTGCCGCGCATCCGCATACTGCAAACCTCGGCCCTGGAGCAGGGCCAGATCTACGTGCCGGTAGTCAACACGTTGCAGTTTCTCGCCGTCAGCGCGTTCGTACTCGGTTTCAAGTCGTCCGAGGCACTGGGAGGTGCATATGGAGCGGCGGTGGTTGGAACGATGTTCATCACCAACATCCTGGGTGGCTTCGTCGCGGCTACCCAATGGCATTGGCCGCGCTGGGCAGTCACCGCGGTGTTCCTGCCGCTGTTGGCCATGGATTCCGTGTTTCTGGCCGGAAATCTGACCAAGCTCGAGACCGGTGGCTGGATTCCATTGACCCTGAGCGCGGTGTTGTACTTCGTCTTCTGGACGTGGCGCAGTGGCCGTCTCGAGCTGCGCGCCGCGCTGGCGAAAATGGCTGTGACCCGCAAAGACCTCGGCAAGCTGATCGACGGCTCAATTCGCGTGCCCGGGACCGGAGTGTTCCTCGCCAGTGACCGCGACCTGGTCCCTTCGGCGCTCATCCGCAACATCGAGCACAACAGGGTCGTGCATGAGCGCGTGATCATCCTCAACATCGAAATCGCGCACACTCCGCGCCAGGACCCCGTGCGACGCGTCGATATCGAAGAGATCCTGCCGGGGGTGTATGAAATCACCGCCCGGTTCGGGTTCATGGAAACGCCCGATGTGGCCCAGGCGATGAAATCGTGCCGGACCCGCGGCATGCGCGTGTTCTCTGAAGACAGCTCGTTCTTTGTCGGCCGCCATCTCGTGCGGGCGCGGCCGCTGCCCGGTTTGAAGGGACTACAACGCCGGTTTTTCGCCGGGATGCAGCGGCACAGCACGCAGGCTGCCGAATTTTTCCGCATGCCCTACAAAGGGGTCATCGTTCTCAACACAGCAGTTGAGATATGAAGCCTGTCATATCGCTCGTGGTGGCCATGGCGCGCAACAACGTTATCGGTCGCGACAACGGCTTGCCGTGGCAACGCCTCCCGGAAGATCTGAAGCATTTTAAAGCCATCACTCTGGGCAAGCCCGTGCTGATGGGTCGCAAGACGTTTGAATCCATCGGCAAGCCGCTCCCGGGTCGTACCAACCTCGTTCTGACACGGGACGGCGGCTGGAAGGCGGCTGGAGTTGTTGTTGTGCACTCCGTCAGCGAAGCACAGGCGCTGGCAGGCACTGAATTGTCGGGCATCGGGGGCGCTGAGATCTATCGGCTGTTGCTTCCACTGGCTAGCCGTATCTACCTGACCCGAATCGACGCGGACCTCCCGGGTGACACCGTATTTCCGCCGCTCGACTATTCGCAGTGGGTGCAGACTGACACTCGAAAATACGGTGCTGACGAGCGCAACCTCTACGACATGACTTTCGTTACGCTCGAGCGAGCGCCGGCAGCCGTTCACTGATCAGCTGTTGCGCAAGCGCGAAATCCGTCCTGCCGTCATCACGGTCCAACTCGAGCAAAATCTGCGCTTGCAGCGCGCCCCGCCGCAACGCCTCCGAATACTCGATCTCAGGGTGAAAGGTAACCATGGCGTACCGCGGGATGAAACGATCCGGAAAGCGGCGCTCCAACTCGAGTGCGAGCGCTTTCCTGCGTACGAAACCGGCATCCAGCACCGTGTCGCGCATCTCTGTGTAGTTTTCCAGGGCCATCTGCGCGATCGCTTCCGTGTTGGGGCGTCGGACGCGCTCAAATTCCGCGAACAGGGCGGCCCAGTCGTCGAATCGATCCAGCAGCGAGTCCAGCACCACGCAATCTTCAAATGCCGCATTCATTCCCTGGCCATGGAAAGGAACGATGGCATGCGCGGCGTCGCCCAGCAGCAGCACCTGCCCGCCGACCCGCCATGGCGCGGTATGCACGGTTCCCAGCTGTCCAGCCGGGTGCGCCTGGAACTCCGCTGCCAGGTTGGGAATCAGGGGCACTGCGTCGGGAAACTCTTCGAGGAAGAATTCCAGGACGGCCTGTGAGTCGGGCAGGGACGCGAAGCTGCGCGGACCGGTTCGCGCCAGGAACAAAGTGGCCGTGAAGCTCAAATCGGTGTTGGGAAGCGCAATCAGCATGAAGCCGCCGCGCGGCCAGATGTGCAGGGCATTCGGGTCGAGCGCGGGCCGGCCATCCACGGGCGGGATGGTCAGCTCTTTGTAGTCGTGGTCCAGCCAGTCCTCGCGAACAGTCACGTGACTCGTAGACAGCAGGCTGCCGCGAACCGCAGAGCCCGCCCCATCCGTCGCAATCGTAGGGGTCAGCTCAACCTGGTATTGCGCACCGGAAACCTCATTGCGAAACCGCAGGGCGTTCTCGGCGGGGTCGGCTGCGAGGCAGGTCTGATTGAAACGGATCGTGACGTCCTGATGCCGTGCGGCTTCTTCGATGAGGACGCGATTCAGCTGTGCCCGGCCGACGGAGTAGATGACTTCGTCGTCGCGTTGACCGTACGGTTGCAGAGCGGTGGCGCCTGACCGCTCGTGGATCATCCGCCCCCGCATCGGGATCAACAGGGGACGAATCCGCTGCATGACGCCGGCATGCTCGAGTGCGCGGATGCCGCGCGCCGCCAAAGCCAGGTTGATCGAGCGGCCCCGTTCTGTCCGGGAGCGTCGCGGATCCGGGCGCCGGTCCCAGAGCCGGATGGCGCCGCAGCCGTGGCGCATCAGGATCACTCCGAGCAGCGCTCCCGCGAGCCCGGCACCGACTATGTTGATTGGTTGGTCTGAGTCAGTCCGCAACCGCAGCTCCTACTCAGGAAATTTCCCGCAACGCCTGCGTGAGGCGCTCACTGAAGGTGAACACTTCCTCAAAGCGATTATACAGCGGGACGGGCGCGACACGAATGACATCGGGCTCGCGCCAGTCACAGATGACATCCAACTCGGTCAACCGGTCGAGCACCCGCTTGCCGCGCGTGCCGCCACCCGGTATGCGGATCGATAACTGACAGCCGCGGGATTCGACTGCGCGGGGCGTAATCAGCTCTACTGCAGAATTCAGTGGCTGCAGCAACTGTTCGAGCCAACCCGTCAGCGCAATCGATTTCGCGCGCAGGCGCTCGATGCGGGCTTCCTGGAACAACTCCACAGAGGCTATGAGCGGCGCTGCCGACAGGATGGGAGGGTTGCTGATCTGCCATGCGGCCGCGCCTGCTTCCGCTTCAAAGCGGGGCTCCATCCGGAAGCGCGTCGCGGCCTCGTGGCCCCACCAACCGTGGAGGCGGGATGGGGGGGCTGCGCTGATGTTGCGTTCGTGCACGAAGCAACCGCCGATCGCGCCGGGGCCCGCGTTCAGATACTTGTAGCTGCACCAGACCGCGAAGTCGGCATCCTGCTCATGAAGAGCGAGCGGCATGTTTCCAATGGAATGTGCAAGGTCGACGCCGGCTACACAACCGGCGCGGTGCGCGGCCCGGATGATGCGCCCCAAGTCGAATGCCTGGCCCGTTCTGAACTGCACGCCGGGCCACAATACCAACGCGACCTCATCCCCGTGCTCCGCGAGATAGGCTTCGATCGCGGCTTCTGAAATCCCTTCCGCGCCTGCTTCGGGTGCCAACTCAACGAGCGCCGTGCCGATATCCTGTTTGTGCCAGGCGAGTTGCGAGGCTACGGCGTGGCGGTCAGAAGAAAAGGCGCCCGCTTCGATCAGGATTTTGACCCGCTTGCCGGCCGGCCGGTAAAAGCTTGCCAACATCAGGTGAAGATTGACCGTCAGCGAGTTCATCGCCACGACTTCGTCCGGCCGGCCCCCCGCCAGGTACGAGAGACCCGCAGTCAGATTCTCGTGGTACGGAATCCAGGGTCGGGTGGCTTCCTCGTGACCCAGTACAGCCAGGCGTGCCCAGTCGTCGAGCTCCTGGTCGACGAGTTTCCGTGCTCCAATCGGCATCAGGCCCAGCGAGTGACCGCACAAATACAGCAGTGGTTGACCGCGTGAGCCGGCGGGTATCGCAAACCGATCGCGGAAGGCTCGCAGCTCGTCGGCTTCGTCGCGGGCTCGCGCGTGTTCGAGTGTCGGCTTCATAGTTGCTCAAACAAATACAAAAGCGGCCGGCTGGGGACCGCGTCGCCGCCGATCGCCGGCACCTGGATTTCCAGGAGATACCATCCGTCGGCCACTTCGGTGGGAATGTACGCGAGCTCAGTGACAGTAGATCGCGACCGGGTGGCCAGGGCCAGTGAGGTTGCGCCGCGGGGAAGTCCAAAGAAGACGCGGTGCGCGCTCAACCGGCCTTCATCGTGCGAGCGGTCGATGGAGGGCAGGTCGATGACCAGGTGCTCGATGTCCTGCGACACGAGAAACTCCGCTGCCTCGCGTGACAGGTACGGCGCTGAGCTGTCGGTGTAGTCGCGGCGCATCTTGCCGGAGTCATTCGGGAGCGTGCGGATGACTACGGCTTTGGGTTGGAACGGCAACGTTGCCGGCCAACCCTGCTCGAGTGCCCGACGGGTAACCAACTTGTCGCCCGGCTGAGGCGCAGGCTCCGTGGTCTCCGTCGAGTCCCGTGCGTCAACAGGCTCAACCGTTGCCAGGACAGCCGGTATCAATCCCAACGGCGCCTGGCGATGTGCATCGAGGCGCTCAGTCGTCAGGTGTCCAACACTTTCTGTGTGGGTCCCATTGCAATGAGGAATGAGTGTGATCACATTGCAGTTGCAACTGGCTCCCGTGGCCACCGAGCCAGAGAAGCCCGGCACTGCGAAGGCGTGGCTCGTGGCCGCGGGCGCGCCGAAGTGGCGGGGTTGGTCGGTCGAGAAGTTGAGATCGAGCGCGATCGCTATCGGCCGCGAGAGGTCCGTGAGGATCTCGCCCGTGCTGCCCTCGAGCCGGATCCGTGCCTTCAACGTGCGCGTTCCAGCACGGTGCCGCAATTTGAGCAGGTACGCTTCACAGTGCTCGAATAGAAGCGCTCGAACAGGGCCGGAAACTGAGTCTCGATGTCCGTGAGCTCGAAGAACTCCTCGTACAACCGGTGCCCACAGTTCTCGCAGTACCACTGGAACCCGTCGAGCTCTCCCGGCCTGCGCTGGCGCTCGATGACGAGGCCGACAGTGTCAGCGCGGCGCTGCGGGGAATGCGGTACGAGAGGGGGCAACAACAGTATCTCGCCCTCGCGGATCGGAACGTCAACCGGCTGGCCGTCCTGCATCGCCTTCAGGACCATGTCGCCTTCCAGCTGATAGAAAAATTCCTCGCCCGGATCGACGTGGTAGTCCTTGCGGGCATTGGGTCCACCGACGACCATGATCACGAAATCGCCGTCGCGGAAGACGCGCTTGTTCCCGACCGGGGGTCGCAGCGCGGCCCGATTTTCGTCGATCCAGCGCCGGAAGTTGAAGGCTCGAAGCGGTACCATACAGTGTGTCCTCGACGCGCTATTCGCGTATGTTACGCGCTCAACACGGGGGGGACGACCCGCGTGAGGAGCGTCGTAGATGACTGATCGCCCAGTACGTGCCGTGACCGCAGCCCTGCTGCTGAGCGGGTTGTTAACAATAGCAGCCGGCTGCAGCCACATGCCTCACCCACATTGGCCATTCCACCGGAAGCCGGAACCTGCGCCTGTGGTGGTGCATGAGCTGGTGATCACGACGACAGAAGGGGCGGAAGCGGCGTTTCCGCAGTACTGGAAAGGCAATACGCTGGTTGTGGATCTGCGGTTGGGCGGCGGACGGGGAAGCGCAATCCTCGAGCCTCGCGAGCATACTTTCTGGCCCGTGCGCATTGCGTTTCGAGTGATGCCCGGACAGTTCGGAGCGCTCGAGGTACACGCCGCTCAGCGTGCCGTGCTGCCCGTAACGACGAGCGGTACGAAGCCGGTGGATCTCGAGCTCGATCCCGGTGTATTCATCATGAAGTCGCCCCAGATCGCAGTCTCGTGGGGACCGGCCGATCAATCGTCAGGGACCTGATATCCGCCGCAGGCCACTGTGACCGGGGGCCGCTCGCTGTCGAGATCGATTGCCGTAAGCAAGCCGCCCCACACGCAACCGGAGTCGAGACCCACCACGCCGTTTCTGTGCACGAATCCCAGCGCGGACCAGTGCCCGAAGAGGATTCGAGCGTCGCGAGTTGCGCGCGGCTCTGCGTCGAACCAGGGTTGATACGGCGAGCTGGCGGCAGGGGGTTTGCCTTTCCATTTCAGATCAACACGGCCATCGGCGGTGCAGACGCGCAGCCGTGTCAACACGTTGATGGTGAAGCGCAAACGGTCCTTGCGTGAAAGACCCTCGCTCCATTGATCGGGCTCATCTGCGTACATGTGGTCGAAGACATCCTTTGGATCATCGCGCAACGCGGATTCAACCTCACGCGCGAGCGCGACAGTGCCATTGACCGTCCATTGCGGCACCACTCCGGCGTGCACCATCAGGTCAACCCGCCCATCGTTGTAAGTATCGACGTGAGCGAGCGGACGCGTGATGAGCCACTCGAGTAGTTCGTCGCGATCGGACGCCTCGAGGACATCATCCAACGTATCCTGCTTTTTGTTTCGGCGCGCGCCGTGGGCGACAGCGAGAAGATGCAGATCGTGATTGCCTAACACCACGACTGCGTTGTCAGTGAGCGAACGTACGAAGCGCAACACTTCCAGCGACTGCGGTCCCCGATTCACCAGGTCGCCGACAAAATAAAGCTGATCGCGATCCGCGGAAAAACGCAGGCGGCCGAGGAGCGCCTGCAGCTCCTCGTGACAACCCTGAATGTCGCCGATCGCATAGCGTGTCACTGCAGGATTCCCGGCATTGCGAGCCGGAAAGCCGCGATGGGCGCGTCAAATCGCATGCCTTCGTCCGTGACCATCTGGTAACTGCCTTGCATCGCGCCTACGGGTGTTTCCAACACCGCGCCACTGGAATAGCGAAATCCTTGACCCGGCTTGAGATGGGGCTGCTCGCCGACGACGCCATCGCCGCGGACTTCCTGCACCTTGCCGTTGGCGTCCGTGATGACCCAATGACGAGTCAGCAGGCGCGCGGATACTGCGCCTTCGTTCCGAATGGTGATCGTGTATGAAAATACATATCGCCGCTCCTTCGGATCGGACTGCTCGTCGAGATAGGCCGTCTCGACATCGATCCGAATCTGGTGCGGATCAGTCAAGTCACGTACGTCCAACGCGTACCGCGAGGACATCACACGGCGCGGCGTGGAGGACGGTGTCCTCAGTGAAATTGACGAGAATGGACAAACCGTGGCGCTCGCGACTACCCAGTACGATGAGATCTGCATGCAGCTCACGGGCGATGCGGACGATTTCGGCTTTCACGTTGCCGGCTTCTACCCGGCATGACGCAGCCGGGACACCGAGCTGCGTGCCAAGCGCGGCGAGGCGTTGTTTGGCCCGATCCAGCAGCTCGTCCTCGATCTGAACAGCCGGCATGAGTGTTTCACCCATGGGCTCCACCGGCACATATTCGACCACATGCAATAGGTCGATTGCGGCGCCGAGTGCCGTGGCGACCGCCTGAGCCCGCCGGCCAATGAGTAGGCTGTCTTCGGACAGGTCCACGACGAGGAGGACGCGGCGATATTCCGTCATAGCTGATTTTCCTGCTGGCGCGCTTGGCTCAGGCGCTTGGCGTCGATCTTACAATTTTCTGTGCCAGCAAATTGAAGGCCTCGGGCGGAAAAGTCTCCGGACGGGCCCCGGGATCCAGTCCCACTGCCTCGATTTGCTCGAGGCTGATCAGATCTCGCAATGCGTTACGGATCGTCTTGCGCCGGTGTGCGAAGGCTGCGGCAACGACGGCACCGAAATGCTCACTCACGGGAAATGCGGGTTCCGCTCGGACCGTGAGCCGCGCAACCGCTGACCAGACACGGGGAGGGGGTGTGAATGCGCCGGGACCGACATCGAACAGGTGCTCAATGCTCACCCATGGTGCAAGCATGACAGTCAGGCGTCCGTAATCGGAGTCACCTGCCTTCGCGGCCATCCGTGCGATGACCTCTCGCTGGAGCATGATGTGAAGGTCTTCAACGGCCGCTCGGTGATCGAGGAGGTAGAACAAGAGCGGGGTCGAGATGTTGTAGGGCAGGTTGCCGACGACTCTCAGGCGTCCACCGCGCGTCCGGGCGAGCTCCGTGAAATCCAGCTCGAGCGCGTCCGCTTCGTGCAGCGTGAATCCCTGATGGCCCGCGAGATCCTCCCTCAGGAGTGCGGCCAGGTCGCGGTCAATCTCGACTGCGTCGAGGGTTCCGGCGTGTGCCGCCAGCAGACGTCGTGTGAGGGCGCCGCGTCCGGGGCCGATCTCGACTAACCGGTCGCCCGGCCGCGGATTCACGGAAGCGGCAATTCGGTCGATGATCGCCGGGTCATGCAGGAAGTGCTGACCGAAGCGTTTACGACGTGGCGGCCGCCGCGAAGAGCTTCGCGCAGGCGGGCCGGAGGAACCTGAGTGCCGGCTCACGCGGTGCGGGCGATGATTTCAGTGGCCAGCACGATGGCGGCCATCAGGCTGCTCGCATCGGCGCGGCCCGTTCCGGCGAGATCGAGCGCAGTCCCGTGATCCACTGACGTGCGCAAAATCGGAATGCCCAGAGTGATGTTGACCGTCTGTTCAAAGCCGGCGTGCTTGATGACCGGTAGCCCCTGGTCGTGGAACATGGATAGGACGGCGTCACATTGGGCCAACATCTGCGGTACGAACGCCGTGTCGGCCGGGAGTGGACCCGTTGCCTGAATGCCGCGCTCGCGCATCAGTTTGATCGCAGGCGCGATCACGTCGATCTCTTCATGCCCCAGGTATCCGCCTTCACCCGCGTGCGGATTCAAGCCGCACACGGCGATTCGGGGAGATTGGATCCCCCACCACTTTCGAAGGTCGGCATCCATGATGGTCGCCGTGGCGAGAAGCGATTCGATTGTCAGGGCGGCACTGACATCCTTGAGCGGCAGATGCGTCGTGGCCAACGCTACCCGCATTCCAGGGGCGGCGAGCAACATCACAGGCAGTGCTGCACCTGTGCGCTCCGCCAGATATTCGGTGTGGCCGGTGAATGCAACGCCGCCGTCGTTGATAACGCCTTTGTGAACCGGTGCCGTCACGATGGCCGCGAACTCGCCGCTGAGCGCGCCCTCGATGGCGCGATCCAGCAGTCCCAACACGTAGCGTGCGTTACGTTTGTCGAGTTGGCCCGGCTTGCTGGGGACGGCGAGTGGCTGATGGAGGACCGTCAGCGTGTTTGGCTCGTGGGTCGTTCGCGTGCTCGGATCGTAGTCGCGCAGAGCGATGTGCCAACCGAGCATGCGCGCGCGGTCGGCGAGCAGGTCGCGGTCGGCGAGGCAGATGAGCTCGCCGGGGATCGCGGAGCGCGCCACGGCGAGACACAACTCGGGCCCGATGCCGCCCGGCTCGCCGGAGGTCAGTGCGATGCGGGCAAGCGGCGCTGACACTAGATTTTGGTTTCTACGTACGCCTCGTCGCGCAGGCGGCGCAGCCACAACTCCGTCTCTTCGTCGGCCTTGCTGGCGCGGATGGCGTCCATGGCCTGGCGGCGCTTCAGCTCGTCGGTGTTGTCAAACTGGCGACGGCCCAGCAACTGGGCGATGTGCCAACCATACTGAGTATGGAAGGGCTCGCTGATCTCCTGGTCTTTCAACTTGCCGATGGCCGCGTCGAATTCAGGTACGAAACTGCCCGGACCGGCCCAACCGAGGTCGCCGCCCTGGGCTGCTGAACCGGGATCTTCGGAGGTAATCGAGGCGATACCGCCGAAATCTTCGCCCTTCAAAACGCGTTCGCGGATTTGATCGAGCTTCTGACGCACGGTCGCATCGTCGGCCAGCTCGTTGGTCTTCATCAGAATGTGCCGGACATGCACCTGGTCCACGATGGCCTTCTGCTCGGAGCCACGCACCTCATTCAGCTTGATGATGTGATAGCCGGTAGGTGTGCGCATAGGCTCGCTGACTCCACCCGGCTTCAGCTTCGTGACGATGTCAGTGAGGAACGTCGGCAGCTCGTTTCCTTTTCGCCATCCCAACGCGCCGCCTTCGAGAGCTGTCTGTGCGTTCGAGTAGGCAACAGCCAGCTTGGCGAAATCCTCACCGCCCTGTGCCCGCTTCGAAACCTCGGCAGCGCGCTTTGCCGCCTGGTCGAGCTGCTCGGGGGTCGCGGTCTGACCCACGGCAATCAGTATGTGCGATACGTTGTACTGGTTGTTTTCCGAAGGCGTGCTGGCCTGCTTCGCCAGGAACTGATCCACCTCGCGGGGTGTAATGCTGATCCGCTGCAGCACATCGCGCTGGCGCAACAGTCCCAGCGTCAACTCCTTACGCATCTCTTCGCGGTAGGTGGCGTAATCGATTCCCTGCTGCTGGAGCGCTTCGGGGAGCTGGGAAAGGGGGATGTTGTTGCGCTGTGCAACCTCGGTCAGGGCGCTGTTCAACGCCTCGTCCGGTACCTTCAGACCGGCACGATTGGCGCGCTGAGCCTGGATCTCCTGCAATACGAGGCGCTCCAGAACCTGCTGCCGCAGGACGTTCTGCGGAGGTAGCTCGAGCTTCTGGGTACGCAGGCGCTCGCTGATGGTCGTCACCTGGTCGTCGAGCTCGCTGTTGAGCACCACGCCGTCGTTCACGACAGCGGCGACGCGGTCGAGCAGGACGCCCTTGGTGGCGAGCTCGCGGGTCTGTGCGTGCACAAGTCCTTGTCCCTGAAGGGAAAGGAGCTGGGCGGCCGTCATGGCCACGAGCACGGCAATGTGCAGCCGGCAAAAACCACGCTTTTTGCCGGCGGCCGAGAACCCGGGCTCCGCCGGCATTTTTGCCGGCCTAATAAACAACGGCATTAGGTCTTCCTTCATCTCGGCCCGGGTGGGGGCTGGGGTTGTCGAATGGGGTTTTCCGCGGGTACGTAGCCCCGGATAGCTGTCGTTAAGAAAGAATCCGATTCAGATCCGACACTTGCAAGGCCGGTGAGTTCCAGTTGCAGGTACACACCCGTATCCGAGGAGCCGGTTCGATTGCTGACGAAGCTGCGGGCCCCGAGCCGCACTCTCCAGCAGCACGCACGGTACTCGAAGCCGGCAAAGCGCTCCAGCGACTTGTGGTCCTGAATGGAGTAGATGCCGCGAACGAAGACATTCCAGGCGTCACTGACGGGCCACGAGCTCGACAGCTCCGCCTGCTCGAGGACGTCCCGCTGATAGCGGTAGCCCAGGTTCACGACCGACTGGCCCGAAGTTTTGTACTGCACGTTGACCTCGGAGCGCTCGGTCTGCGAGGTCTGCGGGTTCCATTGCACGCCGATATCGGCGCTCCAATCCTGGAATGCGGTGAGGGCGACCTGAGCCACAAAATCCGAGCGATGATCGGTGCGGAGAGTTTCGGTCGGTTCCGGCTTGCCATCCACATACTGATCGGGCAGCAATACGCGGGGATTGGTGAAGTAGTAGATCTGGCCCACGGTGGCAGTCAGGAACTGCCTGCCGTCCTTGGAATCCAACAGCCGACTCGTGACACCGATGCTGATCTGGTTGGCATCCCCGATCCGGTCCGCGCCGACGTACCGGTTGTTCCGGTACAGCTCGACCGGGTCCAGGTCCGGCAGGCCGGTATCGAACATCGGCAGCTGATCCTGGTTCCGGTACGGGACATACAGATAAAACAACCGCGGCTCCAATGTGATGCGGCGTTGATCGCGCGAGCCCACGTCGCGTTCGAATATCAACCCGGTGTCGAAACTGGCGATTGGAACGGTGCGCGTGGGTGCCGTCTCCTGGCCCGGCAAAGTGTTGTCGAGCTCGTACTGGGTCGCACGCCAGGCCACTCCCGGCCGTACGAAGTAACCGGGCGCGTCAAAGTTCAGTGAGGCCTCGGGCAAAACGTCAACACGCCAGCCGTTGACGCAGGGATTTGGAATGCGCAGGCAAACGTTCAGGGTATCGCCGAGGGTGGGGCTGTTGGGGTCGGTGTCGAGCTCGAGGGCCGTCACCGAGCGATGGAAGTTGACGATCTCGGATTGAAATCCGTAGCGCAACTGTTCGGCGGGCCCCCAGCCAAAATCTGCACTCACCGCCAGGCTGGGCAGCCGAGCGTAGGGCCTGTCCGGCTCATCGAGAGTGTAGTCCACGGTTCGGTAGTGCTGAACTTCGCCATCGATTTTCCAGTGCTCGTCGCGATACGTCACTTTCGCCTGCTGCTGCAGAAACGCGGTGCTGGTGCCTTCCGGGCCTTGCGCGAAGTCTTCGAAATAGTGCGTATCGCTGACATTCTCGGCATCGACGGTGAAGCGAAAGTCGCCCGGCAGCTCCATGGCGTTCGTGACTTTGATGCGGTTCCTTCCCGCGTCGAACACACTGTCGTGCGGCAGGAAGTTCCACTGGATCTGGCCCTTGTCGAACGTGTTCATGTAGCGCGCTTCACCGCCCAGATCGACATTGCGGCGCGAGTATTCGATGGGCTCGAAAGTCAGGTCGGCGTTCGGCGCAATGTTCCAGTAGTACGGCACCGAGACCGAAGCGCCGCTGCGGGAGTTGTTGCCGATTGTGGGATAGAGAAAACCGCTCTTGCGCTCGTTGCTCAGCGGAAAGGACAGCCACGGCAGATAGAGGATGGGCACACCCTCGAAATCAACTGTCGCGGAGCGGGCTTCCCCGATCCGCTTGCCCGTGTCCAATGTGACGCTCTTTGCTTTGATCTGCCACGATTCTTCCGCCTTCGGACAGGTCGTGAAGCGGACGCCCTTCAAATCGATCACACCCTGCGGTGTCAGCTTAATGGCGTCCGCCGTGCCGCGCGCGGGGCGTTGCTGCAGGTCGAAGGTCGCTGAGCGGAAGTCCGCACCCAGGGTGGGTGAGTAGTCGCCACCGTTGCCGGTGATTTTCACCACCGGGTCTGCGTACTCCAGCGAGCTGTCGGTCTTGAAGGCGTTGGTTTTCGAGTTGTAGTCAATCTCATCGGCATGAATCTGCCGATCGCCCTGTCGCACGGTCACGTTCCCTTTCAGATTTGCGTTGCCTTCCACGCCCATCTGGAATTTATCGCTATGGACGTCGATTGCACCGTCGTCCACTCCCGGCTTGCGTTCCTTTACGGTCCCATTGGCCGTCGGGGGGGTTAGCGATTGGGCTATGGGCGGTAGCGTCTGCGAGGGGCACAGCGAAGGTTCGGCTGCCCGGGCGGCGGCCGAAAGGGTGCTCATGAGAATTGCGCTCACGAGGACGATGGAACGGCCCGGTGAGACTATTGTGATGTGAAGTGGGCGCCATTCCAGCATGAGGGCCGGCATTATAATGGCGCGCCCCCGCACCGCGGGTCGAAATACCACACCCACCCCATGCCAGAGAACGACGCTCGCCTCGCGCTTGTCCACAACTGGTTATCGAATGATCTCGGGATTCGCCCCGAGAAAGTCGAGCCGGCCTCCAGCGACGCCAGTTTTCGTAGGTACTTCCGGGCTTTTCGCAATGGCGAGACCTTCGTCATCATGGACGCACCGCCAGGCAAAGAGGATGTGCGCCCGTATGTGAAAGTGACGGGGCTCCTCGAATCCCTCGGAGTTCACGTCCCTCACGTCCTCGAGGCAGACGTCGCCAAGGGTTTGCTGCTGCTCGAAGACCTCGGCGTGACTCTGTATCTGGAGCGCCTCAAAGCAGGCGACGATCCGGATCACCTTTATGGCGACGCACTGTTCGCCTTGGCCGAGATTCAAACGCTGGGCAACGACGCAGCTCGCGAGCTCCCGCCCTACGATAGAGAGCTGCTCACACGCGAGCTGGCGCTGATGCCGGAATGGTTCTGCAAACGGCACCTCGAGCTGACGCTCACTGATGCTGAGAACCAGATCGTCGCTGACACATTTGAATTCCTGATCGCCGAAGCGCTCATGCAGCCTACGGTGTTCGTGCATCGCGATTTTCACTCGCGCAATTTGATGGTCACCACGGAGCGCAATCCCGGTGTGATCGATTTTCAAGACGCGGTGCGCGGTCCAATCGGTTACGACCTCGTGTCCATACTAAAGGACTGCTACATCGGCTGGCCTCGCGAGCGCGTCGAGCAGTGGGTGACGGGCTATCGCAACCTGGTCAGATCGCGTGGCGGTCCCGGCGGCCGCGACGCTGCCGAGTTCCTGCGGTGGTTTGATTTGATTGGTCTGCAGCGCCACATCAAAGTTCTGGGGATATTCTCCCGCTTGTGGTACCGGGACGGGAAGCCGGGGTATTTGCGCGATTTGCCGCTCACGCTCGAGTACGTGCGCGATACGGCATGGCGCTATCCGGAGCTGGAGCACTTTGCCGAGCTGCTGGAGCGGCGGATTGTGCCGGAGTTACCGAAGGCGAACGCGCGAGTGACCGCCGGGGCAGCTATTGTGGCCGGCGATTCGGCGCACATGCGCGCCGCGGCCGAGCGGAAATGAGGGCCATCGTACGGGCGCCGATTGCAGCTGCGTGGGCGCGTGCGGCGGACGTCCGCAAATGAAGGCCATCATGCTGGCGGTGGTAGCGGCGAAGGAGTCTGGAGCGACCGTGGCGAACGCGCTTCACGCACCTGCTGCGAAATGAAAGCGATTGTTCTGGCGGCCGGCCGCGGTGAGCGGCTGCGGCCCATCACCGATACCACGCCCAAGCCACTCGTGCCCGTCGCGGGTAAACCTCTGATTGTCTATCACCTCGAGGCGCTGGCCCGGGCCGATATCCGCGATGTCGTCATCAATCTCTCATGGTTGCCGGACAAGCTGCGTTCAGCCTTACGTGATGGCAGCGATTACGGCGTTCGTATCGCGTACTCAGATGAGGGGCCGGTGGCCCTCGAGACGGGCGGCGGGATATTCAACGCGATTCAACTGCTGGGGCCTGGACCTTTCCTGGTGGTGAACGGTGATACGTTCACCGATATAGATTTCGGCGCATTGAAAGCGGGCGCGGACGCCGATACTCGTGCAGGCGTTCTGGCGCGCCTCGTGTTCGTCCCCAATCCAACACAACATCCGCGCGGCGATTTCGGTCTGGAAGGCGATCGGGTTGTGGAGCGGGAGACGGACCGGTTCACTTATTCCGGCGTCGGCGTGTACCGGCCGGCGTTTTTCGAGAGCTCGAAACCGGGGAAATTTCCCCTGCTACCCCTGTTCAAGCGCGCGATCGCCGCCGGCCGTCTGCGTGGAGAGCTTTTCAAGGGCGAATGGAACGATGTGGGGACACCACAGCGGCTTGCCGAGCTGGATGAGCGGGTAGGGGCGTCCCGGCGCTAGGTGAGTACAATAGAGCGATGTCGAACTTGAAAGACATCCCGGTTGTGGCCGAGGCCGTGCGGCCTCGCAGTGGCGAGAAATACGTTACCCCTCAAGGCTTTACCGCCATTCGTGATGGCGTGAAGATGGGTGGTGGCACCGTCGTTCAGGCGGCGCAGCCGACCGAGATGGGCCCGCGTAAACCCTCGTGGCTCAAAGCCAAAGCACCCTCAGGGTCTGGGTTTCAGGGCGTCAAGGCCCTCGTTAAAGAGCACCGTCTGTCGACGGTCTGCGAGGAAGCCAAGTGCCCCAATATCGGCGAGTGCTGGAATGCAGGCACCGCCACGATCATGCTCATGGGCGCCGTGTGCACGCGCGCCTGTCGCTTCTGCTCGGTCGATACCGGAAATCCGCACGGCTGGCTGGATACTGAAGAGCCGCAGAATGCCGCTCGCACGGTAGAGCTGATGAAGCTCAAGTATGTCGTGCTGACCTCGGTGAATCGTGACGATTTGCCTGACGGCGGTGCCGCTCACTACGCCGCCTGCATTCGCGCGATCAAGGAGCGTAATCCTTCAACAGCCGTTGAGGCGCTGACTCCCGACTTCCAGGGGGTTCTTGCAGACGTCGAGACTGTTGTTGATTCGGGCTTGGAAGTGTTTGCTCAGAACATCGAGACGGTGCGGCGCCTGACCCATCCCGTCCGCGATCCTCGCGCAGGATACGACCAGACGATGCGCGTGCTCGAGCACGCCAAGCGTCACAACCCCAAGGTACTGACCAAGAGCAGCTTGATGCTCGGCCTCGGGGAGACGGAAGAGGAGATCGTCCAGACGCTCGACGACTTGCGGGCGGCGGGTGTTGATATCGTCACTCTGGGGCAATACCTGCGGCCGACGATCCATCATCTTGCCATTCAGCGGTTCGTCACTCCTGCTGAGTTTGATCAGTATCGGGAATGGGCGTTGGCGCGTGGATTTCTGGAGTGTGTTTCGGGTCCGTTGGTTCGGTCGAGCTATCGGGCGGAGCAGGCGCTCAACCGCAATAACGCAGGCTTGGATAATCGTGCGTTGGCTACGGGAACAATGGCCGGCGGAAAGTGAACGCTAGCCTCGCCGATACAATCGCGCCGCGGCCGGACGATTCAGCGCAGCCGCCGTCGGGCGATTCAACAACATTCCGGCCGATTATTCGCCGCCTGGGACGTGTTGAATACGAGCCGACGTGGCGCGCCATGCAGCGCTTCACTGACGAGCGGAAACCCTCCACGCCCGACGAGATCTGGTTCCTGGAGCACCCGCCGGTTTTTACCCTCGGCATGAATGCCAGCGCGGCCCACGTATTGGCCCCCGGCGATATTCCCGTTGTGCAAATCGATCGCGGCGGACAAGTGACCTATCACGGCCCGGGTCAGTTGGTGGTGTATCCCCTGATTGATCTCAGGCGCGCCAAGTTGGGAGTCCGGGATATTGTCACGGCTCTGGAAAAGAGCGTGATTCAACTGGCAGCAGAATTTGGCATCACCGCTGAAGCCAGGCGGGAAGCACCGGGCATCTACGTCGCGCATAAAAAGCTCGGCAGCGTCGGCATTCGCATTCGCCGTCACTCCAGCTATCACGGTGTGGCCGTGAACGTAAATCTCGACCTCGAGCCTTTCCAGCGAATCAATCCCTGCGGTTACCAGGGGCTGGAAATGACGCAGTTGGCTGAGCTGGGCGGGCCCAGCTCCGTGGACAGCGCTGCCGCCGCGCTCGAGCCGCATTTGCTGCGGGCGCTTGGCTTTTTGTAACCGTTCTGTAACCCCCCGCAGACTGACAAACTCGACCGTCCGCCTTAGGATTGATTTCAAGAATAATCCGGAGAAGGCTGATGAATTCTAAACACTGGCTGCCACGCCTGGCAGTCACGGCCGCGTTCGCTCTCACGACCGTAACGCTCTTTGGTGCATCTCTCGCGCAGGCCGCAGAGGTGACGCTGCTCAATGTTTCCTACGACCCGACGCGAGAGCTGTACGTCGACTACAACGCAGCGTTTGCGAAGTATTGGAAGGCGAAAACGGGAAATGACGTCAAGGTCAACCAGTCGCACGGTGGCTCTGGCAAACAGGCGCGCTCCGTCATCGACGGCCTCGCGGCCGATGTCGTGACGCTCGCTCTTGCGGCTGACATCGATGCAGTCGCCACGCAGGGAAAGCTCCTGCCGATCAACTGGGCAAGCCGTTTTCCTGACAACAGCTCGCCCTATACTTCGACCATTGTGTTCCTCGTGCGCAAGGGGAATCCCAAGGGCATCAAGGACTGGAGCGATCTGGTCAAACCCGGTATCCAGGTCATCACGCCCAACCCGAAGACCTCCGGCGGTGCGCGTTGGAACTACCTGGCTGCCTGGGGCTGGGCGCTGAAGCAGCCCGGCGGCAGCGATGCCACAGCGAAAGAGTTTGTTCGCAAGCTCTACAAGAATGTTCCGGTGTTGGATACGGGCGCGCGCGGTTCAACCACGACATTCGTGCAGCGCGGTCTCGGCGATGTATTGATTGCCTGGGAGAATGAAGCGTTTCTGGCCGTCAAGGAGCTCGGCTCTGACAAGCTGGATATAGTCGTGCCGTCGGTCAGCGTGCTGGCGGAGCCGCCGGTGGCTGTTGTCGACAAGGTGGTGCTGCGCAGAGGGACCCGGGAGGTTGCGCAGGCGTATCTGCAATACCTGTACAGCAAGGAGGGGCAGGAGATTGCAGCGAAGAACTACTATCGGCCTCGCGATGCAGAAGTTGCGGCGAAGTACGCCTCACAATTCCCGAAGTTGAACCTGGTGACGATTGCTGACTTTGGCGGTTGGTCGAAGGCACAGCCCACGCACTTCGGCGATGGTGGGGTGTTCGACCAGATTTACGCGCCGTAAGCGGCGTTCGGTTCTCGTCGCCGGTGGGTTACGCGCCGGCGACCGCCCGTAATCTTCCCACGGGCGCTGATAGATAGCCCGCTAGTCGCTCGGCATGGCCACGCAACTCCTGCGCGGCCGTTGCCTCCCAATGATCTGCACGCAGCATCGGGCCCACGTAGAACAAGTTGGGGGCTGCGCGTCCTTCTGCGTTGATGAGGGCGCCGTAGGAGCCCGTTCGCAAGCCTAGGTTGAGGGGGTCGGAGACGGCGAGGCCTTGCGAGACCAGCGAATTGATCAGTGGGTCATTCGAGCGGCGGACGTTGTAGTCGGGGCCGGTGCAGTTGACTACGCGGTCAACGAGCAGAGTTTGGAGCTCGCTGCTGCCGCGCGGGCGCCAGGTCACGCGGACCTTTGCGCCTGCCGGCGCACGGGGGCCTGCCGCCGCATACGAACCCGCGGCGGCATTCGCACCTGCCGGCACGGTTGCGCCCGCCTGATTCGCGCGCCCATCAAGCGCCCGAACCTCATTCGCACTCACGGTTTCGAAGCTCAGCAGGCGGCCGGCATGCACGTGCATCTTTTGCCGCTCGCGGAGGCGGTTGATTTTAGCGAGGGTCTCGTTGGGGAGGCGGTGGCGATGTACGTCCCAGTAGGGTCGTATGTGCCGCAACATCCGTCGCTTTTCGCGCGCGGGTAGGCGTTGCCACAACGCTGGAGCGATGTTGCGGATGAAGGTTATCGTTTCACGCCAGTCGCCGCCGCGGTGCTCGGTTTCCTGCGCCAACTCGCGGACGCTGCGGAGCAGTGTCAACGCGGAGAAAGAAGCGGCACGGAGCATCGCTCCGCTGTCGCCCTTACAGGCGTTGTGGGAGAACTGTGTTTGTGAGGGCGGTATCAGGCCGTGGCGCGAGATTGAGTGGATGACAATCTGCTCTGTTGCGCTCGACGCCGCGGCCATCGCGACGTCTACCATCGTCAGGCCGGTGCCGATGAGGAGTACGGTTTCGCCGGGGGAGAAGGTCAGGGGGTGGGCCCAGGGGTCGGATGTGTATTGTTGCTGGAGGTGTTCGGTGCCGGGGAGATCGGCGGGGCCTGGATTTCCCAGGGCTAACACCACGTCATCGGCGTCTATTTGGCGGCCGTCAGCGAGCTGCACGCTATAGCCAGCCTCGTGCGCCGGCTCAATGCCACAAACTTCGCCTCTCGAGCGTTCAAATTGCACGTGGGGTGCGGCTGATACTTCGGCGTCCAACAGAGTTGCTTCGAGGTACTGACCGTAGAGCTCGCGCGGCAGGAAGTCTTCCGCGGTCGCGTCCGGGATGCGATGTTGGGCAAAGGAGAGGAAATCGAGTGGCGCATTCGGGTCGGCTGACATTCGGCCGGCCGGGACGTTGAGCAGGTAGGGATAGCTCCGCTCGGCGTAGGCCTTTCCGCGCGCCACTTTAGCTTCGCGCTCGATGAGCACTATCCGTGTCGCCGCCCAGTGCTGCGACTTCAACAGGTTGGCTGCGACCAGGGTGCCGCTGAAACCGGCACCTACGATCACGATGGTCCGTTGCTGAGACATCGAGCGGGCCCTCGCTATGACTGGGAAACAGCTTAGCGGAGAACCGATATCAAGCCAGTAGTTCTGTGGTTATAACTGGCGGTAAGAATGTTACCTATTCCACTACGAGCTTGTATCCGGCGCCCGAGGCGGTCTGGAGGAGCTGGGGCGTGGCCGGATCCACTTCGATTTTCTGCCGCAAGCGGTGCACCAATTGCTTCAGCAGCTGGCGGTCAGCCGAATTGCGATGCCCCCAGACCTGCACCAGCAGCCGATCGGTGCTGACCGTGTGGCCGGCGTTCGCCAGCAGCATCTGCAGCAGTCTCAGCTCGAGCTTGGTGAGCCGCACCGGCTCAGCCGAGCCGATCTGCACGGTGTGCTCGTCGATATCGAGTGCCACGCGGCCGACGGCAAGGGGAGCGGAATTCTCCATGCCCGCCCGCCGCAGCAATGCCTTGATTCGCGCAAGGAGGGTGCGGGGGCTGAAGGGTTTGGTGAGGTAGTCATCGGCGCCCAGCTCGAGCGCGCGGACCAGATCTTCTTCCTCGCCACGCACTGTAAGCATGATGACGGGCACGCGCGAGCGCTTGCGGATGGCCTCGCAGACCTGGAAGCCGCTGGCTCCCGGCATATTGATGTCGAGCACGACGAGGTCCGGAGTCTCTGCTTCGAACATACGCAGTGCGGAAGGACCGTCGCCGGCCTTCACAACCAGATAGCCTGCCTGCGTGAGCGTGAAGCCGATCAACTCGCGCAGGTCGCGATCATCGTCCGCGACGAGCATTTTCATTCGGACAACTCCCGTAGCAAGGAAAGGGTGAACCGGGTCCGACCGGCTTCGGTCCGGACCAGGGCGATGGTACCGGCATGGCGGTCGATGATGGATTTTACAATCCACAATCCGAGTCCCAGTCCGCCGGGCTCGGGCTCTTCCTCGGATCCGCGCTGGAAACGGGCGAAGATGGTATCCGTTTCAGACGCGGCGGGGCCTGGGCCTTCGTCCTCTACCCAACACTGTACTCGGGTATCGGTGGCTTCTGCTCCGATTCGAACGACGCTGCCCTCGGGTGCGAATTTGTTTGCGTTGGCCAGCAGGTTGACGAATACCTGCGTCAGCCGTGGCTTGTCGCCCTCGATCAGCGGGAGGCCTTCGGGGAGGGTCACTTCGAGCGTCTGGTGGCGGAGCGTCAGAAGAGAGCCTACTAATGCCTGGGCATCTTCTACGACTTCGAGGAGCTCTACGCTTTGGTGCCGGATACTGAGCTGACCGGATTCGATGCGCACGCTCTCCAGCAGGTTGTCGATCAGCCGGGTCAAACGCAACGTCCCGCGCTCGAGGGACCGCACCAACTCGTGCTGCTGCTCGGGTTGCAGCGTTGTCAGCCCTTCCATCAGCAACTCGATAGAGGCCAGTTGCGCTGCCAACGGTGTTCGGAATTCGTGCGAGATATTCGCCAGAACGGAATCGCGGGCGCGGCGGACGGCTTCGAGCTCCGTCTCGTCGCGAATCACTTGCACCTGCAGTCCCTCGACCATGCCGGCACTCGTGATCACTGTGGTGCGTGCTTCGGCGTCGGAGACTTGAAGGTGTTCGATCGCTTTGGCGCTTCGGTCGACACGTGCTTGGAGGATGGGGCAGCGGAAGTCGCAGGGGCGGCGACCGTCTTCCAGTCGCGGCTTGAGGATGTCACCGCAGAACTGGCCTACTGCCTGGTCGGGTGTGACGTTGAGTAGGCGCGCTGCTTGCGGGTTGAGGTAGCGGATGGTGCGGTTTTTGTCGACGGCATAGACGCCTTCAACGACGCCGCTCAGCATTGCTTGGGCCTCTGCTTCACGGCGGCGGAGTGTGCCTGTTAGGTCGACGAGGTTGCGCCGCATATCTTCCATCGTTCTCGCCAGCATCCCGACTTCGGCTGCACCGCCAGGCGGGATGGACGTCGAGAAGTCTCCTTGCCCCAATCGAACCGCGGCTTCCGTCAACGCCTTCACGGGACCGGCGACGATCTCCGTCAGGAGCAAACCACCGAACACGGCCAGTGCCGCAAGAATGAGTGCGGTCAGAAGCAACTTCTGGGTCAGCCGCCCCGCCGAGGTGTCAATCGCTTTTGTGGGTAAATGCGCTTCGATGAGAGCGATGGCCTCACCCGTTGAGGCAAACACGGGGACGCTCGACGCGTAAAGATCCCTAGAGTTGATACGCTGAACGGCTGAGCGTCCGTCAGCGAGGCTCGCGGAGTAGAGCGGAGTGAAGGCGTTGACTGGATCGTTGGTGAATGAGCGGTAGTCGATGATCTTGATTTCGAGACCGACGCGCTGGCTCAACACTCTCTCTAGCTTTTCGTTGAGCAGCCGTACCACGAACACACGTGTGGATTCGACGTCACCGAGGCTGGCGTAGGCCCCGAGTACGGGTATCCGCACATTCGCCGGCAAGGAGAGAAACGTTGCACCTTGTTCCGTGCTCGACGTGACAATGCCGTTCCAATCGAGGGCCGGGCCGCTTTGTGCGATGAGTTGCGTACCTGTGAATAGAGCGCACGCGTCTATGCCGCCGGCTTCGCATGAACGTCGCAGAAGGGGGGCAATCGCGTCGGTTCGTCCTTCAGCCAGCAACCTCTGAAGGGTGGGGCGCTCTGCGAGTGTTCTAGCTGATGTGAGTGCATCTTCGGCGCTTCTTCGTAGGTCTTCGCGGGCCATTGCGCCGGCTAGCTGGACTCGGGACTTGCCTTGATCGTCGGCGAGATCGTGGAGCATTCGGATGGCGGAGTACGAGATGCCGCCGCCCACGAGGAGCACGATGGCAACGTGGATGGCGACCATCCACCATCCGAGGCTCGTCTTTGCGGGATCCGGGCGCAGCCTTGCCCATATTTCTCGGATGCGTTCCAGCATCGAGTCGATCATCGCCGTCGGTAGCCCGTTCGTTCCACCAGCGTTTTGACCACGAGCGTCACAACCGCCAGCAAGGTGAGCAGTGACGCAACGGCAAATGCGCCGACGAAGTTGTATTCGTTATAGAGAATTTCAATGTGCAGCGGCATGGTGTTCGTCAGGCCCCGGATGTGGCCTGATACGACCGATACTGCACCAAATTCGCCCATCGCGCGGGCATTGCAGAGAATGACCCCGTAGACGAGGCCCCAGCGAACCTTCGGGAGGGTCACACGAAAGAAGGTGATCCAGCCCCCGGCACCGAGGGTAATGGCCGCTTCCTCTTCGTCGTTGCCCAACTGCTGCATGAGCGGAACGAGCTCGCGGGCTACGTACGGGAACGTTACGAACATGGTGGCCAGGATGATTCCGGGCAACGCGAAAATAATGCTGATGTCGTGCTCTTGCAGCCAGACTCCAAACCAGCCGTGCAGGCCGAACAGCAACACGTACATCATGCCCGAGATGACCGGCGAGACGGCCAGCGGGAGGTCAATGAGCGTGATGAAGAAGCTCTTGCCCTTGAATTCAAATTTCGCGATGGCCCAGGAGGCCGAGAGTCCGAACACGGTGTTGATCGGGACGACGACCAAAGCCGTGATCAGCGTGAGCCGGATGGCTGCGGCCGTATCGGGATCCGCAAAACTCGCAATGTAGGCGAGCCAACCCTTCTCCAGCGCCATGACGAACACGATGGCGAGCGGCGCGAACAGCAGCGCGGCGAGGAACGCGAGCGACAGGCCGATGAAGGTCCATTTCACCACGTGGCTGATGATCGTATCGCCGCCCGGGCGTGACGCGATGTCTTCGTGCGAGGTTCCTGGGATTCCGGCCATCAGCGGGCCACTCCGGTGATCCGGCGCCGTCCCCAGGCCTGCAGCAGGTTGATTGCCAGGAGGAAGGCAAAGGAGATGACGAGCATGACGAAGCCGAGGGCGGCGGCGCCCTTATAGTCGAACTCCTCCAGGCGGATGACGATCAACAGCGGGGTGATTTCCGTCTTCATCGGCAGGTTGCCGGCGATGAAGATGACGGAGCCGTATTCGCCCACTGCGCGGGCAAATGCAAGGGTGAAGCCCGTAAGCAGGGCGGGCAGCACGGTCGGCAGGATGATTCGTCTGAAAACGTAGAACCGGCTGGCACCCAGTGTCTCTGCCGCGTCTTCCAGATCGCGTTGTACTTCCAACAGCGCCGGTTGCACGGATCGCACGGCGAAGGGAAGGCCGATGAGGGTCAGCGCAACGGTGACACCGATCCATGTGTAGGCAACCTTGATTCCCAACGGCTGCAGGTACTGGCCTATCCAACCATTCTCTGCAAAGACGGTGGTCAGTGCGATACCGGACACCGCCGTTGGAAGAGCAAACGGCATGTCGATGAGTGCGTCGATCAGCTTCCGGCCCGGAAACTCATACCGCACCAACGTCCAGGCGATGATGAAGCCGAACACCAGGTTGATTGAGGCGGCCAGGAAGGACGCGCCGAATGACAGGCGATAGGATCCCAGGGCGCGGGCGCTGAACACGACCTTCACGAAGTCATGCCAGGTCATGGAGGCGGCCATCAGTACGAGGGCGGCGAGCGGGATCAACACCACGGCGCTGAGGAAGAAGGTGGTGAACCCGAAGGTCAACCCGAATCCAGGAAGCACGCTCGGTTGCTTAATGGCCATGCGTATTCCTGCGGCCGGGGCTGTGTTGCTTGATTGCAATCATCAGCCGGCGGGACCTTCGTGTTCCCGGTGCACAATCAACACGGGCCAGCGGCTTTCGGCAAACAGGGAGCCGAATCGCTCGGCGAGGTCCTTGTTGCCGCGAATGCCCAGAATGAGCATCTGGCCAGCCAATTCGCCCAATTGACGCGCCAACTCGTGGGAGACGTCACCGAAGCGCAGCTCGGTTCGCATTTCGAGGCCATGCACCGCCTGCGCCTCTGACCGAGCGTCGAGTAACGCGCGCATCCCATGCGGGCGCTGGGCAGCCGGCGTTTGCGTTGGCAGGATGCCGATATAAATGGCCTCTGCTGAGACATGTCGCAGGATGCTCGCGGACACCGCAAGGGTCGCACGTCGTACCGATTCGTCGGCCCAGTGAATCAAGACGCGCTGTGGCGGGGTCGCGTTCTGTGGGAGGACGAGGATTTCTTCCGCACCCCGCTGCAACAGCCACTGGGCCTGGTAAACAACTTCCGAATGCGCGGCGATCACCGTCGTGCCACTAAACACTGAGGGTGTTTCGCAGGTGGCACCTGGCATGCCTAACTTGGGCTCAACGCGAGTAGAAACGCGCGTCTTCATGCGCGAGGCGAGCTCAGACAGCAGTGGCTGGTGTACGAGCGCTTCCGCAAGTGTCTCGCTCGTGGCGCATGCAGTGAAACTCGACAGCGGTGTAGGCAGGATATGGACCCGGCGCACGCCTATCGCGACATGTTGGCCCGTCTCAATCTCGAAGGCGCGTTGCTCGTGTTGAGTACGCGTGACTTCGAGCAACGCGGGGCCGCCCCCATTGCTGTTGGAGAGTGGCGGAGCATCCGGACCGTCGTCGATGCGGATGCGCATCCGTTCGAGCGCGCCGGTGAAAACGAGCTCTTCAACAGCGCCGCGCGTCAGATAACCCGATTCGAGGTCCTCGCGCGTCGCTGCAATTTCAACTTCTTCGGGACGGACCACGGCGACGACTTCATGTTCGCGCGCTCCGTGCAGTGGACCTGCGCCGTGCACACTGACCGTTGTTTTGCCGAAGCGGATTCCGTCCTTGGTCTGTCTCGCCAGGACCAGGTTGGCTGCACCGAGGAAGGTTGCGACAAACCGGGTTGCCGGGTTCGCGTACAACTCCTGTGGCTTGCCGACCTCCAGCAAGCGCCCGAGGTTCATCACGCCGATCCGGTCGGCCAGCGCGAACGCTTCTTCCTGGTCGTGTGTGACGAGCACCGTGGAGATTCCGAGCTCGCGCTGCACTTGGCGAATCGTGCGCCGCAGCTCCTCGCGGATCTTCGCGTCCAACGCGCCGAAGGGTTCATCCAGCAGCAAAACTTCCGGCTTGTGTGCGAGCGCGCGCGCGACGGCGACACGTTGCTGCTGTCCGCCAGAAAGCTGAGCTGGCATGCGCTCGTCCATGCCTTCGAGGGCTACGAGTCTGAGCAGTTCCTGCCTTCGCTGGCGTCGGTCGGCTGCCCTCATTCTGCGGACGCGCAGTGCAAATTCGATGTTGTCCGCCACGGTCATGTGGCGGAACAGCGCGTAGTTCTGGAATACGAGGCCGACTCCACGTTCCTTGGCGGACATGTGGGTCACGTCGCGGCCATGCAGCGAGATGCGGCCGTGGTCTACACCGGACAGGCCGGCGATTGCCCTGAGGAGCGTGCTTTTGCCGCTGCCACTGGGGCCGAGCAGAACGAAGAATTCCCCATCCCCAATGTCCAGGGAGACGTCGTTGACGACAGGCGAGCCCTGATAGCGCTTGGTGACTTGGTCCAGAGTGATGGACATGTTCTTGGAATTCTTGAACCCAAAAAGGAGGCCATGCTAGCAAGATCACCGGTTATAAATCGGTGACAAAGGGGGTCGGGAGCGCGTGCACCGGGTCGTGCCAACCGGCGCCGCAGGCGCCCAGCCCGGCGTGTTAGCACCCGGGCTCCGCGTTGCCGCGCCGCAGGCGCCTTGCATAGGCGCAGCCGGCAAAAACCGCGCTTTTTGCCGGCGGTCGACGGACCCGGGCTCCGCGCGGCCGTGGCCGCGCCAATCAAAGAATAGTCAGAACGCCCTCGGTGGCTTTCAGATCGTTGACCAGCGCCACGACCTGCTCGCTGCTCTCGGCCACGATCATGTAGGAAATGGATAGAAAATTGCCGTTTTCGCTGAGCCGCTCGGTCACGCGATCGGTGTCCAGCTTGGGCGCATGCCTCAGCATAGCGGCGTGCACACGTGCTCGAAACTCGTCCGACGGCCGTCCCACAACCTTGATGGGATAGTCGGTTGGAAACTTCAACAGCGAAAGCTGAGGTGGCTCGGACGGCTGATCTACCATGGTTGCCCCTGCAGGCTGCGCTTGTAGCGCTGCCACTGCTCATGAATGCGGCGCCAGACCGGGCCTGGTTTGCCCGTGCCGACGGGTTTCCCGTCCAGCCTGGTTACGGGCTGCACTTCGCGGGTGGCGGCCGAGATCCAGATCTCTTGCGCGGCTCGCAACTGTTGCTCGCTGACAGGCTCGGATTGGCAGGTGAGGCCGGCGCTCGTGGCCACTTCTTCCATCGCACTACGCGTGGTGCCTGGAAGAATCGCGCGCGACCGGGGTGGACTCACGATCACACCGTCGATCACAACGTGCACGGCCGATGAGGATGCTTCTCTCAACTGGCCGTCTTTCAACAGGATGATCTCGGCAGCACCCGCATCAATGGCCTGTTGGCGCAGGAGAATGTTGGCCAGCAGCGAGACTGACTTGATGTCGCAGTGGGCCCAGCGGGTGTCTTCCGTAGTAATGCACTCGACACCGTTTTCGAGAGTTGTCGGGGAGACGACCGGCAGGGGCGCGCAGAATGCGAATACGGTGCGCGGGACTTTCGGCAGGGGTGCGTGATTTCGACCGAGCTCGGCACCTCGCGTGACCTGCCAGTAGATGTACAGGTTCCCGCCGCCGTTGCGCGTGATCAGTGTTGAGAAGATTTCACGCCACTCGCTGCGAGTGTGTGGATCCTCCATCTGAATTCCCGCAAGGCTGCGCGTCAGCCGATCCGCATGTGCCTCGAAGCGGAACGGGCGTCCCTCATACACGGGCATGAGCTCATAGACGCCGTCGCTATAAAGGAACCCCCGGTCGAGCGGCGAGATCCGTGCTTCCTGCAGAGGCACGAAGGCGCCATTCAGATAACTGATGGGAAGAGGATCCGCCATGAGTACCTAATCGAAGATAGGGCGCAGACACGATCGGAACAGGGTCTTTCCGGGGGCGTGAAAAACAGGGACGTTTTTCACGCAGCCTCCAGGGACGGATTTACGGCGGCCCCGGAAAGACCCTGTTCCGATCGGGGCTGCGATCACGCTAATTGAACCACAATCGGACGCTGTCAGTGGCACGAGTCCAGATTCCAGCCTCGGGCACAGCTTTGCCCGGTGTGAGCGGCACACGCGAGACGACTTCGCCTGCCTGGTCCGTGATCGTGAGCTCACCAATGGGCTGATTCGCGGCCAGCGGCGCAATCAACGGCTCTTTGAGGATATGCGCGGTGCTCTTCAGATTCACGATCTGGCCGCGGCCAACAGTCAGGACGATGTTGCGGGGAACGGTGAGTGTCAGGTACTCGTCGGCCGACTTGTACACGCGCGGCTTCAAGAGGACCTCGCCCGCTTTTTTCACCTGCGCGGTTTCGTAGAACGTGTAGCCGTAGTTGAGCAACGCCGCGCTCGCATCTTCGCGCGCCTTGATGCTCGATGAGCCCAACACAACGGAGACCAGCCGCATGTTGTCCCGCTTCGCGGAAGTTACGAGGCAGAACCCGGCGCTGTCGGTATGACCCGTCTTCATGCCATCAACAGTGGGATCCCGCAGCAGCAGGCCGTTGCGATTCTGCTGCTTGATGTTGTTCCAGGTGAACTCGTGGATGCTGTACCACGGGTAGTACTCCGGGAACTCACTGATCAACGCGTTGGCGAGAACCGCCATGTCACGCGCAGTCGTGTAGTGATTCGGGTCGGGCAGGCCGTCGGCGTTCACGAAGTTGGTGGACTTCATGCCCAGCCGCTTGGCGTACTCATTCATCAGCTGTGCGAAGGCCGGTTCGGTGCCGCCGACCTTCTCGGCCAGCGCTATGGTGGCATCGTTGCCCGATTGGACGATCATTCCCTTGATCAGCACTTCGGCAGGGATGACGCTGCCGACCTGTACGAAAGTGCGCGAGCCTTCCGAGCGCCAGGCGTGCTCACTGATGGTGATCGGGTCGGTGAGCTTCAGGCGGTTCTCCTTCAATGCTTTGAAGACCGCGTACGAAGTCATCAGCTTGGTGAGACTCGCCGGCTCTTCGCGCTGATCCGCGTGGTCCTCGGCCAGGATCCGGCCGCTGAAGTGATCAACCAGGATGTAGGCCCGGGCGTTGACGTTGGGTGCTTTAGGAATGGGTGGGGCGCCTGGCACCGCAGCGCGGCCTGGGCCGCTGAGCAGAGCGAGAGTAGCGGCGGTCAACACTGCGAAAAAAGACAAGCGCACGGGCGATCCTCGGCAACGACAAAGTTTGAATCTGTAATTCTAGCCGGAACGTGCAGCCAGCGCCCGCCCGGTAGGAGCCTGTGTGACTCATGGGCGCCGTCGCGAGGGCGGCCCCAGCGATGCCGCTGCGGGCCGGCCGCAGCAGGCGCACATTAGTCACACAGGCTCCTGAGGCTTGCGATGACTGCGACCAGCTCCGCAGGGTCCACGGGTTTGCTCACGTGTTTCTGATATCCCGCGGAGAGGGCACGTATGCGGTCTTCTGCACGTGCGAGCGCGGTCAGAGCGACTGCAGGAACACGGCCTGCGTCGCCGGGTAACGCCCGCATCTGCTTGATCAAATCGTAGCCATCCTGTTCAGGCATGCCGATGTCGCTGACGATGATGCTCGGCAGGCTGCTGTCATCGACGGATGCCATTGCTTCGGCGGCTGAGCTCACCGTGATGACGTAGGCGCCGCGCTCTTCCAGCACTCGGCGTGCAAGTGTCCGCGCATCGGCCTCATCGTCCACAACGAGGATTCGCAGGCCGGTTAATTCAGGACTGCTGTGATTTCCGGGTGCCGGAAGGCTCACGAGCGCTTCCTCCACCCCTTGTCCCTGCAGGGGAGCGATGGGCAGCCGAACACAGAAAGTCGACCCCTGGCCTTCGCCAGGACTGTGTACGTCGACCGAACCGCCATGCAACTCGACCAGGCTTTTGACGATGGAAAGTCCCAGGCCCAGGCCACCGTGCCGGCGTGTAGTTGAAGCGTCGGCTTGGCGGAACCGATCGAATACAAACGGCAGAAACTCAGGCTTGATGCCTTGGCCGTTATCGCTGACCGAAATTTCCACCTGCCCTTTGTGTTCGCGGAGCTCGATAGTCACTCGACCCCCGCACGGTGTGAACTTGATTGCGTTAGTCAGAAGGTTCCACACCACCTGTTGTAGCCGTGCGGGATCGGCGCTGACGTTTCTGCAGCGGGAGACGTTCGTACTCAGCAGTACGCCTTTTGCGTCGGCTGTAGGACGCACCGCAGCAACAGCTCCCTCAACCAGGGCGCCGACATCGGTTTTCTCGAGCTCGAACAGCAACTTTCCCGAGAGGATGCGGCTCATGTCGAGCAGCTCCTCAATCATTTGGGCCTGCAATTTCGCGTTGCGCTCGATGACTTCCACGCCCTGCTTGATCGTTTCGCTGCGGCGGTCTGCTCGCAGGATGCTCGCCCAACCCACGATGGCGTTGAGGGGGGTGCGCAATTCATGGCTGAGGGTGGCGACGAATTCGTCTTTCAACCGGGTAGCGCGCTCGGCTTCGGAGCGTGCGGCCCGCTCACTGACGAGCAGGGCCTCGCGCAATCCTTCCGCGCGGCGCCGCTCGGCAATCTCTTTTTCCAGCAGCCGGCGCCGATCGTCGAAACGGCGGCTGATCATGGCCGCGGCTCCTACCAGCAACAGGCTCAACACGATGGTCGTGACGAGCACGGCCTGGCTGAAAAACCGCGCCTGCTGTTCCTGTCGGCGGCGCTCTTCCAGCAGCCGGCGTTGAATGTTCTCCAGCGCAATGGAATTGCGCCTGAACGCCTCCATCAGGTACTTGCCTTTGCCTTGCACCTCGTTTGCCATGGCCGAATGGCGGGCACCTGCACGGGCGTGGAGGAGTGACTCCTGCAGGTCCGCCAGCTTGCCGCCGGCCAGTGTCTCGAGACTGTCGATTGCGCTGCGTGTCTCGGGCTCGTCCCTGCTGAGACGGCGCAACTCGATCATCGCCAGGCGGATCTGGGCGATCGCATCATCGTACTGCGTGAGGTAGGCGGGATCCTGCGTCAGCAGAAACCCGCGCTGGTTGGTCTCGGTGTCGGTGAGGGCGGCGTTGAGATCGTGCAGCGTCTGCAGGAGGTCATAGGAGCGCTGCACGCGCGCACTGGAGTTTGCGAGTGCGGACAACTCCGCGTTGCTGATCAGTCCGATGGCGAGTATGGCCGCGAGGGAGGCTATGAGCGCGATCAGGGCCAGCATGCGACGTTTTGACTTCAGCATGTTGGTTGGCGTCATGGACGCTTCAGTCGGTCGCCAGGCGCGCGTCGGGGTAGCCTAGACCCTTCAACCGGGCGGCCAGCTGATCGAACTCGGGGACATTGTTGATCGGGCCCAGGCGGACTCGATAAAGAGGAGGCTTGCCATCCGGCGGCGCCAGGATGAAGGCACTCGACAGGCCGCCGGTGTGCAGGCGCTCCAACACGCGCTGCGCATTGGTCTGATCCGCGAAGGCGCCGACCTGAACATACAGCGCAGGCGGTGGTGTCTCGGCTGAGCGAGTGAGTTCGTCGGGTTCCTGGACGGTGAGCGCCCTCACCTCCACGAGTGTGGTGCCTTCCTTGAGCATGTCGAGCTTCAGTGCCGCGGTGTACGACAGATCGATCAACCGGTTGGCCACGAATGGTCCGCGATCGTTGATTCTGACGACGATACTGCGCCCGTTCTTCAGATTGGTCACGCGCGCGTAGCAGGGCAGCGGCAGCGTCTTATGTGCCGCTGTCATGCCGTACATGTTGTACTTTTCACCGTTGGAGGTGCTTTCTCCGTGGAAGGTCGGCCCGTACCAGGACGCTACACCCCGCTCCAGATATCCGTCCTCGGTAGCGAGTACGACGTACCGCTTGCCGAGCACTTTGTAGAAGGGGGGATTGCCATGCGCGCTGCGAGGTTCCTTCCGGGGAATCGCATCGCCGGTTGCATCAACATTCGCCGGGGGCGGGGGTACGATTTCCGGAACGGGTGTCGGTGGTGCCCGGCGGCTGGCGACTGAGCAGCCGCTGAGGATGAGTACGGTTATACAGAGTGCTGCCGGGAGGCGGGCTCCCGCGAAGTGGATGGGCGGCAGCTCGGCCCTCAAGGCCGTGCCGCTGCCATGGGTTGATCAGAGTGCACGCGCTGTGCAATGGCTTCCGCCAGATCATGCACAGCCATCGCGTAACGCGCGCTGCGGTTGTAGCGCGTGATGACGTAGAAGTTCTTGAAACCAACCCGGTACGCCGGGCCGTCCTGTTGCTCGGCTGAGATGAGCACCACCGGGGTGGCGCCGGCCTCGCCGCCCACGACTGCAACACCCTGGGCGTTCAGGCTCTCGACGGTCTCGTTCAACTCGAGATTGCGGGTATCGATCTGGAACTTCGGCTCCGGATCGAGTCGGGTCTCGGCCAGCACCGGTCCGCCGGACTCCCAACCGTGCTCCACAAAGTAGTTGGCGATGCTGGCCAGGATGTCATCCCAGTCGTTCCACAGATCGCGCTTTTTGTCATCGTTGCCGTCAACGGCGAACATTCGATAGCTGGACGGCATGAACTGCGGAACTCCCATCGCACCGGCGTACGAGCCTGTGACCTTCAGGGGGTCCAGATGTTCCTCGGAATAGAGCAGGAGGAACTGCTCCAGCTCGCTGCGGAAGTAGTCGCTGCGCGGGGGATAGTCGAAAGCGAGGGTCATGAGAGCGTCCAGCACGCGGTAATGACCGACGAATTGCCCATACTTGGTCTCGACTCCCATGATGGCGACGAGATACTGGGGTGGAATGCCCCGCGCGTTCGCGATCCGTTCCAGCGATTCGCGATGCTCAGCGTAGAAATCGACGCCCTGTGAGATGCGCTCTTCCGTCAGAAAGCGGTCGTGATATTCCCACCAGGGAGTGACCTTCTCAGCCGGCCGGGTCATGGCTTCGATGATTTTCGGCTGCGGTTCACCCTTGCGCAGCAGCGCCAGGACCTGCTTCTTCGGCAACTGGTCGCGGGCCACCACGTCGTTCACGAAAGCGACGATTTCGGGTCGCTTCAGATCGAACTTGGGTTGTGGCGGCTGCACGTGCTTGTGACGCGCGCTCAGGGGCGCGGCGAGCGCGAGAGCCAGGATCAACAGACAGGTGCGTGCCTTGATAGTCAATACGAGGGTCACTAGGAGCTTACGAGCTTCCTGTGTGAATACAGGGCCATCAGGATACCGAACCCGGCCAGCAGGGTCACCACCGAGGTTCCTCCATAACTGACGAGCGGTAGCGGGACGCCGACGACCGGCAACAGGCCGCTGACCATGCCGGCGTTGATAAACACATAAACGAAGAATGTGAGCGCGAGACTTCCGGCGACCAGCCGGGCGAATGTGTCCTGCGTCTGTGTTGACAGGTACAGCGCGCGGCTGACGACGAACAGGTAGAGCAACAGCAGCAAACCCTGGCCGAGCAGGCCGAACTCTTCACCGACAACGGCGAAAATGAAGTCCGTGGAGCGCTCCGGCAGGAACTCGAGCTGCGCCTGGCTGCCGTTCATCCAACCTTTGCCAAACACGCCGCCGGAGCCGATGGCAATCTGTGACTGGATGATGTGATAGCCGGCGCCCAGGGGATCGGTCTGGGGATCGAGGAATGTCAGTACGCGCTTGCGCTGGTAATCGTGCATGAAGCTCCAGCCAAACCAGGCGCCCACGGCACCGAGCGCTGCGAGGGCGCCCATGATGCGCACTGACAGGCCGGCCATGACGATGACCAGCGCGCCCGCAATCGCGATGAGCGCGGCAGTGCCCAGGTCGGGCTGGATCGCCACGAGGCCCACGGGCAGCAGAATCATACCGGTCAGCAGCAGGAGGGTTGGATAACTCGGCGGCAGTGGTCGCTCGTGCAGAAACCAGGCGACCGTCATCGGCACCGCGAGCTTCATGAGCTCCGACGGCTGGAACCGGATGATTCCCAGATCGAGCCAGCGCTGTGCGCCTTTGCCGATGTGTCCCACGCCGTACACAATGAACAGCAGGAGCATTCCAAACGCGTACAGCCACGGTGAGGTGCGGCGCAGGAAGTTGGGATTGACCTGGGCGAGCACCAACATTGCAGCGGTGCCCAGCGCCAGGCGTCCGAGTGTCCGGTAGATGGTGATCGTGCTCTGACCCGAGGCGCTGTACAGGATGATCAGGCCGTACACGGCCACGAGTGCCAGGGCGATGATCAGGGGGCCATCGAGCTTCAGCGCGAACAGCACTCGGGCGGCGCCTGTCAGCGTGCGGCGCGTTCGTGAGCCTGTTGTGACTTCTTCGTAAATCATTAGCCGGCCTTCTGAGCGGGCTGCGGGGTTGGTGTCGTGGCGCGCTTCTGCTCCGGGACCGGGGCGTCGGGTATCGCTTGCCTGGGTGCCGGCAAGGCCGGGTTCACCGGCTCCGGCGGCTTCAGTTTACCGTCTTCGCCCAGTAGATAAGCATCCAACACCTTGCGAGCGATGGGCGCTGCCGCGCTGGCACCCCAACCGCCGTTTTCAACGATGACTGCCAACGCGATGCGCGGCTGGTCCGCGGGCGCGAAGGCAATGAACCACGAGTGGTCGCGCAATCGCTCGGAGACGGTCTTCTCGTTGTATTTCTCGTTCTGGCCCACGCTGAACACCTGGGCGGTGCCGGTTTTTCCTGCGATTTGATACACAGCGTTCTTGCCGACGGCGTTGGCGGCGGTGCCGTGCGTCACGGCCCCGACCATGCCAGCATAGATCCGTTCCCACTGCTCGGCAGTGGCCAGTGTGATGTCAGGCTCACGGACGGGTGCGAGGGGCTTGGCCTCACCGGTCAACGAATCGCGGAACCCGGTGACCAGCCGCGGCTTGAAGACTTTGCCGCGCGAGGCCAACACGGATACGTAGTGCGCCATCTGCAGCGGTGTCACGTTCAGGTAGCCCTGGCCGATGCCGAAGTTGACGGTTTCACCCGGGAACCACATCTTGTCGGCCGGGCGGGCGAAGTGCGCGGCCTTCCAGAGCCGGTCCGGCAGCAGGCCACGCAGCTCGCCGCTGATGTCGATGCCGGTTGCGCGGCCAAACCCGAAGGGCGACATGAAGGCGGCGATGTGATCGACGCCGATCTGGTCGGCCAGGCCGTAAAAATACACGTCGCAGGATTTGGCGATGGCCTCGACGAGATTCATCCAGCCGTGATGGCCGCCTTTGCCTTCGCGATACAGATGCGCGCTGCCGGGGAGATGAAACTGACCCGCGCAGAAACGGGTCTGGTCGGGATCTACCACGTGATAGGCGAGACCGGCGAGCGCGATGACCGGTTTGACCGTCGAACCCGGGGGATAGACGCCGCGCATCGAGCGGTCGAGCAGCGGCGTGTCGATGTCATCCTTCAGTGAGTTGTACTCGGCCTTCGTGATGCCGCGGCCGAACATGTTGGGATCGAATCCCGGTCGGCTCGTCATTGCGATGACGTCGCCGTTGTTGGGGTCGATCGCAACGACAGCGCCGCGCCGGCCGTTCAGGGCCTCTTCCGCCATTCGCTGGGTCTTCAGGTCCATCGCCAGAACGATGTCATCGCCGGCGGTCGGCGCGTGAATGCGCAGGTTCGGAATGAACGCGCCTTGCTTGTCTACGGACCGGCCCTGGGCGTTGACGAGGATTTCTCGCGATCCGTTGAGCCCGTGCAGTTTGGTTTCGAAGGCGCTCTCGACGCCCTGTTTACCGATCAGGGCGGTGCCGGAGTAGGCGGCGCGATCGATATGAGCCAGGTCGGCTTCGCTGATGGCGCCCACATAACCCAGTGCATGCACACCGAGGTCGCCGTTGGGGTAGGAGCGCGTCTGGCGGGTCTTGATGTCCAGGCCCTGGAATTCGAAGCGACGGACAGCGAACTTCGCGACATCTTCGTCAGACATGCGCAAGCGTACCGGGACGCTGTCAAACGCACGACGCGACCGAATCGTCTTCTTCAACTCGTCGACGTCTTCCGCGCGTATCAGGTCGAGTTGCACGAGGCCGTCGAGCGCAGCCTGGAGGTTGGGAACTTCTTCGGGGACGAGCTCGAGCTGGTAGGCGGGCTGGTTGCCGGCGACGACTTCACCGTGGCGGTCCAGGATGAGTCCGCGTGCGGCCGGAATCGGCTCGGTGCGAACCCGGTTTCCCTGAGAGAGCTCAGCGTAGTAATCGTGTCGGATGACCTGAAGGAGGAACAGGCGACCGAGCAAACCCAACGTCAACAGTACGATCAGCGCGCCAGCGACAATAGCGCGCTGATCGAACAGGCGCTGTTCGCTCCAATGGTCTTTGATGTGCACGCCACGCGCCATGCTGGAAAAGTCCCGTCGTTACCGACGTCGGTCGTTTGTTGCGTTGAGGACAGCGGCCACCGGGGCCCAAAGAATCGCGCCGGAGAGGGTATGGACCCAACGCAGCGGATTCGTGACCGGGTGATGCGTCCAACCATCAATGAAGAAGAGTAGGGCCTCGTAGGCCAGGAGCACAGCGAACACGATCAAGGATTGTTGAAAGGCCGGCTTGGAGCGGATCTTCTGATGCTCTCGCACTGCGACGAAGGTGATGCAGGTGAGCGCCAGCGCGTGCTCGCCCAGAACGGGGCTTTGAAACACGTCGAGCATCAGACCGGAAAAGAAGCCTAACGCGATACCGCCCGCGCGTGGGGAGGCGATCGACCAGTAGAGCACCGTCAGCACCAGGAACATCGGCCGCACGAGCGCGAGATACGTGGGCAGGGGCAGCACTGTGAGGATCAGCGCGATCAGCGCTGTGATCAGCATGGCGCCGCGTGGCTCGGAGTTCATTGGTGCCTCGGAGCTGGAGTTGCAGCTGGCGAGGGCGCGCGTGCGGACCGTTGTGGGGCGGCGGGCTGCCCTGCGCGCGCCTGCGGGGGTTGGCCGGAGGGAGCCTGTGGTGTTGGCACTGTGCTCTTGGGCTCGGGCTTTGGCGGAATGTCCTCTTCAATGGGAGGGCCTTCCTCGGCGTCGTCTTTCTGGGGAGCTGCGCTCTTCGCTGGCTTCTGCGCGGGCGCCTTCGGCGCAATGGGCAGTATTGCGGCGTCGCCGGGTGAGGGAGGCGCCGTTGTCGGGGTTCCCGGCTTCGAAGGTTGCCCCGGTTGCCCGGCGGGTGGCTGGCCCGCGGCTCCGTTGGCAGCGGCTGCCTTTGGACGCGGCGGCGCGCCCTGGGGCTGCATGTTGGCATTCCCAGTCTTGGCATCGCCTCCGCTCGCGGACATGGGCGCGGCGGGGTGGCCTTCGCGGAACCAGACGAGCATGACCTCTCGGTCGATGTTCATGCTCGCGAAGGGAACGGCGCGAACCTGGGCAAGTGGTTGCACTGCATCACGATGGACTTCCACCACACGACCAACGGGGTAGCCGGCGGGAAATACTCCACCCAGGCCTGACGTCATCAGCACATCACCTGTTTTCACGTCCGCGTTGGCCGGCAAGTATGGAAGCGCAAGCGAGGCAGTGTCGCCCGTACCGACGGCGATTGTCCGCAGGCTGGTTCGTTCGATCTGCACCGGCACTGCGTGTTCAGGGTCGGTGATGAGAATGACTTCGGCACTGAATGGACCGACATGTGTCGTCTGACCCAGTAGTCCCTTGTCGTCCAGCACGGCCTGGCCTTTGAACAGACCATTACGCGTTCCCCGGTTGACGAGCACGCGCTGACGCAGGTTATTCAGCTGGATATCCACGATTTCCGCCACGATCCAGCGCTCGGCCACCGGTGGCAGGGCTTCCTGCAAACCCCGAAGCTGATCGTTCTCGTGGGCCAGCGCCTCGTAACGCATGGACCGCAGCTCCAGCTCGCGGTTTCGGGTCGTGAGCCGTGCGTTTTCTTCCCGGAGTGTGTCGCGGGTGGCAACGCTTTCCTGGGTCCACCGCCACGCAGCCGAGGGTGACCTGACGGCCAGCTCAATCGGGTAGGCGGCGATGCTCAGGCCGTAGCGGATCTGCTCGAGGTATTCCCCTTTCTGGTCGAGGAACATGATGACGATCGACAGGATCGCATACAGCGCGAACCGGAAACCGGGAGAGCCTCCCCTGGCGGAGCTGGCCCCTGTGCCGAAGGCCATTCGAAGGCGCCCGCGCCCGCGCTATTCGAGACCGAAGTGACCGGGGCCCAGCTCGTCCATCAGCTCGAGAATGCGCCCTCCACCTCGTGCCACGCAGGTGAGAGGGTCATCCGCCACGACGACAGGCAGGCCGGTCTCTTCCGTGAGCAGCTTGTCGATGTCGCGCAGCAAGGCGCCACCACCGGTAAGCACGATGCCGCGCTCGGCGACGTCGGCTCCAAGCTCGGGAGGAGTCTGTTCGAGCGCCTGTTTCACGGCGCTGACGATACTCTGCAGAGGCTCCTGCAACGCTTCCAGGATTTCGTTGCTGTTCAGCGTGAAGCTTCGCGGTACGCCCTCGGAGAGGTTGCGACCCTTCACAGACAGCTCGCGCACCTGCTGGCCAGGGTAAGCGGAGCCGATCTCAATCTTGATGCGCTCAGCGGTGGCTTCGCCGATGAGAATGCCGTAGTTGCGGCGGACGTAGTTCATGATCGCTTCGTCGAAGCGGTCGCCGCCGATGCGCGCCGAGTTTGCGTAGACGATGCCGTTCAGGGACAGAACTGCGACTTCCGATGTACCGCCGCCGATATCCAGTACCATCGAGCCGCGCGCCTCGTGGACGGGCAGGCCCGCGCCAACGGCAGCAGCCATGGGCTCGCTGACAATCGCGACGTTCCGGGCACCGGCACCTTCGGCCGATTCGCGGATTGCGCGGCGCTCGACCTGTGTCGAGCCGAACGGCACGCAGACCAGGACGCGTGGCGACGGCTTGAGCATGCGGTTGCCGTGCACTTTGTTGATGAAGTGCTGAAGCATTTTTTCGGTGTACGTGAAGTCGGCGATGACGCCGTCCTTCATCGGACGAACGGCCGTGATGTGCCCGGGCGTGCGCCCCAGCATCATCTTGGCCTCCGACCCGACGGCGACGATGATCTTGCCGCCGCTTCGGGTGGATTCGTCCTGCACTGCGACTACGGACGGCTCATTGAGCACGATCCCTTTGTCACGGACGTAGATGAGAGTGTTTGCTGTTCCCAAGTCGATCGACAGATCGCTGGAAAAGTAGCCGCGCAAGCGTTTGAACATGAATTGGCGACCGGAATAAAGTGCGGCGGGGGACCCCCCAAAGTGGCGCGTAACATATCAACCGACAGGACATTCAGCAAGGCAACATGTATGATTTTGGGCTGCTTTTCGCATTTGTTGTCTCACCCTACATGATTCCCCGGCCATGGCACTGACACGCGAACAGATCGAAAATATTGCTCATTTGGCGCGACTCGCGCTCGAACCTGCCGAGCTTGCTGTCTATCAGCAAAGCCTGTCGTCGATTTTCGACTTCGTCGGCGAGCTGGAAAAGGCAGATACAGCCAGTGTCGCCCCTATGGCACACCCACTGCCTGGACAGTCTCAGCGACTGCGAGCCGATGTCGTCACGGAGACTGATCATCACGAGATCAATCAGCGTAATGCCCCGCAGGTTGCGGCAGGGCTGTATCTGGTTCCCAAGGTATTAGAGTGATGACCTACAAACTGTCTTTGACGGAGCTCTCAAAAGGGCTACGGGACAAGGAATATTCGAGCGTTGAGCTCGTGCGCAGCTTTCTGGACAGGATCGATGCGCACCAACCGACACTGAACGCAATGGTCACCATCCTGCGTGAACCAGCTCTCGCTTCTGCGCAAGCTGCCGACCGGGACCTCGCTGCGGGACGTGGCGGTCCTTTGACGGGACTGCCAATCGTGCACAAGGACCTCTTCTGCACGGAAGGTGTTCTCACCACGTGTGGGTCGCACATGCTCGACAACTTTGTGTCGCCATATGACGCCACTGTGGTCGCGAAGCTCAAGTCCGCTGGGGCGATCACGCTCGCCAAAGCGAACATGGATGAGTTCGCGATGGGCTCCTCCAACGAGACGAGCTACTTTGGACCTGTGCGAAATCCCTGGAATACCGACCTGGTGCCCGGGGGTTCCTCTGGCGGCTCCGCCGCGGCCGTTGCTGCGCGACTCACGCCTGCTGCGACCGCGACTGACACGGGTGGCTCCATTCGGCAGCCTGCCGCTCTGTGCGGAGTCACGGGTTTCAAGCCAACCTACGGTCGCGTCTCCCGCTACGGACTGATTGCGTTTGCGTCCAGTCTCGATCAGGGCGGGGTCATCACGAGCACAGCCGCTGATGCAGCGCTGATTATGCGCGAGATGTCTGGATTCGATCCCAACGACTCCACCAGCGTCGACATGCCTGTACCGGATTACGTGGCAGGTCTCGACGCGCCGTTGGCGGGACTGAAAATCGGACTGCTGAAGGAATTCTTCGACAAGGGACTGGATGCGGAAAATGAGAAGCGCATCCGCGAGGCGTTGGCGGTGTACGAGCGGCTCGGTGCCACGCTCAAAGAAGTGAGTCTGCCGAATCTGCCGTTGTCGGTGCCTGCGTACTATGTTGTCGCTCCCGCAGAGTGTTCGTCGAATCTCGCGCGCTTCGACGGCGTGCGTTTCGGACATCGAGCTAAAGACCCGCGCGATCTGATGGATCTCTACAAGCGTTCGCGTGGTGAGGGTTTCGGGGCTGAGGTGAAGCGCCGGATCATGACGGGGACCTACGTCCTCTCAGCCGGTTACTACGATGCGTACTATTTGAAGGCACAGAAGGTGCGTCAGCTGATTGCTGCTGACTTCAAGCGCGCGTTCTCCGAAGTCGATGTGTTGATGGGTCCGACGACGCCAACCGCAGCGTTTCCGATTGGCGCCAAGACGTCTGATCCCATCACCATGTATCTGAACGATATCTATACGATTGGCGCCAATCTGGCGGGTCTGCCTGCCATGTCGATCCCGTGCGGGTTCACGGGCGGACTGCCAGTTGGTTTACAGATCGTCGGTCCCCATTTCAGTGAGGGCAAGCTGTTGAACGCGGCGCACGTGTTCCAGCGGGAGACGGACTGGCACACAAAGGTACCGGAGGCGTTTGCATGAAATTCTCGACGGCGCGCAGCGCCGCACCACGGAGTGGGTCGCTTTGGACCCACTGGAAAGTTGGGCGCAGCCCATGGCAATTTGGGCGCAGCCCATGACATGGGAAACAGTCATCGGGCTCGAGATTCATGCTCAGCTCGCAACGAAGTCCAAGATTTTCTCCGGGTCGGCGACGGCGTACGGCGCGCCGCCGAATGCGCAGGCGAACCTGGTGGACCTGGGATATCCGGGTGTGCTGCCCGTGTTGAATGGTGAAGCGGTGCGGATGGCCGTGAAGTTCGGCTTGTCCATTGGGGCCCGGATTGCGCGGCACTCGGTGTTTGCGCGGAAGAATTACTTCTATCCGGACTTGCCCAAGGGCTATCAGATCAGCCAGTACGAGTTGCCGGTGGTCGCCAACGGCTCGATTGATATCGTGCTCGACGATGGGTCAGTTAAGCGAGTCGGCGTGACGCGTGCCCACTTGGAAGAGGACGCGGGCAAGTCGCTGCATGAAGGTTTGCCGGGCGTGTCGGGCATCGATCTGAATCGTGCGGGCACACCGCTCGTGGAGATCGTGTCGGAGCCGGAAATGCGGTCGGCCAAGGAGGCCGTCGCTTATATGAAGAAGGTGCACACCTTGGTGCGCTATCTCGAAATCTGCGACGGCAATATGCAGGAAGGCTCGTTCCGTTGTGATGCCAACGTGTCGGTGCGCAAGAAGGGCGCAGAGAAATTCGGCACGCGCGCCGAGATCAAGAACCTGAATTCGTTCCGGTTCGTTGAGAAGGCCATCAACTACGAGGTGGCGCGACAGATCGACCTGATCGAGTCGGGCGGCACGGTGAAGCAGGAGACGCGGCTGTATGACCCTGACAAGGGTGAGACGCGTTCGATGCGCTCGAAGGAAGAGGCGAACGACTACCGGTACTTCCCGGATCCGGATTTGTTGCCAGTGGAGCTGGACGACAAGTTTGTTGAGACGGTGCGGTCGACCTTGCCGGAGCTGCCGGATCAGAAGGCTGTGCGGTTCAGCAGTGAGTACGGACTTTCGGCGTACGACGCCGGTGTGTTGACGGCGAGTCGCGAGCTGGCTGACTACTACGAAGCGGTCGTGCGCTCGGTGCCTGCGGAGCCCAAGTTGGCTGCCAACTGGGTGATGGGGGAGCTGGCGGCTGCCTTGAATAAGGATGGGCTCGAAGTGGGGTCCGGGAAGTTGCCGGCGGCGCAGTTGGCGGGACTTCTGAAGCGCATCGCGGATCAGACGATCTCGGGAAAGATTGCGAAGGAAGTGTTCGAGGCCATGTGGGCAACGGGCGCGACTGCGGACGCCATCATCGAAGAGAAGGGACTGAAGCAGATCACCGATACGTCGGCGATCGAGAAGGCCATCGACGAGGTGATGGCGAAGAACCCGGGGCAGCTGGCGGACTTCCGGTCGGGGAAGGACAAGCTGTTCGGGTTTTTTGTGGGGCAGGTGATGAAGGCGACCGGGGGCAAGGCCAATCCGGCGCAGTTGAATGAGCTATTGAAGAAAAAGCTCCCGGGTTGAGTTGCGGCGGCTCGTGCCCCATTCTTTGGGGCATGAGTGAAGCTACCAAGCAAGTTCGAAAAGCCGACGAGGTGCGTCGCTTTATTGTTGAGAATCAGCCGGTTCGGGGGCACTGGGTGCGCCTGGACGGGGCTTGGCGCGAGCTGTGCGCGCATGCTGATTATCCGCAGCCCGTGCGGGAGCTGCTGGGGCAGGCGGTGGCCGCTTCGGTGCTGTTTGCGGCAACCCTCAAATTTCGCGGGACTTTGACGCTGCAGTTGCAAGGCGATGGGGCGATCAGCCTGCTCGTCGCGCAGTGCACGCATGATTTTCGGCTGCGGGCGGTTGCACGCTTCGATGAGGAGCGAGTCGCCGAAATTGCCGACGGTTCGCCGCAGGATGCCGACACATTCCGCAAGCTCGTGGGAACCACCGGCCGAGTGGCCGTCACTGTGGAGGCCGATGAGCGCAGCAGCCGTTACCAGGGGATCGTGCCCCTTCAAGGTGGCTCGCTGGCCGATTCACTGGAGGCGTACTTCGCGTCTTCGGAGCAGCTTCCCACTCGTTTGATACTCGCCGCTGACGACGAGCGCGGTGCGGGTTTCCTGGTTCAGAAAGTGCCCGGCGCTGCCAATGCCAACGAATCCGAGCTCGAAGAAACCTGGAAGCATGCGCAAAAGGGCATCGAAAAGCTGAGCCCCGCCGACCTGCTCGCCTGTCCGGTCGAGGAGCTGCTGGAGCGCGGCTTTGCCGAGCACGACATGCGGCTGTTTCGGGGTGCGCCCGTTCAGTTCGAATGCCGCTGCAACCAGGGGCGGGTCTCCGGCCTGTTGCGCGCCCTGGGGGCCGAAGAGGTCAAAGACATCCTGCAGGAGCAGGGCTCTGTGACCGTCACCTGTGAGTTCTGCCACCGGCCCTACCGCTTTGAGCCCGTGGACATAGAAGCGCTCTTCTGCGATCCCGCCGGTTCCCGCGGGTCACCCTCGATTCACTGAGTTCCGTTTGGCGCTGACTGTTCCGCCTGTGACCTAATTCAGGGGTCAGGGTTGTCGGCTGCCCTGAACTCACGTATCGTAATTAAAGATTTGTGCAATCCTTTAATTATGGCAACCCGAGGTCCCCAATTGATCGCCTGGCTGCGGGCCGCTGGAGAGCCCAGCCGGCTTCGCTTGCTCGCTCTGTGTGATCAGGGCGATCTCAGCGTTTCCGATCTCGCGCAGGCTCTCGGTCAAAGCGAGCCGCGCGTGTGCCGACATTTGCGGATTCTCAGTGAGGCCGGGCTGATTGAGCGGATCAGAAATGGCCAGTGGGTCCACTACCGGCTGACGCCCAGCGCTCCGGCTGCGAGCTTCGTGAAGGGGCTGTTGGCACAACTGGATCGCGGCGATCCGGTCTTCGCCCGGGACATGGACCGCGCACTCGTGGAATCTGAGGGCGCGAAAGACTCGGCGCCACGGACCTCCGAGTCGCGTCTGGGACGCGCGCTGCAGGGGTTCGTCGAAACCAACACTCCGGCAGGCCAGGTCGATTCGGCGCTGGTGGTGGGTGTGGAGCATCTCGAGTTGCTGCAGAGTGCTGCCGCAGTCGCGTCGCAATGCACGGCGATTGCACACTCACGCCGAGCGGCCCAAAGCGCGCGTGCGTTTGCCGAGCGACGCGGATTCAACTGCCGCGTGTTACTCGCTACCGGCGCCGATGGTTTGAATGACCGCGACCTCGCTCGTGCAGGGGGGGCATTCAACATGGTCATCGTGGATCGTCTGGCTATCGTTAACAGTGAATTTACCAGCTTGCTCGCCCATGCGCGGCGCGCACTCGCGCCGAATGGCCGCATGTGGCTGTTTGAGCGGTATGAGTCCCTGGAGGGCTCCCGGGAAAAAATTGTCGAACATCCGTTGGCGCGTCTGCGGCGCCTTCTGGATGAGGAAAATTTGAGTTGTGAGCGCTTGAGTCCCATCGAAGAGGATGACGAGCACGTCCTGGCAGCGGTTGCCGCGCCAGTGGCCAATAGGGAAAGTAACACTTTGAGGCGCGCATGAAACCCACGACCCCCCCCTCTACGGCAGCACCCGTCCCCGGGCACTTGCCGATCGAAGTTTCGTTTGAGTTCTTTCCACCGGCGGACTCCGAAATGGAAGCCACGCTGTGGAAGTCAGTAGAACGGCTCGCGCCGCTCGCGCCCCGGTTTGTCTCCGTCACCTATGGCGCGGACGGATCGACTCGTGAGCGCACTCACAATGTTGTGACGCGAATTCAACGGGAGACGCCACTGGTGGGCGCTCCACATCTGACGTGTATCGGCGCCAGCCGCGGCGAGGTTCTCGACATCGCGCGAAAGTATTGGGACCAGGGAATCCGCCATCTGGTTGCGCTTCGTGGCGATCCTCCACGGGGGCAAACTCAGTATGTGCCGCACCCCGACGGCTTTGCGTACGCGTCGGACCTGGTGGCTGGTTTGAAGAGTGTTGCCGACTTCGATATTTCCGTGGCTGCGTACCCGGAAGTACATCCGGAAGCATCGTCGGCGAGTGCTGATCTGGACAACCTCAAGCGCAAGTTGGATGCCGGCGCGTCGCGCGCCATCACGCAATTCTTCTACTACCCGGATGTATTTCTGCGCTTCCGCGATCGCTGTAAAGCCGCTGGAATCGAGCCGCCGATCGTGCCGGGAATCCTGCCGATCACCCGCTTCCCGCAGGTGTTGAAGTTCGCGGCCATGTGCGGTGCGACGGTGCCGGATTGGCTGAAGGAGCGTTTCAACGGCCTGGATGACGATCCGGAAACGCGCCGATTGATTGCTGCCAGCGTGGCCATCGAACAGGTCCAACAGTTGGCGCGCCAGGGCGTGCGTGACTTCCACTTCTACACACTGAATCGTGCCGAGCTGACTTATGCGATCTGTCATGCACTCGGGGTTCGCCCCACCCGGCAGCGGGCGGTTGCATGAGTAACTGCTGTGCTCATGGGCCGAGCGCCCTGCACCCGGATGACCCGAAGGAGGGCGCCGCCGCGCGGGCGGCCGCTGTACCGTTTGGTGTCTCACCTGTTGACGAGACGGAGCGGCGCGAACGGATCAAACGACTGAAGGGTCTCCTCGATGAGCGCATCGTGTTTCTCGATGGCGCCATGGGGACCATGATCCAACAGCACAAGCTGGATGAGAAGGCGTTTCGGGGCGACCGCTTTCGCGCCTACAGCCGTGATCTGAAGGGAAACAATGACCTGCTGGTGCTGACGCAGCCCGACGTCATTGCGGGTATTCACCATGCCTACCTCGAGGCTGGTGCGGACATCATCGAGACCAACACCTTCAATTCTACGGCCATCTCACAGGCCGACTACGGGGCCGAGGCCCTCGTTCCTGAGCTCAACTACCGGGCCGCGCGGATTGCGCGCGATACGGTTGATCAGTTTGCGCATGCCGCGGGTCGGCCCGCTTTTGTAGCCGGTGCTCTGGGACCGACCAGCCGCATGGCGTCACTCTCACCGGATGTCAATGATCCGGGCTATCGCAGTGTCACTTTTGACGACCTCGTCGCTACCTACAGGGAAGCCGGCCGGGCGTTGTTGATGGGGGGCGTCGACCTGCTCCTCATCGAGACCATATTCGATGTGTTGAATGCGAAAGCGGCCATCTTCGCCGTCCACAGTCTGTTCGATGAGCTGGGGATCGAGGTTCCGTTGATCATTTCCGGCACCATTTCGGACGCCTCCGGGCGTCTGTTGTCGGGCCAGACTGTTGAAGCCTTCTGGAATTCCGTGCGGCACGCAAAGCCGCTCGCGGTTGGGCTCAATTGCGCGCTCGGCGCCACGCAACTGCGGCAGTACATCGCGGATCTGTCGAATGTGGCGGATACATACGTATCCGCCTACCCGAACGCGGGACTGCCGAACGCCTTTGGTGAGTACGACGAGACCGCCGCGGAGACTGCAGGGATTCTGCGTGACTTCGCCTCCTCGGGGCTGTTGAACATTGTCGGCGGATGTTGTGGAACGACGCCGGATCACATCAAGCTGATGAGCGAGGGGCTGAATAAATTCCCGCGGCGATCCATTCCATTGAGCGTGCCGAAGTGCCGGCTGTCGGGTCTCGAGCCTCTCAACATCGACGCCGACACTCTGTTCGTCAACGTCGGCGAGCGCACCAATGTCACCGGCTCCGCCAAGTTTCGCAAGCTGATCGAGGCGAACGACTATAACGCCGCGCTCGATGTCGCTCGCCAGCAGGTCGTGAGCGGTGCGCAGATCATCGACGTCAACATGGATGAAGGCATGTTGGACTCGGAAGCGGCGATGGTTCGCTTCCTGAATCTCATTGCCGCCGAGCCGGATATCGCCCGCGTTCCGATCATGATCGACTCGTCCAAGTGGACGGTGATTGAGGCGGGGCTCAAGTGTGTGCAAGGCAAGGCGGTGGTGAACTCCATCAGCCTGAAGGAGGGCGAGGAAGCCTTCATTGCACATGCGAAGAAGGTTCGCAGCTACGGAGCCGCGATGGTCGTCATGGCCTTCGACGAGCGAGGGCAGGCTGATTCGATCGAGCGCAAGGTGGCGATCTGCAAGCGCTGTTACGAGATCCTGACGGAGCGCGCCGGGGTATCGCCCGAGGACATCATATTCGATCCCAACATCTTCGCCGTTGCGACGGGCATCGAGGAGCACAACGGTTACGGACAGGCATTCATTGAGGCGACGCGCCAGATAAAGGAGTCGCTACCCCATGCGCTGGTGAGTGGCGGTGTCAGCAACGTTTCCTTCTCATTCCGCGGCAACGATCCGGTTCGCGAGGCCATGCACTCCGTGTTCCTGTATCACGCCATTGCAGCGGGCATGGACATGGGGATCGTGAACGCAGGGCAGCTCGCGATTTACGCGGAGATCGATCCGGAGCTGCGGGAAGTTGCCGAGGACGTCATTCTGAACAGGCGTGCGGACGCTACCGAACGGCTGTTGGAATTGGCAGGCCGGTTCAAGGGTGAAACGGGTGCCAAACGTCAGGTGGACCTGCAATGGCGCAACCTGCCCGTGGCAAAGCGTCTCGAGCATGCCCTGATCAAGGGTATGGATGACTTCATCATTGAAGACACCGAAGAGGCGCGACTCGCCTTCGAGCGCCCGCTGCAGGTTATTGAAGGGCCGTTGATGGACGGCATGAACGTTGTGGGCGATCTGTTTGGATCCGGCAAGATGTTCCTGCCGCAGGTCGTCAAGAGCGCGCGCGTCATGAAGCGTGCTGTGGCTCACCTCGTGCCCTTCATCGAGAAGGGCCAGGGGGGTGAGCGGCGCTCCAATGGCCGCGTAGTCATTGCGACCGTGAAGGGCGATGTCCACGACATCGGCAAGAACATCGTGAGCGTGGTGCTCCAATGTAACAACTTCGAGGTCATCGACCTCGGTGTGATGGTGCCGAGTGACAAGATCCTCGATGCGGCGCGCCGCGAAAACGCCGACTACATCGGGCTGTCGGGACTGATTACGCCTTCACTCGACGAGATGGTGAATGTCGCGCGGGAAATGCAGCGCCAGGGATTTGTCATTCCGCTGTTGATCGGTGGGGCAACCACGTCTCCGGCGCATACTTCGGTGAAGATCGCGCCGCAGTACAAGTCGCCTGTGATCTACGTGAAGGATGCTTCCCGGTCGGTGGGCGTGTGCCAGACGCTGGCAACAGCGACCTCCCGCGCTGAGTTTCTGTTGAAGATCAGTGAAGACCACGAGAAGCGCCGCGAGCAGCACGCCGGCAAAAAGGTCAAAGCCCCCGAGTACACCATTGCACGAGCACGCGCGAACCGACGCCGAATCGATTGGTCAGGCTACTCGCCCGCGCAACCGCGAGCGCCGGGCATCACGGTATTCGACAACTATCCCCTGAAGGATCTGTTGGGTTACATCGATTGGATGCCGTTCTTCAACGCCTGGGAGTTCACCGGGAAGTTTCCGGATGTCCTGTCGGATCCGGTCAAGGGCGAGGCCGCGAGCAATCTGTACGCCGACGCCCGCCGGATGTTGAAACAGGCGGTTGCGGAGTCGTGGTTGAAGGCGCGGGCCGTTATCGGATTGTTTCCTGCGAATTCCGTGGGTGACGATGTTGAGGTGTATGCCGATGAGAGTCGCAGCGAAGTGATCGCGACGCTGGCGTTTCTGCGGCAGCAGAAGGGTAAGGCGCCGGGGCAGCCACATGAATGCCTGGCGGATTACGTGGCCCCCAAGTCGAGTGGGGTGAAGGACCACATTGGTGGGTTTACAGTCACTGCCGGGATCGGAATCGAGGAGCACGTTGCGCGATTCGAGCGCGACCACGATGACTACTCGAGCATCATGCTCAAGGCGCTGGCCGATCGGCTCGCCGAGGCCGCTGCTGAGCATTTTCACGAGCGTGTGCGGCGTGAGCATTGGGGGTATTCATCGCAGGAGGCTTTGACCAACGTTCAGTTGATTCGCGAGGAGTACAAGGGCATCCGGCCGGCGCCCGGGTACCCGGCGTGCCCGGATCACACTGAGAAGGCGAAGCTCTTCGCGTTGTTGGACGCGGAGAAGAACGCTGGGGTCAAGCTCACTGAGTCGTTCGCGATGTACCCGACTGCTGCGGTGAGCGGGTGGTATTTCTCACATCCTGATGTCCGGTATTTTGGCATCGGCAAAATCGACAAGGATCAGGTGGCGGATTACGCGGCTCGCAAGGGGATGGAGTTGGGGGAGATGGAGCGATGGCTGTCGCCCAACCTGGGATATGAGCCTGGGTAGCGGCGGCGGGGTCAGCGGCGGCGGGGTCAGCGGCGGCCGCTGACTTTTGCTTGCGGGTGGGATTCTTTCTCCAACGCCTGGAGATACGAGGCGCCGCCCAGGGCGCGCATCTGGCCGAGGATCTGGTCGCGACGCTCTGACACGTAAACGGAGGGTCGCTCGGCGTGCATCTTGATGGGGTTGGGTAGCACTGCCGCCAGCGTAGCCGCCTCACTCGAGGTGAGGTGCGCGGCGGGCTTGTGAAAGAAACGGCTCGAAGCGGCTTCCACGCCATAGATGCCTTTGCCGAACTGCGCGATGTTGAGATAAACCTCGAGAATGCGCTCCTTGGGCCAGGTCAGCTCCATGAGCACCGTCAGCCACGCCTCGAGTCCTTTGCGCACGAAACTGTAGCTATTCCACAGGAACAGGTTCTTCGCCACCTGTTGGGAAATGGTGCTCGCACCGCGCAACTTCTTCTTCCCCTTCTCGCTGGCCCGGACTGACTCCCGGATGGAGTTGAGGTCAAAACCGGCATGGAAGGGGAACTGTTGGTCTTCCGAAGCGACGACCGCAATCGCCGCATGGGGCGAGATGTTTTCGAGGCTCACCCATCGATAGTCCGTGCGATAGGTCCGATCGCCTTCCGAAAGCGCGTTCAGGCGTGTTTCGAACATGAACGCGCTCGTCGGCGGATCGACCCATCGCAAGGTCACCACGGCGAGCACGGATAGCACTACGCACGCCAGGATCGCGAAAGCGATCCATTTCAGGAGGCGGAACATCTGTCTAGTCGCGTCGACCCGGGGTGGGTTGGCGTCTGCTCAGGCGGTCACTTCTCGACCGTGCGTGCGGAGATGATCACGACATCTTCCATGGGAGCATCCTGATATCCCTTGCGGCGGCCCGTCTTCACTGCCGCGATTTTATCGACAGTATCCATGCCTTCTGTCACACGCCCGAATACGGCGTAACCGTAATCACGCGGGCCGTTGTCCAGGAAGGCGTTGTCGACGAGGTTGACGAAGAACTGCGAGGTGGCGCTGTTGATATCGCTCGTACGAGCCATCGACAGGGTGCCGCGCGTGTTCTTCAGGCCGTTCTTCGCCTCGTTCTTGATCGCAGCGCGGGTTTCCTTGCTGGCGAAATCGGTGGTCATGCCGCCGCCCTGGATCATGAAATTCGGGATGATCCGGTGGAAAATCGTGCCGTCGAAGTATTTGTCGTCGACGTATTTCTGGAAGTTTTCGGCACTCACCGGCGCTTCCTTCGTGAAGAGCTCGACCGTGAAATGGCCGTGTGATGTCTCAAATTTAATCATTTAGGTATGTCCTCATGGAGCGTGGCCAGTCCACTGTCCTTCAGTGAGGCGCCAGTGGCCGGCGAGATCGCGGTGGGAGCGTACGTGACCGAAGCCGCGCCCGACAAGCTCATGCGCAACGGCTGCGGCCTGATCGGAGCCGTGTTCCAGGATGAGCCACCCGTGACGCTCCAGGTAATCCGGCGCCGCGTGCACGATTTCCCGCAGCGCTGACATACCGTCGGGGCCGGACGCAAGCGCTATTTGAGGCTCATGCTGCAGCGTCGGGTCCTTCAATGCAGCGTCCCCTTCCGACACATACGGTGGATTACTTACGACGAGGTCGAATCGCCGGTTTTTGAGTGGGCCGAACCATTGGCCTTCAATAAACTCGACGCGGGTCAGCTCGTTTGCGGCGGCGTTGGCCCGCGCGGTATTCAGGGCGTCGGGTGATACGTCTGTGGCAGTCACAGCCCATTGCGCTCGCTCGCTTGCCAGCGCCAGCGCAATCGCGCCAGAGCCTGTGCCGAGGTCGACGACAGCTGCGGGGCCCCTGGGGCCCAAGCTCAGCGCGCGTTCAACGAGCAGCTCTGTCTCTGGCCTAGGGACCAGGACGGATGGATTTACGGCGAGCGTCAGGGTCCAAAAGTCTCGGTGGCCGAGAATGTAGGCGATGGGTTCTCCTGCGGCGCGTCGTTCGAGGAGATCGACGTAGTGGGTCGATTGCTCGGGCGTGGGGATGAGTTCTGGGTGCGTTTTTAGGTGTGTGCGGGTTTTGCCGAGCGCGTGTGCCAGGAGGAGCTCGGTATCCAAGTTATAGCGGGCGGAGTCGCGGTGGGACGCGAGGTGCGCGGCGTCGGAACAAAGGCTGGTAGCGCCGCGATTGGCGATGGGCGCCGCTGCGTCGGGCGCCGTGGCGGGGCTGTGGGCACCGCTGAGGCGCTCGACCCCGAGGGATAAAAGTGCGTCGATCGTGAGATTGCCAGCCATAGTCCGTAATATTCGCGGATGTCACCCGTTTTGTATCCCCCCTCGCGACCGCAGGCTATTGGCGAAGTGCTGGATTCGGCGTTCCGGATTTTCAAGGCCACTCTGCTGAAGTGTCTGCCGTACAGCGTGTTGGCGACCGTCGCGGGCCAACTCCAGAATATCTACGTCATAATCACGGGTCGTACTCTGCACCCATTTAGCAACAGCGACCCAGGCTGGTGGACGGTGTATCTGTTGGGGGCGATCATGGGGTGCGCGCTCGTCAACGCGATCATCATTCGACAGGCGGCGGTGGCGTCCGGCTCGCCGTCCGCGGGCGCGGCGGTGCTATGGCAAGGATTGCGCAATGTGCCGGCCAACATCCTGATGGTGATTGTGATCGCCGTGGTGGTCGGGATCTGCTTCATTCCATTGGCGGCCGTTCCGGCCGCCTATCGAACGTGGAGCATTGCGGTCCTTTGCGTGCCGGCTGTCTACCTGGTCGTTTTGTTTTTGTGTTCGTGGCCCGCGTTGCTGGTCGGGCACAAGGGCCCGATCGAAAGCCTTCGCTACAGCGCGCATTTGATCAGGGGCAACTGGTGGCGCACGGTGATGATCTATCTGGTCGTGCTGACGATGATCATCGTGCTTTCAGTAACGGCCGGGCTGATCGTGGGCGTGCTGACACAAGTCGTCGCTGCGCGCGACCTCGCGGTGACGACTGCTGTATCGGCTGTGATGGTCGTGGCATCTGGCGCGGTGTACATGCCGTTTGTCACGTCCATGTCGCTGGCATTGTATGGAGATTTGCAGGCTCGCAAGGAAGGGACTGACCTGGAGCGGCGGATTGCGGGCGCGCCGGCTGGTTGAAGTATGAGAGGCCGTTGTCTCAACGCTCTGGTTGCGTGCGCGTTGATTAACGGCGTTGCGGTGGCCGGTGAGATTCGGACGCCGCCGCTGCCGGTTGCTGCGGCGGTGCGTGTCGCTGCGGCAGTGCCAGTCGCCGCGCGGGCGGGGCCGGCGCCAGTTGCTGCGGCGGTGCCTAACATTGACGCTTGCGTTAGCCGCCTCGATCCGCAACTCGATATTGGATATGACCGGATCGCGGCGCGGTGTCCTGAGCTCATGCGGCAGTTGGACGGGGGCACGTGGGCGCCCTGGTTGCCGCGGGGGTGGAAGGAAGCGGGGAATGATCTTTCGGCCGGGGGGTTGAGGGAGTTTCGCGAGCTGGTGGATCGCGAGAGCGGCGCGGGTGATGTGACCGGGGCCGTGGCGCCTGACGTTCGCAATCTGCAACCGATTCTTACCGCGCTGGCCGGTAGCCGGAACGAGAACGGTTGGTCGCGATTCAAGTCGTGGCTTCGATCCATCCTCGAGCGACGCGAGCAGCCGACGGATGAAAGTTGGTTTTCGCGGATGGTGTCGCATGTCGGCGTATCACAGTCAGTGATTCGACTGATTACGTACGGCTCCCTTGCTGCGGTTGTGCTGCTGGCCGGCGTCATCGTTGTTAATGAAGCGCGAACGGCGGGGATATTTCCGAAACGGCGCCGCGCTGCGCGCACCAGGCGCGAGTTGGCAGCGGCTGGCACAGCCGCTGCGAGTTGGGGTGATATTGAAAAGACACCGCTTCGGGACAGGCCCCGTTTGTTGCTCGAATTGATTGTGAGGCGACTGAGTGACCGCGGGCTTCTGCCTCCTGCTGGTGCGCTCACGGTGCGCGAACTGACACGAGCTGTGCGGCTGACAGAGGCTGATGATCGATCGCGGCTGGCGGATCTCGCGCTCGCCGCAGAGCAGGTCCGTTATGCGGCGGCGGAGACTGCGGTGGGTGGTCTCGACGAGCCGCTTGCCCGCGGTCGGGAGTTGCTCGATCGATTGGACGGGAGTGCCGTCGCTCGTTTGAATGCGGGCGCGACCGGGTGAGAGAGCGGTTCATCACCTTTATCTGTGCTCTGGGCGCCCTGGCGCTGTTCTTTACGATGTTCATGCACCAGGATCCCCATGGACTGGGTGGCGGCGAGATTCCGCGACCCACCACGGAAGAACGCGGCGGAAACGGCTATCAGGCGGCCATGCAATGGCTGGACCGCGAGCACATTCGCACGATCTCACTTCGTGAGCGCTACGACAGGTTGCCCAAGAAAGACCTGAGCGCCACCGGCAATGTGTTGATTGTCACGTTGCCCGCCACAGCGGTATTCAAGACAGAAGAATTTCGGCCGTTGGATCACTGGGTCCGTGCTGGCAACACACTCGTCGTGCTTGCCGCTCTGTCAGATACCCCTGAGTGGGCATTTTCATTCGGCGGTATGACTTCGGGCGACCTGAATCTGTTGACCGGGCTCGAGTTTGAGTCGGCAAAGAATCGCGACACGAGAATGCGCAAACCCCCGGACCCGGCGTCCAAGGAACGTGGCGACTCCAACTCCGGCGGCGGGCTGTCGTCCAGCAAGGAAACGATTATCCGGCTGCCCCTGCATTACCCGGAGCCGCGGCACGAAACGCTCGTCCCGAATCGGGACCACGCATACTTTAAAGGTGTGCACCAGGCGATCGCGCTGACTGACTACGACGCGCAGCCGTGGACCGTCGAGGTGCCCTACGAGGGGTTCGTGTTGGCTCTGGCGCATCAGCGTGAAACCGGCGAGGGGGTCTTTTGGACGCGGCCACTGGGTCGCGGGCGCATCCTGGTCAGCGGGTTGGGCACGCTCTTCACGAATCGTGCCCTGGGGCTCGGGGACAACGCCCGCCTGTTGTCGAACATCGTGGCGACCAACCTGGGGCCTGAAGGGGCTGTTCTGTTTGACGATGTTCACCAAGGCCTCGGTGCAAACTACGATCCAGTCAAGTTTTACCGCGACCCGCGCCTGCACGTGACGATCGCGATCGTCGCGTGTCTGTGGCTCTCCTGGGTGTTGGGCGCCACCAAGCTGCGTTTCCCGACCTTACGAAACCCCGTGCCCCGCGAGGCGGAGCTGATACGTGCAACGGGTGGATTTCTGGCGCGCGTGCTGACACCGGCGGCCGCCGCGCGCCGGATGTTCGATCACTTTCTCAGGCGCCGGCCGTGGGATCTCCTGGAGCGTCAGCCGCGAATCGCGGCAGCCGACCTGGCGCAACTGAAGTCGTGGTATTCCCAATTGGGCACATCACGTGTGCCGCTCACCCGTTTGCATAACCTCATGGTCAAAATCAACAGGCAACTCAATTCATGAGCTCAGCGATCCAGGAAGTCGAGTCGTTGCTCAGGCGTGAGCTGGGGCGCGTGGTGGTGGGGTCTGAGATGCCCACGCGCGCGCTCGTCATTGCGCTGATTGCGCGCGGGCACGTTCTCGTTCAAGGCGTTCCGGGTCTCGGCAAAACGCTGTTGGCGAAAACACTTGCCCGAACGCTGGGTGGAGAGTTCAAGCGTATCCAGGGGACTCCGGACCTGATGCCGAGCGACATCATCGGCGTTCACGTGTTTGACGAGGCGCAGCGCGGATTCGTCTTCCGTCCCGGGCCGCTGTTTGCAGACGTGGTCCTGGTGGATGAGATCAATCGCGCCGGCCCGAAAACTCAGTCGGCGCTTCTCGAGGCCATGGAGGAGCGGCAGGTCAGCGTCGAGCGCGAGGTGCTGTCGCTGCCGGCGGACTTCCTGGTGCTCGCAACCCAGAATCCACGCGAGTTCGAGGGCACCTACCCACTGCCTGAGTCGCAACTCGATCGCTTCATGTTGCGTATCGATGTGGATTATCCCGATCGCGAGTCTGAAACGGAAATTCTGTTTCGCTATGGCGGGATGCTGACGGCCATGCAGACCACGTTGGAGAGTGTCGGTACGCTGGATTCCTCGATGCTCACACTCGCGCGCGCTGCGGCTGATCGGATTCACGTTTCCGATGCACTGGCAGGCTATGTGCTGGATATCGCCCGTGCTTCGCGCGAACACACTCGGCTGACGCTCGGGTTGTCGACTCGCGGTGCGTTATCCCTGTTGAAGGCTGCTCGAATTACCGCAGGCTTGCGCGGGAGTGAATTCGTCGCTCCCGACGATGTAAAGGAGGCGGCTGCGTGGGTAATGGCTCACAGGCTCGTGCTCACGCCGGAAGCTGCATTGGAGGGTCTGACTGACGTGGAAGTTGTCAGGATGTTGCTTGCTGATACCGCCGTCCCACGCTGACTGCGATGCATTTTTCGCAGCGCGCCTACGTGTTGATCATGCTCACTGCCGTGTTGGCAGTTGCCGGCATCTGGTCGACCGATCCCGGATTGGTGGATCTGTGGCGAATACCGGCGGCTCTACTGTTGGTGGGGCTCGCGATAGAGGGTCTGTTTATCCGCAGGGCATCGGTCACAGCGGAAATCGAGACCGCTCCGCGGGCATTTCTCGGCCGCGAACAAGACGCAGCCTATGCGTTTCATAATGGTTCATCCCGTGCGCTGTCGGTCGAATACGCGCCGGTGACGCCGCTCGGTGTTGAGACTCTGGGCAATATCACTCGAAAAATCGTCACTCCGGCGGGTGGTGTGCAGCGTGACCCATTCACACTGTTGGCAGTTCGCATGGGGCCACAGACATGGCCCCCTGTTCCGGCGAGACTTCTCGGTCCGTTGGGTTTGGCCTGGTGGTCGCGTGATTTCCAACCGTCACTGCGAATGGCCGTAGCGCCGGATACGCTGATCAGAGCCCGAGGCCGCCCGCGGGGCAATCCCGCCGGGGCCCGGCCACGCCGCGTGATTGGAGCGGGCTCGGAATTGCATCAGCTGCGTGGGTATGTACGGGGAGATTCGCTTGCGCGGATCGACTGGAAAGCCACTGCGCGTTCGCGGCGACTCGTGACTCGCGAGTTCAGCGAAGACCAGCACCTGGATGTGCTCGTTGCAATCGATGCCGGTCGCTTGAGTCGAGTGCGAGCGGGCCGTCTCGATCGGTTCGGGGTGTATGCGAATGTGGTGGCGCGCTTTGCGGAGATTGTGGTTCCGAACGATGATCGAATCGGGATGATTGTGTTTGCAGATCGGCCGCTGGTGGTGTGTCCGCCAGACCGGGGCCTGCCCGCCGTCACGCGCATTCGCAGGACGTTGGCCCAATTGTCAGTGCAGGCTGCCGAATCCGATCCGCTCGCCGCTGCCGTGCGGATTCGCGGCATGTTGAAGCATCGCGGCCTGATCGTGTTGCTCACTGACCTGGACGATGCCAGTGTCGCCGATCAACTGGTGCGTGCGGTGAAGCTGCTTTCTCCCCCGCACCTGGTGGTGGTGGCGGGAATTCACAGTCCGGAGATTTCCGATCTGGCACGTCGCGAGGCACACGATTGGCAGGATCCCTGGGTATCGCTGGCGGCACAGGAGCACGAGACACGAGCAGAATCGCAGCGTGCGTTGTTGCGAAGGCTCGGCGCGCCCGTCATTGCAGCCACCGAGGAGTTGCTCGAGCGGAAAGTGCTCGCAGAGTATGAGTCGCTCAGGCGGTCGCGGCGGATTTGAGTCGGCGGAAGCCGAACAGCCAGCCATTCAACAGCGCGAGCATGAACAGCCAGTAGCTGACGCCGATTGCGACGCGGACGCGCAGTGAGAAAGCGGGATTGGGCGAGATATATCCCTCAATGAGGCCCGAACCGACTAACAGCAGGACGCAGGCGAGAATGAGCTTGCCCGACTGCAGTGCCGCGCGTTGGAATGATTCTGCGCGGGTTGCTGCGCCCGGCCGGATGAGTGCTTCGCCGACGGCCGCCCCCGCCGCGCCTGACAGGCACATCACGGATATCTCTACGCACCCATGTGCCACGACAAACCTGAAAAGATCGTCATCCAGGCCGTGCTGGCCGGTGAATGCGAATACCGCGCCCAACATCAGGCCGTTCAAGCCCAGGACGTACACAGTGCCCAGGCCAAACAGGAACCCCGCGCAGTAGGCGAACAGACTCACTACTATGTTGTTCGTGAGGATCTGCAGCGACAGCACGGAGGAGGGTACGACATTCAACAGTCCTTCCGTCCAAAGTTGTCCCCGCTCGACGGTTGCAATCAGCTCGGGAGATGCAAACAGCGCAATGAGATCCGGATAGGTGTGCACCATCCAGTAGCCCGTGACCACGGTCAGCATGAACAGCGCGGTAGCCCAGAACACGTGCGGCCGGAGCCAATGCATTACGGCGGGAATATCATCCCTGAACAGGCTGAGAAGCGCATGTCCCGGATGCCATGCCGGTCTGTGCAAGCTCGCATGTGCCTGGGCATACGCGGCTTCGAGATACTCGCGCGCCCGGGAGTCTGGTAGCAATCGCCGCACTTTCGCGACGTCATGGGCGAGCATTCGGTAATCGTCAGCCATGGCGGTTGCATCCGCCGCGTCTTCGGTGCGTTTGCCCGCAAGGCGACGCGTTCGAGCAGCAGCGTTTTTCCACAACTGCGATCGGCGTAGTAATGTCAGTCGCAATGCATTCTCGCGCGTGGATTCGCTCATTGGGTGCTACCGACTGTCAGGCTCTCCAGTTGCATCCGCAAATCGGCGTCGGCCTCGGCCGGCGCCTCTTTCAGGATGGTCCGAGCGATTCTGCGGCGTGCGGCGCTGTCCAGGGTTGGCCAGCGCTGCAACAACTCATCCAGTACTTCGGCCGTTCCGGCATCGAGCTGGTTGTTGGTGCGGCGCTCATCCGAGTAGCGGGCCAGCGTCGTGTCGTTGTGGGTATAAGCGAGGAGGGTGCCTGCCGCAAGGTCGCCTATTCTCACATGGTTGCGGGTCACCATGGTTGTCAGCAGGCCGAGCGCATAGGCAATCGGAAAACTGTCGACCAACCGGAAGACATTGCGGGTGAGCAGCGATCCGACTCCGGGCGCGCCGCCGTCCCGACTGACGATTTGCAACCCGGCCATGCGTTTGCCGGGAGTCAGTCCGCGCGTCGCAACTTCCCAGACGGGATGGTAGAGAAAATAAATCGCTGCCGGTGGTGCTACCACATACACAAACCAACCGGCACCCGGGTTCAGAGGAGCGACGACACTCCAGTCGCCGTTATGCAGCAACGCTGCGACGATGTACCAGGCAATACTCAAAATGGTGCGGATGGCCCAGTCGACGACAAACGCAAAAGATCGGGCCCCCGGTCCGGCAACAGGCAGCGCCACGTCAACTCCCGTGACGCTGTCGACTGCCAGGTCCGAAGTTCGATCCATTACTCCTCGGCGGCGAGCTGTTCGGCCTGGTATTCCTGTTGGAGTGCGTCGAGCAGCTCGTCGAGCGCTCCGTCCATCACTTTCTGAAGTTGGTAAAGTGTCAGGTTGATCCGATGATCGGTCACCCGCCCCTGGGGGAAGTTGTACGTGCGAATGCGTTCTGAGCGATCGCCGCTTCCCACCTGCAGACGGCGCGACTGCGCCTGCTCGCTTTGCTGCTTTTCCTGTTCGGCCGCCAACAGTCGCGCCTTGAGCAGGGCCATGGCGCGCGAGCGGTTCTTGTGCTGCGAGCGTTCGTCCTGGCACTCGACGACGATGCCCGTCGGGATGTGCGTGATCCGAATGGCCGAATCGGTTTTGTTTACGTGCTGGCCACCCGCGCCGGAGGAGCGGTAGGTGTCCACGCGCAGATCCGCTGGGTTTAGGTCGACTTCTTCGACTTCATCGAGTTCTGGCAGGATCGCGACGGTGCAGGCGGACGTGTGGATGCGCCCCTGTGCCTCCGTTGCTGGAACCCGCTGTACCCGATGGGTGCCCGACTCGAATTTCAGCTTCGCGAAGACGCCTTTGCCGGCCACGCGACTTATGACCTCGCGATAGCCGCCGTGCTCGCCGCGGTTCTCGCTGATGATCTCGACCGTGAGCCCGTGACCTTCGGCGTAGCGTGAGTACATGCGGAACAAATCGCCCGCGAAGATGGCCGCTTCGTCACCACCCGTACCTGCCCGGATCTCGAGGAATATGTTCTTGTCGTCGCGGGGGTCTTTCGGGATGAGCAGCTTGCGCAGATCCGCCTCGGCGGACGTGATCTCGCGCCCCACGCGGCCGACCTCCTCGGCGCCCAGGTTGCGCATATCGGGGTCGGAATCAGCCAGCATTTCCTGCGCAGCGGCCAGATCGCGCTCGAGACCGTGGTATCCACTGAAGGCCTCAACCAGCGGCTCCAGACGCGCGTATTCCATGGACAGATCACGGAATTGCTGCGATCCCCCGGCAACGTCCGAGGTCGCAAGCAGTCGGCCAACCTCTTCAAACCGGTCGGTCATCTTCTCGAAGCGCTGACGTATGGATTCCTTCATGGGCGAATGGCTATGGGACCCTGCGGGGGCCGCATTTTCCGTTACCTATCCGGCAAAAACCACGCTTTTTGCCGGACGCTAAATCAGGCACTCCGCCCAACTCTGCGGAAATCGCCTGTCCGTTACCTATCCGGCAAAAACCACGCTTTTTGCCGGACGCTAATTCAGGCGCTCCGCCCAACTCTGCGGAAATCGCTTGCGATTTCCGCCAATTGATTACAGGCACACAATGTGCGGGCGTTGCCGTAAAGTAGCCACTGTGCATCGAATTACTCTCTCTTTGCTGATGACGGGTTCCGCGCTTCTCGCCGGGTGTGCCGGGGGACCAGCGCCCAAGGAGGACCCGGCCAGCCATGACCCAGCCGCCCTGACCGTCGTCGCCGAGATTGCGTTGACGCGCGGCGATTGCAAGACGGCCTCCGAAAGCTATGCGGAGGCGGCCCAGCACGGCGCGGTTCCACTAGCTCGACGCGCCAGCGAGGTGGCGCTCGCTTGTGAGCATGTCCCGGCGGCGTGGAAGTCCGCGGTCCGATGGCGAGCGCTCGCTCCCGGCGACCGCGAGGCGTCGGCAATGTACGCGACTGTCGCGATCAAGCTGTATCGAATTGCAGATGCGCGATCGGCCATCGTCGATTTCGCGAAGTTGCAGAACCCTCAGGACTCCGCCGGACTGAGCGAGCTGGCTGGCTTGCTGCTGGAGCAGTCGGACGCACCGGCAGTGCTTGCTGCGATGAGTGGTGCGTTGGATGCAGCCACGATCACACCGGATACGGATGCGCTGCTCGCCGAGCTGGCTCTCGACGCCAACGACGCGCAGCGAGCGGAACGCTACGCGCAGACGGCGCTCGATCGGGATCCGAAACAGTTTGGTGCCAAGCGTGTGTTGGCTCGCGCTTATGTGGTTCGTGGAGACGCGACTAAAGCCATCGCGACTGCGCGCGAAATCATGCGTGAAGATGCGACGCGCGGAGCTTTCGAACTGGCGGAAGTGCTGGTGGCGCTCGATCGAATCGAAGAGGCGCATCAGGAACTGGAACGACTGAGAAGTACCAAAGCCTCTCCCAGCGAGATTGATCGGCGTCTGGCCCTGCTGGCATACAACGCCGGCGACTTCAAAGAAGCGCAACAACGCTTCGCCGAAATAGCAACCCGAGGCGAAGCATCCGACGCCGCATTGTTGTTTCTGGCCGATATTGCACAGCGTGACGGAGATACAGACGCGGCACTGGCAGGCTATCGCCGGTTGGCCGATTCGGCGTTTGCACTCGAGGCACGGTCCAAGGCGGCGGCGATTCTGCTGAAGCGAAACAAGCAGTCCGAGGCGATGCTGTTGTTGGATGACTATGTTTCGGATCATCCCGATACGGAATTCGAGACACGCCTTGCGGAGGCCCGATTGCTCGCCGATCACGGTGAGGCCGAGACGGGTCTGACACTGCTTGCCTCTGCACTCGAGCGGCATCCCAAGCATCCGGCTATCGAGTACGACCGGGCCGTCATTCTCGAACGCGCCGGGCGCATCAAAGAGTCCGTGGAAGTGCTCGAACAGCTTTTGCAGCAGCGGCCGGACGATCCTGTGCTAATGAATGCACTCGGATACACGCTCGCCGACCACAGCATGGATCTCGGACGTGCCGAAGGGCTGATTCACAAGGCGTTGATCGCGACGCCTGATAGCCCTGCCGTTCTCGACAGCCTCGGTTGGGTTCGCTTTCGTGAGGGTGATGCCAAGGGTGCTGTCCCGGAGCTCGAACACGCTTATTCGCTCGAGCACGACGCAGACATTGCGGCGCATTGGGGGGAGGCGTTGTGGGTTAGTGGTAAGCATCAGGAGGCGCGGCGAGTTTGGGCCGCTGCCATTGCGCGTGCGCCGGATGCACCGTTGTTGAAGGCGACGATGGCTCGGTTCCTCAAAGATGCTCCGTAAGGTTCTGTGGGCGACGATCGCTGTCATGCTCGCGAGTTGTCGAACGGTTCCGGTCCACGAGAATCATGGACCGGTTCAATCTCAGTCCTGGGAGACGCGGCGGCCGCAGTTGCAGGCGCGTGATCGCTTTACGTTGAAGGGACGGGTGGCGGTGGCTACAGGAAGTGATGGGTTCAACGCGCGTCTGCGTTGGACGCAGGAAGGGAAGCAGACTCACATGTCGCTCGACGGACCTTTGGGTGCCGGTGGAGTGCAGGTTACGTCGGATGGCTCCGCAGTGAGCATCGTAACTTCTCGCGGTGATCGCCTGGACAATGATGCCGCTCGCGCAGAGCTCACAAACCGATTGGGGTTCGATCCGCCAATTGATGATTTGCGATATTGGGTTCTTGGCGTTCCGGAGCCGGGGCACCCAGCGCAGGAGTCATTGGACTCACAGCAGCGTTTGGCCACCCTTGAGCAGGACGGGTGGCAAATCCAGTACACGGACTATATGTCCGTGGGTGGCGAGTGGCTCCCGTCGAAATTGACGGTGCAACGTCAGGGAGTTCGACTGCGTTTAGTTGTGGACGGCTGGACGTGACTTACGAGACTCTGTGGCCCGCGCCCGCGAAATTGAATTTGTTTTTGCACGTCACCGGCCGCCGGCCTGACGGCTACCACGAGCTGCAGACGGTATTTCAGCTCATTGACCTGTGCGACACGATTGCTATATCGGTCCGCGAGGATGGCCGAATCGAGCGGCCGGACGGCCCCCCGGGGGTCGACCCTGAGGCAGATCTCACCGTCCGTGCAGCGCGAGCGTTGCAGCAGGCGACCGGCTGCCCGCTCGGCGCGACGCTGCGGGTGCGTAAGCGGATACCCATGGGCGGCGGATTGGGTGGGGGAAGTTCGGATGCGGCCAGTGTGCTGCTGGGGCTGAATGCGGTTTGGGGCTGTGGGTTGCCGGTAGAGACGCTGGCCCGGTTGGGGCTGCCGCTGGGTGCGGATGTGCCTGTTTTTGTTCGAGGTTCTTCTGCCTGGGGCCAGGGGGTGGGCGAGGATTTGCAGCCTCTGGAGCTGCCCGAGTCCTGGTACGTGGTGATCCATCCCGGAGTGGCGGTGGGCACACGTGACGTATTCCAGAGCCCTGAATTGACACGAAATTCCCCCGTCATCACAATACGCGCCTTTTTTCAGTCGGGCGGTCGGAACGACTGCGAGCCAGTGGTGCGGGCGCGATTCCCCGAGGTCGCGGAAGCGCTCGACTGGCTGGGCCGTCTTGCACCAGCCCGGCTTACCGGGACGGGTTCCTGTATCTTCGCGCCCTGTGCCACCGCGATCGACGCGGAGCGCCTCGCGGCGCGCGTGCCGGATCGCTGGACGAGTTACGTGGCTCGAGGGCTGAATGTGTCGCCGGTGCACGAGTTGCTGCGAGCGCGCGGGTAAGTTGAGAGTTCGGGCTGCGCCCGCCGACGGGCGCGCCGGGACTGATGGGATGAATTGTTGGGGTGTCGCCAAGTGGTAAGGCAGCGGGTTTTGATCCCGCCATTCGTAGGTTCGAATCCTGCCACCCCAGCCAATTTCGATTTGGCTTCTTTGCTTTGGCAGGACAAGAACTTAGCGTACGAGCACACCGCCTGCGGAAAGCGTGTGCTACAACGCGAAACACCCTCTTTTTGGCCTCTAGTGGCAGCGTAGTGGCAGCTTTTGGGGACTGAAGGGGCTTGTGGCGGTACCGACGACGATGGCGTCGATCGTTCTCGTCGTCTCCATCGTAAGTCGTCGGCCGACGCGCCATCGCCTGCTTGATGAGTTCTACGTCCTCCGGTTTCGCGCCCTTCGTCCACGCGGCATAAGTCCGCTCCATCGTTGCGACGCTGTGGCCGTCCTCGTAGGCCACGAGCAGGCGGTTGTGGCCGATCATGAGCCGCCAGCTGGTGTACGAGTGCCGAGCGTTGTAGGGTTTTCGAAACCGCACCGGCAGTGTTTCGAGAACCTCAGTCCATCGGTTGTAGGGCAGGTAGGTCGTCTCTAGCGGCTCGCCGACCGCAGAAAAGAAGACAAAGTTATGCTTGATGAGGCCCGCCGCGATCATCCGCTCACGTAGCGCGAGCTGTGCCCGCAGCACTTCAAGCGCTCGCGGACAGAGCGCGATTTCGCGATCCTGATTCGTCTTCGTTCGATTCTTCATCTCCTGTTCGACCACGGCCTTTGTCACATCGATCTTGACGTTCACCAAGTCGCAATCTTCAACCTGCAGCGCGAATTGCTCGGATTGCCGTAGACCCGTGAAGAAGCGGAACTCCTCGTAGTTGCCGTACCAGTGCCCATGTATACGATGCGAAGTTGCGATGATCGACTCGGCATCTTGAATCGTGAAGGGATCGACCTTCGGGCGATCCTTTGTCGTGATTCGAAACGATGGAAGGGCGACCGCTGGATTGGGCCTTCCCGGGAGATCCTTGTAGCCGAACGTAAAGGCCGTTCTCACCGCGCTGGTGATGTTGTTGTACGTTTTTTTCTTACAGTCTTGAGTATGGACCGCGACCACCTCAGCCAGCCGTGAATAGAGGACGGCCTCGAATGAATCGTCGCCAATCTCTGGCCGGAAAACGCGATCCAGGATTTCCCGGTAGCCATTGAGCGTCGACAAAGCCATGTCATCCTTGCTTACTCGCAACTCACAGTGGGCGATGAACCTGTCGAACACTTGTTTGCACGTTTCTGGCCTCCTCTTGTCCTGGTCATTCTCACCGGCAGTGCTGCCGCTCGCTGTCGATAACGCGCCTTTAAACCGGTAGTCAGGAAACTCCTCTTCGAACTTGAACGTGCGCGTTTTGATTCGCTGCTTGATATCGACGAGTTGCTTGTAGGAGCGACGTAGATTGGCCTCGGATGGAGTGCGCTCAAGAGTAGGGCGGTAGCGGACGCCCTCGTACCAAAACTCGAATTCGATCCGATCCGTTCCCTTCGCACGGACGCCGCTCAATGCAGCTTTCTTACCCATCGCATGCGATCCTACAAGGCGTGTTGTTCATCGAACTGGCTGGGGCTATGCGCGGGGCGACTGCATCGTAAACTCGCCGCAGCCGCGGCGTTCAGCCACAATAGAGCTCACTTCGGTATCCCGTATACCGGTATACGGGATAATGTGGCATTTTTCAAGTGTTAATCTGGGCGATAGCAACGCGGCAGAACGGCAGTGTATTTATGAACACATCTAAAGAGCCGGTGCATCCCGGAGAGATCTTGCGCAAGGATTTCCTCGAGCCCGTCGGTCTCAGTGGAAATGCGTTAGCGGAAGCGCTCAGTGTGCCGGCGTCGCGAATCGGCGATATCCTTCTGAAAAGACGTGGCATCACCGGCGACACAGCCCTCAGGCTCGCTCGATACTTTGGTGGCGAGCCATTTGAGTGGCTGCGGCGCCAAGCGGAGTACGATCTGCGTGTCGCTGAACTGACTGCCGGAAAAGAAATCGAACGAGTCGTCACACCTCGCGCCATGTCGGCCAAGAAGCAGCGGTCTGGCGAACATTCAATTCGCTGACGCGCAAACCCGATGCGGGCGGCGATCATGTTTCTCCACCCACTTCTGATACCCAACCAGATCGATGACGATCCGGCCATCGGGCGCGTGGCGCCAGACTTTCCCCTCCACCCAATCTCCGCGCTCGATTTTTCTCTGCATGGCTTTGATCGTATAGCCGGTCACAACGGCAGCGAGTGATAGCAGCACGTAACGCGAAGGTACAACTACTGGAGGAGGCAACAAGTGAGTACGCGCCTCAGGATGGCTTGGGATGATCGCCGATGCCTCTGCATTCATGGCTCACGCTTCCTTCGCCGAGTTGAGCACGGATTTCTGCTGCGCGCCATTTTTCGGGAATGGGTCGACGGATGCGGGAAGTCTCCATGCAAAGCAGAGGGCGCCTGAAACGGATTCTCGGCGCATTTCATGCGCTGGTCGGTTGTCATTGACCAAGCACCGCGTGGCGGCGTCGCCGACTCGAGCATCTTTTTGCTGGCGAGCAAGACGACGCGCATTCCAGCGGCAGACACGCCTGTCTCGGGTGCCGCCGCGAGCAACATCGTGGAGCGGGTTCAGGCGCGTCATCCACGGCGAGCCCGCGCGCCATCCAATCCAGCACGTCCGCCCGCAGCCAGCCGATCTGACGGCCACGGAACCGCCGCTTCTTCGGAAATCGCCCGAGCAGGATGAGTCCGGAAAGAACCAACTTTGGCCGGCGCGTCAGCCGCGCGACGTCGTGAGCGCTGAGGAGCTCTTGAAAGGGAGGAAGGGGTTCATTGACCCAGGGTGAGAGGATCACTTTCGCGCGTGGTGCCTGCGACATGTGTTCGGATATCGAGATGGTGGAAGTCACTGTCGGTCCCCGTAGGTTGAGGTGCTGGAAGCTTCCGGCAAGACAGGCTCACGCGCAGCGGGGAAATTCAGGGAAAAAACCGCGCTAATAAGGGTTACGCGGAAAATCCCGCGTATCTCCAACCACAACACACACGCAATGTCATTGGAGGTTTTGTCTCCCGGCATGATGCGCGCGCAATCAGGCGGAGGGCACACTCCTTGTGGCCTGATCGAACCCAAGGACAACAGAAGTAACCTGGCCCCTGACAATCTCCCGACCGGTCAGGTCGAGCGTTCCCCGTCGCACCGGGCCATACTTCGATGGGTCTTCATCATATGGCGTGGGGAAGTGAAAGAGGGTTAGCTGGCGACCGTGGATCATCTGGTCACGCTCAGGCGATGGCAGAAATACTTGGAAGACTTCATTACCGTACGCAAGCAGGAAGAATGAATATGGGACATCGGTGCGGTCCGCTTTGCGACGAAAAGTCATGACCACGATTTTGTCGTTCCTACTTTCCGCGCATCTCGGACGTGATTTCGCGGCATTTTCCGCGGCCGGATTCCGACGGAGTTACCCGGCGGCGCCTCCCTCCTCGGCAGCGGCGAGGTATTTCTTGGCGGAGAATTCGAACAGGCGCAATGCGGCGCGTTGCGGCTCGCTGGGCTCGTCGTAGAAGCGCTGTTGCACGGCGCCGTTTTTGTCGACCAGCCGATGGCGGCGGAGGTCTTCGAAGAGCTCGAAGAGTCGCTCGGTGGTTGGAGCGGTACAAGGGCGCTCTTCCGGGTATAGCGGTAGCTTTTTGATGTTGAGTTTGCGCATGCGCTGACGAGCCTCGCGCTCGATGAGTGCTTCAGTCAGGAGCGCGAGGAAGTACAGAAACAGAAAGGCCTCGATTCGCAGATGGTTTTTGAGCATCATCGGACGCACCTGGAGCACGGACTTGAATTGCTCATGACGCTTTTCGAGTGCCGGCTGATGCTTGTAGGCCAGCAGTACCTCTTTGATCGACAGTTTCTCATCGTTCGTGATCAACGGAAAAATTCCGTCGGTACGTGTTTCATCCAGTAGGGCTTGCGTCTCGGACTGCCAGTACAGGCAAGGACGTTGATGTGTCTGGCGAACGTACGCGGTCTGCGGCCCGGGTCGTCCGCGCTTCGCCTGAGTGAAGCGCTCTTCCTCCACGACTTTGACTTCGGCCTTGATCCAGCGCTCGACCTGATACTCACGTAATACTTTCTTCACCGCTTCGATGACCTGCTCAACGGTGTTCAGGCGTCTGCGTGGCCGCCCGACGCGTTCGCTCAACTCCTGGAGCGCTTGGTCCGCGGCCTGAACGCGTTGCTCGCGCGCTTTACGATCCAGTGCCTCCTTCTGCGAGCTCCATATCCATAAGACGCGGAATCCTTGGGCGGTGCGCACCGGACGCTCGTAGCCGCGGTAGATATCGGGCGGGCCGTCCTGGTGGTGGGGGTTGGGCTTATTGATCAGCTCCACCCAAGGCGCATCGTGGTTCTGTAGCCACTGGTAGAACTGGGCGTGCTCGCCCCAGGTTGCGGGTATCACGGTGACGAAGCGGCCACCGTGTTCAGTAATATGGCGTAGGTTCTGCGCTGAGCAGAGCTTGCAGTCGGCGACATACAGGAAGTCGGCGGTGTCGGTGAGCTTGCGCAAAGTGTCCCAGGTACGGATGTGCGTCACGTCATCGGTCGTATTGCCGTGGTCCACATGCGCCCAGATAGGGACTGAACCGTCGGCGGTCGTTGTCAAGATAAACAGCAACTGTTTGAGATCCACACGATGGTCCTTGTTGATCCCGTGGGTAATCCTGTGTGTCGGGCGACCGTGTTCCGGGGTTCCGTCGGCCTGCGGATACTGTCCCGTGAAAGTCACGGTCGTCGAGTCGTTGTGTAACTCCCGCAAATTTAGATCGAACTCCTGCACAGCGTGCACGACGATCTCGGTCATGAGGCTGGCGCGATCGGTGCGGAACAGAGCGTCCAGGCAGCGCCCGACTCGATCATCGTTGAAGTACTCGGGTGCATCGGTGGGTAAACCCAGTAACGGCGCATCGAAGCGTTGTGCCCACTCAGCCAGGCCGTAGAGCGGCCTGCGCGAGAGCAGGATATTACGCAACAGGACGCCCAGTCCGGTAGCGGGTGCGAGCCTTTGGCGTCGATCCCCTACAGGGACGAACTTCTTCAAGAAGTCCTTGATTTGCAGTCGCTCCAGAAAGCGATTGAGCAACGGCAGTGGCCCAACGGCTTTGGAGATCAACTGAAGGCCTTGCGAGCTCTGGTCGATTGACTTCGCCATGGTCTACTCCCTGCACGCATGAAGGTGTTGGACCGCTTTGTGAGCGGGCACTTCGCAATGGGGCGGGCGTGGAACCGGAAGGTTCGATGAGGCAATTGACGGGGGAAGACTTCCCGGCCGCTCCTGGGTCCGAGCAGAGCGTCTTTGTTGTTGATGAGATCTTGTTGTCTTCATCTACCTTGCGCTAGTATTAGCGTAAGGTTACTTATTGTCAAGTAGATGCCCAGGCACACACCGCAACAAGCTCGCGAGCGTATCGACCAGATCCGTCAGGAGTTGGCGCTCATCGACTTGATGTGCTCAGGGACGCTTTTGAAGCGAATGAAGACCTGCGGGTCACCGACATGCAGATGTGCGCAGGACCCGGCGGCACGCCACGGACCGTACTACGAGTGGGGACACATGCGAGCCGGCAAGCTGGTGCATCGGCTCGTCTCGCCCGAGCAGGCCGAGTTGCTGGGGCAGGCAATCAACAACTATCGCAAACTGAAGAAGCTGTTGCGTTCCTGGGAGGCCGAATCCGAGCGGCTCATTGACGCGAAAGCCGCGCGCCAGCGCTAGCCGACCGCGCCGCCGGCGATAATTGCCCCGAAATCACGTCCGAGATGCGCGGAAAGTAGG